>Ga0102593_1000114_pt1 | contig 211862 bp, 191 predicted proteins | sample AraplaCol_mMS_r2_2_FD_76862 | JGI IMG/M metagenome (GOLD analysis project Ga0102593, IMG submission 76862) | Arabidopsis root microbial communities from North Carolina, USA - plate scrape MF_Col_mMS_r2 (SPADES assembly) (version 2) | ecosystem: Host-associated > Plants > Roots > Endosphere...
AACCCTAAACCCTAAACCCTAAACCCTAAACCCTAAACCCTAAACCCTAAACCCTAAACCCTAAACCCTAAACCCTAAACCCTAAACCCTAAAACCCTATAATTTGCCAGAGTTTAAATCTGATTGTCCAAAAAAAAATATTTGTAGTTGTTTTTAGAAAATAGTATACAGTCGTCCAAAATAGATCCGATTCTGTCTATATTTAAAATCTTTTACCGATTTGTAGTCAGATCTACTGTACCGGATTTTTTGGAATAGAATTAGTTTGTACAACTGTTACAGATAATTAGAGAAACTAAAACTGAAAATTTTTGAAGAATTTGAATCAGTCTATAATTTACCAGAATTTAAATCTGATTGTCCAAAAAAAAATATTTGTAGTTGTTTTCAGAAAATAGTATACAGTTGTCTAAAATAGATCCGATTCTATCTATATTTAAGATTTTTTATCGATTTGTAGTCAGATCTACTGTACCGGATTTTTTGGAATAGAATATTTTACAAAAAAACCACCACAAATACTAGTATATATATACCGATCCAGTCAATATCAACCGTATTTTCTACTGTAGAGATTGATTTCTATATTCAATCTCTATCTATTACTATTACCGATTCTGAATCTCAACTATTTTTAACCGTCTATTCTCCCCAGTTTTATCAAACAATATTCTCTGTTAGTTTCTCGTTCCAAAATCAACAAAATATATATATCTCCGTTCTTCAGCGATCTGCTATATCTATACTGCAACCGATTTTCCCAGTACAAAAATCTGTTTTTTCCGTCAAATCTATATTTATAATTGAAGATTTTTGCTACTGTTTTTACAATAAACTGTTACCGTTCCAGATTGAAAATAAAAAAAATCAATATTCAATCAAACAAATTCGGAACAAACCAATATCTGCTATACAGTCTCTGTTCAAATTCTTAATTTCTGTTTTGTCCGCTTTTTTGCGGTATCTAGAAAAAATACAGCCAAAATCGGATATTTGCTATCTGTCTTATCCGCAATTTTACTATAGCCGTACTATAAAAACAGTCTAACAATAAAAATAGCAATAGATTACGAAAGACCGTAATAAGATTCTAAATTTATATCAGAAAATAGATTATTCTAGATATATATATTCAGATATATAGTTGTTGTATACTGTATATTGTTTTTTTGCGAAAAATCAGTATAAATAAAATCTATTACTACTACAACTGTAATCCGAAAAACAAACAATTTAATTTACTGGTTTGTCTTCGATAGAATTATATCTATTCAAATTTCGAAATTGAGTCTGCTGAGATTCTCAGTTTATATAATTTGAGCGATATTGATAAATAAATCTATCAGTACAGACTGTTACAGAATAGATCAAAATCAGTTTCGCTATTTTTTTTATATAAATTCTTTTTAAAATTCTATTTCGAAATATACTAATTTCTAATTGATTTAGTTTGATCTGGAGAATCGAATTGTATTGAAATACAATATTATATAACAATAATATCTGTAATCTGTTCGAAATTCTGTAACTATAAAATATTTATTTTGTTGTTTCTCGATATTTTGTTTCTATATATCTATTACTATTCTCTGGTTTCTGTTACTAGTATAATTTGCAAATTGAGAAATTGTTGTAATTGAATATATTATCAGCAAATATTTGTTACTACTGTATATAATCAAATTCTGTTATATTATTTCTTTTTTGGTAATTTGGTATTCAATACAGTTGGATATATTTTTAATTTATTTAAAAATACTGTATTTAATTTAGATATATTTTTAATATAATTTTGCGAAAATTAAATTGAAAATTCTGAAATTTTGTTGTTTTTTTTACTTTCGGATTTATAGTTTGACTGTATTTCTGGTATATATCGAATCTTCTACAAAATTTTGTCGGATCGATCTTTACTATTTGAATCTTTCTCTACGGATAAATATAAAATCAAGACAAAATTTGTATAATTTTCGGAGTTTTCTGAGATTTCAAATAAATTGACGAAATATTCGGAATTATATTTATCAAAAATACTGTCTCCGTCAGAAATCTTTTTCCGGATCTTTTTTTTTCTGTCGTTATCTGAACTACTGAAAAAATTTTTTGGATAAACTAAATTTTTTTTCTGTTTTTGACTGGTTTTTATTCCGTTGATTAAATCACTATCCAAAAAATATCAAAATACCAATAATAATTTTCAATATTGGTAGATAGATAAAAATACTATTGATCTATATTTTCTGAATTGGTAATTTGTAGATAATTTTTTGGAAAACAAATTGGTATAAAAGATTTCTTGTATATACTGTTGCAGCTATTGTAATATATTTTTACCAAATATTATTCTTATAAATATTAGTATAATTACAGATATTTCGAATAACAATACAAAAAAAAGAATTTATCAATCCAGCTGTTTCTATTTCAAAATACAGAATTTCTTTTTCTGTAACCAATTTATCTCGAAGTAATATATTTTTTATCAAAGTATTGACCGAGCCAATCAGACTATAATAAATAACAGAATTAGAATTATATTCGGTACAGACAGTTCGCAAAATTAAACAAGACAAATTATTGCTACAAATTGTAGTACAAAATTTGTTATTTTTGTTTGGATAGACAATTTGATTTTGGTATAGACAATTATTTTCGGAATCTGGATATTGGTATTTTTTGGAAAATTTTGGATTCTCTTCGAAAATACGGTTAATATTCTTATTGATTTGGTATTTTTCTATTTTATAATATATTTTCAGTCTATCTACAACTGTATATAGAATATATAGTAACTGATTGAAAAATACTGTAGAACGAAAACGATAGTTTTGTATTATTTTGCCGAAATTATATTGAAAAATATTATTTTGATTATTACGAAATATACTGACAACAATATTTCCGAAACAAATATTATATTTCTGATTCGGTATACCGCCACCGATACCGACTATAAGATTAATACAGATATTTGGAAAGCAGTAGATTATTTTTTCTACTATACAAACCGCCGAAACTGTACTGTATTTGTTTTCCGGTAATACAGAAATAATTATATAATAATCCGAAATTCTATCTAAAATATATTTATTTGTATTGTTCGCCGGTAAATCTGTAAAATTTTGGTCAATAGATTTATCGAGAAATATTTGAACAGCAATATATTCAGTTGTAATTGTACAAATCCAATCAATAGTATAGTCTTTCTGTTTAGATATTATAAAATTGTAGAAGTAGTTGGAGAAAATCTATAGAGATACAGAAATTGTTGAATCTGATTTTATTTGGCCAGATTTTTACTGGCAATATTCAGATACTGGAATAGATAAAAAAATCAATATAGTATTTAGTATCTATAAAATCAGCTGATTTTGAGACTGAAAAAAAAAACAGTATTGATATCTGTAAAATTATATTATTTGCAAACTATACAAATTTATTACAAATACTATTTTATAGTATTATTTACAACTGTATAGAAATACTGTCAAAAAAAAGATCCGGTTATCTATAATAGATATAGTAATATTTCAAAAAAAAACTAGAGAATTTCTGTATATAGATAGTAAATCTGATTTCGATCTATACTGTATACAAAATATATAGAATAAATTGGATATTCTCCAATATCAGTTTATATTATACTCTATATAGTATATATAATATATATAAATTTATTTTATCTGCGGAGCTTTGGAATATAAAGTAAATATTCTATTGACTTTATTAAATAGTTTTTTAGACTATATTGTCAAACTCTCTATATAATCTATATTCTGAAACAGATTCTCTTTGATTGTTCTATATTTTGTTGTATCAGTTTGGTACACAAATATTTGGAATTTTATTTCAGTTTTATTTAATATTATTCTAGTATCTAAAAATTGATTCTAGTTAATAGCGGTCTCCAATATAATTTATTAGCTAATTTTTTTAGAGTATTTCTCGAATCTTTTTGAAGAGTCAGTTAAAAATTTTTTTAGATAAATTATTCCAGATAGACTGTAGTATCTACTGACCGGATATTTTTTTCGGTTTTAGAAAAGAATTAATTACTGAAGTATTCTAAAAATTGGACAATATTACAGAATATAGAAAAACAGATTTTTCGATACTATCAGATAGTCTACTGTATTTTGGTTTAGAATAATATTTATTCAGATTCTATTATAGTATAATATAGTATTATATCTACTATATATCTGGTCTTCGGAAAAATAATTATTATTATCAGTTTTTCAGTTTTATTCTATATATTATTCAGAATTTTATTGATTATCTATTATTTGTACTGTCTATAGTCAAATTTTTGTTGTTTAGTAAAATTTTCAAGATATAGTATAATATTTTTGTATTGTACAATATATCCAGTATAGACTGATCTATTGTATCTATTATCAGTAATTGATTCAAATATCTGATTTCAGATCAAAAATTCTTTCTCAATTTCCGCCGCTGCTATCTCTGTCAGATATTGCAACCAGAAATTTGATTCTATTATAGTAGAAACAGATTTGAAACAAATTTAACGAATATAGTACTGTATAAAATAATAAACAATTAGATAAATTGAATTTTTCAGTTTAAATATACAGCAACAGTAGTAGTACAAATACAGTATCGATAAATATATTATTTGAAAATATCCGCCAGATATTCTATATTCTATTTTTGTTTATTTTTATAAATTTCTATATTCTGTACTGTAATTTGAGACGGAATTTGAACAAAAAAAATCTATTTTTCTGGCTGTTCAATTTTTTTTCGGTTACAGCAGAATAAAACTGTCGGAACTGTAAAATATTTGAAACTGCAGACTGTTGTATTGTAGAAATAAAACTAGACAGACGTAGATTAGAAAACTGGCTGTTTATAGAAAAAATTCTGTTTATTGACTGGAACTGTAAAACAACAGTCTGACTATTTTTTGAAAATACCGAAAAAAAACCGACAGAAATATTTTGTAAATAATACAATTCGATTATATCGGAATTTATATCGAGATTACGAAAACTTTTGTTTATATCTTTATCTAGTTCCAGTATAGATATTGTCTAAAAATAAATCTGCAGTAGTTGCAGATATACAATATAGAATTTGTAAAATAGTCTATTGTATATAGTATAGTTTTTTATCAGATAATTCTTTCAAATATTAGTAAAATTAAATATACTAATACTGTTCTATAGTAGTTGAAATATATATTACAGTAGATTTATTTCCAACAATAGAGATCAGTCTGTTCAACAGTTTTATTGTATTTTTTGTTTGTTTCTCTGTAGAAATCTTTTTTATTATATTGTCTGTAGTAGATTGTATATAAAAAAAAAATTTGCAGTCTGGGAACTGGAAATAAACGGATTTTATCAAAAAATATATTATTTTATAAACGGTTAACCGGAAAGAATACCGGATTATAGATTCTAATAATAACTAGAGAAAATAGTACAGAATCTAGAAATATCTAGAATTATATTTGTAAAGAAAAATTCTAAAAGATTGAACGGACAGAAAAAATATATTTTCAACAAAAAAATAATTCTGGTCAAAAATAAAATAGATTGTACTAGAATTATTTGTAAATAGAGAAAACTGGTAATAGATTATTATTCGAAATTATTTATTGTTTTTTCTTTTTCTGTATTGTACCAGAAAATATAATATATTCAGAAAATCGATAGTATATTAGATACTAGAAAATAGCAATTATTAACCAAAATATTCCAACTGTTGGATCTAAATTGGAACAGATTACAGCAATACCGCAGAAATACTGTACAAAAAATTCTATTATATAAAAGATCGGTTATATATTGTTCTTTGATTGGAGATTTTCTAGAATTTCAAAAATTATCGATTTTATTTTTAGTTTTTTATCAACTGTTTTTTCCAAAATATTTATCAAATTGTATATAGTATAAAGATTAGTCAGTATATATAAAAATTTGTATTGAAATAGAATAAATTCGTTATTGATATTCAGTATCCGTTGCTGTAGTTTCTGTAAAAAAAAATAGCAGATACAATAAAATTGATTGACTGTTTATTTTCTACCAATTTCGCAAACAATAGTAATTGTATCTATTATTTCGGATAGTAATAATTTGTCTGCAGTATATATTGTTTTTCGATAGTATTTTGTCAGCTATATTTATCCAGTATAGACTGTTTAATTCTAGATTCTCAAACTACAATTTTTGTATTCAACAAGTTCAGTTAGACTTCGGCACGACCCACGGGTACCCATAGGTACCCATATCCAACCCATCGATGGATTGGGTTTTGGATCCAAATCTCCGATCTATAATGGATTATAGATCGGAGCTCAAAACCCATAATCCATTATAGGTACCTATATAGATATCTATATTGATGTAAACAGAACAAACTACGAAAAATCTCGTGACTGCATAATTAATACAAATTCAGCTGTAATTTTAGATATTCTAGTTATATATAAAAGAATCTAGATAATAATAATTGATACTAGACTGCGGTATATCCGCTCCAATAGATATTGGATTTATATCCATATCCACAATTTGCGGATTGTGGATATTCGTGAATATCCTTATTCTCACTGCGGATATCCACAAAAATCTATATCCAAATTGCGGATATTCTTGGATATCTGTACTAGTATAAATTTTGTTTCGTTATCTATTTTCAGTCAATTATATAATTCTTATATACTAAATCTATTTTGTTTTTAGAACCAAATATACAGTTGTTTTGTTTTTACTATTTAATATCTACTGTTTTTGTATTTTTTTAATAAAATATTATAAAATAATATTGTATTTAATATAAATAATAAATTTATTATTATTTCAATCTTATTTTTTGATATTTAAAATATAAATTTTGCTGTCGGAAAAAATTTTATCAATTTAAAAAATACAGAATAGATTTTATAGTAAAATATATAATTGTATATAAATAAATAGTAGTATATTTCTGCAAAAACTATTGTAGAAAACAATCTATTTCAAAATTTATTGTTCAGCAATAAATTGTATATCAAATAAACTACTAGTATATCTAGTATCTCGCTGTTATTTTTAAAATATATTATATTTTGTAAAAAATTGAAATAATTTGTATTCAAAATTTGTATATAGTAAATTTGGTAATTTCAGCTAAAAATTTTATTTCCAAAAACAATATAGATAATTGTAGATATCTGTACAATTATCTTCAATAATCCGCAATAATTTTTACTGAACTGTATTAGTTCTTTATTCTGGTCAATCAGCTATTAGATATTTTATAGATATATCAAATTTATAGTTATAACTGCAATACTAGACTATATTTTTCTAATTTTTTCAATTTTCAGTTTTTACTGTAAATTTTTATCTACTATTTTTTCTATTGTTTTCAATAATTTTTTTTTATTTGATATAATATAGTTTATTTACAAATTTTACAGTTACAATATTTTTTTTACAGTAAATCAGATATTCAGTTCAGTTCAGATTTTCTATTTTTATTAGTCAATATCTCTGATTTTGTATATAGTCAGTCTATACAAATCTCAGATTCAACTACAAACTGACTACAATAATCAACTATTTCTGTATTTTTTTTATTTATATATATTGATTTTTATCTACAATACTATTAGATTCTATTCTATACTGATTCTACTACTGAAATAGATATTTTACAGAAGAATTTTGTTGATTGGTGGTTCAATATAGAATTTGGCTCAAAATCTAATATAAAAATTTCTATTTTTTGGAATAGCAAAAAAGATCTAATATCTGGAATAATTTCTACCAAATTGTATATACAAAAACAGATAAATCAAAAATTATATACAAAAACTGTTTTTGTACAATTATTTATTTTTAGTATCAATATACTGGATTGTTACCAATAAAAATATATATTAAAATATTTTTATATTTTCGGAAACCAGTTCAGTCAAAACAAATTGATCAGTTTATCCAAAAAATAGTATATTATTTTTTTCCGGTAATAAATTATATAACAATCCAGAATTTTTAATAGACTAAATTTGAATAGTCTGAGATAGATTTTCAGCTGAAAAATATATTATATAATATTGTCTATAAAATCAAATTATATTTATTTCAGCTGAAAAACTATCTCAAAATATATAAAATATAGCTATTAACAGATAATAGAATATAATCTGTAAACCAGTATTTTATAAAATAAATCTGTTTATTACTAATCTTTTTTTATATTATATTTATAATTCCAAATTCCAACTAGCCAATTTTTTTTCCAAAAATTTTTAGTTAAAACAATATTTGATTTTGTTACTATTGTCTATTTATTTTTCTGGATTGTTGAATATATTCAGTTCAAAAATCTGTTTAAGATTGTTCAGCTAGTACAGAACAAAATTGATATATTATCTATACAAACTATACAATATTTTTTTGATTCAGTAGTTCAGAATAATCAAAAAAATATTTTTAACAAATTTCCAGATAGAAATTCTTTTTCTATTGTTTTTGATTACTGGATATTCTTTTTTCAACAGATATTTATAACTGTTACTGATTATTTTCTGGATAAAGATTGGAACTATTGTAAAATTCTTTTTGGATTTGAATTTCTATCTGGATTATATACAGATAACAATTTCAGCAAAACTGTAATCAAATTGTTTACTGAATACAAAATTGTAGATCGGATACTATTTATTATAACTGATAATACAACAAACAATAATATTTTTATAATCAGTATCCAGAAAATTCTCCAGTTACAGATTTATTCAGATATTTCAATTTTCAGAATACTATATATTGTATATATTATCCAGTTTAGTCTAAATAAACTATTTGGAAAATTCAAAACTATATCAGAGAATAAAAAAACTGAATTAGAATAATCTGATAAAAAAATCTATTTTTTTTAAAATAAACAATCAACAAAATAAATTATAGATATACTAAAAAAAATAGATTTATCTGACTACTAACAGCTAAAAATATATAACTAACAACCAATTTTATAGATCCGGAAATTTATTATATTTATTAATATAAATCTACAGTACTGTAAAATATTTTTGAATTTCCAAAACAGAAAATTTTATTTTATTCCAATTCAAAATATCCAAATTTGTTGGAATTCAATATTTTTGATATTTAATTGTACAAAAAAACTATAATTAGTCTATAATTGCTATTGTATAGATTACCAATATTTTTATTTTCAGCTGGATCCAGAAAAATAATAATAGATTGACTATTTTTTTTTTTTTACAAAATTTTTTTTTAATTTTACAAATATATTATCCAAGATCAAAGATATTACTGTATATAATATTTTTAGTATTTACAACAAATTTTTTATTTATTTGAATAATATTGAAAACAAATTAAAAAATAAAAATATTGTATAGAAAAAATATATATTCAAAATTCTACAGACAGCAAAAAATTTTTTTTCTAAATACTATACAGTTACAGATATTAAATTCTATAATAATATCTATACTATTGTAACAATTTTCTGTTTCTCCAAAAAACTGAACTATTTTAAATTAACTGATTAATTAGATCAAATTGATTATATAGTATATTATTATAATATATTTGAAAAAAAATTTTATCAATATAAAAAAAAATATCAGCAGAACAAAAATTCTATACCGCCAAATAATAGTTCTAAAAAAATTTTTGATAATTGTTTTGATCTAGATACTGTCTGTATTTTACAAACTGAAATATATAAAAAATATTCAAAATTTCAAAATAATAAAATTGCAAAATATTTTGCTAAAAAAATTGAAAAACAGAGATCTAGAATATATTGACAGAAAAATAAATATAAATTTCCGATTTTGGCTATAATAGTTCAGAATATTTTTTCAATATCTATTAATAGTATAGATATAAAACAATTTTTTAATTGTATTTATAATATCTGTTACTATTGCTGTAATTATTTTAAACCAGATACAATCTGTAATTTTATACTGTATCAATTTACAATAATTTTTGATATTCAACAACAAAAAATTAAAATAGTCAAAAAATATCTATCTACTGAAAAAACTGTATTATTTGATCAAATTCAGAAATCTATTATTCAGTTTGAAAATCTGAAATCAATTAGTAATTATAAAAAAAAAAATAAAATATCTAGTTCTGAAAATATACAGTAAATAGAAAATAGAATATTGGATAAAAATTCAGATACTGAAAATTGTTATTCTGATCTAGTTCAGAACAGACAGAATAAATATCAGTTGTCTAGAAAATATTCAGCAGATATTGTAGATAAAAATAATAATCTTTCTGAAATATCAATACAGAGTATATAGAAAAGATCAGAACAAATTCGGAAATTTCCAAAAATATCTGCAGGATTTGAGATTATAAAATAGAGAAAATAGAATCTATACAGTATTATAATTCAATAAAAACAAAACTAAAACTACTACTAAATTATTTTGAGATATTAAGTTATATCTTGAATATCCAAAATTACAAACAATTGTATATAAATAATAAATACCAAAAAGAACTATAGAGCTTGATATATTTGATATATTTATTATCCATTGGATATCCGCAAATATCCAATGGATATCTATTAGGATCCGCAATCCGCAAATTGCGGATTGTGGATATTGGATCCTTATCCATATCCGCAAGTTGCGGAGCGGATTATAGTATATCCAAGGATATTGCGGATCCTGCCGCAGCCTAGATTCTTCCGATCGTATTCCAACTTAAAAATCCTAGAATTTGGGCTGATTTAGGATTAATTCGTACGACTGCTACAGATATCGAAAGTTTCTAAGATTTAAATACGGTAGAGAATATATATAGACTTAGATTTTATTAAGTTTTCACAAAAATCGTACGAAGAAAATTGCTTGCAGTCAGGATGGTAGGGCGAATTCTGCCCATACTTAAGAAGTTCTGACCGCTCTGCAGTCAGGCCCGCTGCACCAGGTCCCTTGGGATAGGCTAATTCTTTTTTTTAAGATAGCGCTCATCTGATTTTATCTCGTTTGGCTAGGAACTCGCCTAACTGAATTGGGGACTCCGCATTCCAAAATGGGAATGCGCCAGTTACCAAGTCGCCACTGCTGGGAAAGGCTAATTACTTAAGAACATCCGTATTCTTAAACGGAGGTGCGAGATTCAGAGGAAACACTAATACAAAACATACATGGTCGAATAGAAGTGGAAGCAATCGGTGAAATGCTACCTAGCTGATTGGTGTTCTAACTCTCGATTCAAAAGAGCCTGCGGGTCCCGCATCTTCTATTTAAGGCAACACTTCCTCTAAAAGTTGGCCTCCATCTCGCTCTATTAATTAATCAGTTCTGACACTAATACGCTCCACGACAATGGCATTACCTCTGGAACTCGACATCTTGGGACAACACCCTATGCTCAGATTGATGTACACAAATCTAAGCTATATATTCCCTTTAGACGAGAGTCCACATCATTCTTCTACGGAATCTGTCATCCAGACCCTGACCACCGGCCTAAAGTGCTTTTCTGAATACTTTCCATGGATTGCTGGACAAGTCGCAGGCATGAAAGCTGGAGAAGGTGGCTCTGAGATCCCCAAAATCATACCATTTGAAGAGAAACCTATACTTCAGAAAGCATATCGACCAGACTTTACTATTCATGCTTTTAGAGAGGCTAATTGGTCTATGGGAATGCTCGATCCAGACGTGTTTACACCGCGCCTGATTCCTCTTGGCCAGACTCCCAACTCATGTGATCCGGCGCCAGTGTTCCTCCTAAAGCTCACATTTATCACAGGCGCTGTCGTCATCACGTTTGCTGCAAACCATAGCGCTATGGATATGACGGGACAGACTGCAATGATACGACTACTGAGTAAGGCTTGCCACGGTATCGGATTCACAGAAGAAGAGCTGCGTCTGGGAAACAGGGAAATGGAAGTCGACCTTGGTCTACTGGGGAACAAAGATGATCAGGAACTCAGGGCAGAGATATTCTGTCAACTCAACAGAAAGATAGATCTTCAGAAAGCTTATCCAGCTACGTCGAAGTCAATTTCTGAAGATGTTGGTTCTGGCAAGCCGGCGAAGGTTACTTGGGCATATTTTCAGGCAGTCCCGTCGTCTCTGGCGAACCTCAAAATGAAAGCGACTGAATCAGTCCCGACTTCCCACTTCCTGTCCACAGACGACGCTCTTACTGCATTGATATGGCAAGCAATCTCTCGTGCGCGCGCCTCTCATCTCCACGTTTGCACGAGGTTGTTGTTGGCAAGAGCAGTGGATGTGAGGAAGGCAATGGGCGTCGCAGGCATGTATCCAGGCATGATGCAGAATATGGCGTTCAATAACATGAGTGTTGAGGAGATTTTAAACGCGCCTCTTGGCGAAATCGCGACTAGATTGCGAGATAAGTTGGACATTCATGACCTTGGATATGCGATGCGAGTGACAATGACATTGATCAACCGCCACCCGCACGAGTCACCCATTTTAAAGTATCTCAGGCCATCTCACGATGTCATGATTACTTCCTGGGCGAAAATGGACTGTTATAACGATACCTTCAATCTGGGGTTGGGAAGACCGGAGAATGTGCTACGCCCGCGTTTACCTCCTGTAGGAGAAGGGTGGGTGAACTTGATGCCGAAGTCGGACGAAAGGGGAATTTTGTTTGGAATTTGTTTAAAGGAGGCAGACATGAACTTATTGAGAACTGACGAGAAATTTGGCGAATATGTGCAATACATCGGCTGATTTCGGATAAATAGCTTGACTTATATTTGTGAATTGAGTACGGTTGTGCTGTGATATGACCCCGGTGTAGATTAGGAATCGAGCGGCACTATCAGGAATAGTTTCCCAGATGCCTATACAAAGAACCAGGTTGAGTTAAATAATGTTTGCACGTTACAAGTATAAGCAGGCAGATGTCCTCTCCTATGACGTTGTTTCCGAATAGGTTTCTGGGTGGTTTGTGTAGCAAGTTTGTGGCGGCGACGGCATGATATGAAAGTGCCGCGCGAATAGACTCGGCTCCCATGCTAATTGCCACCATTTACGATCACTCGACGTGGCGCGGATCTTTCAGCAAAGGGGCATATTCAAGCCACGTGAAACGAGGGCTATACATCAACATCCAGAGGTTTATGGACTTCAACACCACTCGCTGGTTTGTTGTCTCTTCGAATCGGGGTTGGAAGGAGGATTAGCCTGGCCGCCTGCCCAGATTCGGTGCCACAGGTCAATTGGATTTCCTGTTTTCATTGCGGTGCCAGTCCGTCCTTAGAATACTGCAATGGATTTGTCATATTGGGCCATAGGTATACTAGCAATGGCCACGTTTAAGCTTTGTGGCAATTTTGGGTGGGAGATAGGCTCGGAGAACCTGCAATGCTTTAAAACGTATGCAGGTATGTATCTTTCTGCCGTAAGATGAATAAAATCGGAAAATGCCATCTCCCCACCGCAATGATTACCCGGTGTGAGTGTGTGCGAAACGTTCAAAAAGCCTGTATGATCAATGATAGTAGGCTAAACGAGATTAAGAGAGGAATCAAACAAGCAATCCTTGATGTACAGGCAGAAATTGACACCGCGACATTCAAGTTCTTTTATTATCAGCTCCTCCATCAAGCAGCTCCTGGTATGTGCCCACCAGCGTCTGTTTGGTGGCAGAAGCTTACCAACCACGTGATAAAATTGAAGGAGAATAACAAGAGCTCGCGAGTCTTCTTCAAAAATTGACTTGGCAAATGGCCCACAACAGAGAATTGGAAATCCAAACAGAAGCTGCTCAATGTCCGATTGCTGCGCGAGACTGGAATATCCCCCGGCATTTGATGTAGACGTCGCAAGAGATGCATAACACAAGAGAGGCGACAAACGGCGTATAATGTATGTAAACAATGAGCGAGGTGAGTTCGAAGGCACAACCGAGTCTTCCGAGGAACATTTGATACACATCGTAGTGACGACATCTTTCACATGCATCAATATTCTTTCATCATTGTGGCTTTCTGACAATGAAGCCGGCCTGGGTTGAGAGCATTCTTTATGCCATGAATTTTCCTTTTCCAAGCCAGAAAGGAGTCCCCAGGACCGGAACGAAGGTCCATAATTGACTGTTTCGGGAGTCCCTAAGTTCGAATGCTGGCTAGGTAAATCACTCAAAATTTGGATGAATGGCAGCACGAAGTGCTGTGGATTCACACCACGTTGCCATAGAGCTTCCTCTATATGCAGCCTTGGGTGGTGAAATATAATATCCGTAAAGATGCTTCCTTTGTCGATGAAGATGGGAATAGCTTGAAACCATAGTTGAACAATGCACGGGCTTAGAAAAAATAGTTGGTCTTGGCTGATGTTGAGTTTCGCTGTGGGATGGGCGTTTTGCGAAGTATCCAGGAAGCCGAGGTCAAACCAGGATATGTAGTTAATTAAAAGCGCCGTTCCCACAAGTGCCTCGCAGTTTTCTTCCGTGAGGGGATGTGATAAGCTTTTGCGAAAGAAGTTAATTACTCGGGGCAGTAGCTGCGTTGTAACGCGCGCGTATTTAGCGTTCTCTGGATTAAGGGATGTGAGGTGCATAGCGGCAATGCATAGAATGGCGGACATAATAGACTGGTCCTATATTGAGTAAGCGAAGACACAATTTCTCTGAAAAGGGAATGTGGGTATATACATGAAAAGAATGTTGCATAATAACTGGCCAGACTTGTGGAAACGAGAGGGTTAGCCGGGTTTCCCTGTCCCAGTGATGAAATAGTTCTAAATGCAGCAGACTAATCTGAGGATGAAGATCTATTTCGAGGTTTGGGCTTGCTTTGGAGAAAACCGGGGCAACGGGAAGACCAGAAGGGGAAGTTTGACATTTGATATTTCGTTTGACGCATCTGGAGCACGGGAGGCATTCATCACACTGTAATATTAAGCTAGAGTTTAACAGACACATTTGATGAAGAGCAATGGTATCAAGACGTACCTTGACTTTCCGAAGTTTGCATGCGAAACAACCCCGCCTGCTCTTAGTGTGGGCGCGCTTCTTGCGCAGCTCATTTGTATTTCCGATAGTGTGAATTCTGGGGACCTCGCCCCGCGTATACGGTAGCAGAATCGTATTTGTAAATGAGACCGGGATTGAGGTGTTCGGCATTGATCCTTGATTCATGGCGTTTGAAGGGTGGCGAATGAACATGGGAGGATGGAAGCAAATCTTTCTCTTGCGGCATGAGTGAAATGAGCCGTGGTTTGCTGATTCTGAATTTCGCACCTCCAGCTAAGGAATACGCATATTTTAAGTAATTAGGCTTTTCCAGCAAAGTGACGACTAGGCAACTGGCGCATTCCCGTTTTGGAATGCGAAGTCCCAACTCCGTTAGGCGAGTTTCTAGAAGGCAGATCTCAGTGTGAAAAGGGAAAGGTGGGTCCATCCTCCAAATTTTAGTGCTGAACGTGGATTTGTGTCTAACTCGGGGTGCCGGAAGTGGAAGTTGATTTATCACAAATCCCACATAATCTTAGTCCTTACCTTGCAGATTCGGGTATTCTAGATTTGTCCTGGAGCTAGTATTCTATATGTTGTCTGAACAGGCTTACCTAATTTGGTAAGTCTCGGCGATTCGTTGGCCTTATTTTGCTCTTCTCTGTGTACAATTTCTCTAGAGATTCTTCTGCGTGGCCTCAAGACACCTAACCAGGTGTACAGTTAACTGATCAGCAGAACTACTTTTGCATTTTCCAAATGATTTACGGGCGATATTTGGTGATATCGCCATAGCAATACATGGGCATGTATCGCTATTCAGCGTTTCGTTACAAGTCCGCGTATTCCAAGGAATGAAGCTGACCTCGAAAACTCAGCTGTAGAAAACTATCAGCAAACGTTTCTAGTGGCAGAACTATTAATTATTTCTTCCCATACTCATTTACATAAGTAATGAAAAGTTCACTTCATATGATTAACCTAAAGGCTTTTCGGTCCTTGGATGAGCCACCATCTTGCTACCACAACGCTGGTAAGGTGTATTGTAAATTGACGGTACGCATGTTGAGAGTAACGAAGATCTCATCAAAAACCCCGGGGTGCGGGTGGAGAGTGATTAATGGTCTATTCCATAAATCCTCGATCTTCTATCTGATCTCAAAAACTATACTAGATATTAAAAAATCAAAATCATGCTGGCGTGTCTGATCTTACAGGCGAGTCGATAAAGCTAACAATACAACCACCAGCAAGACTCTGTGTACCGAGCGAGTCTAAGCGAGTGAGGTAGATGTGTCACCGCCGTCTCTTCGCCTGATTATTAAAGAAGTGGCCTGGCCTCGGTTCTGGACTTAATCTATAGTAAGCTGAATCTCCGTATTTGGTGGAATAGATGAAGGTACATCGTTGCTTGATGCCATCAGCATCTACCTTTTTACTCGCCATTTGATGCATTATCGGTCACATGGAATTTGGCCCAGTTTATATGATGCGTCTAGACCAAACCCAGGATTGATATCTAAGAGAGGATCCATTTTCTAGTCCCTATGTTAACCACTAATTCGCGGTATGTCATAGCGTAGTCGCGTGCCGGTGGTGTCGATCGCCGAAGTGGGTTGCTTTGAGTAACTAATTTAGGGCCACTTGCGAACTTGCTTAACTAAAACGGGACTCCGTATTCCTAAATTGGAACGCAGCTGTCAGAATGGACTACAACGTCCCCTTTTATGCTTGGTCTCTAAATTCGGATGCATACTTTCAGGAATAAAGAAAATAGGACCAATAAACCGTGTCTAAAGGGTAGGAGCTAAAGCAATGGTAGAAACATTTCTCACAGTTGCGACCAGTGTTGCAAAGGCAGAAGAAGCTCACCTTGCCATGACATGTTTATGTCCAAATCATTTGCCTTTCGCTTCCGGAAAATGACAAATGTACAAATTACAATAAGACTGTCTATTAAAGACTGTCTATGAAATTTATAATGAAATCATCGCGCCAACGAAAGTCATGTATAGTTTTCATTGAAAAAATATATGTTGCAGATATCCCTCACGCCATGCCAAGCCTAAATTGACGATAGTCCGGCTTTCAGGCCACTCATTTTGGGTACGCTTAAATTGAAACTTAAAATTAGAGAAAGTAATCAGATATCTATATGTAAGGCTATATTATTGTCCGTGTTCAAACATACTGAAGTTTAGCATACGAGATTCCAACCTGCCACGTCTTAGTTTATGCTCTGGCGGGATTCGGGCGGTGGGCTAATTGATTGGTCCTCAGATTACATCCTCAACCTCTGTCAGCCTCCATGCATACTGTTCAACAGCGACTACCAAAACCCATTGTGAAACCGCCCGGAAATCAACACTCCAAGCTGAACAATGGTTTACAGTAATGAGAGTTTTCAATAACTTCAAAAGTGTTCTTGGGCTCAGGTCTCGTCGGACTTCCCCATTTCAGGCAAAAGCATTCTTTAGGCACTGCAATGCCGAATATATTTTTTCACCTCGCAATTCTGCGAAAGAAAGGCGTACTATGGACAAACAGGATTATTTAAGGGTTTTTGTCTCCGCCCAAGTTTCCGCGAGCCAATAGTGTGGAAACAAACGCGATCTCCGTATCACATTCGCCTTCGCCGACTTCTTTAGCGATAAAGTTTCAAGGGCCTATCTCTCGGTGCAGTAATCGACCGGGTTTAGTGAGGGAAGATGCGGGGACGTTCGGACCATATGAAGCTACTAGGCCAGATCTCCCCCCCCCTCCCTTCGTCTATATTTAGGTCAATCCGTTGTGGAAAAGAAAATTCAAGGTACTCCTTATATGTATGGGAGGAACTCGCAGGGGAGTCCTTTACAACTTGCCATTGCAAAGAATAAAGTCGATATCACTGAAATACTTCTTGAGACAGGTGCAACCCCTTCCCGCCGAGCTAAAGGGGAAGTTAAGGATCTCTCGTAAAATGAAGAAGATGATTATGAATAACCGCAACCGCTCCGGTTTTGGTTAGCATTTCAAGACTGTAGTGATTTTGTAAACACAGCAAATACGCTAAGATCTGCTATTTTATAAAGACTTTATACACTTTATCAATACTAAATCCAAAATTATGCAGAGAAAATTACCAAAATAGCCAAAATTCTTATATTCGCCATTTTGGTTAACCGCAAATTTGTGGTTTTGGATTTGTTTGATATATTAGAACCGCAAATCAGATCGATTCGGTTTTGGGTAGTATTTCAGGACCAAATCCAAAACTGTACCGCAGTCTACGCATAATAGTATTTTGATGACCCCCGGTCCTCGGACAGTGGGAATGGTCTGGATGGTTTTTGCTAGTTAGCTATATTACCGTTTTGCGGCGGTGACGTGAAATACTAACTAGCTATATGACTCTTGTATAACAAATATACGTACAACTGTCTGATGTAAAAAAAAAAAAAAAACTTGACCAGTACCGGTAACAAGTTCTATTTGACTATTTCCACTTATATCTAAGATGATAACCCTAACCCCTAAATAAACTCAGAATTGACGGAGATCCCGGCAGTGGGCACCGCTGTTCATTAATGAACGGTCCAGGGGCCGTCCAGTGAACAGATCTGGTATAGTCCTGGGAAAGTTTCAAATTCTCAGATCGCCTTTTCCTCCTTCGACATCATGGATCCCCTCATTTTCGGGTACAATTATATGTCCATATCGGCCGATCTTATACCATGTCAAAGAGAATAATTCGTCCGTACTCTCCAAAGACCGGCCTCGAAGCTCAGGAACGAAGAACCAGACCCACAGGAGTCCGGCAAAGCTCACCACCGCACTAAAGGCGAAGAAACCGTAACTTTGCATCACGAGCAACATATCTGGCACTGCCTTCGTGTTTCCGAATTGGTTGACGAAATGCAAGCACATTACTAAAGAGCTTCCTATAGCCCGCAGACGTAATTGCCAGATATCGGCATTCACAAGATACTGGAAAGAGTTCCAGCCCATTGTCCATCCAATACCAGAAAGATATATCATAGCGATAGAACCGACAGCCCCTCGACGCTGTGGGCCACTAAGCTCGCCGGAGTTGAGTGTTTCAGCACCTACAACCCCCAAGAAGATTGCAATGTACATCAGGCTGATTGTTTGCAAGGTGATACCCATGTATAACGAACGTCGGCGACCGAGGAAGTCAATCAAGAAGAATGCGCAGAGATAAGCAGAGGCTAGCTTAACCACGCCTAGAATGCAGCTCGCAAATAGCTTTTCCGACTGACCAGACTTCCCGAGAACACCAAAGAACTCTGTGGCATAAATAGTGATTGAATTTGCACCGGACCATTGCCCTAGCAGCTGGGACATGAATCCAAGCATAAGACGGTACCTATTTGCAGGCACGAACAGAAGTTCACGCAATTTTCTCCATCGCGAGACTCCATGCGTCGATTCTTGCTCCCGATCAAGCTGACGCCTAATACCAATTATCTCAGCTTGAATTCGATCATTGCTGGTGTCTAACATGCGAAGTTTAGCTAATGCAATCTCGGCATTTTCATATCGACCTTTAATCATGTGGTATCTTGGCGTTTCTGGGACCGTAAATGAAAGAAGAAGGAATAAACTGGGTTATCGTCAGTAAAAGAATCATTCGGAATACCACTATCCAAGGGGAATTACCTAGCGAATCCAATATGTGCAAATTGCGGTGCTCTCCATTGCCAACGTGACTCATCAGGAAGGTTGACTGATGCTCGCCAATTGCTGAAAAACGCAATTGTAGCCCCGAGATATACAGATCCAGCAAACATGTTTGTCAGCATACCACGAATGCTCTTTGGGGCGATTTCAGCAATATACATAGGGCTGACAACTGTAGTCATCCCAATTCCAAGCCCCGCAATAAATCTACCTGCGAGTACTTGGTTCACATTGCCATCATTGACCACAACAATGATGAATCCGATGAGCCACAGAATACTGAGTGTTTGAAGAGTTCGGACTCGACCAAGTTTGTCACATAGAACAAACGCCAGAAAGGCGCCAACTATACTACCAAGTTGAACCATGCTCGTGATATTCGACAATTTATTGGCTTGTTCACTTGAAGATCCATCCTCAAGCCGAAATTCGTTCTTGAAACTCTCCAAACTCACCATTCCGCCAACAAGGCCTTCATCAAGGCCACGGCTTGCGCCAAGTAGGCCTGTTCACAATCGTGTAAGTGACCGCAATCGATTGGCAAATGATGTGTACGCCTTACCGAAGACAGCCGCGCTCCAGAAAAGTTTCCTATTAAAGGCTTCATCGGGGGTATCCCGAATTTCTCGAGACTTTGGTATGCAACTTAGCATCCCCATGATTGTTTTGTAGACGAATGAGACGAATGAAAGCTCTGATAAACTACCAGGGCGGACTTTCGCCGCCTTTTAAGATGAAATCTGCCTGGGAGAGAAGGGCTCGGGCCATCGATTTCCTATTCAATTAATGCGGGGTATGGGGAAGAAAAGTGAGCGGGGAATCGAATGAAGCTAGAAATATAACGCTAACGACGAGATCCTCAAATATGTCAAGCTTTGGCCCCAGGCGAAGCAAGCCAATAGACTCCTCGGTCAGATTCCGAGTTTTGCCAAGCACTATCATCCATAGCCTTGTTAGCTAATTCGGAAAAGATAAACTGTCATCACTTTAAGCAACAAGTTATTCCTGCTACCATTAGGAATAGGTCTTTTCGTTCGGGAATTTGGGTTGGAGAGCGTCTATAACGTGACCAAGAGGTGATGAACAAGATTACCTGACTCAAGGTACGGGTATCAGACTTTTTTTAGTACTGCAAATTCTTTCAATTGCTGAGCTAAGGGAATTCAGTTCAGTAATTACGATTTTCGTCCTCAACAATTCATTTTTAGAGCTCGTCTTAGCTTCACCAAAAGGCTACAAGTCACCGACCCTGCGTAGAAGGGCGAGCTTTGTGCCGGTGTTTTAATGATAAATTGAGCGCTGGGCTCGAAGTCCATTTGCTATCTAAAGTTGTATGTACATGGGTTCTGGAGAAAGTTAGGGTTAGAGGACAGGACGGGTGCAATTAAAGATATTAAAAATAGAACGCGCCAGGTTATTTTCCTTCCAATACACCGAATTTATACTTTAAAGCGTTTACCAAATGACCGCAGACTCCAAGTTTCAAGCGAGGAGGAGATAAGAAGAAAGGAAGAAGCTTGACTTACCGTGTATACAATCCTGCGACACGCTCAACGTCGGCAACCCACTGGGGAATGTCTATCGCAAATGGGCTCGTATTGAGAGAGAGAGCGGTTCGAATGGGGTCGGAGGGATAAGAAAAGCGACTTCCTCTGCTCGACGTTTCTTTTTCAGCCAAAAGGCAAACTCCTCGATGGCCTCCCGTCTTTTTGTGGCCCGGGATTCCTTGCACCAGCGCCAAAGTGCTCTTGTACCACGCCAGATAGTCAAAACAACAGTAATGTGGCTGGCAGCCGCCAATAGCCGCTCGTCCGCAAGTGAAAATACCATTGTCAGTAACCAAAATGAACGGAGTTTGATGAATACTACTTACCAATTTATTGTCTTGATTGGGGAGATGTAACAAAAGTGCATCTAAAATGATCAAAAATGACCCTTTTCGGGGAAAACAACTATCGAAGAGTAGTTTTGGGTCTGTTTCCTAGGAACCAGCTATTGATCGATGGTGCGAGGAAAGAGCTCACAGCAAACTGCATTCTGTTGAATTTTTCCAGATTTCACGTACTACTAGACACCAGCGACCTAATGTGATTCATTATATTTGTCCGAATTGTTTTTAAGTCTTGATATGGAGTATCCTTGGCTGAGTAGGCTCTCAAACACTTGACCCCGAATGATCTTATTCCTTGGTGATCGGAATCGAGAGGTTCTTTCCAATGAACAGAAAACACACTTGCCAATCATCATCAATGAAGATTTTGGTTGCTTCGATCGATGGAAGCATACAATGAGAAGCTGAAAACAATCAGGATACAATGATTGGCGAAAGAGCTCGTATCTTTTCCTATTTTGATGTAGTAGGAACTCAGAAATCCGCCGTTATTTAAGAACATTCCAATGTTTTTAATAACGCTAGTCCATGACGCTAATGAGCGTCACCCTTCAAATTGAAAATATAGTCTAGCACATATCTTTACCCAGATATGTTCTGAATGACCAACACCTTTTTGATACATTTATATCCAAATCATGGTTCAAGGAAATTCCAAAGGGCTCTACAGCCCAGTTGACCATCGACCTCACTTTCCTGCGCTTGAAACCGACTTTTCTATAGCCCCCCTCCTAACCATGACGGGGTTTGTCTTAGACAATCTCGTTATCACAGACAGAATTTGTTTTGCTTTAAGCTGTAAACTACCACTAGCTTACTATCAAATTTACACGCGACATGACGAAGAATCCTACGCTCGTTTTATGTCTTTTATATCGGGTGGGTCGTCTTTGCAGGAATTACCATTTAAATTGTCGAATTATGGTCCTCTTTCTTTAGCGCAAAGAACAGAGCTGTTACTTCGCCTTCAAGGCCGAGATTGGAAATATTGCACAGATTGCATGTATTTTCATCGATGCTCAAGATGGTCTTTTCTGCGATCATATCTGAACTATGACTCGCACGGTCAGTGCCGTTCGCCTCGTGCCAGCAGACTTCACATTTGTCCCCGTCTGAGCATTTCGTTGTTTCAGCAACATCAATTTGCAAATGCTTCTCTGAATGCAGAAAACCACTCTGTATTGACAGAAACAAGACTGTCAGCATGTACACGATCGCTCAATCTTGGTTGTCATGGGAAATATCTCGACTTTGAACACGAATGTACTTTCGGTAATCATCCACTGGTGATCGTGCATACAAAGTCTCGAGCATGGTTCGATAAGAGTACTCGAACACTTCGAGTCCTAAATATATTTCGGTTCGATCTCTCAAGAGCAGGCCCTTCGGAGTTAGCGGTGGCGGGCTTCGGGAGGGCTAGCTCCAAATCGTGCATTCATAGAGATACTGAAATGTGGCTGAATAAGTTCTTTCGTGAAAATAAATCGAGCTTTAACATTGGGTGTCGAGGGTTGCATTGGTGTGAATGGCTCGGGTGGGATGAAACGGCGAACCCCGCACGAATTTTCACTCTCATCTTGCATAGAGATGTGGAATATGTGAAAAGGTCCCGAAGACGTTGGTGGGGGTGGTGAGTTTTCAAATATGTCAAGAGATTAGCTACATTGCTCACAAGCTAAATATGGATAATCCTGAGGTCTTGTTCGATCCGAGGGTTATACACTACATTTCACGAACTTGCGTAATTAACGTGGCAGCCCGTGACTAGCCATAAATTTCGAGCATGGGCTTTTTCTGCTTGACATTACAGCTCTAGAAATAATATATATATTCCTTTTTCAACATCCATAAAGTACTTCATCTACGTATTTTGCTTCCATAACCCGTCTAATCGATTCTCGCACCGGTGCCCTTGTAGTTCTCTGATTATATGGGTATACTGGACAGTAGCCGACCTTCACTGCGTAATATAGTACCCCTACGTGGCCTCTTGGTAGTGGCGTCAAAAACTTCAAAGTCTAAAAATTATATTCTTTCGGGGTTTCTTTGCTCTATATTTGCCATCCCATATTGCAATAGATACCGAAACAACCGGCGACTCGATTCTACGAGACCGGAAGTGTAAGAAGCTCTACTTTGCTCTTTTAAACTTGATCAGCGTGAAAGAAGTCACTTCTTCCAGAAGAAAGAGTGATGTGTGAAAGAGACATCGAGGGAGGGAAGTCAGAATAGTCGAAAGATACAACGATGAGCGTAACTCTATCTACATCCAGAAATATTTACCAAACATATATAGATAGAAGATAATGTCTCAAACAGAGCCCGAAAACTCCATACTCATAGAACGGAAATATAATGCATTGGATCAATGGCGTGGGAGCGGTTAGCTCATCTGATTTTCGCATTCTGACGAAGGAACATCTGTATGATCTAGCTCCGCAATTGGCTTCCCCTTTGAGAATCGGATATTATATTTCTTCCACATCATTACAATCGCCAAGGATTGAGCAGCCGAAAATGAAGCGGCCAACTTCATCTGAGAATTGTATGCAAGAGCATAGATCTCTCTCACATGATTTTGGATGTCGGGAGAAAATGTTGTGATGGATTGTGTTGACCTTGACAAGGCGATCAGCTCTGCAGGGCCCAAAATGGACGAAAGCCGACTTTTAATATAATGATTGAGGATTGCAGCTGAAGCAGCGACCCCCAAGACACCCCCTAGCGTTCGAAACTGTATTCCGATTCCGACTGCTGCTGCCTGGTCTTCCTGGTCCACAACAAGCGGAGCCGCCATATAAAAAGCGGCCACGCTTAACCCAACCCCCAGTCCGGCGAGAACTATATACCCAAATTGTCCGAGCCACAATGTGGTGATTGGATCGATACATGAATAAAGAAATATGCCAGTGACTTGCATAATTGCGCCGACAATGATGATGTAGCAAAATGGGAGTTCCAGCCTTCCGGACAAAATGGAGCACGCAATGATACCGACGGGGCAGCTGACCGAGAATGAGAGTAACTTTACACCTGCACCAATAGGCGAGCTTCCATTGACAATCTGGAATCTTTGTGGGATGTTGATAATGCAAACAAACAGTGGAAGGCCGCTCGTTAAGAATCCCCTTGTGTTTCGTGAGTCATGGCTCGTAGCGCGCAGGAACAAGGAGCTAGCGAGATGAAAACTTACAGCAAAACCCCCATGAATATACGATTATGTAGGAGACGCCATGGGAACATTGGAATGATTCCCATGTCATTTAGAGAGATAAATGACTCCCATAAAGCAAACAGTATGCAAAATATCCCAGAAATCACGAAAAATGAAATAACCAATGGTGAGTTCCAGGAGTACCCAGAGTTTCCTTCTTGAAGCGCGGCAATTATAAAAGAGCATGCAGTCAGAGTCAAGAACGATCCTAGAAGGTCCACACGGCGAAAGAAAGACTTTGTGCCAAACCACAATCGTGTTTTGATGTCTTGATCGTCATGAACCTTTGCATTTGGAAAATGAGATGGAATGGCACAATATGTGAATATCCAAGAAAGCACACCAACCGGGACACTGAGTATTTCTGGATAAGCAAAAATCTTCACATCGGGCGAGAATAGAAAAAGTAGACCCACTTATAGAGAAACACCCAGCGCCAACTACCATTGTTCGCAATTGCACCACCAAGTAGCGGGCCAAGTACAAGTCCGAGTGAAGAAATGCCCCCGGCAAGTGAGCTGACCTTGTCGAAATGTTTGTAGGGGACAATTCGCACGAAGGAAAACAAGGTCAACGAGTATACACCTGCGCCACCTAGTCCTTGCAAGGCTCGGAAAATGATTCTACGTAGAAAATCACAGGATGAGCGAAGGCCGAAATCGTTTTGCTGGTCAGCTTACAGTTGATTGAGTGTTTGAGATGCTGCACATGCGGCGGAAAAGCCGATAAAAAGTGATAGAGACGCTAAAACAGCGGTCTTAACACCGACTATGGTACTACAGTTGGACCAAACGATTAAAAATCCTATACCGACAAGTCAGTTAGCAATTTAAAAACATAGTCTTTATGGTGGAACTTCTGAGTGGGCTTTATCAAACCTGTATAGGTAAGGAGATAGGAAGTGATAATCCAACTACTGTTATTGGAATCCTGAAGGTCATCAGTGATGGTGACAAGTGATGTGCTGACGATGGTCGCTTCAAGGCAAGTGAGAAAGAGGGCCAAGCCGAGACTAGAAACCGAGAGTCAGTAAATCCACATCTGCGATACTACCAGTACCGCCAGTCATAATAATGGGCATAAATACCCAGTTGCACCAAGATACAGACGAAGCCCATGTATTGTACTGCCCCACTCCGTTGTAGGGCTTGGGTCAACGGACTTCATGTTTGAAGATGACACGAGTCTCGGACAAAACGGGTTTGAATATTCGGTTTTGGTGTGACTAGATCAATTCGTGCAATAAAAAATAGTATCGCGCCCGCTGCCACGACGAAACGTGATATATGTAGCCTTACACGTACGCGCTACATTTTTCATCCGAGTTCCGAGATCACTAGTCACTTTTAGACGTAATGATTCATCTACGATTTACTTTTGGTCAAATTATTGGACCCTGCAGATAATCCTTGCAGCCTCCTGCTACATCACGCGCCCATATGATAGATTCGAGTTCGCGGATAGTTTCCACGATAGTTCGTCCCCCCTCGCACGGGGATGCGCGAACGATTCTAGTGACCCGCTTCACCTGTCCCGCATACGCTATTCCCGATTAATTTGATCAACGCGCACTAGCATTTCACGCTAGTAATATAGTCGATCGTGGGTATATGCGATCTACTTGGAACGTCGTTGTAGATTGGAATGAGAAAGGGCGTCATTTTAAGCCGCACTGAATGAGATACTGTGTTCTGCACGATTGGGGAATATGGTGTCTCTGCGTCCAAGAGCTCATCTACCCACGGGGTCGACCATAATCTCATTTTGCAGTCATTGCTTGGGGTGGGGCGCTCCCAACATCCCATGAACCACTAATGAAGAAGATAAGGCACGAGGCAGATCCTGCGAGGGATACATGCATAGCAGGAAAACCACGAACGCCTAGACTCCTTTCTTTGGTGAAAATCCATTAATCTGTCAAAGAAAAGTTTGGTTGGTAGCCGGATGTTAGGTATCATCTTGTGCAGATCCTTAGTTCCGCTGCATGTCCTGGAAAATAAGCCGTTCGTGCTATTTAAAACGTTTCGTAGATTAAGTATGTGAAGGTTATCACAATCCAGACCAACAAAGACTACGGTCCGCCATATCAAGATCATCGATCACTGATCGAGTCTAAATTCGGTCCTAAAATTTTTTATACACTTTTTTAATTGTGGCCTCTCTCTTTGGCGTGTATTACATCTATTCGCTCGACTATTTTGGAGCCCAATGGAGCGACAAAGAAAACGACCCCCACTTGAAACCCTCCCTGGCAACATGCATTACTGATATCCCGATGGCGAAATATTTCCCACATAATTTCATTAATGTGAACACGGCTTAATCCTTGCCGAGATACTCCTCCATGATTTCCGAGATGAAAGAAACGCCATGTCATAGCTAAACTTTGAAAAGACCCGAAATTGAATGTCGAAATCGCAAGTCAAAAAGTCATGATGATGTAGATCATTATACTACCAGTATTGATCACCAGATTCAAGTCAACCTCCTTGCACAAGTTTCTCATCTAGAGATACCGCCAGAGCTGAATTTTCTTCAATCCTTCGAGCTGTCTTTCCATTGTAGTCCTTAGAGTTCACTAGAAGCATATCCTGCTACAGAATTATTGCGACTTAGCAGGATGACAGCATCTGTAGCAGTCGCCGGCTATCTGCGTCTACAGCTGGCGGGAGTATACATCTCCCTCGCATGAACGGGAATTCGGTGCCAGTAATAATGGTATCCCCCGGGAACCGACAGTGAGGTACGTCAGATAGACTAGTACTTCTATTAGTCGATATCTACCGCGAAACAAAAGCCCTTTCACCGGCTGAAGCGTGGTTGGACTCACTAGTGCTCCGGGATGGCATTTTTGGTCGCTCCATACTACTAGTATTCTCAATATACAGATCCCTTGTTAAGCGTTCACTGTTAGAACCAAGATATCAAGATGTTATATAGTCTAGTAAAGCCCATGGTTGTCAGGGTTCTGGAAGGAAAAAACTTTGATGAAATCGTTTCAATCTTCGAACCTTGTGATTTTCTTTCGATTATCAATATTATTGGAAAACGCCCAATACTACTTATAATCAAATTTTCGGTTCCTCTACACGAGCAGCGCATTCGTCTTTGATCTAAGAAAAATGCCTTTGCCAAATGCCGAAATAAACGGGTCCAAAAAGGCCGGCACTGTCAAAGATAGATTGGATGCTTCCAATATATCGTCAGCTCAAGATCAAGGTCATCCAATCAATGGCTGCAGATCTTTTATCGATCCAGCAATAACCAAAGAGCTTGAATCCAGCAGCACAATCCCCATCGCGATCTGTGGAATGTCGGTCCGTCTTCCCGGGCATATTCAAACTCCTCAGGATCTATGGGAGTTCATCGTCCAGAAGCGAGATGCCCGTGGCCCTGTTCCAAAGTCGAGATACAATGCATGGGCATATCACTCTGAGAAAGCAAATCCAGGGTGTATAAAGACGGAATATGGATATTTTCTCGATGATAGTGTTGACATCTCTACGGTGGACACGTCTTTCTTCCACATGAGCAAGGCTGAGGTTGAGAGGACAGACCCTCATCAGCGACAGATGTTGGAAGTAGTCAGGGAATGTATGGAAGATGCGTGTGAGACTGACTGGAAAGGAACTCCAATTGGTTGCTATATGGGAAGCTTTGGGGAAGACTGGGTGGAAATGTTTGCTAAGGAAAATCAACAATACGGACTTCATCGCGTGAGCGGATACGGGGATTTCGTTTTAGCAAACCGGGTCTCATATGAGATGGATTTCACTGGACCGAGGTTAGTCTACAACTTGAACACCCAACACCCCTTGGTGTATTGTGCACTTACAGAATATTCTTTCCAATTATAGTATGGTTATACGAACCGCCTGTTCATCATCCCTCGTCGCTCTACATGAAGCATGCTTGGCAATTGCTAGAGGTGATTGCAAGGGAGCGGTAGTTGGTGGCGCCAACTTAATACTTGGCCCAGGAATGACGGCCGCAATGTCGGAGCAGGGCGTTTTATCACCTGATGGGTCCTGTAAAACATTTTCCGCCGATGCAAACGGTTATGCTAGAGGCGAGGCAGTGTCTGCTATCTTCATCAAACCACTTGCTGCTGCCATAGAGGATGGAAATCCGATTCGGGCCGTTATCCGGGGATCAGCTTCAAACAGTGACGGAAAAGGAACCGGTGGGATGCAGTTACCAAACGATATTGCCCAAGAAACTATGATTCGACATGCATACAAAGTTTCTGGTATTACGGATTATTCCCAGACAGCATTCGTTGAATGCCACGGTACAGGCACATCAGTTGGCGATCCAATAGAGACTAAGGCAGTTGGCCGGGTCTTTGGTCCCCAGGGAGGTGTCCAAATTGGTTCAGTTAAGCCGAATCTTGGTCACTCTGAAGGCGCGTCGGGGCTCACATCCGTTATTAAGTCTGTACTGGCATTGGAAAAGGGTATCATTCCGCCCAACATCAAGTTCAACCAAGCAAATCCAGACATTCCTTGGAACGAATGTCAGCTCTCCGTGCCTACAGAACCGAAACAATGGCCAGAGTCCCGAAAGGAGCGTATCAGCGTCAACTCATTCGGGATTGGAGGAACCAATGCTCATATTGTTCTTGACTCCGCCAGGGGATTTGGTATTCTCCCCACGATCGAAAAGGCTATGACATCGCCAAAGCTTCTCGTTCTGTCAGCCGCGAATGTTGACTCCTTGAAGAAAAACATCGCCCTTTACAAAGACTTTGTGCTAAAGCATCCTGCAAAAATCACAGACCTCGCGTTCACTTTGGCTACAGGCAGAGAACATCTCCCCCATCGTGCATATGCGGTGGTAAATCTGTTTGGCGGCTTGACAGCGTCGGTCCCCTTCAAATCCAGCAAATCACCAAAGGTTGCGATGATATTTACTGGTCAAGGTGCTCAATGGCCCGAAATGGGTCGTTGTCTGCTCCTAGACAAATCTTTCCCCGTCTTCAGGGAGTCAATCAGGTCGCTCGATGACCATCTGCGAAGAATTAATTCTGCATTATCATGGTCTATTGAGGAAGAATTACAAAAACCCGCTAAACTTAGCCGGTCATTTTCAGCTGAGTTCTGCCAACCGCTCTGCACAGCCATTCAAATTGCCTTGGTCGACATATTTGCTTCAGTTGGGGTTTATCCTTCCGCTGTCGTTGGACATTCCAGTGGAGAAATTGCCGCTGCATACGCCGCCGGTGCTATTGAGGCAAAAGATGCAATCGAGCTAGCATTCTACCGCGGCCAAGTCATGACAAAACAAACAAAAGATGGATCTATGGCTGCTGTAGGAATGGGTTGCGAAGGTGTACGTGAACATCTACTTTCTGGTGTCACAGTTGCCTGTGAAAATTCACCTAGGAGTGTAACAATATCTGGTGATACAGAAGCAGTCGAAGCCACCATTTCCAATATCAAGCAGACTCTCCCTGGTATTCTGGCGAAGAAGTTAAAGGTTCAAAAGGCATACCATTCACCGCATATGGCTGAAATTGGCTCAGAATATTATGACCTCATCAGTACAATACCATGCAAACCACCTAAGAAGATGTTTTTCAGCAGCGTCGAGCACGGTCTTCTCGTCAGGGACTCCAGCCTCGGGCCTAAATATTGGCAGAAAAACTTAGAGTCGCCTGTCCTGTTCCATGCGGCTATCGGTTCACTCCTAAAGCACGAGATTTCCAAGAATATGGTACTCGTTGAAGTCGGGCCACATGCTGCCCTTGAGGGGCCTCTGCGACAAATTCAAGCGGAATGCTCAAACACATCCGCGTACACATCCGCACTCCTCCGAGGACAGAATGATGTGGAGAGTCTATTGGCGGCTATTGGAAAGCTTCACGCCCTTGGCTGTGAATTAAATCTTGCCAAGGCTGTTGGCAATGGTGTCAGTCTTCCAGATCTTCCAAGATATCCATGGGATCATACTAAACGCTTTTGGTATGAGTCGAGACTGACGAAAGAATGGAGAAATCCACAACACAAATATCACGATCTTCTTGGCCGAAGAGTCCCAGAAAGTACCGAGTCTGATGCTTCTTTCCGCAATCTTTTCCACCTTGACAATGTCCCCTGGATGCGTGATCACAAGGTGGCTGGTGATGTTGTATTTCCGTTTGCTGGTTACGCTGAAATGATTGGAGAGGCTATCCGTCAACAAACGGGTGTTTCTGAGGGATTCCGTCTGAGTCATGTTGTAATCAACACAGCACTTGTTCTCCGAGAAAGCCAGCCGACAGAAATCATAACAACGCTTCGCCCGCGACGCTTGACACAGACCCTTGAGAGTGAATGGTGGGAGTTTTCAATCTCATCTTACACTGGCAAGACTTGGACAAAACATTGCTCCGGAGAAGCTCGATCGCAGGTTCATGGAATCCAAAATACCGAAAAGGATGATGATCTCGTCCGAAAGGTTGCTACACGGCGCTGTTATGATGCTATGGCTCGAGCTGGGCTCAACTATGGTCCCTCATTTCAAAGACTGGACCATGTGCGCGCCCATACGAAGCTACAGAGGGCATCATCAGAAGTTGCATGGAAAAAGGACGATGAATCTTGTTACTTTGTCCACCCCTCGGTTCTTGATTCTTCATTACAGCTGTTTAGTGTTGCGGCGACAAAAGGCTTTGTGAACACAGCCGGGAGAATGATGATCCCTACATATATCGAAGACTTGTGCATTTTCCGTTCTTATGGCAATATTACCCTTCAAGCCTCCGCAAAATACACTCCAAATGGTGGTATTTTAGGGTCTAGTCATGGTGTAACTGCTGAGGGAAAGGTCGTCATTAGTGGTTCAGGCATACGGCTGTCTTGTGTTGATGAAACCTCTTCAACGGAGGGGCACGACGGATTTTCTCGAGCTACATGGGCACCGCATCTCGATTTTCTAAATGTTGAGACTTTGATCAAACCCGCTCCCGATCGAAGTGTTCAGATGCGTGCGTTAACTGAACTTTCACACCTTTGTATGGTTTCTACAAAACGAACGATATCAGGCCTCGATACACCCCTCCCTTATATGAAGAAATATCGAACTTGGATTGACCGTCAACTGAATCTTTCTGATCTGCAGAGTCTGAATAGTCTCGATGAATGCGCAATCAAAGACAAAGTGAGAAGGCTTGTTGATCAACTATCGAGCACGGCTGCGCAGAGTCCTGCTGTCGCCATTCAGAAGATTTTCGATCATATTGAGCGAATCTTCGTGGGGGACCTTCAGGCCCTCGATTTGCTAGTCTCGGACAACACACTGGTTGATCTATACGCTTCGGTTGATCAGTGTGACGAATCGGAGTTCTTCAAACACCTGATACACACAAAGCCAAATCTCCGAATCCTTGAAATTGGAGCGGGAACCGGTGGATCTACCTCAAATATACTCAAGTTTCTCACACCCGGTGATCGCAGACACTATTATAAATACACATTTACCGACATATCATCGGGGTTTTTCTCGGCTGCCAAAGAGCGCTTCACCGGATATCCAAACATCGAGTACGCGACTCTAGATATTAGCAATCCGCCTTCTGAGCAGGGGTTTGAAGGATGCGAGTACGACTTGATTATCGCAACGAATGTGATCCATGCGACACCATCACTCCATGAAAGTTTGTGCAATGTCCGGAAACTGCTTGCGCCTAATGGTCGATTCTTGCTCCATGAGCTCACGCCGACCTCTAAGTGGGTCAATTATATCTGGGGGACGCTACCGGGCTGGTGGTACGGAGAGAATGATGATCGGGTTCAAGAGCCGTACGTTGGGGTCAAAAGATGGCTTTCCGAGCTGCAGGCTGCAGGTTTTCGTTTTCCAGACGCCGTAGTCCTGGACTCTCCAGAGCCATACCAACTTGGGGGAGTAATTGTGGCTCGACCGGCTCTCGATGTCATTCCAAAGAAGAGAGTAACGTTACTAACTCTCTCCTGGTCTAAGAATGTCGACCTCATGGTACAGTCTCTCGAGAACCGGGGATATGTCGTCTATCCCCGTGATTTGTATCATATGCCCTTGCCACGAGGGCAAGACGTGATTGCAATGCTTGATGACGAAACTCCATTTTTCGAAGATCTCGACGATCGGCGATTTGCCGCATTCAAAGCATTGATACACAATATCAAAGACTCTGGTCTTCTGTGGGTGACCGGTCTTTCTCAGGTACATTGTCAGAACCCCAAGTTTGCACAGATCAATGGAGCAGCCAGATCTTTACGTTCCGAAATGTTGGTTGATATTGCAACCTGTGAAGTAGATCAGTTTCCTCGATCAATTGGGAAAATCATCGACGTTTTTGAAACTTTCCAGCTTCGACGTGAGGAGCAGTTTCTCAAGCCCGAGTTCGAATATGCAATCACTGACAACATTGTTCATGTCGGTCGCTATCATTGCTTTGATGCTAAGGAAGAACTCATGGCATCAAATCCCGGTGACGTTATGACCTTACAAACAAGCAAGCCCGGTCGTCTTACTGCCTTACAATGGGCCTATCAACAAATTCGCCCTCTGGACGACAAGGACGTAGAGATCGAAGTCCATGCAACCGGTTTGAACTTCAAGGTAAGATAGAATCAATCTTCTTCTATGCGAGTCTGCTACTGAATCAGGTTACAGGATGTTCTTTGCGCCATGGGTATTGTTGAAGCCGAGGAAAATGGATTTGGCCTTGAGGGGGCCGGTATAGTCCGTCGAGTCGGAAATAAAGTCACAGATCTTCTCCCTGGAGACCGAGTCATGCTTCTTTCATCATGCTCCTTTGCATCACGTGTCATTGTTTCAGAGAATGTCTGTGAAAAAATACCCGGTGGGCTGAGCTTTGAGGACGCTGCCACCATGCCGTGCGTATTTGCTACAGCGCTATATTCCATTTTTGATGTTGGGAACTTGAAAAAAGGACAGGTTCGTTTACTCATATCCTCTGGCTGGCAGCGAGCCGTAAACTAATCCTGATCTATAGTCTATCCTTATCCATAGTGCCTGTGGTGGAGTTGGTATTGCCGCCATTCAACTCGCCCAAATGATCGGAGCGGAAATCTTCACGACGGTGGGAAATGATGAAAAGGTAAAGTATCTGATGGATTCTTTCGGTCTTCCTCGCAATAGAATCTTCAATTCTCGTGACATATCCTTTGTGGATGATATCAAACGAGAAACAAATGACATTGGTGTTGATTTGGCACTGAATTCGCTGTCGGGCGAATTACTTCATGCGACATGGAGTTGTGTTGCAGAATTTGGAAAAATGGTTGAGATCAGCAAAAGGGATTTGATGGGGTCAGGCAAACTTGATATGCATACATTCCTCGCTAACCGAAGCTATTGCTGTGTTGATCTCGATCAAATATGCAGAAAGCGATCGAAAATTGCCAAAAGGTTAGTTCTCAAAGCCACCAAAAGTGTTAATGTTGACTAACGAATATATATAGACTTCTCAAAGATATCGTTCATTTGGTAAAAGAACGATACATTCACCCCATTCGACCCATCGGAAAATTCCCTGCCAATGCCATACTTGATGCATTCCGATACATGCAACAAGGTGTTCATCTCGGCAAAATCATCGTGTCGATCCGAGACTCCAAAGGCCAACTAGATCTTGAGCAAAAAGTTCGACCTCGAAGAACTGAAACTCGTTTCGATGCATCTAGTTCATTTTTGCTTGTTGGGGGTCTCGGGGGGATTGGTCGCTCTGTGTCGTCATGGATGGTAGAGCGTGGAGCACGTCATTTTATCTATCTCTCGCCGAGCGCTGGTACGAAGAAGGAACATCAGGATTTTGCTGAGGAGCTTGCGAGCTTGGGGTGCCGTGTCGACTTTGTTCAAGGCAGCGTAGCAAGTCTCAAGGATGTGATCAAGGCTGTTGCGCGTTCTGAGGGTCGACTACGAGGTATCTTGCAAATGTCCATGGCGCTTGGAAACCAGACATTCCCACGTATGACAGTGCACGAGTGGAATACTGCTGTTGATCCGAAAGTTCAAGGCACGTGGAACTTGCATCATGCGTCTACCTCCGCCAAGGCCCAACTTGACTTCTTTGTTCTGTTCAGTTCTATTTCCGGTATCTGTGGACAGCCAGGTCAGACGAACTACGCCGGTGCGAACACTTTTATGGATGCCTTTGCACAATACCGTTTAGATCTAGGGCTCCCCGCTTGTGCCCTGCAGATAGGTGCTGTTGAAGAAGTCGGCTTCCTGGCAGAGCATGATGATATAAGACAAAAGCTCAAAGCCGCTGGCGCATTGCCCGCCGCAATTTCGGAATCCGAGCTTCTCACAGCCCTGGAAGTAGCCATGCGGTCCAGGTCGATGAAATCTAAACATACTGCCAATAATATCTGCCTGGGCTTACGGACGGACATCCCTCTCCATGACCCACAGAATCGCCTTCTTTGGAAGAAGGATGTCCGTATGGCAATTTTCCACAATGATGAATCCACCGGGGCAACTTCTAGCAATGCGACCAACGATAACCTGAGATCTTTCATTGCAGCCGCGAAGGCTGACAAAACAGTCCTATCCCAGCCCGACTCAGCCCATTTCCTCGCGGTTGAAATAGGAAAAAAGGTATTCAGCCTTCTCCTGAAGTCTGAAGAAGATCTCGTAACGTGGTGCTCCCTTCCTGAATTGGGAATGGACTCACTCGTCGCCATCGAAGTACGCCAATGGTGGAAGGCTATCTTTGAATTTGACATTAGTGTGTTGGAAATGCTAGGGATGGGAACACTTGATGCACTTGGCGAACATGCTTCGAAAGGGATGCTCCATGCCTTCCACGAAACATGAAGTTGTGAAGCATACCATTTTGCCGGTTCTGGAACGTACTAGATATTCATAACTAGCGAAATGAAAACTTCATCCTGCTTTCCCATGAAATATAATGTACGAAGGCTCTACATAGGGAGTCTTCTTGTAAAGGTTCGTCACTTGAGCAACTGCGACTAGCATACCAATATAAGCGACCAGTATGCATTGGATTGCTACCTCTGATAGACATGGGAAACATGTACTATGTGTTCTCCATGTCTATTAGAGCAGTTACTCGTAACGTGCTCCTGGCTCATTCTAGACTTGATTGGCACATGAAAGATAAACCCTAGGACGATTTTACTTTTGATGTCTTACACCAAGACCATGATGGCGAGTGACTGTTTACTTTTTCTATTGGACACTACATATGGAGGGACCGGCTCATCCTCCACTTCTACAGTAAGCGCTACAAATTTCGTTTCTTCGGTGCGAAGTGGATCCTAGCACGCTGCCGTCCGTTTATGGTATGTATTCCGCCAGGTCTGCGGGCTCATTCGCTGCCAAGGATGTAGCCGGAGTGTATCATACATAGTATACTGAGGAAGGGACATATTTACTGTAGTGCACAGTACAGTACGTAGTCTTCCTCGGCCTGATCCGTTCCTGATATTGTCCGATGATCTTGTAACTACGGAGTAGTACGGAGTACTAGCAATAAATTTGGAAGATCTGCCCCACAACCAAGAGCCTTGTCAATACTTATGAAATCTTTTCACTCTGCCAAAACATTGCCGCGGGACTGTTTACCCCGGATTCCCGAGTCCGACTCAGCAAGGTTTTAGTCTTCTGTACTCCGTAAGTATGGCGGACTTCGTAAGTGTAGATGGAGGGAGAAATGAATCAGAGATTGCACGGACAAATTCGGTGCTGCAGGTTTGACTTGCTATTGTAGATCCCTATCTTCCATCCTGCAAGGATACCCTCGTACGATGAGATTAGCCCCACACGTGTGAGGATCACCGACTCGTGCGTTGTGTGATTTGATAAATGGCTGATGGGAACATCACGATGCACCTTGTATCTGCATGGGCTCGTGAACTGGGACCATTTTGCCCTTTGAGTTCGGTTTTATAATATACGTCGCTAGTACAGAGTAGCTCAACGATACTCTCGGCTCATGTATATAGTATTCTGCAACCATATCGTACTTGCATTAGAACTTATTTTATTGGAGTATGGACGTCAACATAGCCATCCAACACCCTAGCAATGGAGAATACATGACGATGTAGCAGTAGAATACTATTCTACTTGGGTAGTAGCCAAGCAATAATCCACGACGAATCGATGGAATTCATAAAATTTTAACCTCAAAACCTCACCAGTTCTGAGGTTAAAATTTTATGAATGCCTACTAGCCCCTCCGGACTCCGGAAATCCGTATTTCCTTTTATCACTCTCCGAGATTGCACAAAAGCCTGAGTATTAGTATTCAGCCTCATTCTGTAGGTATATCAGATCGAGAATTTTGACAGCAATACTATCAGCGTTTAGGTTGAATGGCGATTCAATATGCCTATCTTTTAAAGATGGTTTATAAATGCTGCAGCCCAAGCTCTTGTTCTCCGTACTGTCGGTGGATCGATGTGGATCGACGCAGAACATTAACTTTGACTCGACATTTGGAATTCTTGTTAGCTTTCCCAGCTCGGGTTTCGCAATCAAGGATGGCCTCTGGATCTACAGGCTGTATTCCTTTCTCCGTTTCCTTGTCGACTCATTTGGCCCAACCTAGTTACACATACATACTCCGTACATACCCCCAATGATTAGCCATTGCTCCTGGTTTTTCTTTGTGCATACCAACTACAGTCACTCATTTCGCCGAGCCGGCGGCCAAAATGGCAGGTCTTACTGTTTACAACCTTCCTTCGTCGCCCCCAATCTGGGACGGGGTTGGGATTTTTTATCTTTCATTATGCATTATTTGGGCCATTCTTTAACTTCAGGCATGGCTTTTTGCTGCTTGAATCGAGATATACCATTGATTTGAGCTCGTGGAATTTTTTGGCCATTTCTAGCAATCAGCTTGCTTCATGTATACTGGATCCTCGGTCAGTTACATATCCAATCGTTCCGACAATGCCGGGTCTTCTTTCTGTTGATATTCAATAATTCGCCATGGGGATTTATTGCCCTCTCGGCATCGCTTTTTTTCAAGCATCTAATCTTCGCTTTCTTCATGTCGCCCGCATGCAAAGACAGTTCGTTTTTCCTGAACTGCGAAGTACCATCAGCATGGGCTCAAAGCCACGCGGCTCCCCAGTAATAAGTCAGTTGCAAAGCATGAGCTACACGACTCGAACAACGGTTTTTATTGCTATAGGGATACTCCTGCAGGTCCGACTACTATATGGCCATACTCCGAGAATATAGTGACTAACGGTAATTGAAACCTAGCTCATAATTACCATCAGTATGTGGCTAGCTTGTGCCAAGCATCACCCTACATACGGCATCCCAGAAACAGAAGTTCGTGGAGATACGCTGTCTGAGCAAATGGCGTACATGCACCGAGGGTGGGAATGGTGGCCGTCGCTGCTCTGGCAAGTGATTTGGACATGGATTGTGAGATACCAAAGCTTCAAGTCGATTAATAGTAAGAGAAATTTGGCTTATATGACCCATATTTTGCAAGGCCGCCCCGATTCTTATTTTCCGAGCATGGAGAATCCGCGACACTATGGGATGCCGTGCTCAGAAAATTGCCTGCTGTCTCTCTAGGTACGTTCAAGTTTTACTATAATTCTCCAGGTCATGGTCTCATGTACGGTTACGACTTTTAGCCTTCATGCAACTCCGATGTTCCTCGCAGCGTCGTACGCACCAGCCTTTGAGAAAGTGAATATCTACTTCGCCCCCAGCCAATGGTATACTCCGAGATTCATGACTTCAAAACCTCTGGACATACCTTCTAACAAACGCATAGGATTCACATATCAGTTCTTCTATGGGAAATTTTCACTGTTTTTGTCCCGATCTTTCAGGTCATACAACCCCGGGCAATGAAGAAAAAGACTATCGATTCGACGGCCAAATATGATATATTTTCATTTTCGGCGATCTCAATATCCCTTCCGCCATCTCCTTCAATTGATTGGAAGTCATCTTCATCTACACTTGCAGAGAAGGGTCAGTCACAGCAGTCCCTGAAGGAGTGCTATAGCGACAGGATCTATACCATGGATGCTCTGGACCATGTTCTTCAAAAAGGCTCGGAACAATTGCAGGAGTTCGCGGCGCTTAATGACTTTTCTGGTGAAAACATTGCTTTTCTAGGCGAGTTGAAGAACTGGAAAAGATCTTGGCCATCCAACCTTTGCGAAGATCAAATGCCTAATGCCTTTAACGACGCACTTAGAATTTATGCCACCTTTGTCAGCATTCAGGACGCCGAATTTCCATTGAACATTTCTTCCCATCACTTGAAGCGCCTACAAAATCTTTTTGAGGGGCCGACAAGGCTCCTTTATGGCGATAGAAATGTCAACTTGACCTCGCCATTCATGACCAAAGAGGCAGTACCACAACCGCGAACTGGTGACATTGGCACTGCTTGTAGCACGATCCACAAGTCTTCAATCCCGACTTATACTGGGGATGTTCCAACCGCATTTGACATGTCTATCTTTGATGAGATTCAAGATCACATCAAATGGGTTGTCTTGACGAACACTTGGCCGAAGTATATTAATACAATGAGACGACAATCAAGTGATACCGGCCGTACTTACCAGACAGCGTGGACCGAAACATCATTTGTCACAAGTCATATTTTCGATAATCGCTTGACAAGTAGGCTTAACTCTCTGTTTTGATCCGTTCGTGGAAGACCGGTGATATAACCTGGCGCCTCGCTTGCTAAATGGATGCACTGGTACGCTAGCTACTCTACGCGATCTATTCGGCAGAGACATGCACAGCTACCACGAGTAGTCGCCAGGCTCAAAAGAGGGTATACTTAATTCCATGAGCTAGGAGGGCTATTTGAAAGCATATTGTCACGATGTTTCGATGTTTCTAGCTCTGCTGCACTCATTTAGCTTCATATTAATCTTCATTCTTACTATCACTACATCAGTAGTTCGACGCTCCTGTTTTTAGATCCTTCCGCCAGTCCACTTCCCAATTCGCTGTATTCTGTCATGTCTTGAACTCTTGATTTGATATTTCTAATTGAACACTTCAATTTCCTTCTTATTTTCTTTTTAACAACTTCTTCCAAGAATTTCCTATAACCCTAAAACCCAGCAAGCTTGCTGGGACAAAATTGCTCGGCAGGGACAAGATATGAATTCCATCCGCTCCTGTAATAGCTCGCCGATTCGGACGAATCTATCATGACAAAAAACCTTTTCTGCTCGCCATTCTACTTCACTAACGTCGCATTAAATGCGAAGATATCCCAAGTTGGAATATTTTGACTCCCAGGTCAGAACTTTACCTTGGAAGGTATCAGTTTGGCATATGACCAGGATTGTTGGCTTCCTCCTGCATACTAACGGCAACACCTTCAGTCTCTGGTCTGTTTCGGGCGAATATACGAGCCTCCCAAGCTGGCCCTGCTCGATCTTAGCCTCTTATTGGATAAAACTGCCCACTGTCGAATTTTACAGGCGCCCAGCGCCCCGACTCCATTGCCCTGCACATCTATTTATAGGGGATCATAGCCTCTGTTAGGTAACACAACGTCATCGCAAGGCTGTACCATATCAACCTCTAAAAATTCTAATTACTTCTTTTCCAAGAAATCGTTCTCGTAGGGGTTACTTCATAAGGAATATCCTCTTCTAGGGTTTTTGTCTCTTTACTTCCCCGGGAAAAAGAGGAATACAAAAGTTTTTCGTCCACGCAATCACGAGAAGGCCAAGACATCCCTAAGACCGACCGCTGATCGGCAGTTCTAATATTCCTCACGCCGCACTTTCGTGAAGAAAAACTACTGTTCTTGTCATTTCCATTTTCTATGCTTTTATTGTAGTCGGCACTTTTTGAGTCGGAACGATTGCGAAATGGGGAACCCAAGCCTCGAGCAGGACAGCAAGACTTCAGAAACTCCTCAACCCCCGCCACCTTATTCTGCACGCAATGAGAACGGGATAAGGGATACCCCAGCTGGGATGAATCATTTGGCGCAGGTCAACTCAATTCCATCCACCAATAATGTCACTGTCCAGGAATCTATGGCGCATCTGAAGCTCATTTCTGCAATTGCCAGCCTTCGTGATAATGTTATGAAAACGGACAACCTATTCGGTATCTGTGACAATGACGCTCGGGCGTTCTCCGACTCAAGGAAACAAGCACAAGCAGCTGCTTGTGTCAAGGAGAAACGATGGGCTGTCTATGTGGCGAGGGCAGTGGAAAGGTTCGCAACTTGGTGGGAGACTGCAGTTCCAAGCCTGGAGACAACCGACATTTCGTCCCTTAATACGTCCGAAACTAACATTTTATGGTCCGCCGAGATGATGCCCCCTCTTGGTGAGAATGTTTCAGATTCGCATTCCAAGAAGAATTCATCAAACTGTACTAATTGCAACTTGTAGATATTATCATGGTCTGGCATTCATTTATGCTAAATCCTCGTGCTTTTCTCGAAGACTGTCTTCGTCATCGTAAGATGGGATTTTGGGCAACAGGACTTCCGTGGAATATAATAACTCAGTCTTTACATTCAAGCACTTATCGATTTGATCCGGGTGAGCAGGCCCGGGTGAATTTCGAGAAAATGTGCCGTCGACCATGGGATAATCTCTCAGAAAGTCACATGAAACCTCTATCTTGCTTGAAATGCAACGAGAGTTTCGCCGCGCCATGGACAGAAGGATCATTTGGATGTGATCCTGATGTTGCGTATGCACACTGCAATGGATATGCAGATAAGTCTATGCGGGTTTCTTGCCCATCATGCAAGCACAGTCTAACGCACGATGGCCTTTCTGTTCAAGCATTCAGAAAAGATGTACAAACGCTACTTATAGATGGGCTGCCAATGCCAGGCACACTTTTGTCTATGAGTGGTACTTCGGCCGATGCCCATACTACTGAGGACGTGTCTTTTCCCAATCGCCTAATTAAGGAAGGAATCAGGAGTGAAGTTTTACGACTTACCGATCGTACTTTGAACGAAGACAGCACTATTGGGCTCATTCGTGACTATCTAGAAAGCTGTGTCAAGGATCGATCTTTGATTCGCCGCGTGAACGGTAAAGTTCTCACATCTCGAAACTCGAGTACTGCAGAAAGGGTCAGTCTTCGCAATATGCTTTCGCGATACTGGGACAATCCCTCTGTCTTCTCTATAAATCTTATCGGGGCAGTTATTCGCCAAGGTACTTTCATCGACAAGGCAGAGAAAATTGGCTGGATAAGATCTCCGATCCTAGAAGCTACAATCGGCCATTTTGTCAAGAAATACGGTAATTTCTTTCAGATAATATCGAAGAACAAAGGGCATGCTGTAGTCCCAACTCTTGACATTGATTTGATTTGGCATACGCACCAGCTTTCTCCTGCTCGTTATTACAGATTTTCAACCTCTCTCACTGAGGGAACCTTCGTGGACCACGATGACAAGGTGGATGAGCTCAAGCTGAACGATGCATTCGTGTGGACATCACTCCAGTATCAAAAGATAACTGGCGGAGAGCTCTACAGCGAATGTACCTGTTGGTATTGCGATGCTGTTCGTGAGACTCATAATCGGGGACTCTCTCGTTTTATCTCTCCGTCAGTGTCGAGTGCAAAAACAAATGCTACCACGCTCCACAGAAGAAAAGAGAGTACCGGGTCGAAAGATACTACGGCGCCTCATCTTTCGTCACATAACGCGGTTCGAATCCAAGCCCGAACGGATCCACAGGCAATTGAAAACCAGAAAGCTCGATTAAAATCAGCTTTGGAGAAATCTTCTTCACGGAGTTCGCGAAACACGACTGAAGTTCGGGATGGACAAGTATTGGAAGGACCTTTCATGCGCGATTCGAAGATTCATCCCGACATCTATCCATGCAATCCGGTCTGTGTCAGTACCACGTTAGGGTCAGCAGGGAACTGTATTAGTGGGACAGAGGGTATTGGTATGGACCGAGGTGCATGCGTGAGCAGCACAGCGGAGCCGCAGTCGAGAGGCAGGGGGAAATCATTCTGTGCTGGTATAGCAGGCTGCGGGATGAGCATTTGAAATTTCAAAGAATAAAGAGTTGATCGAAATGATTAAGTAGAAGCGAGCTCGACAGGGATGGCTACACGAACAACACGAATTCCAGCTACAAGTTGTGACAAACAGATCGTACAATTAGCTAGTTGGATTAGGCTCCCAGTATTAACCTAGGCCTTGGAATTTCCTTATAAAAATTTAGTTTTATTGAACAATTGAATCTGGGATTGGATTGTCCTGATGCTGGGAGCAGCTGACTACCCTCAATGTCACACAATCCAAACTACGATCGTTCGAAACCGATCAAAGTAAGTTGACAGATTAACAATTCTAATCAATCTGTTTCCTTGGGAGACATAGTCTCACACATTTAGACTATCCAGGTGCAAGGAATTGAACTACTGGAGTTTCTCTAATACGTCAACCAACATGGCCTACGACAGTGGTGATTCAACAACTGTCACGACCCAAGAAAAATTAGGAGGCAAAAATGAATTTCAGAGCATTAGAATCGCTTAAAAGGCCAGGAAAGAAGAATACGCTTTTCAATAACGAATGTGGCATTGTAGCTATTGCTTGGGCTTCGGCCAGCCGTCTATATCCCCAAACCATCGAGATCGATAGATCTCGTCCCCTTTATTGATCATGTGTCGCAGACCTCGAGCCACCAGACTTGTGTGCATACCTCTGAACTCTTGCCAGAGGGCTTGGACATAAATGAAGCTCCCGTCAGGAGCGAGGCTGAAACTTTTCAGGTCCGATAGGGGTAGATCCTCAAAGCCCCCGTCACGGTTGTAACCATGGCGTTCGTCAGTCGTGACCTCAAAGCCCTTCATATATCGCCGTATCACCTCCTCGTTGTCGGCTACAAACCTGCCAGATTCTATATCAAACTCATGCAAGCCACGGTCGTCCGACATGAGGAATTTGCGTTTGTTGGGAACAGGTACAAGGTCATGCGGTCCAGCCCACCACGAATAATTCTTGCCCCATTGAATGTCCATGTCTTGAGGCCGTGAAAGGGAATAAAAGTAAGTCTGATCTTCACGCAAGCGTCCCGTCGTTGAATCGAAGGGATATCCACGAATTACACCTCGTGCTGGCATGTCGTCGGACCCGTCTGCTGCATAATCGGTCCCTGCTGCCCATAGCATCTGGCCATGTTCATCCCATATCAGGCCATGAATCGCTCTAAGGCCGGTGATATTCTGTAATAAATGGGGATTGTCCGTCAATGGAGCATCACGACTCGCGTTATACACCAAAATTCCGTCCCATGGACGCTGCCCAGTTGTACCGATCGCCAGTCGTTCGCCAGGGAGAGGCTCCACTGAATGAGCATTCCAGAGAAATTCGTTATCGCAGCAGACAGCGAAAGTTATAGATTTATCGGTAGACGGGTCATCGGGAGTATGATTAAGAACCATCACCAGATCACTGTAGATGGCGGCAACACTTGTTCCATTGGCCATCCATTTAATATCGGTCGCATCATCAGCCGAACTATAGAGACAGCGCTTAAGACCCGGTGGAAGATCTTGAGTAACGTCAAAACGCTCCCAGCTCCATCGAACAGTGCCTCTGCGGTCGTGTATCTTCAACAATGGAGGCTCACGATAAACACCGGTGATGATCTCATGCCATGGTTTGTTCTCCGGCCGTAGTGCTGGTTGGGGCTGAATATTTGGTGGAGTATACCCATCGAGGCCAAAAAAGAGAAACATCCACCGGAGCATACTCTGCATGATGCTAGATCTGTAGGAAACCCAGACGCAGAATAGTTCACTCCAGGGCTAAGAGCGTAAGGAAGAGTAGTCTGGGAAATAATAGTGCATAATACAACCCTTGTTTGGCTTTTGACGTACCTTTGCCCCTCGAAGGATTCAACACTCCCCTCTGCCCCCCAAATCGCCAATTGTCATAGGATGATATGGAATGTCATTCTTGGCGACGCGCGTTCGTTCGGCTTTTATCGACCTCCTGCAATCTGAATATCACTTCTAATGGTTACATGGGTACGGCGTAGTGGATGATTAGTATCAATTAATAAGATACCTTGGAATCTGCTGCCGAGAGTATGAAGACCCTATTGTACTTAAGCATTACCACCACGATCATGCCATTTCTATTCCATAGTTCCACGTAGTTATACCATTGCTCCAATACTGGATTGTAAAATGTTAAAGATAGTATCGCCTAGTATGGGCACCGCTCCTTTGCCAATTGAAGCCAAAATCACGTCTTCTTTACGGCAGCCCCTTTGGACAGCAGACCCATTCAACCGTTCACGAAGCCACTCCAAAGCGCCAACTGACCCAATAACTCCTTCGGTCTCGTGGGTTCCTACTAAATTCCGATGATATTCAATGTCAACCCCGTTGGAACAATACATTTTGACTAAATAGTCCGTATCAGCAACGGGGCTGATCTCATCATCAACCGCTTTGTAAATGAACAAGGGTGCAGCTGGGATACCGTGGACTCCCATCTGACCGGACCATGCAAAAACAGACCGAGGTACGGCTTGTTTAAACGATGTTTCTTTTTCTTTAAAAAAGCTGTACAAATCTTCAATTGTCGTTTTCCCGTTACAGCTGCCTGCAACTTCGTAAAATTCATCAGACTTGGAAGGCAGCAGGTTATCATTTATCCAATCGGTGAGATTCGGATATGCCTTTGCCATACCATATATTCCACGATAAGCTAAACTTGCATAAATTCCCTTGTGAATGGTGTCAAGTACAGAGGTGACATTTGGTGTTAGTCCTCCTAGGGCAACACCAACAAAACCAAGTTCGGGCGCATAAGTAGGCTGGAGTTCTGCAGCCCAAGAGCAGGCCAAGGCACCACCAGAATACCCCCAGAGAGCATACTGTGGGTTTTCCGATAACCCAACTTCCACTCCTTTTCGTAGAACTGCACGTACCGAGTCTAGAACAGCATGTCCCGACTGAAGTCCGACCGTATACTGTGCATCAAGACCCTCGTAATCGGTAGTCAAGACATACCAGCCAAGATTCAATGCGGATGCCATCTGCGTCTGATGAGATACTAAGACAGTCAAAGGGAGACATGGTATTTATTCTTACCAAGGCGATGTCGAGAGACACATTAAGTTTTGATATGACAGACTCTTCTTTCTTGGCCCGAATAGTATATGACGGGCTACAATCAACCGATGCGCTGTCATAGAATGTTTGATATCCGAGTAGCTTGGTCGAATCTGCATTGAAAGGTTCAATCAGTGTTGCAGCAGATGCAACAGCATGCCCAAGGTTGTCTGTCGTCCGAAACAGATATTGGGTTATGGTCTTCACTGAGACATTGACGGGCAATGATATGAAGGACTCCAGCTGCGGAGCTACATGGCGAGATCGGATCACCTCTCCATTTGCGTAGCGACCGATATCGTTTGGTTGAAAATACCACGAATCTTTAGATGGAGGTACAATAGAAGTAACATCTTCCACCAAATTCAAAAAGCAAGTGCAAAATAGCCCAGGCCCGCTAAGTCGCATTTTAATTGATTACCACGTTTGGATCGAGGTCAGGCTCCGCTAATTCGACGCGATGAGGCCAAACTCCATCGACACGATCAAGCTCGACATGTCCCCTCATGACAGGCACGTTACTTATCAATTTTACGGGCACCCTAACATCTCACCCAGGGCTATTCCTCGGAAAGAAGATGACGTTTTACCCAAGTAGATGAACAAGGCGAAGATGTCGATCTTAAGCTAACACTTGGAGAATAGTCACGTTCACAATAACCCAGCCAATACAAGACGATTTTGACATGCAACCCCGCTATGGGATGCCTTACTGAAGCACTATGAGGTGTTTATGCATACTATACTGTATACAAATAACATCGCACAGACCTACAATTCCGGGTTTGATACATTATCAAACGTAGTGTGGGGATTGCTGATTTGCCTATTGAAGTAAAATTATACTACTACGTGTATGACCTGTACGTAGAATCAGGGTGTCGTAGCTGATATCCACAATATCCCTGACATCACTCTATTCATAAAATGAACCGGCTATGTAGCTATTTTATAACCGAGAATTAGTTTGGTCTAGTAATGAAAGACTGTCATCTGTGCTAGCTTCACTATTTCAAGAGTGACACGAAGTTAGCGTCCGTGTGCTCCGATGTTTCGTATTCAAGTCCGTGTATTGGAATTTTCATAGCATTATGCAGTAACTATATGATCTTGAACATAAACACTTCAAAATACAATAGTAGAGGGGAAACAATTGCTAGTCGGCGACGTTGCAACGAATGAATAAAAAATTCCAAGCGCTTGAAATATTATGACTGAAGAAAAGGAAACATCATATTATCGGTACTCTATACTCTAAGGTCAAAGTTTGAACAGTCTGAATGCGACGTCAAGAAATCACTTTTCGAAGCTGCGCCATAGGACAAAAGCAAAAATGGAAAATCTGAAGAATAAGAAAAGAGATAAAAAAAATTAACTAAGCTACGATGCATTTAGCTCAAAGAATGAAAGATAGGCAAGGAATCAGTCATGGGGATGTGAACACACTGGCCTCATGAAGAAAGACAGGAGGAAAGTCCCTCTGGAGTGTGCGTCACCACTTCGGTCACAGTTATAGTAGATTCCACAGCCCTAGTTTGAGTGGAAGTTGGAACGGAAGTAATTGTCATTAAAGCTGCCTTTTGTGTACTCGTCACGATAGAGGCCGATGTGAGCCCAGGCAATGTTAACGGCAAATTTCGGCTTTTTCGTCTCTGCTATTGTCGTTGTGGATGGGGGTAAGGTGGTCGTGGTATTAACAGTAATAGTCACAAGATTGGTGGTAGTTTTGGTAGATCCGTCCACAGTAACCGTGGAAGTAATTGCTTCTGTCGCCCTAGTTGAAGTACTGGAAGGAACTTGAGCTTCCGACTTGGTATTTGTGGCTGTGATGAACCAAGTCCCTGAAGATATGGTTTCCGTGAATGTTTTGGTGACAACTGTTTTCGCTGTCTCAATGGCCGCAGATCCATGACTCGTGTTTATCGCTGGGCTCGTGATGTGTAGAATGGAATCGGAAGTTTTCACGGGCGATTTGACGACCACAGATTTTGCCAAGGTTGACGGGTCAATGATAGATTGTATGGTAGTTGGGGTTGATTGATGAAGATTGTTAGTTCTTTTGTCTTTCTTGGACGGGATGCAGGTCAACTTCGTAGTTCTCGTTGCTGTAGACGTTATAGTTGAGATTTGAGTTGACGTTACAATCAATGGACCTGCTGTCAATGTTTTTGTTCTTTCATGGTGCCCATTGATTGTAATAATCACGGTGGTCTGGGAAGGAGACGGCTGAACTACATATAAACCTGTCAAAGTCTTGGTCACAGTAATCCAAGGCAACGCGGTTTTCGTGTTGGTGACTGATCGTGTGGCTTTGACCGTTTTCGTTGTGTCTTTTCGATATCTAGTCTTCATCAGCTTCTTTGGTTTGTCGACAGAGGCTGCGGGGAACACTGAGATCGCGGCTGTTATGGTGGGCTCAATACCGACCGTGATTGTAACCGTCTTGGTCGAGGTATACATTGGCACCGTGACTTTGATGGTTGTCGATACGGTTGGGGTTATTTTAATAGTCTGTTCAGACAACCCAGTCGCACTAGTAATATCTGGTGTGGCTGTTGATGTAGTAGTTGATGTTCCATCAGATGTAGTCGTGCTTGTCTTGGAAGTTATAGTGTCCGTTTTGACAGATGCGCTTGTTGTGGTCTTTGTAGCCGTGATGTCTGGATTGGGGCCAGTTGCTGATGATAGGCCTGGTGGAAGATCACCAGACTGGCCAGCAAGGAAAGGTTTGCCAGAAATATGCGTCAAGTCGATCCAAGCGGTGGTCGAGAAGAAATTCGATAACTCAAATTGAGCTGCGGCCTTGTCACTCAACTGAGAAGCGAAATTAACGCGTCTAGATGTGTTAGATCCAGGGCCACTGTTTTTATATTTTTCAAATAAAAAATGTCTAGTTCGCGGGCCATCGGATCCAGTTGCCCATCCCTCCGGTTCAATGATACTGCTCAGATAAGACAGAACGTATGCTACTCAAGCGTAAGCATTTGCTGGTCTTCCAAGGCACACCTTTGAAAGCATTTGAGAGTTATCTGTATGAGTTATTGTGCATTGATCAAGCACATACCCCCCTCGCTTCGTACGAGTGCCTCGCCTATCAGCGGTAAGGCATATCCCATCCCTGTTCGGTGCAATCTGAGTTCTGAAGAAGTATGCCGAGCCACCACCCGAGATCATGTCCAAATTGCCTTCTACCAGACTGTTTGCCGCAAAGAGTAGACCATCGATCAAGACGGTATTTTGGTTACCAATCATCTGGCATTCAAATAAGCTAACACGAGCAGAGGATGCGACGGCTAATGCAATAGACTGTACGTCTTCCGGCTTGTCATTTGTGTTGAAGAAGTTGATGCTAAATGCTTGCACACTTCCACTCGCAATAAACGCCGTGGCCGTATGAAGGCTGCTCACGTTTCTGAGTGTTTCCAGGTGTCTGACGGATGGTTACTTGGTTCTTGGAACAATCACTCGGGGACTCCGAATATCCAACTAATTTCACACTCTTTGCCGAATGGATCGTGATACTCTCCATGTATGTCCCGGGATAGATGAAAACCGTTGAAGGTACATCAGATGAGCCGGGAAGGTCGTTGAGTGCCTCTTGGATACTATCATATGTCTTCTCGCCCCCAACGTCCTTCTGCGAAACCAGGTATGCTCCAGGCGGTGGTTTGGTCCCGTCATAATCAGAGTCATTTGACGTGTCAGGATCGGGACTAGTGGAATCTCCTACCCCTGTCAAAGAGTAAGATGGCACATAGTCATAGGCTTTCTCGTCAAGCCAGGAAATATCACCGATCCAATTCCTCAAGGTATACTTCTCAGCCTCATCTTTGGTGAGTTCTGTGGCAAAGGGTGCCCGGTTGCTCGACCAACTCCCTGGGCCTTCGTTATGATACTCGCCAAAGGAGACATGCCCGGTTCTATGGTCGCTCTTAGACCAGATCTTCCAGCCTGCCGGGTCTATGTGTTTGTCCAGGAAGGAAGTGGTGTAGACCGCACGACTGTATTTCGTATATGGCCGGCCAAGGTAAGTTGAACCAGGCGCATCGCCATTGATTTGCATAGCAGATCCCTCTGACTCTTTTTCATAAGAAGTCGTAAAATTTACCTTCGACGCATCGATAACAAATCCTCCCTGGTCATCTTGTGAATCTCTGCCTTGTGCTGTAATACATCCACCAGCGGCATTTGTGGCAATAAATGACTGGTGAATGAAAGCAGCCGAAAAGCCCCATATAAAGTCCGTAGATCCTTCTATGTAGCAGTTGGACAGCACTTGGGTACCATGTGTAGCATGGAGAGTGTGTTGATGGCCGATAAAAGAACATCCATACGCAGCCACTTTCCATCGAAATCAGCCACAACGGCATCTTTCTTTGCTGAAGGGGGTGTAGTGTTGGAAAGGTCAATGTTATAGAGAGCCACAGTGCCGTTGGGACGAGTTGATTCAACTTTAATGACCGCCGAGTCCATCTTCATCTGGACTGGACGAGGTTCCTGCGGCCCGAATTGTGACCTTATTATGTGTATAGTCATTCGGATAGTCAGTTTCCCCACGCAGCGTGGTTTTCCCACTTCGCGAAATCGTGATCTGCTCTTGATAATTGCCAGCATTGATGAAGATGGTACAATCATCCCCATCCGACAGTGCTTACAGGGCTGCTGTCACATTGCTATACTGGTCAGGAGAAGGTGACGTTGAGACAATGAGATTCGTGGTCGATTCAGGGCTTCCATCACCTGATCCATTTCCACTTTCTCCTTTTCCACTTCCACCTGAGCTGTTTGCAGACGAGCCTGTGCTACCATCATTTCCATCTCCATCTCCATTGTTAGAGGGACTGTCTCCGTCATTTTCCTCGCTATCTACGGATGATTCACCTCCACTGTCACCGGAATTTCCAGGTGAGTTTCCATCACCTGGGGCACCGTCCCCGTTCCCAGATGAAGTATCTCCATTACCATCATCTCCGGAGGAGGATCCGTCCCCACTCGAAAATCCGGGCCCATCACCATCTGCAGATGAGCCTCCACCTGTGTTGTCGGTAGTGGGATCAATATCAGAAGAACCACTTTGATCGCCGGTGGAGGAGCCACCTTCATTTCCACCAGATTCACCGTTTCCAGATGATCCATTCCCGTTATCAGGGATTTCACTGCCACTTCTATCTCCCCCAGCATCTGTATTTCCAGACGAGTCTCCAGTGCTGCCTCCCGTTGAGCTACTATCGTCATCATCGGTATTTCCTCCGGTGTTAGACAAATTACTGTCTCCAGGAGAACCACCTCCATATCCTCCATTCCCAGTACCAGTATCATCTGTAACCTCAGAGGATCCGCTGTTACCACTGTCACCGGTTCCATCTCCAGATGATTCTCCATCACTGCTGTCACCTGAGCTACCCCCACTGCTGTCGCCATTGTCATTGCCATTGGTTCCACTGTCCCCAGGGTCATCGCCCGAAGAACCATTTCCAGAGCTACTCACATCACCAAATGATCCACCAGGTTTGCCGTTATCATCGTCAGCATCGCCAGTGCCAACGCCATCTTCATCCTGTCCAGTACCAGTGGAGCTACTTCCGCTGCCACTGGTAACAGTTGAGGATCCATCTGCATCTTCGGAAGCACTATCGCCATCTGAAGAGCCTACACCATTGCCATCGTCACCGGAGGATATGTCCCCGCTCTGGCCATCAGCTTCATTTCCGCCGTTTCCATTCCCATTGTCTTCAGATGAACCACCGTCCCCGTTTCCACTTGATCCACCGGCCGATGATCCATCATCCTCTGAAGAGGTTGTGGCCCCACTTCCCCCAGACGATCCACCTCCTGGGGCATCTCCACCAGAGCTGTTCCCCGATGAATCACCCCCCGAAGTACCACTCCCGGAGGAGCTATCTCCTGATGAGCCGCTGCTGGAAGAGTCGTTTCCTGGATTGTCTCCGTTAGATCCAATCCCAGATCCGCTATCTGATGAATGAATGAATCATCTTCAGAGCTATCTCCGGAGCTATCACCAGGAGATCCATCACCAGTTCCATCTCCATCGCCGGATGGCTCATCTCCAACACCATCGCCATCCCCAGCACCAGAACTATTCCCGGTAGCTGAGCTGTCCCCAGAACCAGTTCCAGAAGTATTGTCTCCCCCTGAGCCCGAGACATTGTCTCCCGCGGAACCACTACCGGGAGGCCCATCACCGGAAACATTGTTTCCTGTCGAATCACTACCAGCATCATCTCCCGAGTGTACAGGCCCAGAGTCTGGGCCAGATGAACCATCATCTGGTGCACCAAATCCTGTACTACCAGAGTCTCCTGCAGAAGATGCAGTTCCAGAATCATCACTGGTGCTGGTTCCTGATCCATTTTCTGAATCTGAGCCTGAAGACCCTGAACTCCCATTGTCTCCATTGCCATCTCCATTACCATTGCCATCCTCATTTCCAGATCCTACTCCCGAACTCGAATCAGAATCATCGCTAGCTGAATCATCTCCTGGACCACCTCCTGGATCAGATGTGTCTGACCCATCACATTCATTCCCGTCTCCAGATCCATTTTCAAGGGAAGAGTCTCCTCCGGTCTCGAATCCAGATGCGCCGCCGGATGCTTCATCATTACCCTCAGGCCCTGTATCATTTCCAGGTGAATTATCCCCATTCCCTGACGAATCATCATTATCTCCAATCCCAGTTTCTCCGCCAGTAGTGGGTGACCCGCCATCGTTGTCATTTCCACTGTCGTTTCCACTCCCTTTATTGCCATCTCCTCCGTTGCCGTTGCTCGATGAATCATTATCCCCGTCATCGGAGCCCGTTGATGAAGGGGCTATTACATCTGCACTTTCAATTGCTGCTAGTACTGCAGGCTCGATCCAAAATGTATCTGAACCAATGGTTGTTTGATCTGCACTTCCGAGAACGGCAGCAATGGTGAATGGGGTAAGACCTGAGGGTGATAAAAGGGTCACATATTGGGAGCGCCGGTTCACGTTGTTCGAGTATGCACCGAGACCAGTATTGGCATATTCGGCATAAAAGTTGCTTTCGCTCTGACCAGTCGTATCAATATGAACCCCGGATCCTGCAATCTTGCTACCAAGATTAGACTGTCGAAACACAGCTACCGAACCGGGTCCTTTTGCGAGAGCGAGATAAATCTGGTTACCCGTCGTGCCGGATTTACCAGATATGCTGGATCGATCTAAGATGGTTGTTGAGTTCAAGAGAGTACCATCTCTTGTCTTCCCCTGTGTATATGACCCGGGCTGACTCGCCAAGCAGAATAATTGGCGTATTGAAGATGTAAAGAGTCGCTGTTCCCCCAATAGCGGTGTCGGAAGCCTGCATAAAACTGTTAGCGATTATGTCTATGCCTTGGTCGGCCACAAGAGCTCCACCATTTGGTGAAAGAAATTGGCAGCTGTAAAAGCCATTCTTCGTTCCAGCAATGCTTGCCGCACTCCCAGAGCCAGTGTTGACGAAATTTATATACTTAAAATCGATGCCAGCGCTCACCGATACGCTAAGGGCAGAGTCCTCCCCGGATATACTTACCTCATTCTGAGAATAATCGTTCTCGTTCTTACTTTCGCCAACCACAATTATTGGCGTTGTAGCAGATATCGTAACTGCTGGATACGTTCCAGCTAAAACAGTGACCGTAGGAATGTCATGCTTTTGGGCATACGAGACGGCATCTCCGATCTGTGTGAAGGCCCCAGCGCTATCTGTTGCAACTGTGATTGCTGCTGCCGAAGCTGCGGAACAAAAAAGAGGTGAGGATCCACTGGTAATCAATTTGTTTCAGATAGGAAAAGCTTACCGTCCGAAGGCGCAGAAGTGGCGATTTCAGTCGATGTTGTTGTTTCAGTTTATGAAACAGTGGTTGAACAGGAACTTTCTGCTAGATTAGCAGCAATAGCAAAGCTGCTGAAGGCCAAAATCCAGAGGATATACATCGTCCAGTTTGCATCTCATTGACATTAGACGTTCGAGATGTCACTTTTATTGAATATCTGATCAGTTGAGTAAGCAATGCCCGGCCTCACGATGAATTAACGTCCATATTCCAAACTAGGCAAATAGTAGCCAAGAGATGAAAGACCCACCTCAGGAAATTAGGTTCATACATGATCAAGAATGGGCCTCTACAGTATGTAATTTATTGGTCGCCCCAGACAGCATTCCTCGCCCACACCTTCGGTATCGTTGGATTATGCATATCCTGGATCCTGGGCCAATACAGATCGCCAAGGTACGCTCGATCTGGAAAGCCCAAATAGTTGTAATGACGCTAAGACTTTGGATTTCTAGGATTTGCCGACCTGAATTCCGATCCAATTTCCTAGGGCATTTACCACATTCGGGAAATCTGATTTTCTTACATTAATGAACTGACGGTATGTACATAATGTAAGTCTTTATGGTACACTACGAGTCTCTGTCCTTCTGGAGTGTGTCTGTTTACTGACAATTCTCATCTCCTTTATATGTTAGGTTTGATGGACATACCAAAGGCATGATCGAATATTATCTGGACTGAAATTATCAGCTCGGATTTTACGGACGTCAATAGTCACAAATCCTCGATGTCTGCCCGTTTGTCGACTTTTGCTTCAGAGCATCGTGCAATTTACCTCGTTTTTAGTGATGAATATTCATCTTATGGGAGCTTTTGCAATGAGTTCATGTTTGCAATTTATTGATCGGACTGATTAGTTTTGTCATTTTCAAACGAGCTCCGATTTCAATAGCAGCAAGCACGGGATGCTTTACGAGTCTTATTAGTCGGGGATCCTTGTATATACTGTACTGGATATGCTCATGGATTTTTAAGGTCAGTGTGGATATTCAGCCGGGGTTAATTGAATTTTGGGATTTGCCAAACCAGCCCAAGACTGGCACTTTCGGTACTTTTGGCTTTAACCGGAATCTTCAATGAAACCTCGTCATTGCCGAAGTTCACTTTACATATTTTTTTCCCTTACTTTACTTCGGGGATTTCGCTTTTCTCTTATCGCATTAGATGCGACGTCCAGAACAGACACGTAGCGTCTGACATGGCACAAGTTGACGTCAGGCTCTCTCCAGGGTTAAACTTCTCGTTGAGATGTATCATTAATCGCTTACGAGTGAAAGTATTGATAATGGGATCCCACTCCCAGCGACTTCAATTCTATTTTAAAAGATTGTCATCCTTCCATCATTTAGGGCATCCAAGCCAATTCTGAATCAATAGCCCATCGGAGAGCTCCGTAATGGCGTATCACTGGTAAGCTGACGCCAATAGTCGTCCTAGTGTACTAGATAGAGCATAGGTGAACCTTGGATAAAAAACTCTTTGTGTAATCAATGCATAAATCTGGGATTGGCATTCGCAGAGCTTTTAGCGTATTTTCGAGCTTACTATACTTCATAGTACAAGTCATAGTGCCACGAATACCACCGGAAGTGCTAGTAATGTTTTTGATCAAAGGGCAAGACAGCAAACCCCTGAACCAATGCTGCTACTCTAGCTAACTAACACAAGGGGAGACTGCTACAGTGGTGTCTTTAATGATATTAGTAATAAGATCGTTAAATTGATTGCACCAACCTTGACACAATCAATCTAATCAACCCCGGGCTTCGTTGGTCTATACAATACCATGTACGTTATATAAAACTTTATACATTTTGGAAAGTATACAGCTTGTATAGACAACCACTACTAGTATTAGGTAGTGCCTGATACTATCAGGCATTACCTGGTAGAGATATATATCCATATATATAGATATACCCAGGTGGTACCTGCCCAGGTAGGTATATATAACTACCAAGTGCCACACGAGTGTAGTACTTCCCTAGTATTCGTAGTTCATAGTACTAACTAGTTGCTTTAGTACTTAATTCTAGTACACCACGTTGACTCAAGCCTGAATGACATTTTGCCACTTTTCCCACTTGCCTCTCAAGATGATCGTGATATTCAATGGTGGGGGCCATCTTTGAGACGATGATGATTGGCCAAGGCGTCTCGTCAAGCCTGAAAGACAATGTGGGGGCCGCAAAGGTGTACATTGCAGTACGTCACATTCTCGATGAAGACATAAAATAGAAGGATCGGCTTAATAGCACATTCTTCCTGCAAGCCTATCTCAATTTTGATTTACAATGCTGCACATCCGAACCAATCGGATCAAGTTTATCACTCAGAAAACTGTCCCAGTATACAAGCATAGTCGACCTAGTACCTAGTTTATTTACCAACAATGCCGACTCGCCAATTCGTCGTCGAGGAATCCTGGGGGCCCCATTACAATGCAGTCAGCATCAACGGGGACAGCTTTCACCACCGATTTTTCATCCAAAACTTCCCTCATGATCCTAAGAAACCAGATCTGATCCTTCATGATACCGACGCTGATGGGCCGACTTTGGGGCTGGCCCAATTCCGACGCCTTTCGTCGAATTGTGATATTCGACTGGAAAATGGCGATGATGGGATTCATCTTTCTAAGCAAGGCGTTATCTCTCCATCATACAAATTTCAAATGCTCATCAATGGACAGAGAAGATATCTTGCTTGGAAAAAGACACGGTCGTTGGGAAATCATCATTCTCCGCATGGCAATATTAAACTGGTGGACGAGAAGACCAACGAAGCTTTAGCTGTCTTCTCCCGAGATGGATTTCTCTTCGTCCCTGGTTATTTAGATATTTTTGGCGCTTATGATGATTACTTCGATCAAGTAGTCTTGCTGACAGGGCTAGCCGTGCGAGAGCAACAGCGCCGCCAATCTACCAGGTCTGTACGCGCCGGTCGTGATAATGTCTACACGATGGGCGCAGCCGGAGGTGGTGCGGGTGGAGGAGGTTCATAGCTCATGACCCTGCCATAAAACAATTGAGCCCATTCAATTGTCATAATTTGTGATCAAGGTTTTCAAACTGTGACGCCCTGTGCGGAAACATATTCGTATCTCACTCCGCCAAACGTTGGCACTTGTAGTTAGTGGACGGCTTTGCTTGGTTCATGGCTTCGTTGCATCAACCATGGACTTGTTCGCTGCACAGATCGCTTCTCCCCTCAATCTCTCGGCCCAGAACCCGATTCCCGCACCCTTTATCCGATGGAGTAAATATCCCCACTACTTATCATCTACCGCTACAGCCTGCGGGGTCTTTTGTATTGCACCATCCCCATAACGGATTACCAACCATACAGTATATCTCAGGATAACGACTTGCAGATTATTCACGCTATGTCGAAACCATTTCTTGCTAACGAGCCTCCAATGAATTCCCAGTCGCAGAGAAAGAGAACCAGATCGGGTTGTTGGACCTGTCGTAACCGGTATGGGATTGGCCACCGATAGAGTTGTTTGCCATTCATGATTATACTAATTTTTTGGATGTTTATCACACATTATATTGTAGCAAAAAGAAATGTGATGCCGAGACTTTCCCATGTCCCAGTTGTATACGATTGGGCCTCGCGTGTGATAGAGCAGTAAAGCTTGTGTGGGAGGATGAATCAAGGAGGAAAGGAATGCAACGGCGAGGTCCACGAAAAACAATCGCAATACCCCCGGAGTCGAGATCACAGTACATCGTACCCCCTTCGAGATCGGGATCGAGCGATCGAGATCACGATCTCATCAATGCTCAAGACATTTCTCATCCATCTTCGGAGGTCGAGTTAAACATGGCGCTTGTGGCACCATTCCAGCCTTGCGCACTTGCAGGACTGACAATCTATGAATCTTTTCTTTTGGACCACTACATCCGGAGATTTTCGCGTATATATCCGACATTTTCAGGCCCATCTAATCCATTTCTCTCAATTCTCCTCCCCTTAGCAACACAGCACCATGCAGTGATGAGCGCGGTTCTGGCGCTAAGTGGAACCCAGTTTGACGCCCACCCGGACACTGGAATCCTGAAAGCAACTCTTCGCGCACGCCATCGAGCACTGGAAGGTTGTAGAGCTCTCTTGCATTGCTTGAGCTCTATAACGAACCAAAGTTGCCAGAATTTCTCAAATGCTTCTGGGATGGAAATATCACAGACCAACGACATTCTATTCACCTTGGCATGTTGCATCTGCCTTCTACTCTATGAGAAGATAGTCGGGGATGGAAAGGCCAATTGGATGCCACATTTGGCCTGTTTAGCTCAAGTTTTCGATCAGCTTGAGGTCCCTGGAAACAATACGATCCTTCAGTCGATTAAGAGCGGAAATCAGCAAAGGTCTGCCTTTGACTTCATTCATCATTTGTTCTTGTATAACGACTTGGTGCAGTCCACAGCCCGAAAGACCTCAACCCTCTCTACATTCTACCTCCGTTCACTCACTGAATGTGAAGTCGTATATGGGGCTCAGTTGCCCAGGAATACTATTCAAGCCCCTTCAGTACGGCATGCTAATGTGACCAAACACGGTCGCTTTTATTACCCTTATCTGGTGGCGAAGATCAGCGCTGGGGAAGAAAATGTCTCTGATGCATGTATCGATGGCTGGGATGGGCGGCTTGATTGGCTCCCCAGCCTCTCATTGTTAGGCCTTCGAGATTCATCCAAGTCAATGCCCACCACGAGTGGCACATGGAGAACGGAGGAGAAGAATAATCTCCAAACACCCAATGAATTTGATCCATACCAAAATTCTCTGACGATAGCTATCTACCGCGAAACAGCCAAGGTGTATCTAAGACAATGTTTACGCTGCCAGCAAGGTCATGTAACGATGCCTCAGTCAGGATTGGCACCGGTAGACCTAGCCTGCCACGCAACATTCCTTATTTCTCAATTACCACATGGCTCCGGCTACGAATCTGCTCTACTTTGGCCAATCGGCATTATTGGCCCTGAACTCACCCTTGCAAAAAGTACTGAACGACAGTATCTGCTTGACCGACTACGAGCCTTGGAGCAGCGTTTCCAAATGAAACACTTTCAACGCGTTCGGGAAGCTCTCATGGAAGGATGGAATCGGTCTGCTAGTAGACTCAGCCCTAACATTCCAGATGGTCAGCGAGATAATGCCGATATATTCTTGTTCGGATAAATTGGAGAACTTGAAGGCATGATTAACTACTACCAAACTATCGCCGCATATAATAGCACCTGGGCATACTGCTATCGGGAACTAGAGATGGGTTTTTTCTTGTCTGTCCGATCTCATGTAGTTACGTACAGTATAAAGGCTACTATCCACAATAGAGTAGTGTAACATTTAGGTAGCACCTCTAATCCAACGGCCGCATCTCGTGTAGTGTTTCTCTCATATATTTCATCTGATCGCCCATCCAAGCTTCAATAGCCTTTACATCCACAGTTTCAATTCGACATAGACCCTTTTTTCCATCTGGGTCAGAAGCTTTCACATTCTGCTCATACTTCTCCCGTAGCTCCTTTGCGGCAATCTGTGCGCGCTGAGCAAGTACGTCCAGTCGATATGTTGTCCACTGGAAGTAAAGCTCCGTCAGATGTGATTTGTTTCTGATATTTGCGTTGGTTGTTTCATCCAAGAGAATTGGATTTCTTGGTCGAAATGAAGTCACGATCGTAATCCGCTCCGGCATATTTGCAGCCGGGGCTGCAGTGTGTGTGATATATCGACCCTGCAAGATCACAGCTGAACCCTGTGGTGCTCATGCCCTAGTTAACGACCATCCATTTTCGGATCTACTTCTACTTGTGGAATAAAGACAGGAAAAGACGAACCATTTGTGGGGCTTTGACTTTCAGAGTCGATCCATCCGCCTTCTGAAGCTCTGTCTCTCCCCCAATCATGTGCTGTGCGTCTGAAAGCATCACCACACATACGAAAGGATGGGAGTCACGATGCCATTCAATGATTGGCTTACTCTGGTTAGTCACAACTCGAGTCTTTGGCTTCTCTTTCTCAAATTCCGCAATGGCTTCTTCAGTAGCTGCCGGCGGCTCAACCGGTGTCTTCCGTACTGCACCAAGACCACCTGGACCCAGTTGGACATTTGTGTGACTAGTCTCATAGTCCATTGCAGGGACGAGGTCAACACCAGCATTGTCGCTAATAATTTGCAAAACCTCCGGAGAGTTCCAAAACCCGTGGACAAAGGATGCGTAACGAGGTACCATGCCCCGAATTTGAACAGACCCCGGCCTAGTATGATGCATGCAGTTGTCTAGAACATCCTGGCTGAAAATTTCACGTCTATGCTGAAGCACCGCATCTCGAGAGAGTAGAGAGAAAGGCTCTGTGGATGCTAATGGGGATAGCTCAGTCGGGTCATGTCCCAGATCTTGCATTTGGAGAACATTAGGTGGTGGCTGGTAAGCCAGATGTTGCTTAGCGTTGAACTTGACTGATGTATCGTTGCCCTTTGGGGCCGTATCGTCCGTGAAAAAAGATGGAGCCATGATTATGATCAAGTCAGGATATCAATGCGGCAAGTTGAATACTATTCTGGAGTCTCGGATGACCAAGATATCTCTGCTCCAAGAGTACTCCAACTTCAACAGTGTGGGTTATCTGCATATTTTATATTAACCCTTTGAACGGGTACAACTGGCAGTAAAGCTGTATTATCAGGACGAGCCCATTTCCCAACTTGGTTATTCAAACCGCTGTATCCATATGAACGTCATTGCGTCTGATCAGACGCAGTTATACCAAAGACTCTATCGGATGGCCAGATTGATGTTCTGGTCTGGTCTGATGCTTTAATGCCGGCCTTGCGTAGATTCTAACCAGAAGGAGTAATTCGTGCCGCCCAACTATAGCTCACGATTATCTTTCCAAAATAAGGGGATTTAAACCGCCCAGAATTGACAGAAAACTTCTGATAGGTCGTGCTACTCTTCAAAGTCTCGCGGTAAATCTGATTCTGAGCATGATAGCTCACAAACATTATTTTCGGTGGATATCCTAGGCGGTTACCATCACCCGAAACAACAGGATTTTGTGGTATCGGGAGATTCAGGGCGTATGAAACCGCTTCATTGCAAATAAGAATATACTTTCTTGAAAAGCTCGGAAGTATCACTATCCTGAGACCACCTCGAACACCAAGAGAGCGCGAGAGATTCAAGATATGAGGATCATCGAAAGGAACTCAGTGGGGTATCGGTTACTATTCAATAATTCGATTGGCTATCACGCTCATTTCCTAGGACCGTAAAACCTCAAGATATTTTTGATTTCTCAAAGCAATGGTCTCCTACTATCGGGAACACATCTTTGTACCTTAGTGCTTGGAGACACTATGCTGTCATATCACGGATCCTTTTCCTCAGAACAGCCATGTCGAGCCGTGCGTCTCTTAGATCAAGATTCGAATGTAATTCGCATTTTCGAAGACTTGGACTAGGGGCTACTTTATTCATATACACCTGAATTGTTCCCAGCACCGATCCGTGGCACTGGCAATGGACTGGTGGCTCTCGTTAATCGCTTCTCGGGACTAATGCCTCCTATCTGCTATGGATAGCAGAATATGTCAGCATGGAGATCAGCATGTCAATCCAGGTTTCTGCAGTACTCTTAATTGTGGCGGGCCTTGTGTTCCTCGCGTTGCCTTGTGAATCGCGCGGTCGTGCCGCTGCATGAATGCATAGCGGAAGTGAATGGATTTTGACATCGAATGACCTGCTAGAGCGATGGTTGTCGCAGACATCGTAGTTTTCACATCAATAAGGCAAATGATATTAGACCAACTTGCGTATGTGCAATCGTGTAAAATGGTGGGTTCTGGCTGTATCAATTTCACCGCTACGCGTAGATGCATCCTCTCAATGCAAGGGGAAGATAAAGGCCTGAAGTTTCCAAGGTAAATGAATGAGATGTGCAGGTTTTGGTTGTCATTCGAAAGTTAGGAATCACACCATAGCATGAAGCTGAGCTGTATATCCCGGTGGTAGTGGGCGCTTCAGTGTATACTGTAGTATACAGTGGCTAACCCTAACTGCTCCTTCTACACCAACGTACTAGAATCTTTGGTGAAAACTACTCAAAAAATCTAAACCTTAACTACTAATGATGATATTACCTTCACTGCATTTTCATTCAAACACTTTCTTCAGCTTCGAATATTTTCAAACTATCAGTCCCACCTCGGAGAATCCCCGACTCGCCTATTCGCCTATTCGCCTATCTTCAATTTTAATTGCAGAGTCGCAAGGGCGTGTTGCATTTGCCGATCTTCCCCCCTTCTTCGCCTTCGTAAAAGATGGCCCTGGTGGACCCTCGACATGCTCTCGAGCCTCTTTTTCCATGATTGCCCCTCGTCTGGCACTCCCCGCAATTCTGTGGTCGCGTGGGGGTGACTCCATCTACAACTGGAATGCTCTTTATGAGTCTAAACCCCCCGCAGTTCGTCTTCGATTCTACTTTGTTTTCTTATGTCCTCCTATTCTAGATTATAATTTGGTTCTCACATCATGGCCGGCCCACAACCTCCGTATCCTCTTCATGAGTCCGTTAAGGACCTGTTAGATCCCGAGTACGTCGCCTTCTACAACGAACATGTCATCAACAAGCAGCAGGTTCATCTGCAACCCGTTGCTGCGTCGCGTACCGGTGGTGTCTTGATTCCCGGTGCAGGTCCAATGCTGGAAGTTGGTTCCACAAAGGACATTTCTATCTCGCGCCGAGTCACCGAGGGTCCCTCGGTGCCAATTCGTGTCTTTACTCCCAAGGGAGATGCTCCTGCAGATGGCTGGCCAGTGATGCTTTATTTCCATGGTGGTGGTTGGGTTCTGGGCAATATTGATACCGAAAACGTTGTTTGCTCCAATCTCTGCGTTCGTGGGAACTGTGTGGTCGTGACTGTTGACTATCGGTAAGTTCGGACTTTCTCCCATTATCTTTCTTAGGGTAAGAGGCTTGGCTTAAATGGAGGATATTCCCTAACATTTATTAGACTTGCCCCCGAACATCGTTGGCCCGCGGCTGTTCATGACTGCTGGGAGGCTCTGCTCTGGCTGATCCAGGATGGCCCTTCGACAATTGCTATCGACAAGTCGAAAATTGCTACCGGTGGCTCTTCGGCAGGTGGAAATCTCGCGTCTATCATGACTCACAAAGCCTTGACTTTATCTCCACCTGTACACTTCAAGGCTCAACTGCTCTCGGTTCCAGTGACCGATAACACCGCCAATGTCGAGAACAATGAGTCCTATCGTCGATACGAACACACCCCGGCTTTGCCCGCGCCCAAGATGATCTGGTATCGTGATCACTACTTGCCCAATCACTCCGACCGTACCAATCCGGAGGCTAGCCCTTTATTCTATACTAGTGGTTGGGATCAGCTTCCTCCTGCCCTGGTGATGGTTGGCGAATTGGATGTGCTACGAAGTGAGGGAGAGCAATATGCCGAGAAGCTGCGGAAGGCAGGCGTCGAAGTTGATCTTCAAGTCATGAAGGGAATGCCTCATCCTTTCCTAGCTATGGATGGCGCCCTATCAGAAGGCAAGCGATGCATCACTTTGATGTGCGATGCTCTTCAGAAGGCCTTTTGGAGTTAAGTGAAGTGGTTTCAGACTTGGAAATAGAAATAATTGCATAGACTTTAGATTATCCTAGAATGTTTTACGAGAAAACCTCTTTTAGGTCTTTTTGAGCCAACACGCGCTCAATACGATTCAAATCATTCGAATCATTAGCCAAAAAAAAATCAAGAAAGGGGGGGGGGTGCGGTTTTGAAACGAGATAAACCCATACTCTTTCCAGAGAAATCGAAACCATTAACCAATCCACCACTAGCTTGTGGTCTATCTTTCAATATAGCATTACGATGGCCAGTATTAGGTGTGCAGCTAGTACTATTCGGAACATCATCATCAAAATGTCGTGGGTATTTTGCATTCGACTGAGCACATACAGCGCGCATTTTCTACCACTTAAATATATGATCTAGCATTTTTCGTGCAGCAAAGCGTGCATCGAATCTAACTACCCACAAATGTCAAATTCAAGGCACAATAATCAGTCCAATCCACGGAAAACCTCATCGAATCGTAGTTCGTTCCACCGAACGTTCGGCTTCAACCCAGCAAATTTCCAAACTCCATCGACCTTTCGATAATAATGCTCATTTGTTGCATGCGAATGTCCACGCAGTTTGACCTCTCCCAAGCTGGCATCGGTATACACTTGATGAGCGGCACGGAGCTGATGATGACCAATAACCTCGGTGTCGGAGATCTTCTCCCACCAGGTCTGGCCGAGAAGGTGCTGTGTCTTGATAGTAGGGTCTCCCAGAAAGCCTGGATGCGTAACCATGGCCATATAGTCCTCAGCGGACATATCATCCCATCTTTTGAGCCCGATCTTGGTATAGTCTACCGTCAGCGTTGGAGCGATGATGCTGCGCAAACGGTCCCAGTCCTAGTGAATCGCAATTAGCAATTCGATGACTTATTCTCGACGATAAATCCATAGATTGAGATATCATACCTTGGCGTCATAGCTATCGGCCCAATCGAATACCAGTTTGGAGAGGACCAAATAATCTTGGGATGTCAGTATACCTGTGATCTCCTTCGTTGGCAAGGCATAACATACCTTGGAAGCTGACATCCAAGTTAGGCTGAGGTGTTTTGATAGCTGGGGACATGGTGTAATTTCAGATGGTTTCTCTACTAGACCAGAAGTGAGTACGAAGATTTCAAGTTAAGTTAACGTCGAGGCTGGGCTTGTTGCGAAGGTATACCCTGTCAGGCGTCCACAAGGGTCCCTGATAGTTCACCCTGCAATGTGAACCCCCGGATTTGCTATCACGAATGCGGACTCGATCGAATCGGCCTCTGCTATTGGGAATGTGTCTTCTATGTCTATTCTTGGCGGAATGCTACCAAGATCTTACGATGCGACATGCGAATCTCCAAACCGCGTGGTTGTCCGGATGCGGTAATAGAATTGTCCTTTGTCTCAATGAATTGTTCGCAAGCGGCCAATATTATCCACGCCATGGCAAAATCATGTCTTCCTTCTCAGCCAGTGAGTCCAAATGCGGACGAGCTGGCCCAATTGGTCGTGCTAAGATACAATACCACCCAGGCTTCTTCCCCTTGGGTGGTGTCTTCTGAGTGGAGATATCTGATTTCAGTCAAATGCACCCAAGAATGGCGAATTGTCTAGAGTATATACATGTTACAGGTTTCCACTAGTAGATTAGTCTTGAAATTCCTCTTCATTCACCTGGTTTACTCCCACTCCCCACTCCCTCGAATATCATCACCATGGTTGTTACCAACCCGAACGCCAACTCCCAGCCCGAGCTCGCCGGTAAGGTCGCCCTCGTCACCGGCGGCAGTCGAGGTATTGGATCAGGAATTGTTCTTGAGCTTGCCAAGAAGGGTGCTTCTGTGGCAATCAACTATGCCAGCAACCCAGATGCAGCAGAAAAAATGGTCAATGAGGTTAAGGCTTTGGGAGTTCAAGCCGCAGCTTTCCAAGCCAACCTGACCAAGGTCGAGGCTATCGAAAACCTCTTCCGAGAGGTCGTGGCACACTTTGGGCAATTGGACATCGTCGTGTCTAACTCTGGCACCGAGAAGTTCGTCTCATTGGCCGATACTACCTTGGACGACTTCAACGCCGTCTTCGACCTCAACACCCGCGCCCAATTCTTCGTCGCCAAGTACGCCTACGACTACATTCAGCCGGGAGGAAGAGTGGTCCTGATGTCTTCAATTGCAGCCGGTCTGGGTGTCCCCGGCCACTCACTTTATGCTGGCAGCAAGAGTGCCGTCGAGGGATTCACCCGATGTTTCGCCGCCGATTTTGGTAAAAAGCGATGCACTGTGAATGCGATCGCTCCAGCTGGTGTCAAGAGCGACATGTGGCTCAGTAATGCCTGGCGATATGCCCCTGGATGTGATCAGAGCTCTTCACACGAGGAGATCGAGACTGCTCTGGCGAATGGCAGCCCCTTGAAGCGGTGCGGTGTTCCGGAGGATATTGGCCGTATTGTGGCATTCTTGTCAAGCCCCGCGGGAGAATGGATCAACGGTGAGTTGGAATGTTGTCAATCGCAGATCTCATCATGGCTAATCATAGAAACAGGTCAAATTTTGCCGTGCAATGGTGGTGCCAACGTTTAAATCTAGTAGATTTGGGGTACTCGAGATCTCCAAAGGGACTCGTGGTGTTTGAAGGGGGAAGAACGCCGTTAATGAAGGTTATAGTCGACCCCATTGGAGTATTCTTGAATTTATAAAGAGAGATGACCATACCATCTATTTTGATTAATTTCATTTTGTTCTGTTCCCTTGTTTATTTACGCCCTTCAGGATTCCGCTATGATTTAATCGAAGTCTCGAGTTGGGATTGAAAGAAACGTTCGTATATTGCATTTCCTATATATACTTCGCGAATTGAAGGTTTAAATGTACAGTCGCTCCAACTAAAGAGCATTCATTTTCATTGCTGTCGTCAAGGATCGAAGTAAGAGGGTCTCATCGCTTTTTTTTTTTTTTGGTTTGATCGGGTTCAAACACGTCAGCCCTGTTTAGAAGATACGCTTGATCAAAGCGATGGGGTTTTTCTCTAGCTGAATAATAATAACTACACTGAGCACCAATGTAGTCAAAAGGATCTATTAAAAGGTTAGAATAAGCAAAGGGTGGTCAAATAGAGAAACTTACGAGAAATAGAAGAATGCCGACCGAATTGACCTCCCAGCCACCAGCATACACTTTGCCGAGGGAGACGGCACTCTGTTGACGCCAAAATCGATAGGCTCCGATTAAAGCAACGATGACAGCGACACAATGACAGGCGACCGAGAGCGGGATGCCGACATCATAGAATTTTAAGCGGTCTTCCTGAGACTGCGATCGTTGCAGTCGGAAGAGTTGGGCTATCAACACCCCTTGCATGGCAATGACCACGGAAGTGCGGATGTAGGCGAGGAATGTTCGTTCCAGGGCTGAAAAGCGCCGTTAGCGGCTGCATGCATGGTTGAATACATCAAATGAAGAAAATGAAATGAAATGAAATGAAATACAAGATTGGACATGTTGCTCTTTCAACTTACCAAAATGATCGCGGTTGCTCTTCTGCGGTACCGTAAGAGTGACATTGTGCGTCCAGAAGTGACACACTCGACTCCATGGATGCTTGCCTTGATGAGCAGATGTGACACTGGGCCGAGAGCGTGTTCGACGAGTAGTGACTCGAACTTCTTCTCCGGATGAAGCGGATGGAGAGGAATAGTTCAGTTCATCATCTTCACGGGTTTGTATCTCATGTAACTCCAAGGCCTCTCGGTCATCTCCGCGGTCATTCCCCGGGGGAAGCGATGGGTGATGATTATTAAAGATAGCATTCGGAGGACGATCCGGCTCTACTGAAGGTTGAGATGAATTTGCCATAATGATGGAAGTCAATCCGAAGAGACCATCTCCTAGATTGAGTTGAGTTGATCGAAAAATGCGGAGACTTTTTGGAGACTTTTTTGAGGAGTTTGCGGGGTTTCAATCGGGTTTGAAGCGGAAGTCGGCTGCCATTGCGGGTAAACTAAGGAATATTATATTCAATGAGATAGAATGAATATTATAGAAATTATAGAAATTGAAAAGAAGAGAAGAGTAGATCTGATATCTATCTGAATAGGTATTATAGTTATTACTATGTACTACTATGTATGGAATATAGGATATTCTGCATTCGGGAGAACGAATGCAGATGGCATCTTTTAATCGGCGAATGTCGTGAGCAAATGCCAATTGGATTCGGCGATGGTCTTTCAAAAAGGATCCACTGGGTATGATGTTAGCCTATTAAAGAGAAGAGAGAATGAGAATGGGTCAGTGATCCACTGTGGATGAGATTAGTTTAGTACAAAGTATCCAGTAGAGTAGAGCACTCCCGAGATAGAATGATATTGATGATATTGATGATATTGATGATATTGATGATATTGATATGTATAAAAGTATATTATATAGTCTATAATCTATAGTCTTCATCTAGCAACTTCAATCAGCAATCAGTCTGATCACTGCTCTTCCCTTCCCTTCTCCTCTCCTCCTTTAATATTCTCTCTTGCTCTGCTGCTTATTTTGGAGGCGCAGTCTTCCAGAATGCCCATCCGATAGCCACCAGATATTTCAATCCAGCTGCGAGCCACAGAGCTGACTCCATGCCACCGCTACTCCGACTCAACCATCCTCCAGCAATCGCACCCACCAACAGTGACACCACTCCTCCAACCCGACGATTACGCTTCACATTTCCTGTGGGCTTGTCCGTGATCTTCGGGTCCGATGCAATATCAAAGTACACACTGGTCAACACCACCGTCGGAATCTCATTATAACCCAGAGAGCGACTGCAGGTCATGGCACCGGCGGACTGGAAGGCGAGGAGGCCAATTGGGATCAATTCCAGGAATAGGGGACCACCATCTAAGCTCATATCATCGGAGGAGTGGGGAATCAGGTCCGCCTCGATTAATGCGACCGCAATAATAATCAAGCTAGCTTGAATGAAGAACGAAACCATAAGAGTTCCACGACGAAGGGCCCCAACAGAGCGCATGACAAACGAGAAGATCATTGCGCCGGCGAAAAAAGTGACGATCGACACGAGGGATTTTAACCAACCCCATGGTTTACTCGCCGGTTGATTGGAAGCACCGAGACCGAGGAAGATGGTGTTACCTAAATCATACCAAAAAAAAAAAGAAAGGCACCGAAGTCAGCATGCGACAATCCAGGTATGAGAAAATGTGAGTAGTGGAGAGGGGAGGGGGGGGAGGATGAGGAGAGGAGAAAAGCTGTGGAAAATACCCACCAGTTTGCATGCCCAAAAAGCAGGACCAGGCATTATAAGCACTGCTATCACAGAGACCGGTCAAGAAACACAATAAAAGACAAATCAAGTCAGCGTGTGTTGGATCTACACTCTCCTTCCATCGTCGAGTGAGCGAAGATTGACGAGGTTTGGGTTCGGGCGAGGGGCTCGCCTCGAGATCGGGCGCAATCGGAGGGGATGAATCCTTCTCCATGTTGAAGCGATAAATATAATAAAACAAGGCAAACAGCACAAAGGCTGGAATACCAACAAAATCAAAACTGGGAAAAGAATGAACACAGAATAAACAGAATGAACAGAAGAAAAAGAAGGTTGAGTCAGAAATGAAGAAAAGAGGAAATTTGGGGGAAATCGGCCGCCGCCGAAAAGCCGCGGGTCTTTTTGGTGGAGCCTTTTTATTATTATTATTTTTTATTTTATTTTTTAATTATTTTATTATTTTATATTTTCATAGGGCTGAAGGGGAAAAAAAAGAGGAGAAGAAGAGAAAGTGGATTGACGATCTTTTGGTGAATGGCGTGAGTGCAGCAAATAAGCCACTCACAGAAAGAATTGGTTAGGCAGACATTTACTCATTTACGCAGAGTCTGTACAGCAATATAGAGAGTAACTATATGGTAGAGAGTATCCTATGTATGCAGGATATATGTGATTGCATATAATCATGACTTGGCGCAGGGTGGACGAAAATGAAGCGGAATATCAGTGATCAGATCTTTGCATATTTTAGTTATCATTACCATTTTCATTATTATCATTGTCATTTATTCTTTATTATTGCAGTATCATCATTGTTGAAACAAGAAAGAAGATTGAAATTAGAAAAGAAGAGAAGAAAAGAAAAGATGTAAGGTGTCGAGGTGTCGAGGTGTCAAGGCTGTAAGGCTGTAAGGCTACAAGGCAGATATTTTGACACCTTATATCCCAGGCACCTATCAATGCCTTCACGATTAACTTCTCTTCGCAAGTTAAATATAATTTGCCCAATTGCACCATGCCACTTCATCCCACCCCAGCCAACTGCCTGTGGGTGCGGCCATTAAGAAGATTACCTCTCATTTCAAGTCGCTGTCAGAGTTCTAGCTCCCCTTTGCCTCCCCCTCTTCCCCGTCCATCACGCTCGCATCGTCGTCGACCGCCGCAACCACTCGAGTCTCGTCAGGTACAGCTACCAGTCGATTCCCTCGGTGAACCTGGAAGTGTCACTGTTATATCCTCAACTCGTCCCAAATCTCTTTCACGTACCCGCAAATCCCGCCCCGCCCATCAATTTCAACTCAACAACAGAGACCTCACTGGCGGTCCGCAATCCGTACTAGATACCATTCTCGATGATTTAGATGAAGAGGTCTCCTCTCAGACCAGAACGGATATCCATGATGTGATCGAAAACCTACGTCCCTCCGATCAGACTGTCAAACTGGCTCCGCGCCACTGGGAGTCCCTTCGATCGACAATCTCGACTTCATTCACCCATAAACAATTGTCCGAATATATTGCCGAGCGCAAACAATCTATCACCGGCAATGAGGGCACAGAAGACACATGGAGACCTGGTACTTCTCCATTCTGGGGTGCCGATTCCTCTGGAAACGCCAGCTATCCCACTCAGGCGGCTACTTCTCACGGGTTAACCGGGAAACTTCTTCTCGCCGAACATATCCTTCGAGTCTGCTGGCAAATGTCCATCATCAATGAAATCGGCCAGCTCGATATTCGTCTATCTCCCATGTCCATGGCCGTGCTGCTCAATTCAACTCATTTCTCCTTCGACGAAGTCGCCGAACTCCATGCGTCCAGTATCGATGTCACCAGTTCTCTAGGCTTGGTCAGGATTACCGGGGAGCAGAAAGCTTGTGAGTCCATGCGCGATGTCATCCAAGATGCTGTATCTCGTATCCGCGAGGCAGATGCCATGATCAGTCTCGAAAATATCTCCATCAGCCCTACTTCGGTATTCACACGCGTCTTCATCGATTGGGTGTGCCAAACCTATAGCGTCGCCATAGCACAAGATTCGTCATCTATCCCCACCAAGATTTTCTACCTTGCAGAGAGCATGCGCGATGCAGAGGATGCTCGTCGTACTCTCAATCTTGCCTTATCTGAGGCCAGTCAGACGCCCGCTCCCTTCTCGACGTATATGCCTGCTTCCGAGCCAGGAAACCTCTACGTTCAGACTATCCAATACGCGTCATGGTTGGAACGCTCTAAGACGTGGTTCCGATGGGCTCTATCGTCTGCTCAGACCACGTCAACCGAAGCGCAGCGAACACCATTCTTTGACGGCCATCAGACACGACTTTCAGACGAGCTGCTGAAACTTCTTCGAAACGATTCAGAGATGGTAAATAAGCACTCCTCCAGCGGTGTGACTCTTTACGAAAGTGTCACAGCAGCTGTAGGTAGATGTCTGTTTTCCTCGAAACAAACACTTTCAGATACAAACACTGCCATCAATGCCACTCAGCTCGGTAGATCATCGATGACTCGGACTTTCACTACTGAAGTTCCCAGCCTAGCCCCGTTTTTGGAGTCTCTTTCGCAAACCAAGACAACGGAAGGGAGGCCGAATCTTCGTTTGAAGCCAACATCCGAGTTCCAGGGTGTGGTCCCAGAACTTGAGTTGGAATACGTTCTGCACGACGCGAATGAGGAGAAGAATTCCGGTCCTACCATTGAAATTACCAATCTAAAGTCCATTCTTGAAACCAGCAGTGTGGACTACCTGCTGCCAGAAAACTCGGTCGATCTTCGCTTCACACGCACCGTACACCGGAACATCACCACGGAAATTCTCGGCGAATCGCCTCAATACCGGCAGCTCATTCGAAGCCTAGAAATTTCTCTTCTTCGCGATCTTACCTCCAGTTTTACTGCCAGCGACCCCTGGCGGTCTGCCCCTCTTCCTCCTTTCTGCAAAGTCTCGCTTCCTCGTGGCCTGCTTCTGTCACCTGAGCAGGAGACTTTCGGTGATTCTGTCTGGGATCCTTTGCTTCAAAATAACCTCGGTGTGGAATACATGTATCCTCCTCTGCACGATATCCGCGGTGCTACCCCTCAATACTATGACATGGATGACCGAGAACTATGCTATCGCTTCTATGAAAGCGGCCCTTTCCTCGCTGGACGCAGGACAGAAGTCGCTTTAGCTGTCGATATTCCTCAGTTTGATACAAAGCGTCATCCCGACGCCGACGGATTCCAACGTTCCGTGGAGCATCATTACCATTCCTTCTACACCGCGGCATGCGATATGGCTTTCAAGGTGAAATCTGCCAGCCAGCAAGCCGATGTATAATAAAGGTTTTGGCTCTCATCTCTTATATATTCTTCATTCCTGTATTAACATCTCTCGAACATACATCCACTGCCAGCGTTTGTTGCATACTTCAATACCTAATCTATACAATCTACAGCATATACAGTGCGGAATAAAGCGAGCGTCATCGAGGAACACTCATTTAGATTCATCTGCCATTCGTACACTACTAAGATCAATGATCATAACTCTTCAATAGGTATTGAAGAGTGTTAGTGCTAGTCGTAATGCTGATACGGTCGAGTGCAATTCTACCGAGACGTGCTTTAGAGCCTTGAAAGTGCCCGCTATAGTTTGTTCGTTGATGATAATAGCTAGCGAGATTTCAATCGATCTTTACGATCTACTGACGTAAAAAGTCTTAGTATTTCTGAAATGCTTTGTACTTTACCACCCTAAACGACATTGATAGACAGCCGAGGCTTCTTCGTGAGACTAGTATAGGAGTCATTCCTTCTCGACCATCTGTATTTTTGTATTCAGTAAAAGCCCCCTTAAATTCTATGGTGAGCCTCCTAGAGAGTTGAAAATTCAAACCCCGATACAGACATAGTATCCCAGCCACAAATTACTGCATGAAGCGTCGACTTGGGTGTTCCAAGAACGAAACTGCGCCAAAGTAATCTTCGCAGCCGTGTTGATTGAATAGCAGCTGTCGCCATCCTTGATCAAGTGGTAGGTCTTGCAATTAGACACGATCCCAGGCATCTGAGGTGTAGGGCCTGAAGGTTCGGACGTGGGCTTTGGAGCTGTAGTAGTTGTAGCCCCTGGTACGTGAACGCAGACATAGTAGTCCAACCACAGGTTTGAGCATTCTACAAAATATCAGTCCTAGAAATCGGCCACTTTAGTTTGCAAAGGGAAGTTAAGACATACTGGCATCGACTTGGGTATTCCAGCTCTTGAACTGAGCTTCACTAATGCCGTACTTTGCGGCAATGGTATCGCATTGATCTCCAGATGCGACCTGGTAGAAGCCATCACAGTTGCTTACGATGCCAGGCATAGTTGGCTCATGGCTTGCCGCAGGCTGGGTTGTTGTAGTCTTCGAAGTGGTAGTCTTTGAAGTGGTGGTCGTTGTAGTGGTCTTCGATGTTGTCGTCGATGTACTGCTTGGCTCATCGGTAGCGGTGCCGATAACACAGTATGACTTGCTAGCATCGAGCTTGGGGCAAGTAATTCCAGGGTTCAGCTTTTGGAGATCGGCAACCGAGAGTCCCCAGCTGCTTGCGAAGCTCGCGCATGTAGCACCGCTGTCAGGAGCAGTAGCGAAATCGCATTCAACTGCCCGGGGGTTTAAAACCGCAGCCATTGCGGGGGCTACTCCCAAGGCGAGAAGGGTGTTTAAGTGCATTTTGGAGATATACTAGATAAAAGTTGATCGTTTTGCACAAGACAGATTCATAAATCGATTCAAACTTGAGCTGAAAATGTTGGGCTTTTGCCATTGCGACCTCTACCATCCTTATATAGTAATCTTGAAGCCTTCAAAACTCATTGTACTTCTCAACAATACCGTGACGCTCTCCACTCTGGCTGAATGTTTTCTAGATGACTCCGTGTTGGCGAAAATCGTGCTAGTATTCCTGCTAATTTAGTCTGGTTCAATGCTCACTCCGATTTCCAATTCCCATTGCATCGGTTAACATGAAGCTCCGAAGCGTTCCGCTGATAACGCTCATTGTTACAACACTAGCACTCCAAATCGTGCTGCTAGTCTCTACTGGTATAAAATATTGTTAGCTTCGTGGTATGGAAGTGGATCTGAGGTACCGGTATACAATGGGCAACATGGGGGCGAAATAGAAGATACTGACTATTGTACTTGGTGAATACAAGAAATATCTTGAAAGCAATAGAAATGAACATTTGGAGGCCAAATTATAAGGATATTTTAGCCGACAGGAGCCGCAGGATCATATTCTTGGCAAGCTAAAAGGCCTAAGCGAACGGCTTCAAGCACGAGGAAAAGCCTTTAATGCAAGTATCCTCTTGGCAGTGTAACGCTGTATTTGAACAATCTTCAAAGCCAAGCCTTGGCCAAGCCTTCGTAAAAAGCGGACTTCTCGACCGTATTTCATCGTAGGGCGGCCCTGATAGCCGTTCGATTTAGGGCTTCAATAATGTGGGGAATTATCAAGGGCCCAAGACCCTGTGATGAGATTGCCCATGAGTTGCCAAGGCGCGAACTCATGCGGGCAAGCATTGGAGGTTTCACTCTTTTCTTTCATTCCCCCGTGATCGTTTGACTTACCTTTCAGCCATGCTGCATGGCCCCCTATTCTCTGCGTATCTTGCTTTCCACCCCCTATTGCCACATTGAGGCTCATAATCATCGATTCTCCGTCTGAAGGATTCACTGGGGTATCCGACTTCTTCCTCCCAATATTCACTATTTTCCTCAAGTCATATTCGACATGAAAGTTTCCCAAGCGAGCTGGTGGCTAGCTGCCTGTATGGGAACTTTGATTAACGCTTCTGGCATATTAGAAGTTGACCTGGCTTTCCCGCGGAATGAGACATACGCACCCACGGAATGGTTTCCTGTCGTTTTCGCATTTCAGAATTCTGAACTTGCAAGATACTTGAATCCCAGACTCAATTACGATCTATGGAGCTGGGACAACCCGAACGACACAATCTCTACATGGGAGGAACTAAGATGGGTCAATTGGACCAACTACGACACCTACTTGGCATATAGCTATTTCAGTGAATTCAACAAGGAGGGTCGGTGGAGGGTAAGATGGACTCTCAACTGGGATAGTTGTGATCAGGATATCCTGGAGAGTCATCAGAGACTTCGTGACGGTATAATCAGCAACAGTTCCACCTGGAGCACAGATTTCACTATCAAAAAGTCCGCCCCCGAGGTAGATCTTGTTGCTGCTACATCCAACAAGACGTGCCCTGAGGAATATGGCGTGGCCATCAATGTGACCGACAAGACTATGAAGACCCCAATAGGGGTGAGTTGGTCTGGTGGTAAATACACAAACGACACATGTGCAGTCCTGGCATTCTCTCCAACTCCCACGCCAAATCCCTGTCGAGTCCATATCAACAAGACCGCTGTTGAAAGCATGGAGGCATCTCTGCATGCCCGTCTATGCAATGGCCTGAATCCACCAGATGACTGCCCAGAGAAGGGAAAGAATGCTGCTCAACAGTTGGCTGTTACTGGCATCTTTCTGCTCCTGTCTACGGTTGGGGCAGTCGGGTTCTTGTTCAAATTATAATCCTATTCTCTGCTTCTGATATCTCATGTCCAATCTCAATATTCAGCTATCTTTGTCTTCATTATGTGTTTTGCACAAACTAATACTGCTTATATCCCAACCAAACACGAATTTCTGCGGCTTCTGGAAATCCTATTTTGCCATAAACATAGTCACTGTCTTGCTGTTCAGAAGAGAAAGACATTTCAGGCGTCTTCCTTCTACTTCTCTCCTATCAATTCCTTCTCAGTCCTAGAACAATCCATTATCAACTCACTTTCAGTATCTTCGAGTCAATACTATCAAGGTTAAACCATGTAACCTCATGTCAACAAGCCCCATGAAGGGGTCTTGGCTGCAGACGCGTGGAATAAAAGCGCCGGGGCGAGATCAATAGCTTCATTGAAAGAACACGGTATTATTGAGATTGTAAGATCTCTTGATGACACCCAAGACGGCGCCACGGCCGTATCAAGATATCAGGAACAAACCCCTCCAGGTCTGGGGTCCAAATCTAAAAAATTCCCCTGCATGATAAATCGCGGAAGCTCTCCAATTGCCGAGTCCGCACTTAATCCATCAAAATATAATTTCTGCTAGCAGTGGCGCAAGGCACACCGGCATTTCCCGCAAGGTGAAAAGAAAATTAATACCGATGTGGTGGCTGGCTTGAGCCTCGTGAGATAGTAGACTAATGCATAGTCCCTCCCGATTACAAGCTTCAACTCGGCTTCGATTCGCCACCCTAATCAATGACAGTCGCTTCCAACAAAGGGATTGTTTTTCCTTTAGTTGTATCTCAGATGTAATAATACAGCAAGTCTAGATGGTGTTGAAATGGTGGTCATAGTTCCACTAAAGGCTTAGTTGCCAAACCAGATGAAAACCACGCTGCGCCTAGATAATTGAGGGAAACTATCGATACTAGCACTAGTAAGTGCCGTGGGATGTGTGCTTTTACTCCCGGTTTTGACAATACGGGCAGTTAATCTCCGGAATCCTCCATCGCCTTAGACTAGTATCCTTGTAACGAGCTGTATGGCCCCAGACGGACTCCAAACGCAGGAATACTCTCAGATGAAGCGAGATCAGCCGAGAAGTGACAAAGTGCACCTTCACCACCAGCAAAAAATGAAGGATTGGTACAAGTAATGAGGATTTGGGGGCGAGAAGTTGGAACTGGACAGTCGTGGGCGAAAAATTGAACTAGGAGCCATCTCGAGAATTGTAGTATAAAGTCCAAGCCGATCATATTTAGAAAAATATTTCCAATCTCTACAACGTTCATTAAATCACAGACACTCATTTATTATATCTCATTCTTTCCAACTAGTTGGGGTCATCCCATCCACTCATTTCTATCACTCGGGCTATTGTCCCATATCGTTCTTTTTATTCATTCATTCATTTTTCTTTTGCATTCCTATTGACGGGATGGCATTTTGGTCCTTTGCGGCGACACTTAAAGTTGTCTCCCTAGGACTATTACTCGCTGTCCATGGTGCCGTGGCATCGCCTGGTTTTAAAAGTTCAGTCAGTCCGGGTTATAACAGCCTGAACGTATGCCCTGAGCGATGCAGTATTTCTGGACCAAATAGCGGAAATTGGTCTGTCTATCCAGACTTTAAGAAGATCAAGAAGTGCAAGGAAACTCTTTTCTACGATTTTTCCTTGCATGACCCTGTTGATGATAAGGCTTTGAATCATAAGATTTATACTTGCGCTTCTTTTGGTCCTGACTTCACCACTATCCCCGCCTCTACTACACGCGCTGCTACTGGAAAGTCCGTTGATGTTAACTTGGAGGTGGGATGGTGGGAGGATGGATTTGGGCTTGCAGCTTCAAGCTTGAGGTCAGTTGTGAAGCAGATCCGCCAGTATGTCGAGAGCGGTCATGGAGAGACTGATCGGCCCTTCATTCTTTACGCCCAATCAGGTCAAGCCACTGTTGGTGTTTATATTGGCCAGGGTTTGCTCAACCAGGGTATCTCTAAATCGGCCTTGAAGATCTTCCAGGATAATTTGGGGAATATCACAGACTCGAGTCCGAGCTTAGCTATGCAACTTTGTGACAAGAGCTATGACAGTACGCACATCTTTGGCATCATGACGACCAGCAATGGAACATTCACTCCTATTCAGGACGCCATCAAGTCTTGGGCTAATGCGACTTGCCTCTCATTTGAAAGCTCCACCAAGATTCCCAGCTCTGCTACATTTATCACGCCCCTCACTCGCGCGAATGCCACTAGTCCAGTCAAAAGTAATGCAACTTCAGCCGCCATAAAGCTGAATTCCCGAGCTGAGTGTCGTACACTTCAAGTTGAACAAGGCCTAGGCTGCCCCGAGATGGCTGTGAAGTGTGGCATCTCCCCGGCCGACTTCACCAAGTATAACCCTGGAAGCACATTTTGCTCGAATTTAAAGGCCAAGCAGCACGTTTGCTGCTCCCAAGGCACATTGCCTGATTATAGCCCTAAGCCCAACGCTGATGGCTCCTGTTTTGCCTATCAGGCCCAAAAAGATGACAATTGTGATAATCTTGCGGCAGAATATAGTCTCACCAAGGAGGATCTCGAGGAATTCAATAAGAATACTTGGGGTTGGAGTGGCTGTGGAATTCTTTACGAGAAAACGATCATGTGTCTGAGTAAAGGCACACCACCATTTCCAGCTGAGATCGCCAATGCACAATGTGGTCCCCAGAAACCAGGCTCGAAACCACCAACCGATGGCTCAGATATTGCTGATATGAATCCCTGCCCATTGAATGCCTGCTGCAATATATGGGGCCAGTGCGGAATCACAAAGGACTTCTGCGTCGATACTAATACCGGCGCTCCGGGCACTGCCAAAGAGGGTACCTACGGTTGTATCTCAAACTGTGGAATGGATGTCGTGAAAGGCAGTGGAAGCGGTGCTATCAAGATTGCTTACTATGAGGGATACAATATGAAACGGGACTGTCTATTCCAAGATGCTTCTCAGATCGATACCTCACAGTATACACACGTTCATTTCGGCTTTGGTACATTGACACCCACGTTCGATGTTGAGACTGGAGATGAGCTCTCCACATATAATTTTGGGGAGTTCAAGCAAATCACCGGCGCGAAGAAGATTCTCTCATTTGGTGGCTGGGATTTCTCAACGATGCCCGAGACATATCAGATTTTCCGCAATGGAGTTAAGCCTGCAAACAGACTGGCAATGGCTCAGAAGATTGCAAATTTCATCAAGGAAAATAACCTTGATGGCGTTGATATTGACTGGGAATATCCTGGGGCTCCTGATCTTCCAGAAAATGACCCTGGAAGCAAGGAAGATGGCCCTAACTATCTCGCTTTTCTCGTCATTTTGAAGAATCTCCTTCCTGGAAAATCTGTTTCTATTGCGGCCCCTGCCTCTTATTGGTATCTGAAGCAATTTCCACTTCTTCAGATTAGTAAGATTGTCGATTATATTGTTTATATGACCTATGATCTTCATGGCCAGTGGGATGCCCATAACAGTGATTCCCAGGAAGGATGCGACTCCGGTAACTGTCTACGAAGTCAGGTCAACTTGACAGAGACAAAACAGTCATTGGCAATGATAACAAAGGCCGGTGTTCCCGGAAGCAAAGTCGTGGTTGGTGTGACCAGCTATGGACGATCTTTCAAGATGGCCGAGGCAGGATGCTATGGTCCGAACTGTGTATACACCGGCGACAGGCTCAACTCAAATGCGAAGAAGGGAAGATGCACAGGCACAGCTGGTTATATTGCCGACGCTGAGATTAACGAGATTCTGGGCAGTCGAAAGCGAGCAGATGTCCAGCACTTTCTCGATAGTAGCAGCAATAGCGACATCCTTGTATATGACGAAACCGAATGGGTATCTTACATGAGCGCCTCTACCAAAAAGACACGTGCAGCACTCTATGCAGCCTGGGGACTAGGAGGTACGACTGACTGGGCCAGTGATCTGCAAAAGTTCAACGACGCCCCATTGCCATTAGAGAACTGGGACATGTTCAGGAAGCTTGCTCGAGCCGGCGATGACCCCAAGGTTGATCATTCACGAAATGGTAACTGGACTGATCTATATTGCACGGACCCGGTGCTTGTAGACTGGCCAGACTACACTCCCTCTGAGCAATGGAAGAAGTTGAGAGCAGATGAAGCATGGGCAGATGTCGTCAGAATTTGGCAAGACACAGATTCAAGAAGAAATGGATTCTCATTCCTGAAGTCAGCCTCAACTACTTTGCACTTGGGAAGTGGATCTCACTGCGATACTCTGACTGAGGATAGCTGTACGGCGAAGGATTGTGATGATGGTGCAGATAGCCCTACTTCCGGACCTGCGGCGAAGCTGATCTGGAACTCTTTTGTTAAGTTGCATATGCTTCACAAGGACTATCACGACACTCTTTTTGAGTCTACGATCATTGCAAGCACCGCACTCAACGATATGGAGAATAAATTTGCACCAATCCCACCCGAGGAAGACAAGACCTGGTTGTTGATGCTCATTGACCTTCTCACTCTTGGATCGCTTGGTACAGCAGGTCCCTTTTTCAATACAGCCTTGAAAAGACTTCCATATTTCCTGGAAAAAGCAGGCTCAAGTACTCTTGACAACATCAAGGATACGACGATGACAATTATTGGACAAGGTACAACCATCGCCAAGGACGTTCTGCCGAGTAAAGACTCGCCCTGGACGCACGAGTCACAAGATGCGTTCTCGAACTATATGGGCCAAGTTGTTGATGGTTGGGCCAATATCACATCACTTTCGCTCGAGAGACTGTTTGACGGAACTCCAGCCTCCATCAAGCTTCTTGAAGAGGCCATGGCCAATGGAAAGCTCATTGAGGAAGCGAAATTTAATGAAGAACCAGAAAAAGATGATGATAATACGACTATCAAAAACGACCTTCGCGCAAACATCAAGAAGTGTTTCTTTGGATATTCCATTCCAGCTCTTTGGCAGGTTTCGAAATCTTACTCGTTCATTATCGATGCAGGCCATGGATGTGGGAAAAAGGAACTCACCCAATACCTTTCGGATGAGACCATGGATGCTACAGGTGCTTGTGTCGATGAGCAGCAGTATTATCTTGTCTACCCAAAGGGTAGTTCTTCTGATTGCCACAAAGTATGCTACGACCATGGCCCCTGTCAAGATGTGTGCAGCGATAGCAAATTCTCTCCACCCCCAGGGCTTGACTCCCTCAGTGATGGCAACTTTGGAGGTATCACGCGAGCAAATCTGATTGAAGGATCTGTCCGAACATGGAAGCAGAATGGCAAGGAAAACGGCGGTGGATTCGCTGATCCAACTAATTCAGGTACGATTGACAACCTCATGAAGGCCGATGTGACCACCCCCGGGTTCATGCGTATTCCTGTCTGCAGCCCTGAGCGTGCCTTCAAATCCTGGGACACAGCCAAGGCCGGCTCCTCTGATAACTATCCCTGTGATGTTCCCCCAGGCAAGGATACTTGTGGAGATTCGACATTTGTGGACCAAACCACTGACGGGTCTCCCCTTATCGAGGATTGCCTTCAAATAATCAAGAACATTCAGGACGATGCTTCTACAGACTACACCACCCAAGTTCTTGGCAAGAATCAGCGCAGGATTGTGGAGCATGCTACTTGTGCAATGGGCGTAGAAGCCACCGAGGAGAAAGGAAATGCGGACTTTGTCGTTGGAGGACAGGATGTCATTGATATCATCAACGAGTCCGTCAAGCGGTTCGGGCGAGATGGCAAAGTTGGAGCCAAGGGTAATATGGATTGCAACGGCAATATCAAGGGCCAGGGTGTTCTGTGGGGTATTTATCATATGTAATAAGATGCGAGGGGAATGAAAAGACTGCACAGAGGTAGATAGTACAATCCAATCATTGGAGGGGTAGGTGAAGAATTGATATACAAGAGTGCAGTCTCAGTCTGATCAGGCAGACGATCGGGGAAACGCAGTCTAATACAGGCAATAAAGAATGATCTGTCACCAACACTACAGCAGTTGGAGTGATTGTTGATGTGTTTTTATTTGTATTTGTATTTCTTATTTTCCTGGGAAACATTATGAGCAAAGACCATCCAGTCGCGCTTGAATGGTCTTCTCATCAAAGTGACCATCTGCTCCCTCATAATTTCGAAGTACTTCGAGAGTCATCAACCGACGAGGTGCTTTTCGACCAGTCATTAATTCAAATTGCGCAATACCTTGTTCAATGACATTCTCTAGTCCATCTGAGAGGACCCATTGTCGGCCGGTATCTGCCCGAATGCGACGCATCTGAAGGAGAAGAGGAGTATCCAATGGTTTATACGCCAACTAAATTAGGTTCACGTTTAGCAAGACTCAAAATGATGAAGAAAGAGAGGAGGGCAAGGACAACTCACTTCAAGTACAACACCTCCAGTTGGACTGGCCAGCCATTGAAGAGGCATCTCAAAGTTCGCAGGGGGCTCATCACGGTCCGGATCAGCCGGTACACAAGAGGCAATGAGGCTGGGTGGGTTGGCATCTTCGGGCCAATCATCTTGTGTCGAGGATAAAACTCGTACCACGTCCGCAGAGTCAACCTGGGACGGCGCCCAAGAGTTGAAATGTCTCGCAACTTCCTCGGCGCGGGACTTTGTGCGGTTGTATATGAAGATCTTACGACAACCCAGTCGGAGCATAGCATAGATGGCGGACCGGGCCATTCCACCTGCGCCAATAACCAACCCGGTGGTTTTTGCACTAATGGCATTTCGTGGCGCGAGATGTCTGGTGATACAGGTCATTATGCCCACCCAGTCCGTGTTCTCGCCATACCATCCCAGGACAGGCCCTGCCTGGTTACGTCGGCTGGCTTGCTCCTGAAGCGAGTAGATGGTTCCGTCGGAGGGCCCTCGCAGAGGCATGATTGTGTTGATGGCCCCTATGGCCTCGGCATGTTGACTCTTCGCGGCCAATTTATGGTACACCTCGACACGCCATGGCTGGACCACACTGGACCCTCCAAAGTTAGGATCCTTTCGTAGTCGATCCAGGATAGCGAGAGAGGGGGAATCCGGGATACTATAGCAATGGCTCATTCCGCAGTGCTGAATAGCCGCATTGTGCATGGCCGGTGATAAGCTGTAGTTCACATTTGCTCCGAGAATGCAAAATTGCAATGGATCTAGAACGTAGCTCTGGAAGAGTGCACGAACGGCATCTCGCGATGTGATTTGTGGATCTCGTTCGTTTTCATTATCTCGAGTAATGGCTGGGTGGGTTACGCTGGTCAAAATTGAGTTGAAGACTTGTGATGTTCGTCCCAGGCGGCCTATATTATAGGCGATGAGAGGGGGATGCTGGCCTGGCATAGACCGAATGCGATTCGTAAATTCAAGGACCGCTGTATTGTCTTCGCGAGACGTCGCAATACGCAGGAATCGCACTAATTGACATCCCAGCTTTTCTGCGTCTTGGTAATACTGCACACATTCTTCGTTTTGCCATTGGATAGCTTGCGAGGGTTCAAAGATCCGCTGGCCCATTATTTTGGTTTTACCTCGCGAATGAATTACCTGTCGGAGTCTGGATGAATTCTGACCCAGATCTATGACCAGATATTCGACACCTAGGCGGATTCCATGTTCCAAAATCTCAAAGTATTGCGAGGCTGATACATCTTTTGCGCCAATTCCGGTCATAGATGCATCAACGGAGAGTATCACTGGTGCTTGGGCATTTCGTCGAAGAATTGAGACTTGTTTGCTGATTATATTGGGCATATCGGGACCCCAGCGGTCAACGCAGAGCTCAATGGCATCTCCCCCAGATTCCAGCTCCGGAAGGCTGACATTATCAGCAATGAGATCGGAGGACCGGATGAAGATGGCATGAGTAAATGACCGAAGCTCTGGGGGGGTCTCTCGTAAGACAAACGGGGAATCATAGCTGGAATGATTCACATCTACCCCAGTCACAAACCGGACAAATCGGGTAAAGTCTTCCTTGGCCTCCTGGAGCTTGAACGAGTACGCAGCAGATCGTGGGTCCGGGGTCGCATCATCCGAACCGACGCGCGTCCGGTCCTCCACATTATAGAACTCGAAATTGGAACAGGTACGATGAAGCGGATCACCTTCTAGCAGAAGCCGAATGGACTGGTCCTCCAAGCCGAGTAGCTGTTGAATGCGATCAATATCGCGAACCAAATGAACTACCGGATTTGTCTGCGAATAATGGCGAAGATGGTCCTGGACGGGCCGGGTGAGACTTCCCAATCCACATTCTATCACACAGCCAGTTCTGTGGTTATCGAGCATCAATTTCAAAACCTCCATATCTTTGCGCTGGAATTCTTGGCCGCCGTAATGTTTGAGATAGTCATGTCGCGTGAGGCCGGTTGCTTCGCGGAAGTAATGGTCTTCAGTGATAAATCGACGTTTCAGCGCTGTCGCCGCAACAAAGCCTAGTGATCGTTTGCCACTGCCACGAATGCCTACCAGGACCAGCGAAGCATTGGGATCAAATGCGCGAGGAGGATTCGGGGTAGTCTGGGAGCGAGTTGTAGGTACAGCATCATGAGAGGAGTCGAGCGAGGAGGGATTGGGATCCGCCATATCACGGATCTGAGACTTCTGGTCGAGCATTGCGATAGTTGATCTGGAGGGAGGAGGACCGTTGATGTAGTCGAAATGGAGTGTGTGAGAGGCGTGAGGTCCAATGGGTTCAGGTCAGCTAGGTCGAGTACGCGCGTGCCATTATGGGGGCAGCACCATGCACTTCAGCTGTCACATATGGCGGGGGTTATGAGCCCTATTGAAGCGGATTCAGTTATTAATTTAAGGAAGTACAGAAGTGAGGAAGTACAGAAGAAAAAGAGCGCGGAGTAGAAAGAAAGTCAAGAATCCCCCGGCTGCAAGCAGAGCAGCAAGTGGGAGGGGGGCGCGTGATTGGCGGGAAAAGCATTAGCCGGCAGCAATTAAGCACTTTGGAGGAATAGGAATGAATGCGCATAAGATTTAGACAGATGATGAGAACCAATGTGCTCAAGTCTATCTTATTTGAATTCCAGTATTTAATTCGTGAGTCGCATCTTGTGCGACCTATATAGTGATCCATTTATGTACTCCGAACAGCCCGAATCATGACATTTACAGCCAATGAATAGATGCCATATATAATGCAGAAGAATACTAAGTCTCCTTGAACTCATAACGACCCTCTCGATCTTGCACCTCGACCTCAATTCGTCCCTCCTCAATTTCCTTACCATCCACCTCGATGGAGGCCCGCATCACATCGCCCGCCTGCACTTGACCCACTCCCTTGGGGGTTCCAGTCAAGACAATATCACCCTTCTCTAGGGTCATCACACGCGAGATCTGAGCCAGTTGGTGGTGGATCTGGTATAACATCAGGCTAGTGGAGTCGGCCTGGCGCTCTGTGCTTCCAACACTGAGGCGCAGGAACGCGTCATGAGGGTTGGGGATGCGCGATTTGGCAATCTCTTGCGAAATAGGCAGGAAAGTGTCAAAGCCCTTGGCGATGGACCAGGGCAGACCCTTCTTCTTGGCTTCATCTTGAACGTTACGGGCAGTCATGTCAATGGCGAGAATGTAACCTATATCAGCCGAGGTGATGATATTAGCAGGTTGCCTTTCTCCAACGAGAATGGAGATAATAACAAAGGGAGGGCAAACCCACTCTGAATGGCATCTAGAGCACCCTGCTTGTCCTCCGGATCGAGGTCCCGGACGGTCTTGCCCATGACCAGACCCAATTCAACTTCATAATGCAGGCTCACACCTTTGGGGCGGAGAACGGGACCAGCGCCAGGAATAAGGATAGAGGAGGCGGGCTTGAGGAAGAAGAAGGGCTGCTTCGGCTTAGTGTTGTTCAACTCGGTTATGTGATCGCTGTCATCGCGCATTTTAAGTTAGCGAAGTCATCGGGAATTCCGAGGCAGAGGAAATGGGATGGGACGAGACACACGCGTAGTTACGGCCGATACACATGATCTTGCGACAATTGGCACGAATCGAGGCCATGGTGGGTGATGCTGCTATATGCTCAAGGGGAGTGAGGAAGAGAAGTGGAAGTGGGAGAGAAGAGAAGAGGAGCTGTCGAGGCAAAGAAGTCCGGGGGAGGAGGAAGTTCGGATGAGCTCCGGCGATGCGGAGAAGTCTGCGTAGTCCGCTTGTATTTTTATCCTGAGGGGAGGGGCACAACGTTGCCAATGGGGACGAACGGAGTTGAGGTAGTACGTTAGGAGTGTTATATTCTTATAATCTAAAATTGAAGAGAATGAACATGGAATATTATTGTACATAACTACTTATAACAACAACTAGCAGTCAGGCAGAGTGTGAGTAATTCCGCTTGTTACTCGGTTGTCTCTCGGGCCGCCAGCCGAGAATCGGACGGGCAGTCCGAGGTGGATTTACATCTGTGAGATATGGGAAACAGTTGATTTAGAAGTCTTTGGCAGTATTTGAAAGTGACTGTATGTCCAGAGTAGATCATTCCTGGTTTAGTTTCTTCTTAGTCGTGCTGAACATGAGATGATATAGTTATATCTATATGTATATATATATATTTCCGAGGTAAGTAGAAGCCGATGCCGGAGAGTCGAATATCTTCAAGCATGAGAACCAATCCAATTTTGACCCATTCTAGTATTTCAACTGCTATTTCTCTCTCTAGGTTACAATCACCACCAATAGATCATTAATCATGAGATACAACACCTTCTATACCAATAACTAGTATACTGTACAATAACTATATTCAACTACTCCATCTACTCCAACTTCTCCAATCTGCGGCATCCTCCGCCTTTTCCCCTCTTCAAAAGTTCCACTTCTTCCACTTCAACTGGGAAAATTGGACATCTATGTCCATTCGTGGATTGATAACACAGGCCCACCAAGACTAATCAGGGGGTGTATACTTCTGATGGCTTTTGAAACGCCTCGGCTTCTTAAATCTACTTGCTAATGTCTACCCCCACCCACACTATAAAGTCCCATTCTCCACAACCCCCCGCGCAACTCGCGCAATCTTGAACTCATCTTACTTTCATCATGCCGCTCAACTCAAAGGCTGTCTACGCGAAGAAAGGCGCATCATTCGTGCCATTTGCTAGTCGACGGAGTACCGTCCACAGTTCGAATGGAATTGTCGCGTGTACTCAACCGTTGGCCGCTGCTGCGGGTCAACGCATTCTGAGCCAGGGTGGAAATGCTGCAGTATGTGGATATCTATCGACGACCTCCTTATAAGAAATCATCGCTAACTTTTCTTTGGTCTTTAGGATGCCGCTGTTGCTGTTGGTAAGATTTGCAAACTATATCTATGTACATGCATAGACCAACGCTGATTCAATAGCCGCCGCTATCAACATGGCCGAACCCTGCTCAACTGGGATTGGAGGTGACATGTTTTGCCTATTTTATAACTCGAAGACCAAAAAGGTCCATGCTTTGAATGGTTCGGGTCGTTACCCTGGCGCGGCCAGTCTAGAGAAAGTGCGCAAGGACTTGAACCTCGGCCCCGGCGACTCAGGTAGCATCCCCATGCTGAGTGCATTGGCCGCAACAACACCTGGCGCCGCCGCAGGCTGGGTAGATACAGTTGACAAGTTTGGAAGCGGCAAGATGTCTCTAGAGCAGATTCTGCAGCCAGCTATCGAGATGGGCGAGGAAGGATTCCCCGTTTCTGAGATTGCATCCCATAACGTGAGTATCAACCCCCACCTTGCTTCGCTTCGGAGTACGTGCTAACCAGCCTTCCAAGTGGAACGCATCTGAGGGTGATATTCGCTCTGCTTCTCCTAATTTCCGTGAAATGTTGAAGAATGACCCTTCGGCGAAAGATGGTGTGCGCGCCCCGCTGCCCGGGGACATCATGAAAAACCCCACGCTAGCGAAAACATTCCGTACTTTAGCGGCCGAAGGGAAAAAGGGATTCTACCAAGGCCGAATCGCTGAGGAAATCGTCAAAGTGATCAGAGATCTAGGGGGATACATGACCTTGGAGGACCTGGCCTACCACGCCGAGGTTGGTACTCAAGAGGTCGACGCCATCTCGCTCGAGTTCACAGGCCAAGATATCGCATCCAAACAGACCCCTGGCACTGATGGAGGCCCTAACAAGGGCGTTCGTGTTTGGGAACATCCACCTAACGGACAAGGTATTGTGGCATTGATGGCTCTCGGTATCATGGAAGAGCTCGAGCGGACAGGAAAGATCCCCAAATTCAGTGAGGAGCAGCACAACTCCGCTGAGTATTTGCATGCGGTCATTGAGAGTCTGCGCATTGCATTTGCGGATGCTGCTTGGTGGGTGACTGACCCCGACGTGGAGAAGGTCCCCTCGCAAGGTCTCCTGGCTCGCGAATACCTCGCTGAACGTGCAAAGTTGTTCTCGTCTACCCATACATCTGATATATTAGATCATGGTAGCCCGGCCCACAACCACTGCGATACTGTGTACTTCAACGTTACAGATCGTGAAGGCAATGGCATCTCGTTCATCAACAGCAACTACGCCGGCTTCGGGACATCTATCATTCCTGCTGGTTGTGGATTCACTCTGCAGAACCGTGGTGCGAACTTCTCCCTTGAGCCGGGACACCCGAATGCTCTGGCTCCCCGTAAACGCCCATACCACACCATTATTCCAGCGCTCATCACAAATGTGGCCGACGACTCATTGCACTCTGTATACGGGGTGATGGGTGGTTTCATGCAGCCCCAGGGCCATGTGCAGGTTCTTCTCAACATGCTCGCTTTTGGATACCACCCCCAAGCAGCCTTAGACTCTCCCCGCTTCTGCCTTGCGGCACCAACCGAGGAACACAAAGACCGCACTGTGTTCGTAGAAGAAGGCATTAGCGATGCAGCTGTAGAGGGTCTACGCAGTCTCGGCCACAAGGTCGAAGTCCTCACCGGGTGGGACCGCTCAATGTTTGGCCGCGGTCAAGTCATTCGTCTGCACTATGACGAGGGAAAACCGGTCTATAGTGCCGGTAGTGACCAGCGCGGTGATGGATTGGCCTTCCCACTGTAGTAAGCGGCAGTGTACACATACTAGTATATCGGACAATAGCCTTGAATCGCTTTGGTTGTTCTCATACCCTTAGAGGGTATTCAATTCCACTTACGATTGATGACCGCATAGTTCATGACTTATTCACCATAACGCAAGCATCTTCCCCCCCCCCCCAGGAAAAGATCCAATACTTAGAAGCGTGGAAATCCGGAAGAAGCACAGACTCGCAATTCGTGCGTAATCATATCAAATAGTATTCGCGGCAGTTTTGATGCCCGAGTCTGTGACACAGCCCAGTACCTTAGGGTGATACTCCTGGGACTTCTACACCCAGGGTCTCCTGTCGGAAGCTCAACTCCGGGCCCATTGAGAACGATTGCACATATTATAGATCCACTTTTGCGATTTCCGGGCTCCAATTGCGGGATCCTGGAGAATCTCCACACTGCGGAGGTATGGAGGGCATCAGATTTCCGTTGGTGACGAGATACCTGATCATCATCCCCGGATGTCCACTCCACACTATAGTCTTTTGCAAGATTGACTGGAAAGAGGACACGCGATCCCGTGGATTTCATCCTATTGGACCAATCGGAATAGGAAACGTGATGAGAGTTTCTGTACTAACGGGTTGAGTAAACACTTGCTCGAATTCCCTTAAGCATCCGCTTACGAGGACACTAGATATGGCCATATAATATCTGGAACACCCCCAAATATTTTGCAGAAAGAGATATTTCCTTTTAGACGGAGTGACCATGGTAGTTCTATTTGCAGCCAGCATTTTATATCTACTTATACAAGAACGTCTTTCTTACCAACCGAATAACATTTGAATCAAACAGAAAGACCCAAGAAAATGCCACCCGACAGCCCAGAGTCTTCTGAGACAGCAGCCACAGATAGGCAACTCGAAAAGGATGTTGAGAAACAGCAAAGTGATGGCGAAGGAGATATCGCTGATGGGGATGTACGTTCGCCTGGCGGAACTCAACAGAGGAAGAAGCAAAATGCAGGTGGAACAGGGGGAATCAATGGATTTAACAACGACGCGGGAGATCAATCCGAATTGAAGGAATGGGAGTGCTACGATAAATTGGGCTACTCCTTTCCCTGGTGGAAGAAATGGGGCATTATATCTGTGATCTTCGCAGTTCAAGTTTCAATGAACTGGAACGCAAGTTTCTACGCTAGCAGTATCAGTCTCTACGCCAAGCATTTCAATATCTCCGAGCAAGCAGCTCGGGTTGGCCAGATGGATTTTCTAATTGCTTATGCGTTTGGTTGTGAATTTTGGGCCCCCTTTAGTGAGGAGTTTGGTCGCTGGCCCATCATGCAGCTGAGTCTGTTCCTGGTCAATATCTGGCAGCTCCCATGTGCCCTGGCTCCAAACTTTGGCACTATTGTCGTGTGTCGCTTACTTGGTGGTCTTTCATCCGCCGGTGGGTCAGTTACACTTGGCATGGTGGCTGACATGTGGGAAGCAGAGGATCAGCAATATGCTGTTGCTTTCATTGTGCTGTCATCCGTGGCTGGCTCGGTGATTGCGCCGATTGTCGGTGGATTCGTGGCTACTTTCCTCGACTGGCATTGGAATTTCTGGCTACAGTTAATCCTTGGTGGCTTTGTACAGCTTCTTCATTGGTGTATACCGGAGACGCGTTGCTCTATTCTTGTCACGCGCGAGGCGAGACGACGACGAGCTGCGGGAGATATGGTTTGGAGTGGAGATGAGTTGAAGGGCACGCGGTTGACATTTCGCTGGATATTGATTATCTGGGCTCGTCCATTCATCATGTTCCTCCGAGAGCCCATTGTCCTGTGCCTTGCTTTATTGAGTGGATTCAGTGACTCGCTCATCTTTACCTTCCTCCAGTCCTATACTCCAGTATATAAGCAATGGGGATTCAGTACGACCGACACCGGGCTTGCCTTTATTCCGTGAGTGACCTGGGTTATGAAGCGTATGGCTGAAAAACAAGGCCTATATCAGCTAACATTCATGTTTAGAATTTTGGTCGGGTATTTCATTGCATATTTTTCCTTCATACCTTGGATCCACAAGCATAATCGAGTCCGGGAACGAGACCCGGATGGATTGCAACCGGAAGCCCGTCTGTATTGGCTTTTATTTGGTGAGCTAACGGCTATCACACTGTTATATTTGCAGAGTTGGTGTTATTTCTAATGATAGTAGTGGCTCCCCTGCTCTCAATTGGACTGTTTGGATTCGCTTGGACAAGTCTCGGTCCACCACATGTGCACTGGATTGCGCCGATGATATTCTCTTCTCTTATTGCAATTGCAAATGTGAGTAACAGAACAATGAATCTTGAGACTAAAATGAGTAATCTAAGCTAATATTTAAAATGCAGTTCGCAATCTATATGGCGACTATAGACTATATGATCGCTGCGTATGGACCTTATTCTGCCTCAGCCACTGGAGGCAATGGATTTGCGCGCGATTTTCTCGCTGGTATAGCTGCAATGTACTCTGTTCCAAGTGAGTATCATATTTAAATACAACATTAATGAATTGAGTGAAGCATATTGCTAACTATAAGCTCAGTGTACAGCAATATGGGCAAAACTAATACTCTCGAATGGCCATCAACGTTCTTGGGGTTTATGGCCATCCTTTTCACGATTCCAATCTATATTTTCTATTGGAAAGGGCCCAATATCCGAGAGAAATCCCCGTTTGCTCAGACTTTGGCAGCAGACAGGAAAAAGGCAGGACGCAAGGCCTCTCAATGTGGATCTGGTGATCCTGATCCTGTGCAGAGATACTTTTCGAGCACGACCTGATGCAAGAGGCATTATTCAGGTCTGCTGAATATGGTAAGAATAATCCCTCTCTTCCTAGTAGTACAGTTCTTTGAATCACAAGATATTTTGTCATCAGTTTTGATTCGCAAAAGTCGAAAAGGGGGAAATTGTCGAGCAATCTTGTGGGCTGAGACTTAAACTCACCACCCAAGCGCTTCTTCGCTTTGAAAGATAACTAAACATTTGTATTCATAATATCGATGATCTTCTAATACTGCTTATTGAATTTTTCCTGCCTACAATATTCCCTAGTACGATAATACATTGTGATGATTTGTGTCCACAGTACATTATTTGATACAGCGAGTATGTTCAAATTATTTGATATTTATTCGACTTTATTTGAACTACTGTGTCTACCAGCTCACTGTCTTAGCCAAGGGGCCACCACGGTCATAAGTGACGAGGGCTGTATGATGATCCAAAGCCATGATTCCCGGCCAGAAACTGGAGGCCGGCGAGATCAGAACAGGCGGACCCCAAACAATCTGCCCATTCTGTGGAGGTCCCGCAAAGCAAACCTTGATGGAAGCGTGCTTAACCCAATCCACCTGATCCGAATCATCATCAGTCATGAAGACACAAACAAGTGAGCCGTCGCCAAATGAGGCTATTTGGGGGGATCCCGCATTATGTCCCTGGCGAGGTCGGTACAATTGATGGCGGTTATGCCAGCTGGCACCATCATCATATGAGATAAGAGCTTCGACATCGAATGGGCCATACGTAGTTGTCTCGAAGACCATCACGAGAGCCTCGCGACCATTGTCGAAGGTTCGGGCGATACCGTTCATACCATCGCGACGGGGATCATTATCACCATGCAGGCAGGTCGGACGACTCCAGGTGCTTCCTTGGTCGTGCGAGATAGTGAGCATGGTACATTGATTATTGTGGGCGAATTCTTGAGAGAAGGTGAGTTGGACCTCGCCGCGACGGCCCAATCGCATGAAAGGCTCCCAAATTCCAAATGGGGGCTTTTTCTCAAAGGCTTGAGCGGCGAAGCGCCAAGTATGGCCGCCATCGGTGGATCTGCAAACAGTAATGCGGTAGTGTGTCGGACCATGCTCCCCTTGATCATGATTACGGAAAGCAGCGAGCACGACACCGGGTCCAACTTCACAGAGAAACATGTTATCGACATCTCCAGCGGCTCGGGTTACCTCCGAGATATTCTCGAAGGTACGCCCATTATCGGTACTTCGTGCAACACAGAGAGCGCGTTTCCCATCTAGGAAGCGCGTGAAGGAGGATAGAATGGAGCCATCTGATAGTCGGGCTAGTCGCGGATAGGTTCCGCGATTTGGATGAGAGGACAGAGGACGCTCATCATTATTGACTATACCACGACGGGGACTTTGAGGCCCAGGGTAGCCCCCAGGATTACCACCTCCTTGGTATCCCCCGGGGTATTGCTGTTGCTGTGACTGATCATGGGAATGACCGACGCCCAAGGCATTCAGAACTTTCTGGCCAAGATGACCAGGCATAGCTTTTTCTATGTGGAGTGGATGGATGTTTTTGGGATACGTAGTTGAAGTATGATGAAGGTTGAACTTGTAAATTGGAGAAGTTGAAGTTGAATTCAACAGTGGTGCCTGGGGGTTACGTCATGCTGATACTGTGGAGAAGGGAGATTTGTAAAAGTAGAGCAAACGGAGTCTGGGATAAAGGAATGGATGTAAGAATTGAAGGATTAAGTTTACAAGAGGAGGAGAAATCCGCAATTGAAAAGGATCTCACATAGTCCAACGCGAATTGAGGCGAAAAGAGAAAAAATACACAAAATGCACCAAGTATGCATCTGGTCACGTGACTATGTCATTGTAAGAGAACGACTGGACGAGAGTTAATGTAATTTTACATTGATGAATCAGGGAAAAGAAAGTCTCGATGGGTTGTAATGAATTATATCTAATGACTGCGATATACTGTAGTCCAGAAAAAATGATCATGACATCCAAGAGGAATGAAGCCATGCAATATCTGTACTACTATGTATATTGTATGTATATGTCACATGGCATCACACTGAATACTGTGATCAACCATGTAAAAAGCTATCGACCATTTTGAACTTGATGAATGATGAAAAATAAAAATTGAGATGAACATATCCATCTAGTCTATATGCTTCGATCTAATCTACATTGAAAGAAGAGATCAACTGGGGGATGTGAAACTACACTACATTTAATTGTGCACTGATCCCGTGACTTGTTGAATCTCCCTCTCTTTCCTCTCCCCCTTATTCATTCTCCCTTACTCAACCTGCACCCTCATCTACACCTTCGTCTACCTTCGGTAGAGATGGATTTTGCAAATTCCGCGATGGAAATGTCTAAGCCCACCACAAACCCCGTCGGTGTTAATTTAATCCACCTTGGAGTTAGGCCTTTGGCAGCTCTCCACTCTTATCGCCTATTTCCGGTCCCCGAAGGAATCGAATTCGTCACCGATCATCTGCCTACAGATTTGCTTTCTTTATTTAAAGTACCATCTTCCTACTAGCAGAGATGGATCACAACAATTCAAATTGATTAATCACCCACTCCATCAATCAATCAATCAATCATCTCTTTCATCAATTTACAGAATCGAAAATGGGCTTCCTCTACTCTCAGTTTTGTGTCCGTCCTTCATATCCAGAGCAATCCTTTGCTGATCAAACAGTACTTGTTACTGGTGCCAATATTGGACTTGGTCTTGAAGCTGCTCGTCATGCTGTTCGATTAGGGGCTTCTCGTGTCATTCTGGGGGTCCGGAATCTCCCGGCCGGTGAAGCAGCGAAGAAGGATATCGAAACATCCATGGGCCGTTCTGGCATTTGCGAAGTCTGGGAAGTTGATCTTGCTTCCCAGAAGTCCGTGCTCGCATTTGGGGACCGCGTGGCTCAACTCCCTCGACTGGATGCGGCTATTCTGAATGCCGCGGTAGCAACCACACAGTTTCAAATGGTCGAGGGTTTCGAGCGTAGCATCACGGTGAATGTTGTCAACACATTGTTGCTTTCTCTGTTGATCCTCCCTCTCCTTAAAAAGACTGGAAAGAAAGTTCCGGGAAGTCCACCTCGTCTATCTTTCGTGGTCAGCGAAGTCCACGCATGGTGCAGTCTGCCCGAGTGGAAGGACGATCATATTCTCCAGACTCTTTCGGATCAATCCAAGGCCAAAATGAACGAGCGTTACCCAGTTTCAAAGCTCCTGGAGGTTCTACTTGTGCAAGAGCTGGCAGGTCGGGTACGGGGATCAGAGGTCATCATTAACATGATTAATCCAGGTCTCTGCCATTCTGCTCTTGGTCGAGACCAAGGTTTCTTGTTCCAGGCCTTCAAGTTTTTCGTCGCTCGGTCAACCGAGGTCGGTTCCCGTACCTTACTGGCGGGAATTTCCGCAGGACTCGAAAGTCATGGTGCCTACATGACTGACGGTCACGTCGAAAATACAGCATTATCCCCATTCGTGCGCAGCGATGAGGGAAGACAGGCCCGCATCAAACTGTGGAAGGAAATTTCCGAAATCGTTGAGAACGTGCGTCCTGGAATTATGCAGGATCTTTAATTCCTTTACCATCGAGACCGGTCCTTCTCCAGAACGGGCTTAATCTTCATGTAATTCTACTCTGACTATTGATTGCCTTGCCATTTATGCTGCTATATACACACTTCTATCTGATACAGGAATCTATACTATGAACAATTAATGAACTGTGAATCCTATTCCTTTGTTTGATTCTCCTTTGGCCACTTCGTATTTTGGTGTTGTGACTTGCCTGGGTGGAACTGCAGATTTCTCCTCTTCGTCCAACCAACAACCTTGTCTTTCCCAACTCCCTGCAATAAAACCAGCTTCATATTTCGGACTTTCATCCATTGAATTTCAGCTGGATCAGTTCAGTATGTATCTATCTTATCACGCTTTTTCTCATGACCCTTTGCAGCCCCCCTTATGCGCTCATCGTATCGTTTTCTCCTCGCCGCACGGTGTCATTCTTCATTCCATTCAAACAATCGAGCATATCGGCCAGTCCGCTTGCAAATATGGCCGTTGGGGCAAACTTCCGACCCTTTCCCTTTGCATAAAATCCCCCGAGGCCATGCAGAATTCCAACTCTTCTCGCAGACGCTCCCAGAGGCGGGCGTTGTCGCGGTCATTCTCACTGATTTCTTTCTTTGTCCGACAAAGCGAGACCCTCGTTGCGTAAGATCAGCCATAGCCGTGGAACCACTATCCGAATCTTGTACCAATCAAGAGATTTGGCAGGCATATAAGGGACAAGACAGCTTTCACTGCTGTCTCACCGATATCCCCACAAATTATTCTTCGAATATCCACAAAATAAAGACGTATTCCCAATATGGCATCCATCTCGTCGAATTCTCGACCCTTAAATCAGCTACGAGCTAACCAGCCGGATGGATTGACGAAACCAATCGTGTATCTACAGCTTAATGAGCGACCACGGCATCTCGTTGGGCTAATCGAGGACTTGAAAGTGCCAGCGAGAATCAGAACCGAATATCCAGATATCCAGCTCCAGCGTCTTCTTCAGCTAGCTTGGGTGATTGTAATTCGTGCTTTTGCTTCATCTTCAAGTCTTCATATCGGGGAGGAATACACCAAGGGACGCTGCTTCGTTGGGGAGACTGACAGGTCCGCGGACCATACAACGCCGATTCACATTGACACACATGAGACTGTGCAGGATTTGTTTGACCTGATTACAAACAGTCAACTTTCCCTCGTAAAAGAGTCATATGCCAACGGTGTGCATCGTAAGAACGGCGGAGAATTCGACTTCAACACCACGATAATCTACCAGCGACAACAATTTACTGCCGCTGGGTCCAGTCAAAGGCCTTGTCTGGGTAGGTGTCACGTTTGTTGCCCCATGCCGATGGTCAATACGCTTGAGCCCGAAGTCCTTCGTGATGAACTCCGTCTATTCGTCAAACACATGCCAGACGACTGTCTAAATGCGCAGCTTGATCTGGGTATATCTAAAATCAGTCTACCGCTCGCGACAAGCTTACTTCATAGTTTTGATCGAGTCATATGTTCATTTGGACATGCATTTGTACAATCAGTCGGGACCATAGACTTGTGTGGATCCAATGATCTCGAGCAAATTGCTAATTTCACCCGTGACGTTGTGCCCTCCCAAGATGCATTGTTGCATGAGCTTTGTCTGCGCCATGTGGAATCAACCCCGGATACCCTGGCCGTTCGATCATGGGACGGCGACCTCACATTTCGCGAACTCAGTGACTTCTCGTCTCAACTGGCTCATTGGCTAGTCAGCCAAGGCGTCCGGCCGAATGTTTTTGTTGCCTGTGCATTTTACAAGTCAACTTGGGCGATCGTGGCACGTCTTGCGGTTCTCATGGCTGGTGGCGCCTACATTTGCGTTGACGGCAGTGATCCGCCGGCGTATCTGGCGTCCATTCTAGAGCGAACTCAAGTTAAGATCGTGTTGACTTCGACAGGGTATGCGACACGATATGAAGGCTTAGTAGATGTGCAATTTGAGGTCAACGAGGACTCCATCAGAGGGCTCCTTTCTTTTACTGGAGCACCGTGTACAACCGTCACCCCGACCAATGCTTGCGTCGTGCTTTTCACTTCAGGGAGTACAGGCAAGCCAAAAGGAATTATCCAAGAGCATCGAAGCTATGCCTCTGCCTTGACCGACTATATCCGAGTCATGAGCATGGGCCCGCATTCTCGTGTTTTCCAATTTGATGCATATGCCTTTGATATAAGCAACAATGACTTCCTCGCTCCTCTCATAGCAGGTGGCTGCTGTTGTATCCCGACTCCATCGCTCTCAATAGAATCTTTGATGGAGGATCTCAACAGCTTACAGGCCAACATGATGTTTGCAACACCTTCAGTGGCTATTGAAATTGACCCTGCTCGTGTACCAACTTTGAAAATGATGTGTATAGGAGGGGAGCCCTTGTCTGATGCGGTCCTGGCAAAATGGCTACATCGGGTCAAGATTGTCAATCAGTATGGCATGGGAGAAGTAGCGTCCCTTTGTGCTCACAATCCAAATATTCAACTAGGTCGAGGCTCTGTTGTCGGAAGACCAGCTACTGGTGCCATCTGGATCATTAATCAAGATGACCCAAATCTGTTGATGCCTGTTGGAGCAATAGGAGAGTTACTCGTGGAGGGTCCGCATATCTCAAGGGGTTATCTCGATCATGTTTCCGGAAAATCAGAGAACTTTCTCTTGGCTCCGCCTATCTGGATGGAGCGAATCCATTCGAATCGACCTTCCCATCGATTTTACAGGTCCGGGGATCTGGGTCGGTATAATCACGATGGTACGATTGAGCTCATCGGACGAAAAGATACGATGCTGAAGCTTGATGGGGCACGAGTTGAAGCGGGACAGGTAGAGTTTGTGCTTCGTCAACAGATTTCATCCGGAGACGCGGTGGTCGTTGACGTCTTGGGTGCTGTCGATGGTACAAGTGAACCCATTCTCGCGGTATATCTTTACCTCGCAGACAACCCCATGAATGTTGGAATCGGACCAGTAGAGAATATGCAATTTCGGCCAGTGACAGAGCATCATGCCATATATCCTCTCACACAAGCCATGAGTGATTCGGTGAGACACGGTCTGCCCAGTTATTACGTCCCCAGTCTCTTTCTTCTGGTTGACTGCATACCCAAAACCAAGTCCAAGAAGACCGATCGACGAAAACTCCACATGCTGGGACAGACTTACTACATGGCTCATCGAGAGGATCTCCGGGAAATCACGGTGTGGCCTGAGTGGGACTAGTCTGATGAACCATCAACCACTCTAATATAATAAGATTGATTGGGATGATTCAGGAATAAGCATCTCTGCCGGGATGGAACCGGGAAGTAAATTGTTGGGATGGGTCTTCAAGGCACGCAGTATATTGACTGGCGTCAACATGCAATAACGCCATCTGATGTTAAAATTAATCCTCCAGTCACAAACAAATGCCAATTTGTCACAAATTGGAATTCATTCCAGAATTTCTATTCTTCCAAGGGGGGAGGCAGAAGGCTTATTCCACGTTTTCCCCAGTTATATGTTACACTTCCATGCAGGACACTCGTTTGATACTGATCAAGACTCATTTTAACAGCAATAGGGATCAACTACTAGGCAGCGACACGAAAAAATGATACTTTCAAAGACAAATGATCAAGCGATAGGTGGAGGGAAGCTGAGCCCTTTTCGCGTTGAGAAATCCTTAGGGCTCCACTGACAGTGAACATAGTACATTGCTTGTAGGCAATGCAATCAACAAAGTGAAACCACTCAAATGGATCGGTCGCCGAGTTTCACTTGATTCCACTTGACATTTACAGCACATCATTTCTACTTCAGTCCAAAATTCCCGATTTTCTCCCGAAGAATTAGCTTTGCATACACACAAAGTGTGTGCATAGTATCACTGACCACTACCCTGCGAGGCTTACCTCGAACTACCAAAGGCTAAACTTCTACCAACCAAAGACCCTGGACCAAACAGTCCATCTATCAGTGCTCGAAGTGTCCCGCCTCAGGGTTTCCACGTAACTCCCCTGGCTAGGGCTTCGCTGAAACGTCTCCGGTGGAGTTTCCCGAGGAACGGGCAAGTCGCCGGACGATCATCGACCCGCAATGCGATATCATTTATGGACAATCTCTGCGATACTGTCCCGTGAAAAGAATCCACGACGGAAGGGCTCGGTCTGTTAGCACAAAGAAGCATGGATCTTCATTGCGAGCCTCACAGTCTACTCAAGCTCAAACGAAGCCAAGATGTCATTCATTACCTGATTAGGACATTCGAGAGTATCCCCAATGGCCCTTTTCTGGGTATATAGTCTGCAGTGCAATCGCTCTGTGATACCTGAGTCGAGCCATCATTCTTTCCTTTGCCGCAGTGGCCCATTCCTTCTCCCTTTCTCCTTTGAGTCTTTGATTTAAACTGCTGGTTCAGTTGTATTTCGTTCGTTTCGTGCCTTCACAATGGCAATTCAACAGTCTCTCATCGCAGCCCTCGCGCTGTTGGGAGCGACTGCCCAGGCCGCTGGCGTCTCGGGCAAGGCATTCGGCTTCGCTACTGGCACCACTGGTGGTGGAAGTGCAAGTCCTGCTTCTCCCAGTGACACTGCCGAGCTTACCTCCTGGTTGACCGACAGCACTCCCCGTACAATCTTGATCGACAAGGAGTTCAACTTCCTCGGCAGCAAGTGCACCGACTGCAAGTGCTGCAAGCCTTCATCGAACACCTGTGGCAGCTCTGGCCAGAATGCCATTGATCTTGACTCCTCCGATTGGTGCGGTGATTACCCTACCCTCACCTGTACTTATGACAAGGCTCCCATCGAGGGTATTGATGTAGCCTCCAACAAGTCCATTGTTGGTGTTGGCAGCTCTGGTGTTATTCGCGGCAAGGGTCTGCGTGTTCGCAACGGTGCAAGCAACGTTATCATCCAGAATATCCACATTACCGAGCTGAACCCCCAATACATCTGGGGTGGCGATGCTATTACTCTGGATGGCACTGACCTCGTCTGGATTGACCACGTCAAGACCTCTTTGATCGGCCGTCAGCACTTTGTTGCCGGATACTCTCCCAGTTAGTATATTCCTGAGCAGAATGTCCGAATCGGTTATTGTATTCTCTAACCACCTCAGGCAACCGTGTTACCATCTCCAACAGCGAATTCGACGGTCAGACGAGCTGGTCTGCTACTTGTGACGGTCACCACTACTGGACAGTGTAAGTCAGCTCTGATATAGTCTCCAAAGATGATATCAACTAATGCTTGATAGTCTCGGCTATGGCAAGAATGACAAGATTACCTTTACCGGTAACTACATCCACCACACCTCTGGCCGTTCGCCCAAGCTCGAGTTTAACAGCTACTGGCACGTCTACAACAACTACTGGTTCAACAACACAGGCCATGCCTTCGATGTCGGTGAGGGTACCAATGCCCTGATCGAGGGCAACGTCTTCGACCAGGTCAAGACTCCCTTCCTTGATGACAGCTCCCCGGGCAAGACCTTCGCCGTCGACTCCAGCGACAAGTCATCTTGCGACTCTGCTCTCGGTCGTACCTGTGTCGCCAACACACTTACCTCCTCTGGCAAGCTGTCTGCCTCTGACTCCTCCGTTCTCTCCAGCTGGCCCAAGGGTGAATCCGGTGTTAACGTCCTCGAAGCTAGCCGCGTGCAGTCCTCTGTCAAGGCCAACGCCGGTATTGGCAAGCTGAGCTCCAGCTCTAAGCGTCGCCAGTTCAACGCTCCCCCTCCTCCCCCTGGTGCCCCTAGCAATGCTCCTCCTTCATGGTCGTGGAGAACTGTCGGCACCAAACCTACTCCACCTCCTTTCCCTTCGGATGGCCCCATACCTAGCGGATTCTCTACTGGTATCCCCACTGGATTTCCTACTGGATTTCCCAGTGGTTTCCCCGGTGGCTTCCCTACTCCTAGCGGCTACCCTCTGCCTAGCGATGGATTCGGTGGTCACGGTCACCACCACGACCACCTGCACAACTAAGCTCATTGCTTCGTTTGATGAGGGCAAAACACTGCTCAGGCTAGATGCAACTATCAAGCTAGATGCATTCGTCACATTGTGACTACAAATACTTTTTAATTCTTCTAGTTGACAAAGGACTTGCAAAGTATCATCTTCTTTATTTGGCTTGGTACCTGGCTGTTCATTTGCTCAACTCTTGTATTTACATAAATGTTGGGTTATATAGGGAAGTATTTGAAGTGATGGATTTCCTGACAGCCTCCCATCGAATTTTTTGACACTATCTCTTCTGGCTGTCTAGTAAATTTGGATGTTCATTGTAGACTGTATGTATCTCCATTTGAAGCACTTCAGGGGTATAGTATAGCAGATCATGGTTCTCCAGTGCAAATGAATCTGGAAATTGTCTTCATTATAGGATAGAGAGTATATCCGAAGTTATTCATCGTATGGTCTGGCTTTGAAAGTGGAACTTCCGAAGTGCCTGGAGATGGAGGGATCGATGGTACTTTTACCGCGAGACGTGACGGCGTGCTTCGACCTGCAGTGTGCATCTGCATCTCAGCTTCGTGAAAGATCCGAGGATAAAGCCGAAACAAGCATTTTCAGGGGAATCAACACGGGCTTGAGAGCCACGATGTAGTCAAAGGCTGACTGCGCTGATTGGTATAATTCGTGGTAGACCCTTCCGTACTTCATCTCGCCGGGTTCACAAAGAACGCACTCTTCGTATCATGGAATTCTTCCGTATAAAAAGTATCATATTGAGCCCTCGAGTCTGTCCCGATCGTAATTCCAGCACTGGAATCAACGGGCAGCCAATTGGACGTGCGCCGAGTTGTCCCATCCGGCATTTCCAATGTTGCGAAGGACTCGTCATCATCCGGTCTCCAAGCCTGTTTAAAATAATCTCCGATATCATGATTCGATAGTAGACCATGGTGGTGGGGGTCTGAAGCAGTTTGGGGTGATCGGGAATATCTGTCTTCGTGGTCTGATTCCCACCTTGAAGAATGAGACATTTCTGGTGTATCGCAGGGATCGGAGATTGGAGATCCGGAGAAATTTGATGGATTCATTTGTGTTGCCGGTGGTGTCATGAAAAGGGCGCGTTCTGTTGCTATTTGCGAAAAAAAGGAATTTCCATTGGATTTGTCGAGTTGGAAGGGCTGTCGTATAGTAGAGGATGGATATGCGGCAGTAAAGCTAGGATGGTCAGTCTTACAATTGCTGGTGGCAAGAGTTATTTCTTGCAGTTGAGCTCACTTGTTCCATGAAGCTTCTAATTCCTTTCTCTTATCACTGACGAGGCCTGCCTCATACCAGATCTGGGGATACGGTTGCAAATTCGGTGGTTTGCATGCCATCTGATCGGGCCAATCCAGCGGTGTTCCCCAAGACTCAACATCCATTGGAGTATCCATGAACAGACCAGCAGTCATATTAAATTGCCGGTCAAGCTCTTCTGGGGTCATCAATTGAGACTCAATCATCTCCATTTCATCGGAACTTCCAGCCCACTGTACCATGGGACAAAATTCGGTGACCATTTCTGTTGTCATGATCAAAATCGCGAGTAATCTTCAGCTAGAATGAAGCTATTCATGTACTCATGTCGCAAAATCTCGTTGTGGATTCGTGAGAGAAGGAAAATGTCTTTTAGTAAACCCCAGTAAAAAGCCGGAGTGTAATTTTGCCACCCCCAGGTTTTAATGATTAAATCCACCCCGCAAATTAAACCGGGGGAATCTTGCATTTTTATCTTCCATCCTCATTTTCCCCGGAGAGACAAGGGAGAAATTGCGGAGAATAGAGAATCAGGGACAGGCACGCAAGCGAGCCCGATCGGTAAAAAAGAATGAAAAGTAAATAAATCGACAGTTTAACAAAATGAGACCGCATGATCGAAAAGTCAAAAAGAGAATATAAGAAGAATAAAAATGAATTAACCGACCCCGGATTTTTTGTCTTTCGGCCCGAGTTGAGCCACGAGGACGGCCGATCCGCCAATCGGTTCATTCTTGTCCACGCGGCCATTGCTTTTAACCGAATTCCCCCGCAACTTCAACAGAAACTCTCCTGCTGGAGAGTTTGAGAATGTGAATAGACGAGTCTCAGGCTAGAAGAATGGAGTTCGAACTTAGCTTGGATTGCATCGCATCTGCCAGGTACACAAAGAAGCGAGTAACAATCACTGCAACTCATTTCCCCGTTTTGGAGTCGTGCATTACACCGTAGGGTCAACATACATTACACTATACTAGTAGGCTATGCCGGTCATACATTTTACTGGTTCGGTCATGCAAGGGATGCCATTTGTATGTACTCAGTAAATACTTTATGCGCTATTTACAAATTTGCGCGATTAATCACTCTGCATCGGCTGCGATACTTCAGTTTCTACTTAATCCCCGCTCGACTTGCGTCGCCGAATATAATACTGCGCACAGAGAATGGCCACTAGACCCCATGATGCCCCAGCCAAGGCACAGATCGCCGTTAGACCGTGCGTATATTTGGGCGCGTCTGAGGTGCGGAAGATCTGAGAGCCGGAGATACCTGCACAGTTGGCTGCCATTACCACGAGACTTGAAAGGGTTAGTATTGACATAGCATTTAAAGAGGGAGAACGATACTCACGCCATAGCAACACTACGCTCTTGTGGCGTTCGGCAGTATACAGAGAGCCAGCTGACATTAAGAATACTGGTTTTGTTAGTGTCTGTAATATCTCAACAGGTAAGGAAGTGCACTTACTGCATGCTGCAATATGAAACATTGGCCAACGCAATCACTCCATACCGATGCCACTGGCTCAGGGTATATGGGGCTGTTTTGAGACAGACATATGAAATTACGTTCCAGGTGATGGCAAGGAGAACAAAGGGTCCTCGATGACCGGTCCAGTCGCTGTGAAGGTTAGAAATGGACTGCTCACTTTTCTGCATGTTGCTCCTCGATGGTTCACTTACCAACCAAGAGATAGAATGGTCAACCACACAATACTACAGTACACCGGAACTGAAGTTAATGCATTCGCCTTGATGGCGCCGAATCCAAGTGACTTGATCATGCTAGGCGTATACTGGGTTAAACCCTGGAAGCCAGACATGGACACGAGCGTGATAAAAACATGCTGCATGATGCGCGGCTGTCTCAGTGTCTTTGCGATATCTGACCAGCGAATCTGAATATGGCCCTGCGACTTCCGCGGATCATCCAGTAGGACGCGATTGCGAATGATATGCGACTCGCGCTCGGTGAAATAACTCCATCGGCCGAAAGCGATGAGTGGGCGACCATCGCCTACCTTGGGTGGAACGAGAAGAGTGAAGAATATTCCAATGAAGAGGGTGAGAAGCCCTTCCACTTGGAGTGTATTAGCAACCATAAAATGCATACCGGTCTTTGCAAAGCAATTCACATACCCAGAAAAATCCATCGCCAACCTTCCATTCCATGTCTTCCCGACAATCGCAGTAGACCGGCTGATATTAAGCTGGAAGTGGCTGAGGCGAACATCTGACCATAAAAGAAAAGACTCGTACGCAAACTAGTTTCCTCTTTCTTGTACCATGTTGACAGGTAGTATAGGGCACCTATCATGATCAGCTTATGATATCGCAATATCACCATCTTGATACTACCCACCAGGAATGAATCCACCTTCACAGAAACCCAGCAGGATTCGTGTGACGAGAAATGCCGGGTATGATTTTACAAAAGCCTGAAAGGTAGCCACTAATCCCCACGCGAAGAGTTGACCAGAAAGCCAAACTCTTGGGCCGATACGCTGCATTATAATATTTGAAGGGATTTCGGAGAGGACAATGCCTGCGGAGAGCAATTGAGTTCCGATATTGACCTGATTGGTGTTGATACCGAGGTCTTCTGTGATCGTCGAGGTCAGGACTGCGCTAATGTTTCCACGGTCCATCTGCAAGCAGAAAAAGGCGAGAGCGAGAGTTGGTAGGAGAATGAGATCTATCCTGAGAACATAAGGTATTGGTATTAGCAGATGATCTTCCGTGGATAGCTCATGATGCTGCACTATAATGTACTTGACTTACTTGCGCGTTACGCCAGCTTCTTCTCCATCCCAATCTTTGACAATGCCATGATCTAATTCACTTGGTGGAGAATCGATGATCTTTTCATTCAAGCCTTTCTCATCGATTTGATGTTCTGTGAAGCTCCTCCGGTCCGACATGGTGGAAGGGATGGATTTGCAGATTGAAAGGGATAACAGTTTAGTCTAGGGGCGGGGATGGCATTCTTATATGCACGATTCAGTGGGAGAAGAAAGAACAAATTAAATCAAAAGACCATCATGAAGCCCCGAGAACTCCCCCAAACCAACAAGATTGCGCGTATTTCTGCTTTTTTTTAACGTTGGCGACACGGCGGGGAGGAATGGCGCAATCAAACAGCCCCGTTTTTTCTGGCGAGGAATAACTTTCTATTGATCGATTGGCAGTTGAGATAATCGAGATGGATTAAGTCGATCCCTGTCACTCGGCAATTGTCAGATTATCAAGTAAAATGATTGTTGCTGACTGGTAGATACTAAGTATGTGGTATGATATACAAGTCTGTGGGAAGGGGAGATATCTCGGGTAACCCTAATTCGGCACTCAACAATGTTGATATTCGTAGAACATCGACTGGGATAGAGCATTCAAGTTATTTTGATCACTTGATAATCATCTAAACATTTCTAATATACATATAATGTCTACTTTCTTTAATCCCGTGTCCATTTATACCCATACATCCCACGGAAGACCATAACGACTAGTCAACGGCGTCTGAGGGCCCTCTGCTGCAATGACATAGCCGGCATCACACCAATCAAAGGATACAAGCGGTTGCTCTCCATAAAATGTATCATACTCTTCATCAAGGGCCTCCCGTAGACTCACTACAGGGTCTGCTGGTTGAAGAACATCCCAGGGTTTGATGCATGTGGCACCCTGGCACGACTTCAGTACTAGGAGCAGAGCGTCCAGTCGCTTGATTACTTGGGTGAGACCGCGGCCTAGAATTCTTGGTTTATCCTCATCGGTTGGGATATCTGTTGAATACAGATTGTGTAATTGATATGGATCGGTCTAGTCTGATCAGTTGGGCTCTTTCATCACGGCACATAGGCTAGGCATTCTTACTTCCAGGTCATACAACTCATGTTCATTATTGCACCAGACAGAGTAATACAAGTTATATCCCTTGCCTATCAAGCGAACTGATTTGTAGGTATTGTTCGGCATTTGCGGTGTACTCCCGGGGCCTAGAAAAAGAAATATCAGCAAGGAAATCGGGAGGATTAGTGCAAATCATGGATACTCACCAATCTTGCCGTAGTCACCCTCCAGGACGGCCTTTCCCCAGAACTCTACAGTGACATGCTCGTGGCGAGTACCTTCAAACTCAGGCGTTACTGGGATTGCCGTCCCATCAAAATCTGAACGCGGTGGAATGCCCGCCAACTCAAAGATCGTCGGCGCGAGATCGATATGCGTGGTTACAGAATCCTCTGTCGATCCTTCAGGGATTCCAGGACCTCGAATGAACAATGGTACCCGGATATCCTCCTCAAATCCACAGGTCTTGCCAGGTGGCAGCCGATGTTGACCAATATGGAACCCATTGTCCGAAGTATAGATGATATAAGTATTATCCAGTTTGTCACTCGCTTCCAATCGCGTAATGAGTGATTCAACCATCTCATCCACGCCCTGAAGAGCACGGAGCCTCGAGCGATAGAAATAATCATTATAGTCTACCACAGTCTGATTTTGCTGAGGTAGCTCGCGAACCCAGCTTACTCCGCTCGGATGATCGGGGTTAAAGTGCTTTGTTCGGGGGACTTTGACATCTTCGAAAAGATGCTCATGGCGCTTCAATGGAATTGGGGCCGTCATCACCGGGTTACCAGCCTTGATATTTTGCGGGCTCACATCGGAATGGGGCGCTGCGGGGGCCACTGTCACAAAGAAGGGCCTTTCGCCTTGTAAAGCATCTTCCAGGAATCCCATAGCCTTCTGGGTGATCACATCAGTAGTGTGATGGCCCTCATAGCTGACTGGAGGATCTTGATTTCGCTGATAAGTGGAGTTGAGGTAGGAGTAAGTGTATGGGTCAAGGAGGAAGTCCGAGCCATTGAACCCATTAACATAAGGACTGTGATAGTTTTCGACCGTGTGAGAATTGAAAAGCTTTCCGGTGTAATATGTGTCATAGCCAGCCTGCTGCAGCCACACAGGGAGGAAGTTATCATTGAAGCCTCGGTCTACAAACTTGGGATATCCGCCTGAGTAGTCAGCTTTTTAGCTAATGTTTTTTTCTCTGAATCAATTCTCCGCTTACCATATGGAGGTCGAACATCAGTCACATTGGTATTATGAGCTTGACGACCTGTCCACAAGCTCACGCGCGAAGGACAACACAGCGCAGTAGTGACGAAGTGATTGCGGTAAAAAGTGCCCTTGTCACGAATGTGGCGGGTAATATGAGGAGTATAATCAATGGAGTCTAGTTCCAGATCTTGATCATCGGTAATGACCAGCAGGATATTTGGTGGAGGAGATTGTGGTTGTTGTTGTTGTTGTTGACTACTGAGGACGGCCTGAAGGGCATTCTGAAGACTGGCAGAGGCTAATTGGGCCAGTAAAGCCGTGGCCAGGGTAATAGAGAGCCTCATTGTAGTCCAGTAAATCCATGAATTTAACGAAGCTGGAATCGAGTAGTATTTAAATTGTGATTATCAGAAGCTCAACAAGAAAGAAGAAGACGAAGAGGAGTGGAACTCGGCAAATACAAAGTGGAGAAGCGATGATGCAATTCGAGCTAAAATGGTACTTTCCATCTAGTAGTAATTTGTATATAAAAGGATGTACCATTCATGTATATTGTGATTATATTACATCTATAGTATATTGTCAGCATATAATAGAAGAGTAGAATAGTATCCGATTGATATTCCGTGATAGACTGCCCAATATTACAATCTGAACTCTATATACTGAACACAACCAAACACAAACACTCGCATGAACTGCAAACTCGAAGCAAAGCGAATCCACTGAATGGCGTGCGATGTGGCTGCGATGAGAAAATGCGGAGAATGCATGATGTTATTGGCTTACGGAGTATGCGGAGTAGACTAGGTGGATGCACTAGCTTAGTACTTCAAGTAGATTGATGCATTTAATTAGGGCTAGAGCTAGAGTTATACTCGGTACTACCGAGTAGTAGTCTACACTGTAGACTCAATACCAACTCAGTGGATATCATTGCAAATTCAGAGTACTGCATTAAACAATCATACTATGCTGTACTAGTAGTACACACTTGTCAATATAGATTCCAGAGTATTCAATTATATAGGTATATACAGAGCCCCTTATACTCCAGATACACTCCAGATATACCACATATACACCAAACTCCACACCCAATACCCCAGAATGCATGATACTATCACAAAGCAAGCCCTGTTCCCTTGCGTGTCCATCGATATAATGCCAGCACAGCCTTGCGACGATGTCGAATCTCACTAGGATTCACCGGTCGTCCACGAGCCTGTGCTACAGCACTGCGCATCACTTGTCGGAAGCTTCGTTGATACTCTGTGTTCAAGGTCACCACACAAGACTCCGTCGCCCGGATCATGGTCTCACACGCATTCAAAATCCCTTCTCCGGCCTCCTTCTGCAGTCTCTCCACAATCAAAAGCAGCAGGAAACTGCCCTGGAGAAGCTGGATTCCAAAGAAGTAAGGCATGAAACTAATGTCCGGATCAAATCGCAGAATCTGCTGGACCGAGTCGGCTGCTTCCAGTGCATGTGAAATAGTCGAGGCAAAGGCTGGCGATGAGGTCCAAAAGTCCTTGTCTTCTATTAGAGAGACAGGGTCCCATTTTCCGACTAGCAGGATATGAAGCACATGCACAAGGTAAGATGAATAGGCAATCACCGTCTGCGTATGCCACGAGTAAGCCTGCGACAGTTGTCCGTCGACCGGTTGATCTCCTTTATTCGTATATGCACTCGGAATTGATCCCTCTGTATCTGTGGCGGTTGCAGTCCCCGTCGCTGTCGCAAAGGTTGTCAGGCTAGCCTTGTAAATCTCCAGCTGCCGAAGTACCTCTGCCACATGTACCTCCCAAGCCTCCTTTCCTTGGAGACGAAGGCCTAAAGTAGGATGATTTCGAGCTTGGTTCAGATCAATGAGCTCCCCCGTAATGGTCATCAGCGGAAGAAAGAATCCAAGAATTGAGTGGTCATGGCAGATGAAATTAGGGAAAACACGCCGTTTATTCCGATCGCCGGGCCGAATACACTGGGGTCCATCAGCACGAGGACTGTTACTATGAATATTTCCAGCTTGCCATGACCCTTCATCCAGTGGAAGTAGAAGATCTTCTGATTCGGCGTCAAGGAGAGCGAGAGGTCGATTATAACAAAGCGCCAGGTGGCGATCCATGATATACAATAACCACCAGGTCCGACGCCGTTCTTCACGGTGCTCCTCGGTGATTATTGGACTGGTATGGGAATCATGCTTTTCTTCACAAACACAATTCAAGCTTGGTCGAGACGGATTCGAATAGTCAAACACGGGACCACCGGGGGAACTGGCCCAGGCTGCTAAAGAGTAACCAAAAGATGGGCTCGATACATCACTTTGGCTGTCCATGTTTGGCATGACCTCCATCTCCTGGTTTAACTTGAGTTCTCGCGCGAGAGTAAATGCTGCATGCCACCTAGATCTATTTTAGTATTATTTCCACTTGTGAAACGCAGTCCAGGAATAACTTACCATCGCATGCTCGCGGCTTTTTGCTCGCTGGATGAAATGATTGAGGCAACGTGAATATATGTTATAACATCATCTAAGGACCCCGCTGGGCCGACCAGTCCTTTATCATCACCCACGCCTTCAAATGGGTGATGCACCGGGGCAGCAGGGAATTCTGGAGGGGCATTAGGGTTTTCTGGTGGCTCCTGGTCCTTAAAAGAGACATGAATTAAAGGCCGTAGAAGACGGATCGTCAATGCGCAGAGGAATTGACAGATTTTGCGACGTTGCAAAGGAGAGATGGAAAGGGAGAATGCCCGATCGTCCACCGCGGCGACCCAAAGCATACTCGCCAACAGCGCTGGGCTACTCGGTCGGGGACGGTCGGTACTGAGAAAGGAGGCTTTGCGCAGGACATAGCAATGGATGTGGTGGCAGACGGGATGCATGTGGGTGGAGAATGCGCTGGTGAAGTAAAGTTCCAGCAAATCACATACAAGCCGACGGGGGAGATTGGATTCTAAGAATGGCATCACCGGCTCCAACACGGGGTATTTTAAAGCTGATCGAGAGCTCGACGGTTGTCCCTGGCCAGACTGAGAATGAGTTCGAGCCGAAATCGACGGTAATCGTTGAGGATGGCGAGGTGGTGGTGGATGATGCCCTCCTAAATCGACGGGATTCCAGATATCGTACAGTCGCGGCAGTGGTCCTTCATTTCCATGAATTCCTCCAAGTATATCATAAGAGTCGGGGGAGAGATGTGCGCCAGATAACCATTCCTCTGTCGCATTGCCTTCTGGTCCTGGGCGATGTGGGCGCGAGCCCTCCAAGAGTGACAATGGACCACCTTCTTCTACCACACTTGGGGCCGACAGACTGAGATTATTGGTCGTTCCAGGAGATCGTACAGGGAAAGCAGATTCTGGTGAGCTCTGCTGTAATGGCGAAAGTGCCGCTTGACCAGGATCTTGCATCTTTCTGTCTCCATTGGAGGTGGAGGTCTTGCGAGTCGCATATTCATCATCATCGTAATTGGGAGGATCGGGAGCCATCGACCCGGTCGCTAACTTGGAGCGCGCAATGCGCCCACGTTTCCTACGCTCACGAGTGAATTCGCAGTGAATTTCACTTCGAAGGCATCGCGAGCAAGGGAATGCGCGGTCACATCGAACTCGGCGAGTATGGCATGAATCACAGGCGACTCGGTTGCGACGCCATCGTCGCTTGCCATTGGGGAGATCGACCGGGCCAGGGCTTTGGGGCTCCCCGGGCTGGGGATCCATCAGGAGGAGTGAAGAGAATACATAGACAGAATGTGATTGAGTTAAAGTGGAAGAGATGAAGTTGAGTAAAAGATATGAAGTTTGCAAGTGGAAGTTGAAAGTTGAAAAGAGAAGAAGAAGAAGAAGAAGAAGTCGGGGAAAGCCAAGCGCGGGGAAAAAGCCCGAATGTCTCAGTGTGGAGACTGCCTCGTGATTTTATATTTCCTAGAATTGTACAGCTGAGTATTCTATTTTAATTTATGTAGTAGATTAATTATTGGAATGATTGATTATATGAATGTAGAATAGATAGGAGACATGAATATAGTAAATGCAGTCATGAGTATGTAGTAGTATAGGTATACTATAGTTACTCTGGTGATTACTTTGTATACATCCACGAATTCCACGAATTCCACGAACTCCACGATGTCCACGTATTTCCTATTCACACATTTTCATGTCTCACTATCTTTCGCTGGCTTTTTACTACCTTTTCAGCTAACCCTGAATCGCACGCTTAAATCGATCCAATGCCCTAGTCCGACTTTCTGCATGATCCACGATCGGTCGAGGATATCCATTCTTCTCTGCCACCTTCGCCCCATCTTTACTGCTATAAGGATCATGAATTGCTTTCCCTTCGATGTCACGCAGCTCGGGCACCCAGTGTCGAATGTATTCTCCATTCGGATCAAACCGCTCACTCTGTCGTAAAGGGTTGAATATCCGGAAATAGGGCTGCGGATCAACTCCAGTGCTCGAGCCAAATCCCCACCCTCCATGGTTCGACGCGAAATCCCCGTCGATCAGATTCTCCATAAAGTAACGCTCTCCTCGGCGCCAATCAATCATCAGATCCTTCGACAGGAACGAAGAGACCACCATTCGTGTGCGATTATGCATCCATGCGCAATGGCGGAGCTGTCGCATTGCCGCATCCACAATGGGGAAGCCTGTCTTACCATCACACCACGCTTGGAACTGCTCGGTGTCATATTCCCACGCAATATTGGTGTGCTCGGGCTTGAAGCACTTGTTCATACAAATGAAAGGCCAATGGGCGAGCACATGTTTATAGAAATCGCGCCAGGCGACTTCACTGATCCAAGTCATATAGCCCTGGTTACCTCGATCCAGCCAGTTCTTGTTCAGACGCTTCGCGGTGACCACCGCCGTTCGCGCGCTCAAAGCTCCACTTGCAAAGTATGGGCTGAGCAATGATGTGTGCTCTCCAGGGAGAACACTTCGATTCTCCGCGTACTCATGACCTTCGTCTTCCAGGAATTTCTCCAACCGACGGAAGGCTTCATGTTCCCCAGCTGGATACATCTTCTCGAATCGTTCTTTCTCCTCTTTGGACAACTGCTTATTCTGGGGTGAGGCCGGTATCTGGCAATCGAACAAGTCCGAGAGCTTCTTCCTACTATCCCCTGGATTCGATCCTGGCTCCTGGGAAAGTTCAAGGTAATCGGGGTTCTCCTTGAGGAAAGCCAACCAAGAGCGGAACCAGGGGGTGTAAACGGCATACTGTTTGCCCTGCTGGCTGCTCAGTGCACCTGGTGAGACTACGCAAGTATCGGGAATGGGTGTAAAATCGATATCATTTTCGGCACAGAGTCGAACGAGTTTTGCATCACGTCGCAGTTCATCGACCTCGTATTCTGTATTCCCGCAAAGATGCTTCGCCTCCCATTTTGCGCATAGCTCGACAATGCGACCGGGGATCTTGTTCCTCTTCTCTTGTGTTTCCATGTAGAGTGGGATATCAAGTTCGGCCAAGTCTCGCTGCAATTGGGCCAGGGTACGTAATGTGAAGTCCACTCGAGCAGGACTAGTCAAATGTGCTGCAAAATCCTCAGGTGACAGGATATAGAGGCCGATTAAGGGAATTTGGTTGTCGCGAGCGATTTGGGATGCAGTATGCAATCCCCGATTGTCAGATAATCGGAGGTCGCTCTTGAACCAATGGACTACTGCTTTACCAGCTTCAACGGACTGACGCTTATCCGCAGTATCCCGACATGCCTCTTCGAGGGTTTCAATGGGTCGTTGAATGGTGCCGTTATTGTAGGCCATGCATCGCTCGTTGCTCATCTCGGGAGGGTAGAATTCACGCAGGACAATGCCGAAGTCCTCTGTCTGTTTCGCATTAGGATGCGGTTCCTGCAAGCCAGTGCGTCCTTTCTTGGACGCATGAGCTCCGTTTGGTTTGCTGTCCACATTGGCATCGGAATTCTTTCGTTTAGGCGGCATGGTTGATAATAGTCTGTATTCCGGGAGTGATAAAGAGGGTCGAGGGGTTCGGGGATAATGAAATTGACGAGGATGATGAAAAGGAATTGATCGAAAAAGGAGGAATCTAGAAGCAAATCGATACATCGATGAGAGGCATCTCGCATGCGCGCACACACAGTCCGGCGCGTTGCCCCGTTTTCAAGGGACGACGCGCCTGAAGGATGTCATCGATCGAGCGATCGGGATTCCTGACGTCACCCGATCTGGAATGAAATTTGGAGAGAATCCTGGCGTGGCGGAGATTCCATGGACGGAGTATGTGATTGAAATAAAATTGACTTGAGTACCTACTCACTGTGATTGAGTTGAGTGAGTAGTAAATATTGGTAAGTGAGTGAGTGAGTGTAGAAAGAGAAGGGAAAGTCTCGATCTGCTCATTTCTCGAATTCACGTGATGGCGTTCATTAGATACTCTTATTATTATTATTATTATACTTGTGATTAATTCAAGGAATGGATAAGTCTGTATTCGAATGATTAATGAATTATACATAGTCTACTAAATATAGTGTATTCTTATTATATATAATAAATGAAGTGTGTATTGTACTACATTATAGTGTACCCGGACTGGACTATAGACTCGATATATATATCAATCGGCTAGAGAGTGTACTGGATTTATAGTATGAAGTACCTCCAAGTTCAATCTTGGAAAATAGCATCTGGGCACACAGTGTTGATTCAATCATTTTGAATGATATTAATACTATTCCCAGCAATATTGAAGAAACTTGAATTTCATGAAGATGGCTATTGTAGATGCACATACTACTAGTTACTCTACTCCCTACATATTATAGTGACTACGGAGTACACAGATGTATGTAAATATCAACTCAGAACCTGCTCCATACAAGACCTCAAGTTAAATTGACTATGATAAGAAGAATTGTATTAGCAGAATCATCTGAGTGTATCTAACACTATATAGTGTTATATAGATATATTGTCTGTCAATTTGAATGTATACAAATCTGGATGGTCACCTGATTTTTATTCTTCACTTCTTCATCTCTTTACATCTCATCTTCACCTTTCATACATAAGTCTAGATCTACCATCATCACTTTGCGCCTCACTCAATTTCCAGTGTCTCAAAAAATGGATCTTCATGTTACAATGGAGCTGGCTACTCCGGATCCACACCCCCCCAATCCGCACCAACGAGATCCCCCAGGAATGATCGACCTCAGATCGCCTGTTGCATGTATCATTCCCCATTGGAAACTTCAATAGTTCGAGCTTGCCCAGACTTTGCCAGATCCATGGCTTGGATCCTCATACTGCATGTACTATGCAGTACACAATATTAGGCAATCAAATGGATCGCACCAGTCATTGCCTGTCGCATTTGGCATCTTCTGCCCACCCATGGAACGAGCCCCCTGAAGCAGCTGTCATGCACTCCAGCTCTCAACGACTCATAGACGCGCGGGCATCCGACTGCCTCCACCTCCACTCAAAACAATCTCCTTCCATCGGAGGTTCATCCCTGACGCTTGGACCCTAAAAGGATGTGCAAATAATCGTTCCGCGCGGCGCGGCGCGGCGATGTGACTCTTCCCCGGACCACGCGCAATCCCAACAACCTGGAACCTTTTACGGAATACTGAAGAAAGAACCCTTGATCGGCGACGCTCGAGCGGCTGGTCTGCGAGGTTATCCCTTTTTTCTTTTCCTTTGATTTTCAATCTTAAAAAATATTCCCGTCCCCCTTCCCTCTATCTTCACTTCAATTCTATCAATGAGGGCGTTGAACTCACCGTGAGCAATGTGCTTGCGCCTATGTCGACGAATACTGCTTCTGGGATCTCGGAGTCCCTGATACAAAGCGCTGCGGGGGATCAAGTGCGAACGCATATATTCGCTGCTTTTGCTGCAATCGCTTGGTACAATGCCATTGAATTGGTAGTCCTGTGTTTCGTCTCCTTCAAGCGACGCCGTGGTTGTTATTTTTGGAGTCTCCTCATCTCCTCCGTCAGCATCATCCCTCATGTTCTCGGTTATGTCCTTCTTTTATTCCCTACTGGAGTCACGCCCTATGTCTCCATTACCCTCGTCATCCTAGGCTGGATTACCATGGTGACTGGCCAGTCTGTCGTTCTCTGGTCACGTCTACATCTAGTCCTTCAAAACTCGAAACTTCTGTGGGGAGTACTATGGATGATTATCATCGACGCCATTGCTTTTCACATCCCCACAACGGTCCTATTATACGGAAATGTGGCCCACCCGATCGGCGTCTGGGCTAGCGGCTATAATGTCATGGAAAGAATACAACTTGTCGGATTCTGCCTACAGGAACTCATCATCTCGGGGATCTATGTCTGGGAAACCGTCAAGCTCCTCAGACTTCGCCCGCAGGGCCGACCAAACGGAATCTTGCACCAGCTTCTCATCATAAACATCATCATCCTCGTTTTGGATGTGGCCATTGTGGTTATTGAGTACGTTGGTTTCTACTCTATCCAAGTGATGTTCAAACCAGTCGCCTATAGCATCAAATTGAAATTGGAATACGCCATTTTGGGGAAACTCGTCGCTGTCGCTCGAGGTGGCTATACCAGCGACGAATTGCCATCCAGTGCGCGAGAGATTTACTGCTATCCTTCATCTCAGGCATATCATTCCTCTCAGGATCGATCTCAAGTTGAATCTCGCCGCAATATGCCTCGGCAGTACAGTCCACCATGGTTTTGGGAGGATCATAACCATTCAAGCAATGCTTCTTCCCGAATTTAAAGCACGCATCTAGCAGGCCGAAGAACGGAAAGAAAATAGGCAAAAAGAATCAAGAAACAAAGAATGGCCATATTATCGCCACTGAATACGCCCTCTTTAGCTCTAGTCATATACCCATCTGCATTATCTACACCAGGGTGTTTTTTACCTGTATCAACATCTATCAAAATGTCTCGTCGCATATACTTGCATGAATCTCATTGATATTCCATAAATCAAACTAATTGATATCTGAACTGTTACTCACAAAGTCAGCGATTATCAACAATCGTCTTAGTGCCAGCCTGTAGCACGAGAACACTTCCAACAATCTTGCTGTTGGTATCCACCAGGGTCGAAGCCACCGCACCGAGGGTATGGTAAGTATCAGTCCCAACATTGCTGTCAATGGAGGCACTGTTCTGAGACAGCGTGTTATTTCGTCCAACAACGACAATATTGCCGGACTTGCCAGAAATATTGTCGAGTTCATTCCGCACCGCAGAGAGAGCCACCTGGCCCGGATCGCTGATAGTGTCTTGAGACGCGGATTGCTGGAAGACGACTCGTTCTTTTAGTTCTTCGGGGATAGAATCACGCAAGGACTCGAGGAATACAATGTCCGACTGACTGTCCCGCGCGGCAGACTTATTCTTGGAGCTGGATGCAGTGGCTGATTGGAAACCTGGTAGTTGGATAATAGTAGCAGTGACTTGGTCATTCTGAGCTAATTGCAGGACAAAGCGAAGTGCGAAGCGATCGTCTTCTCCACCTAGGAATGGAAGGACAATGTGGTGGGAACGATCACCGGAGGGCTTGCGTGACCACACCGATTGTATGCTAAGTCCACTAGCAGATGGGTGGGGTGGCGGTCGTTTGGGATCAGGCGATCGTGAATCAGGGCTGTCTTCAATGAAAATGCCTACATGATTAGGAACTCGCTGGAGGACACTCGAGACGAAGTCGGTGTATGAGCCATTGGCGAAGCGACTAGCGGTGTCAACCTCGAGACCATTCTGACGGTCCGTCAGATTTCCGGATTCGCTCCATGGGAGAAGCAGCAAGTCAGTCGTGTCCTGGCTAGCCATGTTGACCACGGTATCAGCATAGGTGTGCTCAGGTATCACCGAGACGCCCGCCATAAGCGAGATATCATGCCATTCTCCAAAGGCCCGGAATGTGTTCACGACTGGGTCCCATAGAGCATGATCCCCAGCAGATACTCTCATGACACTAGAGTCACGATCTGTCAGCTCCATAAGCCGGACGCCATGAACACGGAGCGCTGTCTCGTCATGGCCATCTTCTGAGAGGGCATCTTCCATACCCTCTTCGGTCTGCTTGGGGATTTTAGATGGGTGAACCCGAGGCGATGTCAACATGGCTGCGCGATTGGGACTCAAAAGAGCAGCCAAAGTGCAGATTCCCGAGAGACCATCAAGCCGAAGGTAGGCTAGGAGCTTGCGGACTGGGACGGTCTTGAGCTGGTCTTTCACAGCAGTGACACTGTCAGATCGTCGTCCATCTTGTAACGAGTTACCGTCCCAGTCAATTTCCCCCCTTCGCCATCGTTCTACCTTGACTTGATACCATTCTGGATAGAGAGCAGTGGTAAGAGGGGTGGTCAAAAATGTTGTGACCAGCGCCATAACAACGAAAATGGTAAAAGTGCGAGTACTGAGAATTTTTGCTTGAAGACCAATATTCTGTGCCTTTGGTCAGCTCTATACTTTTGTTGGTTTGCAATTTGCCCTTTTTCTCTTCTGTTGCTCCCCAGACTGAGACTTTGCAAAACTCACCAGGACGATCAACTCAACCAAACCTTTGCAGCTCATGAGAACACCGATGGAGAAACTCTCTCGCCACAAGAGACCGGTGTAACGGGAGGCGAGTGTGCCTCCGATAACCTTAGCTGTGAAGGCGATGACGATCACGCCAACCACGTAACCCCATACAATTCCACTGTTCAGTAGGCCTAGATCAGTGCTCAGACCAGACAGAGTGAAGTATAGTGGGAGGAAAAGAGCTGCAACCACATCTTCAATCTTCTCTGTTAACTTAATAGCAAAACCACCCTCGTGGGGACACATCAAGCCGATCACGAAACCGCCAAAGATAGCGTGAACACCAATGATCTGAGTGAAGAAGGCAGACGCCAGTGCAATGAGAAGAGTTAGGGTCACGACAGACTGACTTGGTCCTTTCTGCAAGCTACCAGTGTGTTGAAGGAAGCGCATGAACACGGGGCGAAAAGCAAAGATCAAGAAGAGCATATATCCCACACAAACGAGCAAGACATAAAGTGCGGTGAGGCCAGTACCTGCATTTACCAAGGCAACGCAAAGAGCCAGCAGTATCCAGCCGACAATATCATTCCCAACGCCAGCAGACAGAGTGATAACACCGACGCGGGTTCCAAGGAGTTTCAGCTCGGTCAAGATACGGCAGAGCACAGGGAAGGCAGTGATGGCCATGGCAATACCGATAAAAAGAAGATATGTGCCGAATTCAATGGGGGCTGTTCCAGGCTCATCTTGAAATTCGTGGTATAGACCGTAGGAAATAGCGCAGCCCAGGCCAAAAGGGAGGATCATACCAGCCGCAGAAACACTCACGGCAGTGCGCCAGTTGCTGACTAGGAAATGAATATCGGTCTCTAGACCCACAAGGAATAGAAACAAGACTAGACCTAGGTTAGCGACGACGTTGAGACTGGGGATACTGGCTGTGGGGAAGATGGCATCAGTAAATCCGGGGATGTGACCCATCACCGATGGACCCAGAATAATACCGCCCACCACCTCTGCGATGACTTTTGGTTGACGGATCTTAGAGAGCGGCCAGTGGATAAGGCGACAGAGAACAATAATAATAACGGCCTGGATGATGAATATGACAATGGGGTTCTTCGGGTCATAGTGGGACGGGTTGCCTCCTTCGAGAATGCCACCTTGAGGAGCAACCTTGTTACCACTAGCAGTAGTAGCTGCCGCTGCAGCTGCTGCGGCAGTAGTTGTAATGTTCGCCATGATGCCGAAGCAGAGCCGTTGCGAAATAGCTCAGAAGGAGCTGAGCAGAGGGAAGAAAGAACCCCCCAAAAAGCTCATATAAGAAAGCCAGGTGCTCACATGGGAGGTCACCAATGTGGAGGCACCTAAGCCACTCGCGGTCAAAGACGCGTGGGATTGCCAATGAGACCAACGGAAATGAGTTTGTTCTTGGCTTTTCCATCTCGAAACGGTGGTAAATGGCGCGAAGTGGGGAAAAATGAAAGAAGCTGGAGAGATGACTGGTTGCAGCCACCGTCTTGTCACTTGTCAGCAGAGTCACGTGGACGTGTCTGACAACCATCTCAGCAGTAACAATATTAACGAGATTCAATTTTGGAGATATATTATAGCATTTGCTGTAAACTGTAAGACAAGGGAATCATTACTGAATGGTGGAGTTGGTGGGCAACTTGAAATTTTGCTATATTAGTACTCGTTTACGTTAGGAGCAGGTGATAGATAAACTACATACTATGTAGTTTATCTAGTAGTTAGTTAGTTAGTACATACACTCGTATAGTTAACAGCCACCATTCTCATAGGGCTACTAGTGACATTTTTTTATATTCATGCTGCACTCCTGGTTATAGTACTAGGACTAATGATATAGATTTTCTTGCCATCCCAATAAAACAATAAAAAATCTTATAGAATTTCGGTTTCTCTTTCAAATGGCCATTTAAAGGCACCTCAGCTCCAAGATTCCACTCTTAAGAAATAGTTCAGTCATCTCCCATACAATACACCGGTGTCCACTGATATACCTGGATAAATTCTTTGGGTCAGTACTGTATACATAGTATAGTACCTACTATAACGTAGTCCATCTATGCTGGCCAAAGGACTTATGAATATCACTCAGCAGCTGGAGAATCTCCAGTCTTATCAATCTGCATCAGAAACCATTAGTCTTAGTTGTTGACTGTTATGCAGGGGTAATGGTTCTCCCCCGATTGGCTCAAACGGGGATTTCGGTGTTTATTCTGGAGATTTTCTCTTTGTTCACGCCGATTTGGAAGAGTCAAAGCTGATTACAGTAAGTGGGGCACCAGGGGATATCCCTTTCAACCAATCAGAGAGTCACTGCCATTACCAAAGGAGGTTAGACCCGGTGAGACGGAACTCCGACCACCGACCGCGTGGCCTTCCCAAAATGGAATCGGCAGTCGATTATCCCGAAAGACTCGCATAAAATTGTTCTTTTCATCTTTTTCACTCGGTGTTAAGCCTTTGCTCTCCGTCCCCGAGATCTTTTTTTAAATCTTGAAGATGAAGTGGGGAGTTATAAAACTATCAAGGTTGCCCCTTGCCCTGACCAAATATCAATCAACTTTCTACTTCTAACCCACTAGGTGGAGTATAGTCCTGATATTGTTCCTGGTCTTCTTAGTGGTTGATACTCACTTCAACCACAACCACCATGGACTCCGAAAAGGACTCGGATGTGGAATTTGCTCCAATCACTCATCGAACTCAAACAAATGCGACGGCCATTGATGAACGAGAAATTGAGACACTGGGTCGAATTGCGTCGAGTCGACTGGGCCAGGCTTTATCAGCAGCATCTACCAAAGACAAGAAAGATCCTCGGTTAGACCCCGAAAGTCCAGACTTCGACCACTATCGATGGGCACAAAACATCTTCAACCAGGCCCAAGAGGCTGGAATTGAGATCCCCGATCAGGGCGTCGTCTTTTCAGATCTATCCATCAGTGGATCAGGTGCTGCCCTTCAATTCCAAGAGACTCTCGTTTCAAGTCTCGCAGTCCCCTTCCGTCTCGCAGCGAGAGCTCTATCCGGCCAAAGAGCACAGCCACGACGAATCCTCCACAGCTTTGATGGGTTACTACAAGGTGGCGAGCTTTTGCTTGTGCTGGGACGTCCTGGAAGTGGTTGCACTACTTTTCTCAAAACGATCTGTGGACATCTTGGAGGCCTCACGATGGACCCAAACAGCAAAATTCACTTCGAAGGTATTGATTATAATGACATGATCAAATATCATCGTGGTGAAGTAGCATACAACAAAGAAGTCGATCTTCATTTCCCTCACTTGACGGCCGGTCAAACCCTCTCCTTTGCTGCTCATGCCCGAGCCCCCCATCGTCGTCTTGAAGGAGTCACCCGGAACGAATGGGTAGAGACTCTGGTCAAGGTGGTTATGTCTGTATTTGGTCTTTCTCACACCTATAACACAAAAGTGGGCAATGACTTTGTGCGAGGTGTAAGTGGTGGCGAGCGCAAGCGCATTAGTATCGCTGAAATGTTTCTCTCTCGTTGCCGAATCGGAGCTTGGGATAACAGCACTCGCGGACTGGATGCAGCTTCAGCCCTCAAATTTGTTAAGGCTCTGCGTCTCGCGGCTGACATGGGAAACTCCTGCCACGCCATTGCCGCATACCAAGCCTCTCAATCCATGTACGATCTGTTCGACAAGGTCGTGGTTCTTTACGAAGGCCAAGAGATCTATTATGGTCCTAGAGATCGTGCTGTCTCTTACTTTCAAGATATGGGCTGGGTACGACCCGAGCGACAAGTTAGTGGTGACTTCCTCACTGCTATCACGAACCCTGGTGAGCGCCAGGCCTTCCCAGGCATGGAAGAAAAAGTACCGCGTACCTCGAAAGAGTTCGCTGAGTACTGGAGAAAAAGCCCCGAGTATAATACGCTCCGCACTAAAATCATGGAATTTGAGCAAAATCACCCTCCAAATGGCAATGATGCCCAGTTACTACGTTCCACTCATAAAGCACACCAAGCCCGTCACACCAGAGCCAAAAGCCCATACCTCCTCTCTATTCCCATGCAGATTCGCCTTTGTACTACTCGCGCTTTTCAGCGTATGAAAGGCGATTTAGCGACTGCAATTGCTCCCCTCATCGTTCAAATCATTCTGTCTTTGATCATTGGATCGGTCTTTTATCAAACACCTGATACTGCCGACTACTTCTTCCAAAAGGGTGCTGTCTGCTACTTTGCAGTGCTCATGAATGCTTTGCTTACGATGAACGAAATCCTCCAGCTCTATAGCCAGAGACCAGTTGTTGAAAAGCAAACCGGTTATGCCTTTGTACACCCTTTCACCGAAGCACTCGCCAGTCTGATAGTTGACCTACCGATCAAGCTTGTCCGAATCTCGGCGTTTAGTATAGTGCTATACTTCATGGCTAATCTGCGCCAGGAAGCTGGGAACTTCTTCATCTTCTACCTCTTCCTGATCGTTGCTGTCTTAACCATGTCAGGTCTTTTTCGCAGTCTGGGAGCCCTCACCAAGTCAGTTGGTCAAGCAATGGCACTGGCCGGTATCATGGTTCTTTGCATTGTCGTCTATACCGGGTTCACTTTACCTCAGCCTTACATGCATCCATGGCTCTCATGGATCCGATGGATCAATCCTATCTATTATACATTTGAGGCATTGATCGCAAATGAGTTCCACGGGAAGAATTACGATTGTGGATCCATTATCCCAAACTACGGCACCGGAACTAGTTTCATCTGTTCCACTGTGGGTGCAGTAGCGGGCGAAACTATGGTCTCTGGTGATTCCTTTATTGAGCAGAATTACTCTTACCATTATTCTCATCTGTGGAGAAACTTTGGTATCCTTATTGCTTTCATGGTCTTTTTCAATGCGCTATATCTCACTGCTACCGAGTTTATTTCCAATGACAAGTCAAAGGCAGAGGCGTTGGTGTTTCGTCCAGGACATGCCCCAAAGCACCTCCAAGGCCAAGATGCTGAGGGTGGTCAAACGGACCCAACCAAACTCGAAGTACAAACAACTAATGATCTGATTCGCCTCCCAGAGCAAACTGATGTTTTCACCTGGAGCTCTCTAAGCTACGACATCCCTGTGAAAGAGGGAACACGTCGCTTACTTGATGATGTCAATGGATGGGTTAAGCCTGGTACTCTGACAGCCCTGATGGGTGTTTCCGGAGCGGGTAAAACCACTCTCTTAGATGTTCTCGCCCAGCGTGTCTCTATCGGAGTTGTTACTGGAGATATCTTTGTCAATGGTCTACCTCTTGCCGCCAACTTCCCACGTCGTACTGGTTACGTACAACAGCAGGATCTTCATCTTGATACTACTACTGTGCGGGAGGCACTGCGTTTCAGTGCTGTGCTTCGACAACCAAATTCTGTTTCCAAACAGGAGAAATACGAATATGTGGAGCAAGTCATCAAAGTGCTTGGCATGGAAGAGTTCGCTGAGGCAGTTGTTGGTTCTCTGGGAGAAGGGCTGAATGTAGAGCAGCGCAAGCTTCTCAGCATCGGCGTGGAGCTAGCTGCCAAACCTACTCTTCTGATCTTCCTTGACGAACCAACAAGTGGCCTCGACTCTCAGTCTTCATGGACAATCTGCCAATTCCTTCGACGACTGGCCGACCATGGACAGGCTGTGCTTGCAACAATTCACCAGCCTAGCGCAACACTCTTCCAGACCTTTGATCGTCTTCTTTTCCTAGCCAAGGGAGGAAAGACCGTCTATTTTGGTGACATTGGAAAGAACTCTTCTACCTTGCTAGAGTACTTCGAGCGAAACGGAGCCCCTGCATGTGAGGAGCTTGAAAACCCAGCCGAGTACATTCTTGATATGGTCGCAGGTGATGGATGCCCGGAGGTAGACTGGCCTACAGCATGGAATAACTCTCCCGAGCGAGAAGAAGTTATCTCTGAGCTTGAGAGACTCCACTCAATCCGCCGACCTTCAGTGCATGACCCTGTGAACGACGATGATACTGCTGAGTTTGCCATGCCTCTGTCAACACAGCTTTTCGTTGTGCTCCAACGGTGCTTCCAAAGCTATTTCAGACAACCCGACTATATCTATGCCAAGTTCATTCTCGGAATTGCATCTGGTTTATTCATCGGCTTTTCATTCTGGAAATCGGACAACACTCAGCAAGGATTCCAGGATGTGCTGTTCAGTATCTTCCTACTGTGTACAATCTTCAACACGTTGGTCAACCAGATCATGCCTCGCTTTGTGGCTCAGCGCTCGTTATATGAGGTTCGCGAACGTCCGTCTCGAACATATTCCTGGAAGGTTTTTATCGTCTCCCAGATTCTTGTCGAGGTGCCTTGGCAAGTATGTCTCGGAATCTGCTCCTGGGCTTCGTTCTACTGGTCTGTTTTCGGCAGCGGGCAAGACTCCGAGCGCCGCGGGCTAATTATGCTGTTCATTGTGCAATTCTTCATTTACGCAGCTAGTATGGCTCAATTCGTCATCTGTGCAATCCCGGAACCTACTCTCGGTGCTATTGTCGCAACTATGACATTCGGTCTCTCCTTCATCTTCAATGGTGTGATGCAGCCTCCAAATGACCTGCCCCGTTTCTGGATATTCATGTACCGTGTGTCTCCTTTCACCTACTACATCAGCGGCATCAGCAGCACTGCCCTACATGGCCGACAAGTACAGTGCAACGATGCGGAGTTGAGAGTCTTTGACCCTCCTTCCGGCCAGACTTGCGGACAGTATCTCACCAAATACGCCACTGCCGCCATGGGCTCTATTTACAACGAGAATGCCACATCTGGCTGTCAATACTGCAGCATGAGAGAAGCGGATCAGTATCTCGCAGCGCGGGAGATTTACTGGGAAGACCGCTGGCGCAACTACGGCATTTTCTGGTGTTATTTTGTTTTCAACATCATCGGTGCGATCACTTTGTATTATGTGTTTCGAGTGAGAACTTCACGGGCGAAGATCGGTAAGGGAAAGAAGACGGCCTAGAATTTGGCTTCAAATTCCCTTGCATCAAAGCATGTATTTTGTATATCATTAGCGCATAAAAATATCGACTCATAATTCAATTTCAAGCTTCCTATGAACGTCACTCGTCATCTCATTCTGCCTCCAAAATAGAAGTTAGTATTCAGTATAAGCCCGTATCATCCAACCGACTGTGGATCATCTTCGGCCATCATTTCCGGCCGTGATTTAGTATTCATCACTTGTATCCTTCTCATACTAGGAATGGTTCTGACTTTGTTCTCGCCACCTGCTCTAATTATCCACGGATATGAACGCTCATCATACTGATATCAGGCATAATCGTGGCGACAGTCCCGAAATCCCGTCCGAAACTTGAACAATTTTAACATCCGTTATTGAATACAGGCAAGTCTGGAGCTTGATCCTGAAGCGACTACACATTTCCTCCATGCAGTATACCCAGCAGCACAGGATAATCGATCATCATGGCAGCTGTATTACCAAGGTATGCTACCCTATCAAGTTTGATATCTCCACAAAAGTTTGAAGATATACTGATATACCTTCGTGTTTAAAATAGCCCTATCACGCGAGTGGAATATGAACCTCATCCAACGAACAAAATGAAAGCTGCGCGATGGATGGGCACACGCGACGTTGAAGTTGGTCTCGTCCCTAAGCCGATGATCACAGATCCCAGCGACGCCATCGTCCAAATCACCCACTGTACAATCAGTGGGTCAGATATCCATCTCTATGAAGGAGAGCTCAATGACACAATGAAAAAAGGCGATATCCTAGGCCAAGAAGCTATCGGTATCGTTGAGGAAGTCGGATCAGAAGTGAAATCTCTCAAACCCGGCGATCGAGTCATCATTCTCCCCGTGATAGCTTGTGGGAAATGCGACTATTGTCTACGACAAGAGTTTTCACTTTGTGATATAACCAATCCATCCTCGGAAATGGAGGCCTTATATGGTCATCGACTCTCCGGAATCCTAGGATATAGTCGACTCTGCGGTGGATATCCCGGGGATCAAGCCGAGTACTGTCGAGTACCCAATGCAGACTTGACATGCGTCAAAGCACCCCGGGATATCGATGCCCGGAAGATCCTCGGGCTCACAAACGTGGTAACAACAGCCTGGCACGCACTCGAGCTCGCGGAGGTTCAGACCGGTGATGTCGTGGGTGTCTGGGGCTGTGGCCCGGTAGGAATATCAGCGCAGCGACTGGCCAAGCTCCGCGGAGCCAAAAAGGTATATGGGATGGATCGGGATCCACAGCGATTGAGACACGCTGAAGATTTTGGTATGATTCCAGTTGATATTCGAGAACATCCAGAGGTGGGCGATTATATTCTCTCCATTCAATCTCAAGGCCTTGATCGAGCTATCGAGGCGAGCGGATTCCGCAGTACGGCGCAATCTCCTCATGCTGCATTACGAGCAATGGGATTAGAACGTGATAGTAGTGATACGATGGGGGCTATCATTAAAGCTACGCGCAAGGGAGGCAATATTGCCCTAGTTGGAGATCTCTTCTTCACCACTCACGATTTCCCTATTGGACCATTGATGCAGAAGGCATTGACTGTGCGTGGAGGACAATCCTGGCCTCAAAGGGTGAGTCTAAAACCCATTTTTTATCATCAGTATTGCTACCAAAGACCCAGCTATTCACTCACCTACACAGTATCATCCATTCCTATTGGAGCTGGTCGTACAGGGAAAACTTGATCCTTCATGGATGTTTACCTACGAGGATGAGTTTGAGAATATCGCCGATCATTATCAAAAGTTCGCACAGCATGAAGTGCCTGGTGGATTGAAAGTCTGTCTCGTGACAGCTTTTGGACGCAGCGAAAGAATGCAGTCTAATAGTGATATGCCTGTGGATCATGGAGAGTCTAGTGGAGATTCTAGCGAGGCGTAAGCAGCTTCCTGTTTGATTAGTGTCTTGTGGCTCAATCAGATGCTTTTGTATAAGCGGATTCATGTCTCTAGCTTGTTATTATCTTCCAGGGCTCGCTTTCCATTTGATGCAGATTGTATGGTGTTAGTAGCTTTCATGTGGTTGATCTCAATATCTAGTAGATACTATCTACTAGTTCAAATGTAGGAGTGGTACTGCTACTATCCTTGCTAGATTCTAATAGTGCTTACGGACAATGCAGGCCTTCTCTCAAAGGCCTCAGATCCTCCGATCTTAGTAATATTCTGCTAGCTCGAAATGCACATGAGGCATCGTCAGTGCTATGATACTTCAACATCATGATGATCAAGTACGAACATCTAATATTAACCACTTCCCATGCATGATACTTGATATACACCTCATTATATCCTGAAGTAATGGCTGTAATATCACTATACCCAGTAATCATCTCCAATAAATCTCAATTGTGGCTGTCATCACCTTGCCCTAATTCCAATCTGCAAAGTAAGACGATTTCCCAAAACGGACAGTCAGCAGCCCCTCGTGACTTTTTCGACCTTTAACGTCGTCAACTTCTTTTCTTTTCTTCTTTTCCTTTCTTTCTCCCCTTCATTAATTCCCACAATTGATCCATTTTGACTGACCTCTGTCTCTATTATCATCTCTTCCCCCAATTACATTCTTCATATTCTCCCATCCCTTTAAATAATCGTATCCACCCATCCAATCCACCCCCGCAATGTTCCCCCCACCTCCCGCAGCTCTCGACTGGAATGACATCGGCTTCAAAGTGCGAGACGGTAAGTCCCCAACGATAAGCATTACATACCCATTGGAAGAATAAATCCGGAATATTCTACTGACAATATCAGTCAATGGCCATGTGGAATGCCATTTCTCCCACTCCGGCAACGGCCAATGGTCGCGCCCACGTTTCGTGACTTCGCCCTTCTTAAACATTCACGGCATGGCACCCGGTTTGAACTACGGCCAGCAAGTTTATGAAGGCCTCAAAGCCTTCCGCCACAAAGGCAATAGTAAGATCACCATCTTCCGGCCTGACCGCAACGCCAAACGGATGCAACACTCCGCAAATGTAGTCTCTATTCCGCCCGTCCCGGAAGATCTCTTCCTGGAATGTGTTGCGCTGGCTGTCGGGGCGAACGCCGAGTTCGTCCCACCGTATGAATCTGGCGCGGCGATGTATGTACGACCTTTACTCTTCGGATCATCGGCGCAACTCGGATTGAGCCCACCAGATGGATATACGCTCGCGGTATTTGTTATGCCGACGGGCGTGTATCATGGAGCGCATGCGGTGGATGCGTTGATCTTAGAAGATTTTGATCGATCTGCACCGCATGGAACGGGGGATGCAAAAGTGGGTGGCAATTATGCGCCTGTTCTGCGTCATAGCGACAAGGCTCGTAATGAAGGATTCGGAATTACCTTGCATCTGGACAGTGCGACACGCAGTGAAATTGATGAGTTCTCGACCTCGGCATTTACTGGGGTTAGACGGGATGGTGACACCATTACTGTTGTCCAGCCTGATAGTCGAAACGCAATTGACTCTGTGACTGCTGCGTCCGTGGGAGAACTTGCTCAAAAGTTGGGTTATCGAGTAGAGAAACGCCGAGTTGGATATGAAGAGCTTGGCCAATTTGATGAGGTATTCGCTGCTGGTACGGCGGCGGCTCTTGTGCCGGTGCGGAGTATCACGATGCGTTCTCGTGGAGACAAATTTGAATATCGCTCTGGTGATCAAGGTCAAGGTGGCGAGGTCTGCGTCAAGCTACTACAAACTTTGCGGGGGATTCAATCGGGCTCTATTAAGGATGACATGGGATGGAATCTTGAAGTACAAGCACCTCCGAAAGAGTGGTTGGAGGAAGCCAGCACTGAGAAGATGGAGAGCGGCGCAAATGTACCTTGATTGAATGAACCTGGAAGAAAATCGACCCTGGTATCTCACAGATGCTGAACAGGTCGTGAAGATGGTGCAGTTGCTGCGCAGAACAAAGTTTGACAAAAGAATGTTTTAGAAAAGAAAATGATATGATATGGTACAGTGTCAGGAATCGCTTTCTTCCCCTTTCGTATGAAACATCAATTGACAGTCGGATGACCGAATGGAAATGGGATATCACAAAGAGAATAAATAAAAAACAAACAATAGTTTCGCTAAAAATTGAAGTGATTGCTGTCTAGAAAATTCGGGTGAAGGCCGTGTCTTGCTGCCTCCTCTTCACTTCACATAAAGCGACAATATCCTAACCTCTTTGTGAGTATGGCATGCGCGGTCTTCGAGAATCACCACTGGGGAGGATATCACCCTGTTCACTATCGTCGCTATCGTCGCTATCGTCCGATGATGGCACCTCCCATACGCTTGTAGGATTTGACTTTGGCTTGGCCGTAGTAGTTGCCGGCGCTGCAGGAGACGACTTTTGACGATTCGATTCCTGCTTTGCAGCTTGCAAAAGACTTTTGAGGGTAGTCTTGGGCGCAGTCTCGGCCTGAGAAGAGGCTAATTGCTGTGTAGATTGGAATCCAGATGCGTTTGGTGTTCCATTGTTTGGCGATTTTTGATCCGACTTGCGTGCCGCCGGAAGACTGAAATATTGGTTAGATATGGTCAGGATTAGATGTTGAGCTAACTTACTCAATCTCGGAATCAGAATCGTCGCTGTTATCTAATGACTCATATTCAGAATCATCTTGTTCCTTTGAAGGAGGTTCTAGCTGATTCGGTTCATCGTGATCACCCTCAACACCCTGACTTTTATCGGCCTGGGATTTCGCCTGGGCTTCGTCCTGGGCTTCGTCCTGGGCTTCGTCCTGGGCTTCGTCCTGGGCATCATCCTGTTCATTGTTCTCAGCTGATTCTTCAACTTGCTCCTCTGCCACCTGGGCCTCGGTGGCTTCAGCTTTGGCATTTTCGCCAGAATCTTCGTCTTCGGCCTGTTCTTCCTCGGATTCCTCGGATTCCTCAGAATCTTCAGAATCCTCAGTTCTCTCAGAGCCATCGTCGATAAAATCCTTCATCTCATCACCCTCCTCTGCCTCGTCCTGTGCTTCATCATCCTCCTCGCTATCTTCATCTGCAGCACCATCGATAAATCCATTTGCCATAGCTGGCGATCCATTCGGAGACTCCGCCTTTTCATCAGATCCATCCACATCAGCTTGGTCAGCGTTATCTTCATCCATTCGTTCATCAGCCTTGGACACCTTCACGGCTGATGTTTCACCATCATTTACAGACTCATCGCTGGAACTCTCTTCGCTAGAACTATTCTCGCTCGAATCCTCTTCGCTTTCCGCGTCTTCCATTTCAACATCGTCTTGCTGGGCATCTTTCGGACGAGGTGGCTCTGTTTCCTCTTGAACATCGACATTGCTACCTTCGACTGGAGGTTGAGTATCGACACGATTCAATTTTGGTGGACTACGCACTGCAACAGATGCGGACGAGCTCTGTCGAGGCGCTGGAGATTTAGACGGGGATTTCCAAGGCATCGACTCCTGGGATGCAGAAGCCGAAGATCTTGTGACTCGGCGGATCGGAGTTGGCTGAGATTGGCTCTCAAGTTTTCCAGTCGAGGATGGGGCGATGCTGCCAAAAGACCATGTTTCCGGCTGGCTGGCAGCCGGTGCAGCAGACCGATCAGCAACAGGCGAAGGAATCGATCGGGTTATGGTGGCTTCAGAAACAGGCAATGATGGCTCTGGTGCCTTTTCCGCGTCCTTTTTATCCCGGCTTTGAGCAAGTTTATTCCTGAGAGAAGGAAGCTTCCTCTGCAGGTTGCTGATATATCTTGACTGATCCTCGCCCCCATTATTTGCCTTCGCATTATTCTTTGCAACTTCGATGCTTTCAAAAGTCTTGAGCAATTTCTTAATGATGTCCTTGCTAGCAGTGCTGATGTCCGGATTCTGTAGATCCTTTCTCAGTCTTGCTTTTTCCTTGGCCTCTAAACCTTGTTTGATGCGGGCAAATTGATCATCCATTTGTTTTTGCTGCTGTTGATCTGGAGTCATCGTATTACGATTAGATGGTGTATATGGGGATTCCTGCGCATCAGACGAGGTGGGCTTCCGGCCTTTGTGGGTTGCTTTCTTCTGAGACGCTTTGCTTTGAGAAGAGTTCACCTGCGGGGTCGATTGGGCCGCGCCATTAACAATTGGCTCATTGAATGAAACAGATCGTCTCTGTTCCGAATGGGCGGTTAGGGGAGAGGATTTACGCATCGCAGAATGCAGATGCTTGCCCGCGGGCTGAGGAGTAGATACCGTGGCATTATTCTGACTGGAAGGAATGTTGGCTTGGGCCGACTTCTTCGACAAGGGACTCTTCGTAACACCCAATCCAATACTCTCGTTCGGAGCTGTCCGTTCAGTCAGGCTGGGCCGACGATGTGGACTGGCAAAAGTGGGAACATTGGTCCGTTTGCGTTGTGGGCTGACAGAAGACAGTGTTGGTTGTTCGTCCTCAATACGACGGTGTTTCGCAGGTCCACTGGACTCCGTACTCGTCTTGCGTTTCTTCGACTCGCGATTTTGCTCTTGGGGGCTATATGGCCCCCCTAGCTCCTCGTTATCCAAACTCCTCGAAGGAGTTCCAGAGATGGTCTCGTTCTCAACGGAAGGAAGTGGTGCATCACGAGGTCGCTGTTCTTCAGCAATGGGGCTGAACTGAACCGCTGTGTTTCTTTTGTCTCTGTATCTCTGTTGTCTCCAATCTGTTGCGCCGGTGTTGCTCCAGTCTCGCTCAACCGAGGTAAATCGTTGATGATAATCTGGGGTGGGTTTTTGCACAACGCGAACAATCGCGCGTTGGTCGTGGCCATCGGCGCGAGCTTTTCCAATGTCAACAAAGATATCGGCGACAGTCATTGACGGATTGAGGTCAACAGTAGGGTTCGCATCATCGAGTAATTTTTTGATCTCTAATTGCCTTCACAATGGACGTTAGGATTTGGGTTGTTGAAAGTCAGATGAACACTCACTCCTGGTCGGGTCGAAAAGAAGCCCATTCGTCGACGATCTTTGCCGCGAGCTCTTTCAATGTGATAGCTTCAGTATTTCTTAGAAGCATAAGAAAGGAGGCATACGGTTTGCCAGGGGAGGTTTCCGTTGTCGATTCCTGACTCGTCGCTTGGTTGCGCCCATCACGATCTCCGAGGCCATTCCCGATACGCCGTGATGCTCGTGCAGCTGAGGCAGTGGATACTGGCTCTCTCGGATAAACCCTGACCTCCAAGCGCAGAAGAACCATCTTGCAAAGCCACGCTGGGCAAATGGTAGGTTGGGGGGAGGAGTGAGGTAAAGGTGAAGGTGAATGAAGTCGAGTTCGAAAATCGTGACGGGAGCATGGAGCCGACGCGAAAGTTGGCCTGCGGATTAAGGCAGCAACACATAACTAACTAACCAAGCAAAGAAATCTAGATATAAAGAGAGACCTGATATAAATAGATTGTTTGGATAGATTAGAGGTAGAAGATGTAGACTGAATATATTAAAATTATATTCCACCACAATCAAATGGCCACCTCCGGGCGAGGGAATCGCCCTGATGCAAAAATTACCACCATCACTCCATTCCTATAGCTACGCCTATCAAAAACTTGATCTACAGTTATTGGTATTGAGATAGACTCCAGCACGGCGAATATTCCACTGCTCGGCCGCATTTTGTCTTTTTGACAAGGGAAAAAAAAGAGAAGTAATATAACAAAATGAATTCAAAAGATAACAGGGGAAAGATGTAGATTGAAAATATTCGAACAGAACTGCACCCACAATCAAGTGACCCTCTCCATACACAGCACTATATCTACTCAGGCGGCGAAAAATACCGATGGAATCGATCAATGTCGGTCAATCCCAGATCCACAATAACCCAGTGACAACTCATAAGTAGACTGGGGAAACGAACGGTCCAGAAGTTGAGATATCCTTCAGGTAAGCCGCCGATATGCATCTTCAGATGATCGGGCATGTCATTGTAATGGTTGCGTTTATTTCGCAATGCACGAAGAAGATCAAGCATGCGGGAACCAGTATACTTGCGCTGTTTACCGAGATTGTCCTTGAAATCGCGAGGGAGGAGTTTCAGGAAGTCCATCTCCGGTCCAATGACCTCCCTAGCTACAGACTCGAGACAAAGAAGGGCGTCGGATGGAGGATCACGCGGTTCGAATTCAAAGTGGTCAGAGACATCGCACAGAAAATTGAGACGATCCGAAGGAGGCCAGAAGAAGGGATGCGTGAGCACCGCACTTGCATCAGGTCTGGGTGAAAGTCAGCAAGCCAGGTCAACAAAATATAGGAAGAGAGTCAGTAAGGACGTACCTTCGACGAGGATCGAGTGATAGCATAGAGCCGATCAGGTCATGAGCTTCAAAGGCGTAATCACCAAGGCGGTTCAATTCCTCCAGGTCGTATTGACCTTTCACAATGTTTGCCTCGCGCATGAATTTACCGTTCTTGTCGAAGGGATGGCTACCGCGGGTAAGAACGTAGTAAAAGACACAGCCCAGAGAGAAAATGTCAATTGCGCGAGTTGCGCGACGATTGGTCTGTGGGTCGACGACAAGAGGTTCGGATGTTTCGGTGTTTTGTGATTCCATGTGAGCCAAAGGGGTAGCATCATCATCTACAAGTAGCTCAGGGGCACGCCAGCCAGAGGTACCAGCAGCATGAGCCGTGGTGGCTCGGAATGAGCTTTGATTATCTTCCAGCTTCTTACATAGACCAAAGTCGGAGATTAGAAGTCGAAGAGCTCGCGCAACAGCTTTAGAGGATGTTGTTCGACCTCTGGGCATGGCAACGAGAATGTTCTGAGGCTTGAGATCACGGTGGACAATCTTGAGTGAATGAAGATAGCGCACACCCTGGGTAATTTGACGGAGAACATCCGGCATGTCGAGACCATTTTGGACCAACTCGGGGAATTGAGATGGCCGTTCAATGATATCCTGGAGAGAGGCTGGACAGAGCTCCAGTCCAATGTACAAGAAACCTGCTGCCTGCTCACGGCAGAAATAGCGAATGACATTATGATGGTCATCACTTTCCTGCAACAACCCAACCTCGTGAGAAGCAATGTCGTAGAATTCCATGAGCATTCGCTTGACTGCGACGTTTCGTCCGTCGAAAACACCGCGATAGACAACAGTACCATGACTACCGTGGCCAAGCACAACATCGGTGAAAACTTCCAAACGCCCAATGCGGACCACGCCATCAGCGGTCATCTCCACCACGTCGTTAGACACAGTACGAGCCAAAGGAACGCCGTGATCGGAGTGATTCGATGGTGTCAATTGATTGTTTTGATCGCCTTGTGCATTATTTTCACTGCCTGGCTTTGCGCCCTTGCGACGATGTGCCTTGCCACCACGTGAGCCACGCTTACGCTTCTGCTTAGGCTTGTCATTGTCTTGCTTCTCACCACCCTCTTCATCAGGCTCACGAGAGGGTTCCCGAATCTGCACACGAGGCGTGGACTGGGGCGGGGTGCTCTGGTCTCGAGAAGATCGCGGAGTGCCATCAGAACCAGGGGATGCGTCTGCGATGTCCATGTCAACTGTATCAACAGTGACCTCGGGAACCAGCCCAACAGGTGCATCTCGAACGGGGGTTGATGTTCGCTTGATGTCAGGAGACGCCCCAACGATAGGCGTTGCTGGAGTAGAAAAGGACTTGTCATTGGAGTTGATGATGTTCTTCAGATCAAGCTTCTGCTTCGCCAGGTCACGAATGTGGTGTGAGTTCAAGTAGATGAAAGTGCCGATGAAAAGCAGGATCATCGTCACAACAATGTCCAAGGCATTGTCCCAACTCTTGCGAATAATAGTACTATGACGCAAGGCAGGTGGCAGGGCCAATTCTGACCGCTGAACATCCCGTGGCGTATCATTGGATGTTTCTGGGGTGCTGGCGATACGTGGGACAGGCGGAACAACTGTTGGGCCACTCAAAGAGTGAACACCGGCCAGAGCGTCTCTTTGCTGGTGTTCCGTGAGGCTCATCAAGGGTTGGCCCCTGCGGAAGAAGTCCTTGTTATAGCATTGAGCCATAGGGGCACGGCCCGTAACAAGAGGGTATGTTTCCTCCGATAGAGCGAACCAGCCCCCAGCCGAGGTAGAGTCAATGAAAACCCGCTGGTCTCGATCATCTGAAGCGTAATCGGGGTCTGGGGGCTGAAGAGGCTGGGAAAGAAGAACCAGTGGTGTCGACGCATCTGGTTCTTTCTCGGTGGCAGGTCGATGACGAACCACATCGAACACTCGAGCCACAGGAGATGAAAATCGCTGGGTATAGCGAGGCCGATCCATACGAGAGTGATCAAATCCTAAAACAACACCATCATGCATACTATAAATATGACTCTGGTCCATAGTTTGGAAATATTGTCCTTGGAGATCAATATCACGATTGTTGGGAGCCCACTCAGAGTACTTCAAAGTGCAAATTGGGTCGCCCGTTTCGGTGTTCTGAATAGCCACTGCATATTCAATTCGCCCAAGCACCAGAGTGCCCGATGTTGTTTCGCACTCCTCCGCGTCCGGGTCCAAATCTTGTCCATCCACCTTCTGACATTCCTGCCTCGTTGCAAATGGCCCACGGGAGCTGAACACCCGCAGTATACTACCGGTCCGAGCATCAATTGTGTAGAGAGTCGTTTCTTTGCGGGCGGTATACGTCACTGCAGGTTCGATACCGGAGTAGGGGGTTTCATCGACTAGTTGTTTGACAGTGAGGCCGAGTTTCTGTAGTCCCGAATTCTCTCCGGGACTATAAATATACAAGCTTCCATCCTGGCTCGGTTCAACAATCCAAAGGAAATCCTCCTCGGGATGTGTTTCATCGAAGCTGGAGCCTGATCGATTGGCCCTATGGTAGATACTCTCGACCAAAGGACTGCTGGGAACCTCAAGGGCCCAGCGGGGAGAACCGGTCTTCCGGTCTCTTGCGTGAATGGTTCCGTCGACGGTCGCCATCAAGACAAAGTCCTCAACCTCCCAGTCCTGCAGGGACCGCGCGTTAAGCTGCGAAACCAGGCCGGCAGAGGTGCTGGCCTGGCTAGGAGGGGCTCGAACGGCGCGGCCAGAGCCCGCCAGAGCCAGAGTTGCCAGGGCGCTCGCATCGTTGGATTTGACGACGGGAGGAGCGGCAATGGTTGCCGCATTCTGAGTAGTGTCTGTACCGGCCGCTAAGGGCACGGATACTCGGGAAGCAGAGTCATGAAGCTCTGGTTGCTGCTGCGGAGCGACCAAAGTCGGGATCAGAAGGAGTGCGACGCTGGCGGGGAGGGTCGAACTGGCACCCGGCAGCCGCCAACGCATGGTGGGGGAACTTCAGCACGATAATGCGAATACAATAGAAGGGTATGGCGGGCGTGGAGTTCAGGAAGGGAGCGAAGGTAATGGGATCATAAGTCGTGGCGTCGAGGAGGAATCTCTGGATCGATTGGGGCGATAGACAATGGGCAAGACGGATGTGGAGCGAGAGGAGCAAATTGGGTAGCGGATCATACCCCACCCAAAACAGGAACAAGAGACGGTGGGTTTATCAATAACAATAAAGAATAACCAATATCCGATAGAGAAGGATGAGAAGGGGAAGGGGGGGGGGGGAGAGAGAGAAAATGAAAGATGAAAGATGAAGATGGAAAAGGGAGAAGGGAGAAGGGGGTGGAAGGATAGAAAGTACAATTAAGGCCGAGAATGGCTGAAGGCTGAAGGATTGTGTGTAATACGGATGTATCGTTACAAGGTCACCCTGTCACATCGGACGGGTCGCATAGTGTTCCACCGGGTAATTACAATGTAATATGACAATACGGTCTGGCCCCTCGGGGTTGCGTGTGCGTTTCAGTCGAATTTGTACGGGGATTGGCCAAACAGGGGGAGGCGGAGTACATCAACACAGTGCATAATGTATACTTATTGTATACAATATGGGATTATGCAGGGACAAGAGTAGGAAATGATATTCAAAGTCAGTCTGTATTAGTGTACATACTATGTAGTTCATGAATGGACTATTAATTGTCAGCATTCATTACTACTACCTTGTACTCTGTACTAGTCACTAAGAGAACTAGGCAGCCGAGACTCTACGGAGTATATCGATTTAATGCCCGAGAGTCACTAATCATCCCTGTTGATGCCGCTCGGCTAGGTGATATGGTGGAAATGATGGCTGTACTAGTAGCCTGTTAGCTTGAACAGCTTCTACTATGTATGGCCGAGGGTATTACTGAATGAGCAAACATAGCAGTTCAAAGCACATTCAATTGGTACCGGAAGTAAATCCATTGTCAAGTCATAAAGGCAGTGATCCAGACGCCGATAATTCCCACGCCACGCCACTCGACTGGGCTGAAAAGAAAAAGAGAGAGAAACAAATGAGTAAAGGATAGGGCTCGAAGGCAGAGTGGCCAAGATAGATACAGAGAAAAGAAGCAGATCGGAACGGAAAAGAGCAGATACAATCGTTGAAAAGGGGGAATTTATAAGAACAAAAGGCCACCCACAGGGTCACCAAAGAATGTCAATCAAATGCGGCAGAGACTGATATCAACCACCGCGAATCATCCAGGTGACTGCCACAACCCAACCAGTCACAAAGATGACAGTCAAGATACCTGCACCTGCACGATCTCCAGTCGTGATAGGTTTCGTAATGAGAGTATTGGTATCGGAAGAGTTGGTACCAGCATTGGGGTTACTCTTCGATGTACCACCATTGTTTGCCGAGAAGGGCGACTTGTTCTTCAGAGGCACCATATTAGCATTCAACACACCCAGCACCGCCATCTGCTGCTCCAGCCCGTCGGTTCCATCGGATGCCTTCTTATACCATTGGATACCGCAGAGAGTGCCATCCTTGACACAGGTTGCGGTAGCCGCCACAGCGGAGGTCTGCAACTTTGGCATGATCGTATCAGAAATGTCCGGAACGATTAAAGTTGCCCAAGCCAACCATGAGGAGAAGTAGGCCTTGAAGGTTCGCTGATTACGGTCGCATTTCTCGATGGACTCGCAGGTGATCTCTACCAAGACTGAGCCATCATCTGAACCGAAGCTCTTGGTTGGGTAAAATTGTTCAGAGGTGCCCAGCAGACCCTCAACGCCCTCCTTCCATTTTGATTCGGTTCCGTTGGTCTGTGTATGGTCAGTGATCGGCACATGATTCTAGGAATGGAATGCGGGGATTGACAAGGTCCAAGAAGAGGGGAGAAGAAAAAAAAAAAGGAAGGTCATACGTAGTTGTACATGTATGCTGCACCACTGATATAGGTCGCATAGTTGTAAGTCCATTGCCAGTCACCATGGTCTTTACAATTTGCCTCGGTGGTCGTAGAGTCGGCAATGTTCCAGTTCTTTTCCTTGAGAAGGGGCGTGGTGGCACTCCAGTCCCAGATTCTTTCCGCCCATTGAGCATATGTCTGGTTTCCAGTATAGAGCGCAAGCCGAGCGGAGAGTTGGAATAGACCTCCATTGGAGATGGCGTTTTTAGTACCGTACCCATCCTGGTAGGGCCAGATCTGCCAGCGTAGACCACCTTGACAGCTACTGGTATCCCATCGAGGAACTTGAGTGTTGAACACACCCTGCGCGAGAGAAACCCATGAAGGCTGGCCGTCTTCTTCAGGGAAATTCAGTTCGGCGGCGGTGATAGCGGCGAGACCCCAGAAGACTTGATCATCGTTTCCGAGATACTGACTGTAGTTGGTAGGGAAGAAGTCATCATCACCCTTTTGCCAGTACATACCCTCCTGGATGGCGGAGTTGAACTGAGTGTCACCGGTCAAGAACCAATATTGAATGAGAATCATGAACATCGAACCACCTTCCCACCAAGTGCCATCGAATTTTCCGGGGATGGCCTTCGAATCACGATCGTTGTAGTAGTTCATCATATCGGAAGCGACCTGCTTGGCGGCCTTGGATAAAGAAGCTAATAATAGACAAGCATTATAGATTAGCGGGGCCAAACTTCTTGGTATTATTTCAGAGGGGGGAATGCATGGGGAAACACGAACATTGATCATTGACGGTAATGTCGATGGCAACAACCGCCTGGGCGGCGAGAAAGCCGCCCAAGAGGGAGGGAATCCACTTTGAGAGGATCATAAGGTAGAAAGAGAAGAAAACGAGTGGAGGGGGAAGGGGATTAAAGCAGCATCAAGGAGAAAACGAAAGGGAGGAGAGTTGAAGAAAGAGAAGCTGACGGGAGAAGAGAAGAGAGAGAAGAGTGGGGGGGGAGGAAAAGAGGAGAAAAGGGAAAAAGTCTAGAAGTGAAAGACGAAAGGGTGTCACTGGCGATGCTGGGGGTGGGTCTGTGGCAATTAAACAGTAGTTAAGTATTAGTATTCGTATTTAATATTTATTATTAGTACTATAGAAATGCATTAATTATTTTAGTTATTTACTTCGTGTGATTGATTTATGGTAGAATGAAAGAAGATGGCGAAGTAGAGAACTAATAGTATGGAGTACATAGTAGAAGCTTGTCTTGATGCTCAGGGGCTAGGCACTTGGCATCCAACACAATTCCCCCAACTGCAGAGATGAGACAGCTTGGCGTAGTGGGACTCCTTCGTCAAGGGATCTATTATTCCCCCTCGCGCCAGAGATTCAACCTGGTGAAATACATACGGAGTACAGTATGTACAGTATGTATGTAGATGAAGACAAGGCTGGGGTAAACTAGTGTCATCCCAGAATATTAAAGTGAAATAAGGATGCGAGATGCGCCAACAATGAGGCCGCTTGCAGTCCACCGACCCACGTTGATCAGTGGAGGTGACAATGCACAATGCATGGCACTGTAGACATATAAGCAGAACCAGCTCGCTACCAGCAGAGAGTTGAAGTATCACTTGTCGATATTTTATGTGTCGTGAGGCATATATGCAGAAAGAGAGAGATGGAGAAGAAAGATGGAGAGAAAAGATGATTGCGAAGTGCAGCAAATTCGCCGAAAAGGGAAAAGTCGCCAAATCGGGAAAAAAAAAAGGGTCCAAGCCCCGCTTGTCAGCTGACTTGTTTTTATGACTAAGCAAGGCACTAAGGCACTCAGGCAATAAAGTGTTAAGGTGGCGAAGTATTAAAGTATCAATATACAGCAGTATCACTGAGTTCATTGCTTTTGCCAGATTAGGGCATCGTCTAATGTACGTATTTTGTTCGGAAATAAGATATTCTCTCGTCCCATCGCATCATTCATTTCACATCCGCTCCCGACGACGAGGTGCCGCCCGGATAATGTTGTCCACCCGGAGAAGAAGCTGTAGAGTAGAATGATTAGTATACCATTCAACAATTTGAAATATTGAAAGTGGAATAGGAGAAGTAACTTACCTCTGCGGCCTCGGATGCCGATGAAACAACCGCCTTCTTCAGCTTGTATGCCTCCACAACGCCCAGTTCGCGCATATCCGCAATGCCTCCACCGGGTGTCAACAGGTCCAGACCAGAGCTAGTCATACCATTGTTGATAGCTTGACGCAGACGAGTCACCAGATCACTAGAGTCCAGACCCGCGTTATCCGCCAGAATGGTTGGCAGTTGCTTGAGGGCGTGTGCGAACGAGTCCACCGCAAGTTGCTTCTTACCAGTGGTGTTCTGGGCAGCATGCTCTACAGCCTTGGCCATCACCATCTCGGCGCAACCACCACCCAGTGTGGCCCGAGGGTCCTTCACAGTCTGTGAAAGTACGGCCAGAGCATCATGCAGTGAGCGCTCAGCCTCGTCCAGCAACTGCTCGGTGGCACCGCGCAGCACAATGGTGCAGGCCTGACCGGCAGACACACCGGAGAATTTGATCAAGGTGTCCTCACCAATGATCACCTCCTCGATCAGATCACAGGAGCCCAGCTTCACCTGGTCGGGGTGCTCAAAGGTGGAGGCAATCTCACCACCAGTTACGAGAGCCAGACGCTCAATGCCGTCAAAGTCGGCGTGCTCAATGGACATGATGCCGGCCTCGGTGAATAGCTGCTCGGGCCAGTTGTAGATCAACTGACGGTTGACGAAGCAGTTGATACCGTGTGACTTGATCAGCTCAACCTTCGCGCGCATCTTCTCCCGCTCGGCCTTCTCCAGGTCGGCCAGCTTGCCGGTCGAATCGACCTTCACCCGAGCACCAAAGATCTTAACCTTATCCGTGTCCATGGCAGTGTTAGCCACCAGAATCTTGGCATTCTCCAACCGCTTGGGCTGGTTGACACCGATCTTCTTGTCCATGATGAATCCCTCATCCAGGTATGAGTCGTTCAGCTTACCACCCGCCTTCTTAATGATCTGGATGTGGCTGAGGTCGGTGGAGCCCTTCAGACGAAGAACAGCCTCGCAGGCGAGGCGAGCGAAGTGGTCACGATCTTGAGCGAGAACCTTGGAGCTCAGGGTGGTACGGGCGATGGAGTGAAGGTCCTTACGGAAAGCCTCGGGGTCCTTGCTGCGGTCGACAGCGACGGTCTCAAGAGCGGCCAAAGCGGCCTTGCTGGCTATCCGGTAACCGTCAATGATGGTCTGAGGGTGAATTTTCGAGTTCACCAGCTTCTCGGCCTCACGCAGAAGCTCTGCCGCCAGCACGGTGACGGATGTTGTGCCATCACCAACTTCGTCGTCCTGAACCTTGGAAATGTTGACCAGCACCTTAGCTGCGGCGTTATCCAGAGCAATCGATTTCAAAATAGTAGCACCGTCATTTGTGACAAGAATCTCTCCGGTTGATCTAAGTCGCCAAAGAAAAAAATGTCAGTCCAAGTCCATGTTTATAATGACCGCCCGCTCTATCTCGATAAGAATTGAGAACCCCTCCAACATACGCAGATTGCAAAATTTTGTCCATTCCCTTGGGACCGAGGGTACTCTTCACCAGGTCACCAACGGCGATGGCACCAACGAAGGCCGACAGACGGGCATTCTCGCCCTTCTCCTCGATCACGTCGTCCGCAAAGATCTGTGTGGGATTGCCGAATGAAGCCTATAAAATGAGGGACATCACGTTAGCTAATGCACACTGCACCTCACGGGACAAAAAACCATGGAAGCAAAATTAGATGCATCATAACATACCATTTTGACCAGCTTAGAACAATCGACCAAAAATGATCAAATATGCCGGCTGCTGGAAGGTTGGAAATAGCTCGTCAACAGTGGGGGACGAGAGGGAAAGGAGAAAAGTCGGGTGGTCCGAGCTTCTGCACCGACGGCCACCGCCCGCGATGCGCTTCCCTTGACTTCTTGATTCTTCGACCTACACGCAAGTGCTGTGAAAATAGTAAGAAGTCCAAGATGCCTGGCTCTGAAGATGTCGCTGCATCTGCGGCACCAAAGAGACCCCATTCTGCCGTCGAGGAGAATGACAATGGTGAGTGTGTTGTCCATCTTTTAGAGCTTCCTCCTACCGTTTCGTTGCGCCGTCGACTGATGATCAGCCTTATGAACAGAGGACGACTCGTCTTCGGACGATGACTTTGGCCCGGCGCTCCCTTCTGAGGTCGCACCGAAGAAAAAAAGGAGAAAGCTGCCATTCGAGAAGGTCTACGTGACTGCGCTACCTACCTCCCAGCGGTATTCCAAATCTCTCATGCACAAGGAGCAATTATCTTTTGTAACGGTCACTCCGTTCACCGACTTTGTTATCACTAGCTCCGTTGATGGAGTTGTCAAGTTTTGGAAAAAGGTGGCGGATGGAATTGAGTTTGTGAAGGAGTTCCGCGCTCATCCAGGCGAAATTCGCAGCACAACTGTCAGCGCCGATGGCCGCAGTTTTGCGACTGCGGGCACTGATAAGACAGTCAAAATCTTTGATGTTATCACATTTGGTGCGTGGGCTTCGTCCGGTTGTCTCTGTCTTCTACAATTGCTAACTGCGTATTAGATCTTCTCGCCATGTATAGTCTAGAAGTTGTCCCCCGGTGTATCTGCTGGGTGCATCGACGTGGCGCATCTCTGCCTCTTCTGGCCGTGACCGACGAGTCCAGTAGTACCATTCAGATCTTCGATGGTCGTGGTGAGAACCCACAGCCCATGCACACTATCAATTCGATCCATCGCAAACCCGTCGCCTCAATCGCGTTTAACAATGCATTCGACTGCGTCATTTCTGCAGACGAATCTGGGATGGTTGAATATTGGAGAGCTGGGGATGGCTCGTTTGAGAAGCCGGACAACGTGTTTGAGCTCAAGTCGTCAACCAATCTATTCGCTTTCAAAAAGGCCAAGTCGGTACCCACAGCCATCACCATCTCCCCATCAGGCGAGCAATTCGCTACGGTCTCTTTCCCGGACCGTCAAGTACGAGTCTTCGAATTTGCCACGGGCAAGCTTTACCGCACCTACGATGAGTCAATAGCGACCATCACCGAAATGCAGCAGGCCGGCACAGCACCTTATCAGTTGGATGAGGTGGAATTCGGACGACGACTGGCAGTGGAGCGTGAATTAGAGGGAGAAGTGATACGCAACAAGGTCAATGTCTCATTTGACGAGTCTGGCCATTTCCTACTTTATGGATCACTTTATGGAATCAAGTGTATCAACACATACACCAACCGAGTCGTGCGGGTGTATGGCCGCGACGAACCTTTCCGTGCTTTGAACATGACCCTCTACCAAGGTCAACCTCTGCGCAAGGGTGTGGTAACCGTATCGATGGCAGCAAGTAGCAACCCGCTGCTACAGGAAGCTGAAGAACGCGACCCTATCCTGATCACTACCGGATTTGCCAAGGTTCGGTTCTATATGTTCACCAATGAAACCGAAGTGTCCAAATCGTCGCGTGACGTACAGAACGAGAAGCCAACTGAATCCGCTGGAGCATCAAATGCCAATGCGCCGAAGGCTGGCGAGACCGGAACTGCAGCTATTTTACACACCACAATGGGTGATATTCACCTGCGCCTATACCCGTCTGCAGCTCCTCGTACAGTCGAGAACTTTGTGACGCATGCCCGACAAGGATACTACAACAACACAATCTTCCATCGTGTCATTCGCAAATTCATGATCCAAGGTGGTGATCCGCAGGGAGATGGTACTGGCGGTGAGTCCATCTGGGGAGGCGAGTTCCCGGATGAATTTTCCAGTTTGAAGCATGACAAGCCATATACGCTTTCCATGGCCAATGCTGGGCCCAACACCAATGGCAGTCAATTCTTCATTACCACCGAGAAGACGCCGTGGTTGGACAACAAGCACACCGTTTTCGGACGGGCGGTTCAAGGTTTAGATGTTGTGCATAAGATTGAGAATACCAAGACCTTCAAGGAAAAACCAGAGGTGGATATCAAGATCGTCAGCATCTCTATTTCGTGAGGGTGAAGTATAATCTACAATGTACAGTATATGCGAGATGAATAAGCGCCAGTTATTTTCGTGATATTTCCCACATCGAGAGAGAACAGTAAATCTCATTTCTGGAGTTGACAGTATAGAACGAGGATAGGGAATCGAGCAGAGCCAAAATCAAGGCAGTGAAAAGACATTAAATAATCCTTTGAAAGAGTAGCAGATAGCAAGATAGAAGAAAAAGATGCCCAACCATTCATCACAACGCCGAGAAATGCAAGTGGGACCAGACAGCGCAGAGGGACCTGCATCCAAGTAACACCAAAAAAGGAGGACAACATCACGCAGCGATCTTACAAGAAAAAGAAAACACATATAAATAGATGTATAAGCCGAGGTGGAGAAGGAGGCACATGGCAACAACCTCCAGTGCATAGATCATAGATCACCGTTCCAATTGACGAATCTCAACATCCGCGGCTGGCGATCGCGACCCCTTCTGCAATCTAGAGGTATTCACCCTAAGATCTTTAGGCGCCACCTCTGTCCGCGATGAGCTAGCCACTGAATCCGACGCACCCGGAACAACACCCAATCGATCACTCGACGGGGCCTGCGAAACCTGTGGTTGAGCCCATACTTGCGGAGGGGGAGTCATCACACCACCGGGGGCAGGTTTCCCGAGAGCACCACTACTACTGGCGGCACCAGGACCGGCGTAGAGATTGGGGCGTTTAGCTTCGTAACGACGTTTCAACCAGACGCCGAGAATGGCGAGAATGGTGAAGCCGATTACCAGGACGATCAGCATGATGACCCATTGGTAGTGGGTGCTCCACCTGCGCGGATCAGTTAGTTGGGTTTGAGATTTTATTGGTTGGTACGAGAAGCAATAGTTATGCGGAAATCAGATATTCAGTATAACATGAGATATTCCAGCATTGGGGCAAAGAGGCGGGGGATGGGAAAAGGGTGGGAATTTTTCATAGTGGGAGGCTTTCTAACCAAGACTTGTTTTCCTCGGTGGTCGCATTCTTGGAGGAGGCGTTCGACGCGCCGGTCGCAGTGGAAGTGGCGGAAGTAGTCGTCGCTGTATTTGTTGAATCTTTGTTGCTGTTCTTGTTGCTATTGCTATTGCTGCTGCTGCTGCTGCTCTTCCCACCCGATTTGCAGTAGCTGTTATACCAGTCGGAAAGGGTGGTTTGGTCGGAGGAATCACAGTTGCTGCACAGACTGCCGGACGTTTTCAGAGAGGTAAGCAGCGACGACTGGCAGAAGCAAGAGGTCCAGCTAGACTCGGCACCAGCAGTACAACTATCCTGGGCGGAGTTGAGGACGGAGCAGTCGATACCACATTGTGGAAAGTCGGAAGAAGCGCTCGTGGGGATGGGCTTATCGGCGGCGAGAACGGAGGGAAGCAAGGTGGCAGCGAAAAGCAGCCAAGTTCGGAGAAGGGTCATAGTGGTGCACCAATAATGGAACAAGGATTACCCTTGATGATAGATGCTATATTCAAAGAGGGCAGTCCATATCAGAATATAGCAAAGGAGTGGGGGGGGGGGGGGGAGGAGAGAAGTAGGAGAAATGAAGTGGAAGTGGAAGTGGAAGTGGACGAGAGAGAAAGAAAGGAAGTCGACTGGGGCCGATGGAATGCCGCATTCGGAAGTGGATACACATTTAATACTCTACATTTATATTACAGTTCTAGATTTATTAGTATTGTATTATATTATATTACATTATTATAATGATTGAATATATTATATATTCTGATTATTAGTGATAGTAGTATTTATTCGTCTATGTTATGCTGGTGTAAGTGTTGTAATAGGGAGGTACCAGGTATACAAATACTAGTTAACTAATTGTATACAACTAGTCTATACGGAGACTAGCAAGTGCAGCAGGGTCACTCAGGCCGATTGGCTCTCATTTGTTCTGAGTATACTATGTATACATATACAATACCCATAGATATGCGAATTGCTAGAGTACTTTGTACATTTCAACTAAACAGGGACTGACTGACTGCTGAATGTTGGAATGCTAACATGCCAGACCCACCGGGAGGAGTACATACTTGAAATCAGGGAAATTCAGGGTCATTCAGATCCACCCAACGGCTGTCTATGTACTGTACAATCATGGAAATACTAAAATAATAAGTGTTAACGCTCAGATCGCACGAAAGTTTAATGTGGTTGTAATGTTATATACAGTATCTAATACTATTACTACAACTTGTGGTTATTATGTTCAAGTTGAACTTTTGACATAATATAGTGGAACACCCTAAACACCGTAAATACAATATTTTCGTACTTCATATTCGAGTGTTCAAAGTTAAACTCTAGTAGAGTTTAACTTTGAATGAGAAATAGAATATTCTAGTTATCAGACATATCTAATAATTATTTGCCATAGATTTTGGAAATAAAGTAGAACTTTCAAGTATCCTTCCAGAGATCTATATATTTATTCATTGCATGGATCAATGGCATTTCTAAGGCAATATAATGATTAATTGTGGTCTACATATATCCATCATATTTAAGTTATTTACTATATGAAAGAGCTACTGCAATTTAAAAGACAGATACATAGAATGTTTAAATAAGGTTGTTGATATGGTGATCTATAGACATAACCTCGTGGCCTTTAGGCGGGCACGAGCGGGCATCTGCGGGGAGGAGTGAGTGAGTGGGCACTGACATATTCAAACCTCACCACTTCCACTCAACTATCCTTCCACACTCACATCTTCGCCATGCCCTCTAAACAACTCCTCACCACCCTTTTCAATTCCTTGGGCAATTCTCGCTGGTCCCTCACCCGTGTCCTCCGCAGCGATAATCCCCTCGATTTCAACGGCGAACTGCGCGGTACCGCCGCCTTCTCCCCGCTCTCCTCCGATCACGACTGGCTCTACAGCGAAGAAGGGGAGATCCCTAGCTCCATTGGCGGTGCGGCAGCAATTGCGGGCCTCCGATGGACCAAAAAGTACATCTGGCGGACTAATGAGTCCGGCCGGATTAGCGTGTGGTTCGTCAAAGTCGCTCCGGGCCCTGAAGAGGCCGACTATCTCTTTCACAACTTCGACTTCGCCGAATCCTTGCCCAAAGGAAAAGAGACTTCGCCCGAGTTCGTTAGTCCACCCACACCCCCTGCCATTGAGACATCCGATACAACTACAGTCCTCGAGGCCCAAGGAAACCACCTCTGCATCAATGATATGTATCGCACCGCATACGCATTTCGCATTCGCCCCGAGACCGGAGAGGTCCTCAGCTGGGCGAGTCGGCATGTTGTCAAGGGTCCAAAGAAAGATCAAGATATTATTAATTTCTATTCACGATTGACGGGAGCGGTTGTTTAAAGAGAGGAGGAAGGGTTTAAAATTTTACGACATAATGAAATTCAGCGCGACTCAATCAACATCATATTCCCTCAATCATCACTTCGCCATATAACCATGGGAAAATTATGGATCATTACTATCTATCATGCTATCTCTTCACTTCGCCAAAAATCACATGGTGTAGATAAAATCAGGCCGCATGTCGCCCAGGAGCTCAATTTGGCTTGGGTTCAGTCCTTCCACCCAGTGATCGCGTTCGCCGCGCAGGCGTTTACGATTCTCCCGTTTCAACAAAATGTACTGCAACAGAGACCCACCAAATTCAAATAGCACCAGGTAGGCGAGGACCACGCCGTGACCCGGATAGTAGCGAGGCTTATCCTCTTCACGATAGATATTGGACGAGACGATGCCGTTGAGGTTTCCCCATCCAATGATGAATCCAAGAGAGACACCGCGTTTGTAGACACCTATACCATCATTAGTTTAACCACAATCCAAAAGGGAAGTAAGCTACAGGAAAGCTGGATTATCTGACCTTCTGTGTTATTGCTGACCCAAGAGATCGTATTTGCAATAGCAGGGTAAATCCCCATAGCCCCAAGGAAAGTCCCCGCGTAGCGTGCACCAGGAGTCTCACAGCCCAACAACATAGCGAAACCAACCATTCCAAGCACCGAAACAGACATATTACAGATTCCACGCTGTTTAGTACGATCGGCAATGAAACCAATTGCGACAGTAAGAACAGCAGCTGCCGCATAAGGAGGAACGCTCAATAGTTGAGCCTTGATAGAGCTATAGCCCTGCAGAGAGTAAGTAATGTTGCCCCAGCAATAAGGAATAGGAGAGCTATACTCACCAATTCACTAATGATAGTCGGTACAAATAGGGAAAAGGCATATAGTGTCCCATCAGCGCCCATGTAAATGATTGCACCAAGGTAAGTCTTCCAGTCTTTGACACTAGCCCAGAAATAATCCATCTTGAACTCCTCGTGCTCAGCACTCGACTGTTGATCCGCCGCAAGACGACGCAAGACACGAGCCCGATCATCTGGCGACAAAAACTTGGCCTGATCGGGAAAATCATAGATAAGCCAGAATGAGGCTATGCCGATGAGAAATGTGGCCAGACCTTCAAGAATAAAGATCCAAGACCAGCCCGCTTTACCACCGATGTTATCCATTTTCGCAATAGCCGCTGCTAACAATCCACCAAAGGACCCAGCCAGTGCAGCCGCAGAGAAGAAGATAGCCATACGCACACCAAACTCGGATCGTTTGTACCAACAGGAAAGGAAATAGCTCACACCGGGGAATAAACCGGCCTCAGTAAGACCGAGGAACCATCGAACAGCCATGAGACCAGAGTAATTCTTCACCAATCCCATACAAGTCATACAGATGCCCTAAAAATTGTTAACAAAGCCCCTTGAAAGCCACTGACAGATCGTTCCATACCCATGCCATCATGATAAGAGGTATGAAGATACTTGGCCGTAATCGTTTGAGCAAGACATTGGTCAAGGGCTCGAAGACAGAGTATGAGACGAAAAAAATGGTCAAACAGGCATTGTACTGTGTACCACTTAATTTGAGATCATCTTCTAACCCGACAAGTTTCGCATTTCCAATATTTGTTCTACAATATTAGCAGTTAGCCAGCCGCATTGTATCCAACATACGGGAATTCAACAATTGATGACTCACCGATCAAGAAACGAAACAAGATAGAGGAGACTCAGCCACGGCACGAGACGAAGATCAAGCTTCCATAGGAGCTTGCGATCCTGCAGAAAAAAAAAGAAATTGTTAGCGCTGGGTACCTGCATTGATCGGCCTGCCATGCAGAAGCAAGCCAGGGAGGACAACGGGGAACAAAAAGGACGAGGCAGGGATAGAACGAGTTGCATACAATCTTCGCCCTTTCCTCCTCACTCAGGCCAGCATCCGGGTCAGCAAATCCTGCCAGTCTATCCTCGGTTTTGAGATCTTTCTCGGCATCTGATACTCGGGTAGCATCAAAAGGCTTCTCTGAGTCTTTCTCGGAAGTCGCAGTCATGTCGACGGGTTATCAATCCGATCGCTTCGATATAGGGTTCAATGAACCGGACCGACGCAATCCCAGATATTTAAAAGAGAAAGGACTGCCAAAGAAGAGGACAAAGCCAGCTTCACCGGATAATGGTAGTAAAGCGGGGGTAGCAAGCGAGCTTATAAATCGGTAAGTGAGACCCGAAGGTGAAGATCTAAGCCAATCAGGGTTGCATTAGGAGATTTCCAATTCATGCCACAGACAGGGGTTTTGCACAGATAACTTTGGGCCATTGGTGATTCAGACGTTAGCTTTGACTAGATGCATCTTGGTGGGGAAGGGATCATCCCTGCGATCGCTAGTGACTTGAGCGATAGGGATATGATCTGCAGATTGCGGAAGTGGTGGTGGCGGGACAGCGGGGTCGAAATATTTGGAGCGCACACTATCATCCATGGATGGTAATGGTCGGTAGAAAGTTGGTGGATTGGAATAGAAGAAAGATGATTGAAGATGGGAGAAGTTCAAAGTCGAAGCGGAGATCCACTTGTGTGGGGAGGTTGGGGTAATGCGGGGAAGCTCAGTTGAAGACTCAAAGAGGATGTGCAAGTTCAGAAGATTCCAGTGCTACTACTCGATAGTAGTACTGTTTAGCAAGATGAGTTGATCTGTTGTATACCGGAGACATAAGCAGACAGTTTTTCGTAGAGTCTAAAATGTTGCTCTAGGTATAGGCTGTTATGTATATAAGAGCATTATTAGTACCATGGAAAGAAAGATGTACGTTCATGGAACCGAACTAACACATACCTTCATGGTTTCAGGCACGCAGTGCTTGCTGAATGCAGTGACCCCAATTTACTTCCACCGGATAGTATTATACTTCATCCAAATCAAGACCGAGGCTGATATTTAAGCTCAACGGTCCATGGAGTCCCGCCTTGAACATCCCCGCATGCTGGCGAAACCGGGAAACTCTCGGCAAACGGCGTCGCGGAGAGGACCGACATTGGATTCTCTCAAAATGCCGTCGGTTTTATGATGGACTGTTAATCTCTGATATAAGATATAGCTGGAATCTTCATTGATCTGCAATTCAATTTAATCTGTCCTCCTCACTATTTCTTCCCTTCCCTTCCTTTCCTTTCCTTTCCTTTTTATCTGACTTCTAAATCCTAATCAATTAAACGCCTGGCCCAATACTTCCTCAATATTATCGCTTATCATTCTTACCATTGTGGAAATCGCCTATGTTCCCTGGTCATTTGAAATCTCGAAAATGAGCAATAGACCCTTGGGCAGCATGAATCACAACATAGAAACGGCTCAGCACTAGACCGCGCAAGGATCATGGCTGAACTCAAGGTCTGCATCGCGGAACTGTTTAGTGGCACGCAATTTGTTGTACGCCATGATTGCCATCTTGATCGAGGTGAAATGGAGGGTCGATGTTCCAGCCAGCACATTCTCTTGCGTGAATTCGATCCATTCAGCCCATTCCTCCTCATCCAAAAATCCCCGCAGAAACCCTCTCAGATCGAGGTGTTCAGAATGCACTTTCAAACACCGAGTACGTCCCCATTGATTGATCTGCTGATCCATCTCCTCGCCTAAAACGTAGGTAGGCGTGCCAACCTGCCGAACCTGGGTAGGCCAGTACCCAAGAAAAAGGGCCCCGTGTGTCCGACGCAAGAATTCCTGCGCTCCACTCTGAAGTACAAACTTGATCAACATGGTCGGATATCCATGCATGATGCGCTCTGTATTAAGCAGAGTGACCGACTCAATTTTGCCCCCCTCAACTCGCGAGAGAATCTCATGGATAGTCACCCAGGGAGGCAGACCTTCAATGACGACCGTCCGGTAGATATTCGTATCATGTTGAGAAGGAATGTAACGCAGGCCTGGGCCTGAGAATATCGGAGATTTCTTGAGGCCGGATATATTGTGATTATACTGGAGACCCTCAGCACTGTATGCCTCCCGCTTGTCATTGAACACACTGGACGAGTTCATGGTCCACCGTGGTAGAGCCGTCCAAGTAGGTGGAGCCGTACTCAGCCCAGTCCGCTCTACTTCAAGCATGGGGACATTGACCGATTCAGCAGGTATTTCCACCATGAATCCCCTACCAACCGCAGGTCTGGCCACAGCTCCAGGAGAGTGTGTACTTTTCATCAGACCAAGCTGCTTCTGGAACCATCCCACGGGGGTGGAAACTCGATACGGAATGCCAATATCCTTATGGACAATATCTGCCGTATCGATCGATGTTGGGATCCAATCAGTGCTTGTCTGCAATTCTTGAGAGCTGCTCAGGTCTTGCCGATCCGTGTTCGTTGAAGTGTGGGTGTCAGTTGGAGTTGATCCCTCAGAGTTCGCACAGTCAAGAACAATTGGAGAGCCCTTGAAACAGTTAGTCTGAATTTGATCCTGATTCAAGATGGATTCAAAGTGGATATTGTACCAAACGAATAACTGGGGTACTCGGTCTCTCGATCATGTCATTTCTGACACTAAATAAGATCATCAGAGTTGTCATCACCGAGGAGGTTTATTGAGTGCTTCAACATCAACCAAGAGGTGCATGGACTGTTTGAGCCCAAGCTTCGAGACTTACATTTCAGGAGCGAGGTAAGCATACTGAAATGCACCGACTGGTCCATCGACCAGATACGACAGATCTGTTGGCCGCTCTGGTGAAGTCAAGTTGGTCATATTGAAGAGAGTATGGACCTTTCGTCCCTCGGTGATGAGGGAAAACTTTGGAGAGTTTGTGATGAAATGAAATATGTTTGGGTAAAGAGACAAAAGAAGACTTGAAGAAGAAAGAGTTCCTCGAGGAAAAGACGGGAGAGAGCCTTAGTCACGTTTGGAACTTGGAAAGAGGGAAACAAGTGAGAGCATCAGAGCCAACTTGAACTTGGATTTATTTTGGTATCGCGACAAAAACATATTATGTTATGAATACACCTGAGAATTACTACCAGCAGCAAGACACTATGCAAGAATGGATAGTCTGTTCCGACTCTTCTCAGCCATTGTTGACTATTTGACTATCCCAAGAATTGTCCTTCAGCTAGAGCAATCCAGGGAAGCTTGTCATCCCAACAACGCTGAATCAATTGACGAGCATGTTGAATCTATGAGATTTCATGTCAGTTGTAGTCAAAGATCATAATCCGAATCCGAGAAGAACTCACCTGTTTCAGTCCAGACTTCTCTAGTACGAAGAACCGGTTCAGAAGCTTCGTCCGCTGCGTCGGATCGCGAGACTCACAGCCAGCGGTGAACAATGGAAACAGCGAGCAAAATTCAGGCGGCGCATTGGGTGGCATGCGCTCTAATGCCCCAATGAGTTTGCGGAGAGCTTCCTGGACGGGGAAAGAGTCTGGTGAAGAGCCAAGTACACGTCGGTGGAGATGAAGCAGTCCTGCACATCGGAACGCCTCTTCAATGGCCATCATATCATCACATTCCTCTATGTGGTGATCTGGATTAGCATGAGCACGTTCACTGAGACCCTCAATGTCTCCTAGAACAGCCTGAGCTTCCATCACAACCTCTACTGAAGGATGCCAGGCCTGTCTGAAATTTCCGTGCTTGTCGAATCGTTCATTATCGCACTGTTGCACGAGTCGGCCCAGACGGGTGAAAAATTCGCCGGTTCGAGGGGTGAAGCCAGTGAAACAGTCCACGGCAAATTCATCATAGACTTCAGAGCCACAACAGGCAGTTAGAACAGTATGATACAGCATGAGCGGCGGCCCAGCTTGGCGACAGGATAAAGCCCCCATGGTGTCGAGATAGCCCAGCCAGCGAGCAAAAAAAGCTCCAATTCGATTTCCTGGTCGCGCAATTCGCTCGCTCCGGGCAAGGAACAGATCCCGTGCAAGCTTCAGATGGCTTTGCCACGTGATCGGCACTTCGAACGTACTAGGAGAGACGATCTTCAAGGATAACAGAAGAATTGCCGTGGCAAGATGACTGTCGGTGATCTCGTCCGGGGATGATTCCAAGGCGACACGCAGGGCCGGGAAAACCTCGCTCACCCAGTGGGCAATTCGGTTTGCCGGCTCAGGTTGACCCATATATCGCGCTCGATGACTTGCAGAGTACGCCAACAAAAGGTTCAAGAGATTTGGGTCTCCTGTGGCCATTGAGGGAAGCACGGAAAGGAAAGGATTATTTTCGCAATCGTGAGGTACCAACATCCTAGACGTATGGTTGAGAAAATGATGAAAGTACATCAAATTGATTGGGTTCTCCAGCAGAGTTCGAGGCAGCGGTGACAAATATCTCGGGATATTGACAGGTACCGGAGACGCATAGTACCCCCCGCCATAATCATTATTTTGCGTCGCAGGTGAAGCCCAAGGCGCACTGGGAGAGGCGCTGTCACAACTTCTGCTCTTTGTGGCAAGTGAATCGAGCGCCGAGTTGATATCGATAGCAGCATGGTCATTATTTAGGGCGAGATCCCGATCTGGACGACCACAATCCATACCATAGTTGTCGGTTACGCTGGTCAGATAAGCCTGCCATTTGCTTTGCGCCAACGAAGACTCTTTTAACGCATGGTCGTCTTCTGACTGGTGTAATGAGCGGACTGACTCGCTACTTGGGGCACTCATTGACTCGATCCCATGTTGACCATGAACGGGGGATGCCGTTGCAGGAATGCCGCTTGTTGATGTCTCGTGAGATCCGAGCAAGGCAAGAATATCGCTATGACTGGAAAGATTGCGCATTTGGTCATCTCGGTGCCTAAAAGCATCCAGATTGAAACCAATTCCATGATTCACATGATCTCCCTCCGGGTTGTGCCTGGAGGAGTGATCGGTCCCGTCGGGCGAGTCCCGAAGAAATGACTCTGGCTGAGACACAGAATTGGCATGAAAAGCAAAGGCAGAGAGAGACCGCAGGCCAACTCCCTGGTCGGCCGCTGGCGAGAACGACCCATGGAATGAGGGCCCAAATGGATACCCCGATAGAGGAGCAGAAGACACTGCGCTTGTCATGGGGGAGTGCTCACTCCATGTTGAAGAATACTGTGTCCCTGATTGAGAAGGGGAATGTATTTCCTCCGGCCCAGACTGGGGCTTGGGGGAGTCGAAAAACCCTAAGTGGGCATTTGTGCCGGGGGAGATGGCACCCGGAGAGCCCAAGTCCCCAGTTCGAAAGTTTACGAAGCCATCCGATGACGGAGGATTGCTTCCTGGAGTAGGCAATTGAATTGGTTTAGCAGAGCTCGTTGGAATGGGATCAAATCCAATCAAGGTGCCTCCATATCCACTGGATTGGGAGCTGGGTGAATCTACAGACACTCTTTTCGTCCGACCTCCCCAGTTCAAACGGACACTATAATCACACGCCTCGCCTTGTCTTTGGCAATTAAGACAAATCGGCTTCTCTTCTCCACTGCAGCAAATTTTGAGTCAGCTAACAGATGTCACGAGATGTTGCCTGCTTTCTTACCATTTCACCTTGCGTGCTTTACATGGCCTGTAGCACGGATTAGCTGGTAGGTCGACATACTGACTGAAGGAATTCAACTTACCAGCACCCTTTCCGACTTCTTCTCTTAGGCTCTGGTGCGCCAGGTCTCCTTGGACGAGGCATTACCCGCCACAAACAGAGACAACTGGCCGCAAGTGGCAAGAGGCGAGAGGTAAGAATGAAAATTTCACAAAATAAAATATTCACAAGAGTGTCAAAGTAACAAAAGAAGAAGAGCAGGATATCAAACGATGGTACACGGTACACTCTTCAATTCCTTCGCATATGAGCCAAATATTCTCAGTTTGATATAAACTACCTCACGAGGGACACAGATCGGATCGCCTTTTGCGACGGGAACTGTGATGACCCCAGGTAGCAACGAAACGAAAATCGACCAGACACCCACACCTAGTAGACAAGCACATCGAGGTGTGGGAGGGAGATGTGCCTTGAAGAGAGAAAATCCAGTGGAAAAGCTGCAACCTACAGCTCTGAATGAGTGTTCTGCAGGATATTGCAGAATAATAAAGGACGATCGTGACGATCACGCACGACTCTGGGGAAAAACCGGGGATTCTGGGGAAGGCCCACTTAACAATTAAAGCCCCTTTTCACCATACAATTCTCCGACGAAAGACAGAGAAAGAGAAAGAGAAAAAAAAAGACGCAATGGAAATTCAGAAGAGCGAGGATGAGTATCTCCAAAAGTGTGGGGAAGATGATAAGGATCAGTCATCAGCCGGAAATTCGGCAAAGGTATTCATCCGGAGCGGGATGCCGCGGCAGACCGGTCACGTGGCAACCAACGCACGGGCCAGACGGGATCCGCGGGACTGGGAAAGTCCCGAGGGTCCGCGTGGTTTCGTCACTTGGTTGGTTCAAAGCCGGTTGTTGCTTCACTGTTGGGCTTCATTTCCTCAACCATGTCTCGTGCCCTCATTCAGAAGCATCCTTTGCAGAGGTTGCACAGTCCCTCTCGGGGCATCTCGGCCTTGGTTCATGTATGTTGATGGTCATATCTCTTTCATGAATAGAATTTTGCGTTGCTGTTACAATCCCGATCTGGTGGAGATTTAATCAATCCTGACCATATGAATTAGTTGACCGGTCTCGCAAGCTTTACATGGTCTTTCAAATAGTATGTTCACCGAGACTGCGATTTGACCCAGTGATTTACGTAAAGAATACTTGCTAACGCGATGATATAGCATGCACGAGAACCCTAACCACGCGTATGTCTTCCCGAATGAGCGTCGGATTTACTCGGGTTGATAATTCGAATGATAGTGTCTGATGATCATTTCAGGAACGAAGCTTATGGCTGGCATTTTCAATATCTGACCGTGATTGGTCTATCTCTATCAACCCTCACTTTCATCTTTGCTATTCTCGCCGATGTGACACTATCACGACGACTCTTTTTGATCAAAAATCTCTTGTCGGTGTGCAGTGCGCCGCTAGAGGTACTGATCAGTGTCCTCTACTGGGGACTACGACTGGTTAGTATTCCGTATGGGATGTGTCTTCCCCACGCTCAGGGCTAATTCATCTAATTGAGTTTCAGATCGATGAACGTCTAGTCGTTCCCGATTGGGCTGTCATCCCTCTTGATGCCGGTACGTGGTTAAACCCCGGGGCCCGCTTGAATCAACCCCGCCACTCTAGTTTTGTGGGGAGCATTATCTTGCTAATAAATCTCGGTAGATATAAGCTTTCATGCAATGCCATCCATCTTGATGCTGATTGACCTGCTTTTTCTATCGCCACCCTGGACAATTACCGTCCTGCCCTCTCTCGGACTCTCCGGTGCCATTGCCTTTGGCTATTGGTTCTGGGTGGAACGGTGTTTTTACTTCAATGGATGGTACCCATATCCCATCTTTGAGCAATTACCGACTCCGGGTCGTATCGCTCTTTTCTCGCTCAGCGCCGTTGTGATGGCAATGAGCACTGCCACACTGAAATGGCTGCACGGTCGCGTTAATGGCTTTGGGGTTCCCATTCCAGCTCAATCGCGCCCAGGAGATATTAAGCGAGCAGATGGTCTGTAAAGCCGTGAGATCTTGACTCCATATTTCTGGTACCATCGTGGGGAAATTTTCGAGGATTTTGTTGTATATTTCGGGGCATAGATACTAGAGTTTAGACTTGCATAGTCCTAGTGCAACAGAGCACAAAGGATCTTGCATAGATCTAGAAATGCATTATGTATAGCATGAGCCTATGGCTGTAAATACTTCCTAGTAGCTACAGTAGGTATTGCACTAACGAAGGGTGTGCCAATATCTATTTCATTCAATACCTGCTGGCTTCGTTGAGCGTGAGGTTTATTCAAACCTGAACTGATCACCATCCTGGCTTCTGTGACTTTGGCAATTGGAATCAAAATCATATCGATTGCTGGATTGAAGTGGCTGCACTTATAACTTTCTAGTAATTGCTTTCGTACCAAGCGATAGAAGTCACACTTACAACGGGTTGTAAGTGATCCTTGAAAAAACTCGCAAGCAAATGAATCTAGAGGTACTTGGAAAAGAATGAGCATTATGACTACAAAATAAATTTCCTGGTCCTGGACTGTGAGAAGAAAACCACTCCTCTTAACAATCGTCTCTATATTCTTGGGTCAGGTCTAGTCACTGCCTTAGACAGAGAACCCCGAAACCCCGCATATGTATCCTGGTCTTAACAATCTGCTAGTAGCAGATTGTTACGAGCTTTTATCAAATGCAACTCATCTCAGTTCTATATCCGCCAGCCAAGCCATATTACATACCACTCCTCCAAACTTTTCTTTCCATTTGAAAAAGACCTAAAAACCCTTAAGCGTTGCTTTTGCGCAAGCACTCACAAATCTGGCAAAGCTAAGCTAGAAAAGATACAACAATGGCCAATGATCTGCCTGAAGAGGTCGACACCTGTCGAAGCTGGCGATATATCGCCACATCCGAATTTTCGTCGAAATTGGACGGGGCCAAGTGGGCCGTGAAACAACAGGGCTGTCCGGATATTGTCAACAATGCCATTGCAGCGCGCAAAACAGGAGAAAAAACAGCCTGTGGCCCCGTTGATGACGCTTTACGATACCATTATGGCAGCCAACTGTGCCGAACTCGCGACAGATGTCGAATGAAAAGACCTCTATCTATGGCAGGGTGTGAGAGATCTAAGCCCATTCAATTGGCTTAGCAAGTTGCCAAACAATCTTACATCACAAAGAACATCATGATCTATAATTGCACTGAAATTTTTCCAAATATGAACAAGACCAGGTTTGTTTTGGACTCCAATGCCCTGGAAAGAATTTCTTAGGGAGCACAAAATCCCAGCGTTTTTTTTAATTGGGTATTCATCAGCTCTAAGGCACAAAGAGAGCTAGCATTTGTCTATAGATGACCAAAATACCTTTGGATCTCTATCATCAACGGTGATTTGAAATTGTTCAAGAAGTGCTTGCAGTGTTTCGCGGCAAACACGTATTTGTTGAACATAAAAATTTCGTAATCAGCCTCTCCAGTATACTTCTCAATTAGCTAAAGCTCACTACCTGGTCGACATACATAATCTTCCTTTTTATTCTGAAAAACAATCGTGAAATGGTTAAAAATGGTAATGTCTATACTTCGTAGTCGAATTTCCTTACTCAGCGGATTCTGCTGACATAACCACCGATCCTCCGTCTTCCCGGGAAATATAACTTCAATCAACTTGCAACCTCTCGACTCGACTCTGCGGCAATTCCTTATACCTTCAACACTCTCGCAATGTCGGTTCGCTCAATAGTAGGCGGTCGCATGGCCTCCAACGCAATGGCTGCTTCTCTCATCTCTCCCCGCTCGGTCCAACCAGCCTCGCAAATGGCCTCTAAACTGCTTGTCCGACCTCAATCGACGGCAGCTCGCCCATCAACCGTGAAGCTTCGTCCTGCTCCTTCGGCGCTGGCCCACCCCACTGGCATGCGGATGCAATCGACATCCGCTCCAAAGGAGGCTGTGAAGTTGGACTGGGACTCGTTCTTCAAGCTCCGTGCCTCCCGCCGCCGTTACTCCCTCGCCTCGTCCGTTGCGACTTCGCTTGTGTCGACAACTGCCGGTGTGCAGGTTCTCTCCGGTATGGATCTGGAGTCTTTGGGTGCTCAGGTCATGGGTCTGGATCCATTCGTTGTTCTCGGTATGGCGACGGCGGCCTGCGGTGCCATGGGATGGTTGGCTGGCCCGATGGTCGGTAATGGTATCTGGGGATTGGTCTATCGTCGGTTCAAGCCGTCTGTTGCCATTGTAAGTATCCAGCATTGTGCGCAATGTGATTTCTTGATATCGAGATCTAATATTCACTCTTCGTTCTCCAGAAAGAGAAGGAATTCTTCGACCGCATCCGCCAATACCGTGTCGATCCCTCCACCAACTCCATCTCCAACCCTGTCCCTGACTACTACGGCGAGAAGATTGGAAGCGTAAATGGCTATCGACAGTGGCTCAAGGATCAGCGTGCGTACAACCGCAAACGCCGTAACTTCATCGCCTAAGTTGGACATTTGTGGCATTCATTTCCCTCGAATCTATTCATGTGCATATGGTTGACCCTGCCTGCATTGCTCGCAAGTTCAGGACCGTGCCGGTCGATTGTTTCTTTTCTATTCTTTCTGTTACTATATCTCTGGATCGGTGTTTTGCTTTTCTCATTAGCGGTCTGGGCGAGCTGGGGTATTACTTCTGTATTTGAGAATGTCTTGGTAGCGCCAACAAGCTGCATTTATCTCTTTAGTATCATTCATTATGTTTCATTGAAGCTATTATTGCTAAATCTGCTCAGGATTGTCATTCAGATCATCTAGATCCTTCCCTAGTCACGGATAGAATCCTGAACTACAGCTTCGACAAGGCCTTAGGAGCCCGACCTGTATCGACCTCAGTCCACCAGGGTAAGCGTGCAGGAGGATTATCGTCCAGGTTAGCCCGGAAATTAGGTTTGCGCTTTTCGAAAAAGGCTTTAACGCCTTCCTTTTGGTCACTGTGGGAAGTTAGCACAAGCCAGCAAAAGACAACCGTAACATGGGAACATACTCCGAAGCAAAGGAATGGTAGAGAATTTGAGATTCAACAAGATGAGCCTCTTCCACAGTCCCAGGATTACGCCACATAAGAGCCCGGTTGAGATAAGACGAGGCCGGACTGACGTTCTCTGCAATTTCAGTCGCCAACTCCAAGGCTCGAGGCAGTACCTTGGATGCATCTGGAAGTGTTTCATTGAACAAGTCTCCAAAATGCTTGGAAGTGGGCGGGAAAACAGCACCTGTTCCGACGAGATAATTGGCATTGGAGAAGCCGATCAATCGGGGCAGGAAATAGGATGAGCAGGATTCCAAGACGATACCACGACGTCCGAAGACGAAGCCATACTTGCCCTTTTCATAAGCGATTCTGCAGAGAGCAACGAGGTCAGTAATGAGAGAGAGATTTTTGAGAGAATGTGAAATCTTACCGAATCATCGCAGGCAGGGTCATGGTCATACCAACGCCAACAGCAGAGCCTTGCATAGCTGCGATGGTAGGCTTCCGGCATCGATGAATAGCCAGAACAACGCGTCCGCCACTACAAATAATAGAATCAGCACTGATCTCAGAAGCACGATGCAAATAGTCGAAAGTGGAATGAAGGCTGTCCTACCCATCTCGATGATTGGCAGCAGCGTGCTGCTCAACATGGCTGTTGAAGCCAATATCGAGATCAGCACCGGCACAAAAGATCTTGCCGGCACCAGTGAGTACAATGACTTTGACTCGTTCGTCGACGTCGAACATGGGGAAGAACTTCTCGAAGTCCTGGACCATCTGTCCGGTGAAGGCATTGTTGTTGGCAGGACGGTTCAATGTCACGACCACGACTGGGGTCACAGTTGGAGAGCCGGGTGGATGATGGGAAACCAGGACATGGCCGGTTGTAGGCACCTTTTCGTAGGAGTCTGGAAGGTCCAGGGGCTTTGGGTCGAAGATCATCTTGATTAGGGAGGGTCAACAAGTGGTGAAGAGGTGAGGAGGGAAGTGGAAAGTGGAAGATAGTAAAGATATCAACAAAGACGAGTGAATATGTACTACTGGGAGTATATTTGAGTCACTCCAACTGTACTTAAACTTCTGGCTCTGGTAGAATTCCACGTACTAGACTGTCTCACTCGGTGTCCAGTGAAGACAAATCAGAAAAATAAAAGTTCCAAGTTCCAAAAGGAAAAGTGAATTAATTCTTGTAGTTGAAATGTTTTGAGGCTCGACCTCGGCTCGGCTTGGAGTGTGGAGAAGACCCCGCATAATGCAGATACTATACTACTATGTACATAGTATACATATATTGTAATCAGATCATAGTTCTTTATTAAAGTAGAATACTGCAGTTGACCTGAAAGAGTTTAGTATAGATTATATTCCGGAGAGACTGTGAGATAGTTACAAATAGTAGGTAACTACTAATTAGTTAGTGCCTGACTAGGATATCAACTGGAGAACACTGCTGATACACTACCAGTAATCAAGTAAGCAATTACTATTACTTACTAGTTCCTTCAAATACTCAAATTATATAGACCATCAGCTTGAGTTGATTACGTGGGCAGAGATGACAGCCAATATGTATACAGTGTTAGTGTATACAGAAGCAGAGAGTATAGATGCATGCGGCATAGGAGTATGACCTCATCAGGCGCAAATATTTCAAACACATGATTTTTAGTCCATTTCTGTGAGCAGCAGACATAAGACTGGTTCTCGACTATATTCTATTATATTCAGGTACATTTAATTTTCTATTATATATTGAATATACCCATATACTATATACTATAGTGTATACTCTATACTCTCTGCAAGAGTGAATGAAGGCGGAAAGAATCTGATCGGATCTGCTGCCCCCACTCGTCCCTCTTCAACTTCTCCTTTGTCAATCCAATTCGATTCTCACCTTTTCATCATATCTTTTCACACCGTCATGTCTGGAAGGAATATCTCTTATGGCCGCGGAGGCGCCGGTATGCTATTATCCTTCGCTCTTCACCCCTTCACACTCACTAATGTCCACCCCACAGGCAACATTTCGCGCCAACACTCCGCTCCATCTCCCCGAGACCTCGTCACGCCCACAATCAAGCAAGAAGTCTATACAACCGGTCGCGGAGGCTCAGGGAACATGGCCCACAATGATCCCGATAGACCAGAGATCGCGCGGGAAAGCCAGGACGTCGAATCCCCTCCGCTACGGGCGCAACAGATGCCCCACCACACCGGGCGAGGTATGTGAGCTCTTGATAAAAAAAAGGAATAGAGCACTTTCTGACACTTATTCGAATGAATTACAGGTGGCGCAGCCAATGCGTATATTCCTTCCCCAGAAGAAGAAGAGCGAGCTCGACAAGAACAGGAGGCGGAGTTAATGCGCGTGCGCACTCAGGATAAAGACCGCATTAAGGAGATCGAGCATGAGCGTCAGGAACTGCGCAGGGAATCTCCTTCTACCTAGTATAAGAAGCTGATGCTTGTGATCCTTCATGGACTTGGTCTTGATGTCGCCATGTCGCCGTTCTTAGACTGCCGTCGATCGATGGGGTTTAGCCAGGACAGAATGTTCACGACGGCGACGGACAGCCTTGGCGAAAAATCAAAAGAGGACAAAGAACAAGTCTACGGGACTGGCCAGAATATATCCACAAAGTGCTGCGGGCAGTACCTCAAGGTGGGGTTGGGCTTTATCTATCGGTGTTTTTGTTTTTGCTTTTTTCTGTTTGTGTCTTATCTTCTCGATTTCATTGGATGCATGGGATGAGGAAGATAGATGGCGCTTGGTGTTGGGAATGCCCACATATTATATTCATTAGTGTTCGGATTCTCTCTTTCTCGGCGCAGGAAGATGGTTTTCTATCCTTGGGATTTCTATCCTAATTACAACGCTTTCGTGATTCGTTATATACAATGGTCGCGCCCGTGGGCGCGAATGCAAGGTGTCTAGCTATGTCGGACTTCATCAAGGGCTCAAAGACAACGAAGTTTCCAGGAGAAAACAGGGACCTGCCTGTGCCATGGAGTAGGCTCCAGCTTGTAGTTCGATATCAATCATTCACAGCCGTGACTAGCGACCTTCGATGAAGCAGCGCCACAAAAATGGGCATGATCATTCTGGAATAAAGCAGCCGGTGGCATCAATAGGCCAGCTGATCAGCTCACGCCACTCTGGCCCAAGCAATCTCACAATCTCCTTGAGAACCCGAGTGCCCCAAGTGCCCATCCACCACGAGTCACGTAGGTGGTGCAAGGTAACGGCATAGTGAGCAAGAACTACCAGAGCAAACGGCTCTCGCTCTCGGACCACATCTTGAAATCGCCCAGGAATGCGCAACGGCCAACAGAATGCAAAGTCTTTAGGCTCGCCCCCATTCATCAGCTGCTGCAAACACTCACTCAAGTGTTCGATAGCGTTTTCATAAACTCCAGCTTCGTGACTGGGATTGCGAGATGCCTCAATGGCATTCTGTCGCTGCATTGCCCCAACCACTAGCCGGGACATGTCTGGCATCGTCGGACGTGATGCAGAAGGTCGCACAAGCGGCCATAGCTCGCCATCCGCGACCCGTTCCACCGTGGTCATCATCGCTTTCACGAGCCATCGCATGAGTTCAAACACCTCCAGAAGCTCGTCCAGCACGTCCGACTTTTCGTCTTCTGCTACACTGTTGTGAATCAGACAGTATGCAAAGGGCCACACCAGTAACACACAGCAGAGTGCGAATGCTGCGTTGCATTGCGATTGAGTGAGCTCTCCCGCCCCATCTGGATAGAGACCTGCTAGTGCCTGGGCGTGGTGCTCCCGTGCTGCGAGTAGATATCTCCATTTGCGCTCCAGGTTCCGACTAGCTCCAGCCAGCTGCAGAGCGGATAGGGCCAACAGTCCATGTCGAAGAGAGGGGAAACGCAATGATAATTGCGGGATTGTTGTCTTCCAAAGCAATTCCGCCGAGGCATCGCGGGCCATAGATTGATATGTCGTCGTGCACCAGTACATCATCAATTCCAGATCCTGCATACTACATGATTCCTCCGATGCGGGTGCCTCATTTATCAATGCCCCCTGGCCCTCGATTGAAAGCTTTGATGGTGGCGCCAGATCTGTCATGGTGGGCGGGATCTCAATGGATGAGCTTGTAGTTTCAGTAGACGCAATGGAATCACTGGAGACCGACGACGCAGAGCGAGTTTTATCATCCAGACGCGTCAGGCGAGGTCGAGGCCGATCCACCATGACCATACTGTGATCAGGGTAAAGAGAGCCGACAAGCTAGCAAAGAAGTGTCAGATTGCTACTATAACGTTCTGATGATATAGACAGAGGACTGGCTCTTTGAATACGGAATCAGCCGGAATCAAGCTGTCACTGTCGCCGCATAGCTGCATGGACTGGGGCTGTACCTGATACTCGTGCAGGCCCCGATAGAGTCGCTTATTGGGGGTGGTCATCGATATTAGCTTGAGGCGGGGATCAGCTTGAGAAAAAGCTTCCCTGAAGATTCAGCCCGACTTCACCTGGGCGGTGCCGAGAGCGAGCACATAAGGATAAGAACGCAAAACTGTGAAATATGAGAATTTCAACAGCAAGGAGTAGATACAAAAAAAAAAGAAAAACAACGCAAAAAGAAGAGGGTCAAAAGCCAACCCTGCAAGTTCACGCGTGGGGCCAACAGGCTTGCAGGGCAGCACAGCAGAGCTACAGCGATTTCCCTGAATTGGTAAATGCAGGGCCGACATGACATGTTGGCAATTCAAGGCTGCATGGCAAATGTCAAGGGACTCCTCTGCCGAAAAGAGGTTTCTCCTTTAAGCAAGTCACCGCGAGGCGAACATCCCTGGTCCTTGCGCAAGTAGCCAAGATAGTGTATATCGCCAATTGGGAGTAAATAATGACGATGACCGAGGTCCATCAGCACTTTGATCTACGGCCGATGATGATACGAGCGACGCACTTGCCGAATCGCGGTTAGGCCCCGGAGTGGAACGAGCAAGTGGGGAGGAATTGCTGCTGTGCACTCCATTTGAGTAGCGGACAGACGGAGAGTTGGGAGGGGAGCAAAGTTGATCGACCAAACAGAAAGAAGAAGAAAGTCCCACGGCAAATTGAGTGGAGTCGGTCTATCCCGATGAGTCAGCAGGACGAGCACCGCGTTTTCCCAATCGGGGCATACGTGAAAATCACATGATGTACACATTATACATGGTAGTATACATAGTTAGTTGTAGATAGTAATACATGTACAGTTGATTATTGCTATAAAGATGGATAGATAGAGACAGATATATAGAGTGTACGTGGAACAGTACGTACTAGATGCAAAAAATGCGGAATTTAGATAGTAGTCCAAAGTTAAGTATTGTGAAAGGAAATGTCACTATACTAGTTACATACTATGTACTACACTATGTATCCCGCCAAGACTGGAAGGTTTAGTCTTCCTGCCCAGAGCTTTCGCTTCAAGTATCCGAGCCCTAAAATGGCGGTGTGCTAGGCTTTAGCCCGATTACTTATACATTAGTGTACTACTGTATTTACTAGTCGTGCTCCAATATCAGGAAATTGTTGTAACTTGAACCAAATTGACTTGTGTAAAAGTGTTATGAAGAGATATAGATGCCAGTCACCATTATGTGCCAATATTAGTATGAGCATCTGATAATTCTGACCCCACCGACCAAGGCTCAGACTAAACCATCCAAGACTGGGCATGTCGTTGGACACGACCAGACGTGGATGGAATTGGACGAGCCATGCCACCTCCAGGAAGGCTGATTGTTTTACCACGCAGCCATTTGCTCACAGTCGAGTTATAGTATAAGTTATAGCCTCGAGACTGGATATTATTCAGTGTGCTCATAGTATCCGTCAAGTTCTGCACAATTGTATTGGCAGTCATGGTCCAGTTGCTGGTGGAGTCAAGAGCAATATCAAAAGAACCCTTCCCATAGCCAGAGTACGCAGTGCCAGACCAAGTACTGAAATCCGCCAGTGACCAGCTGATGTAGCTACCATTGTAGACAACCAAGTCCCCGACGAGATCAGACTCCGAAACAGAAATACTCACTTCAGCCGGCTGTAAATTATTATTATCCGAGTAACTGGCGTAGTAGTCAAAATCCTGCGTGATCTGAGAGAAGTTGGCGACAACCAAAACACCAGATACAGTATTGACCTGGGTGCTTTTGAGAGTCACATCGGCAATAACGTTACCGAACCAAAGCGCTGGCATCGTTAATCCGGTTGTAGTAAACTTGGTGTTTGTCAGATTGAGACTTGCACCACTTAGACGAGTCTGACTGCTAAACATGGCTACACCACCTAGCAGTCCAGCTGTACAGTCACAGTGTACTAGAGTGGCAGACTGTGCACCATCGGAGAAGACAACTGGACCCTTCTCGGAGACACTCACCACATTTCTCGCATGAATTGATCCCAAGGCATAGAAAGTAGCGGAGCCAATACCAGCAGCATGTGCGACGCTATCCTTAACATAAACGTAGCCTGCAGGAGAGTCACCAGAGAAACTGGAAGATCTTCGACCACCAGAGTACACATGGAGATTGCTCCCATAGATTGTACCATTTCCAGAAGCATACAATCCATGACTCACGGGACCAGAGGAATATAGCCAGGAATTGGTCACGTTGATCACAGTATTGGTTCCATATGAATAGAACCCGGCAGCACCATTGTGGACAGTAACATTGACATGGTCAAAGACTGCATTTGAGCCATTGGCCTGAAGAAAATGTCAAGGCTATAGTCCTTCAGTACGAAGAGTAGTCATGGAACTTACTACATTGATTGCCGCATTGAATCCCCAGAAACTCGCCTCATTCAAATTAGTTGAATAGCCACTCTTGTCAAAAGTCATGTAGGAGCCACTGAAAGAGCCCTCCTCTGTGACTAGAAGCACGCTGGTGTCGTTGGTTGTTGCAGACCAAGTAGCATGGCTAGCACTTGCAGTCTTGCCTTTGACATCGTGGGTTGCGAGAACTAACTTAAAGCTTAATTTTTCACCCAGATACAAGCTCAGTTGGCTATTAGACTCACTGTCAGACGGCTGTACGGATATCATTGCAATATCATAATCCGGAATGATGGCATTGTCGGCCGCCCATAGCGAGGGATCAATCACATCCGAGGGATCATCGATGGTGATCGAAGCTAAGACAACAGCCGGCCAGAAAAGAAAAGACTTGATAAACACCATGGATTGCTGGGAGGGAGCTGGATGAGAATCTCAAGTTTGATGCGGTTTCGTGGCTCTCGCTGGATCTTTTCATTGAAAATGAAGCGTCTGATCGCCTCATATACTCCATGGCTTTCATGTTTAACACCAAGGCCGCGCAATTGCTTCGTGTGATGAGACGAACCCCCCTCCACATCAGTAGACATATTGATTGAACTGCCCCTTTCTGGACCAAGTGGAGAAGGACTAGCTGCCGTAGGCTGCAAATCCGGGGTAGCTGTGGGGAAAATGAGAAGCTGGAATGACAAGAGCCGGACCCCCACATTCCGAGTAGCAGTGACTAGCTGAGATGCTTGAAAACACTTCAATTTAGAGGGGCTACGCCAAGGAAGCATACGCAAGCTTTTGAGTGCTCTTGTTTAAGTTTCCAGATTGCTGGATAGCTGGTTATGCAAGAAGATTTGGTAAGCGGGATAGTGACGTTGTGGTTTCAATCAAAGAGCTATAAGGGAAAGAAAATTACAAGGGTCTCAATGGTCTCAATGGGAATAGTATATGGGAGATATAACGGACGTCAACAGGATCAACATGGCATTATGGACATGCTGGTCGATATAATTCTTCAAATATAAGGAGCGTCAACGATTCAAAGCAGTGCCCCGTTGACGGGATTGAAGCAAAATGCAGTTCTCAAGAATCCCATATGCTAGCCCCAGACAACGCCGCAAGGGCAAAATGTGACCCTAGAGTTGGCCTCGCCCGGAAAGAATAGGATTGCCCTGCGGAATACCCATTGCTCGCCTCGACCCAATATCGATCTGACCACGGAGCAGTGTTCAACCCATTGGCTAGATAAGCATGCAGATCATTGACGAAAAGATCCCTGGCCTCACCGGTGACAGTTGCAGCCACGAAAGATTGCCAATTCGTCTGGCCCCAGGATATACCCCCATCGAGAGGAACGCCCGCTGTACCCCGCACAGTTGGATAAAAGTCCGTGGTGGCATTGTAAACTTCGTCTGGGAAAATGTCCAGGTCGAAAAGGACGTCTGGGTAGTGGTTGAAAACCAGAAACCATGGGGTAGTATTGTACTGGGTCAAAAAGCGAGTGCCAGCGTCGTCTGTGCCTACATTATCTGTCCAGATCTTGTCCGCCCACTCCTGGCCAGTTGTGGTGTAGTTTTTCTGATCAGTGAGTGCACCATACACAGAGAGACCAACTGCAGCTTTCACTGCCAGATTAGTTTGGTTTACCAACTCGCCCAATGCATCATTAAGTGATAGCTGTGAGGCTGGGTATAAGCCATTCTCGTACAGGTATTCAGCATATTGTTTCAATTGTGCTGAATAGGTGCTCGACAAATCAGTGTTTCCAGAAGCTTTTTCATATGCGTATGTGAGGATAATGATATTGCCGCTCTCCTCGATGGGCATTTCTTCACCATCCTCTGGATGACCCGTGGCATTGGGATAGCTTGCACCCAGTTCGTGGACCGCATATGGCTTGGTGTAGTCATCGCTGGCTTGGTACTCGAACACCGGGAGAAGGAGCAGTTTGAGATATTCTGGGCTTAGTGAATAGAATATGGGAAAGGTGGCATAAATCACGTCCACGGTGTTGATGTTCCCATCACTGGAGATCTCCTTGATAAAGGCACGTACATCATCTGTATCCAAGGAATCGTTCGGGATGGTAATTTCAATGCCACCGTAGACCTGCCGAACAGATAAAGCCAGGATATCCGAGTAATTAGACCCATAGCTAGATGTGCCAGTGCTATCAATGAGATCGTCAAAGTTGGACGATTCACTGTTAGCTGACGAATAATCATCCAAGAAGTGAACCACTGCAGCTGTGGTATTTTTATATGTTGCTCGATAGTATCCTGTCTGTGCCGCGCCGAGAAAATCAATGGACTTTTCTCGCACATGTCCGATAGCAAAGGTCACGGCAGATGCACTAGCCATTGTGCCCAAATCATGGACAAACCCTACTACACCATCTGAAGTCCATTCGGCATGATTTCCGCTCAAAGAACCATTGCTAATAAACTGGTCTCGTACAGCTACTCGCGGTCCCGCCTCAGTGGAGAGCGTGCTGCTGTCCGACGGGCGGGTCGCATAAATAGCGCTACCCCACAGAGCCTGGCCGTTGTCGTTCTGCGAATAAGTTGCGGCTCCGTTCCCCTCGATCTGGAACACGCCCGTCTTCCCGCTGGTGGAGTAACCCCAGTTCGAGTCACTGGTCTGACCAATCCAACTCGAATCAATGTCGGAGTATACTTGCACGGAAGCGGAGTCACCTGCGGTGACGGTGACTGTCAAGTAGGAGAAAGGCAGTGATTGGCGAACATAATTCTTGGGCGAAACAGGCGAGAAGAAGTCAAGAGTGAACTCGCGTGAACCGGCTCTGACGGTAAAGGTGGAATGAGTGGAAGTGTAAGTGGCTGCAGTCACAGTTCCCGCCTCGGTATTGTCATTGGGACTAGCCACACCAAACAAGTTATATGCGCTTCCATCGACGCGCGCAATAACAGACCAGACTAAATTGTTGCCGGCCCAGAATTGCGCATTTTTAGATGGCAATGATGCGACCGAATTTCCTGGTATCCACGCTATGTTGATCGGTCAGTGAGACAGATCCACATGGAGTCTGGAAGACATACACACTCACCCGACAAGTATGGACTGCGCACTGCCAGAGGATATGAAGGAGGCTTTACTGGAGAATAGTCAACTGCACTGCTCGTTGTGATCCAACTAGCAGCTACCAGGGCGACTGTGCACCAGGCGCGGCTTAACATGGCGTGGAAGAAAGATGATAGGCGAATATGATCAATTTAAACTGCACCTGCTGAAGATTCGATCGTTGATAAGATGAATCCTTCGGCACGAAGAAAAAGAATGAGGGCTTGTGCCAGGTTTATAATGACATGACATGGCTTCCAACGGCGAGGGGCTGGGGGCTTAAATAGCCCTCAAAGATATGACAGACATTCAATCACAACATAAGGAGAAGACCTTGCGTGAGGCTGCTCTCATTCAAATCATCCTGTCGGCAAGATGGACGTGGGGTATAGACCTGGAGAGACAATATCATTTGCTGGCGGGTATGTACTGTATACTAGACAAGATGAGCAGGGATGAATGTTGCAATTGCTGAATTAGCACGCCATCCTGTACTCTCTGCGCAGTCGAATGAATCGGAAGTCATTATATTGACGAATAAATAAATAAACGAGTCTGACATGAAGTGGTCTTTCGCGAGAGACGAGAGGCGAGGGCCGAGGATAGATGGATGATAGAGGTTGTTTGCTCAGAAGAGGAGCAGATCGCGTGATCTCAGTCATCTGCATACCCTGCGAGAGTACTTATTTACTTAACAGTAGAGATACACTACAAACCATACTATACTATGATATATAAATTGAATATACTTTTTTTGAACTAGACCTTAGTCAGTATTCATTTTTGCAAAATTGACAATATTTATCATGCACTTTAGCGCGGGAATTCATCGCCATAATATTTGCTAATACTTCATCTTCAACTGACGGCTATCGTAACAGCCAAATTAAATGTGTATTGAATTAATAAATCTTATCTTTGGTTTCTAGTGGCAGATGAACGAAAGAAGGATAGTACACACCGAGTAGAAGACAATGGCATGAATGCTCGCATCCACTCTTTGACTCGTCAGCCCTAACATCAGTATACAGTAGTATGTATCAGAGCAGTGTAAATAGTAAGTCAAGTAATTCTCGTACACCAGAACCTTGGTGAATTCAGGAAGAATAGAATCCAGGCCTGACAGACTGTTTATTCACTCCTAAGCTGTAAGAATGATCATGTAGAAAGGCGAGCATTATGCAGCCGTTACCTATGGTGAAGACTAGAAGACATCCTTGTATTGGATGAAAATATATAAGAGAGAAACCTGTTATAACAAGCATTTGGCTCCCGAGATTATTTATCTTCATTCAGGGATTCTCCAGGGATTTGTTAGTTGATATCAAACATCGAGATAAGGGTTGCGTCTTTACAGTAGTCACCAATCTGGGAGACCCATGAAGCATTCGAGGGTCATGCCAGTTTATGTATAGTCTGCTCGTCTCTGAAAATTACCCTCCTCTCATTCAATTTTGGAGACAGGGCTAGTATCAAATATTACACTAATCTTCCCTTCAGAGTGTATATTCCACCAGATAGCTCTCAACCTCAGAATGACAACACACTCGGGTATAGTACTACGTATTTTGAATAAAAGGCAAGATAAATACTAGAGGTAGGCCGCCAAGATGATACCAAGTGATAAAATCAAATACCGACAATGCATTGTGATTGTGCAGAATCCACGCACCTGGTTGCGAGAATCGGATATAACCAGGGATATTCTGGAAATGTTCACTCATTGGTTGTTTTGGACCCGAATCCCTGCTCCTGGGAGTAGCCCCATTTTAACCTTAAGTACGCCACGAAGTACGGTCCCACCTGTACAACCATCCCTTCGGTACAAACCAAAAATTGTGGATTTCGGTTGGAATGATAAGCGTTGAAGAAAGAAGTGGAGCGTTGATCATCGAATAAAAAATATGTATATATATAGAGAGAGATATACGAGCAGCTAGAGGGCCGCCGAGGTATAAACACGGCCGCGGCCAACAAACACAAAACTCCCAAGCACCAATCCGTGTAAGCAACATAGAGAATAAAAAAGAAATGAGGAAAGGAAGAGAGAAGTTCAATGACGAAAACAAGCCCATCCCAAAGTGTATAAAAAAAACAGACCACCGAAACGCCATTTAAGCCATCACGCCTCCTTTTTTTGCAGCCTGGCATCGTTGTTCCACCGGTTCAAGCAAGAGGGATCTGATCTGATATCCAAGAAGAGGTGCAAGAGTAAACTGGGGTAATATGAGCAAGCTCGAATAGAAAAAAAGGTCAAAAAATAACAGAGAAGAAAAAGAAGAAAGAAAAAAAAATAAAGAAAAGTAGAGGGGGTGTCTAATAATCATCTCCATCATCGTCATCCCCATCCCCGCCTCGGCCTCGGGGTCCCTTAACACCATCCTTGCGGATAGGAATCTTGATTCCTTGTAAAGCGAAGCACTTGCTAAGTTGTGTACTTTCGATGACACCGGGGAACTTTTTAGCAGAGAAGACTTGGAAAGGTTCACTGAAAACCGAAGCCAGGACGGGCGCAGAGCCATGGTTGATCACGGGAGCACCGTTGCTCGTGTCAGTTGATGGCGTTCCGACATTAACGAAACTCATCTTGAGTCTAGTTTAGGAGTTAGTACGTCTCTCATCTTCTGTACTTGGTGCCGTAGAAATCCTTACCGGAAAGTGCCCTCAGTTCGTACACTCAAATCTTGCAAGATAAACCAAACACCAATTTTATTATCCGGATCGGTTAATCGGAAAGCGCTGGCGCTGAGACTTCCAATCAGATTACGTGTAAACATCCCTCCCGGGCCACCCGCGACGGGCTGTGCAGGGGACATGGCGGCGGGCATTTGGCCGCCCGAAGGGAAGCCGTATGGTGGATACCCGACCGGTTGCTGTGAGGCATATGGGTTTTGATTTTGATACATCTGTCCGCCACCATAATAATTCATGCCGTAACCGACGGGCGGTGCACCATATGCACTTTGGCCATATCCGGGATAAGTTGGGGAGAGATTTTGGGGAGGTGGAGGATAAGAGGAAGACATGGCGGTAGAGATGGAAGGCGAAGTCGCCGAATGCTTCACTAGATTGACTTCATTGGTACCATCGGCATTCCAGAGATCAACTGTGAGGACGTAAAAGGATGTATCGATTTCACTAGATGTGGGCAGTCAGCAGGGGAACCAGCAGCCACCAGGCCATAAAAGAAAATCAATAGTGTAATCATGACACATACTTGATATCAATTTCTTTACCGGAGTGGATATCGCGCACGATGAGTCGAATGCAAGGGGGAGGGGTGATAGGTCTTCGGTCCTAATAAAATTGATTGGGTCAGTCAAATTTAAACCATCTCGGAGAGGGAGAGAGGAGAGAGGAGAGAGGGGGGTGGGAGGTGGGAGGTGGGAGGTGGGAAGCTATATCACTTACCTTATCACCAAACCCGCACATTCGAGCGCGGATGGGCTGTTGCACGACCTGTAACGACCATTTGCGACCATCATAATCTGTTTCGATAGGCGCGAGATGATCGGAGGAGAGAAGAGGACCAGAACCCGGGGTTGGATAGGCAGCGGACGGAGCAGGGACGCGGTCCATTTGAAGCGGCGGTGGTGGCTGCGGCAATGGATGGGTCCTTTCCTGCTCTATAGCGTACATGGTTCGAGATGGAGAGGAACCGGGGACGACACGGGACAGACTTGCGACAAGAAATGACGGATCGTTCCTACAAATCGAACAGACGAATCTCCTTTGGTTCGATTTCTTCTCGAGAGGTGAATGGAATGGGAGGTGAGGAGAAAAGAGGAGAGTAAAAAGTGTAGCATGCGACCCGGTGAAATTTCACACACGTCAGTGTTGAAGCATCGACTCTGAAGAATGAAAGATGAAAGAGGAAAGATTGAGAGCGGTGAAAGACTTCAAGAGGTGGGGGGGGGGGGGGAAGTGACGTTCTCGAAAATAGGAGGATATCCGGGGGGAGGTACTTAAAGATACCGCAATTTATTAGGGACTAATCATAGAAGAATAAGTATCAGTTAGGTAGGTAATCCATGGAACCATGTCTGGCCCGAATAGAACTGGGCAAATGCAGGTACTCGACCCGACCAGTTGGGACTTGCTGCTGTTTGCGGAAGTTTCCATTCATTCATTCAGTCCTCTAGCCAATACTGTAGCCAGTAATGTACATCCATACGACCTCATCTCACTCCACTCGATGAATCCGGCGATCACTAGTATTTGATTATTGAAGCTGAATCTGCACTGAAGGCAATTCTAGGACTTGTATTCTCGACACTTCACCGAGATCATACCCAGTTTACAACTTACTATTAGTTAGTTAACTATAAATGACTAACAGTTCGGGTAGAAAATATCCTTCTTTTTGTTCTTTGCCGTTCTTTCTCCTACCTCAAAAAGCCCGAGAATGACAGTAGAAGCGGGAGGCGGTAGCTCAAAGCGGTCAGCAGGTGCCAGTGTATAGTCACTAACTGGGATAATTCCTACTTATTCAAGTCGGAGCTTATGTTGTAAACTAGTATTTTATGATATAAATAATATATACAAAGAGCATGCATGGCATTCAATCCTCTGGGTAGCTCGGCCCCTGCCGATCCATTCTTCGTCGGCCCATGTTTTCCATCGGGACCGCTTCCTGGTGCAGTTCATCAACGGTACTCCTACATGTACCACCCAGTATCTATCAATCTAACAATATCCTACTATCTTGTGTTCACCGAAATAGACTGTCTGGTGCATTATACTAGTGTGGATGATATACCCGTACTAGTACTATATGAGTACAAGAATGGCAAAACTCACAACTGATTGATCTACGGAATCATTTCCTATTTTCACCGAATTGCACCAAAGAATGATTAGACATAGAATTAGATTGCTGAATGAGGATATCTTCAGTTTTTGATCGCGAGGGAAACTCGAATTCTATAAATTGAGTTGAATTTGTAGAATACAAGTGGAAGACATTAGAACATGTTGTATGCATTAACTTCAGTTAATCTATATATAGATCGGTAGCCAAATTCAAGATCATATTCCACCGCATTCTAATGTACCACTCAAATATTTGTGGACTTAATGGCTTATATTCAAACAAGCATGACTAGACATTTGAATCAGAATGCCCAAGAAAGCAGCTGAGACTACATGAACTATAATGCGAGAAGTCCCTAACTATTACTATACAGTTAACACGGGTGCTGCCCGTGCAATAGCTCCGTCTATTTTTAAAGCCCCGAACGCGTTATTTTAAATCAATATAGATCCTTTGAAAAATATCTTAATGCTATCATCTACGTCCTCAATTCCAAAAAGTAAATAGATACCCAAGACCATAACTAACGATCTTTTGTCTTTAGGGAAATAGTGATATTTCTGCCTAAGGCTACAAAGTGACTAAGCAATTAAACGTCACCGGCATCAACGCATCGACAGTGAAAGATCTCATCTCGCATGCAAGTTTGACTTCTCGAGGACACACAGTGGTTCAACCGAAATGAACCGAGACATTCCGGGCTTCTATTACGGTAAGTTGTCCGAAATTTGTCTTTGTCTTGCCAATGTCGTACATATACATAAGTGACAGTTTCAATGAACCCATATTTTCTCCAACTAACCTGCCTGCTGGTTCCAGACGCTGAGAAGAAGAAGTATTTTAAGATACAAGCCAATCATGTCGCCCCACCGGGAGCACAATATTCTAAAGATTCCGTGAAGAGAAAGCGAAATGACCAAGAGGTTCGGGTCTCAATCAGCCCCTCAAGAGACAAGAGCCACAGTGCTGATCTTGAACAGAAACAACATAAACGCGCCCAGCGGACCCAGCGGATGGCTAAAGAGACCGTTCGAAAAGCGGGACTCATGAATCACCCACTGGTTAGGAACGAGAGGGAAATTGGATCTCGTATTCTTCCACTCTATCTCCAACAAGAGAAGCAGGCTCGCATCTATGTCAGCCAATTGCATCGCAAAAAGTTGCACCAATTTGAGCCTTGGCCCGATTATTCGATTCAGCATGTGCTGCGAAATCCCCGGTCTGGAATTCTTATAGCCAGTAAGTATCTTTGTCATCCCGGTGTGACTGCATTTTGGTATATTGATTATTGTTTTGTCATCTAGGCGGCCATCGTGGACGTGAGTCCTCAGTATCGTAAGCATTGATGTCTCTTCCCCTGAGCCTGAATTATTATCTGACTGCAAATCAAAGTGTGTGTTTTCCAGATTTTGAAGAGATGTATTGGACTTACAACCGGACAATGGAAAGAGTTCTTTTCAAAGAAGCATATAGGGTACGCTATTTTCTTGCATGAAATTCGTCAACTGCTAACGCGCCTTCAGCTATCCTCGATATCATTAAGCCATACTGGCTATCTTCTGTAAGACAGTTGCTTCTGCTTTAGATTTGACCATCTGACAATATCTAGAGCCACAATGGATAGCGGCCCAGAAGGCGACTCCTTTCTCTCTCCACGAATGCTCCCGGGACCAGACGACCAGGGGGACTATCAATGGCCGTCTTTCTGTGTGTTTCTATCTAACCGCCCCCCTCCCCCCAAGAGATACCCTACGCAGAGCTGATTCCACCCAGTTTCCCACCCTATTCGTATTCGAACTACCCCTTCACTATGGTGCTCCGCTGCATGTCCGATAGGCGACAAAGCTCTCTTTGCCGTTGGTACCTCAAATGGCTTACATACACTTGAGGGCTTTGGAAGTCACTGGACAGTCTCCCAAAAGCCGTTCCCTAATGATGCTGGTTCAAGGAAACATGGTAATCAGCAAGGTTTTCGCGAACACGGAAACTCGTCCCATTCCAGCGTCAATGCAGTAGAATGGCTGAGTGGGGATGTGATCGCATCTGGAATGCGTAATTCCTCTGTTTTTCTTCATGATCTCCGCAGTGGCGGTAGTGCGACAAGACTGCAGCATCCGCATTCAGTTACGAAGATCCGCAAGATCGATCCATATCGACTGGTAGTCTCGGGTTACAATTCCGTATGTTTTCTTTGCTTGATAAGAAGGTCTTTTGATTTCACATCTTGATGGATGCTCACTATTGAATCAGCTACGGATGTATGATATAAGATTCGCACCCAATGGCCTCCAGTCAAAGCCAAAGCCCATGTCACCATCCCATACTTCCACCCGACCATATATGACATTCCCAGAATATTCACCTGATATAATTTCCGACTTCGACGTGAGCCCCGAGTTGGGACTATTAGCAACCGGTAATCCACCCAAGTATCTTCTGTCTTTTCCGAGTTCATCTTTTCTAACAGCAATATCGTTTGTATCAGCTTCGGATGACTGCACAGTCCAGCTATTCTCGCTGCAGACCGGCGATTTAGTCCCATCACCATTGTCAAAATACAAATATCATAATCCGATAAACTGTCTGTCTTTCGAGAATAGCGAGACAAATATCAGCTTGGGTGGACCTCAAACACCAAGTCTGCTGGTTTGTTCGAAGGCGACGGTTGATGAATGGACGTGGTAACTTTGACTATTTACTCAATATCGTCCCGAATATCATTGGCATCATGCTCTCATGTAAATAGACTCATTCCAATGGCAACAGCCATACAACCTGATAAAGCTAGGTAAAATCGAGGACTCAAGACGATTTTCGCAGATGCATCTTCAGTTGGCTCTGCCGTTCCCGTAGAACCTGAACCTGAATTTGTTGATGATGGATTCCCTTGTTTCACATTCATCCTGAAGAACTTATTGTGCATTCCCACCACATTGCCCGCAGGAGTATATTCGCACACAACGTACCAGCCCTGTGCTCTAGAGCTACCATCGGGTTCTCGGGTAACGAGATGAATCTCATTTTGATCACTTCCCTCTGACCCTTCTGTATCTCTGCGTCCATGGTTTTTGGAATATCCACAGTTGATCGCTGCACATCCCACTTGGGTCGTAGTTTTCCATACCAGCTGTGTGAAATGGCCAGTAGCTTCTGTGAAGCCTGTGGGCTTTTTAAAATCATACATATCGCGCTCATCACCCCATGCCTCGATGGCTGCAGATGCATTAGGGTATCCGAAAGCCAGATTTTCCCCATATGGGCCATCCTGTAACATGATTAGTATGAGAAACGCAACTCAGCAAGATTATCCTGGTCTCATATACGTACAGAGTGTTTCCAAATGCATGCCTCCGCCCAATTCCGCGCGTATTCTGTCAGGGTATCGTTCCAGACCAAGGGAGAAGCGTCGTGAGTAGTACGATACTCATTGCTCACTTTCAAAACCGTATTCTTAAAGTCATCCACCGAGGTGTAAGATGGCGGAGTCGGGACAGTCGGTGTTGCATATACGGTCTCCGCTGCTTCGACTGTGGTCGTTTCAGTTACATAGACAGTATTTAGTGCATCTACAGCCAGCAATAAGCCGGCAATAGTCACCAAGAGCATCTGCAATGAAAACCGGCGGCCAAAGGTAGCCATGTTCGGTGTAATCTTTAGACGTCGATCGTTTTATCAAAGAGATGAAATATTGAGCTGGTCTTTTCGGGGCATATATCACAACATACTTATGGATACTGTGAAAGAGATAGGTGAATGAATCCAAGTTGACGAGGTGGGCTTCGTCAAGTTTTAGGCCCAGGCAATAATCATCTCATCATAGCAAATTCGGATCCCAGAGCGGAAATGTATTAACTGATTTCCATGGATAGTCAAGGTACCATGATGAGATTAGGTAGAATCTGGGGCTTTAATGTCATAAAAAAAACCATGGAACCATGATCTGCGGTTCCAGATGTGTACTGTACATAAATGTTTGAGGATGACAGATATTTAGGGCCACCAATTGGTTCTGCAGCAGGTTGCTACTCTGCAGTGGCAGAATATGAGGGTCATCACCGTCATCTAACGAATGACTCTCAGCAGTCTGAGACTAAATCTGTAACTGTCTGACCCTGACACTTTGTCGTGTCGACTGTTGGTTCGGATGGTCCGGTTGTCGTTTCAAAGTGGAGCGGCGCGTTCCACTAGCCGCCGTTGACGTCAGGTCCGGTTAGATGCTACCTAAAGCTCTGACAGGAGGTGGTAATAGTGAATAGTGAATAGTGAAGTGGAGGAATCAAACAGATAATGAAATCAGTAAATTATCCGTTGCGAGTATCTCATGCTCAAGGTGTAATTGCTGTGGTACACAGTGTACTCTAGTTTAGGGTTGTCTGATATAGTTGGTCTTGGCATGTCCGAATTGGTGACATTCTCCTGCCGCTTTAAGGTTTTTGTATATCAGTCAAAGAAGACATCATAAGAATTATGCCGGCTGATTTAGATGAATTCAAGTATACTAGTACTACTAGCATGTCGGATTTAAGAATATCTAAACTCTCTGTACATTTATATACTGTGCAAGTCGTGAAGGTGGTTTACATGACACTGCATCCAACACCGTACATCGCTCGTTCCACGTCTGGCTTCACCTGGTACCAATCGGCCCGGCGTTCCGCAAACTCGTACACTTCTTCTGCTCGCCAAATCCCATGAAAGCGATCACCATCTGCGATGACTGTTGCGAGCTCTTTTGCGTCGGATGTGTCGATCAGGTAGATTTGAGCTAGCTCTCGGAATGCCTTGAAGTAGAGAAGTAGTTCGTTATTTCGTAAGGTCTGGACAAACTTGAAATAATGATTCATGTCACTGGAATAGATGTTAGCAAGTTCTGCTACTCACTGGCAGCAGTTTTGACTTACCTGATAAGTTTGAGAGATCCCTCCACGCTGATGCGTTGTCGTTTAAGGTGTTTGCACAGAGCAGTGAACAGGCGCAACCCGACTTCTTGGTTGAAGACATCTAATGTGCTCTTGTCTGTGCTTCCCACTAGCATCTGCGTGTGTGACGAGACAACGTCCACGATCGATGCCGCGGCTGGGCTGACGCTCACATCCATAGTCTGTCGGTGTGGATCCGCGGAAACTCCCGGATTGAAGTCCGTGGCCAACTGCCGTGTAGCTAGAATATAGTCAACTTCTTCCATGAGTACATCGATACCCTTGTTGAGTCCAGCCGCGACCCGCTCATCCAGCATCTGCTCAAACTTTTTCTTTTCCTTGTTTGCCGGGTCCAAGAAGTCATTCCGATCCGTGAGACTTGTTCCAATCAACTCTTGCTCATAGAATACATCCACCATTTGCAGAATCAAATCACCCACGTTGACCAGTTCCAGGAAGGTCACTAATGGCTCCACGCCGGATTGATCACGCTCTTCATGCTCCCTTGGCCTATAGTTCGACAGATGATCCACCGCTTTATCAAAGCCGATGATAACATGGCTGTGACCTAGGATCCGTAACAGAGCAACGAAGATCGCCTGGCATTGTCGTTTTGCCGCAGCCCCAAATTCACCACCAAGTCGGACAAACTGAGCGGCTCTCTCGAGGCTTGATTTAGCCGAATGAACGAGACCAAGTGCAATCTCAATACTGAAGAGAGAACGAATTCCCTCCATTTTCGACTTCATGATAGCGGCTTTTGCAGCTAACTCTGTAGTTGGGACCTCCTCGACTGGCATTGGCGCAGGTGAAGACATCGTTGAGAATCGATTGGGGCTTTTGGGTGCGGTGCTCTCACTATTTGCCTGGGTATCTGATTTGGCTCCCTCGGCGGTCTTTGAAAAGCTGGGTAAAATATTGACAGGCATCATAATCACTTTCTTAAAGGATGTTAGAAAATCACGCTTATCGGCTTGGCGGTTGATATTTGACATCAAAAACGATTCTGTAGAAGCTGCTTGCTCGGATAATTGACGATCCCAATCCGCAACCGTGGCCTGTGATCTCTTCCGGAAGAAGTCAAGCTCTTCTGCAAGATACAGATCAATGTGCGGTTCGTAGATTTTGGCAACGACGGTGTCCAAGTAGTGATCGAAATTCTCGCCCGAATTGCGGATTGGGAGTAGAGACTCTGATAAGTTCATGCATTGTATAAATGTAATGGAGATCGCGGTCAGGTACGATTCCATGTTTGTACGGTGCAGTTCATCGAAGATGGCAGTTAGGAATGGGTAGAGGACATCCTGGCCGACTTTCTCCATGAATGGCAGACCAACCTCTAGCTGAGGTGGAAATACTCTATTCATGATGGAGATCTCCTCGTTATACCCCACACTCAAGCGAGTGAAGAAAGCCTGGGTGTGCTGCAATTTAACCGCCCCCGTTGATGCGTCGATACAGTCAGCAATGGTGCCCAGTTCGGACTTTCTTGTCATCAAGTGGTTGTGGTGGATGAAAAGATCGACAGCAGACCGGCCGCCATTGAGAATCCATAGTATGTGGCCATATTTGCGCATGACTCCATCGATATCGCCGCTTTCATATCCATTCCGAAATTCGTTCAATGCCGCAGTTTCGAACATAGATATAGTATTTTCCAGACGTTCCACGCGATCTTGCCATCCGTCTGTCATGTCGGATTTCGCAAATGCCAGCAGCTGCGAAAGGATTTTGGCTTGAGCTTGTGGATCTTTATATTTTGTAAAGACGAGATTCTCGGTCGAGGGTCCCTTCGTGGCAATGTCATTATAAAAAGGTGCCAAGGCGGCATGGATCTTGCCATACTCCTGGCGAGCTTCACCCCGGATTGATTTTGCATTTTGAAGAATCGACAAAACAGGATCTTCATCATCCATTTCCAACATATCGGTTTGTGGCGCAGCCTTTCCCAATTCAATCTTATCAAAGCCGTCGGACAAGTCATTCACCTCGGAGTTGGGAAATTTTTCAAGCGAAATAGTGGGAATCGCGCTTCTGAGTTCTTCGGCCATCTCCTTCTGTTTAACTGTGTCCAAATTCGCAACTGTCCCAAAAATCGTTTCTGCGTGTTTCCGCGCATCGGATTCGTCCCAGCATCCAATTCGTTTCAGCCTCTGCACCCATCGTGTGTCGTCATAAGCCATTTCGTGAAGCAACCTGCATGAGCTCGCTGCTCGGATGAGATCCACCGGATCGAGGTATTCAATAATTGAGGACATAATCTCTAAAGAATGTCAGCTGTCGGGGTCTGATTGACCAGGAATAGGTAGCTAGGCTTAACGCACCCGCTGGTAAGGACCCTCTAGCAATGTCTTCCATTGATGCCATGCGCAGTGAGGCAAGCACATCTCTGCGCGGTGGTCGAGCCGGTGTCGACCCTTTCTTCCCGTTTGGCATCTTGGGTTCGTGGTATCTTCATTGGGGAGTTACAGTTGTGTTGTGTTCGGCGGGGGTTAGCTAGACCGAGTGGGGGCGAATGTTGACGCTGTCCAGCTCACTCAAGCTTGTGAAGGTCGTGGAGGACACAATTCCGCCAAATGAGAGACAAAATGGCCTGAAAATGTCGCCAACAATCCACCTCACGCAAAAGAAGAGAAAGTTCCGAGTGATCGACTGTGGTGAAAGCGGCGATCACCGCCGCGGTCCAGCCACACCGCCCTTTCTCTATTGGCAGAATCCGCCCAGTCTAGCAGATTAGGAGGGACAGTGGCCAAAATGATCGCGTTTAATAATTGGTATTTTCAAAAGATGATTCACAGTAGATAATTAGTCTGCAGAAGTACTCAGTTCTTCTTTCTTCTCTGAATTGAATTGAATGCTTCTACCCCATCAATTCTCAATATTCCATACTCTCCGCAGCTTTGCAGACCCACCGATAAGCGATAAGCCATCAAAATTTCTTCGAACCTCCAGTCGATTTGGATGTCCCTCACTCAACTTGATCAATTATGGCTACTATTCTCCCCCCTCCGAGCAAGCGCCAAAAGGTCGCGCAGGCCGAAAAGGCCCGTGAACAGCAAGAGATTCAGAGCATTCCAACTGATCTCGGCAGTGTTCGTGTTCAATTCTTTGATCAAGCGACTGGAAATCCCACTGGGCCCGCCGTCTCGGTGCCCGTGGCAGATGCCAATACTAAGAACCTTGAGACACTTTTGAACACATTGCAAGGGAATGTAAGTCTGAATTCTTCTAATCGAGTGACCTTTCGGTTGTCATTTGAAAACTTACATTGTATAGGAGGACGATGATCGAGTGCCATACCGTTTTACATACCAATCTGACAAAAAGGACGGCCAAACTATCGATATTCTCGCCGATCTTTACCACTCGCTTTTGCAGCCTGGAATCAAGACTACCGAAGATACGGTCTCCCTTTACTACACCCCGCAAGCCGTTTTCCGCGTCAAGGCAGTCTCTCGTTGTGCTGCTTCAATCGCCGGCCATGGTGAAGCTATCCTCGCAACCTCTTTCTCCCCCGTGTCTTCATCGACCATGGTATCTGGCAGTGGCGATTCGACTGCCCGTGTCTGGGACTGCGACACTGGCACCCCGCTGCATACTTTGAAGGGCCATACGAGCTGGGTGTTGGCGGTGGCGTACTCGCCGAATGGAGCGATGATTGCGACTGGTAGTATGGATAATTCGGTGCGATTGTGGGACGCGAAGAAGGGCCAAGCACTTGGTGGTCCTCTCAAAGGCCATGCGAAATGGATCACTAGTCTCGCATGGGAGCCGTATCATATTCAAGAGACTGGCCGGCCCCGTCTGGCATCTGCATCGAAGGATTCCACCGTGCGGGTGTGGGATGTTGTGTCGAAGCGTATTGATACAGTACTGACCGGACATAAGGGGTCGGTTACCTGCGTGCGTTGGGGTGGTACGGGTCAGATCTATACTGCGTCGCACGATAAGACGATTAAAATCTGGAACCCTAAAGATGGCACGCTTATTCAAACATTGTCTGCACACGCTCATCGCGTTAACCATCTGGCTCTGTCGACAGACTTTGCTCTCCGCACTGCATATCACGATCATACTGGCAAGATCCCCTCCTCTGATACCGAGAAAGTGACCGCCGCGCGGAAGCGATTTGAGCAAGCTGCTACCGTCAATAACAAGATCGTTGAGCGACTGGTCTCAGCCAGTGATGACTTTACGATGTACCTATGGGAACCATCCAGCTCAAACAAGCCCGTAGCCCGGCTATTGGGTCATCAAAAGGAGGTGAACCACGTCACGTTCTCCCCGGACATGGCGTATATTGCTTCTGCTGGATTTGACAACCACGTCAAGATCTGGAACGGACGTGACGGGAAGTAAGTTATTCTGTGGACTCCATATATGCTATACCCTTTCTTTGTTTTACTAACGCAGTCTAGGTTTATTACTACTCTTCGCGGCCATGTTGGCGCAGTCTATCAGTGCTGTTTCTCGGCAGACTCCCGCATGCTAGTATCATCGTCCAAGGATACTACTCTGAAGGTATGGGATGTACGCACCGGAAAATTAGCCATGGATCTGCCCGGTCACCGGGATGAGGTATTTGCTGTGGATTGGAGTCCCGATGGACAGAAGGTTGGCAGTGGAGGCAAAGACAAGGCGATTCGGATCTGGAGAAACTAAATAGACTTAAAAGTATAGACGTTGATACCCAGTTCTTTCGAGTTGATATTGCAATATATCCTTCTGTTACAGCACTCTAACTTTCTACGTTAAATCACTGTAGGGGTAATAAATATTAAATAACTAAAGATCTTCATTGGAAACTGCTCACTAATTTAGGTGTCATTATTTATGCCTCGAAAGCACAAGTATAGCCAAGACAAAATTATTATACAGTAGATAACATGATATCAAGCAACGCTAGACAAACATTGACAAGGTCATCACATCACAGGACGAGAAGCATTGAACTTCATCTAAGCGTATTGCCAAGCAGGGACTTCACCCTTATAAGGCAGAGCCAAAGCCGAGAAACCAAGGCAATCACCAACATTGCCCTGGGGCACAGTGGCATTCTTCATGGCAGCGAAGACTTGCCAGCGGTTGTCCTCGGTCGGGCAGGCCATCAGACCAGTCGCGTTCCAACCGTTGAAAGTGTAGTGGGCCCAAGGCTTGCCGGGGACGTAGGAGAGGCCGCCAACAGCGGAGTGGGGAGGAATGCTGGCAGAGTGGGCTTGGGTGAAGCTCAAAGCACCGTTGGGGTCTACGTAGACCTGTTGGCCACCGGGAACTTCGACATCCTATGGAACAAATAGGTTAGCATTGATTTGGTAGATTTATGATTTCTTTTAGCGGAAAACATACCAGGGCGTTACCACCGGAAGCCAGGACAGTCTGGTTACCGGCAGGGCACTCAAGACCGTCGATGTGAGGGCAGTAAGAAGAGGTCTTGCCACCCAACCAGAACTTCTGACCAGCAGCATTCAACTGGGAGTAGTGGATAGGTGAAGCAGAACGAACAGCCATGACGCTGAAGTTGGGGTTGGCCTGCTCAACGGGAGCAGCAGCAGCCAGCAGAGGCAGAACGAGGGTAAAGAAAGACTTCATTTTGATAATGTAGAAGTTAAGGATATAGATGAGGAAAGATCTTGTGATTTATGATAGAGATGATTGACAGGGGAACGACGAAACTTTTATACCCCTAGAGGACAATCCAAATATCCCAATGTTCCCTGATCAACAGTGGGGAAAAACAGAGTCAACAATCAATGACGCTGTTCAATCGGAAAAGTCCGCAACATCACGATTGGATGAACCAGCAAGTTCTCCTCCACCAGCAACCATCAGAAACAATTCATCACCTTAGGAACCATCACTACTGTACTAACCAACCACTAATTGACTAGCAACTATCACAACCAGCTTGACAACAGGCAACGAGCCCGTGGTTCGTCAAACTCGAACGAATACCCAACCTCACCCCACTGATCGACGCTCCGTGTCTCATCTATTCTTGGCTGCCATCATACGAAATTTCGAGAATCAGTCTCCTCCAGATACACGATATGAAGGGGATATTCTTATGGTAGCATTCGCTTGCATGTTAATGGAGTCTTGGCTGAGACACATACTGCCTCTCATTCTCATTCTCTTTTGCCATTCTGCTCTTCTACCAGGTGACTAATGCATGATACTGGTCTGCGCACTGCGAATGTCTCATATGAATGACAGCTCCACCGTCTGAGCGGTGGACGTGCACAAAAAGGAATCACTTTCAAGTGTGTAAATAGTGATTTGAATCTTCACCGCGCGATGCCGGCATATCACAAAGGTCCCTCGGATGCCCTCGGCGAGGGTCTGTTTGTCCCTGGATTAACACATTCCCGCAAATGCTGCAATGAGCGACCTCAGATCTCACAATTTCTCCCACCTAACCCTTTAAGTTCATGTTGTTTCTCAACCCGCTCTATCTGACGAACTCATTGCGCCTCCCAGCCGGGTGGTGGCAGATTCGCCGACGGTCAAAGTGAGCACCCGCCTCGGCGCTGTTCCACCTTGAATCCACGTGGGGAACAACGGTCAACTCTAGCGCGCATTAGCCTTGTCTAGCGTGCAGAAAGAGGGAAATATACTCTCTAGTCATGGTGGAATAGGGTCGGCTCTAGTCGTACATGTTCAGGGCAGATACGCCCCTGTCTCGCTCGGTGTTACCTACGTCAATGGCTATGCAAGTTATATGTCTATGAGGCAATGGAATCATATGTTATCTTAATAACGTGTGACATCTCGAGCTTGCCTGACTATGTGGCGAGAATAATATCATTGGTATCTTTGAGCCTGGGATCATCAGATAGAACTATTCTATCTAATTTAGGAAATCATCTATTATCGAGCCAAGTGTTATCGATACCCTTGCATCATTTTCAGATTCTCATAGAAGGACGCATACATGCGAATCATTGCATGAGATCTGGCTAGCAGGACAGGATATCGAATGTGGAAGAATGAAAATGGGTTCCCACTTGTCAGTTATGAGTGCGCATTAAAGTATAGTTTTCTTGGAATACTAAGTAGTGGTACACCAAGTACTGAGCCCTCGCTATTCCCATAACTCTGTTGCATTGTAGTATTATTCCATACTAATAGCCATACCCATACCCATATTCATAGTAGTAAAAGGCTCTTCCCCGAATTATTACAACTGTATAGGCGAGTACCGTTCCATCTTCATTTCATTGAGTTCATTCCAGAAAGAAGCGTGATAAAAGATCTACAGCATAACTGAGAGGAATAATTACTGTGATGAATAAAGGAATTATGCTAGACCTATTTTTTATTTGCTACCGTTCACCTAATGTTATGATCTACCATCATAATTATAACTACACTAACGGGATTCACACTACTAGCAATATATCAATTTAGATCAAAGAAAAGCATTCCATGGATACTCTGACGAAGAAAGCCTGATCTGGTAATGGCAGTCTACTTTTGTCGCCGAAAAGGACAGTCGGAAGATAAAATAGAACCAAAAAAGAACGGATGACCCTAATTAAGTCGTCTATTCTATGATGACTTTCCGTTATAATTCTCGCCATGGTACACCTTGGCAGGATCTGTCTAACTATGTGTATGCAGCTTATAGTGTTGCTTCTGGGTACCCTGCAAGGATCGTGACGAGAAACTCCCAACCACCAAACAGTCGAAATAGAATTGATTTAAAATATCATACGCAATAATAACTGCTCAACTTTATCTAGCATGATCCTGCAATTATGATCGCTTGTAGTCATTCCTGAAATCTCAGGCTCATATCGATGTCGAGGGCAACTCGCACCTTCCACTTTAAGACTGTCCTCTTCCCTCCTTCTGGCTTTCTCTCTTCAGTTCCCATTCATCTTCTCTCCTTCTCTTCTTCATTAATCTTTTTCTGTAATTTCTACTCAAAACTCATACGTTTCCCAATAATTCATCCTATTACATGAAGTCAAATGGCACATCATGAAAATAGTTCGGCCACATCTCTGCCAAACACTCAAAATGTCCAATCCCAGGAAAAGGACATTGTAGGACCATTCGATAATCCAGAAAAGAATGCCGATGCAGAAAGCCTCGATCTTCTCATTGACGACCTCGAGCTACAGGATGGCAAAGAGAAGGAGCCGGATGCACTGACCATCCAGACTGGTATCGATACGACCACTGATATTGTCTACTACGGCCGAAACCCTCTGGATACCGACCATGAGAGAGGGCTAACCGATGCTGAGGTCTTGCTCGCTCGGCGTAGACATGGATGGAACCGCATGAAGGAACAGAAGAAACGACATATTGTCAAGTTTCTCCTTCTTTTTGTCGGACCTGTTCAGTTCGTCATGGAGGTAGGTCACATTCATTCATATCATAGTTGTATCTGCTTATGGTACTGATGATTTCCTCTTCTACAGGTTGCTGCCCTACTAGCGGCCGGTCTCCAGGATTGGGTTGACTTCGGCGTTATTCTGGGTCTGCTGCTGTTGAACGCCTGCGTTGGCTTCATTCAGGAATATCAGGCCGGCAATATAGTCGATAGTCTCAAGGAAACTCTTGCCTTGAAAGCGACCGTGATCCGAAACGGGGAGACAATCGAAGTGGGAGCTGAGGAAGTGGTTCCAGGGGACATCGTTCTAGTTGACGATGTATGCAATCCCCAATAGCTCGAATATCGACATCTAACTACTTACTAACTGGAACCAAGGGTACAATTATCCCAGCCGATGGTGTCATTATCACCCCTGATGCGCATCTACAGCTTGATCAATCTTCAATCACCGGAGAATCACTCGCCGTGGACAAAATGACTGGGGATAAGGTTTTCTCGTCGTCCGCGGTCAAACGCGGAGAAGCAGCTATGATTGCGACGGCCATAGGTGATAAAACATTTGTAGGAAAAGCTGCCTTTTTGGTTAGCCAGACTAATACAGTTGGGCACTTTACGCTGGTTCTCAATAGAATTAGTATGGTTCTTTTGATCCTTGTCAGCCTCACTTTGTTTGTCGTCTGGATCGCGGCATACTACAGGTCAGATCCTATCATTGACATTCTGGAGTTCACCCTGGCCATCACTATCGTCGGTGTCCCCGTTGGTCTTCCGGCAGTCGTGACTACCACCATGGCAGTCGGCGCCTCGTACCTAGCAAAGAAATCCGCAATTGTTCAGAAGCTTTCAGCAATTGAGTCTTTGGCTGGCGTTCAGATCCTATGCTCTGATAAAACTGGTACACTTACACGAAACAGACTTGCTTTGGGTGACCCTTATACAAGCCCTGGGGTAACCAGCGATGAGCTGATGGTAACCGCTTGTCTCGCCGCTACTCGCAAAAGGAACGGCATGGACGCCATTGATCGTGTATTCATCAAGGGCCTTAAAAGGTATCCGAATGCCAAAAAGCAGATACTCAATTTCAAGGTCGTTGAGTTCCATCCATTCGACCCTGTGTCCAAGAAAGTGACTGCAATCGTTGAGTCCCCGGATGGTGAAAGAATCATATGTGTCAAAGGAGCTCCCATTCCAGTCTTGCGGACTGTCCAGGATGACCATTCTATCCCAGACGATGTAGAGAGATCCTATCTTGCAAAGGTCACAGAGTTTGCCGGTCGTGGTTTTCGATCTCTTGGGATTGCTCGCAAGCGTGGCTCCCAGCAGTGGGAGATCCTTGGTATTATGCCCTGCTCAGATCCACCTCGCCATGACACCGCGAAAACCATCCGCGAGGCCAAGAGCCTGGGACTCCAAATCAAAATGCTCACTGGAGATGCAGTCGGGATCGCAAAAGAAACTGCACGGCAACTTGGGCTTGGAACAAACATCTACAATGCAGAGCGTCTCGGAGTTACCGGTGCTGGCGAAATGTCAGGATCGGAGGTGAACGACTTCGTGGAAAATGCGGATGGATTTGCTGAAGTATATCCTCAACATAAATATAGCGTGGTGGAGATCCTACAAAGTCGAGGGCACTTGGTAGCTATGACCGGAGATGGCGTCAATGATGCACCATCTCTCAAGAGAGCTGACACTGGGATTGCCGTTGAAGGCGCATCAGACGCTGCTCGGTCCGCTGCTGATATTGTATTTGTGGCTCCGGGGTTGTCTGCGATCATTGATGCGCTAAAGACATCACGACAAATCTTCCACCGTATGTATGCGTACGTGATTTATCGTATTGCACTTTCCCAGCATTTGATGTGGTTCTTCGGATTGTGGATTGTGATCAGGAATGAAGTATTAGATGTGCGTTTGGTAGTATTGCTGGCGATATTTGCTGATATTGCTACTCTGGCAATTGCATATGACAATGCTCCATATTCTCCAGATCCTGTGAAATGGAACCAGCCCAAGCTCTGGGGAATCTCTGTGATTTTGGGTGCAATCCTGGCTGCAGGATCCTGGATAGCATTCGGCACCATGCTACTGCGAGGTGACCAAGCAGGGATGGTTCAACATTATGGAGCGCGCGATCCGGTGCTGTTCCTCGAGATCGCGCTTACGCAAAACTGGCTCATTTTCATCACACGTGTTATCAAAGGCCCATTCTGGCGGAGTCGTCCATCGATCGAGTTGATCGGCGCTGTCATTGCGGTAGACATAGCCGCTACGCTCATGGTCATATTCGGTGCCTTTGTCAATAAGGAGACCCACGTTGTCACTGTCGTCCGAGTTTACGTCTTCTCTCTTGGCGTATCGATTATCTGCGCTCTAGTGTATACTACGTTGCAGTCATCGGAGGCATTCGACAATATTATGCACGGCCGCAGACCAGGTGGAAAACGTCGGGAGAGATCATGGGAAGACTTTGTTGTATCCTTACAGCGAGTCTCGTCTCAGCACGAGAAAGAAAAGTCCCCTTGAGAAGGAGTAGCTGATGGATATGAACCATATCATTATCTTGCAGGTCGTGAGACCGGTCAATAAGTTGAACTTGCTCAGTCTTACTTCGATGTTTCTTGCTTTTTGTTTGATTCAATAGTCTATTCAGTTCTTAGTTCGTGTCTCACTCAATTCAGTGTTGCTATCATTTCACGAAATCAAAAGCTCTTGTAGTGGTTATAATGCTAGACTGTACTCAATAGTATTCGCAGATTGGAAGTGTCTTTACGTTGTCTGCTTGTTGCACCTTCACAGTTCACGAACCATATTCCTGTATGGATTGTTGGGGTCTTTCTCTTCCTCCTCAGCTGATGCAATCGTCTTTCGTACTTTGCATGGATTCCCAACGGCCACCGAGGAAGGTGGAATATCTTTGGTGACGACCGACCCAGCTCCAATCGTGCATCCCTCTCCGATAGACACGCCAGGTAAGATGATCACACCACCACCTATCCAGCAATCATCCCCAATCCTAACTGGATGTCCATACTCTACGAACTTTCGCCTTGACAGGATGCTGGTTTCATGAGTTGCCGAGTAGATGCGCACTTCACTGGCGATCTGGACTCGGTCACCAATGATCACTAGGGACGTGTCAAGGATTGTCATGCTATATTCTGTCAACATCCATAAAACTCCAAGGCAAAATACTGCATAAGACCTTCCGGGTAGTATATGATATAAGAATAACTCACTTCCAATTAATGAAGCAATCTCGGCCAATGACCACATTGCAGCCATAATCCGGACGAAATGGAGGTTCAACGAAAGTGCCTTCTCCGACACGACCGACCAGCTTCTTCAGCAGTTCGAATCGTACATTACTGATATCCTCAGCTGCGACTGTACGCGGGTCGAGGTTGTTATAGTCGTTGGTCAAAATGCGACAACGATGGCGGGCTTCCACAAGGCGGGGTAGAAGTGGATTGTACCTGGGCATGTCAGCATTATCTCTATCAATCGAGACGAAATTGACACCATATGAAAGATTGAACATATCATATTGGTCTCTCAGTTCAGAAGAAGAGCTACCTACAGCATGCCGGATATCATCTTTTCATAGTCGTCGCACATGGGAACCCCGGAAAGCTCCCGGGCGATGGATATCATGTCTTCCCTTTTCTCCGTGGCCGCCATATTCAAACTGCAAAATAAGATTGAATTGAAAAGACACTTTTAATAGATAATTCTCTCGAGTCTCCAGGAAGAACTTTAACTAGTTGCAGCAGTAGATGATGGTGAAAGTGTTGGTTGATGTTGCGGAGAAATGGCCAAGCATTGGTGGATTCGGGCCGGAGACGATATTCGCCGAAATGGCTTGGTGATCGGCTAAATTTATATAAGAAAATATTTAACATCGATTTCTCGAAATCAATATGAGAGATACTCGTGTATTGAGTATTAGTATGATCATTGCCATTGATGTCCAGCGTATCTTCCAGGAATGACAAAAGCTACTCCGATACCGAGGTAATGCAGAATCCAAAGTATATACTATACTAGAAACAGAATGGTTCGAATTTGAAAACTATATTAACGGTACATGATGAGGCATACTGAAACATATACTTTCCTATTGTCAATCTCGACCATAAAAACAGTTTTGACTCTATCATCTTGCTGGGTTCATAGCCCGGCTTACTGCTTTGCTGCTTTGGAGTAGACTCGTCCACCTGCAATAACAATGCCCCCCAGAATACTCGACACTCCAGAAAAGATAATTGCCGGGTGATAAGATCCATAATTATTGATCATGGCACCGGTGATCGGGGTACCCGTCAGCACAGAAATACTCAATACCCCCAGTCCCATACCAATGTAAGAGCCAATCTCATTCGATATTTCGGAAGTCACTGCAATCGTAGCAGGGAAAAGGCCAATGATAGTACCAGAGAAGAATCCCAAAAGAACAGAGTATGCAATCATTCCACCGAGAGAGTCAATGGCTAGCCAACACAGATTCAGCACGCCACAAATCACCGACGAACCGGTCAATGTGTTGAATTGCCCAAGATGCGTAGCTGCAGCTCCTCCGAGAAGTCGACCGACCAATGATCCAGCATTCAAAATTGCGATCAAATAGAATGACATGTCGACGCTGATCGAGATTGACAGGGCGTATCCGGGAATATAAAAGAAAGGGATGAACATCGCCCAAAACACCAAGAAAAGTCCAGTGATTTGCAAGGTATACACCGGTTTCTTCCACGCTGCTAGTAGAAAAGGCGGTCCACTTTTTCGCCTGGGTGCGTTGGACGATACAGACGCACAAGCAATGATACTGAGAGCTAGCATCAAAAACCCAAGGACTCGAACAGACCAGCCAAAACCAAGGGTACTCTTGTTCAGCATCCGATTCAGCGCAATCGGAAATATCACTCCGGCCAGAGATGACCCACTAGATGCGATACCCATTGCCAGTGGGCGACGCTTGAAGAAATATTGATTGACCGCGGTCAGTGTCGGGGTATACGTTAAACCATTGGCGAGGCCACCAAGAACGCCTTGAGCCAGCATGAATTGGTAATATTCAGTACAAAGACTGGTGAGCATTACAGCGACGACAAAAAGAAGTGAGCAGGGAATAAGAATGACCTGTGTTCAAAGTCAGTCACTATTTACTCACTAATGTGTCTGATACTGCTTCACTTACCTTCGGTCCATATCGATCCATCGAAGGGCCGGAAATGAGACCACCTGAGAACATGAAGAAGGCCTGTAATGAGCCAATCCAAGCAATATTAGACTCGCTCTGATCACTCAGAAACGTCTCTCTATAATAAGCTTCGTAGATGCTGATACACTGTTAGCGTAGGCCTTATAACTGCTTTGTCCCATCCAACCTACCCAAACGCATTGATATAGCCAAATGTATTGAACATAATACACCAACATGCTAGAACAGCCAACCATCCTTTTGTACCCCCTTCTGGAAAGTTGGGCTTTGTTGGTTGAGTGTTCTCTAACTTTTCTAGATCGGACATTTTGATTGATGCAATTGAACCGCTTATCGGGCTATAATACGAGATCGAATGTTCTTGGTATGAAATGTTTTATCTAGCCCAAGTTCAAAGCTCTCAGGCATACAGGCATACTATATACTACTAAGTAATAGTTGTGAATAGTTGCATCTTGGCACCTTCGGTACATTCCAAAAGTGGTAACTCCGCTGTATCCGGAGAACTTGAAGGATTCATCTCGGAGATCCGAGGCCGTCTCGGACGGTAAGTCTGAATACTTCATGGCATGAGGATTCTTTGAACGATTTAAACACGCTGCATTGTATTACCTAGTGAAAGTGAATAGGGTTCTCAAGGCAGCACGGTCAGTACGCGCGAGAATGGGGCAGAGGACAAAGCCCATCATACCAGAGATATCATTCCTAGGTCATAGAATAGTCCATAGTTTCAATTTTATTAGACTGTATCATTCAGTAACAGTTAGCTGGATAGGAGACCTGAGAGGCCACCACTGACATCTTGGGTTAATCAAAAACAGATTGAAAGAAACCTCACTTGTTTCATTGTTTTAAACAAATGAACCAAAGTCACATCGACGTTGTCTTTGGAGATTCATTCACAAATCTGCGGAGTCTGAGGGCTTGGACTCGGACTCGGACTTGGAATATCAGAGTTCAAGTCTCACCATGTACATACAATGCTGTACATTTACATTCCGCCCCCAGAAAATCGTGATTTCCGGTCCATCGGCGACCCAGCCTTGTTTTTCACGAATCGTGGAGAGAGCTAGGATGTTTAGGGTTACTTCCAGGCTCGGTATGGCCGAATTCATAGCATTGAAAAAGAAAACATGAAAATAAGTACGGCAGAATCACTGTTGCAAAGAGGAAGTCCACTTTTTTCACTGCTCAAGTCATTCTAGATCATCGAATAGCCAGCAATACGCACAAGATATACAATAACATTAAATAATAAACCGGTAGTTAATACTATCTGAGAGATGCCACAGATCTTCTCTTCGCCGCGGAGCTAGGGCTTGGCACCCGATCCAGCCTAGATTCATTAGAGAATACCTATTCTAAAACTTTACATAGTAAATTAGACATTAGGCATGCAGGGAATTTTAAATTGGGATTCTACTGTATCTCTTGAATGTAGGTAAGTTTTCCTTGACTTTATTTGCAGGTCGGTCTGGACCTATAAGCACGATTCGGAATCCTAAATTCATAATTTCCGGAACTATTTGATGTCTTGCAAGACTTTTTCTCTGTAGAACTGTATACGTTCTTCTTTTTAGTATTCGATAATCACCATGTGAACACAGTGTGAACTTTGAGTACTATTTTGGTACTTTATATTAGTTGGGATTAGCTCGATGACTTGCGTATACTAATTCATTGTAATCTATGGAGGAGCTTTCCAACTTCCTATTTATAGAATTTTTACTACATGGCTTCTATCAGCATTTGAGATGCTAGTGTATTCAAAGAGTAAACCAGTTGGTGCATAATTATACTCAGGTCCAATCAGATTTCTGTGATTACACAAATCGTGATTTAATGATGTCAACTTTAAGCCCAAACCTCCGCATGCGGTCGTCATCCAATGGTGCCACTCAATTCGTAGAAAGCCAAGAGAAACAATATATGAGCCGTTTATTCTTATTTCCGAGGCTTATGTGACATTTTTTTTGTCAGTCAGCTTACGCTACGAAGTCACTAAGAGTCTTCTCCGCTCTGCTACTCTTGCTTACCTTAAGTTCTCAGATCCCAAGCTATCATTCTTTTCAACCACCATCATCAATTAAAATAGCGCTATGTTTCTATCGCAAACTCGACGTGCCATACGCCCCGCATTTACTCGTGCGATACGTCTCGCTCAAGGGCCGAAATGGTTGACGACAGAGCAAAAGCAAATCGTGAAGTCGACTATCCCTGCCCTCGAACAGCATGGAGTAGAAATCACAACTTTATTTTATAAGCGCATGCTCGAGGCTCACCCTGAACTGAAGAATATTTTCAATACAGCTCATCAAGCGACCGGGGAGCAACCGAATGCTCTAGCCCACGCTGTATGGGCATATGCCGTCAATATTGATCATCCAGAGGCACTTGCTTCTGCCGTCTCGCGCATTGGCCATAAACATGCCAGCTTAGGCGTTACGGCCGATCAGTATCCAATTGTCGGCGAACATCTTCTCGCTGCGATTAAAGAAGTCCTTGGTCCAGCGGTTACTGCCCCCGTAGCTGATGCATGGGGTGCAGCGTACCAAGAGCTGGCTGATATTTTTATCAACTTCGAGAGTAATCTTTATGAACAGAATCAGAAGACCCCCGGTGGTTGGAAGGGATGGCGGAAGTTTTTCATCTCCAAAAAGGTCACTGAGAGCGACGAGATCATCTCATTCCACCTCACCCCAGTGGATAAAGATGCACTCCCACCATATAAGCCTGGTCAATTTCTGAGTGTACGATGTTACGTTCCTGAATTGGAATCGTATCAGCCTCGACAGTACAGTCTGTCGGACTCGCCTACCCCAGATCATTTTCGTATTTCCGTGAAGAGAGAATTCGCAAGTGGACCTCGACCTGCCGGTCGGATCTCCAATGTACTCCATGAATCACTCCCTGTTGGCGCGGAGCTAGACGTGAGCATGCCATTTGGGGACTTTATTCTCGACATCAATGCAACCAATCCAGTCGTTCTTATCAGTGGCGGCGTGGGCTTGACTCCAATGATGTCGATGCTGAAGACTATTATTCAACAACAAGGTCAGGCACGACAGGTGGTTTTCGTCCACGCCGCAAGGAATGGACGTGTGCATGCTATGAAGCAAGATCTTGCGCGAATTACGGCAGATCACCAGTCTGTCAGTCGCATAGTCTTCTATGAGGAAGCCACGGAGAATGATAAAAAGGGGATGGACTATGATTACACCGGACGAGTGGATTTGGCCCAGATCCAGGAGGAAGTGATCATTCCAGACGCTGACTATTATATTTGCGGGCCACAGCCATTCATGAAAGCGCAAAGCAAAAGTCTCGAGTCTTTGGGTGTTTCACCAGAGCGAATTCATATGGAAGTATTTGGCTCTCCGTCTGACTAGTTGATATGGGCAGCGCCAGTCAAAGCAAAGGGTATATTTATTGGTGAATGCATATTTACTACATTTGATGGGATTCTTTAAATCCAAGAACCTGTCTTGTCACAGACTGCCAGTGTCTTCACTAGAGTGGATCGTATAAGAGCCTTCTTACGTTTGGAACGTAGAATTGGAAGCTGTAACCCTAATTGAAGTGTAGTACAGCCTCCTTGTTGATTGAAATGATAAATTATAATTGGCCCCGTAGCCCAATCTACAGTGGACAATCTTTCATTTGGAGACAACTCGATTGTGACCAATCTTCGAGTTATCGTGTTCTCTTCCTGGAATAGTTATAGAATAGCTAGGCAGAGCCCAAGACAAACCTTTAGCTTGGAGTTCAACTCGTGATCGTTATGCGTCAGCCTAATTACTCCTGGTATTTTTAGTAAATCCGATCCTTTGGGTTCTTATTGCGGGGCGATACAGCTCAACATGAAGGTCTCATTCGATATGAAGCAATAAGCAGCTGCCTTCAAGTTCGGTTTGATACTGGCATGCAGGCATAGCCACATACACATTCGATCCAATCATACTACACTGTATTTCTCACCGAGTATGAACATAGTGCATCTAGTACTCTGCTTATCAACATGAGATTCTGTAATTATAGTCTGATCCTGTAGGCAACATAATTCAAGGTGTCAGCCGTAGAGGGGTTTTAGGGTTACAAAGAACTGCTTTCTGCCTTGAGCTCGTAATGAAATCCTTCCAATGCAGAAACAAGCACTCTCTAGCCAGTTAAATACTTTCTTAGTATACACACTTACTGCAGATCCCCCCTAAATCCCGTCAATCTACAGTGTCCATCACAGCTCCACCCGGCAGAGCCTTGTTCGTTCAGTCTTGGCGCTTCCAAAAGAGAAAAAGTCACGCGTCAGCGAGGCGCAGTCGCGACGTCACTTTAAAAAAAGAAGAGTTACTTCTTCTTCTTCTTCCACCAGAACAACATCAAATCTTGGGATTCATTCGAAATAGCATTAGAGTTCGCCATGTGTTCGTCTTCGCAGAGCAATGTGGGCGCCATTCGCAGGGTGCAACTGCTTATTGCTTTTTGTGCCTGGCCATGTGCGCTGGCCGCCGTACTCAAGTCTCACAAATCCCCTGAGACGATTCTTCAGATTGTTATGGTAAGGGTCAACATTGTAGTCTCTATAGAAAGAAATTCTTCAGATCGAACATGATTTGAACTTTCAGAACTAACGAAACTTCGCACAGATCTCCCTCTCTGGCGTCGCTGCCTTCGGAATTCTCCACGCCAAACGAGTCTCAAGAAAACCACAAACTGCCCACTTACCCATTGAAATTCTCATCGACACCGCGTTAGGCTCGATTTTGATTGGAACTTACATTGGGGGAATAGTCGTTCTGTCAAAACGCGAAATCAGAGAATGGGGCTACACATATAAACTGGCCCGAGGAATTCCTCAAATCTACTCCAATCTGGCCTGTCTGGTACTGGGGTAAGTTGAAGAACAACAAAAATTCATCATAAGTGCAATTCTAATAGCTTTCTTTACAGTCTTCTTCACTTTCACAACATCGCCAAGGCATCCTTCTATCGCTACATTCTTCCCCAAATCAAAAGTCAAATCGGCGGTTACCGTACATGTCCCTCATGCGCGCGTTCCGCAGAAACTAACGCAGTCGGAGAAGTTGGTTGGGGAGACAGCAATGATCATCACCGTACGACCTTCACGCAAGACCTGCACGGTGTGTACTCGGACAACGAACCTGAATACCGCCCCTTGCTCCGCGAGGATCGTAGGAGTGAAGAGGATAAGCAAGAGAGCGGTATTCTCAGTATTCATGACCGCTCCTCGCATGAAGTATAGACAAGCCAAACTTCTTTCCACCAATTTATATTCTTTTACCCGGCACTGGCATGCTAAATTCAACTATTGGCGTCATGATCTGGCTCAATGGCTTTTACATTACTCGCTGATCACTTGATCTTTTGCATTTAAGCGACTTGACTCAATTCATCTGATTCATATCAATCCTGCTCAGCTGGTTCCTGACACTTTTTTTGGCTCTAATTCGTATGACAAGCAGTAATTCACGTATTCCGCAGACTGTCTTTGCCTTCCAAAAATTATCCAATTCAATTACCATGCTCTTGCTCCGGATATTTCGCATTTGGATGTATTTACGATGAAAAGTGATCCATCAGGTTGGGCGATGCAATGTAAAAGAAAGTTTCTTTGGCAATACTATTGCTTGCTTCTCTACTAGCACACCAGAGGCAGTCGTACAAGTTGAAGCTCATAAGATTAGTTGGATGAATTATAGGTTGATGGAAGCTATGTAAGCTACACTACACTGTAACAGATATATGACACATGATAAGATGTCGGGCTCAGGGCTCAAAGGACCTTTCATTGAGAATGCTCAACGAAAGGAGCGAGACAAATCGATGACGCGGTGTGAGGCGAAGACACAAAAGAGAAGAAAGAAAGAAAAAAAAGAAGGGATGTACATGACGCTGGTTAAAGGGAATTCGACAAATAGGATGTGGATACCTCCAAGTCCCAGTGCATCGAAGGTAGAGAAGAGACATGGTCATCAAGGAAAGGCATCATGGAAACAAAGATATGTGGGGATGATATGTGCAAGGTAAATATGGCAATATTAAGGCTTTGAAGTCAGGTAGTCTGCGGCCTATCACTTGTGTTAGTATAGACCTTCTTTCAATTGGTTTGCCATCAGGATCAGGCAAAGCTTACCTTATCCAGGTTATAATCGAACTTCTCCAAGGCTCCCAGGGACGCCTCTCGTGGGAAACCCATGCCTGTTAGTCGCTGCAGGATCTGATCGTCCTCTCCAGAGTCGGTGTTAAGGGCCCAGCCAGGCTGTTTGGGATCCGATCCATTAGCTGCTTCCTCGGTGGCGGGCTTTGCGTTATCAAGGGGCGCGAAGAGCGTATCCCAGTCATGATTACCTGCTTTAGCATCGCCTCCATTTGGAGAGCCGATAGCTTGGGCGGGAGGTGCATTGACATGGTTGTCAAACGAGAAGAAGTCGGATGAGCCAGCATGGCCAGCGTCGTTACTTGAGTGGGCCTCGTGCTTTTGTGCTGGAGAGTCGAATGAGAAGTCGAAGTCTGCAGCGTTCTTGGTGTCATGGCCCACAGGCTCGTCATCATCGTCATCCTCAGCTTCTTGTGCTGGAGCAAGGTTGAGTCCTGCAAAAGCAGCATCAAAATCGGGACCGCCAGTCTTTGCGCCTCCAATTGCGGGAGCAGCATCTTGTGGGTTATGCTGCGGCGCATTAGCAATCACTGGGGCTCCAGTGCCTGCCTCAACAGAGTGAGGTGCATCGGGAGGGACAGTGGGGTCGGCTCGGTCAGGGAGGAGACCATCATATTCCGGAACATGGCCAGCTTCCTCCTTGACAGTACTTTGAGCATAGTCAGGAGGACTCTGTTGCGCATCTGGGGCTGGGGGCTGGGCCGCCGCTTGGGCTGTTCCTGGGGTAGGGAAAGCAGCAAGCTGGGCTGCATCGATAGATTCCGCACGCTTCTCTTCTTTCTTGGGCGCAACTGGGGTGAAGTTATCATCGAATCCCAAAGGGCCTTCATCATCAGAGCTTTCCTCTTCATCGTGGTGAACTTCCTGGATAGGAGGGAACTCAGTGCTGGAAGCCGCAGCCCCATGGGCGTTTTCACCACCAGAGGGCGTCATGGAAGCAAAAGCTTCTTCGAAATCGTTCTCTTTCTGCGACTCGGACCGCTTGTGGGCCTTGCTGCCAAACAGCTCGTCAAATGAAAGGTCCTTGGAAGTTCCAGTAGCGTCCGGGGAAATTGCTGAGGCAGGTTGTTCAGCAGGGGGAGGGCTGATCACGGCGGCTGCCTCCGATGGCTCAGGGATTTCATCGAATGGGGAACGAGCCGGTGTTCCTTCGGCAGTTGATTCGGGGGCACGGCTATAATCACTAGACTCCCCGATAGATGGCGCGCCTTGATCACTGACCGTGAGTTGTGAAGGCGTCGCAATGCCAGACGTATCAGGTCCGCCAAATCGGCTGCCAGGAGGGGACACCATAGTAGATGAGGTCACGGACTGGTTCTCATTGAAAGGCAGGAAATTGGGGGTCATCTGACGGGACTGGCTCGGCGGTGGGGGCTCGTTTCCTGGGAAGGCACCAGGAAGACTGCCAGGTGGTGGAGAGACAGATGGAGTCGGTACGCCAGATGTAACAGGAGACTTGGATGTGGCCAGGGGTGACTCGGAGCGGAATGAAGTAGGCGGAGGTCCAGCAGCTGCAGCTGCAGCTGAAGTCTGACCAAAGAGGCTGTCAAACATCTTCTGGTGGTCATTTGTGTTATCCGGTGAAGGTCCACGCTCGCTCGAGCTTCCAGTCGTGGTGCGACGGAAGAATGGGTTGGTATTCTGGCTAGCAGCAGAGACAGCAGGGCTAGTCACCTCATTGTTTCCTGCAGCTGTTGATTCCTCTGCATCTTGAGGAACCTCCTTTGACAGAGTCTCGATTTCACCTTGAATCTTGTCACGTTCCCCCTCAACGGTGGCCAGCTGCTTCTTATTAATGGCAACAAGACCCTTCTGCTGCCGAGCGTCAGAACGTGCTTTCTCCAGCGCTGGCTTAAGCTGAGCGACCTCGGCGTTTGCTTGACGAATCTTTTCCTTGAGGCTGGCGTTCTCCTGTTGGTCCGCAGCTAAGGCGGTCGAAACCTGCGTGTACTGGTTCTGCAGATCCTGACGCCCACCCTCTATCAAAGCGTAGTCTTGCTGCAGTTTTGTGGTTTCTGCCTTCGAGACACGGAGCCTCTCCTCCAGCGCCTTGAAGTTGGTCACTTCCTGCTCGTACATTGTGCGTGCCTGAGCAAGACGTGTCTCAAAGTCACGCTTTTGCTGGGAGGTTTGTGTGAGGTTTTGCTCTGCTGATGTACGCTGCTCTTGCACATTATGCATCTCTTTGGCCAACGATCCGATTTGGTTAGACAAGTTCGCGAGTTCTGTGGTCTCCTGAGTGAGCTTGCCCGATTCTTCCGGATCGTTGTCTCCCAACAAGTCATCAGATGGAGGTGGGGGAGATCGAGTTGCCGCTGGTGTTCCGGCTGAGGTTCCTGTTTGCTGAGGCTGCAGACTCTGGCCGAAAGTTGATGTAGGAATGAACGGCTTGAAAGTTGTCGATGCGGTCTGCGGAGAAGCGCGGGGTGGCGATCCAGGAGCCTGGAATGGAACGTTGGAACCGCCTGTAGACTGGGGAATCTGTGCTTGGGTAGTCGTCGGCGCAGGTGGTGAATCGAGGCCAAACAAATCATCTGCAGCGGATCGCGGAACAGGCGCCGGCGCGGGAGGTGCTGGGGCTGGAGCCTGAGCCTGGACAGGAGCGGTACCGACTCCAGGAACTGGCGCTTGTCGACGCATGCTGGGGGGGATCAAGCCAGGTGGGAGGACCTGGGGTATAGGTTCTTTGCCACCTCGCTGCAATTTCACGAGATACATAGCCACAGCAAATTCGTCGCGGTTAAGTTGACCATCCGCATCGATATCAGCGAGATCCCAGATTTGGGCTAAAACTTCTTCAGACAAACGAGCCCTCATAAAGAAGCCAACGGCCTGGTCACCACTGATAACGCCCGCTCTAGCAGTATCAACGGTCTCGAAGATCTGATCAAAGTGCGCCTTCTCCTGGGGAGTAATGATCCAATCACCAGTTGACTGCGCCGACAATGGTGTTCCAAATTGGGTCCTGTTGGCAGGGCTCATGGGGCTCGCAGTCCGCTGGGGCCCTGTAAATTGTCTCGGGACTCCAGGCATAGGAGGGGCTTCGGGACGAGCTCCAAAGGATCCCCGTTGAGAGCCGCGGCGGGACGCAGCATCATAAAGTCCAGGGGGTAACGTTTGTGGGATACCTCGTAGAACACCGGACTTGAATGAGGTCAGAAGATGCATGGCAATGATGAACTCTGTCGCATCGAGGGCGCCACGCTGCTGGGTATCGGAAAGACCCCAGATACGGCCGAGGGTCTCATTTGGCAGTCTCGCGCGTTCAAATATCTGCTTAGCCGTCTCGCCAGATAAAACACCATTCGTAGAGCCTGACTTTTCGAAGAGAGAGAGGAACTTGTTCGCATCCTCAGGTTGGAGAGGAGGCACTCGGATGGGACCCCCCGCACTTGGGGGTGGGCTCTGTGAAGACTCTGGTACCGGGGCAGTCGTATCGATATGGATTCCGTCGAATCGAGGAAGTGGACCGGCTATAATGACAGAAACACTATGTTAATATTGGTCCGGTCGGCGAGCAACGAAGGGTCATTGAATAGGTGCCGATTGATTAAGGGAATGCTTACGTTGCAGCGCCAGCTCGTCTGATGGTGTTCGGCCGGCTTGTGCATGTCCAATTAATCTCAGTACGATCCCGAATCCAGACGGGGTCAAGAGACCTCTGTTCTCTTTATCTGCAAGTTGCCATATCTGGAGGCGCGTCAGCTCATCCACTCTCGCAATTATAGACCCTGTTCGCTTTCTACCTACCTCGCCCAGAGTTCCAGATGGTAGATGTGTCTTCTCAAAGAATGGAACAGCGATTTCACCGGTTATCACGCCGAGGTTGGTTGTATCGGCAGCTTGGAATAGCTGGTAGAAGACGCGCTTCTCCTCGGGGGTGAGGTTTAGGTTCGGATGCCGTTGAGCTAGAATTCCCATAGATCAGCCATGTCCCTAAGATGGTTGTTTTATCCCTTCGCTTTAATCCGGTGTCAGTTCTCCTCCCAGGGTTGAACCCGGACCTCAAGAGCAGGCCGTGGAGGGAGAGAGGGGAAGGGGGTCGCCGGAGCTCGGCGGGTGCTCCTGAATTGCGCGGGAGCTTCTGTGTCCATTGCGAACGTTCCAGAAGACAAAGTAAATTATAGAGCTTACCGGTATCAGCCATAGCTGTATATTATGGAGGAGTTCAACTCCTCTTTTTCCAAGTCGGTTTCCGGATAATTGGGGCCTGGAGGACTGGTTGGAGTAACGGGAGGGGGGGTCGCCGTCAGCTTTAGCCGAAGACCACAAGCATGAAATGATATGAGGTGAGGAACAAAGATGTAGTGAGAGATTTTTGAGAGGGCCTCTCTCTCAAACACTAAAGAGAATCAAAGAGTTGCAGGAATGGAGAGAGGGAGTATGCAATGTGGCTGGGGAGTTCGTTGGAGGGAAATGTCCCCCCTATGGGTCCAAGGCGGTCAATTGGTTTTAGCGCCCATTCCAACACTTCTTCTTCCTTTGAGAAAGGAGACTCGAATTAATTGAACATCAATTCCCTACTGGAAATGATTCTGGTCATTCTGAAACTGGCGATACTTTGCTTACACCTATGGCTTATCTCTAGGATTCTTGAATAGCTTGAAATACATTCGAGTTGACTCACGTAGGCAACCTGAAGCCGGCATTGTAGACAACTCTATAGACACTCAGTATACATTTAGTATTACTACTGTTGATACACAGCGTAATGCCAGAATTGCAATATATCTACATACGAGGATCTAGAAATACTTCATCTGCACTTCGACTGGGATTTTTCCCCTTGATATACATCAATAACACCCCCAGCATGCTATACATAGTACCAGGATGTACATACATAGTGCCTGTTTCTACGTCATCGTTGCGGATCTTGGCATAACAACTCATGGTTTTTATAGTCTTTACAGTAGATAGCTATGTTTTAGCAGAATCGTGTTGTATTTATGAGAATAATATCACCCCTACTGGTATGGTATAGTCTCAACAATATTGCTCGTCACTTTCCAATTAAGATGGTTCTCAGGCTGGCTTTAACATTCCACGAACATCCAGACTGGCATCAATCCAAATAATCTACCTCGAAGTAGCCAGTCAATTTAAGCAGAAAAGATCCGGGCTCACAGTGAACTATTCCGGAGTTGAATCATGGCCCTAAAATCTTAATCTAGACTCTGGCAGGGTATTATCTAGTCTCTTTCCAAGATACCGAGGGATTAAAGTGGTGGCTAGCGAAATGAAGCTATACTTGGTAAATTGCGGGGGTTTCAGTGCTGGCCGTGGGAGCATTACCAATGCTCTACCCTAATAGTGTGTTTTCAAACAACTTCTTATAACCCAACAATGTCATACTACTACCTAGCAGTTAGGTAACTGCAGTCTACAAGTTGCAGTAGTAGAGAATTGAGATTGCTGGAATCAGATTTAGAGGGTCTTTCCAGCCTCCAACATGGTAGTCGAAACTTGAAGTTGATCGGTTTTCTTAGGAAGATTTTTTTTTTTGGATAATTACAATCGATGTAGGGGGGAAATAGATAGAACGAGCGGGAAATTTATCGCTGCTTCGGGGATATTAAAGATATATCGAACAACAAAGCCAGAAACACATCATCGGGCTGAAACTTATGTTCCCTTCTATTTGCAAGCCCAGTTAAGATAGAGAAGCTGAGAGCCCGCCATGAGTGAATTTGGTCCAAAAGGAGCAGCATCAAAAAACCAATTCCATCAACGACACGCTCAAAAAGCATCCCTAATCTAGTACTCAGGCTCCAGCTCCTCTTCCTCCTCCAGGGAGTCGCTGGCGACCTCCTCGTAGTCGCGCTCCAGGGCAGCCAGATCCTCACGGGCCTCGGAGAATTCACCCTCCTCCATACCCTCACCAACGTACCAGTGGACGAAAGCACGCTTGGAGTACATAAGATCGAACTTGTGGTCGAGAGCGGACCAGGCCTCGGCGATGGCGGTAGTGTTGGACAGCATGCAGCTAAAAAAATTATTAGTAATTGAGCAAAGGTTTTTGCTTCAGAAAGCGAATTGTCGGGATAGGAAACATACACAGCACGGCTAAGGTTAGCAAGGTCACCGTTAGGAACCTGCTGGGGAGGCTGGTAGCAGATACCAAGCTTGAAGCCAGTAGGGCACCAGTCAACGAACTGGATAGTGCGCTTGGTCTTAAGAGTGGCCACGGCAGCGTGAGCGTCCTTGGGGACAACGTCACCACGGTAAAGCAGGCAGGTAGCCATGTACTTGCCGTTGCGGGGGTCACACTTGACCATCTGGTTGTTGGGCTCGAAGCAGTTGGAGGTGATCTCAGTGACAGAGTGAGCCTCGTGGGAGGCCTTGTCAGCGGAGATGACAGGGGAGTAAGCGACCAGAGGGAAGTGAATACGGGGGTAGGGGACCAGGTTAGTCTGGAACTCGTTCAGGTCGACGTTGAGAGAGCCATCGAAACGGAGGGAAGCAGTGATGGAAGAAACGACCTGGGCGATCAGACGGTTCAGGTTCTCGTAGCTGGGGCGCTCAATGCCGAGGTTACGGCGGCAGATATCGTAGATGGCCTCGTTGTCAACCATGAAGGAGCAGTCAGAGTGCTCGAGAGTGGTGTGGGTGGTCAGAATGGAGTTGTAGGGCTCAACAACGGAGGTGGCGTTCTGGGGAGCAGGGTAAACACAGAACTCCAGCTTGGACTTCTTGCCGTAGTCGACGGACAGACGCTCCATCAGAAGAGCACCGAAACCGGAACCAGTACCACCACCGAAGGAGTGGAAGACAAGGAAACCTTGGAGACCGGCGCAAGAGTCGGCAACGCGGCGGACCTTGTCGAGAACCTGATCGATCATCTCCTTTCCGACGGTGTAGTGACCACGGGCGTAGTTGTTGGAGGCATCCTCCTTACCAGTGATCATTTGCTCGGGGTGGAAAAGGGAGCGGTAAGCACCGGTGCGAACTTCATCAACGACATTGGGCTCGAGATCGGCGTAGATGGTACGGGGAACGTAGCGGCCCTGGCCTGTCAAGGTGGGGAGAAAGAATGTGAGATGGGGATCTTTCCCACGAGCAATTTGACGGACATGTGGGGAACAGAAAAGGTAAGAAGGTCTAGAAAAGAGATTTACATACCAGTCTCGGAGAAGAACGTGCTGAAGCCGTGATCGGGATCAGCCTTCTTACGCTCATCGGTGAGGTAACCATCGGGCTATTGAGGCAGTTAGTCGCGGGTGCTTGCTTCCCGTCGATGGGAAAAGGGGGGGGGGATTCCCGCTGCCCGAGTTGAAATTGGGCGTCACTAGAGTTGGGGGATTCTTAACGTACCTGGATACCGTGCTCCAGACAGTAGAGCTATAGATTCAAGAGTTTGGTTAGTATCTGACAAGTTGAGTCTGCAATTGACGAGATAAGTTGAATATTTACCTCCCAGCAGGAGTTAGCAATCTGGCAACCAGCCTGACCGACTGAATAGAGAAAACAAGTCAGAACGGGGATTCTTCGATTTCAAGCGTGTTAGAAGAAAAATGACGTGCAAAATTCAGAGCATACCGTTCAGAGAAATGATCTCTCTCATTGTGATGGATGGTGATTTTTCGAGGTCAAAAAAAAAGGAGGGGGAGAGGGACCCGACAACAAACACGGATCTAAGGGAATCGAATTCAGGGGTTAGTCAGTTTGAAATTGGCGAAGATGAGACAGCCCCGAGGGTCGAAGGGGGAGGGGTTCACAAAGATGGGCAAGGGATCAACTCACCAAGAATGGGTGGAATGGAGTCGAATTCGAGCAGAAGAGAAGCAGAAATGTTGTGGAGGAGGGCGTCTGTGCTGAGGGAGTTCGTTGTTGATTTGCTTTGGGTCGCGTCGCTCGCTTCTGATTGGTCGACGGCGTCAACAGGGAGGCACACCGCCTGTTGTGGTCATGTGATGTACACAGTTAGTAATCGGTCAGGTGACATAATTAGTAGACAATACAGCACACCTAGGAATAGGATGAATTAAATAGTTATGGTCGAGTAGATTCGTAGATTATACTGCTTTATACTATATAGTACTTCTATTAGATCAAATAATCAAGAGGAAATGCAAAATTGCTGTATACCACGCTTGCCAGTCTACTCAAGTCCCTCACCGCCAACTGCGTCACCACCCGTGGAGCTATGATGGATATATCTCGCCAGCCCGAGCTCACGCTCCGCACATCTACAACTTGTATCTTTAAGGTTGTTGAACAATCTTAAAGAGCTCAGTATCACTCATTGCCAAGGTGTTACTACAAACACGCCGGCTCAAGCCAATCTCAAAAAAGCCCACACTAGGCAAATACCACCGTAACGACACACCACAATATCTTCCAACGTCCAACGTGTAGTGGTCGAGTGCTGCACTTCACAAATGTTCTAGCTGAAGATGCACCTCCACATAGTATTTTACTACCTGCTCTTCAGCATTGTGAACATCCACATCGCCCACGCCAATGTTGAAAAGACCATTTTCCTCGCTCCACAGGCTTCAACAATCCCATCAGAAGAGTCAGATCTAGATGACCTGGGTCTGGAAAGGCTATCTCCCGATACGCCAGTCGTGCGTACTCAATTGAATGCCTCGTTTCCAACCGATGATGCCTCATCCGGTACAGAATCATGGTTCTTCCTCGAGAACCTCAATCCAGGCCAGCGATACGAAGTACGCGTATGTTGGCTCGCGACTGTAAGTGACAACTACCCGGATGAACATTGTTCACCCTCGTATGCATATGATATGCCCAACTTGAAAGGATCCAATAATACCCCGGAACCTGATATTGGCACTCAATAAGTACAAACTAACACTAATAAAGCAACCGACGTCTTTCACACTAACCACATACCCCCTCCAAACCGTCATTGAGGACCCAACCCTCCTCTCATCCTTAAGCATCTTCTCTACATCCCGTCTCTCAACCCTAGACATCAGATTGCAAACAAATGCCATCCCCAGAAGCCCGGCAAAAGCCGATCCTGCACCAAGCACAGATTCGGTGCTCTTTCTCCGCATCAACGCCGCGGCAGACTACTTCACGACTGATGATGCGCTGATGGAGAATCCGTCACCTGTGGCTGTTGATTTAATTCTTGATCCATTCGTGTTGAATGTTTTCCCCCGTTCGCTTATCCCAACGGCCGGGTGGATTAGTGTGGTTGCCATTGTTGCCGTTCTCATTGCGAGATGGATTAGTTCTGAGCTTGGAAGGGTCATTGATGATGCGAGGAGGGAGGGCGAAGAGGAAAAGAAGGATAAAAAGGAAAGGTAATGAGCTTGAGGGAAGCAGTTATCTACTTGGGCTTCGGATTTGTAAGACTATCAGTAGCTGCGAAATTCTAAATTTCGAGTTGAACTGGGCGTATTGGAAGGTACTACTTGTTATATTCGGAGATTACTAGTAGCTACTGAGTGTACTATAGTCTGGTTACTCCTCAATTTTTGAGAATTTTACAGGATGACTACCAATGCACCAAGACAGAACTTTTTCGTGGACTGCCACTCCTCGCAAACCAACCGAGTTTACTATTACTAGTATCATGGCCCAAGAACTATAGCATAACCATTCCCAAATAGATACATTATATAAACTGAGCTAGCCAACCAAAGCAAGGGTACATGAGAGGTGAGTACAGGAGGGGGAATACTAAACATCAATGCAAAATGGGAGATGGGGCATTAACACCTGAGAAGCAAGACAACGCCGTGATTTAAATCAAAAAAAGAAAAAGAAAGAAAAAGCAAAATGTGGGATCCAAACATAAGCGTCATCACGCATTGCTCTACTCTATGCGTCTTTAACAACATCGTATATTGACCAAAAAAGTGGTAGGAATACGACGTCCCAAATTGAGCAAAATGATATCCAATCTTGGTAAATGCCATCATAACCGTGGGGAAATTAAGAAGATTCGTTCATCAGCTATTCATGAACACAAGCCTTTAAATGTGCATCTGTACATGGCTTAATCTTCAAAGAAATTCAAGATGGCGCGGATACCCTTTGATCCAAGACCATGAGCTGGGTACGAGATGTAAAGAGGCTCTTCGGTAGCACCAAGCTTGGCACGGAATTCACTCTTACGGACAAGATGGAACTGCTTGGCCAGAGCCTCGTAAGTGTGTTCAAGCATCTTGATCTTTGTACCGTGCAGGTTGTGACCAGGGATGAGCTGGGCAGTTGCACCAGCACCAAAAGTGAGGCCCTTAACACCGGACTGGGCGGCTGTTTGGATAGCCTCAGTAACAATGTATTCAATCACACCATTTGGCGAGTTGGGGAAGTCTAAGCTGTACTTCACCTGCATGCCGTGATCCGGGCTCAGCATAGCCAGGGCCACGAACGCGCAAATCGTACCGTTCCTGTCGGTTGCGTAGAAGTACCAGCGATGCTCGTGGTCGATCCATGGACGAATCTCCGAAAGATGTACTTGTGTGCCCTTGCGACCAGCCAGCCATTCGCGGATACGCTCGTCAATCTTATTGCGAATATCTTCCGAGGGTAGCTCGCCCTGGCTAAGAGAGACCACTTTGATGTTCTCCGTTTCGGCGCGGCGCAGCTTTTTGGCAATCTCGCCGTCTGAGGCAGCTTTGTTGCGAGACGGATCAACACTTTCCTCAGCAATACAAGACAAGCTGCGCCATCCCAACCGCTCTCCCAGGATAGTCTCGACGCTAGGCGAGCAAAGGATCCAGACAGGTTTGTACTTAGTCTCACGCTTCAGCCACTGCAGGAACTGGGTAATGGTACGTGTGTACTGAGAAGAATCACAAACTGGATTACCAGGGACAATGACGTAGTTGTGAGAGCTGGGAACGTAGGCAACGGCCGCGCCGGTGGTCATGTCACGCCAGACCTTGTAACGGTCGTCGAACCAGGAGGTGGAGGTGGCATCGCCATAATTGGCGATGAGCTTCTCTAATGGCTGCAACTCACTTTCATCATTAGCAACGCGACGCGAAGGTTGCTCAGTGTGCCATGGAGGCTCAATGGTTGATGCTTCTGGATGGCGAAGCTGCTGTACAGGAGGCTTGGCTGGAAGACTCTTGGGGTCACGGTGGAAGAGCGAGGTGAGTCGAATGTTGCCCACCTGAAGCAAGAGCATCAGGAGACGTTCGAGACCGACACCGGCACCGGCATGAGGTGGCGCACCCCATCGGAATGCCTCCATATAATCTTCCATGTCGTCAGGGTTGATACCAACGCGGCGCATATTCTCTTCCAGCATATGGGGGTCGTGGATACGTTGACCCCCAGACACGATCTCCTGGCCACGAATGAACATGTCGAAGGAGTTTGTGTATTTATCATCCTCGGGATCCGGCATCGTGTAGAAGGGCCGAGCTCCGCGTGGGAATTTATCGAGGACATAGTAGTCAGTGCTGTACTTTTCCTTGACAAGCTGACCCAGACGAATTTCATCTCGGGTTGACAAATCTTCATCCTCAGGCAAGGGATTGCCATCCTCATCTCGCCAGCCCGATTCGTTGAGCATCTTGATGCCATCGGCGAAGCGAATAATTGGAGTCTTTTCCAACCATGTGACATCTTCCGAGGGGAACTGATGCTTAACGATTTCGATCTCTTTGCGATGCTTGGAGTAAATGCCACTTAGAATGTTTTTGATGACCGCATCGAGGGTTTCGAGCATCTCATGGTAGTGCTCTTCGATGGCCATTTCAATATCCAATCCAGTATACTCGGTCAAGTGGCGATGAGTGTTCGAGTTTTCGGCACGGAATACAGCGCCGATTTCATAGACACGACCAAAGTCGGCTGCTATGGCCATCTGCTTCGCCAATTGAGGAGATTGAGCCAGGAAAGCAGGTCGGCCGAAGTAGTTGACCTTGAACACACTAGCTCCAGATTCCGTAGCAGCTCCCTGGAGTTTGGGTGTGTGGATTTCGATAAATTCGCGGTCGTCGAGCGCGCTCCTGAAAAGATTGCAGGTTGCAGATTGAAGGCGGAAGATGGACTGCGAGGTTGCAGTACGTAGATCAAGCAAACGATTGGATAAGCGGGTGCGATCCGGAATATGACTGCGACGGCCCTCAACCTTATCCTCCTCGTTGGTTCGAATTTCAGCCTCATAAACGCTGAAGGGAACCGGCTCCTCGCGCTTAACAAGCAAGTGAACGGACTCAATAGAGAGCTCGACATCGTGAATGCTACATCCCAGGACAGGGACTTCTGGTTTCTGGATGGTGCCACGAACAGTGACGAATGATCCTACCCGCAAGTGCTCGGCCCACTGAATCATGACAACAGACGAGATACCAGCACGCTCGTGAAGCACGCCCTGGAATGTCTCCAGCTGTTGACGGAAGACAAGGAAAACTAGTTTGGCGCTCATCCGACGAACGACATGCAGACGAGCCGTGAAAAAGACCTGCTTACCTACCATATCGGATGTGATATGGTCCAAGCGAAGGCGTTCTTCATTTTTTCGTTCCCGTGACTGCATGAGGGGTAGCTCACCGTAGCGGGCCTTCATATCAGGGGTCTCTTCCTCGGCTGCTTTGGCAAGTTCTTCTTCCTTGCGACGGTGATCGGACTCAGAGAATTGCTCCTCACTCAAACGACTTTTCTCTGAACGTCGATGCTGACGGGCGAGGCGCTTCTGTTGATTCTTGCTGAGCGCGCCACTGGAGGAGTCGTCGGAGAAGTCATCGGAGGAGGAGACATAGTCACGCTCACGCAAAAAGTTGCTCAGAATGCTGCGTCGAGGGGAGGTAGGAGACATGGAATCGCGCGAGGTCGATGTACGTGGCTTTGGTGAGAGAGTGGAACGAATGCCAGTGCCAGAGGAGTCATCATCACCTAGATGACCCTTGATGGCTTTCGAAAGAGCCCGTTTG
>Ga0102593_1000116_pt1 | contig 208905 bp, 205 predicted proteins | sample AraplaCol_mMS_r2_2_FD_76862 | JGI IMG/M metagenome (GOLD analysis project Ga0102593, IMG submission 76862) | Arabidopsis root microbial communities from North Carolina, USA - plate scrape MF_Col_mMS_r2 (SPADES assembly) (version 2) | ecosystem: Host-associated > Plants > Roots > Endosphere...
TTCCAGGCGTGTACTTTTTGGAAAAAAAAAAAAAAAGGGAAGGCTGCAAGATTTAGGTAGGGGATACTATAGACAAAAGAGACATAAAGGACGACTAGAAAACAAATTGGTCTTGTGAACATTTGGAATGGTTGAATGAGATATTTGTTGCCCAATTTTCTGAAAAGAAGACCCCATTTTTTGCAGTATTTATATATTCGGTTCATGGCGAGTGGAGATAGCTTTGTACAATGGTACCACCAGAAATTGAACCAAAAACGGAACCACCAACAACAGCTATAGTATAATTGACAATAGCTGGGCCGCGCTGTTCAGGCGTCCAGAACTAATATCACTGGTGAACACTCTACCGGTATTCGTAACAGAGAGAGCACCAAGAAACAAAATGACAGAGAACTGAGTCAAAATAATTGTCTGGAGATTTTTTAGCAGTGGCCGTACCAAGGGACATAATGGCTGCAGTGAAATAAGGCGCAAGAAAAGCTGGTTTCCGACCAAAAACCTCGGATAGAGGCGCCCAGATCAACGGGCCGAGATTTTCATCGGTAATTGAATATTGTTAAATCTGTGATATCTGTATCTCGAATCTTGAGATGCTTGTTGAATGGTCATGTTTTTTTCCCTTAAAGTAAATGGCACTATGCCGAAATTTTTTTGCTGCTGGGACTCTGAAGACAAGTTATCGTTGGAGGAAAATCAGCAAAGGTGGTAATTCCATCCAAGATATACCGCCAAGGAAAATCCAAGCTTCAATCAATTCCAGAGGTCACCCGCCATTGTACGTGAGATATTCTCACTAGAATAACTGATTCCAACTCAATATTCTTCGTAGATACCAACTTCAAGTCTTCACCCTTGGTACTATCTTTAAGAATATCTGGCTCCCCCGAATGTGCAAGAATGACATATCTACTTTGGCCATCTCGCGGGGTAGAAGTCTGTCTATCATGCGCTTAAGGACAGAATGTTGATACGGTGGGAATCCAGTGATCCAGTTTTGCTCCTCTGTACGGTTGGTCTTTGATTCTCACATATTGAGTCGACGCTAAGGCCTCGATAACACCCAGCCGTATCGACTATGTATCTTGCTGGTCAGGCTGTCAGAACATAGTGCCGCAAAGTGGCTGGATCCTGAGCATGATTGATCTTGTTAGACATGAATAGGACTTCGATACATTGCTTGTGTTGGGGTATTCGTATCTCTTATATTTTTTCGTTGGAACTCACCTTTCATTGCCTCATATACTCTGTCAGGCAAATCCATTCGTATATTGCAACCCCTTCTCTCATCGTTATGTGAAGGTAGAAAGCCTCGTCAAACAGGTGTCGATCGGTAACTTTGGTGTTACTTTATATCGCTCACCCATTCGTGCCCCAGGCCGTAAACCTCGTTCTTCATGCCCATGATAACTTCATATCAAGAGTGTGAATGGCCACTCTGAGCCATGGATTCAATTCTTAGGGGTTTAACCTTGTTCAAAGCTTGCTCTGGTGGAAAGAGAACTGGGGATACTTTGGAAATATAGGGATAGGACGAGGATGGAATCGAAGTAAAGGACTGTCCGCGGATGAGAAGATTGGAAGAGTGAATGGTGAAGGCATCAATTGTGTTGTCCATGGATCCTGACTAATCAGGAAGTGTGGGATGGATTACAGCAAGTCGGTAGAATACCAGCTTTCATATCATAAATAACATATAGAAGACAATATAGTCAAATTGTTATAAAGCTCTAGAGCCCTCTCAGAAGCGTAGAGAATCGTAAATGGCCTCAAGAATTGGAGTTTCAATATATAGCAGAGTGCATTGAAGGAGTAACACAAATAGATAGATGTTCCTCTGTCATAGCCTGGTATTCAACGATATGGTATCCTTGAAAGACTTCTTTCATAGTGAAAGTTCGTTCGTCATGTTTGACTGGCACAGCAGTCCTTCAAAGACAAAACAAATGATTACCTGCCGCCGCAAATGACAAAGATGTAAAGCAATATATCAGCAGACGAAAGCCGCTTTGGGGATATCAAAAGTTACACTAGGATGTTTAATAAATATGATGTGCCACCGCTACATTCAAATCATTCTGCCCTTCTTTCTCTATAGTCCAAGTCATATTGGCGCATTGTTCAACATATCGCTATCGAGCGCTGTAAACCATCTTCATTGCCTCTTTGCAGGCTTTGTCTGCAACTTTCTTTTGTTCTCGCGGGGTCAAACTCTGTATCATAGGTCCATGTTTCCTGTATTTGCGTATCTCTGTCCCTTCTCTTGTCTCACTAGCTCTAATCAGCAAGAATCTGATCGCATATTTCATCGGCAATCTGATTCTCCCCTCTTGGAATCCATTCGTACTGTAAATCTCCTTCTTTATTTAGCATATCCTCAAGATCGTAAGCCTCTTCAATGAGATCTCGATTCACAACTTCGCGGCCTTTCGAGTTGATCATTCCATTCATGCGCCATGTATCTTTCCACTTTGTCATGCATCCGAATGCGTATTTGGAGTCCGTGTAGATCGTGACGTCAAGCCAGGGATTTGTCCTCAAGGTCCCTAACTGTGCGTTGGCTTCTTCCAAGGCGATGATGATTGCAGTGAGCTCAGCCCGCTGGCTCGTAGGCGGGGGACTCGGGGAATCTGGGAGCAAGACTCTCGTAAAGGCCTTGTAGCCTCCACCCCTATTCATGAAAACAGCAGCAGCTGCACCTCTGGCATATGGCCTGCCGTTACCTCTGCACCCACCGTCGGTGTAAATTTGCATTGTGTAAACCATATTGATGGAATTTGGCAGAATTGAAGAACGTATAGTGGTGCTGTATTGTAAACAAAAGGTTGCGTACTTAGTAAGTAGAGCGAAATTGGGAATCTGTGATGATTCGAAAGTAATTGAAATGGATATAATTGGTGTGAGGAGAGAATCAAAGAGAAATGAGGAGGAAAGAAATGAAGAAGAAACAAATGAGTGTCTGGGATTGTTGCTTGTTTGCTAAGAGGGGAAGGTGCCTGAGATGACTAAGCTGCAACTGTAAACAAACAGGAACTCGAATGGAAATTAACAGGGCAGAAAGGGTGGATTTACAGAAATAGTGATGAAGATAGATAATGTGTGTATACAGTTGTACTCCATTCTCTGAGGAATGCTACTATGAGCATGCGCAATCCGAGATGCATCAAGGACCTAGGAAACCCCACTACATAAGAGAGAGTATGTGGTGGATCAGGATAATTCTGATAGTCTCCTCGTCGACAATTAGATCTTCCGTTCGAGGAAGATCTCTGATAACTCGTCGTTCCGATCCACCCATTTACATTTGGATTCTGTCCATCAAACGCATTGGTTCTTATCAACCCTGACGATCCAAACATATGCTTAAACGTCCTTCCACACTTCTTGCTCTTCCTGCCGTCGATCTTTGCATAAATCGTCCCAACAGGTGTCCCCTCGCTTTTGCTAAACCGGCTTGTAAACATTTGTAATTTCCTCGATAAAAAGCCATCTTGATAATTGAACAGTAAGAGTGCTGTTTGATGAGTTTTGCTGGTTCTTTCATGAAAACTATACTCAAATTTAATCTTAGAATCACAGATTGATTAATACCGACTCGACCGCGAAGGTAAGCTAGAAGCTATTACCGAGGAGCCTGATGAGAAATCTTGACATTTACTTTTTATTCTGTGGCATATCATTTTTTATTCTCTTCAATCTGACTAACAGCTGCAGTAGAGACCTCGACATCACTTTGGACATGAACCGTACTTTTTGGAAAGATCTTCTTCCCACGGTCTTCCACAATTGATGATTCAACATATGCAACAGACTCTGAACATGTTGGACTCAAAACTGGCATTGAGCTCTTCAGAATCGGCGCCCTTGTGCCCTGGTAAGCCGCTCTGCCGGAAGAGCTTTCATTCTGGGAAGTGATGATGAGCTGGCGAAGAGAAGCTACACAAGAGACAATGATAGCTAGATAATCCGGATCAGTCAATATCAAGATTCATTGAGGTAAATTTATCGGACCTGTATCCACTTCAACAAAGCTCCAGAAACATAGCCAGGCGATATTTATCTCTTGGTCATAGGTGGTGTCGACGGCGACTCGTATTATAGCCACGACCATGATAAAGACCGTCGCGGAGAATATGCTGAGTAAAATGATCTTCTTTCGAAGAGGAACGCGGGTTTTCCAAAGGACGATTATAGGTATTGATAATACTAAAATATCGTGGTTGAGCCTCATCTTCTCTAGTAGAAATGTGACAGTTTGACTTACTCAATAGGTCGGTAAGAACATCACCGGCACAATTGGCCCAAAAGCTTCGATTCTCATAATGTATGTGCTTGAGTTGAGAGCATTGCTCTGAAATAGTTCAGAGTCATTGAGTTTTCACAGTTCTTTAATGTTTTCTCGGGAGATCGTACTGATCTTACCTATGATATAGTTCATGCCCCCGAAACTGCATTTGTACTCGATATCGCCGACAGACGCAATATAAACTGCAGCGGTGCAAAAAAGGACAACGTACCACCATATCCGGAAAGCTCTGATCCTCGAACATAGTCGATAGAAGAAGACCAGAAACGAGAACTTCACACACCACAGGCTAGAATAGAATAATATCTGCAATGGGGCAAGAAGTCGCATGAACTCATTGAATCGAGGTAAGAAGCTAAAGTCAAATGGCTTCGTTCCAGATGAAATTGTGTAAAGCTCATAGAGTGCTTTGTGTTCGACTTGCCATATAATTGCTGCTGAAAGAATAATTACCCATGCGAATATCACAAGAAAGTCGTCTAGGAAGAGGCGGCGGAAAGATGAGATCTGGACATAGACGCGGAATAGGACGAAGAAAAAAGATGTGCTTGTGAGAGCCCAGAGTATTCCCTATCATATTGTGATCAGCTCAGAGACCTTTCTAGTTTCTGACAGTCTTTCGTCTTTCATAAGTGTTGTGTGGCCCTTACAATGAATACAGGTTGGGAAATCTTGCTTGACCGTTCATCAATAATGTCAGTTGACATTTTGACTTCGCTTTTCCACTTGAGTTGAAGAGCTAAGTATCTCGCGAAGCATTCTGAGATGGAATGACAGAATATATGTTCTAAAGCAAAAAGTCGGGGAAATACCATCAGGGTAAAGCCAGTGTTTACCAAAATCTTTGTTGTCGTCGCTTTGCCACATCTCGCTTGATAGCTTGCGAGACTGATTCTATAGGTTCACTGAAGAAATGCAGCGTAGCCGAGCTCTTTGAAAGAAATGTTCGATTGGTTGGACGCCATGAACTTGGCCGGATGTGGCTAGAGTCACGCAAGTTTCATCAAAGAAATCCATCTCTTTCTAGACCAGCATTTCACAATAACTCATGCGATCTGCCAGTCGGGGATTTGCTCAGAGTGAGTGGAGCTAGTTTGGTCTACTGCATATCGGACAGTAATTCCTCGGTTGCAATTTTCGTCCGTTTTGAGTGGTCGTCGTGGCAGACATCAAATGATAATTGCCCTCCAAACAACGCTTGAACTGATGCAATCAACTGTAATCTAGGCAAGTCTCTGGATAATAAACCTCCGTTGTAACAAAAGAACCTTTTGCCAAGTTGCAATGATCAAGCGGGGAAAAGGCTGAGAGTCAATGACACTATCTCTCCATTACCCTAGTATTGTTTAGGCTATGTTGGCCCATTGATGATTATTACGAGTTTTGAGGGTGAGGTCCGAGTCCTTCACCAAATGAAAGAGGCGTACGATGTGGCTGTTTCTGTATCAACCGGCTATGAAGCATGCGTGGGTATCTTTCTATTAAGTTGAATGAAATTACGCTTGGGTCTTGGTGGTTCTAGTATCTCACAGTACATCCTGCAGGGATGCTAGTAGTAATACGGCATAAAAACATTTGAAGCCATCAATCTTCAACAATAATTTTCATTGGATTTTCTCAAGATTGAAAGTCGAGTGCACTCCTGTCTGAGCTAATGACACAGTCTCGGTATGGAAGCACCGATCACCTTCCGGTCACGAACAGACCATGGGAGGGGGCTCAACATCAATTCCCAAAATTGGGAGCCCCTATTTAAATGATCGTTTAAGGGCCAGTATAGGTGCAGTTAGAGAGATCAAGGGAAGCGAGATCGATAGTGTAGGGAGGTCCAGTGGAGCCTGGTTGAAGCATCAGTGAAGTCTGAGATATAGATTAAATATGCACGTACTGAGAGCGAGGGTGTAGGCGACAGTGCAGGAGATGTTCTGATCAACCTGATCAATATCCTGCTTGCTGGCGATGGAGTGAACGGCCAGAACGCTCGCCAAGCTCTGGATCTGTTTGCCAGAGAGCTGAATGCTGCTTGATGGGCTACTAGAGTAGGGAGCAGCAGATGCTGCGACCAGCATGGTCAGAAGAGCGCCGAATGTAGCCTTCATTTTGGGGATTTAATTGAATTTGTCGAGTTCGATGGGATTATTTGACGGTTTTCGGATCTTTTGTATCTGATCTTCTGAATCAAAACATTACAGAGTGATCTGGGGGTTTTTATATGGTCGTTCACTAGATTTCACATGAATCTGTTCATTCGTTCGAATCGGTATTGCTGTACCAGTTCGATTTGGATACCACATTGTATGACCCGAGAAATAAGAATTTACACAATATGCCAAGAACTTCATTTTGGAACCGGCCATGAGCGGCTATTTTTTGAAAAGAATATTGCTGGTCCCATTTGACCGCGCATTTGTTTCGCATGTGGAGGATATCATGAAAATCGAAACGATCCATAAAACAACAAGAAGATGAAGCAAATCAAATCCTGAATAAGAAGGAACTTTTGAGTGGACCTATCAGGCCATAAAGACGACCTTGTGGTATTTCCAATACTCAATCTATATTTGGCAGCTATTTATTACTACTCATAACAGCTTGAGAATAGCCACTTCGCGATAGTATTTAGAAAAACAATTAATCCATAATGCGCAGACCCCCGAAAAACTTAGACAGGTATTAGCACACTTATCATAAAATATGAGCTCTATTCTATAATCAAGGCTAGCCAATTCATCGTGACGAGGGTTGTTACACTGGTTCATATCCACGTTAATAGAGATCTATCACAACTTTAGAGTACCAAAGAGAAGATGACCTTGAAACAACCTTACAAGATATAGAAATAAACTAGGACAAAAAGGAAGGAAAACTTCAGTCTGTCCTATAATTATAGCTTATGGTTGTACAGAAGTAGAGAGCTAGAAGATTAGGCCGGATACATGCTTGATATAAGACTTGAAAGAACAAGTATCGCTTCGGTACACTATATTGTGAGACCCGAACTAACAAGATAGACAGACTTCGATATTTACAATCTGGTCGCAACTCAATCTGGCCGAATCCATCTCTTGACATTTGAAACTTCCAACGAGATCCAATTCGGACTGGTCAAATCGACAGCGAGACTTATGCTCAAGGCATAGTGTGCCCAACCAATGTGGTAAACCGAGAAAAAGAGGTGTTAGTATGCATAGCGAACATTCGAACCGGGTAAAACCCCCCGGTCAATCTTGCGATTGGTATTTTGTAACCAGAACCGCAGTACCCAAGCGCTGGCGATTGTCGCTACGCCAAAGGCAGTATTCGACGCCATTCCAATGAGATAACGAGGCCCATCGCTCTTGGGATAAAGATAGGCCGTATAGATATATGAAGCGTTTGCAATCACATTTATGAATGATAATGAGGCTGCCTTTTTCTCAGGAGTTTGACCGAGTGTCGCCGAGACCCATCCCAAGATGACCGAGTTCACTGCGTAGGCACCACTGGCGAAAAGGAAGCAAGCAACATATCTTGCCCCGGTGTTCAAAGTCGTGCATGAAATGATATATCCTACGACTGCTAGGCCCATGGAGACGGTGATATGCCAGGTTCGCTCATTGTACCGGCCGGATGTAATTCCAACCACGACACAGCATATACCCGAGAAGACATAGGGAGGACAAGTCAAGACGAGTGTAATGGTGCTACTGAACCCCAAACTTCCAACCACAGTTGGAAAGAAGTTATTGAAACCACAAGCACTGAGGTGCATATTTTGCATAAAGGCAAGCACATATAGGCGTGGATCGCTCATAGCTTGTTTCAGGCCCACAAGAGCGCCCTTAGACTCTTCGCCTCCGACAGTGTCTTTTTGAATGCGATCGTGAGCAAGTTGTCGTTCCTCGGGGGTAAGCCATCGTGTGTTCAGAGGATGATCTGGAAGCATGAATATTCCAAGACCTGCGACGCCAAACGTGACTGCACCTTCAATGATGAAGAGCCACTGCCACCCTTTGAGGCCAAGATGACGATCTAAAGTAGCAAAAGTTGCCGCTGCAATGAGACCTGCAACTGCAGTTGCAACAATGTTCCCAGAGTATAGGATGGAGATACGGAAAGCAATCTCCTTCCGGGTATAGAACAAAGATAGAAGAAAGAGTGCTCCGGGATAAAATGGGGCTTCGGTGATACCCAGAAAGAAGCGAACAGCAACAAGGTCACCATAGCTTTTTGTCAATGCTGTACAAGCTGAGACAACTGCCCAACTTGCCATACATATACTCATGTAGAGGGAAGGTCGGATTCTTTTGGACGACATAAGCATGTTGGATGGAATTTGCATTAGTAGATAGCTACATGAACTCCTGCGTCAGTTTGAAATCTTCCTCATTGCCTGAAGATGTCCACTTACCCGACAAACAAGATCGAGATACATGTGTTGTATTGAGTGCCGACTAAGCCAAGATCCTCCTCAATTCCGTCGAGACGTGCGTTGGCAATTGCATTGCGATCAATCTTTGACATTAGAATGGACATGATTGGGATCGAACGCATGGCCGTCACTCACATAGTTCAAAAAGTACATCGCCCACATTATAGGCATAATCCTCATATCTAACTTGCGCACAAGGGCTATCTCTCTAGCATCGGTCTTGGCTGTCGCGCCAGAGTAGTCACCTTTCTCATCCGCAACCTTAAGAGAGTTTGCATATTCAATCTGGCTATCTGCGCTTTCCTTTGCCAGACCGGATTCTGAAGTCTCGATTCCCTTTGAGGTTGCCATATTGCTCAGACGGGGCCTTTGGCTTCGTGATGATGGATGAAACGCGTAGTTGGTGAGGACAGTGTGCCGGGAAAGGAGAGCTTCATTTCACAAAGACCTCCCATTTCCGAGAAGAGCCCAGATTTATAGCCCATAGTCATTACCCAACACGGAAGAAGGAAAGGCCGTCTCACCTCTGAATCACACGTCTTGATCCATGGCATGAGAAATGTTCAATTGGCAGTCCCGGCATTGAGCTTAGAAGTAGCCAAGCCTTCCCGCCATGCCAAGAGAGCTGATAAAGCCACGCCGAGCGCACATACCCCAGAGTTTCGCTACTGGAGCCGACCCCAGATTTCCCCCGCAGATAAATGGACCGAGTTGCGGGGTACAGGAAGCCATGCTCGATCTAGGGCCCATAAGCACGAAGAAGGATTGGAACCAAGTAAGCCACGAATTCCACGATGAGGCTAGTCTCGGCTCTATGACCCTGGCGGACTATTAAAATACCGTTAGTGTGAGGGCAGACGGCCTTACCAATGTCCGAGATTGAGCCAGAAAAGCTAAGTGGCTGTGGAAGATCTATCAGGCATGGGAAGTATATTAAGCCCTTTAATTGAGCCAGTTAATTGTGCATTTTCTGCATGAGATGAAAGCCTCTATAAAACAATTCTTTCTAATATAGAAATTTTGCTTAAGCAAGTAAATGCTTCTTTTGGCACAGAAATTTGCCGAAAAAGTTACTTTTTGTTTATTAAATTCCAGCGGTACGTTTGCTAAGATGTCTGGATTGCTTGCTGAGATTTTCCATTTGTCTTTCGTGTGCTTAAATGATTGAACCGACTCAACGTGTTTCGAATGCAATTGCGTTACATCCACAATTCCCTGATAGGTAATAGAACAGACAATGGAAATTATCGATGATCCAATTGAGTATACCCAAAAGTCCCATTGTAACTAAGTACATTCGGAGGTTCTGGCTCGCTTAGGAGATCGTCTTCAAAGCCAGCTGAGCATTTGGCAAGTCGAGAAAAACCATCGATTCTTTTGATAGTTAGATTTCAGAGTCTAGGGAATCCTCATTTCGTATAATGGAGCTACACTCTGAGTAAGATCGAGCAATCATTATCGGTAACTAATAATCAACGCAGGTTGAGGATCCCATGTGACTGTGACAGGCTCCCGACTATGAATACCAGTACCTTGAAACAGCTGCATAGATATAAAGTTCTGCTATTCGTATATTCTGTCGTTAACTTTTTTTTCATACTGGTGTCCAAGTAGTAGAAGCTACTTCGGCAGCTTGTTCGAGAATAATACTGTTCTCCACTGCACATTACCGTATGAACTAGCCAATAACTGATTTAGGAATACATTATGCATACATTTTGGGCCTGGGTGTTAGAAGAAGTTGTCGCTGAAGTAGTATATCATTGCCAAGATATCACTTTGGCGTATGATTTGTCTTGAATGAACGTATATTATTCACCACCACAATGACCAGCAATGATTGTTGGCTTCAATGCAACCCTGTTTATACTATTTCACATCCAGTTCTCAATTACCATATCAAGCTCGTTCTTGAAACGAAGACAAGAAAGAAAGTAAGGATATCGTGACCAATTCTCGCCGACTAATTCCTCAAGGGCAGATGAAATGGAATTCATCAGGCGCCAGTGTACAGCTAAGCCCGTCTGGATCAACTCAATATAATCAGAAACCACTCCAACATGGATATTAGGGAATAGCTCTTACGGCAAAATTGTCCAAGATGGAAGGAAGAAAGAGTGCATATGACGATGACTTGGGTTTGAGATGCTCCGTGTTTCTTGGTATCGTATGCCAGCCTTTGGAGTGCCGCGCCACTGAAGTTTCCTACCGCTATATGGATGGTCTCATCCTCCGCCGTGGAAATGGACGGTGTAGCCAAAGAAAGTAGCAGGAGACCTGCAAATAAAAGAATCTGGGATACTGCCTGGTGCTTCATTGTTTACTGGATGACTTGATAAGGTAGTATTTCCGATTATATATGGATTGGAGAATTTTGTCCGATAGCCAGACGGCGAGGACCTTTAAACAGACTTCTGGTGTGTGAATTTGTCGGGTAGGACACAAGTGGATTAGTTAATTTTTGGACTTATTCTAGTCTAGTCTGCAGTCTTGACCATGGTAAATGCACAGTTCTGAGATGGCAAGTCGTCGACTTTCGGGCTTTATAACCGACGGATGTAGTATTTGGAGCGTTTCACCTAACACAATGCTACACCACGGAGATCGATTCGCTGGACTGTTACCAATGCAATCAAAACTATATAAGCCATGAGGATACCAAGACAAACTGTGGGTCATACGCATTTTATTTGCAGTGGGACACCCGTCTCCAGACGGAAAAGCCCCGAGTTTTGTGAAGGGCTGGGCTTTGCGAATACACTGAAACTGCAACGCTGTAGGCAAATTTGATGAAGACCTCGTTTCACAAATGAGTAAATAGCCGTTAGGAGCCGAATGTTGGAAGCAAAACATCGAATCTATGACGAATTCGGAACCTGGAATCAGACAGGCATGAAAGGGATCATTGCTCGTGGCAGATGTGTTGAAAGAAGTTACTCGGCTTGTGTTTTTGCTCTTTTCCAATACCATCTTTCATTGAAACAAGGCTCAAATATCAGATTTAAATTCAATCTTACTTATGGTATTTGAGTCAATCATTTGTTTTCTTTCTATTCGTAGTCCTGAAGAGTGTTGATTTTCAGGAAATTTCATTATCTCCGTCAACGACGGCAACGCGATCTAACTCCGCGTAGATGGATGATTTCACATAATCTTTCGCCCAGGACATATCTACTGCATTCCTAGCAAGCTGTACCATTTCCGCCTTACTCAAACCACAGTAAGTATAAACCTTCTGCATATTCCCGTCAATCCAAACATCATGCATCAGGGTCGGATCGTCGCTATTGATGCAAACCTTCACACCCCTTCCCAAGAGTCTTCGAATTTTAGGAAACAAAACATCGGTGGCCGTTCTCCGATGATACGCATGGGGACACAGAGTCAAACCAATATCCCTCTCGAGTAGACCTTGCCAAAGTTCCTCGCGGTCCTCAGAATCTAACCCATGATCAATGCGCTCAGACCCTTTACCTCCGCACACTTGAAAGATGGCCTCGTTGATATGCTCATGAGTATCCTTCTGTCCGAAATCACAATGCATCGTAACGTGAAGTCCATCCGCGCGCGCCAAAGCGAATCCTTCCTCGAATAGCATCGGAGGTCTCTCATACGCATTGCTTGCCAGCCCCACGGCATGAAAAAGCCCCTTGCCCCCCTTAACGGTCCCAGCCGCCCAGGGCCTTGCCTCGTGGTATGCTGATAGACCATTTTCCACTGGCTCGTCACGTAGAAAACACATGATCCATTGAGATTTGACGTTGAATTGTTCTTCCGCATCGTGTTGGGCACGTAAGTAGCCATCGAGAACTGCGTTAGCGGGAACACCTCGACGCGTGTGTGCTTGTATATCGAAGAAAGGCTCCGTATACCGAACATTCATTTCCGCACAGCGACTCAGGTAAGCCATTGCAAGATCATAGAAGTCATCTTCGGTACGCAGTACCTCACAGCCTGCGAAATAGGCCTCTAGGAATGTTGGGATTCCCGGCTGTCGACCATTAAGTTCGGGCCGATGGTTCAGTGTTACCGCGTAGGAAGCTTTGAGCTCTTCAAATGTTTGGTATGGTAGGGAAATTTTATTCCGCTGAGCCAAGTTCCAACGTAAGGATGGAGTCAAAGTCCCTTCGATGTGAACATGAAGTTCCACTTTTGGAAGATCCGCTATAAAAGGGGAGATAGAAAGGCCGTTCATGATTATAGATAAGGAGATTTGAGGAAGATAGATTCACTTTGACTGATAATAAAACCAGCTTATTATTTCAGACTAGTCCAGGCTAATTAATAATGCTGGCCTTAATGGAAAGAGGGGATTCTGTTCATTACAGTGCTCTTCGGCGTCGGTAAGTTCCGCAGTTTTAAGGAAGGTCGTTGCGAATATTTAAACACCAATGTCACGCCAACTGCATTTCAGGAACCTTTTTTGCTACTATGGGATGATCTAAGCCATAAAGGCTTAGTTGAATCCCCCAATCGTCTTGATGACTTCCAATAAGAAACGCCGTTTCTCTTCGACGATAAGAACAGGAGTGGGGTTTCCATAAGCTCCCAATGGCTGGTCTAATAGAATGCGGGGAAAGATAAGCTGCAGGTTGATAAAAGAGACGCTTGGTGGCTGGGAAACATTTTAAAATGATTCCTTTTATTTCGGTAGACCTGGACTTTTAAATATTACTGGATTTATCGCCATGGCTGAGTCTAGTGCAACGGCCATTGAAGCTGCAGTGGAGCATGCGACAGATCATGCCTTTGCGAAACGAGTTCTACGAAAGATTGATAGGCGGCTAATACCGTTATTATTCTTGACTTATATGTTGAATTTCATGGATAAAACCATTCTGTCCAGTGCCTCTGTTTTTGGTCTCTCTGAAGACACTGTAAGAATACTATAGTGAATGATCTTTGTGGTCTGCTAATGAAGATACTAGGGCTTAGTGGGCCAGCAGTACAGCTGGGTATCGTCGATTTTCTACTTTGGGTATCTGGGATGGGAATACCCAACGACAATATTGATTGCTCGTTTACCGCCAGCAAAATACATGACGGCAAACACATTTCTTTGGGGCGCAGTTGTTGCTCTTACTGCTGCTTGCACCAATTTCGGGGGTCTAATGACAGTTCGGTTCTTGCTTGGAGTTGCAGAAGCAACTATCACACCAACATTTATGTTTATCACATCGACATGGTACACGCGCGATGAAATACCAACCCGGACAGGACTTTGGTTCTCTGGCAACGTAAGTAATTTCAAGTATTTTTCCGAGCTTCAAAACCAGAGCTAAATTAGTGTGCTACAGAGTGTAGGAGGAATCGTTTCGAGTCTTCTTGCATATGGCCTTGGACATGTCAATGACCATGTCGGTCCATGGCGATGGATGTTCATTGTCCTCGGCCTGTGGACCTTTCTCTGGGGTTTCGCTCTTTGGACATTTCTCCCAGACTCGATTTCCAGCGCCAAGTTCCTTACTGAAGAAGAGCGCAAGTTTGCCAGTAATCGGGCCATCGTTGCAGGAACTGGGGTCACCGAAAAGACTGCGTGGAAATGGGATCAATTCATCGAATGCCTAGTTGATCCCAAGTCGTGGTTGATCTTCAGCCTGGCGCTTTTAACTCAAATTCCCAATGGAGGCACACAAAATTTCGCAAATATTGTGCTTGTATCATTTGGATTCACGAATTTGCAGTCAACATTGTTGACTATTCCTTACTCGATTATCACCGTCGCAACGATCACAGGTACTGGATGGCTTTCCGGTCACTTTAGACAACTAAACTGCTTGTTGATAGTGGCTGTTGTACTTCCCTGTATTATTGGAAGTGCAATCATCTACTCGCGAGCTCACGTAGTACATGGTGTTCAGTTATTTGGTTACTTTCTCCTATCAACTGGACCAGCTGGAATGCCACTTGCGATGTCATTAGTCCAGGCCAACTACCGCGGAGTCACCAAAAAGATGACAGTTACAGCAATGATTTTCCTGGCATATTGCGCAGGAAATATTGCCGGTCCACAATTTTTCCTGAGTCGTGAAGCACCAACATACAATACGGCATTTCGCACGATCATGATCTGCTATGCCTTGGTAGTACTTCTGGCTCTTAGCCTGAGGTCCTATTTGCAGTGGACTAATTCACGCCGTGCCCGAGAAGAAGGATTTGAAGGAAGTGCTGGAAATTCAGGCGCTGTCGGAGGTGGAAAAAGGTTGGATGATGATAATAGTTCCACGGATGTGGTGAACATGATAAATCAGGCCCAACTGGTATCCAACGATTTTGAGGATACGACAGATTGGAAGACACCTGGATTTAGATACCGTTACTAGCACCGAATATTGATTTGATAATTGTAGGAATTGTCGTGAGGAACAATATTCTATTCACTCAGCACGCGGGCTTTGCCGGGATCTGCTCTATCATCCGAGTCCGTTCCACCCCGTGTGACATATAACGGCGAATATTATGCATGGCATGATTTGCTGCAAGCCCAAACCCCGGACCAGAAATTTCAATTTGAGCTAAGTTGAGCGTGTTTCAGCTTGAACGAGATGATCGGGATCTGGTCGGGATCTGGGGATTTTGGGGTTGTTGATGATAGCGTGGTGTGATTATAGATTAGCACTCCATGAATAGATCATTTCGGGAACTTGCAAACCCTGTCTATTTTACTCCACTGAATTTGATTTTCGATCTTCTGCAGTTTTTCTATAGTGAACCACTATCTTTATGACGTGATTCTGCAACGAAGCCAAATCCCGATCCTGGTTGCTCCAAGCTCCTCCGAAGCCATTCATACTAGGATATCCAGCAACAATCTAGAGCTCTGTTGATTATTCAACTGACGAAGCAATTCCCGAATATACTGCACTCGTCGGATGGCACGGAAGAATTGCTATCAGGCCACCAGATGCGAATAGAGTAGGCCTGAAGAATTGTTCCCAGCTCACAGCGCTGAGGATGTAATATAAAAAAGAGGCACCATCCTCATATGGCGACAATATTATTCCAACCACTCAAGTATTTATCTGCTCCCGAAATCTCAATCCTCGAGACAGCAAACTCTTCAATAAAATGGCCCCCGTTCTCAAGAAGTACAAAGCCGCAGCAGTTAATGCCGAGCCCGGCTGGTTTGACTTGGAGGAGTCCGTCCGGCGCACGATTCACTGGATCGATGAGGCCGGAAAGGCTGGCTGCAAGCTGATTGCTTTCCCGGAACTGTGTATGTATGAATTTTCCGAGAAGGAGAATTAAGATCTGACCAAATTGGATAGGGATTCCCGGCTACCCATACTGGGCCTGGAAGGTCAACTATCAGGAGAGTCTCCCGCTGCTGAAGAAGTACCGTGAGAACAGTCTCCCTTCCAACTCCGATGAGATGCGTCGCATTCGCGAGGCTGCGCGTGCAAACAAGATCTTCGTCTCTCTCGGATACTCCGAGGTCGATCTCGCTAGTCTGTACACGACCCAGGTTATGATCAACCCGGCTGGCGAGATCATCAACCACCGACGCAAGATCCGTGCTACCCACGTCGAGCGTCTTGTTTTCGGCGATGGGACTGGCGATACCACTGAGTCAGTCATGGATACCGAGATCGGCCGCGTGGGACATTTAAACTGTTGGGAGAACATGAACCCATTCATGAAGGCCTACGCCGCATCTCTCGGAGAACAGGTTCACATCGCAGCCTGGCCTTTGTATCCAGGAAAGGAGACTCTGAAATATCCCGATCCCTACACCAATGTCGCCGAGGCAAACGCGGATGTAAGAGCCTTCAAATAAAATTCTTGTTCGAACGTACGATCTGATAACTGACAAAGACTGCCCAGCTTGTGACGCCCGCATACGCCATTGAAACTGGTTCCTACACTCTTGCCCCTTGGCAGACTATTACTGCCGAGGGTATCAAGTTGAACACTCCACCTGGAAAGGAACTTGAGGATCCCAACATCTACAACGGAAACGGCCGTATCTATGCTCCAGATGGGCAGAATCTTGTTCCTCACCCATCGAAGGACTTCCAAGGTCTTCTTTACGTTGACGTAAGTCGATTTATCCACGACTTCAACGTATGCAGAAACTAACTCCGCGTTCAAGATTGATCTCGACGAGATCCACCTGACCAAGTCATTGGCAGACTTTGTAAGTCCTGAATGATGTCCATGAATTGTGATGAGAATCCAGCTGACAAATCGTGAATTAGGGCGGACATTACATGAGACCCGATCTCGTTCGTCTGCTTGTCGATACCAAGCGCAAGAACCTGGTTGTGGAAGAAGACCGAGAGAACGGCGGCGTTGTCTATACTCGGACGATTGACCGTGTCGGACTTTCGACTCCCTTGGACGCGGCTAGCGAGGAAAACAGTGCCTAAGCAACATGGGACATGTGCGCTCTATAGATTGTGTGAATAGCTTAGTCTGGGCTGCTGTCGTTTGAATGAATATCGCCGCTCTTTAACTATCCTCTCGCATGTATAATTGCATAACTTATAGTGATATCCCTAGTTAAAACTCCTGAACGTTCCAAGAGTGACGTAGATCACTCGTGTCGAATACACTGTGGTTCCAACTATAAGACATGAATAATGTCCACTAGGCCGAAAACTAGTGAAGCACTTAAAAACGGCAGAGGAGAGCTTGAAGGAACAGCAAAGTTATTAACTGATTGATTGAAATCTCTCGAATTGATGGATTCAAATATGGATATCTAATATCTTCAATTTCAGACCCGAGCATATTCTTCTCCCAAGGTTTATTCTCATCAAAAGAAAATAAGTCGGCCTAGAACGGTTGAATCGGAAAAGACAAATATTCATACATAGACTAGATGATATCTCGGTATGTACTCACTACAGAGTGCAATCGTCATTAGTTTTCGTTTCACTCGAAAACAAGATCTAATCGACTACACCAATTTTCAGGCACTCGGCTTGAATCGATTTTGTTCCAAGGAACCGTCCACCCCCACGGGCCGATCCCGTACGGGGTATAGTTAGGTTCGTTTCGAAACGGTGGGCCGAAATATTGCTTAATTATAGGTCTGGTCTCAAAATTGCGGTATCTAGTCTACAGCACAGTATGCATTTCAATGGATGTTGATTGGACTTTTATTTGGGTTGTTTTCTTGTTTTTTCACGGGGAGAATGTAAACAGGGACCGAGGAGTTTCATATTTCCGAAATATTTTAAATATGATATTCTTCCGATCGCCCTAATCGCTCGGATCCGATCAGTCGTTCTTTTCACATTTGTTTTAAGGTTCTTTTTGCTGTTGACATCAATTTCCCCCTTCATTGAGGTATTGCCTGCAAGATTAATTGATCGTCGCAACCGAAATGCTGATGCTATCATGTCCCTGGATAGGTCATAACACTCCTTTCTTGGATAGTTATCACCACGATGCTATTCCGTACATTCATTTTTTCGCTTGCAATTCAGGCGAGTAGCGTGAAGGCCGATGAGCTTGGTCGAAGATTAGCACCCCTTGCAGATGAGACATTCGATTATGTAGTTGTTGGTGGCGGGACTGGGGGAAATGTAGTCGCGACGCGATTGGCACAAAAATCATTCAAGGTCGCATTGGTCGAAGCTGGAGGTTATTATGAGACGGAGTCTCTAGCAGCTTTTCCTGCTGCGGATGTGCTTCCTGTGGGATCTGATCCTAGTACCTCGTCGGCTGAGGACTGGGGTTTCGTTGCGGAGGATCAGCCTGGTGCTAATGGACGGTCTATCCACTATGCGCGAGGAAAATGCCTCGGAGGATCGTAAGTTTACATGAAATCCATATCGGAGTGGGAAATTGATGAGAGAATTCGACTAATTTATATGATGTGAAGGTCTGCTTTGAATTTTATGATCTATCAACGGTACGCAGCTCATGGACTCATGTACCTCGTTCATACTCAAGACTAATGGCCATATAGCCCGACAATTGACTCGATGCAGCAATGGGCCGATACAGTTAACGATAGTAGTTACACATTCGAAGAGACACTTCCATACTATAAGAAAAGCGTGCACTTCACCCCGCCGAACGATAAACTCCGAGCTGCAAATGCTACAGCCAAGTATAACGCCGGTGCCTTTGACAGTAACGGTGGACCATTGCAGGTATCATATTCCAACTATGGCAGTCCATTCTCGTCGTGGATGAACCTAGGCATGCAAGCCATTGGTATCAAGGAGGTTGATGACTTTAACAGCGGCTCATTGATGGGAGGACAATACTGTTCGTCGACGATTGATCCGGCTCAGGAAATACGCAGCAGTTCTGAGGAATCCTTCCTCTCGAAGATCACACCCTCCAGTCTGAAGACATTCTCAAACACCCTAGCTAAGAAGGTTGTTTTCAATGAGAATAAGAAGGCTACTGGAGTTCAGGTGAAGGGCGTGCTTGGAAACACAGTTACCCTACATGCATCGAAGGAGGTTATTGTCTCTGCTGGTGCTTTCCAGTCTCCTCAGCTTTTGATGGTTTCCGGTGTTGGTCCTGCTGATGTGATGAGCGAGCACAATATCGAAATCATCGCGAGACTTCCTGGCGTTGGTCAAAATTTATGGGACCACCCTTTCTTCGCCCCTACGTATCGAGTTCAAGTCGATACTCTCACTAAATTCGCAACCGAATTACTCTACGCAGCGAACAAGGCTCTTGGCGGAATCATCATGAAAACCGGCCCCCTTACCAACCCAGTAGCCGACTATTTGGCATGGGAGAAGATTCCACAATCGCTGCGTAAAGGCTTTTCGCAGGCAACTCAGAAGGCTCTCTCTAAATTCTCCATTGATTGGCCCGAGGCAGAGGTACGGACTACGATAAGGCAATGGAATGAATTCAACAAAACTAATTTCTTTCTAGTATATTTCTGGAGCAGGCTATATTGGAAATTTGTCTAATCTTCTGGCCGATCAACCAAAAGATGGTTACCAATATGCTTCCATGCTTGGTGTCTTGATCGCCCCACTGTCCAGAGGCAATGTCACACTAAAGTCTAGCGATACCAGTGATCTACCCATCATCAATCCCAACTGGCTCGGAGACATGGGAGATCAGGAAGTTGCAATTTCTATGTTCAAGCGGATCCGCGAAGCCTTCCAGAGCGATGCGATGGCCCCAGTGGTTATCGGAAAGGAATATAATCCGGGCCAGGAGGTTCAGTCAGACGAAGAGATTCTTGAATATATCAAGGATAATGTCATGACTCTGTGGCATGCTGCTTGTACTTGCAAAATGGGAACAACCGACGATGAGATGGCCGTCGTTGACTCCCAGGCTCGCGTCTTTGGGGTTGAAGGTCTGCGGGTTGTTGATGCCAGTGCTTTCCCATTTTTGCCTCCTGGACATCCCCAGTCGACAGTTTGTGAGTTCCACTTCGTAACACTAAGAAAAAGATGGAGATTTGACGCTAATATCTTAAAGACATGCTCGCTGAGAAAATTTCTCAATCTATCATCGACAATGCTTAAATTGGGCCAGTACAACCTTATCTGGTGGGTTTCACCATCGAAAGAAGGGTATTTCGGACTTTTGGATTCAAGGAGCCTTTGTCGGAGGGGATGGTATGTACAGATAATGTAATGTCTACTGGGGATTGAAGACATCGTCCCATCTTCGTCAGGGCGGCGGAGACAATTTACTTTCTGCATATAATTCGTTGAATATAGATAAAATTTTAGATCATGCTTTCATTATACATCCCCATTCAAGTACAAATAAACCTTGAAAGAATCACAACACGTATCGGAAACCCTTGTTGTCAATTTCAGTTTGATCCTAAATCGTAATTATCAGCTCAGATCTTCGAATCGCAAGAGAATGGACTCACCAGCATTCCATTCTCAACCGCATCTGTATCTGTATCAGAGTCCAGATTCTCGATTGCCTCACGATCTCTCTTCTTATTCTCAAAATACATATACAAGTACAACGAAACAATCGCACCCAACTTAACAATATAACCAACAAGCATACTGTGATTCGATCAGCATTACAAATTTCATAGCAAATTGTCACCCTGACTCGGCACGGGCATGAAGGAAATGAACTCACGCAATATAAGCACTGTGATACCGAGGTGCCTCACTAGACTTAAAAGTCTGAGGCCCAATAATATTACCAACACAGTATCCAGTAAATAGCAAGGCGCCAGTAACCTGTTTCTTAGTATACCCAGCAATATTCGAACTAACGATCGTCAAACTCATACTAAATCCCAAACCCTGGAAATAACACAACCACAGAGCAACGAGACGACCCCATTTATTCGTATCAGGTAGACCGACTAATAACGCGGCTCCGAGGATACAAGTTAAATTCGCAACGATCATGCAAGCGTTCCGGGAATGAAACTTTCCGTCGAATTTTGTTGCGATGAATCCTCCAAATAGTAGAGTTAGGAATTGAACTGCACCACCTGGGATTTGTAGGTATTGTGTTCCCAAAGTATCGAAGCCGAAGGAGCCGACGATAATAGAAGTGAACTATTATAAAAGTCAGATATCGCCATCCAAATAGCATTCACCTCGCACACCCCCCCCCAAAAAAAGGGAGAATTCTTGGGGTCAGGACTATAACATACACTTGTCAAAGCCGAATTCGGAACTTGAGCCCCAATAGCCATGACAAATAGAAGCCATGTCTTCGGATCTCTAGCAGCTTGCCAAACCTGATACCACTTAAACTGCTGATTCTTGACACCTTGACGATTAATCGCCACTCGCTCGACGGCAATCGCCCTCTCCCTTTCCGTCAAGAACCTTGCTTTTGACGGGAGATCTGGTAGAAGCCATAAAGCGAAGATACCGGTTACGAGGGAGAAGGCGCCGAATATTAGGAAGACGTACATCCACCTAGGTAACCCGGTAGAAATATGTCCAACGGCGTAGCCGATAAGCCTAAACCTCTCCATTAGCGGTGTATTCTAGGTCTTTAAGCCCTAACATCCAGTGATGACAGGCCCGAGATGGGGAATAACTTACCCTCCAAACATGGTAGCTATACCATTGGTACAGTAGTATGCCTCTAATCTGAGAGGTTGTTCTTCAGCCGTATACCACATACTCATCAAAAGTACAAAACCAGGATTAACGACAGCCTCAACAAAACCGAGTAGGAAGCGATTTGTAGCGATTCCAGCGAAATTGTGACAGGCGGGTGTTGTCATCAGGAGGCCGCCCCAGACTGAGACAAACATTGTTATTAAAAGATTCTAGTAGTGGGTTTTCCACGGGGTGGAATTCATACTCAGCGTGGTATATGCGAGGAATTTCCCAACTGGAAGTTTTTGTAATGCCAGACCGGCTGGCCATTGAGCAATAAGGTAACCGAAGTAGAAGATTGAGCCTGGAAAAGGGGGAGAATTAGTATATGTAATGCTTCACATGAGAGGGTAGGTGGTTTTACTTAGCCAAGAATAATCCTGTCCTTCCAAACCAGTTCCTTGTTTCAATCCATAAACAGAAGCAAAATTGATACTGTTTTTATCCAGATACTGCATCCAAGTTAGCACTGTCGGTATGTAGTAAGTAACAGACGAGCCTCGAGCCCGAGCATTGGTGAGAACGTACATTAATCAAATAAATCACGAACAAAATCGGAATCAGCTGTAAATCGATTTTCCTGAGAACATTCTTCTCTTCTTCGGCTGTATACTCTATCCCGCGATTCTCACGATAAAATGTATAATTTTCATCCTTTGCCGTTGTCGTACTTTCAGGCGACGAAGTAGCCGCCTCGAGATTCTTTTCTTCAGTCATGGCACTGACTTCGATAACAATTTGCGTTAAATCACTGGGCAGGACAGGACAGGTATTGAAAGAAGGTAATTCTGGTATGAGAGAATAAAGTCCGCAGGATACTGAACAAGATATCTTCAAATCAAGTTGGAAATACCGAGACCTGTCCACCTTATAACAAATTCACATATGCCCACTTTTCCTTCCCTGAATCATTCAACTTCTCTTCATCCAGACTAAAGTAGAACCATGTGGGGATTAAGCCGCTGCATTACGGCTTGTCTCCACATAAGGTTTCTATTCGTTCCAGGGGCAAGCTTCATCTTATACTGCGTAGTATGTACCTGCACAACTTGTAGCGATGGGCCATATCGAGATATTCCTCATATTGTAGTAATATCAGATAGATGTAGTTGTAGTAAACTTATTATATTCTCTGTATTATTTCTAGATCAATGGAAGTTCTGAATATTCATGGTGGATAGAATGGGTGGTCTGTGGAGGGGTTGGATCACGACATCGATGCGCGGATTGCGTGAAGGAGAGAAAGTGAAATCGTTGACATCGGAGATTTGCCGATGGATTGAATGGTCTAGACATATATTGTTGATAGAGTGAAGCTATCCTCTTCTCAAGTACTAGTTTTACTATGATTCACTGTGATTATTTAGTTGTAGTCTGCTTCATTAGTTGATATAGTTACAATAGTTATTTATATTTAAGCTTTATTGTATGTTGATGCCTTGATGCCTGAGGAGAGCAATACGTCATCGCAAATGGAAGACTTCAAATTTATCAAATACCGTTTATTATTTAATTGTAGAGTAACAATTAGAGGTTTTGATATTGTCGAGGTGTTGAGCTATTAGTACCTATTTACTAGTAGCCGTCGAGCTCTATTTGGGAGCCGTCTACTGGAACGCAATGCAGTAATACGCTAAAACGAAATCAATATTTTGCCTATCATGTATCATATATTTTTCGCATTGATCCCACTCTACGGGGTATCCAAGTGAATCCAATCAATAGCGGAAAGCTGAGAAGCTGAAACCTCTCAAATCAAAGTCTTCATATCCTCCATGTTACGGATACCAGCCAAGTTACCCGCCTTAACACGCTTCAGAGTCAGAGCCGCAATTAAAGCAGCTCCAACACCAGAACCATCCTCGGCAGCCATGATAGACACCTTGTCCTTCTCATTAGGAGCCCAATCCAGAACCTCGCGGAGAGCTTGGGCACCGCGGGCCTTGAAGTGGGGGTACTTGGTGAAGACGGATCCATCGGCACCAACGTGGCATGACTCGATGTTCTTCTTCGTGCAGATAGCAGCCACACCGCAGGCAGAGAGACGCGCAGCGCGAGTACCAATCAACTCGGCCAGACGGCGGACCATCTCGAGTTCGGGCTCGGTGGGACAGATGTTCAACTGTTTGGCGAAGGCGTCGGCTGTCTCGGACAAGTTCTCGTAAGGATCTTCTTCGATGGCAGCGAGGAAAGATGCGTCAAGGAGGTAGGGCTTGCGCAGCTTGGAGACGTCCTGGCCGTTGAAGATCAGGCCAGGGTGGGAATCAATGAGGTCGACCAGAGCCAGACGGAAGATCTCGCCGAGGTACAGACCGGCGGTCATCTTCTCGAAAGCCTGTTGACCGGGGCGGGGAGAGTCACGATCGATGATCTCGTCATATTTGGTTAGGGGGAGGACGATCCGCTCATTGTCGAAAGCACCGTATTCGCAGTTGATTGCTACGGGCATATCGGGGGGAAGGTTCATGTGGGCGATCTTAGGAATGGAGCCAGCGTTCTCCATGTATGCGGCGTTCACGCCAGTTCCGAAAATACAGCCGATCTTCATTTCGGAGTCTGTGTATGAGGAGGCAATGAGGGTACCGGTAGTGTCGTTGATCAGAGCCGCGACTTTAATGGGAAGTCCCTAATAATAATTAGCAAATGGAATCGATCGATCTATCGGCATATTGTACAAGGTACATACCCGCTTCTTGAGAATGTTCTCCAGAGGAGGGACAACGTCCTGGCCCTCAACGCCATCAATATCAAAACCCTTAGTCCAGCGCTGCAGAATACCGTGGTCGATATAATCTTGTGTAGCGGGGTAAGAGAAGGTAAAGCCCAGGGGTAGTTTGGCGAGATCCTCGTTCTCGTGGTGGTGCTCGATAAATTGCTGCAGACAATCGGCGATGTACTCCCACAACTCTTCGGCGGTTCCAGTGCGCAATTCCTCGGGCATCTTATACTTGGACTGAGTAATATCAAAAGCACCCTTCTTATCGGTCAGGGTAATTTCGCAAACACGCAGGTTGGTACCTCCCATGTCGAGGGCCAGGAAAGTTCCTTGTTCTTCGCCATCGGGGAAACCAAGGACCCAGGTAACGTTCATAGGCTAGATTTAATAATAGATTAGCCAAGTTGTCCACAGATATAGCTATCCCTTCTATCTTTTTGCGCAGAGGAGAGGTAACTCACAATGTTGCCGCCCTCAACGGTCAGACCTATATTCAACCCTTGTTAGCCAGGACAAGCTATTCGTACCACCACAATGCAGTACCTACCCTTCTCCAACTCCTTCACGAAGTGATTCACAATCTCCTTCAGCTTCGGACGATCCACAGTAAAGACATCCTCGAAATCCTTAATGTGCTGCAGCAGATTCTGCGGCAGATCTTGCATGGAACCTAGTAGTGGAGAATTAGCATCATATCGTCAACGTCATCCATCTTCTTCTCTTTTGTAATGGAGATTCATGGGGAAATAAAGAAGAAGCTTACCCTTGCGAGAAGGGGGTTGCTTAGGACCGAGGCCAACCATATTGAATAGTAATTGATGAATTGATGAGGAATAAACAGGAGAAGAGGGGGAGGAAACAAGAAGAAGAAGAAGAAGAAGAAGTGGGATGGAATGGAAATGACGGAGCGATTCAACGTGGGGCAGCGATCGTCTTAGCTTGTTTTGGCTGCGGTCAATCCAGTTTGGCCGAAATTACGCCTTTCTTTTTTTACATAAGATTCTTTTTTAATATTATTTTCGTAAATAATTTGTGAATTTAGTGTGGAATGAATATTAAAATTAAATTCTGCGACTGCTGATTGATTCATGATTGATGACTGTATTTGTTGACCGCTAATGCTTCGCCAAGTGTGGGAAAACATGGCTTAAGCCACTAACTATCTCAACGTCCCCTTGATTGCTCTTTTGACTGCTATTCTCCCTCATCTTCTCTCGTACTCGTTGCTGATACGCATCTGTCAAGTGAAGTGAGCGGTCAACTTCTTGTGTCAGACGATCCACTTCGTCCCGCAGACGTTCATCTTTGTCCTGCGGCGCATTCTCCTCCGGTTGAGCCTTTTCCTCGGGCTTGGTTGCCTCCCAAAGATTCTCCAATTCTTCCTCCCACCCCATGGCCTTGGCAAATTTGCGAACTCCAGCATCACAATCACCCAGAAGAAGAACATCATCAGGTCGAGATCCCATCCCACCAACCCGTTGCATATTAATCAGAACACGAGGAACACCATCACTAACAAAGGATGGAAGACTGGCAAATGGTTGAACGGATAAACTCGTTCCCATGACAATGCATAAATCCGCCTCCGCGGGTAGTGAACGATTATCAAAGAATGTGGAGGGAAGTGCCTCGCCAAAAAATACAATATTCGGTTTGACATATCCCCCACAATCACATTGAGGGACTTCCCCTTGATCCACCTTTTCATGCATCTGGTCATCCGGATACGGCTTTTGGCAGTCGATACAGCGTTGAGAAGCGAAACTACCATGCGCCTCGACGATCATTTCTCCCGGAACCCCGGCTTGTCGTTCCAGACAGTCGATATTTTGCGTAAAATGCTTCAATAACATACCCTTGTCATAGAGTAATTTGATGAAGGAATGAGCAATGGTCGGTCGATATCGGCCTGGGTATAATTCATGTGCTAAAGCATAGAATGGTTTGGGATTCTCTCGAAAGAAAGTAATGTCAAATACATCTTCCGGTTCTTCTAGGTCTAGAAAGGCCAAATTGGCGTAGAGTCCGGTATCTGGAGATCGGAAGTCAGGGATACCTGCCGATGTGCTTATCCCAGCTCCAACCTGTTACTTGTTAGCATCTTCCACTACTTCCAATGGGGAAATCATTTCAATTCGTAGCTAATGAATAAGAACTCACCATCAGAACAATTCTCTTTACATCATTCTGCTTAATGTACTTGGCCACCGCCTCCATGCTGCGAGCCTCCAGCACCGATGGTCGAGTGGACTCATCCACTACTGTTGACTCCTCGTTCCCCATGGCACGAGAACGCCGAGGTTTCTGGCGACGAGGTCTGCGATGACGTCAAATATAGACGAGTAGAAGAAATAGAAGATGTGAAGCAATGCGAACTTCGAAGTGATATCTGAAGGAAGATTGAAAGAGAGCGTGGATGGAAGAAATGACGTTGCGAATCAAGCGAGTCCAGCTTTTAAAACCAAACGCCTTTGAAAGAAGTCTGATTTTGCAAACACTTTCTCTTCTTTCTTCTATTGAAATACCAAATTTCAACTTGAAACTCCCCCTTTTTCCGTCTAAATCTGTTTAATTTCTTTTTTTTTCTTTGTATAAAATCATCTAATAATGCCTTCAAAAAAGAATGAAAAAAAAGGCACCACGGAGACCTTCACCGCCCGCCATTCGGGCGATTTGGCATCAAAACATCCTCGACAGCATTTGTTTCTTGCGTACATCAGTTGAAAAGAAAAAACATACAGGATGACCACCACGACGGTCTCGAATGGTCACTCTTCACCAGAGACACCAGTCGAACAAATGAAGATTGTTGACGAGACCTCCCCGCAATCCGATATCTTCAACGCCAGTTCCGTCGCCGAGATCAAAGCCGCATTATCCCACCTACATACCCAAGAAGCCACCGTGACAGCTAGACTCGATGCACTCGTTACTTCACAGAAGGATCTCTCTCGGGAATTGGGTCGTTTGGACTTAATGCGGGCTCATATTGGTACGCAAACTAGTACCACTCGATCCGTCGGCCATGGAATGCTCTCCGAAGCCGCGGGAACTGCAGACCGTATCTCCAGCGCCGTTCGCAGGCTTGACCTTGAACAAGCTCGCGTGAAGGCAACATTGGATGTAGTGGAACAAGTGGCGGAGCTTAAGGCATGCGCATTGGGGGTGGCCGGGTCGATGGGAGCTTCACAGGATTGGGAGACAGCGGCCAGTTACTTGCATCGGGCATCGCAGGTTCCGCCAGGTGTTGTCAACGGTGCGTTCGCTGCGGAGATGGTCCCTACTGCGGAGGTACCAGATCCACCAAGTGTGACATTGGATAATGCTGCGGAATCCCTCTGCGGGCTGTTCCTGCGTGAATTCGATAAGGCTGTTAAGGAGAGTGACGGGGCGAAAATTACCCGCTTCTTCAAATTGTTCCCGCTTATCGGTCGCTCGGAGGTTGGATTGGATGTCTATGGGCGTTACGTTTGCCAAGGTGTCGCGGCGCGGGCTCGGGGTAATCTCAATGCTGGTCCTGGATCTGGGGCTAAGGACGGCTTCTTCTATGCCAATGCTTTGACGAAGCTATTTGAGCATATTGCGCAGATTATTGATGGACATGGTGGACTTGTTGAGCGTCACTATGGACCGAGGAAGATGACTCGTGTCATTGAACGATTGCAAATTGAAGCGGATGTTCAAGGTGGTATTATTCTAGATACTTGGAGTGATGAACGCCATGTTGATCGCAAACTTATGGATATCAAATCCTATGCATTCACTTTTCTGGTGCAGAGTTTCCTTCCTACGCAGCGTCCGGGTCAACGTCCACAATCTCCAGCTCCGGGTGCCAATGCAACACCTGAGGATGAGGGGGTTGATATGAAAGAGATTGATGGAATTCTCAATGAAATGGCCATCATGCTGGGTCGTTGGTCACTTTACTGCCGGTTCCTGGCAGACACATGCAATGTAAGAGTGTACCTAGCTACCATTGGTCTGATATGATCTGATTGTGCTAACTTTGTCTTTTATAGCCTTCTGTCGGCGATGAGGATAATGAAGATGATACTAAATACGCCCCGCCCAGCTTCTTATCAGAGTCGTCACTTGCACGCAAGGTCGGCGATAAATTGGTCGGGCCTTTCAATGCCATGACAACCTTCTTCTTCCGGCGCTCTGTAGAGAAGGCTTTCCAGCTAGACGAGTCGCCATCCGGACTGAGTCTAAATCTGCAACAACCATTAAAGGCCGATCCGCCTCATATCACCTCAGCCGTCGACGATATAATGTACATTGTGAACAAAGTCATTCAGCAATCTCTCGCAACTTCTCAAGAGACAGTGGTCACAAACGTGGTTCCCACACTTTCTCGCGTTCTCGGCTCCGACTTCATCGGCATGACCCAACGTAAAATGCGCGATGAATGCTATCCCCGTGCCATCGTCCAAGGCGGCCAACCACCAGAGCAAACTATAATCGCCTTCCTCGTTCAAATGAACAATCTCGACATCGGCGTCGACTATATCCGCCGCATCGTGTCTAACAACACCGGCACAAAACAAACCACAGATACAACCTCAGACATCGTATCCGAGCACCTACACTCTCTATTCCCAGTCCCAAGCTCCGCCCTGAAAGTCTCACAAACTCTCCAAACGCTCTCAAGCTCCTTCGAAGCAAAAGCCTATGAACTCCTCTCCGACGGAATCCAAGTTGTATTCAACAACGTAATAAAACACCGTCTCCGTCCAATTCTAGCAGACACTTTCCGCGACATAGAATACACACCCAACGCAAACGAAGAATCAGAATACGATGAGAACCGCGGTAATAAGGAAATCGTCCGTCCCCGCTTCGCAAGCGGATGGTCCGAATTACTTACACCCATTGCACGAATTCTCACCCAACAAGCCTTCGACCGCTTACTTACGGTGACAATCGCATATTTAGTCCGATTACTCGAGAAACGCCTCTGGTCTTATCAGGGCAGAGTAAATCCCCTCGGAGCAGCACGATTAGAGCGTGATATATCTGGTCTTGTTAGTGCTGCTGTTGATGTGGGATATGGATCCGGTGCACCAGGTCGGTATAAACACCGTGAGGCGTTTGCGCGTTGTGTACAGATGACGCTTGTCATGAGTATGGATGATGATGAGTGGGATGAGGTTGTTCATGGTGGAGAGGCGGCTGATGTTGTTGATAAATTGAATAGGGAGGAGAGGGTTCGTGTTAGGGGGATGGTTAGGAGAGGGTGATTGTGAATGTCGTTGAGGGTTGATGTATATAGTTTCCATATCATATGTTTGTTGGTGGTTTTCTTTGCTTTTTTTTGTATTTTTGTTTGCGTATCCGTGTAATTAGCTTTTAAAATCGGTTATAATTCTTTGAGCTCCGAGTTGCCTGTTTATCTCGATTTTACAGTGCAGTCGTGCGCTAATCGATGGGGCCGTTTTATAAGGCGTCCAAACTGGGAAATGTAAGAATTTAATCTACAGGCCCCAGGTTAGAAACTTCGGCCAAAGTGTGTATCAGTAGTCTCTGAATGGCATCCTTTCAGACATAGGGGATAAGATCATATTGCAGATACATCGATACTGGCAGCGAGTATCGAGTCCTACTATATAGTATCTCTTCAAGGCTCCGAGCTTCGAATCATGACTTGTCAATATTACTCTTAACACATCAGTATTCCGGATGGAGGGATTCATCTTGAAGATCCTCGTATTCCATCCATGTTCCTTCCGTTGCATTAGTGTAGGTTCCCCAACCTAGTCAAAAGAAGTACTTCCCAGAATTGCAACGTCAGAAACACCACCTACCACCAATGAATACACAATAAAGACAGAATCTATGCGCTTGAACCCTGCCAAGGTGAACTAACAATCCGCCAAGGGGATATGGATTACCATCACAATACGAGGCGGGGATTTCAGCCGCGGGTTGAAAGACATTTATACGAGGTCCCCCATCGACTTGAAACAATCATCTGAATTCACATCCCAGATCCTAATACTCCTTCTGATACTACAATATTGGAAGCATATCTACTCGTCTTCTATCTAGGGTATTTCTACAACCACAATGCCTAGCACCTCTACTGTATCCGGCTATACATTCTCAAATTGGGGTCCTGTAACAACTACATTTACCGCACCCTCAACATGCACCGGCCATTCCGATCAAATTCAAATCGGAGTCAATTCCACCAGACCACACCTTCTATACGGACTTCAATGTGAGACGATTGGCGGATTGGACTGTATCCCCTCACCGACATTCAAACAATCTACCACGCAAGATAACCATCCATCAATATACTTCCAAGCTGCCTATTACTCACCCGGTCTAAATTGTCCCGCTGACTGGAAGACCGTTGGTATTGCGACTCGCGGAGAGGGTTCTTCCATATCTACATCTGGTATCTTTGTCCCGACGACGACTCCGACGGTGTTGAATAGAGATCGGGAGTTATTTTTGGATATTTTGGATCATGGTGAAACGGCCATTCTATGCTGTCCGAGGTAACCTGATACATCTCTTCCGTGTCACGGCCGCGAACATGATCTAATAATCGAAAATAGCGCTTATACCGCTGATATGAATGTTGGATGTTACTCCACAGTGTCTGATTACGAAATTCCTTCGTCGGGATGTTACTATAATCTTGGGAATGCTATTAGCTTCTCAAAGGTTAAAACTGAGATAAATGGTACCACCAAAACTCTTAGTTTGCCGACTCTTGTGAACTCCACGGCTTCGACAACACCTCGCACGAGTACTTTTGATAGTGATGATAAGTCGACCATGGTTGGTATAGCTCGTCAGGCTATTATCACGATGATTCATAAGGAATCTGATAGTATGTTACGTTCCATTCATCTTCGTCCGACAGATAATAACACAATGTCTGACCCTTTATTTTTCTTCTATTAGATTCGAAAGGTGGTGCCAGTACGAGCAATGCTGCTGTCAAATATACGGGAGCATCAACTTGGCAGGGCTTCGGTTCTGTGATTGGCATTTCGGTGGCGGCAATGGCTTTGGGTGCGGCTATGATACTGCCATGGTAGGATTTTACTAGCCAGATATAGTAGATATCGCCAGGTTCTTGTTATATCAGCATGTCATCACCAGATCGGATCTTCAAGTTTGGAAAAGAAAAGCCAATCCGATAGATGATCTCACATCGCCAAATTGCTGAATGAAAGATTGGCGATATCGTGAGCACATCTAGCCAGACAGCTCACATAAATACTATTTCAAATACAGAATCTGAAAGTCTTCATGTAAAACTAGGAGTGAGAAAGGCTGTTCACACGTGTCAGAAAGCGCATGGGCGTATTGATCTATAATCGATACTCCAGCTTTTCGTAATCAAGTCGTTGCGAGTATTATTTCAGCGTGTATAGCCACTAATGATATTTCTTCCATTGACTCCCTTTTAACCTCTTGAGCTTTTAGCTTGATCAATGTCAAGATATCCAATGAGATCTCGAAGCTGAAATCCCTAGCAACATCACGTGGCGACTAATGTACTTCGTCTAGCGGGGTTTCTTGATGGACTCAGCCCCCAAACAGCAGACTCGGTCATCACCGAAGCTATCGTGTCAATAACACTCTTGATCTCGGCTCAATGTTGACTGACTGATGGAAGAACAACACCGCGTTGTAAAATGGCCCGACTACCAGATCTAGTTCGCGACTCGAAACTAGAAACCCGATTCCTGCCTGATTTCAGTGTTGAGACAGTGCATATTTACCACTGGCATGAGGCTGAGCCTGCTCAACGCCGCCCCGTTTCTCTGTCGGAGCACTGGAAACGGCAGCAAAAAATTGGGGGTGGCGGGTATTCAACTGTATGGCTAGAAAGCTGCCCGAAAGTTTCACGGTATGGTGTACAGCTTCGAGCAGTGAAGCAGATTGAGACCGGTGGACGATTTGCGCGGATTGATTTCAATCGTGAGCTTGAGGCTATTGCTAAATTCTCACATCCGAGGGTAAGTGAGGACTTGGAATAGGAGTTCACTTTTGAGGCCCGGTTGTCGGTTCAAGTTCTTTATTATTGGGCTGGACTGATGACCTTTATGCTATTAGTACGAACGATGTTTTGTCAAGTCATTCGGATGGTATAACACCCCTGAGAATCTTTTTATCTCGATGGAGTATATGGAGCTCGGCGATCTACATGATTATCTATTAGATAGACCTGTACTGCCAGAGACACAAGTCCAGGATATCTCATATCAGATACTAGAAGGTCTACAGATGATGCACGAAAATCAATTCATACATCGTGATCTGAAACCTAGGGTAGGACGATCACATCTTTCATGGCCTCCGTAGTAAAGTCCAAATGATTATACGCAATATTGCTAACACATTATCCAGAACATCTTGATTAAATCCCATCCTCCCCAGGAATGGTGGGTCAAAATAGGAGATTTCGGGATAAGCAAGAGGATGGAAGAGAACCCTGAAACATCAACAACACTAAGAGGCACAACGGGCTTTATCGCGCCTGAATTGTACGGATTTGTTAATCCCGGAAGTCCTTATTCAACAGACATATGGTCATTTGGCGAGATCATATTCCAAATGCTCACTAAGAAGCCTGTGTTCAAACCGATTAGCCAGCTCTCTTCCTACATACGCCATCCCGAGACATTTCCGAGTACAGTTCTCAGTGATGCTGGTGTCAGTGCGTCTGGTATTGATTTCATACAATCGTTAATGAAACCTAAGCCTGATGATCGTCTGACGACCGAAATGGCCCTTGGACATATGTGGACACAGCTGGCATCTGAGGCGTCGACACCGAGAGCAGATCCCTTGGGAAGTGTCGAAAATCACCCGATTTTGACCGACGAGGAGAAGCAACGCTTTGAGCCATCTGATGAAGTCAATGGTAGCTCTCCGGAGACTTTACTTCCAAGGGGCAAGACTAGTAGCGCTGGTGCTAGGGCTACGGCAGCCGAAAGTACTGGATTTGACAGCAAAGTCAAAACAGGTGGCTCTGAGACCTTGCGTCCAACGAAAGACAGGAAGACAGGCGGCGTGAGGGCGAAGTATGCTTTTGTCGAAGACTATGATTCAAATGACGATCCAAAAGAATTCTCGCATCTTTTATCGGGAACAGCTTCTGACTCAACCGAAAGGCTCTCCGGGAATGCGAATGTCTCTCCCAGAACAAGATCAACGCAGTCAACTCCAGTATCAGATAGCACTCCACACCCCTCCGATCATTCAAGATCACGGAAGCCAGCAGCAGAGAACGGTATAACTAAAAACAAATTATCGGTGGCAGAGCGTATCCAGATACTTGAAAGGGAGAAAAAAGAAAAAGCACGCGCTTCACGGGAATCAGAATCGAAAAAGTCATCTTCAACAGAAAGCCCGCCTAGGATAGAGATTCGATCAGTCAAACCGGCCAGAATTCCGAATTCAGAAGGGTGTAAGTAAAGTGAAGCAAGCTATATACCCAAAACAATCTCGGGGAGTCCATCAACTAAAGAGAACTTAGACCGTGCCGATCAAAAAGTTCGATATGCGAAAGAAATCAGACCAACGGATTCACTTTACATGCCAGCCCGACCAGCTTCGCGTCACTCTGACCATCTTACAACAAGCGCAGACCCAGGTACCCGATATTTCAATTCCTCGCCGCATTCGAGAGACAGAAATACAAAGGAGTATGGTGACGCGGAAACTTCCATTCCTCAAAATCGGTCCAAGGATAGAAGTCAGCAGAGCGAGGAAGAAAAAGAAAAGCCATGGCCACGAAGGGGCAAGACTCGTATTCCACGGAAACTACTTCATGAGCATGCGATACTTGATTTGGGTTACCCTTTTCGAGAAGACGTTAGTCAAGTCACTATAAGTGGACGAGAATGTAGATCTGAGACGAAGTCAATGCTGATGTGTCAATAGGAAGAAAGTTATATCATTCAGAAAGCTCTGTCTAAGGCTCAGATTGACGAGCTGATAGATTTAAGTCGCACGTTCAAAAAGGACCCTCATTTTGATGACAACGGCAGATATTTTGGGTCTGGCGCGGGAGGCATGGGAAGTCCTCCGGTATTTCCAGCACCGCATGTAAGCTCAAGATATAGGTTGGATCGGATGGTTACGGAGCGAGTTCCAGGCGGGAAAGAGAAAGCGGGAGGGATGTTTTATCAGTAATGGCCAGAGAGGACGGAAGCCAGTGAGTTCTGAATAGTAGGGTCTGAGATCAAAGTACTGTTCTCATTGCATCGGTTATACTAGCCATTTAGTTCTATATGGAAGGTAGTCTGGCGGCTTAAAGTAAATCCACCTTGGTTTACTTCAAGGAGCAGAGATTAAGCTTGACTTCGATTAAATTACGTTAGAAATAGATTAGTGTGAAAAGAAGACTTAGAATGGTGTCGATAGTAGCTGTCTCGTGCGTTTGATTCGCGATCCTAACCTTGGAGTGTTGTGCTGGTGCTGACTATTGTACATAAGTCAGTCCTGCGACGATGATGGCATTACAAAGTCCCAAGACCAATCGAACTGATGATTACTACTTTGCATACTCGAACTCAATCGTTACTCGCTGAGCCCAGAGCTAAGAGGAAACATGTTGATAAAAGAGTCAAATTCTATATTGCACAACCCAGGATCATTCCAACTCCAAAAGAAAAAATATATCCAATCCAAAGAAGCCTTATCCAGGACTTTTGAGAACGCCTTGCTGGGAGGAGAAAAGCTCAATATCACTATTGATATCGACCATGCTAGAAACATGGACAGGGTAGGTGTAAGCGCAGGTGAGATAGGTGAGAATAGCGTAGATGATAATAATGGCGGTAGATGTAGTGGTAATCGGGGTAAAGTGGCAAGGTATACATAAGAAAGCCCCAGGCTTTCATAAAGAAATAAAAACACGCTCAGGGATATCGAACAAATGCGAAAATAATAAAAAGTGCTGAAGATGCGGAGGATTTGAAGATGATGAGATGATGAGATGAGGGCAAAATTCATATCGAAATCAAATGATTTCAATTTAAACGTCCTTTTCATCAACGGGTCTCAAGACAACAGGCGTGCCGTTCGGAGTAGGCGGTCGAACTTGGGAATCAGGAGGGTGTGATTCTGCGACTTGTCGTGGAGCTTGGGCGATTTTGATTTCCTGAATTGCCATATCGCCTTCGCTACCACCGCGTGAACTCTGACTGATCTCGCCCATGGGCGGGTGACCTTCAAGCATCATCTCCGAGTGCTCGCCAATTCCATAGCGCTCGTTGGCAGGAATGTGGTGACCGTCTTCATACTGATCTTTGGCCTGGGGAGTCCAAGCGAGGTAATCACGACGAACCTCGACATAATCGTAAGCGAACTCGCCGAGTTGGTCATCGTCCATACCGAGAAGTTCGGCTTCTTCCGAGGCGCGAAGATTCAGACCGGGGATAGCGTTGATGGTGTATGCGATGATGGCGGACATGACGAAGGAGTAGGCGGCTGTTGCGACGATATAGGCGATTTGAATATAAAGCTGCTTGTAGTTGTGAATGACCCAACCACCGACACCAGTGCCGGTATTAACACCGTCCAAACCAACGATGGAATCATCGCCGAAAAGCGCGTTAAAGATCAAGCCGACAATACCAGCGATACCGTGCTCAGCGAGAACATCCATCGAATCATCAATTCGAATCCAGTACTTGATCTTGGTCGCGTAGTTACACACGATACCAGTGACGACTCCCAAAATCACACTAGCCCACGGCGAAATAAATCCAGAAGCAGGCGTCGCAGCAACAAGACCGGAAATCGTACCGGAACACCAGCCGACCATGGACCACTTCCGAGCAAGACGCCAATCAAGAAGAACCCAAGTAATCGCCGCAAATGCAGCAGTCAAATTCGTGTTCCAGGAAGCCATAGTAGCGCGAACATTGGCGCCGAACGAAGAACCACCGTTGAAACCCAACCATCCAAACCAAAGGAAGACAGTACCGAGTAAGATAAGCGAGACATTATGTGGGCGGAAATTAAGCATCATGCGTTCTTGACGACGACCTAGGACCATCGAATAAGCCAAAGCCGTGAATCCAGATCCAATTTCGACGGGCCCGCCGCCGGCATAATCCATGACTCCGTATTTATAAGCCCATCCGTTGGAATTCCAGGCCCAACAGGCGAGTGGGCAGTAGACGATCGTGGCCCAGATGAAAGTGAAGACCATGGCGGGAAGTAAACGGCCACGTTCGGCAACGGCACCCATAACGATAGCAGCGGTGACACCTAAGAATTGCATCTGAAAATCATTAATTAATGCAAAGCCTCGATTTAACTCTTAGAGGGAATGGGAACATACTTCATAAAAAGCGAAAAGAAGGTTGGGAATCAAGGGTGAACCAGGACTGGGATCAGCTAGGGTTTTCATAAGACCGAAATTCCGCAAATTTCCAATATAACCATTTGTAGCGGTCGGGGAGAAAGCAAGCGAGTATCCCCAAAAGTACCATTGGAAAGTAATGACCGAGAAAGAAGCCATACAAGCCCAAATCATACTGAGGGCAGACTTTCGACGAGCGAGGCCCGAATAAAGGAAACCCAGACCGGGAATCATGACCATGACCATTGCGGAGGAAACGATGATATAAGCTTGATCACCGGATTGGAACCATTTGTTGACATTTTCGATGCCTTTGGATGTGTTAGTTAGGTCCAATTCGTGAAAGGTAGTTCAGCAAAATGGAAGGGAGATTTTGCTGGGGGTTTTGCTGATGTTGGTAGGGTTCACATACGGGAATCACCGCCCGTGTCGACGTTGGTGGTTAAGTCGTAGTTTGCAGGAGCACCGACCCAGTTATAGGAAGCATAGTCCGGGGCGTACGGGGATTTCCCGTTGAACGCCGACATGGTGAATTAATAGCTCGTCGAGTTAGGGTACAGTCGTGTCGAGTTAGTTGGCGTAGGTCAGCGTAAGTCGGTGTCTAGGCGTAGGGTTCGTAGTTGGATGTATGTTGGAGGAGGATGAGGATGGAGGAAGTAAAGAATTCAAGGTTGAGAATTGGTCAATGTGGAGAAGAAAAAAAAAGAATTGAGTCGCCACGGGGAGAGGGCGAAGTATAAGAAGTTCCCAAAATTGCAGAAGTGCAGAAATGCAAAAAGATAAGTCGGATCGACGGGGGGATCCACCAGGCCTGAAATCGGAGCTGCTCAGCCTTCCGGGGAGGGTTTCTGTGGTTCAGTGCCGATAAGGAAGTAAAAAAAAAAGAAAAGAAGTAGGCAGCAAATGGAAATGGAAGAAATTAAAAGAGAAGGGAACTAGTTCAATGCTAGCGGTTTGAGTTATTTCTAAATTCCCGGGGAAGCGGCGGGTATTAAGAAATTGGGGTGAGATTGTCAGTTGAATGAGTGAGTAGTTCGTATGACAAGAAGTAATGGGATAATCCGGATTATCACTTGTTTCTTAGTGAACAGTACGGAGGACAATGTAAGAAATCAGGGAATTGGACGGCATGAATAGATGAAGAAAGAATGTTAATATACAAAATCAGAGAGGAATATTTATCCACGTTGACATTAAAGGATAATAGTAGCTGTGGCATATGTAGTATAGTAGTACTATTCAGACATCTACAAAGTAATTCGATGAATACTTCATGATGAACAGGCTGGTGGTGGCAATGGACGGGTCCCACGTCCTATCGAGGCTTGGCTTGTACTCAACACGATTTGTTAATGCGAAACTGGGACCAGACGGAGATTGGCCCCGGAATGGAGACTGGAGATGGAGACTGGGGTTCTTGATTCTTCTACTGTACTTCTTTGATGATGCTCGTCTTTATACTCTTTATACTGTACAGAGTATGTCCTTCTTATCTTCACTCTTCTCAATACTCCGTATATATCCTTGATCAAGATAGATCATTCAGACTCTATTGACTGTATCTCTATCTTCTCTCCGTCTGCATTCCTCCCTACATAGTACTGTCACTGTTCGATGTTATCTCAATAACTATGATTGCAGCAATCTCTGCTTGCTCATTCGCCACAGATAAACATTGCCACCGGTGGATCCGCCAAGTCTGTCCGGAAAGGGTTTAGCTCAACGATACAGTTTGATATTCATCTGTTCTCTGATTGGCTCCAGATAAGCACCGTAGTCGGTCGCCCACTGTCTTTCCGAGTTTTCCCGGCTCGGGTTGAGTCTCAGTCGAGCCCGTTCGGTCTGTTCGGCCATGCCGAGTCTTTAATTAGTATCTCCTGCCTAGAAAGTGGATGTGCTTTTTAGTATATACTATTCTTATTTATATTTGGAACTTTTAAAGTCTTAATACAAGAAGGGAGCATAATATAAATTATAATATGTATATCTGTACTCAGTGATATAACAACCACTCGGACATACAGGAATGGTCATCGATCCGCTCCCGTGGGGCCGGGTCCGGGAGGGTCTGACCTTATCGTAGCCTCCTGTCATCGCATTAGATACTCCATTCCAGTATCACTCTCACGTGATAAACTTAGTTTATTACCAGCATGATTGCAATTGGAATCAATCCAATCAACCCTTTTTTGATCCGGATTCTTTTCGCCGGTCTACGGAGTACTCTCTCCCGTAAGTATCACAGTATACCGGCCATAAAGCAAAATAGTTCATCACGAATCGATACCATCAATATTATATCTATACCATTGTACACATAGCTATTAGTATGTATCCTGAGAAAGGGTCCTACTTAATATTGTTCTACAATTATGGATCACTCATGCATACCCCAGTAAATTTCTCACTAGAGCGCCTCGTGGGTCAGTCAGCCTCGTTGCTACACTAGTAGCGGTTGATCTACTGGATACAGACCCGGCGAACAACCTCTATTGTTTCCCCTGCATCACACGACTATCAATGGCGCCGACTAATAGGATCATGTGGGCCAAGCTGCATATTCTGGGGAAATTGAAGGATTTGAATCAGCACTAAGTGATTGCTGTGGATTGCAGAGCTCGCACGGAGTACATACTAGCATGAGCCATTTATATACGAGTGTAAAATGACGTCGATCAGGAGATGTTTTCTCTCAAGGAAGATAACTTCTCGAGTAGACCTAAAACTTTTGAATACTCCCACTTCACCTGTGTTATAGTCGCATATGATTATCAATTTCTCATTAACTTATCATTAATACTAGAGGCGATATAATACTCCAAACCAATCTCCTACACAACTGACTACAACGTCACAACAAGTTTTCTCCCAGAAACCCCCAATCGCTGAATCTCAAGTGCCTCCTGAATCTTCTCCAACCCATGCCCTACAACCTGAGGTGGCGGTGCAGGTACAAATTGACGTGCCTCCAGCGCCGAATGTAGGTAATTCTTATAAATTTGAGCCACCACACTCTCAGAATCAACCAAATCATCCAGCATGATGAATTTAGCCTCAACCCCAGTCCTGTATTGTCGAATACTCGACTTGACCAAATTACCCACCATAGAAATGAAAAATGACATCTGACCCCAGAAAGAAACAAGTTGCTCAGCCGGGATAATAGCACCAGCTAAGGCGATTTGTTTCCTGGTACTTTTCGCATCATGTCGCATCATGACTTCGGTACATACTTCAACAGCACCTTTGCCAATGGCATAAGCACCAACAAGCTCAAATCCATTCAGAGCATCGAGCATGTCCCCGACAATCATGTTACTATTATAATCAAAGACATGACTCGCGCCTAATTCCTTAACGTATTCAAAATTCTTCGGAGACGATGTCGAAATCACCCGGTAACCAGCTGACACAGCAAGTTGAACAGCGTTACTACCAACACTCGATGAGCCACCGGTAACGATAACGACATGTTTACCCCGTCCTTGCGACTTAGAGGAGATAGAAGGCATATCGAGACCGAGATATTTCGAATGAAAGAGTCCATAAGCTGCAGTCCCAACGCCAAGACCAAGTACGCAAGCCTGTTCATCTGTAATATGCGAAGGTGTCGGTGATATCATGTACTCTCTCATAACAGTGTAAAGTTGAAATCCACCTTCAGAAGCATTATTGACGTTTTTGTCTATACCGGCTGCGCTGCCGAAGACTCGGTCTCCAATTTTGAATCGTTTTACGTCTGCTCCGATTTCGACGATGTAGCCTGCGACGTCGGTGCCGAGTATACAGGGGTATTTTAGGTGCGAGGCTAGTACTGGACCAATGAGTTGTAAGACCCAGTCGAAAGGGTTGATGGCGACGGCGGTATTTTTGATGACGACTTGGTTGGGACCTGGGGTTGTGTAGGGGGCATTGGTGATTTTGAATGGTTTTGTTTTTTTGGTGGGCATCCAGGCTGCTTTGTTGGATGGGGACATTTTGTGAAATAGTAATCGTATACTGAGAGGGCTCTCGACGCTACTAGGAGTTACTGCCAGTAATATTGGTAGTGAACTTATGTACGGCTTGAGGAAGATGTTATAAATTCGGTCATCTTGCAATGCAGATACCAGTATTTATATTCCAAGAATATATCACAAACGGATTTCAACAGTATAAAGTATAGGTATCACCTCAATGAGCATAGAGAATCACTGAGAAGCCAAAGCTGAGCGAACGGGTTTCGGATTCCAAATCCGTCGGAGTCTGACATGAAAGATCCCGGCCAGAATCCGCCCCATTCAATTCCCATCTTACACCAATGTGAACCCTTTCAGCTCTTCCATTGCATTTTTCTCTCGTTCGAATAATCCCAGGGATCGCTTTCCAAATTACATGCTAGCATGGTCAGATCCAAGTCCATGTTAACCCAGTCCAGCACTTACGGCCAAGCATGTACGCAGTGCTACAAGGCTAAATGTCGCTGCGTAAGAACAAGAAATGGCGATGACTGTGAAAGGTCAGCAAAGATGCCATATTCAATGCATCTGGTTAATAAATTCCCAGATGCATCCGTTTAAACAAGCTGTGTGAGCCTTCAGACTCGATTCGCAGGCGTAATGCTCAAGCCGGAGACTCTGATACTCGAGTTGCGATATTGGAAGATAAGATGGATGCATTGTTATCTGCATTACAATCTTCCATTAAGACTTCGGGGAATTCTGAATTGCCTGTTGGTATTAATGCTGCTCGATCTTTCGATGGTGTTTCAGCTTCAGCAACTTCTCTCTCGGATGATACACTGGTCGACGTCCGCGTAGGACCGAATTTCAGGACCGAGTCGGAGGTTGTGTCGAATTCTTTTAGTGGAGATTCCTCATTAAATGGCTCTACAAGAGAATCTCGAATCTATGCTCAATTCCAAATTGCGCTTTTGTCGAGTGAAATGGATGAGCGATTAGATTTCTTCCGATCACGAATGTTGCCATCTTTCCCTTTCATTGACTTAACAGATACAGGATGCTGGTATTTACGACAGGAAAGACCAATTCTTCTACAGACAATTTACACCATAACAACGTTCTCAACGAAGGAACGACTCCTTCAAGTCGAGGAACTGAAGAAAACTTTTTTCACCACTGCTTTACTCGAGGTTCAATCGAATATCGACCTGCTACTTGGGCTACTAACTTATTTGGCATGGAGTACGGATGCTTTTCTCGGTCGAGCAGATCTAATGTCGCGATTGATGATGCTAGCAATCTCCGTCGCAACTGATATGCGACTTCCTCAATTATCGTCATTTGATACGCAGCTTTTGATGACGGTCACGCAGGGTGAGACTGATGAAGGGGAAAATCTCAATGATAGTCCCCACGACTTTTTAGAACGACAACGGGCATTGTTGGCATGTTTTTATTTGAGCTCTAAGTACGTATATCTCCGAGTAAGCTGGTATAAAGTACAATTTATGGTAAAGCTCTGGATAACGGGAACTGATTTCCATCTCTAGCATATCATCACATCTGGGACGTCAGGATGCTATGCGCTGGACACGCCAGATGGATACAGCTCTTAATCTACTCACAATCAGCCAAATGTGCAGTCAAGACCAGCTTTTTGTCTTTCAAGTACGTATACAACTATTGAAGCAAAAGGCGCAGGACCTTCGTCTCCCGGATGAGATGGATGTCATGAGTTCTTCAACAGAATCTGCTTCTCGCTTGATATACCTTAAGACTTTGCGAAGAGAACTTCAGGAACTTCAATCTTCGGTTCCATCCGATATCCCCCAAATAGGTGCGTAGCACCAATGTTAAAAGCGAAGATATAAATCTTCCTATTTCATATTGTTCCTTTTCTCACGCGTGAATTATAGACATACTCGAGATTCACGCACAATACGTGGATTTATACATAAATCAACTTGGCTATTCGCTACGTCAGGGATCTCACTCTCCTGAATCGTCAGGAGGAAGACTTCACAGCGGACTACCATTAGCATTCGAGCGTCTACAGTGTCTATGGCGGTCAGTTGAAAATATCAAGACCTGGCTCGACTACTTCTATAAAATCCCGTGCTCAGATCTCGTGGGTCAACCTTTTCACTTCTGGTCTCAGATGATCTTAACCGTGACCCTCTTGAAATATCTATCTGTGCTAGATGATCCGGATTGGGATTATCAAGCGGTGCGAAATACAGTTCATCTTATTTCGACTGTGGATTGTATGTTAGAGAAGTTGGATTTGAGTAGTAAAGAGCCGCAACTTCGGTGTGATGATCATTTGATGAAATATTTATCGAAGTTGTTGAGTAGGTCTCGGATGTGGACTGAAGCTCGGTGGAACGCGGCTCGTCAGACGTCGGAAATGGAAATTGGTTCCGCTTCAAGTTCTCGTGTTGATGCTGCTGGCCAAGGATTGGATCCTAGTCCTGTTCCGGACTTTGATCAAATGGCCTGGATACAGACAATGGATTTGGGAGATGAGAGGTGGTTTGAAGATATACTTGGCATGCCTGCAACCTTATGAGTCTATTACCACTCCTAGGACAAAGAATAATAGGTGTATGTATTCTTGCAGTGTGTAAGAGAAGATGATTCGGAAGTGAAAATAGCAGACAGAATGCCTGAAAATTATTCTATGATATAATTTGTCCATCGTCAACTTTGGAAGGCAGCCGGACCCCGGTATCGTGTTATGAGTCCTCCGGCTGATTCACAGATCATCAGGGAGAGCGACCATAGACATAAGTAATCGAATTCAGAAAGAGTGGAGCTGTCGTCGGATGCTTTTATTGACACATAGAGATGAAATAAAGTCTGGACTACAGTGTAGAATTCGAACGTAGTAAGTGGAGAGGTCACAATGTGTCATGAGAAGGCGCCAGCTAACTGCGAGTCAGAGAAATCACGTCCCAGGATATAAGTTAGTTATTGATCGAGCTGACTCTAAGATTGAAACTTTGGCCTACAACCTTTTGTTTATATTTAATTACTAGTGCTTGTTTTACTAAAGTACTTTTCAGTCGAATTCGTTCTTCGTCCTTGCTTAGCGTAGCGTAATTGTTATGCCCAAGGAGCCTCTAATACTTTAGTTGCAGTTTCACAATCATCTGAAAGAACGAATGAATTCAAAACAGGAGGGGCAAATAGCAAATCACTGAGTCCTTAGCATTTTTCAGACATAGTTTCTTAAGTTCTCTTTTGTGCCCAGTTTGATAATTGATAATTCCAGTCGAGGATTTCTGTCGGTCACCACTCTGCCTGTTCTCGGACAAGCCGGTCTTCTTTCATTCAAATGAGATTTAATAACGCGGATATCAAGATAGATCAATTAAGTCGCTCAATTATCGAATCTTATAATGCCGAGATACACAGTTTCTTGGATCGGCCGAGAAAGTCCATTTGGAGAAGGAAATGCTCTTGGGAGGGGCATTTTGAGAATCTTTCCAATTGACAAAATCTTAAGACATGTAAATAATCCCTATGTCCCCAGCATTTATCTGCTTTACCAAGTTCTCAGAGACATGTCTCATTTCTCAGCCCATCTGTTCTGATTGAACCCACCCTCTTTACTTCCAAGATGGCATCTTCACTATCTGGCTCTCGCCAACTCCCTGATTCTCGATACAATCTATCTAGCTACTGGGGCAGAGTTCGTCAATGTGCAGACTTGGCCGATCCCAGGTATCTAACGATCATATCCTCATAGAAGGGAATCTGACCGGTATTGACAACTTTCTGTACAGGACACTCTTTACATCGACCAGTCAACTGAATACCTCAATCAACCTGCTCACCAACTACAAACATGGCAAAGTCCAAGAAATGGACCCAGAACTCTGGCAAGCAAAGAAGATCGTTGATTCCACTCTCCATCCAGATACCGGAAAACCAGTTCTTCTACCATTCCGCATGTCATGCTATGTGTTTTCCAACCTCGTCGTCACAGCCGGAATGCTCATTCCCGGAATGAAGGCAAGCAAATCAGTTCTTATTATATTATGTCGTGTGATTGTATTAGAATCTAATTTGAGCTTCAGTGGAAAGCGATCCTGGGCTGGCAAATCGCAAACCAATCTCTCAACGTCGTAATTAACAGCGCCAACGCCAATCAATCCGCACCACTTTCAACCGAGACAATGATCAAATCATACTTCATGGCCGTATTCGCATCCTGCACCGTCGCTTTATGTCTGAATCACATGGTCCCACGTATTTCCTTCGTCACCCAGCTGACAAAGACGATTCTCAAACGTCTTGTTCCATTCGCGGCTGTGGCGAGCGCCGGAGCATTGAACGTCTTCTTGATGCGAGGTGAGGAAATTCGTCGGGGAATAGACGTGTTCCCTCTAATATTGTCTATCGAGCATGACGGTCAAGAGAAGATAAAATTTTCTGAGAAGAGTCTGGGGAAGAGTTCGAAGGCGGCATTTCTTGCCGTTGGTGAAACGGCTACTAGTCGGGTTATCAACGCCATTCCTGTTATGGTGGTGCCTTCTTTGCTTCTCTTGAGATTTCAGAAGACTGAATGGCTTAAGAAAAGGCCGTCACTTCTTATGCCGGTGAATATAGGTAGAGTTTCCCCACTATCTGAGGGTGATTATGTTTGATGGGGATTCTGTGTGCTAATCGTAATTCCAGGACTTGTTTTCCTTACATCAACTATTGCTCTTCCTTTTGTACTTGCCATATTTCCACAGAGGCAAGTCGTTCGGAAGGGCTCTCTTGAGGAAAGATTCTTTGAGGATGGTCGCAAAGATGAATTAGTTGCATTCAACCGCGGGATCTGAGCTAATGAGACAAATTTCCCCCGGGTTGGCATATGGGGTGCAATAAGTTATGGAAATTTAAAAGAAGGCGTGGGAATCTTGGATTCTGGTGGGAGCTACCGGAAAGATTGCTGCTGTAGTATTCGGATTCATATTTACCCCGGCGGTGAGGTCTGATTTCCAGCTCTGCGTACTGATTTAGATGTCCATGTATCGACGATATCGATGCTCAAGTGGAAATATTCAAAATACTTTGGAAATAATCGTACAGCTACGAAAGATCAAGTAATGCACACTGGTTCATAGCAACAGTTTGTCAATATCAACTGATATTATCAGTTGTAGGTTGTGACTAGTAGTCACAACCTAGGACTAGACAGGTAACTTTTGAGTACACATTTCCGATTTCAGAAGCCCGTGATATACCGATGTTCATTCGTCTCCTCCAAAACTTCCAATCGCATCCCAACCTCAATTGCCCCTTCATTTCGAGGCGCACTTAACATCCCAAAGCAAGGCTTCCACTTAATCCCCTGATCAATCCGACGGTACGAGATCAAAGTATCCCACGGCTGCTTCTTATGTTTCTCTGCAGTCTCCGGATCAACATTAGGAACTTGACACCTTGCACATCTAGCCACGATATCCAAATCAAGTGGCACAGAAGAACTAAATCCTTCACCAACCGAGTCCTCTCCCTTCTCAGCACTGCGAATACGAACGGTTTTCCAAGAATCTTCAACCCAAGGCGTTTGTCCACGAATAACAATATTAGGCCTGAACCGCTCAACGGTAATCGGATCAAGATCGATCTTACGCAATCGCAAATTTAATTCTGTAAGCGAAGCCTCGGACGCAATGAGAATAGGAAACACGTCGGGAAACCCAGTTGTTTGTTCCCGACCTAGTAATTTTGGCGCACCATTGCCCTTTAGCACGCGTGGGGTGGGTCCTTTATACACGAGCGCGACGGCGCGGCCTAGGAATGCGGAAAATGGAGCATTGGTTTCTTGACTGTAGATGTATCCATCTGTATCATTATCCCATATTTTGACTGGAGCAATGGATGTATTCGCTGTGAGCCACTCTTGCGAAGGGTGCGAAGGGATACGAATACTCTTGCTCCTGTTTTTGGTGGTTGGTATGGAAACTATTAGTTCTGTGCCGTCGGGACTTAAAGATGTGCCGATGCGAGTCATATCTGGGATTTGGCGAATAGTTAAGAATTCATTTGTTGATGCGTCGACGAGCATCCATCTTCTGTCGAGGTCGAGACCGTGTTCTTTTAGTGTTGTGCTTTGCACTTCGAATCCGCGGCATGATTTTATGGGGTACATGCGCAATGAAACAATTTCGCTGGATTGTTTGGACCGATTACCTCGGAGGTGAAGTCGTGGGAGGAGCTCTTTTAGTGATGTTTTGGTCCATCGCTTCGGTTGGGAGAGGACGATCAATGGGAGGAGTATGATCAGTCCTAGGACTAGAAAAGATGTCGTTGATTCATACATTATTGTGGAATTCTCAAGCGATTTTCAAGAAGAGACCAGTTTGGAGCAAACCCATCCAAAAGGAAGTTGAATATTTGATAGTTATAAAATGATTCATCAAGTAGAACTTGAAGTCAAAATCCTGCGAAGAGGCTGGTCGGGCCGGATTGATAAGCGGCCGTTTTGCCGAGACTGGCCGTTTGGAAATGGGATGGAAAATGTTTAATCAAACAAATACAACGACTGGAATGCTAGGAGATACTAGATTATATGTTTATTTTATGATTGAATGCGAAATATGATAAAATTGTAATACTAGTAGTACCCGGGAAGGGCAAATATGTAGAGGTATGGACCTAATGAACACCAAAGACACGCAATATGCAAAGTAAGAACACGAAAGGGGAAAAACATAGATCAAACGATGGAAAACATATATAAGACCCAAAATAACAAAAAGCAGGTGTTAGCATGCAAATATATACCAATCTAACGAATCAACGAATATCATCGGGGTATAAGTTATACCGAGGGATTTCTCTCATCAATCCAGCAAGTTACCATGCTCTTAATCAAAGCAATAGCAACCTCATGGCCTCGTTTAATATCAGCCTGTTCAGATGCACCAGGGACATGCAAAAAGACCACGCCCCGATTCTGATTCTCACGGTAAGCCAAGGACAAACTGGTGTAATATATAAAGTCGCAAAGATAATGGCCCGCATCGTGAGAGATGCGAATATCCAAATTTGGCGGTGCGAAGGCCTTCCACTGTTTCAAGAATCGGTCATCTGGTGGGTACGGAGAAGAAAACGAAGTGGAGGCATTTTCATTATCGACAGGGCCAGGCTTTAAGATTGGTGGTAGCCCCATTTCTCTCCACCGCTTCTCTCCATCCTCGTAGCCTGACCGCCCTTCGATATCGGTGATGTTGTAGTCGTCACGATGGGCCAGTGATTCAACGGAGTAGTAGAGTCGCGGAGCTGCGATACCAATATGAATGATGAGATCAGGACGTCGGCCGTCATGATTATCGGTGTATTCCTTTAAGATTGCCGGTATGGCCTCCCGAACGGTGGCGTATGATACCGGGATCGGGGTAGGGTGGACATGAAGGGATATACGACGCTCGACAGAGCCATCTTCAGATGGCAAGGTAAAGGATGAAGGGAGGGAAGAGGCTATTAGGTAGGAGGCATTGACGAGGTTTGATTTGAAGGGCTGGGGTTGGGTTACACAGTTAGTTCTCGGAAGACGGGAGTTACGGGGAATATAGACCACTTACGCCAAATCCAGTGACCAAAACAGATATTTCACTGGAAGATGGTCCTGAACGAAGGGTTCCTACTGGCGTGGAGATTTGCGACGGTACTGCATGTCCAACGTCTCCCATGGTGAAGTTCGATGATCAAAGAGGAGAAGTTGCGGGGGAAGATGATGATGAATGCGGGGGTCTTGGCAGTTCCAAATGCAGATGATATTAGTCAACGAATGGGATGTTGCAGGGATTTTTGATAGTGGCTAGTGCCGGAGTATGTACATCGTATAATATCCGAGTTTCATATCAATGTTAGGGCTAATTTCCTGAATATAACAGAGCAACTTGAACACGTCGAGATTATAATCTGCCCAACAAATATGTGACTTTTCAAGTACTGAATAATTAAATGGGGAATAGCTCCTCGCAGTTCGATTGAATTTAGTCCTCCCTGTACAACAGGCAGCCCAGTAAATGACATCTACTACATAAAATTTGCATTGTGAAACAAATGAGCAACATAATCTGCTATGCGCCTCTAAGATGCATTTTCCTTTTCTCTTTAATTAGAGACATCAACTTGCTTCGTATTCATCGTATTCCAACAATAAAAGATCCTCTTATTAAAGGCTCAATTAGGCAAGGCTCGAGCCTCGTTCTCGTTCAACTCCACACATCACCCAGAGAAGTGTTCGGAGTTTTCGATTGCCGGACGATCAGAATTTTAGCTCAATTTTTCACGAATCGCCTTGATTTCGGATGGCGCCGCTTCCGATCGTCGAAGTGTGGGCCTTTGCGTCGGAGGCACAAGTCCCGAAGGGGTCAATCAACAACAGAACACTCCTGAGTGGTCAGTCAGGCTTTTCTGTGTACAGTTTTAAGTTATTACTAGCATTAGACAGAAACTGGGGTAGTATCTGCATAAATTGAAATCTTCCTTCTTAATTCCAGATTTTTCTTATTTATACTCTCTTCTCTATATACCTGTGGTGAACCCCCATTGTAAACCCGTCATGGCTTTGCTAGCCGAGCTGATTCAAAGTCCTCATGCATTGCAAGGCCTAGGCATTGCAATTCTGGCGGTACTTGTCTCAGTATTCTGGCAAGATTTGGCAGATGAGATTCCCTATAGTCGAATTCCTCTCGTCGGGAAAAATGGTCTGGATATCTTTAACAACAAGGCAAGGGCACGTTTTACTTCAAATGCGCGAGAATTGATTCGAGAGGGATTCTCCAAGGTAGGACAACATAGCTCTGAAATCATCAGTCGAACTCGGAAAGATAACCGATACAGGGAAGGGATATTTTCCAAATCATCTCCGCCGTGAGACCACTGGTCGTTCTTCACCATAAATACATCGATGAGGTCAAGAATAATCCGAACTTTGACTTTCAGGGTGCCACTGAGAGAGTTAGTACTGCATCTTTTGTGTGAATAGATCCATGTAGCTAAAGTGTGACAGAACTTCTTCGATAATCGTATCCCGGGCTTCGAACCATTTCATTCAGGGGAAGGAGGAAAAGTCACTGTTGATTTGGTACGAACCAAGTTAACTCAAGCACTTGGTATGCTCCTCAATGCTAACACCAAGCTCTTCAACAAACTAATTGTGATATAGGCTCCCTGACGATCCCACTCTCGCAGGAGAGTGCAGCAGCCGCGAAGGACATATTCCCCCCAACAACCGGTATGCGCTTCTAACTGAAATAAAGAGATCAACCGTCGCTAACCCGAGCTCTGTATTCAGAGTGGACACCATACAACTTCTCTGAAAAGGTTCCCTACGTCGTAGCTCGTATCTCGACACGGGCATTCCTGGGCGAAAAACTTGCCAAAAACGAAGACTGGATCAACATTTCCGTCAACTACACCATCGACGCCTTCAATGCCTCCCGCGAATTACGCCAGTGGCCAACTATCCTCCGTCCTGTGGTTCATCATTTCCTCACGACTACTCAGAAAATCCGAAGCCATCTCGCTAAGGGCAAGGCTATCATCGAAGAGGAGCTTGAGCGACGAAAGTTGATTCGCGAGGGAAAGTTGGCTGCGGAGGATGAGCCTCGACAACAGGATACACTAGACTGGTTTGATAGTTTGTCAAAATCATTAGGTCGACCAGTTAACTTATCCCATGGTCAAATGTCGTTGTCATTGGCCGCTATCCATACGACTTCCAATCTATTGACTAATGTCATGTATGATCTCGCTGCGTACCCTGAATACATCCAGCCACTACGTGACGAGATCAAAGCTGTGACAGATGAAGATGGTTCTCTCAAGAAAACAAGCTTATTGAAGATGAAATTGATGGACAGCGTGATAAAGGAGTCGCAACGATTGCATCCCGTCTCCATGGGTGAGTAGGACCTGTCCAAAGAACTTAGTTAAAGGATCTAAATTAACACCTGATTTTCCAAAAAAATACAGCCTCATTGAACCGTCTCACAACAAAAAAGACCACCCTCTCAGATGGCACTATCATCCCGAAGGGAGCAATGATCGCGGTATCCGCACACGTAAACCGAGACGAAGAGGTCTACCCACAAGCCGATACATACGATGGTTACCGATTCTTCAAAATGCGACAAGAACCAGGTAATGAACAACGGCATCAACTGGTGACGACTACACGAGAGAGTTTTGGCTTTGGTCATGGAGTTCATGCGTGCCCTGGTCGGTTCTTCGCAGCGAATGAATCTAAGATCTTTCTCATCCATTTGTTGCTCAAGTATGATTGGAAACTTTCGGCAAATCATCAGAGTGCTGGTCGTCCACCTAATTTTGATCATGGGCTGGAAAGTATTACTGATCCGACGGTGGAGTTGCTCTTCCGGTCTCGACAGCCGGAGATTGATCTTGCAGCGCTTGGGGAGTGATATGTATATCCGGAGTCACACTGGTTTACGATCATTTATTCGTCAATTATTTGAATTCCTTGGATTTATTGACAACCATTTATCCATTTTTGTCACAATATGGCTGCTTTATATTCCCAGTCCATCACAATTTGCCAAATACCAATCAAAGAAAAACATAACCCGGAAAGCCTTCCTCATCATGGGATTTGCTTGCATACCATATCCTATCAGGTCGTGGGTCATCATCTGACTTCGAATGGCCATGATCCTTCTGATGACCAAAGAGCTCAACAATGCACTCCGCAACAGCACCTGTCCAATTCATACCGGGCTCCCTCTCCCCACCATTAACAGGGTCCAATCCAAGCTCTTTCGTGATCATGAAACAGCGAACCATAGTCTGCCAACAATATTTAAGATGTTTACTTAGCTGTTCTCGATTCAATGGGTGCAGAGGATCATATGGTGGATCCAACTGCCGGTTAATAGGATTGTAGTCTGCAAGTTCCATGATATCCAAAGCTAATTCAATCGGTAAACCTTTCGAACAGAGTATCATTCGAACCAGAATTGTATCAGAGTAGATAGGTTCATGAGCTGGGTAGCCCGATAACCACAACGACAGAAACTTTTCAATGGGAACTCTTCCATAAAATCCTGCGTGTCCGTCATTTCGATGACTTAAGTACCATCTCCATGTTGTCGAATGATTTTTCACCCGTATATAACTTAGATGACGATTTTCATTTAGTAACCAGTGCTAACTTTTTCCCTTATCCATCTTTAGCACGGCCTTGCACGAGTCGAGACCGAAGAACCGGCTATGCGGATATTTTCCGACATTAGAGTATTCCGCTATAGGTTTTGCGCACTCAATTAGTGTTCTCTGGTAGAAGATACTGTTCCGGTAATCATTTTCTGTTGTTCGTCCCGAAGTAGGATCCCATAGTTCTGGAAAACAGTATGCCACGTTTAGACAGATGTAAACACGAAGCATGAGTCGACCTATCTGATCCCATCCGATTCTATTAAAGTAACGCTTGAATTCATTCAAATTAGCTCTTTCCAATTGGCATAGCACTGCCCAAATGATACGATGTTTCAAAATCTGGACTTACACCACACTCCCAACACGTACCCCTTTCAAATGACTCTTTCAAATGCGTCTCTGGATGAGCGCAGACGCGAAGGAGAGCATCCATCTCCCCATAAAGAAGCAAAGTCTTCGCAATTTCCACATTAAAGAACACGGCATTATTGTTCTCAAAATCCCGACAATGCTCACTCCGAAACGAGCGTAGGAACGCAGACATTTTTCTCTCCTTCGACGGAATAGGTTCACATTTGTTGGTACATGAATGTGTTTGAAAATATCGATGATCAGATGTATATGTATCAGAAGGACGAATTATAGACGTATACCAACTTTCGCGCCAGCGTCGAACTGTTGGTGTTATTTTTCGAACAATATTTTCGTCTAGAATCATGTCTGATGGATTTGGAATGTCGTATTGTTCTCGATATTTTCTTCGCTCGCATATTGCATGTTCTTCGAGATTTGTCACGAATTTATTGACGAAATATGTTAGGTCGTTGCCTTGGGTTGGTTTCATTCGTGGGTATAAATTTGTTGCGAGATTGTTCCAGGGTGTTGGCGACTTCCATTCGAGATTTGAAGTTAGTGAACTCCAGGGAATATTGTGTGCTTGATGCGCCATGGTAAATATATAGAGTGTGTGAGGCGCAAGCAAGAGCTCGATTTTTCTTTCAAAAAGAATATAATTGTTGAATTTTTCTGCTGGTGTGTACTACGAATTTAATAAAGGGATCTACAGTAGTATATTTATTAGTTGATAGATGCGAAATGGACAGTGCATTTTGCAGGCTTCCAAATGGCTTTGAACCATGTGAAATTGAGTCATCGTCCCCAACGCACGGCTGAGCACTAACCCTAAAGCTACAGTAGGGATGTATGATACTTGAGCCAATACTAACCAATCTATCTAAGTTCGGAATTTTTCTAAACTTCGGCTCAATAATAAAATTACCGATATATCAAAATACTCTCAAATTACTAATTTATATAAATAGTATTTATATATGAATTATCCAGCGGTAACCTGAACTCGAGCTTTCCGAAGGTACTGGCAGTATAAATTCCAGTTGTGGTAGATATTCTGAAAATGTCGAAGTCACGAGAGATTTTGATTATTGCTAGTACTATCAAATAATTAGCGGGAATTGGAATATTAATACCGGGTAAATGGATCTTTATATATACAAATTTGCAACGGTCGATTTATTTACGATGTGGATTTAGTAGTGATAGTATCATTGTACTTCAAGCATGGGGCTAAATCTGGGCAGATTTGAGCTCTGACGGATAGACGGTGTAGATCATCACTATGGAAACCATTATGCTAGTACCGCGTGAGTAATGTCTATTGAAGTTGTTTGGTGCCTGATACTGAATGATGGATCCTATATCAACTAACCCTTAGTTGTCCATATCTCATCTTACTATGTATCTTTAGTTATTTTGAATGCTCTGGGTCACGAAGTATTTCCAACTTGTTAGCTACTACAGCTAATTGTTCACCAGCCGAATTGAATTTCCATCTGGACTACTTCCTGCATATTCTACAATGTTAAATATTCAACAATCAACTAGATACACCGTGAGGATGTCATGCAGCACAGTTGACGCGAGATCATGACAATACCATAACCGTAATAAAACACGACGCGTCGCGTTCACGCGACGCGTCTATGGGCCAAATCGGGTTAAATTGAGTCACACACCGCACAATCAAAATCATCGTGAGATTGGATAATTTACCATAGTATACATTTTTAACTGAGTTATTCTTAGGGAGTTTAAGTATAACAAGGATTGATATAGTAGTATCATATATTAGTGTATTCTCTATAGTATAATATACAGATTTACTTTACAGATATATCCCTTTGCCAACATCTGCAATGGGCATCATATCACTGCAGAAGATCAGCCCTTGCAGGGGAAGAACGGGCATGCCCCCAACGAGTCCTTAACCGAGGAGATCGTGGGTCTTTGGCCCTAAGAGTGAGCAGCTTAGCCAGTGGCAGCTAGCTTTGGCCAGTTAGCCCGTTAACCAGTTGGTCCAGTTCGTCGGTGAATGGGAGTTAGGGCATTCTACTCCGTAGAGGAAAATTGCTACTGTCGTTGTAGTGATAGTCTCTATAATTATACCGGGGTACTCACTACATATGTACTCACTTATTCTAGTTACCACAGTATAATATGGACATGCAGATATCTGCACTATGTAAGGTCCTCTACACACTCTCCCTTGGACTCGAGACAATAAACAAACACTCGAGTCTTCTATTGTATTTAGTTTTATTCTTATTATTTTACTCTATTCTATTTTATCTTAATGAATTACATAGTAATTGCTACTTGTGCTGGAGTGGACTAGTGTTAAGAAGTGGTGAATGCAAGTACTGGGTACCTGAACCCCCCGCCTATCCACTACCCACTTTAGAGGTACCCTGGACTTCCACCACCTCCTCTTTCCTCTTCCCCCCCAAGAAGCGCCTCATTTCTGGGCTGCCCAACCTCCTCCCTCCTTCACCTCTTCACCTTCTCTTTTCCTTCACCTTTTTCGCCCTCCCCCCTCCCCCTTCTGCGAGACTTTCGCAGTTTCTTTTTTTATTTTATTTTTCCTTTTTTATTTTTGGAGTTCGGTAATGATCTCTCCCTGCTGTTTTGACGGGATGAGTTCGCTGTTGTGATCTGGTGGTGATATTCCTTGAAGTTCGCGCATTCCGCAGACCAGTACCTCGACGAACTACTATACATCATCCGCACATATCATTACCTCTCAATTACTCCTTAACGACACCTCGACCTCTCGTTCGATTATCTCTTTTTTGTTTCTGAATCCTTTTTACTCCATCGATCTCCCCTTTTTTTTTTTTTTAACCCTCTCCCGATTCACGACTTCTAAACGCGACTGGCGCGCTTCGACTCTCGAGGCCGCGAAACTACAATCTACCGTGCCCGACGTTGGCATTCTTCCACAAACTTCCTCCCCCACACATTCCAGCGTGAGGTCACACGTCAATTAAATCGCCATGGCTCAACGTCAGCTGTCGCGAACGCTCCCCAAGAATTTCACCTTCCCGTCGTTAGGTGCCGATGGTGCGGACGAGCCGCGAACCCCCGAGCGCCCACATCGCTATGTCGACGTTCCCAAGGCTCCGCGCCACTCTTTCTCTAGCTGTCGTCTTCCTCGTGTTCGAGTGCGCTCAGGTACTGATGTTTGCGCTCGAATGGACTTGGATCTTTTTCGATTCCAGGGTTCTGGCCCCAGTGGCCCCTCTGAGGACACACCGCTGCCTTCCATCGAAGTACCGCAGCAGAGTACGTCATATGAAGCACCATCTTATTTCGACGAATCCACCAACACCAACGATGATCGCTATCTCGCGCCTCCCCATCAGCGCATGAGCTTTAAGACTCCTCCAGCTCAGATTCGTGGTACTCCTTTGGAACATGACTCTCACCCATGGCCCTCGTGGGACCAAACGCCTGGACCGATCTCGCGTCCCGGCTCCGCTTGTTCCAATGTCTCCGATTCATCGGTGGAATCAATCGAAACATTCGCGTCGCGACCGTCTGTCGGCGGAAGCTGTACCAGTGCTGAAAGTGACTTTGATTCATATTTCCCACTGGAATTCCCCAAGGAGCCCGAGATGTCATCTCCGACTCTGCCTAAGAAGCACAAGGTCCAGCGTCCCCAGGTGAAGGATCAATCATGGACCAGAGAGATGGATAACCATCTCTGGAACACATACCAACTATATTTACAAGATCCCATCATGACCCCATTCAAAATGACCCCAGGCAGCATTCCGCCTCTTGGGGTGACTACCCGAGTCGCACGTCGCGCGAAGCGCACTTGGGAGAAGCGACACCGGATCACGACACTTCCGTCTCAAACAGCTGCTGATCGCAGCGGTAGCTCTACACCCAAGGCCACAGAAAAGGCATCGAATTCGAGTGCCGCGTGGCCAAAGTCTGATGCAAAGACCCGCAGCCGTTTGAAGCATCTCTGCCGCCGCAAGTTCTGCATTGCGCCGCACTATCAGCGCATGATGCAATCTCGCAGCCCCGAACCCGTTGCCGACATGCTCGGTAATGCCGATTCCCGCATACACAACTTTGCGGAGGGCAGTTGCACGACTTATGCTACTCGAGACCTCGGTGTGTCTCTTGCTGCCTCCGCTCCCACTCCGTTGGTCCAGCTGGCTGAGGCGCCTGTTGCTGATCGATCCTCCGAATGGTTTAACAATCCTATATCCACCAGCCCCAAGGCTGCCAGCCCCCACACGAGTCCCAAAGCAGCTGCTCCTTCGCTCTCAACTCAATACCTTCGTCCTCAACCTTATAGCATTCCGCCGCGCCTTGGATCGCCATTTGTGTACAATACCTGGGGCCCTGGAAGTTCGAATCGCCAAGTGGCTGATGTATCAGCGACACCTCGACGCGAGACTGTTCATATTCCTGGTCGTCGCATGCGCCGCAATACGCACTTCGATCTCACCCCAAGAGAGGCCGATGATGTCTTCTCCAGCGATGTATATTCCAAGGACCCATCTGAGGAAGAAGTACACCGCCGCTTGTCCGACTATATCCACGATGACAAATTCCAAAACATCGGTCATGGTCGTGTGCGTATCCGCAATCGCGGCGCCACGACTGGTGCTGTTGGCCCTCGATCCAGAGATGTTAGCCAGCTCTTCTCTCCACCCTCATCACTCAACTCGTCCCAGGCAGAGCCTGAGGAGACCACTCCGGTTATGAAACCCCCTGTCAACGCGCTGCTGAATCTGGGTGGCGATAACATCAAGCGACTTGGCTCTCCTTTCAAGTTGGAAGGTGGCTTCAAACGTCGGGAAGCACCTGGTAGATTCATTCGGCATGCTCCCTCCACATCAGACCCGTTCTCCAGCGGTGGTATTCCTCCATACATGGGACCGGCAAACCACCCCAGCTCCACTCCCATTCGAGAAGAGAAGCCATCCCGACCGTCACTGCTAAATCCCTTTGAAGAGGGCCTTTCCGATGCCGAACGTATACGCCGGCAAATCCTGAACATGCCTTACACGCATAACGCATAAACCAAAATGCGCTTTTTCACATCCGCTGTCTCGAGTTTTCCGTTCCATTGTGGCGCCAATTCGTTTGCGAAGCTTTTATTACCTGCATAATGACCTGAACGAGATTTCGCAGCCCTTTTTAATGACAGCAACGGCCTTTGACGACTGTAACGATATGTCTTTTGAGCTCGCTCTAGTCTCCATAAATGGACTATGAGCATTACTGAAAATTTGCAATTCATCCACCTCCGACCCGAAGAGAAAATGTGATGGGCTCTTTTCTCCCAACTTGGCTGTCGGCCACTTACAAATTACACATGGCCTGTGTATATTGTGCATCCTCGAGTTCATACATACAACAATTTTGATAAACATGTATCAATTTTGTGTTTTATTGATCTGGAAGATTCGTCGACTCCAATTTGGGACTTACATTCTTTTGCCACCTTTGCAGCATCTGATCGAATTCGTTGTTACTGTGAATATCACTGAAGAGAAATATCAACAAAACTTCTGAACAACATGAGACCGAATTCGATCATTTGCAATGAAACTCCACTCTCTACGAACATTCGACAGATTCACCTTTTCCTTTCCGTCTCTCGCCTTTCAGTCATGGCACAGTTCACCTGACTTTAAGGATCATCAAATAAATCATCAAACAGAAAAAAAAAAAAAACCTTTGAAAAATCAACAATACCGCAAAAAAAATCACTTCCAGCCTTATCCGCCTATGTTGCGATCCACACTCTCTATCTCTTTTCTGTTATTTCCCGTCAAATCTAGTCGTCTTGTCTCGCCTTCCCCTGCCAGTCAGTACAGATGCTGTCCTAGAAAATCAATGAGACGGCAGGAGAGCGAGCTTGACGGCGATCATTCAGCACCACTCCAATATTTCTCTTCGGCCACACCTATTTCTTCTCTTCCCTTCTGCATACAACCTCCCACAGAAGGGAAGCAGAATGAACCAACTTCCTTTTTTGTTTTCCGCTTCTGAACCGATGTCATGTCCCCCCAAAAAAGAATGTGCAAGATGACGATACATATGCGACCCACATAGACGAACCGAAATGAACGACGCACATGAACCTGCTGTTGACCACGACATTCCCAGATGCAAGCACGGTGTTAGGTTCTTCTTCGCGCGAGCGTGCTCTCAATTTATCGATTTATTCCTTTTCGACCTCTTTACTATTCCATCTTTATCATTTTCCTCAACTTCAGCTTCATAATCGCATTTCCTGATATCATCGACTGATTACCCGAGTCTCAGCATCAGCAGAGCAAAAAAACCCCCTGATCTGATCGACATGATTTTATCGGAAATCCCAGCCAAGCATAGAAGCTACCCCCTTGTTCTATCCGGAAAGAACTCCGAGATGTTCGGGATACCCCTTCGTTTTTACTCGCCCGATCTTGTTATTTCTGCATGTGTTGTTGTTACTGTGAGCTTTTGCTCGGCTTGTTTTTTAGCCGTGATGATGGGCGATGGGCGCTCTTGCTTGGTTGCGAATCCTTTTATTTTATTTTCAACTACCGGACTTGATTCGAAGGTCTATTATTAGTCTTTGTCAAGTTCGACTAAGGAAATTTCTTGACATTTTTGTCAAATTTATTTACCATTTCACTCTTTATTCAGTTGTAGTTCTCTTTGATATCACGTGGAGTTGTATAAAATTAGCGTCTCGTATTTCGTCCATGCCTGTTTAGGACCCCGATATTGAAAGTGGGGATTATGCAAGTCTAGTTGAATGTTTCTTCAATGCCTTTGTTCTCGAGTCTTACACTTTACATATCCTTTTGTTCTAGAGAACAAAAATTCATAGAATATGGGAGACATCGGTTCATCCAACGGTACAACCGTACCTGATCCTTCATCCCTACCAGTCCTCTTCTTGTGAGTCATTCAGCACATCCGAGTATCAACCGAACCTCAAAACTAACAACAAAAAGCGACATAGACAATTGTCTCTACCCACGCAGTAGGCAAAATCCCTCCCCCCTCTCCAAAAACATAACCAACAAAGAATACCAGGCAGCAAAGTCCAAGAAACCCTCTCCGAGTTAATAGACACCTACATATCATCACAACTATCAATCTCCAAAACCGAAGCAATAACCCTACATGCAGAATACTTCCACCAATACGGCCAAACAATCGAAGGATTAGTCCGACACCACAAAATAAATGCCCTACACTATAATTCACTCGTGGACGACGCCCTCCCACTAGAGACCCTTCTCAAGCCAAATCCGGAACTGAAAACATTCTTGAATTCAATTGATAGATCGAAGGTTAGGCTGCGTTGTCTTACGAATGCGTATATTACGCATGCTAGACGGGTTTTGAGGATTTTGGGCGTTGAGGAGTTCTTTGAGGATGTTACTTTTGTTGATTATGGGGTTTTGCCTTTTATCTGTAAGCCTCAGGCTGGGATGTTTGGGAAAGCTATGGTTGAGGCTGGGCTTGGGGTTGGGGATGTAGAAAAGTGTTTTTTTGTTGGTGAGTTATACCTTAGAAATCCAACTGGTGTTAGTTATTGAGTGGCCTTGGTATTTCGCTAAATACTGGTATCTTTGTGATGAGTCTTGCTAATGTGAGGATTTTAGATGATTCGGCTGGAAATTGTGTCGGTGCGAGGAAACTTGGTTGGAATACTGTTCATTTAGTTGAGGGTGGAAAGTCTAGTTCTGAACAGGATTCGCAAGTTCGGATTCAGAGGTTGGAGGAGCTAGTGGGGATTTGGCCTGAATTTTTTTAAATAGAGGGTTGGTTTTTAAGCTGAGTTTTGGAATGATGCAAATACATTCTACCTGGTGTACGTACAATACTAGGTGGTAGTACGATCATTTGTACATACAAGTATAAAGCAGGTATTACACTAATACCCCACCGCGGAGCGGTTTGTACACCACACTGAAGGATTTTAGCCATTTAGATATCTCATTATAGTGTATAATGAGATTCATACTTCTATATACTATATATATGACTCCATTCTATGTTCACTTTTCAATTCAACAACAACAGTCTTCGTAATATGATCATTTCGGATCCAAAATAAATTCCCGAATCCCTTCCCTACGCGAGGACATTCCACTCGAAATATCAGCCGATAGTGCATTCTGATCATTCCCATCATCTCTGGAATGGAGTTCAATTGCACCTGATGCACCTCCCCTCGTTGAACGACGCTGATGTGATCTCCCCGTACCGTATGCTCCGTATGGATTGCCAGAAGTGTTGCGGTAATTGTAGGAACGGTCGTACGAGAAGCTTTTGAAGATACTGGCGAACATTGGACGGAGGGAGGGGGCAGATGCGGAGATTATGGTGACGTTTACTTCTATTTGGGACCAGAGGAGGATCTATCGGAAGGTTAATCAGTGTTGTCTCACGGATAAGTAGGAGATTTGGAGTGAATGAGAATGAATTACCTGTATTGCGTCGTATGATATGTCTGTTGAAACGGTGTATGTGTATAGTTCTTGTAAGCGAGCTATAGAGGCTGCAGAGGCAAATGCACCAATCATGAAGATTGCAATCAGGGCATCTTTATCGTCAGCGTTGATTTCGGAGCCATGAATAAGTTAATCTTCTTCCATTTTCTTCAACGATTCAGATTAAGCTTCAGTATGAGCGGAAGGGGCATCACGAGAATGACTAGGTCGGTGAAAATGTTTATCCCAGCCGTGGAGAAATAAGCTGCTTGAAGATTGTTGCAGCCGGTTGGGAAAGAAGGATCTCAGGCTCGCCAGGGCTTGCTGTGGCATTCAAATGCCTTCGAATTTAGTCTAGTCCCCTGCTAGTGAACTCAGCGGGACTCACATTGACGAATATCGTGACGATAGTATATACGAAGACAAATGCACACATGGCATATACTGCAATTCGAAACCACTTCACTAGGAATATTCGGTGGTATTGGGCCAAAATACTGAATTTTGACTATGCCTATGGCGAGAGGGTATACAAGTTGGTACACGTACCAGTGCTTGAGTGTTGGGATGAGAATATCCTCAAGTGATAAATCTTCCCAGTGTCGACTATCATCGTTAGCTCCCTTGTCATATCACAAGACCGATACGATTAAGTCTTTCACTCACCCCGTTCCTAGGCTAATGTGGAATCTATTTAGAATCCCCATAACAATTGTAACAAACAGTCCAGTCACAATCAAATAATCATCGAGTCTACGTTGATGAACCAAAATTAAAGGACAATATAATCTCATCTCGATACTTACTGTAGAAAGGAACAGCAACACCGATATAACGGCGAGAAAAGTCGGCTGAGGCGATTCATTCTTCGCTGAGATGTACGCCATGAAGGGTATGGTTTGTTTTTTGTATCTATATCCATCTCGGGGACTTCGTTTATCTACGATCATCCCGCCTATCCAGAACGGGGGCGAACCCATAATTAATGCTATGCTACTATCTTGGCCAAAGCTTGGGAGAAATTCATTTCCAGCAAGGCCTTTATTATAAATGAATAAGTCAGGTAACTCATCTTCGATACGGTAAATAAGCAAAATGCGTTTATGCGGCCAGATTCTTTCAGGGAGGAATGAATATTCACAAATGATTCACCAGCCTTTGTATAATACCAACACATCTGATGGTTCTACCACTAAAATCCAAGAAAATATTTTGCTTTTCTGGCCAGCCTTGCGAGTCGCAGATGAGCGAGGTCAAATCACGGCGCTATTCCGGGGTAAGTATGAGGTCCTAGTCCGCTCCTATAGCCTCCACTATATCGTGCAGATAATCCCTGTCTATTAAGATCTTGGCATTCCTTTTGGGTCAATGGGTTGGGAATTTAGTACGGAAGGATTCGAAATAACACCGAGGGAAGCTTTAGTTTGGTCAAATCGTGGTTCGGCGATCCTTTCGGTGAAATATCAGGTTGCTTGGAATCCCTCAGAAGTGAGTTTCATAGTTAACACTTTTGATTCATCAACCTTCCTGGGCAAATTTTCATTGTTTTGAATAAATTTGAAAGCCTTTCTGAGCCATTTTATAGTTAATTCTAGTATTGGAACAGAAGTGGTAATTCATTCCTAATAAAATCCAACTCCACAAGATTTATTCGCCAAATACTAACCGAAGCCTTCTCATGAAACGTGCCAATATGGACATGCATTAGTAACAATCTAGAACCCTTTCATCATTGGCTAAGATTAGATTAACTTTTCATTACTCTGCATGCCTCCGAATACCTCGAGAAGCTCTATCCGCCGGGGGGGGGGGTTATTCCACCCCTGCATCGGCCTAGCATCTAGTTTGTACTGCCGAACTTAGAGCTCCGGAAAAGGCTACCGAACAAGTCGTAGCGCAACATGCATCAAGTGCCGGGAAATTTTTGCATAAAAGGAAACTCGTTACCCTTTTTTAATTCGTTTTTGACTAAGGTGTGTTTCAGGTCCAGTACAAAACTCAAAATGCGTTTTACCAGCTTGCTCTTGTCGTTGGGTCTCTTGTCTTTGTTGTCAGGTGAGACTCTCGCAGGTTGTGTGAATACTTGCAGGAACCCCCCTCAGCGAAAAGAATGGTAAGTACCCGAGCCGATTTCTTTTTAGAGGGTAAAGTACTTACTTTCGCCCTAGGCGAGAGTTGAAGAAGCACGAGCGCCTTGAATATCTTGAGGCTGTCCGATGCTTGACTAGCAAGCCTGATGTCACTGGTGGACTCGAGAATGCAACCAATCTCTACCAGAGTTTACAGGCCACGCATTCCCAGCAAACACCTGATACCCACTGGGTGGTAAGTGTTTGAAGACCTCTTGGCTTAAGTGGAGTATGCTGATCCCTGTTGATCAGGGTCACTTTGCCTTATGGCACCGATACTTCGCTGCGACATATGAGAAATACTTGAGAGAAGAGTGCGGTTATAGGGGTGCTCAGCCGTAAGTCAAACAATCGCTCTTGACAAATCAAGATTCTTCTTTTTATTAATGCTACTCCGCAGGTATTGGAACTGGGCTCTTGATGCCTCTGCCACGGATAACTCCTCGATGGCAGCTTATAATTCCGAACTGTTCGATGCCAAGTATGGACATTTCGTCAATTCCACTTCATAGGAAAATCCATTCAATCTTACCGGTCGTACTGGAGGAGGCTGTGTGCAAGACGGTCCCTTCCGTGAAGGTCAATTCTTCTTGAACGTAAAGCAACCCAAGGGTCAGTCCGACTGTCTTCGTCGTGACTTCATTCACTGGATAATGAACTACTTCGCCCACCAAAGCCTTGTCAACCATGTTGAAAGCCAGAGCGACTACACCTCATTTGCCCGAGCACTTGGGAGCACCCCATCTTTCACGCAACCCAATATCCACGGAAGTGGTCATTTCGGCGTTGGTGGAGTACTTGGCATATTGGGCAATTCTGCGCTGAGCCCCGGTGGTATGTTATAAATTCTTTACTCCTTTAAGGGCAGATCAAACTAACGAACTCTGAAGATCCGCTTTTCTATTTGCATCACTGTAACTTGGATCCTGTTCTTTGGGAGTGGCAGAGGAAAGATCTTCCTGCGCGATTGCATCAAGTTGGTGGCCCTATCACTCCCATGGATTATGGTGGCAAGAATGTCACTTTGGGTTTCAAGATTAATATCGGAAAACTTGCTCCCGATGCTACTCTCAAGGAGCTTCTCAATCCTCAAGGGAGTATCCTATGTTATGGATACCACGGGCTATGAGCATTGCGGGTCGTTTTCTGGTGAATAATTCTATTTGACTAGTATTTTTCGGGCAGTAGGGTTCGTCCTTTGTTACATTTCACTTCTGAGGTTGCAGAATTGTATGCTGTATATGACTTTTCTTAAGGGTCGAAGTCACAAAGCACAAGCATGAGTCGCGGAGTAAGCCCTCCGCATGGTTAAATACAGGTTTCATGATTACTTTCGGATTATAGAAGAAGATATTAGAAATTGAAAGAACGTGATAAAAGATGGACACTTCTAGACGAAGTACTCCTTCAATATAAGGTTACGACAACAGCCTCAGTCGAAAGAACTTCTATAGACAGGATACCGGCATGAGTCCGAATTACCTCAACCTTGTCTTTCCCCGTTCTTCCAAGCCGGCTATCTTCCGTCCAGTTCCAGCTAACACCTCCCCAGGATATCTCCGTCGTAGAACTAGCACCCGGGCCAAACAGTCTCTTCACCTCGGCGCTATGAACCCTCGAAGGCACTCGAAACTCGAATTTCCGAGATGGGCGAGGACAGTGTGTTGTTGTATTCCACTCATCCAAATTGATGACAACATATTTAGCCAGAATCCCGGATTGATAGACCGCATAAGCGGACAAATCCCAGTGGTCTAGATTAATCGGGGCGATTTGTACATCCTTATGATGGCCAATCACATCTGCAGCGAGAATTTGTCCGTACAATGGTGGGCGAACATGAGGTGCTTGGCTGTTATAGTGAACAGGGACCCAGCCTGCATAGCCGAAGTTTGTTCCTTGGATGATGTTGAAACGAGATATATTCTTCATCTTGTGAGTAATTTTTATTATGTTCTTCGATTTGGTACAAGAAATTCTTACCTGGCTCATTCCGTAAAGTAAATAATCAGCCAACCAGAGAGAGCTTCCGAAAACACCCTCCACCTGATCCATGCCTAGATTAACGTAGTCGCTGTTTGTTTCGCCAAGCACAAGCTTAATGCTTGGATCGGCTTCTTCTATTGCTTTCATGTCAGGGATATATTGCGTAAGATTTCCGGCGACGGCAGTGTGATTCATGAAGGAGTCTATAGAAGATTAGAAAGACACGTCGAATTGGTTTGGAGAGTATACATACTTTGAAGTCGGACCCAATGTTGATTTCCCGCGGCATATCTTCGAGAGACGTTAGCTATAGAACAAGCGTTTTAAACTATATTATCCAATACATACTGGTGAAGAGAGACCGTCTTGACATGACCTTTGTCGTCAATTCCATCTTTGAATGCACTCGCGCTAGATCTGTTTAGCTATGGTCAAATCATATTAATGGAATCCTTTTGGCACTCACGTAGAAAATCCATCACCTTTGTAAACAAATGTCAAAGCCTGGAACAATCTCCAAGGGTCAAGCCCATAAGAATTTCCTTTCAAAACACGCTTTGAAATGGCATCTGCATACCGATTCCATTCTTTCACGTACTCCGCAGTGGTATAATTTAACGGCCGCACCATACCGGGGTATAGATCGGGCTCATTCCCAATTTCAAATGCAACGAGCTTCTCTTTGGTGTGGCTGAGAGCGATCCTAGCCTCGGTGATAGCATTCTCGAGCCCATTACTCTTGTTGTTGGCAAGATTGACCTGGAAGGTCCATGGTGTACCGGGGAAATTATCAAGGCCCTCAAAAAATGCATTGCCTATTGAGACTTCAATGGGGATACCATTATCGTATTCTTTTGATAATATGATTGATTCTTGTTGGGACGCATTGTAGATGGAACGATCTCTAATAATGTCAAGATTGTGAGTTTCAATAACGATTTCCAGAAATAAATTTCGTGCCCGAGTTGCAACTTACCCCGAAGTACCACCGACTCGAATGTGGGGATGGGCACCCGTCTTTTCGTAGAAGAGATTTATTATATCTCGAGAGAAGAGGTTCGGATGACTCTTGTTGCCTGTATTTATTAGATTATTCTTGATTCCATGGCCAGTACGTTGGACGACATACCAGCGTAGTCCGGGAAGAAATGAAATGGCAGAGAGAAAGAGGCAAAATCGTGTTCGACTGATTTCGACGCGCCATTAGGGACCCATTCGGGGGCATTTATCTCGATACTCTTTCCAAATACAGCTACAGCTGAGCTGCATAGTAACCATGGAATTAATGAACGCATGTTGTAAAACGAAGCCGATACACTACTCGGATATGATATTCAATAACCTTTTGAAAACAACTTTTCATCAAGCCGCAAGTCAGAGTATATTTATATCATTTCTCCTCATTATTCAAGCGGTATACCCCGGATTACGCATCTAATCACGATATTCGCGGTTTGATGTTGCAATCAATTAGGGTTCTCGCATCGGATGTCGGATCGGATGTCGCCTCCGCAGAACAAATCAACATATTTGAAATGCAGGGAAATGACGGGGTAATCTGGGCATGAATTGGAGAAACAGGTGAGCGAGGAGTTACCTGGTGTATATGCATGTCTGCCTTTTACTAGTGCCGCTAGATTACGAGAGGAGGCATCTGCGGTGCTTTATTAGTCGGGACGAAAGCGTGATCACTCCAGGGCTGATGAGCTTCAGTATATGTTTATGCTGAGCTCCAAGAGCACAAATCATGTAAATTATTAGACTATGAAAAACTTTTTCATAGTAACTTCAAAAACAACTGCATTAGATGCTTAACCATTGGTCTATGCGCTTCGAAAACGCAACACACCGGTCATCCACATATTTAGTATAACCATGCGCCGCAAGCACAGACAATGAACCCAAGAAAATCCCTGAAACCCACCATGCAACATGAAAAGCAAATGCATCCGTACTCCAAGCCTGTCCGCTAGCCTCATAAACACTCCCACTCAACAACGAATAAATGAAATCCCGCAGCGGATTGCGAAAAAGCTGATAAATCGTCTCATGAAGCAAATAAAGCGCGAAGGAAATTTTGCCGAGATATTGCACAATGCGAGTATCGAGCGGTCGCTGCAGACATCGGAATTCTGAAATTGCATAGACAAGCATAGCAGATCCAAGTTCTTTCCAACAAAAATGGTAGATGTGCCAGCGATCTTTCCATCGGGATGGTTGGATATAACTTAGGAATTGATAACCTGGTGGGAGATGGCCGTCATTACCGAGGCAAAGAAGGTAATACCCCGCGACAAACACGAAAGCGACTCCAACCCGGAAAAGAATGAATGATTTGCTGCTTGAACGTAGAGATTTGTATCCGCGTTTTCCACCGCACAGGCCCAACCGTGCGGGCAGAGATAGTGCTGGACTGGGCGTGTCTTCGAAATCTGCCAACTCCATCTCGGTGTCGATATCGAAATTTTCACGTGAATTATCAGCACCGTGTGCCTTTTCCGCGAGCCAAAGGCCCCAAATGAACCCAAATACATCCCAATTCCCCCACCAAAAGAAGAAAGCTCCCAGCATTGGGAGAACAATGAGTCTTACTTTCCTGCGCCATCCTGCAAGACCGATGATGAGCAAATATACAATATTCGACCCCCTGAATTCCAGTGGCATAGTCCACAATTGACCATTCAAGCCACCGCGATATTCAGATGCAACGACATTGATACTCTCGGCCATGTAGTTCATCAACCAGCAAAAGTGGGCCCATGGGTTAGACCAGGGCTTTGGTAGATCATCGATAAGACCCTGGTCAAATTCCCAGTGATAGAGGTCGAAGAAGTAGAAAATTTGCGCAATACTAGCAGTGATGATCACAGGTAGGTAGATGCGAAACAATCTTCGTACAATAGCAGATGACATGCGCTGAATGAATTGGGGACCATCGCGTGCTTTCAGGAGGCTAATTGAAATCGCGTAACCGGAGATCACCATGAAGAGAGTCACCATACTGTGGGCAGAAAAAAGTATCCGAATAGGTGGTAGCTGGACAATATGCCTGTTATACTCCGGTGGCTCTGTCCAAAACGAAACGAAAGGGTGCCAGACATCGCTCATGAAATAATGATCGAAGGCGACAATAGCCGCAGCGATGCCTCGTAGACCGTCCAGCCATGTAGTGCGCACCATATTAAGATGATGAAGATAGGTCACGCCCTATATTTCCCTTCTCTCTCTTTTGAACATGAGTTTCTTGTATGAATTTCGTTATTTCATGGTGAGAAAGGGAGGCGTCAGCTTATTTTTAGGCCGACTGTTCAGTTTTGATATCTCGTTTTGCTGACTCCACAATTCAGCCCCAAACCCTCATTAACCAATCAACGGTCGTTCTATGCGACATAGTTCCTTTTTAAGATGGGCTTTTCCTTCTCGCGTTAGCTTCATCGCTAAAGTCCCTATTGAATATAACGAGAACAAAGAAAATAAGATCTCTCAATAGCGATGTTGGTCATAGCGGGGATAAAATTGTATTGTACTTTTGACTCGAGGGGTCCTTGACGAATTCGTCGGAAAATATATCCTCTGGTACTAAGCCACTGTAAGTTGACTACCACGAGCTTGAAGCTCGTGGTAGCCAATCGTGCAATCGACATGCTTGTTTAATTCAAGCAAATTGAATGTGATTAGCCAGAGGAAGATAGTTTTCGATAATTAAGTGCACGCTAGGAGCAATTAAGTTGAAAATCAGCGTCAACCGTGGTCCACCGATCATCGCCACTTGAAAGACTTCAACAATCCTTTCGGGTACATGTCATTTTAGTCAACTTTAAGCCTCAAGAAGCACCAAAATGACGTCAAATGATCACATTCTGAACGCGGGGAAACCGGTTAGAAATGTCGTTCCAGCACCATTGTACCTGATTGTGGCATGTCTTCGTGGTTATTACACCCTGGCGAGTGGCGAATCCTGACACACTCTGATCGAATCTTCGAAGACATCTTAGAATTTGGGATGAGCGTGAAGATAATGCATGACACCATTCCCTGCTCAGATCGATATCACAAATTTTTCCTCGACTAATAGGATAACATCACGAATCATACAGGGCATTATCTACTGTGTACATATAGTTGTACTCAAACGAAGTTCATTGTCTATTTGCCTTGTTTATTCCATTTGATGAAAATGCTCAGTCGTGTCCCTATTTCTCGTTTGCCAAATCAGCACACAGTAACAAAACCCGGTCGAACTGGTCGAGCATGTGATGAATGTCGATTTCGTAAAGCGAAATGCGATGGCACCAAGCCAGTTTGTCTTCAATGTGCTAGAGCAAATGTACCATGCGTCTATTCCGAAACAAAGAGAAAGAGAGAAAAGGCCGAATTAGAGCAGATGGCTCAAAAAGCCGAGAATCTAGAGAGACTACTTCAACAGATATTACAAGAAGTTGATTCACCTTTGGCGGACAAGATTAGGAAAACAGTCGTATGGCCCAATCTATTTTTCCCTTGACTACTTACAACAATTAACAATTCTTACAGAAATCATCGCCCGGGGTGTCAGAATCAAAGACTACTTCAAATGGCCATGACTCAACTTCCTCATCTTCTGGTGCTTCGCTGGACGCTACGGAGGTCCTTGATGAAGATCCTAATCGGAGCAGAGCCAGCAGAGCAACAGGCTACCTCGGCAATCAATCCGAAGTCTCTTGGATGCGCAGTCTAAACGTGCAAGCTGGTCTTGAAAATGGCGAACAAACTTCCCTAAATCATCCAACACCCCTGACATCATCAGTGAATTATCATGTCGAATCTCCCGTTTATCCCGCTTGTGAAGTAGACAATGTCTACGCTCTACCTCAGAGGGAAGTAGCAGAGCAACTATTTGCTATTTTCAGGGAGAGTGTCCACCCATCACTTCCTATCATTAGATTGGATTTGTTTACGCACCAGTTCATATCATTTTACTCGGGACAATCGAGTCATCCTGGAAGGAAATGGCTGGCCGTACTAAACTTGGTCTTCGCGATCAGCAGCAAATTATGCCAAATTTCTGGTCAAAATACTCAAATTTCGGGTCATCAATTCTTTTCACGGGCGCAGATATTGAATATATCAGAATGTGTGGTACAGGACCATGAGGACTTGCAACAAGTTCAGATCGAAGCGCTTGCCGCATTTTATCTTTTGGCTTCCATGCATGTGAATAGGTGAGTTGCTCCAAAATTCACTAAACAGTTTTATGTAATGACTTACAAGTTTTACTCAGAGCGTGGAAAATGATCGGTACAGCCGCTCGCGCAGGAGTATCACTTGGTCTACATTTACGAGCGACCCACAACGATCTAAACGCACAAGCACTCGAGGCGCGACATCGACTCTTCTGGTCAATCTTCAGTTTAGAAAATCTCCTCTCTATCATGACGGGCCGTGCATCCTGTTTAAGAGAAAGTACCTTCTCAGCACCTCCACCCCTCGCCTCAGAAGACATGCATCCTTTCACCAATGACGCGTTAAAGGAAGGCCTTGATCAAGCATCCAAGACTCTACCAATGATCTGGACAATAGATCAAGATCATAAACAACTTGGATACCAACGGGAGCTGATTGGGACAATGAAAGCTACAGACGAGTTATACTTCTTCTGTCTCATCGATCTCATTCTCATTTTACATACAGCGTCCGCGAAAATCTACAGCAAAGAGGCGCTGAAGGCTGGATGGGGTGAGATTGAGAGTCGAATTGATCTTTACAATAATATCATGCTTGATTGGCGTGCCGGTCTCCCGGATTGCATGAATTTCGATACATTGGATTCTGCCTCGGGACTGTCTACCAATGAAGCTTATCGGGTTTGTTTGGCTTTGCATTATAACAGTGCTCGGATTATTCTCAACAGACCGTGTTTGACGAGGAAGAAGGGCAAGGAAGGGTTTCAGAGCCATCTCTCTCGAACAAGAAGAGATATCGAAATGACGTGTTTAGAGTCTGCACTGGCAATTATTTCGATATTGCCTGAACAACCTAACACAATTTGGTATCGTGCTGTCACATGGTGGAGTGTTCTCCATTATTTGGTTCAGAGTACGGCTATTTTCCTGATAAATATCTCCTACGCGGATTCATCGGAAGATTTACATCGGAGATCTAGCAAGGGTCATCCAGCAAGCGATGAATCCCGACACTCACCCGATACTGTAAATCCGAAAATCATCCTCGCTGCGACTGAGAAAGCTTTGCGATGGTTATACTATCTAGGCCAAACGGGTGAATCAGCAAGAAAAGCATTTAATCTCTGCAATGACTGCGTTCGTCGAATGGAGTCCAAGTACGCCAAATTATCCGATCTCATAACTCCGAACCATCTGTCCGACTCGACCGGTTATGAAGTACCTACAGACGACACTCATCAACAATCTCGATGTAAGGAAAATGTATCTCATGACCAGTTTGCTGGTACGGTCGACTTTAGCTTCGATGGCCATGTAAACGGTGGTTCTGTCTCCCCGGAGATGTGGTACACAAATGAACCAGAGCCCGTTAAGCCATCTATCAGGATCGATACGCTTGAGGATGGCACTGATATGGCTGACTATATTCCCGATTCCGAATCGCCTACCTTTGATGACATTCTGCAAGGTCTCGCTTGAGGTAAAATGGGACGTAACGATTATATGCAAGTCGACAGAGACAGAAAATCATTTCTGCACAGCTCTTGTTCGATGATGGAGCTTTTTTTTGGAATCGCGCCTACTAGTCTTTGGCCATTCACCGAGAATGAAGACTGCGTCGAGTCTACTTGTACCAGTACAGGTTGGCCAAAAACAAACATGATGAATTTCTACCGGTAATATAGTACTCAAATTGTAATTCATAATTCGTGACGCTACTATGTTACATATAAATGCTATGGAAAAATACAATCATACACTATTGCGCTCAGTCCCAATAATCTCAGATTCAATAGCCCTCCGAATCGCACGCTCAGCTTCATTCGAATTGTCTTTAAAGACATGATCCATTTGCTCGAGGGTTCGGCCCTTAGTTTCCGGAACAAAGAAATATGTCCAAATACCTGCGAGAATACAGAACACTGCGAAGAAAACGTATGCGCCATATCCTGTGTCTTGGACGAGAGGTGGAGTGATAAGGCCCTGTAGAAGAGATCGGTTAGGACCGGGAATATGTGTAGAAAGTTAGTAAGTACTTACGATGATAAAATTGTTCAGCCAGTTTGAACAAGTAGATAGAGCGACACCCTTTGCACGAAGGGAAGAGGGAAAAATCTCGGATGGCATTGCCCATGGTACAGGGCCCCATGATGCACCGAATGCAATCATGTAAAATAACAGGAATGCGGCGCTAACCCATGCTTGCGTTTTATGGGCTGGCCAGTTATCGCTATAGATTCCGACCATCGCAGCGATGATAATGTGTGCGATTGCCATGAGCACGGCGCCAATGATCAATAACTTGCGTCGACCCAGAGTATCCATTGTCCAGATACTAGTTGTCACCCCGACTAATTGCAAGACATTGAGAACACCAGACATGATGAGCTGCATATTGGTGTCGAAACCGAAAGTGCCGAAGAGGGTTGGGGCGTAGTAGATAAGAGCATTGATTCCGACAAACTGATATTCCATTAGCATTCAAAATATCACATATCCGATAACTAAAGAAACATACCTGTTGGAAAAATGCCAGCATGACACCGACATGTGTTCGACGCCAACATCCCTTCTTAAAGCAGTCGGCCCATGAAGCCAGCTCGAGCAAGAAAGCATCTTTGCTAGAGCCGCTCTGTAGCTTCGGGTGCTTTTCGGCATTCATACGCTGATGGAACTTGACCTCGGATAGAATATCCAGATATTCCTGACGGATACGACGATCCGAGGCTGGCAAATTGCGAAGTTTAGCTAGGCTATTCAATGCCTCCTCATTGCGTCCTTTGGATGCGAGCCAGCGAGGAGAAAATGGAAGGATGATTACACCGGCAACGAGAACGAACCCAGGAACCATTTGTAAGAGGAAGGGTAAGCGCCAGGACCATTCCCCTGCCATATAGCGTGTTCCATATGTGATCCAGTAAGCGATAACGATGCCGAGCACAATACACCACTCTTCCAAGACTAGGAGAGTACCTCGGCATTCAGGAGGACCTAAATTCAAAAGAGTTAGTCTCGTTCAGGTCTAGTAAGATGGCACTTGCAGCAGGTTAGGCGCGACTTACTGATTTCGGAGATGTAAAGAGGCGCAACCATTGACAGCATACCGATTCCCACACCACCGATTAATCGCGCCACAGTCAACATGGGATAGTCGATAGCGGCAGTTTGCAGAATAGAACCAATAGTGAAGATAATGACAGCCACAACGATTGAGTACCGTCGGGAAATCTTGTCGGCGATCCAACCCTGATTCAATGCACCCAGTAAAGCACCCAATTCAATCATAGCAGTAAGCAAACCTTTCCAGAATGCACCACTTGAACTATCGATTCGAGGAAAGGTCTCGAGGAATTGGTCCATGACCAGAATGATAGATACCACGCCTTGGTCATATCCGAATAGCCTGGTTTTGGTTAGCGGCCTTCATCGAAAGTGTTGATTCGCAATCAGTTGAATGCATTTTGGTCAATACATACAGTCCTCCGAGCGTGGAGCATGCAGCACACATCAAGACGAAAGGGTTCTGCACCAAGCCACGCAGACCAGGTGGACCGTAGGGCTCCCGGTCCGCCGTGATGTCCTCCGCATGATGAGCGAAGCCTTCAGGGGTGAGCTCCTTTGTGAGATCTGGTTGGTCCGCCATTTGCGATAGTAACTTGAAGCGTTGATGATATACCCAGGTGATAATATTGAGGTATGCCCAGACTGGGGAAGAAATTGAGGAACGAGTTCAAGGAGGCAAGGATAGAGGCAATAATCGCCGGAAATGGACTAATTCGGAAATTAGTTACCTGTCCGAACTCAACGGGGAGGCCGCGGAAGATATTTATACATTCAGTCACCGTTTGTTCCGTTCCAGGTCCAAGCTTGATGGAATAGTGCTAGTATTGGGGCCAAAGACCGACTCCGGGCTGTGAGACCGGGATGTGCTTTGCGGGGAGATGCAGGCTAGTTGCGGTACGATCTCGGCGAGGTGACGGCAATCGACGCAGGAAGAACAAATGAGGCAATTATAAGGGAGGATCTGCGAGTAAAGTTGGGCGTGGGGGGAGGTTAGAGTAATCGTGAGGATATCATTGGTGTTAGTGATGATGTGGGGGGCAAAGATGAGACGAAGAGACAAAGAGGAGGGGGTGATCGGTAGTACCGATCACCTCATAGTATGAGAAAGAGTCGAAGAAGTAAAAGTCGGCGAGATGCTTCCTATTAGCACCTCACTGATGGAATAGTTAAGATGATTGTAAATTGTGTTGAAGGTCATTGGGTGTAGTTAGGGCTTGTGTATACACATGTCTTTATATAGTTCCTTTTTCGCCAACTTGGACACCCTTTTTCTGTTCTCTTTTCTTTCAACCTTGACTTGAACCCTGAGTGATATCGACCTGTCTACTCCAAACTACCCCGTCTTTCCCCAGACTATCACCTAATCCGTTCGTCAATCAAACTTTCTCCACTCGGGCTGACTCCGAGCAGCATGAGGGTATTCGAATACCCGGCTGCAGCCAAGCTGGAGGCTAAGCATATTCGATGGTCTAATATTTGAGTATATTACTAGTATACTAGTACACTCTCTATTCTCTATATCATTATCCCATCACTATAATCCATGCTATATCCATGCTAAATAGTTGTGTCTTGTGATGCTCCCCACGGGGTAAACGGGGGCCTTCGGAGATTCTCCTGCCCGACCCCCGCCGAGTGGATCTTCTCTTCTTTTTCTCCTCTTCAACTTCTTTTTTAAACCAAACAGCGACTTCTCTTCTCTTCCTGCACACCTTCGGAGTCCATTCTCCGAAATCCACCACGGATTTCACTTTCCGAACCGACGTCACTTCTCTTCCTTTCCTTTCCTACAAACCATCCACCAACCAAACCAAACCCCTCCCTCGTCAGCATATCAAAAAAAAATAATAATCAACCATGGCTTCCTTCATGGAGGAGCTATGGTCGAGTATCTTTACTCCAGGCCCCACTCCCGTTCTCCTCGTCGCGACAAATGTGACCTTCGCCGCCCTTCAACTGGTGTTATTCGGCCTACTCTTGGCAACGTCTAGTTTGCACTTCGTCGCGCTCTCGCTGATCAGTGCTGGACTGTGGTACTCCATCAACTGGTTTGCCCGGGAAGTTCGCGCGGCTCAAGATGCCCAGAACGCCGAGAAAGAGAAAGCCGAGGCAGAGACTGCAGCAGAAGGAGAGGCAGACACCGGTGACAGGAAGAAGGAATCCGGCGATAATGAGGGCCCCGGCGTGGGCACGTATGCCGATAGTGAGACAGAAACCGAGTCGATCGCTCGGGGCAAGACGGGGCAAACCGGTACGACAACGGGCAGACTGCAGCCTGTCGACCTGGACCCTCGAAAGCGCGTTAGCTCTGGTGGAGATAGTTCTGGATATGGAAGTACTGATAGTGAGTGGGAGAAGGTGGATGGCAAGGCGTGAATTCAGTTCACCACCCCCCCCCCCCCCCCCCGGGGGGGGAGGGGTGGGTTCCTTTTCTCAACACTTTCCCGGCCTAGGAAAGGGTGGGACAAGAGTATTGTTGTGTACTTGGATTTCTCGTGCCTTGCATTTTGGTAATCTTGCATCTTTTCACGTCTCTCTACGCTCTTTACTCGAGTCTTCCAGCACAGCATGAACTCTGGTTGATATCCTCCCCGGTGATGTTTAGCTTACGCGCTCTGAGTGGCATTGATTATATGTTTTTATATAGAGCCCCATTCTGTTTATTACATTTCTATACCCTGGAAGCAATTCGATTCCCTGTTGATTATTCTCCGACGTTTATTTTCTATTATTTATTCTCTATTCCCCCCGACTTTGGATTTGTTTGGATTCTTTCGTAGTTCTGTTGCTGTCTCCACGTGACCCCGCGGGCAACAAACAAAGCAATTCGCAACTTTCACCTTTTACTTTTTTGATTTCCTGAAGAAATACACCTCCCCCTCGCATTTCTTCCCTCCGAACACGCTGATGTATCAATCTATCAACATGCTCAAATCGTGATTGTACCATGTTATCGACCGTCCCTCTCAATACGAGCCGCCGACGCGTGTTCGGCTCGGTCTTCTCCCCCGCCTCTCTTGAAGCTCGTCCGCCGCTAGCATCCAGTTTTGATCATGACCAAGCTGCTCTTGCTTCGTTCCAATCGACCACCTCTTTTGCGACATTGAAAGATTCTCAGACGGGATCTTTTTATACAGCTTCATCGCAGGAAACGCCGGATACACCTTCAGACCGAGAAACATGGGATCACGCATGGGCTGCAGCAACAGCTTTTCTGTCGATTCCAGATTTTGGATTTGATTCAATTTATGAAGCTCGGGGTACGGATGGTAGTGAAACGCTGAAGGAATGGAATAGACTCACGCCTCCGTCAAAAGAGACCGCCGACGCCCTCTCTTATTTGGCCGCAGCGACACAATATTCTGGCACTTCACGGGGCGGAACTGCTTCGAGGGATTTGTTCAGTTGGTATGGTGAGGAAATGCGACGGCATTTTCTGACGAATTTGCGAGAAGGTCTATACGAGGTATGGGTCGAACGAGAGGCGCTTAGTACTTGGGATTATTGATTGATTGGGTTATAGGTCCTTCACGGTTCGCAAAAGGAAGAATTGCTGCGTACCATCGTTGCTTGTCTTCAACTAGCCTTCCGGATTTATTTGGCCCCTGTTCGACACTACCTCTTGCCCTTGGTTTCTGCCTCCGATCAAGGTCGCATTTTCACCCAGCTTCAACGGGGCTTTCATACGGTCGTCTCTTATTCTTTACCATGGCTACAGATTTCGCCATTACTAGCCCAGGAATTCGCGCGAGATGCTCTGATCATCCTTGGTATTGACACTTTGATTGAAGAGTCGGATGAGGATAATGAGGATCAGGATGAGATGGAGATGGATCGGGAATACTCGGTCTCATATTGCGATTGGAAGCAAGCCAATGCCGAAACTCGCGCTCGGATAATGACAGAGCATGAAAATAACGATGTGACAATGGCTCGGGATCGTCTGCTAGCTTTCCTCAATGGCTTACAGCTCGTCGGCCTAGGCGGCGATAAAGCTCAGAAGGTCTTTGCCAGCGTCATGAATATCATGATGACTGAGTTCATACGCGCGGCCTACACAGGGGAATGGGAAACACCGACATCAGTTTTGCAGCATTTACGCCACTGGGTTGAGAATGTCTTTGCTCGTCTTGCTGTTCAGGTTTTGAATATCATTCACATCCAGCCGAGTAATCAACCTCCCGGTACATTGGACGTTAGTTTTGCCGACGTGGAAAAATGGCAAGAAATTGCCGTCTCTCGTCTGGGTGCACTACGGACTAGTGAACTTTTTGAGGTCATCGTTGAGTGGCCTGCTAGCACGGGAGCTATCGAGGATTTGAAGCATTTCACAACGCATCCATCTGCTCGAGCTTATGTCACGCAAACGTTTATTTCGATTTTGAATCAGCGACTTTTACACCCTGGTGCCTCGACCGTTGAAATTTTGCAGTTGTACATTTCAATCATCCGTGCATTCCACCTTCTGGACCCAAAGGGTGTTCTACTCGACCGCATTGCTAGACCTATTCGAAGATACTTGCGTGACCGTGAGGACACGGTAAAGGTGATCGTCAGTGGTCTTCTGGCCGAGCCTCCAACTGGCGATGCCTCAGGTCTACCTTCCAGTCATGATACCTTGGTCGAGCTTTCAACAGAGCTCTCCAAGGCTCACCAGCTTTCTCTACAGAGTAACACTAGTGAATTGGACTGGGACGATGCGAACTGGATGCCAGACCCGATTGATGCAGCTTCAGACTACCGAAAATCGAAGAGTTCCGATGTCATAGATAGCCTCATCAGCCTCTTCGATTCCAAGGAGACTTTCGTGAAGGAATTACAAACTCTTCTTGCCGGCCGTCTCCTCCAGAAGCGTGAGAATTTTGATCAAGAGATTTCGGTTCTGGAGTTATTAAAGGTCCGGTTCGGCGATGCAGCCTTACAGGCCTGCCAAGTCATGTTGCGGGATATCTCCGACTCACGACGGGTCGACCAGTCAATCCGACACGATCAAGGTCTCTCTAAACCACCCTCACGTCCTCACCCAAAACGCCCGACCCCACGCCCTCATCATCCAGATCTACACGCAAAGATCCTTTCCCGCTTTTTCTGGCCAGAGATCCAAGATCAAGAATTCAATGTCCCAGAAGAAATTTCCTCCCTCCAAAACCGTTACGCAGAAGGATTCGAGTCTCTCAAGCAATCTCGCAAGCTGACTTGGCGCAATGGACTCGGCCAAGTCACTGTCGAGCTGGAACTTGGCGATCGATCTTTCTCTGACGAAGTAACAACATGGCAAGCAACTGTCATCCACGCCTTCAACTCAGGGTCTACAGAAACAGAAGAGCCCGTTTCAAAATCCGTCGTTGACCTCTCTGCCGATCTGCAAATGACCAGCGTTCTCGTCCGCAGCGCCTGTCTGTTCTGGGTAAGCAGACGAATTCTCACCGAAACAACTCGCGACACCTTCCGCGTCCTCGAGTACCTACCCACAGATGAAGAAGCCCCCGAAGACTCAACCAACATCGCCGGTGATGGCGGCATGGCCGGTGACGCAGGTGACGCAGCAGCAGCCGCTGAAGCCGCCGCCGCCGCCGCAGCAAAGGAAACCGCCGAAGCGGCAGCGATGGAGAAAATGAACCTTTATTGGCAGTTCATTCTCGGTATGCTGACGAATCAAGGCGCGATGAATTTGCAGAAAATCGTGATGATGTTGAAGATTGTTGTTCCGGGTGGATTTCCGTTTAGTAATGAGGAGTTGAGAGAATTTTTGGCTGGGATGGTTTCTAAGGGGAAGTTGGAGATTATTAGTGGAGGGAGTTATAAACTTGTACATTAGTTTATTTTTGAAGTGGTGGCTAGTATTTCTGAGTGTCCTACTTTTAGCCATGGCGTTGGCGGGTGGATTTTATACCCTGTTAATGATTCTACTCGCTTTTTTTTTCCCCTTGAGATTTTGTTTATTTTTGAGATTATGTTTCAGCACCTGTGAGACAGTGCTTTCTGACCTGAATTGTTGTTTGCCATACAGATAGGTTTCAACCTCAGTGCTAGCCATGATGCATATCCGACTCGTTCTAGCATAACATAATTTCGTATCTACAGTCATACTCTCAACAGAGAGAATAAAATCAACTAAGTCGCAATATCTGATCATGTTTCAACCCGTATAAATCGAGTATAATTCTAACCTCGGCACTAATGTACTTGGTGTATCCGCAACTCCATTGGTGGATAAGCCCATTGATACCCACTTCTACTCATCTCCACTCACAGAGCAAACTTTTCATCATTTTATCATATCCCAGGCCGGCTGGCCCAATGGCAAGGCGCTTGACTACGAATCAAGAGATTGCAGGTTCGACCCCTGCGTCGGTCAATTTTTTGTAAGGTTTTCAACTACCCGAGTGTGGAAATTTATACCGAAGAGCTCTCGGGTGACGTTTTTTTTAGTTTATAGAGAATTCCAAGCATTCAACTGACTATTCCGAATGTCTTCCTTAACTCATACTTCATGGGTAAATACATCGTATTCAAACATAACTCCCATGAAAATCAAACCTCATATCAAGAACTGGGAAAAATTCCTCAAAGTACTTTCAACAAGATCATCCGGTCCCGTACAAAACATGATTTTCGTTATTTCAGGAAGATCTCTACAGAGTTGAATGATATTCTCGAAAAGGATCGAATATTGAATGTTTCCACGAATACACCATCCAATTAGAATACCATCCCAATCTTGTTGATGGATTTCTTGTTTTAGATTCTCTATAGCGATGGATTCCTTGTTCCCGTCGAAATCGAAGGCAATGTTGTTGAATCGTGCCTTTTGATCGGATCGTTTAGACCAGTCTTTTTTTATGACGGATTCGAGGGGGTTGCCGGTGAGATGGTTGCTTAGACTGGTTGTTAGGATTTGGATTTTGTCCGTGTGGGACATTTTGCTGGTTGTTTGGATGATTAGTTAAAATTCTTGGAGTATGAGATTTGTTCGAGTTTTTTTAAAAATTTACCTATGTCATGAAAAGATGAAAGAATGATGATATCACTTTCAATATTGAGGTACTGAATCGGATGATCTAGTAATTGCATCTCGGTATTTATAACTTTTCTCCTCGTCTATAATAAGATAGAGGAATTCTGATTCTGCTTTGAAATCAAACTGACATTCCTCATATTCTGGTTCAACCAACCTATTAGATGAGACTGATGATGATAGAATGGGAATGTATATGTAGAGCAACGCCCATTTAGTGCTTGCCCTAAAATTGTAAAGATCCACTTGTCGGCCGCCGTTAGCCGCCAGCCTTGCAACGACTTGGCATTACTTTCGAGTTTTTGAGACAATCATGTCATGGTTGATACCCAGCTGGTTATTAGGTTTGTCAAGGAGGCAGACTCATCGTACTACGGTTAGCAGTGTCTAATTATTTCGTTGAGCCAATGACTATAGGATTAGTCATTGTGATCCGGGGATCTATGTCAACGGCACCGTAAGCATAGTTCCTAGTAGATTGTTCGAACTCTTTTAAGGTTGTTGTCCTGGTTAGTCAGTATGAGCATGAATGGGTACGAAGTAGCAGCAGTAGCCCTATACGAATTCATACTACCAATCGAAAACTCTCAGAATGTCAATCATGGAAAAATGCAGGTATCAAAAAAAGAAAAAGGTATCATTTAGAAACTATATCTACACAATCATCATAAATCATCAAACCACACCCCCCATCCATAACTGAAACATTTTACTCCGCATCCAAAGGCGCAACAGGCGCTTGATCATCAACCTGAATACCACCCCGTTTCTTCTCATTACTATCCCAAAACGGCAATTTCCAACCACCCTCATGTTCAGGCGTCGCCAACCAAAGACGCATAAGGTGTCGACGCGGCGTAGGCGGAGCATGATCAACATAAGCAGTACGGGCATGAAGAATATGCGAATTGGCCAGGAATTGAATATCTCCTACTTCAAGGATCATGTGCAGGGATAATCGGTTACAGGTTTCTTCGAGGATTTTCAGAGCTTCTTGTTGTTCGTTTGAGAGTGGGGGGATTATTCCTGCGTCGGAGAATCGGGTTAAAGAGCGGACGTAGTATGGGTCCCATCTGAGATATTATTAGTATTGCGTTGACCTCTAGTACAGGGGGATGAAAGTAAGGTAGATGAGCTTACTTGGTGTAGACACGGCCATTCTCGCCTCGTTCAAGGTAGATAACGCTTGTACGAATATATTCTTCTTGGCCCTGACTTGTCTCGCCTTTACGGTCGAAGTACCAAATTGGTTCGGTTAGAGTTTTGAGGACATCGGGTCGTTCTACTGCGAGAGTGTTGTAGACGTGGTGAGATGAAACGATGTCCGATTCGCCGCCTTCAAGGGCCCGGGCGATACAAAGTAATCCGACAATATCGGAGTCATCGGCGTGGAAGAATTGGCTGTAGTAGAACCCGGGTCAGTTTTCCGTTGGTTACCCGATGAATCTGTAAGGTATGAACTGTGCTGGTGTGGAACTTACCGAGCGTTTGTGCGGTAGATGCGGACTTTGTCGATTTGAGTTGAGTCTTCGCCTAGATCCTTTACATGACCCAGGACGTGGCCGCGACTGTTTTGACTGACGAAGTATCCCAGGTAAGTACCCAAACCCATGTATGCGACGGCGGATTTATGGTTTCCCCATTTCTCTACGGGGAAGCCCTTGAAGAGAATGAAGCCTTTTCCATCGATGATATCCAGTCGGAGGGTTTCGAGATAATCGGCCAGATTCGGGAGACGGAAGTTACTCTGATTAATTGTTAATTGTGTGTCTGGCACGTATATACCGGACCAATGATGTTGGATGGTTAGATTATTCTTACCTTAGAGATACCAGTGAGAGGAGTCTTGGAGGCCAAGAATGCATCAGCCGCGATGCTGAGCTCATCGATTTGTTCCGGGGTGAACCTGTGAGTCCATTTCTCCGGGTTCTCGCGATAGTCCTCGGCTTTCCAGACAGTTGGACCGGTAATTTCACGAGGGAAGCGGTCAAATGGCCGAAGGTGCTCATAGAGAGGAGCATGTTGACCAGTCGTCCTCAAACCATCGGGAAAAATGTCCAGCGGCGCATCCAATTTGTGGGGTGCAGTTGGTAGGGCGTCCGTGAGTGCTGGGGCCATGATGTATACAGTACACTATGTACACTAATAGTATAGTATACTGGGGTGCTGCGGTGATAGCTTAAGGAAAAAGGAAAGGAAGAGTTTGAATGTACTGAGAAGAAAATGAAAGTATCGAAAGGCTGTTAGCTTCTCTTATACTCTCGTCATTCTTTTCCCGGCCGAGATTTACGATGTCGTTATGTCGTTGAGGAATCGAGTGGACAGTATGGCGTGCGAATTCGGCGGGGCATAATGTGATAGGAGGGGAATATTCTATTACTGTATGTTCTGCGGATCCTTTGTGTACTACAGAGTACAGAACACGTGAATAAACCAGGGTAACCCTAAATCGAGGATTGGGTCAAATATTGGGGATTGGAGAATGTGGTGGTGTTGGCTGATTGGAAGAGGAAGATGGCGCAATTGGCGGGGGTTGATGTTGTGATGGTCGATCGGAATTGTACAATAGTCATCAATGGGGTGTGAAAAAGTGGTTGAATTAGTAGATTAAAAGTCTTTTGGTTGGATGGTTTTTATGATTAAATGCATTCGCTAGTAATGAGTACTACGAGTTGTGGTGTTGAAAGAATTATAGTAAATTATTGTACTATGTAGACATTATGAGGACAGAAGTATACGAGTGCATCGGAGTGTCGGGTCATCGGCTCGAGCTATCCAGGTACATAGTTCCAAGGTTCCAAGATTGAATCAGAATCAGCTTTGAAGCTGGTTAGCATACTTAAGAGCTACTCGGCCGATAATCAGCACTCGATTAAACTTAAGATTAAGTTAAGTTTGGCACTGAGGTTGGTCTTCTATCCTATGTACATCATGATGCCTGCACTAGGACTCGGACTACTATCCTATACCTTCAAGTTGCCGAATTGAATATTCCGGTACACTCAATAGCCGAGGTGGTCTAGGAGTTCATGAGTAAATTATATGCGAGTTTACTCATTGAATTACTTCGACTCCCATTATCATTAAACAGTCACCAAGATAGGCCAGCCATTGCCTATACAGAACGCGTTATCCTCGCTAGGGCATACATTGATAGAAGCCGAGGTCTCAAGTCTGCACCAATTAGGACTCTAAGCAAGAATTATACCTCTTTTCTAACCTTCAAACAACATTCTCATTCTATTACAAGATTATATAGCTAGGAGTCCAACTTATGTACTTGTATATACCAAATGCTGATCGGACCGACGAGGATTCAACTTCCTCATCGGGCGAATTCTCTCCACCAGATTACTCACAAAAACCCCAGATCAGGCATTTCGATCCGAATAATCCATACTATCGCATCAATTCAACTAAATTTTATCCCCTTCACCTAAATCAATCTCCAACCTCTCACTACAATATACAGTCACACTCTTCCCCAATATTATCAAAAGTACTCGTACTTGCTATTAGCACCCTGCGGCATGACAACCCCGCAAACCATCCACGTCGCAATCCTAGACGCAGAAATCCCCTGTTTATCCGTCTACGCAAAACGAGGACTCTTCAGCTCACAATTCAAAACACTCCTTCAAAGCGCATCATCACGACTCAATAAATCCGACCCCTCATCAACCCCACTAAAAATACACACATCATCTTTCGACGTTGTAGGCGGGACACTTCCGCCTCGAGAAATTCTCCGTACAGCATCTTCTCCGCTGATATCAGAACTTGAAAATGCCGGAATTCCGGCTGCATTTCGACCCATTGATGCGATTTTAATTACGGGTTCCGGATTCTCGGCCTATGATGATCTTCCCTGGATTCATGAACTTATTTCTTTTATCCGGGTTTGTCATGGGGAGTTTCCTTTAATTAAGATTTTTGGATCTTGTTTCGGTCATCAGATTATTGCTCAGGCTCTTCTTTCAAAGCCAGATGTTGGATTAGGTGTTATTTCACCTGAAACTACATCTGTATCTACAACATTCCATGTCGAACATTCGCCGACAGGATATGAAATGGGTATTCAACCCATAACCTTGAAAGAAGAATTCAAGAAATATTTCCCTCCACTTGCACGGGCAGATCCATTTCGTATCCAACTTATTCACGGTGATATCGTTGTCCCGAAACTTGATTCCGAACAGACACAGACACAGACACAGCAAGAACCGGGAGAAATTTCACTTCCATCACCATGGATGAATATTGGGTCTAGTTCTGCTTGTGATATTCAGGGTCTTTATTTGCCTGGTCGAATTTTGACGTTCCAGGGTCACTTTGAATTTGATGCTTGGTTGAATGCGGAGTTGTGTAGGGAGTTTGGACGGAGGGGTGGATGGAAGACTTCTTTGATTGAGGAATATGTGCGTGATATTGAGAAGTCTGTTGTCTCTGGCGGGGAGGATGATGATGATTCCAAGGTTGCGGCTGAGGCGGTTGTGCTTTTATTTGCTGGGAGGGATGCAACTCACCCGATAAACAAGGAGCAAATTGCTTCTGGTTTTTCGGGTGGTTCTGGGGTTAGTTTGAATGGCATGTTGACACCGCCGATGGAGTGATTTGCATTAGCAGCACCTGCTACTGGGCATTTACTGTCACTTGTATATACTTTAACTTGGAAGCTTGGGCTCTATGAGTTGGTATAATGGACACTGGTATGTAGTGATGTGGTGGATTACGACTTATAGACCAAATATTGACTCGTTGATTTTCTGAGAAAATATTCTTTTCGCCTTTTCTCTCAGGCTTCTACTCGGTTGCTCATCCTTTTCTCTTTTGCTTCTCGCGCAAGGGTAGATATTACACTGACAAGCTGACCCCTCGGTAGTGGCGAACAAGCGTGCGTGTAGCATACCAGAGGGATTCCATGCATATAGAAGACTGGTATCGATTAGATGGAAAAAAGAGCCTTGGTATGCAATGCAATTTACAGAACTCTACACTATGTACCATTCAAACCAATAGTATTACGGAGTACAGGGTACTAGTATAGGAATTGCTCAACATTCTGTATTCCACACACACACACACACACACACAACTGTACGATGTAAAATGGCGGGATCAGACTAAAACCCCGTTCTTCCGTTTTCACTCGGTGCGTACGTAACTTGTAACTTACGAGCGGAGCATCTCCACTTTCGGTTGACTGGGGTTGCGTGGAGAGTGTAGTATGTTCTACAGTAATGTATTACCGTAGACTATGTTGGATACCAATCACACAGAGTGATCAATTTAGATCGCAGTGTACAAGGATATGCATTCTCTGTTCATGTATACTGGATACTGTATACTTGACTGTATACACTTACAGTATACTGTATGTAAATGCAGGAATTTTCCCCTCCTGCACGGACAACCCCATTTGGTATGGCGCCCTTGCCGCATGAAGACGAACCAATGGTAGTGCAGATATTCGCGAGAATTACTGTACTGTAGAGGCCCACTAAAGCGACGGCCAATCAGGCTGCTTTAGTATTGTCATGTGCGAGAGAAGAGAGCATTGTTCATACATTTCAGAGTAAGAGAGGAGATAATAAGGATTTAGTTGTGACAGTGTATCATATGTAGCTTGAGTCGTATATTGATAGTACGTAGTAATAAAATGGAATCTTTTTGGGTAGTGCTGTAGTACTGTACTCTGTAATAGAAAGTAAGCCGATTGCGGAAGCCTCGGCGGTGCCACTCCGAGATTGCCTCAGCCTCTTCAAATTACCAAAGTGTAAGTGTACCGTGGATAGTTACAAAATCATAAAAATAATAGGAATATTAACTTCATATCAGTAGGTTATAGTCTCTTCTACTATGTTTAATAGTAGCATACATAGTACCATAGCATAGCATGAGTGTATAATGTAGATATCTAATAGTTGACTGCTGACTTATTGACTCGTACGGTACTGTAATACGTTGCCACCGGAGATCCCCTCCTGAGCTTCAAGCTTCAAGCTGGGGAGAGCTTCGGAGGGGCCGCTGATAGCGCTATCAGCGATATGATAGATCTCTGCAGTACAGCATTCACTGTTGTACTTCTGGCATGCTAATATACATTCTAATAAGTAGCAATAGTCTATATAATCAACATAATAAGTAAATAATATATCATCATGAGATACTCTCTCACTACAGTGCGATCCGGTTGCCCGAATCTAGCTCAGCTGAGCTCTGCACGATGCATCGGATACAGCAATTTACAATATAGCTGTACAAATCATCAACTATATAATCTATCACTATATCATTCTAACAGATAATAATATTATACTCTTCTATACTCTTCTATACTACTACGAAGTATACTAAACTATTTATACTGCTGATACTTGCTATACTAATACGGTAATTACAATACCAGCCGCCCGCCTTCGTCAAGGCAAAGTAGTACTCCGTCCTCATTTTCCATTTCTTCTTCCTTTTCTCTCCCCACCAGAGCATGCATGTCACTGCCAATCTTGACTGTTTGGTGCTTCCTGACTGTTGCGATTTCTTGATCTTGGTCTCATTCTCTCTCCTCTCTTCTCTTCTCACCTTTTCTTCCATCTCCCTTCCTCTCCGTTTTCGCTCCTCGCCTTAACCTCGCCTTCTCCTCCCCTCGGGACTAAAAAAAGACTACATGCACCATGCCTCCCAGAAGCTCGCTGACCAGCTCCTTTTCGGTCACCGATGCCAATAATGAAGTGGTCTGTCCTTTGAAAAATAACGATGGTTCCAATTGTCGCAAACGATGTCTCGGAGTGAGTATACCTATTCTCTTCCTCTTATATCTCTCTATCTTCATTCCACAGCTATAACCCAGCTCAGCTCGCCCCTCCCCATTCCATCCCGGGCGCAGCCCCACCTATTTGAACACTGCCATGCGCCCGGGGATTTTCCAATATATATTTCCATACTGCAAACTTTGGATACATCACTGGTCTACTGCGATCGCAATAGAACTATAATCTGACCATGTTCTCTTTTCTTTTCTCCACCAACAGGAAAAGCGCTATCGTTCCATGCAGGAGCATATCCGACGTGCGCATCCGAACCACTACATCCCGAAGCTCCCGGCTACCGAAGAGAGCTTCCTTTTAATGGTGAACACTCCGCCAGATCAACGAGCTCAACTATCTCCCCCAGAACCTGCTCCACCTCGTCGTCGACATGGCCAGTTTCAAGGTTTGTATTTTCTACTGATCCTCTACCTTTTTTCTGCGGCACTCGCTGACCGGCTTTACCTGCAGATGTGGCGGATAGAGACATTTACGTTGCCGACGCCAGTTCCCCGGCCACTCCTCGAGCTCTCGATGAACCTCATCCAGCTGCGGCTACTGCAGCAGTGGCTCTCGCTCAATTACACCATCATCGCCTAGCTTCAGACTGGGATACTGACATGGTTGGTGATCCCCCTTGGCTCTGCCGAGCAATCTCTCTTATCTCTATCATGACACTGTTAACCCCGCGCTTTTCCCCTCCAGGATACCCACTCCGATACCGAAATCCACCAAGGCCCGATGCGCTCCTCTATTGAACTTCCATCGCTGCGCGATCACTTCAAACAAGAGTCACTGCCGCCTTTCTCGTCGCCTCGTCCGCGGGAGCTTCTTCCGTCTATTCTCAACCATTCTCCACCCGGTCGCTCGTCCACTCTTCCTCCGATTCAGCGTCGTGATAAGCTTTCCCGGTCGCGCAAATCCTCAATCTCACAGTCTGCTCGGAAACCAAAGCACGATCGACCACGTTCAAAGGAATTTCCTCGACGACCGAGTATCGGTGATCGGAAAGCTCTGTCGGCTGAACCGCAAACAGCCGCGTGGGCTCAGGGTAAACGCTGGGAGGATCTCATCGAAGCTGCAACTTCTGCGACGGAAGCTGATGATGAGCGATACTCTGAGGTAGGTTTCTTCTCTTTTTTCCAAATAAGCAGTTTCTCATATTCTAATGTCATTTTAGGCTGGTCGATCGCCTACGATCGCTCCACTGCTTGCCAATGTGACATCAGCACCTGGATCCAAGAATCGGTCTTCACTACCACCAGCCTTCCAATCGGGATCGGGACTCCCTCCCCTAGGCTCACATCGACAATTTCCGCCTCATTCTTATGCTGCTTCACCATTGCACAAGTCACTCACACCACCGCCATTTGAAGGCCAACGTGGTCGTGATAGTGACCTCGAACCATTCCCTTCTATCGAGTCATCGCTTGATTCCATGTCCACAGCATCTGGTAAAAATTTCCCATCATCAACATCAGGCGTCGCACAATCCGTCAACTCCGATTCAAGCCCCGTTTTGAATCTCATTCCGCCAGTTTCCCAACGCCAACATCATCGCTTTTCGAATCCAACCCCTGCATCGTTCCGTAGCAAGGACATTCAGATTTACTGTGCTCATTGTAAACGCCCGTGGGCGTTGAATGAATGCTATGCCTGTACAGAGTGCATCTGTGGTGTTTGTCGTGAATGCGTGGGCATGTTCATCACCAGCCCACCTACCTCATTCCGCAGTCCAGGAAATGGCTCTATCAACAATATGCCGCCCGGTCCTACAAGTTATCCAAGCCCAAGTGCTCGTGGATGCCCGCGATGTCGGACAGTAGGTGGGAAGTGGAAGGCTTTCCAACTGGACTTTAAATGATTCCAGCAGGCTCGTTCCTGAGGCCTTACGGATTTTTATGACTCACGCTTGATATACGTTCTTTTATTATTTTTTTTGATCTTTCTTTCTCTCGACTATATGCACCAACTACGTGCAATTTGGCAAGATCAGCCTAGGCGTCCTCAGCACAATTTCTCACCAACGCCAATACGGCAGTCTATAATCTCGGCAGGTTACCGAACAACAAAACTCATGAAAAAAGAAAGCTGGTCTTTTTTGGTCTTGATGGTCTTGTTCTATTCTCTCATCTTTGGTTTACGGTTCCTCGGTTTGGTAAGGTTTTCTTTTTCTTTTATCTTTTTGGTATGGCCCAGTGGCATTCTGGGTGGTTCAGGTTCTTTCGTGTATATGCTTTTGGATCATGACTTATGCGCTTCTTGATTTCATGCCTCATGTGAATGCAACTTGTACCGCAATGAGTTTACTTGATTATCGAGTTATAGAAAGAGGATGACGAAACGAACGAATCAGTCTCATCATCCTCGCAATATCATTCAATTTACAAACCACACATACATCATCCCAGGAATCATGACGTGAACAGGACAGAACAACAACTTGTTGAGGAGTAGATTGAATCTACTCCTCCCAAATAACACTACTCAAACCCTCCGCAGATCCAACCTTCCCAGGTTCTCCAACCTGTAAAACAGCAACCCTCTCCCCAAGTTCACCACTAACCCGATCTCTCTTCACAATAGCAACATTAGCAGAAGCCTGATTCCCAATCGCAACAAGATCACCCGCTCGATTAACAGCATAAGTTCTAGGAACTTTTCCCCAAGCCTCACTCTTCCCATCAACACTAACCCTTCCATCCTTCGCATTCCGCGAAATTGTAACCATGGAATCATTAGGTTCAAACCCCTGATCACTTCGAACAGAAACATAAAATTTGTCACCAATTAATCGAATCTCAGATGGTGTCGACCCTTCAGGCATTTTTTGTGGATTATTGGGGTAAGGAATGATGGTTTGTTTACGTTCGAGATTCAAACATCCTGATCTCGCATATGAAACATCAAATACCATCATCGTACCACCGATTTCGTTAACGAGGTACATCATCGTTTTACCGACTGCGGCCATTTCTCTCTGATGAGTCGGTTTACTTGCGTCATTTGCGGACGATGAAGATGAAGAGGAGTGTTCGTCTGTCCCGTCTGTCCAGAATAGACCGTGTCGTGGACCACTGCCGAATGTTACGTTCACGGGTGGACAGGAGGTTAGATCTCCTGTTGAATCGATGCTGTATATTCTGAGCAAATCTGCGCCTAGATCTGGGCTTACGATGAATGAGCCTGTTGGATCTAGGAAGACTGAGTGTGGGTGTGGAGAGTCTTGTTGGGAGACGGCGCCGGGGTGTGTCATGTTGAAGTGGAATTCTTGGTTTGCGTGACTGTTTTGCTTCAATGGAAGTTTGAATGTTGATACTGCTGATCCTTCACTGTTTGAAATTGTTAGTACTTATTTTCATAAATTCACTGCTACCCCTACTGCTAGAGTAGAAGTGGAGAAGTGGCAGTGGCAGTGGTAGTGGTAGCATTGTCTGATGAAGATACAGACTGGGATGGATGGCACAAGCAGAAACATACTAATGAGCAATAGCAATAAACTTCTCCTTTCCAACCTCATAAATAACACTATCAACACCACCACCAATCGTCTTTACAGAAGACAATTCATGTAATTTCCCATCTTTCCCGGGTCGATAAGCCGTCAACGAACCATGAGTCGACGGGTCCGAAGTTCCATCTTCATCGGAGCAGTAAACAATATGTGACTCCGAGTCATAGGTTAACCAACTTGGCATTTTACCGCATGTTTTTTGGGTATGGGTTATGGATAGACTTGTGTTTGATAGAGTGAGGCTGTAGACGTTTCCGTTGTAATGTGTTGCCCATAATCGGGAGGGTTTTGGTTGGGGAGTTGGTGTTGCTGTTATTGTGAGTGGGAGGGAGAGGAGTGGGATGAGAGTTGTTAGACGCATGATGTAGGAGCTAGTAGCTAGTAATAGCAACTAGCAGGCTCGTTTAATTGAGGGCGAGTTTAATTGAGGGTTGGGTGTAGATGTAGGGAAGAGAATAGTACTCGTAGAGACGATTTGGGTACCGAGTTGTAGATATACGCGACGCGGAGATCAACTCGGAAGGACATGGGAATCTGCAATGTATGACTGCCGCGTTTCGAGGAAATTGGAATGGATCGACGGGGTTTTTGTTTGCTTTTGGTGGAGTCGGTGGGGGAAGGGGGTGAAGGGGTTGTATTTACAGTAGCGTGGGGGTTGAGTAAATGGCTTGAGTTGATCATGGATTGACTCCGTGCTTGACCACTTTATGTAGTAGAAGGCTAGTTAGATGTAACTACATAGTGAACTCTCTTTCTCTGCAGTACGGTGTACTACTGTATGCGAGTATGAAAAAGTTGGATGGGGTTGGGGGAAGCGATGATACCCTGGACAAATATCCGAATACATTCGGAGATGGAACTGTCGATCTACCCCTGTTTTAATCTGTAGTCTGCAGGATGTGATTCTGCATAATCTTAGCGTCGTCTGGGGATTGGGTCATTGGTTGGTGTATTGGAAACGCGTTGAACCTGCATTTGGAGATTAATTTGGTGGCGGGGTATGTAGTATGATGCAGTGCTGGGGTTGAGGACCAAACACCAGTGTAGAGTAGAGGAGATGACGATAGAAATGATACTCCAGGGACCGTGAGTATGATTGACTCTTTTGAATCAAAGTAATTGCACTCGGTGGCTGGATATTGCAAGCACTGGAATTGTTAGGCACTGTCAATATGCAGATCGAGGCTAACCCTAAGCCACCACGAGACTGATGATATGCCCATTCTACTCTGTGATAGGATGCTGTCACGCTGCCTTGCACAGAATACTGCACGCCTGAAACCGTCTGATTGACAATTTTGAACCTATCAATCACAAACTATTCACAAATGATACATTGCCTAATACACACTGAAATTTAACACAAAGCTGCTTTTGCTCAAACCAATGTAATCCCCGTATAACAACCATTATTGCGCACCAACTCAACCTTCAAACCCTCATCCAATGAGACCGAATACAAACTCCCTCCTAAATCCGCAACATATACAATCCCATTCACTTTATCCAACTTCAACCCAATCGGTTCATGAAAATGTCGCGCCAGAATCACTTTTTGAAAATCAATCTTCTCCCCACCCACATAAGCCCGATACAACGCACATCCCGAAGGATGCTCACCGCGATCCGTCCAATATAAAGTCTGCGTCTCACTGTCAATCTCAATATCAATCGGCTCCGGCAAATCGTCCCACATCATCTCAATATCTGAGCGTGTCTCTGGCAGTTCCCCGTCCGGAATATCCAAGCCAGCGCGATAAACCCGACCTCGACCACCTTTACTAGGACCCTTTTGCGTCCAATACATCAAGGATTTCTCGGCATCAAGCGCAACTCCAACGCACCATAGCCGCATCTGGCCCAGAAGTGTCGTACTTTTGTCTACATTCCGCTTCACCAAGATCTCATGGTTACTTCCATCGAACTTGCATCGATGCACGCTCGTTCCCTCTCGATCGGCAAAATAGACTTCCTGTCTAGACTCGAGTGCTGCGATTTGCTTCGGTGTATGGACTTTACCCTGTGGTACAAGACAACGGACATCACTACCGTCAAGATTCGCAGACCAGACGGATCCATCGCAGGCTGCGGTACTTCGACCCATATTCGTCCAGAAAATGCGCTGTGCTTTGAGAAATACATCGATTCCATCGGGTAAATTCTGACCAACCATAACCGGAGTTAATTTCTGAGTTGCCAGATTCAAACGCACGATTTTCCCATTATGATGGACTTGAGACACGTCTCTTGAGTTAGAACCAAGTCCAACATCTAACATATAGATGTCTTTGGCTGCGGATTGTGGATCGCATGGTGTTTCTTTTGCTGTTGCGGATCTTGTGAGTGGTGGGTAAAGGCCACCTTTTTCGGTCTTTTGTCCTAGTCGACCCTTTTCAATATATTCTTTTCTTAACCAGTCGAGTGTGCCAGAGCTATGTAAACCCCGTTCTTTCACGTATGTGTCTTCGATGAATGCGACAGTGTCAAGACCAATTTGGTCCATGAGTTGGCAGGGTAATGGTCCATTTTTGAACATGTGTTCCCAAAGTAAATCAATCTCACTAGGATCGCTGACGCCTTCCGAGAGGATTTGGAGGATTTCCCGTTTGACGGCTGCCCAGAGACGATTGAAGACGAATCTATTTCAGACACGGTTAGAAAAAGAATTATCCACTGCGCTGGTTATCGGGTTACCACTCACCCAGTCGACTCTCGACGAGCAGTCACAGGCAACAAACCACATTCTCCCAAAACATCCTCCAAATAAGTGACGACGGGCGGATCGGTCTCACCATTCGTCATAAGTTCCACCGTTCGAATAGAAGGCGGCATCGTGAAATGCACATTAAGAACCTTACTCCTCCGCCCCGGCGAAACCCTGCAACTCATCAAACTAGATTTAAAAGACGAGCTATTCGACGCCAAAATACAATCCGCCGGCGTCTTAGCATCCAAATCCGCAAAAACATCCCTCTTCATCTCCAATTTCTCAGGAACAACCTCCATAGCAAGCCAAACATCATGAACAGTAGCATCAAGCTCGGTGAAAGTCTTACAAGTGCCGAATGGAGCTTGCGTATAAGATTCCAGATCAATTTTCGTGATAGCGGTTTCTGTCTCGCTTTTTTCTCCGTTCTCCTTGTCAAGACCGCTGATTTCTTCTTTCTCTTTGCTTATTCGGGGCATTAGTGAGAATTCTTCTTTGTGCGCGTCGATGTAGGATAGGGCGGAGTCGAGTACGCTAGTTGATATATCGTGGATGTGCACATTGTATCCTGCTGCCACGAACACGCAGCCTATGCGCCGGCCCAATACCCCGGCACCGACTACAGCAACGGGACGATCGGTGCGAGGTTTTACTGCCATGAGGAGGGTTGTTATTAGTAGTAACTTAGTAGGTTCAGGATGCAATTCTGTAAGATATGTTTTTCCATCTGGCAGTGAAGATGTATACATGACGTAGGGGGGGCTGGATGCCGGCGTGAGTATATTATCTACTAGATAATATACTTAGTTGGAGTCTACAAGGTGTATTGATATGAATTTCATGATCTTTCAATGTCTACGATGTTAAAGTACTCGTCGTTTCACTTCATAGAATCGTTGAGGTGCTATATCTTATTAGTATAGGCGCCTTTGCTATCATATCAATAGATCTTAGCTATGTTGACCGGGTCGAAGGTTTATCTTCATTGTTCAAGAGCTCTGAACGGCTTGTCTTTGCTAACCACGGATCATCCGGCTTCCAACCAAGATTTCACAACTCCTAATCCAACCACATCTGTCGGAACACTTCGCCTATAGATACGGGCGATATTTGGCTCGGGAAAGAAAGTCCGATGTCATCGGCTCGGGGAAGCCTCGGATGGCCCACGGGCCAACTCACGGCCAAGTGGCCCCGGTGCTTTCCTGTCAAGCTCTACTATGTACTTTAAAAAGTAGCAAGCAATTTTGGAAAACAATTTCCGAAAGTGACTTCAGTGAGGAGATTTCGGAGAAATGGATTGAAGCTCGCATAATATAAAATGCATCCGGAAAAACTTTGAAAGCTAGAGTACACTGGTGGGATATCCATCCTCGAATCGTCATCGAGTCCAGCAAACATTCATTCGTCATAGCATCGACATCACAATTCCAAGTCGATGCTCCAATTAAAATATCTGATCTATCGCAATCCACTTTTTTCTATCCAATCCTGCTTTTGCGTAAAAGCCTTCGTGGTGCATGCTCGAAAAAAGAATATTAGAAACAGAAAAAAGAAACAAGAAAAAATCGCTACCAAACATAAGCAAAATTTGTTTGCTCAAAAACTGTCGCTTTTGACTTTAGTCAATGTACTTGGGCAGAGACTTGATGACGCCATCACGGGAGATTTCCTCCAGGGCAATAGTGATAGTCTCGACGAAGCGCTTGTCACCACGCAGATCGTCACCGAACAACTGCTTAATGCTGAGAAGTCCAGTGGGGTCACCGGGCTGAGCCAGAGAGCGGAGCTCATCGAGCATGGAGTCTTGAACCTCGAACTTGTTTCCATTGTCATCAACACCGTGGATATAGTGGAACCAGGTAGCGGCAGTGAAGCAGAGACGACGGAAAGGACCGGTTACCCAGATAGCTTCAGCAATAGTGGGCATGATGAACTGGGGGATCTTTCCGGTACCACCACCACAGATGCGAGGAAGCTGGTCGCGGATTGGGGGGTTGGAGAAACGCTCAATGAGTGTTTTGCAGTATTGGTCAACATCGTGACCCTCGATGTCGGGGAGTGTGTGCTTCACTTCTTGTTGCATCATTTGCCAGACAAATTTGGCAAAGAGGGGGTTCTCCATAACTTCGTGAACATATTTGTATCCGGCCAGTTGGCCACCGTAGGCGATGATAGCGTGGCTACCGTTCAAAAGACGGAGCTTGTGCTTCTCGAATTCCTCGACGTTTTGAACGTTCTTGACGATCTGAACGCCGACCTTCTCGAAAGGCGGGCGACCATCACAGAAGTGATCTTCAATGACCCACTGCATGAATGGCTCAGTCACAATGGGCCAAGAATCCTCGATACCGAACTTCTCTGCGAGGCCCACTTTATCGGCGGGGGCTGTGGAGGGGGTAATACGGTCGACCATGGCGTTGGGGAAGTGACCGTTGGTGTTCATCCAATCTGCTAGCGAAGGATCGATGTGACGGGTGAAAGAAGTAAGCATGTGGCGAGTGATAGCACCGTTGCCCTGCATATTATCACAAGACATAACAGTGAAAGGCTTCAGTCCTTGCTCCCGACGACGTTGCATAGCGTGGTGGAGGAAACCGAAGGCAGTGATGGGGAGGTTCTTGGTATCGAGATCGTGTTGGATAAGAGGGTCCTCAACTTGCAATTGATGTGTGTTCTCGTTGTAGAAGTAGCCGCTCTCAGTGATGGTCAAAGAGACAATGTGGGTATCGGGGTGTGCCATCTTAGCAATAACAGCTTCACGGTTATCAGGAGCAAACAGGTATGAGTTGATAGAGCCCATGACCTTAGCGACACTGCCAGTTGCGGATCGCTCCTCAACAGTATACAAGCAGTCCTGGGAGTTTAGAGCATCGCGCATGCCCTCATCGAATGGCTGCAAACCAACACCACAGATAGCGTAGTCAGTCACACCATGCTTCTCCATGAGCTGGTTCACGTAAACAGCCAAATGAGCTCTGTGGAAACCGCCCACACCAACGTGGACGATACCTTCTTTGACAGCATCACCGCGCTTGAAGGAAGGGATCTCGATGGACGGGTTGGCCGCCTTGATCTGAGGAAGGTTCTTGGAGTTGAGCTTCACAGCACCCATTGTGAAAGAATTGGAAGCAATTGAGGTAAATGAGGAGGAGGAGAATAGGAGGATTGGAATAAAGAAAGAATAGAGAAAAAAAAATTGGAAGTGGGATGAATAGCTAATCTTTAATATAGACGCAAGCATGCCTACTATGAAAAAGTCACCGCCACTCGCCGGCTTTGGGCGAAATCGAAGCTGTGGGGGGCCCACGGGGTAGAAACCAATGAAACCCGCACGATTGTGGATCATGCGGATCTGGTCGCGTCACGCGGAAAGTTCTAAAATTCTAATATTATACACATTCATCGGCAGGGGGAAGGGATGGCCCGGTTCCGGCTAAAAAGGTACAGAAATTCGAATGCAGAATATGCATGTTAGCGGCAAGAAAAAATCGTATAGGGTCAGCTGGGCATATGAAACAAATTCTCTACAGATTCTAGATCAATTAGCTTTCAGAAATTTTCCACACTTGCATCAGGAGGGGCAATGCTGGGAGGCGACATAGAGATGATCGGCCCGATCTAACCGAAAAAGGAGATCCCGGAGATCCCGTCAGAGCTTTTTTTTTTTGATGCCGGAAGAAACAGGCCGATAGTTATTTACAGTATGTATACGCCACACAAGACCAAGACCGGGCTAGAACTATTCAATAGTGAACCCCATGACCAAAACGCTAGGACAACAAACTACCCTTCTTAGAGCCCCCTGTTTCTTTTACCCTTCATTCGCATACAACCCCGGATTTGAAGCTGCTATTTTCAAGGGCAATTAGTATTATCGTTTATTTTCTGCCGGGTAGAGAATATTCCTGTCATGGTAATTCCGAAGCTGCTGTGGATCACAGCGGATACTCTACACTGTTGTGGATTTGGAGAATATCCACCTCATGACCTCCACGTCTGAGCCCGTAAAACCCTGCGTGGCAATCCCCGCCCATACTGTACATCTCTGTCTTATCTACGTGTTCTTTATTGACATCCAATGGCTGAATCAATTGATTAACAATTGGGATATCTGTAAAAAGTCCTGTGGAGTGCATGTGTTGTCCTTTCATCTTGGGCAGAGAAGATAATTTCCATGAGTACTGCATACATACGCGAATTACATGCATCTGTTTTGACCTCCGATTTAGCACTCGCAGTCCGTTGAACAGACATAGTCCGTGGTCCTCGGAGATACCCCGGTCTTCTTCAGCGCGAGTTTATAATAAAGTGAAGAAATTGACTTTTCAATTGAATGGATCAAGGGGAGGTTCCGCTCGTGAAGAATTTTCTTTTTCGTTCTGGATCTACTGTACTAGTTGACCCGTGTTCAAAGGCCCGAGACAGACATTTCAGTTTTCTGCGTCTTGTGGAGGGAAATAATTGCATCTCGTTTAATTAGTGGAAGTGAAGATCATCCAGATGACATCGCAAAGTACCGTGCATTGCTTATGAATTGCTGTGCTATATTGCTTCTTACCCCACCGATAGGAAGTCTATAGGTCGTTCGAATCCTTGGCTTACCGCATCAATGGTCATTGAGTGAAGCTATGGAGAGATGACTGTCAATCTTCAACTTGGGAGTGATACAACATCCTGACTCGCTGGGACTTCTAGAACAGCCTCTGCTTAGCTGCCAGTATGTACTGGAAGCGTTGAGTGAGACAGCACGGGATTCTCCCTGAATCAGGGAAATGTCATGAGTTTCCTGAGTCAGTTGGAATTTCCACAAATCCATTTAGAGACATCTTTGCGACGACCAAATATTATGTCGCGGATATGGTGTATGGAAATTGATCGCCGAAAGATCTATCCGATTGTTGGGACGAGCAAAACTCTTCCATTTTACAAAGCGTACCTACTATCTATGCTTTGAAATTAGGCCTCCTATCTTCTTTTCAGGGACCTATATTGATAAATGGCTGTTTCGTTGTGGAATAAAGTTAGGGAAATGCAAACTGAAGTCTGCAATCTGTTTACAATAGTGACAGAGGAAGATCCAAATTGTGCCCAGTTGCGCCTGCAGACAATAACGCCTTGACGGCAGTTCCATTATCGTTGGAAGCTGCAATATCTAACGGCGTCCTGCCTTGATCATCATGAGAGTTTAATTGAGCCGGCAGCGAAAACGCTCTGAGAAGCACTTCAAGGCATGTTCGAAATGCTGCATCCTCTCTGCCCGCATTGACGCTCAGGAATACGTGAAGCGCACTTCTCGAGTCTTCAACCATAAAGTCTGCTGCTGGACCATGGCGCGCGAGTGCGGGCTCAACGTGTTCAAGGTCAGAGACTAGGTATTTCAGTCGATTCACGACCAGTATACAGTCTCTTTGAAGTATGCTTGCGAGTACCGTTTGCTGATGCTCGGGCTTGCCACCGCGTACACCTGTCCTCTTATTTATGTCTGCACCGCGTTCTAGCAGTGCGTTTGCGATATGTAGATTTCCTTCAATCACGGCGCATGCGAATGGTGTAATACCATAGAAATCAGCGGCGTCGATTTCAAGGTCGTACTCCAACAAGCGGTTTGTGAAGAAAAGATCAGGATCACCTTGTTGCGCCACGAGGTGTAGACTTGTGGTTTCCATGTCGATGTTGGTTTCCTTGATTGACCATGTCGAGCATTTTATTCTCGGGTCAGCTCCTGCATCTAATAGCGAGATGAAAGTAGACTTTCGATGACAGTGGATTGATTGATGAAGGGCCGTCATGCTGTGTTCTCCCTGGCGTTTATTGATGTCAAGGATCCGCATGCATTCCTTAGACGAGAGGAAGTACTGTACCCATAGGTGTCTTTCGTAGAAAGCTGCAACGAATAGGGCATCAAGTTTGTAGCATTCGCCACCAGTTCGATCTATCTTTGCACAGGTGATGTCGAATCCACCGGCGATCAGGAGATCCAGTGTGTCGGCAACCGCGTTCGGATACTCTTTACCATGAATAATGATCATTTCAAATATTGAACCCATGGACAAGGCCTTGCTATACAAGCTGTGTCCACTTGCGTCATGTGTATTCAAGTTGAGTCTGCAACTGTAAAGGAGCAAACCAAGCATGGGCGCATTGTGTTGCAGCATGGCGATACCCAGAGGGCTTATTCCTCCTTCATCAAGACTTGTCGGGTCTGCACCTTTCAAAATTAAAGCTTTTGCTGCGGGTATATTTCGTCTTGCGACAGCACGATGAAGGGGAGTTCCACCAATCCAAATCAATGAATTGAACATGTCGGCTCTTGAGGCCCAGGCTCCAGCCCGAGCCTCAAGATTCCCACCAGCGTACACCAAACTGTCGATAGAAATGCTGAGTTTATTAGCAGACTGTCCTTGGAAAACGAACTCTTCGTCCGGAACATTCAGGACCCAATGCAAAGGCGTCTCATCATTTGCGTTTGTTATATCAGCGCGTGCGCCTTTTGCCACCAATTTGAAAACCATTGGGAATTTCCCATTCCGACAGGCAGCAAGCAGAGGAGTATCTCCATTATCGTTACGTGCGTTTATGTCAACCCGGAATTCTGAGATTAGGACATCTGCTACCTTCGGTAGTCCCAGCATTGCACAGGCATGGAGAAGGGTGTTGCCGCTGTCCAAGCCATACATCTGCTCCAAAATGGGGGATTTCTCTCCCAATGATCTCACATTCTGACGTAGACTCTGTATATCTCCGATATCAAGAGCTTTCACGCTGAGATGAAGACCAGTGCCATTTCCGTAGAAAGACCTATTTCGAAGAAAAAGGCTCTCTGGTTCACTATGGGTTTGAAACTCTAAGCTTGGCCAGTATCTTTTATAGTCCAAGGCTGCGGTCACAGATCCATTGACCACTCCATTGCCGAGGTACTCATTTGCCTTCTGTTTCAGTTCCAAGGGCCAAGGCTTGTCGAAGTAGTCGTACATCCGGATTATTATAGCTTGCATTGGAACACTCTGTTTATCAGCGAGGATAGTAATCCATTTGAGCGCCTCGGTTGGGTCATCATCCAGGTCAAAGCCACCGTCACCTATAGCGACATCAATCACTCCACGGGCCACTGGATACGAATAGTTCAAATTGTCAGGCTTTGTCTGGAATCGGTGGCCCAGCTGCAGGGCACTACTCTTCAAATGTTTCATCATTCGCAAGCGGATGGGTAAACATATGTTTCTTATGTTAAATGTCTCTTGCGCCAGATTTAGGGGATCACTGGATAGCTGTTTTACGGTTTGAATCATTGGGCGTGGTTCGTTGGTTATTGTCCGAATCACAGTACGAAGCTTCCGTTTGAGAGGATTTTTCTGGATTGTGCATGCCAGAAGAGACCAAATCTCGTCGATGAAAGAGCTGTATTCAGTACGCAAGATTATGGACGCTTGCGCGTAGTGAAGCAGTGGCAGATTTCCATCCTTTGCCTCGTCTGTGCTGGCGATACTTTTCAGCAGGGCATGCTCGAATGGATTCGCCCCGTCCAAAAGAACCCTCCATATGAGTAGTCCTAGCGAGTAGACATCGGTCAATTTGAGAAAATGATGTGGATATGGAAGTTCCCTTCTGAACTCAGGTGCCGTCCACGGACTCGTTCCCCCAAGCAGACGAGCTTTTTCTCCCTTTATGTCAACTAGGAGGACAGCAAAGCCAAAGTCGCAGATCTTTGCTTGGTAAATGCCCTCATTTTCGAAGATAAGCACGTTCTCCGATTTGATATCTCCATGAACGACACCTGAATCATGCAACGCAACAAGACCATGGGCAATATCAAGGAATATTTTCCTCTTGTCCTGATAGGACAGACTATGCGCACGTTGAAAGCTAGCCAAATCGCCTAGTTCAGATCGCTCAAGACACATTTGAGGCGAAAGACTAGGCTCCTCACCAGGCCAGAACATCCACTCGAAGGAAATAAGTGAGACAATATTTGGGCTTTTGCGGATTGCTTCATGAGTCAATACGCGGATCTCGCGCACGAAATCAATACCCGTAGATCGTCCATCAAGACCCCAAGATCGCACGTGTTTTCGCACGACAAATGTACCATATTTGGACGTATTATTGACCATCATAGTGTGACTCGCATCGAGAATTGACGCTGAGTACCCTTGACCTACCAATCCGCCACTATCGACTTGCGTATCGGTTCGAAATATGGCATCAGTATTGTTCGTGATTTCGCGGCATTTCCGGCCCATCCATAGTCCAATGACTGCCAGTTGGGCAATGATTATATCCGACGAAGAGGGTTGCTCAGTATCTACCGTTTGGGTGGAGCTCTCGCGAATCCATGAAGCTGAAAGTTGTGGTCCGCTTGAATCTGCAGCGAATGAAGACTCCGAGTGTTCCATTTTGACTATGATAGCTTGATATGTGAAGTCGTTGAGTGATCAGGAGCTGAACTCCTTAAATTTCAAAAATAGTCAAAATGCCCTCACAGCCTTGAGATTGCCGAAAGTGAGGCTGAAGACTTGTCAGGAAAGAGGAATAACAAGCGAATTGCAGAGTAAAAATGAGGCGATATGATTGGATACGAATCACCTAGTGGCTTACATCGATCGAGTCGGGCGCTTACATTTCCCTTCTGACCGACCTGAACAGTCAGTTTGCACATACAGACATCGAAAGATCAGAAATTCACAGAATGGAAGTAGCAGGTCTTGTGCTAAGTGTGGTTTCTTTGTTTGGCTCTTGCGTGAAAGGATATCAACTTCTCTCTGATGTGAAGAGCAGCGGCCAAGATTCAGCGATTCTGCTCTGTCGCTTGCAGATTGAAGAGAAGAGGCTTTTGGTATGGGGGAGAACGGTTGGAGTTTCCGAGGAAACGTGTCGTATTCCTATTCAAGATCTTGATACGATCCTCACTGTCCTGGCAGAGATCAACAGCATCACACAGGATGCGACAGTTATGAAGAAGCGATATGGCGCAAGTCGAGAACCATCCAACAATGCCCTCGGTCAGAATAGGTCCATTGAATATATCCAGAGCTCTCCATTCTATCAGGAGCTTGGTCGGCGAATCGATGAGAAACTTCGATCACCAGGCCATTCACTGAAGACTGGTCTGCGCTGGGTATTTGACCGGAAGGATTTGGAAAAGTTGGTTGTCGACTTGCGCGAGTTGAACAACGGTCTATATGCGCTTCTCGAAGGAGCAAGCAGATTGGCTTCCTTGAGTCGATTCAATGAGATTTGCTTATTATCTTCGGCCAGCAACAATGTAGAGAGACTCGCTATTATCAGAGATGCCTCGAAAACATCGTACGAGAGGTTATCGCGCGCAGTTGACCAGCGCATGTACTTGTTGGACTTGGAGAATCCCTCAAATGAAGTACCCATATCAGCTACTCAAATATCTCTGGATCGGCTGACATGGATGCAATCTAAGTCTTCAAGAAGTATCGCTCACTTCGAGGGGGAAATGGTCCTCGTAGAATGGAGAGAATACGTGGATGGAAGTCTGCGTGGTCGACAGGTGGTTAGCATTCTAGACCAGCGTATAGCAGAGCTATCAATTCTCCTCGGTCGGAAGCCAAAACCCGATGGGTTCCAGATAATGGACTGCATAGGATACTGCCACGATGAGTCCAAGCAGCGATTTGGGCTAATCTACAATCTTCCACTTTTGGAGACCGACGAACCCCCAGAGATTGTCTCTCTATATGACCTGATCCATCCTCAAACTGGCACCGACATGATCTTCCCAAGCCTGAATGACAGATTTCTACTCTCGCGAATGCTAGCCAACAGCTTGCTCCAGCTCCATAGCACATCTTGGCTCCATCGAAACTTGCGCAGCTCACACATCCTATTCGTCAAATCTGGAAATGGTATGGATTGGATCCAGGAGCCATTTCTCTCCGGGTTTGGGTATTCCAGATTAGATGATCCCAGTGCAGTATCACTGCCTCTATCTGCTCAGGATGGAGAGTCAGCATACCAACACCCTGAGCTGGCCGATAACCCGCGCATTGGTTACCGACGAGAGTACGACGCCTATAGCCTAGGCATCATCCTGACGGAAATTGGATTCTGGCGGCCTATTTTCAAGTTTAGAAAGTCGGAATATAATTCTCAGAGGAACCATCGTCGACTTTTGGAGTACCAACTTACCGGCGACCTTGCACACCGGATGGGTCAGCAGTTCGAGCAAGCCGTTAAGCTACTTTTGACTGGAAAAGCTTATGGAGGCTCGAAAGTTGAAGGCGAGCAGCTTATCTCTTTTTCGAGGGATGTTGTGTCTCAGCTCGGACTTCAATCTCCGAATTAATAGCGTATTGATCAAGTCATTGGACGCACAGCAAGGTTTACTCCGAATTCTCTTGGCTAGAAATATACATCGCCAGAGAAAATAGCTGCGCGGCTCGGACCAGGAGAGCTGGAGAAGCGATAATTGCAATAATATCTGTGCCCAGCGGATGATCTTAAAAGGAGATTGTGTATTTTAGCTCTAGCTGCAGAGTTCCAACCTCTTAAGTGTCACCACTGAGCCACAAATTCTTTCTTTGACAATTCCCATACATATGAACCCAGTACTTGGTTCCAAAATCCTTAATTTTTGATTTTCGATAATGAAAATGATATTGTGTCAATGCTCAATCTGATCAAACCAATTCCGCTTCGATCACGCTTTCTGCAACCCCCGGATAGGTATAAATCTTGATGACCTGTAAGCCACCCTTGGCGAGCAATTTCCTCCACTCACTTTCAGTCCTCTCTCGTACATTCAAATGAGCCAGCATCATCATATCCATGCTCGTTGCCGCCAAGGTAGGATTTTCATCATTCACAACGATTTCGTTGAACAACACACGCGAATATCCGCTCTTCAGTGCGGGAACAAGATTCTCAATTATTCTAATGCTCTCATCATCACCCCAGTCATGAAGAACGGAGTGAAGGAAATAAGCGCGAGCACCTTGAATCGGTTGGGGAGTGAAGAAATCATGGGCCTGAGCTTGGAAAAATTGACCGGTAGCACCAACGTCGACAGATGCAATGACTGGTTCTCGATCCTGGAGTACAACCTTGCCAGGATGAGACTTATGTCGTGCGACAAAGGTAACAACATCATGACCTCGGCCACCACCGACATCAACTAAAAGAGTTTCGTTCGAGGAAGCATCGAATCCTTCGATCATCCGCTCTTGTACTGGATAGAACTCGTGCCAGTCCGGCTTTCCGTGACGGTATGAGGCCATGAATGAACCGAAGTGCTCAAGGTGAGGTGGTGTTGCAACAAGCCAGTCGAAAAATGGTAAATCCGTTGCGTGGGCAGCTTGGAGTGGACCGTCTGTACCACTCAGCGTCGGGGGCTTATAGCCATTCTGTTTGAAATGCTCCGGGAATCCGTTGAAAGAAGGACGCGACACATCGTAGCAGAAAGAAACGCTTTGTTGGTAATTCTCTGCTGCTAGTCCGTCACTCAACTTTGTTGCGAGAAATACTCCATTTTGAAAGGTCACAACATTCATAGCGACTAAATGCCTTGCCAATCGTTGAAGGAGAGTCATATCAATGCCTGTCTTCTGAGATAGGACTGATGGACACAAACCCTCAGTGCCTGCTTCCTGTAAGTATCGGAAAAGCTTCACATCAACTGCCATTCGAATGATTGCAGAATGTGCAGGCTATATATCCATGAAAAGGTTAGATTTCGAGCGAGAGTCAGGGCTTGTTACAGCTGGAATGTGGAATTGTTCTTTCTCACTTCTGCCCAGAAAATACGCTGTACAAACTCGCTAGGAATTTCGAGCGACGCAATGAGTGCTCGACTATAATCAATCAAAGCCTCTCTTGAACCCGCCTCGTTCCTATCAAATGCAGCGCGAGTAGCCACGATGTCATCTAATATCTTTTCTGGGGTTCGAAACATGATTGTGAGGATGGGCAAGATGATATTATGAAAGTAGATTCGCTTTATGGAGAAACAAAAAAGCGCTTTGTCCTATTGGATAAAAGATGGCATGAGAGAAAAACGAACAACTTGCCTTATACCTATTGCCTCTATTTAAATGTTTTTTACGGACATTTAGTCTAGAATTCGCAGCTCTAATTTACTTTCGAACTCTGGAACCGGCATTCACAAAATCCAATCTAAGCCTAAATAAGAAAATAAAACCGTAAGTGCCGTTTCTAGTTCCTGGCCTACTGGGGAAATACCGAATGTTTAGCTGTATTTGAATCCACCGTTGTATTTTTGGCCCCAGAAGCGGCTAAGAGTGCGAGAGGCGAGAGACACGTATTGCGTATTTGAAGCGAATGCCCAATCAACAGACGGCATCGTCTAACTGCGAGCCATATCTGAAATTCAAGTTGTTGGCAGAGAGTCTCTCATTGCCGAGGTCAATCTCAGCCACAGTTCGACGCTAAAAGACGCCATGCATTGTGCTATCTAGTAGAGAATGACGACCTTCGACAATTCTTTTTCCTGTGGGCGAATTGACCGAGAGCCGCGTTAATGATTTATGCCAGCTCAGATCTATTGGATATACAACATAACAAAAGGGTGTATATTCGGATGTCTTGAATAACTTCTCGTTAAACAAATGGGCAAGGATTCATGAAAGGTTGCCAGTTCCCGTCTCTTCAAATTGTGGGTCATCTCATGACTCGAACTATTACTTATTTGTTGCATGCGAGGAACTGTGAAATTATGCACCCAGACCTTCCAAATTATTGAGTCTGAGCACTGACAAAGTATGTACCGATTGACCCACTGTGTATGCGGTAATGTAGTGTAGTATGATCCCCCCCCTCCTGCCTGGGCACCATTCCTGCGAATTCTCGATTGTGTTCTTAGTCAGAGGTTTTTGGGCACCTTGAACTATTTCTCAGCCTAATCCTCGCACACTTATTTGTGCCCCAGCATGATTCTGCATGTCTCATCCGATCTATTCACTCTGTGGCACGCTTGAATACGGAAAATCCTGACTATGTCGAGGCTATGTTTGGTCTTTGAACTTCGTATGTGAAGTTTATTTACGGCACTAGAAGATATTCGTGAAGACCTCTTCATTTGGGACGTCGGTAGCAAAGAAAGCCATGACAGCAAAAGCGAGCTATGCAACGCTGTGAACTCAGAGAGGAACGTCATGCCATGAGTTATATAGAACCTGAGCCACGCATGTTATGTAAATATTATTATCTGCATCCAGATCCAAAAATTTAAATCACTATTAATGGTCAATTTACTTATTTCTTGCGCCATTGGCTATGCCAGCCGTCCTGGAGGGCGATTAAGATCTGATTTTAGCCAAGAGATTTATAGTTCTCTGCCTTCATCTGCAGATTACGGCCCCCATCAAGGCTCTTCAGGTTGTGGGTCTTGAGGCTGATCTCTCGCACTTTCCCCTGAGCTGTTGGAGGCGATCTAATAGCGGCTCCATATTGAGGCATAATTAACAAATGTTTGGCCAGATTTGAGGGCACGGGTGAGCCTTGAAACATTGAAGCAAACTATGATAAACTGGAGATTAATGCCATTCTTATAAAGTGTGCCAGATTCCAGATTTCTCTCCCAAAAACTCTCCATCCTAACCCTCGGGTCTGTTTTTGAAAGGCCCATTATCATTTGGTTTCGAGGGAAATGGCCCCAACGACCACTGTCCTGCGCCTCCTGGGTTTGGCCGCTGCTTTAGGCCCGGCAACAGCTACCTTCAGCCTCGATACCTCCGGCCCCAGTTGGGATTACACAACCAAGGATCTGGCAGACTCGACATCACAGGCCTGTAAGGACGCCTACAGCGCTAGTATTGACTGCGATGAAACTCTCCTCAAGATTGTGGCCTCTATGGATCCCGACTTCGACCCCCAGCCTTCGGATTTGAAGTCTATGTGCACTACCACATGTAGCGATTCTTTGTACAAGTATGTGAAGAACGTCAAGGCTGCATGCGGCAAGAATGGCGATCTAGCCGGTGTCTCCAATGGGTATAAAGAAGTTTATGAGGCTCCTGTTGAAACCGCCGGCGAGGTTTTCCAATACGAGTACAGTCAGGGCTGTGCCAAGAACGGGTCAGTTTGATACATTTCGATTCGATCATCTGAGTGTAAATGCTAAATATTCACAGTGCCGATTACTGTTACCTGACCTTCCCTATGAGTGAAAATTGGGCTAGTACCGATTTTCCATGCAGCGACAAATGCGCAGTCCAGTATTATAAAAACGCACATGAGCAGCCTGGCTCGGGCTACTATTTTAACTACTTTTCTCTTGTGACACAAACATCATGGTGGAATGAGACATTTGCCGGTGGTTGGAAGACTGCCGCTAAATGTGGCGAGGGCAAATAACCTACAAGCTCCCAAAGAATCAGTGCCATTTTGAGAATGGATACCCAATATGGTTGGTCTTCTATCACCGAGCACCCCGATTTATTCTAGAATAGCCAAGTTTATGACACCAGAACCTGCTCGGTCTATCTCAATGGTTAGCTTAAGTAGGCTCTAGGCTCAGAACCTCCTTGAAACCGAATTCATGGAAAAGGTGGATAGTTTCCATAGTTCTACTATTTTATAGAATCCAAGTGAAGCTTTTATTATGCACACATACTTGGTTTTATCAATTGCACTCATCAACCAAAAAGGTCTATATATCTATTAAAGACTTCAAGTAGTATTGATCGACGGTGTTCTGAGAAAATCATGGACCTGTCTGTCAATACTCGCACTACAGAAAGACGACAAACATGTAATACGAAGCTGCCAACAGGAACCATATTCCCTAGTCCAAACCTCTTCCAATGTGGAACCGTGTCGCTGAAGACGCACTTCGATAACCGATATTCAACGAATTATTTCCAAATCCAACAGACCTATTCCACAGCGGCTTAGCACTATCATTAACCGGAATATCCAAATGATAACTATCAACAACGCCATTGAAAGGCAACTTGATTTCGCCATAAATATTGTCAGGTCCTGCTTTTGACCAAGGCTCTTGGACCACAATTGGATTTATGTTGGACTACTAACCGAGGAACACAGCATATGATTGGGTTTTCTGGGGGTCATGCGCAAATTGAAAGCGCTAGCAAACCTGAACACCGCTAGTAGGTACAAAGGGCACTAGAGACAGCCATTTTACCAGGGATGTTTCATTGCCCTCTAGACGGTTATTTTGAGATACCTGGTGAAAGTCGGGTGATCTTCCAGGCTGCGTCAATCGGCGAGTACTCGATATATCAAAATGGGACCCACCAAACCGCAGTTCATCATGATTCAACATTAGTGTAAGCGCATCATGGCATGGGCCAAAGTGGGGGGAAAAGGCCGCTAATGCCAGTTGAACTGTACAGTACGTATGCTCTGGATGCATGGCTGAGACTTACCACCATTGGCTAGATCAAATTTGGCGCGTTATTATTGTGGCCAAACAAACTTGCCAGGTTCACGAGATTACGAAGTACTCACTAATTGATGGCGTTGAGCCTATCCTACAAACATCGTACATAACAATAAATCGAAGAGATAATTTTGTCTAATATAGTTATCAGATTGGGTCAACCAAAAAATTATGTATAAACATCTAAAAAAAGAACTTTCAGGAATACAAAAGGGCGCCTAGTGATGGACCAGATATCACACATTTGAAAAGGGCGCCAGAGGGCTAAAAGGTAACAGGAGAGAAAATAGGTTTAGAGCATGATCATGAAGATACCGGAGGCAACAGCCGCAACGGTGTAAGCACCGAGCTGCCAGGCACCGACGTGGACAGCCTGGGGCTGGTTCATGCCAACGCCAACACCGGAAGAGGTGGCAGAGCTGCCGCTACCGCCACCAGAGCCATTGGCAGCACCGCTGGAGGCAGCGAGACCGGCGTTGACGGTCTTGGTACCGGCCTCGCCGATGGAGCTCATCTGGGTAGCGCAAGAGCCAGTGGCGGTCTTAGCAGAGCGGCTCTTAGCCTTGCCATCGAAATCACAGGCGGAAGAACCGCCGGCCTTCTTGGCGTAGCGGTTCATGGCCCAAGCGAGACGCTGCTTGGCATTGCACATGGAGTAGGCACCGTAGGTACCTTCGGTAGCGTTGGAGTAGACACCGGAGACAGCGTCAACCTCACCCTTCTGCTTCAGGCCATACAGGTAGTTGTAGGTGCTCTTGATGTCCTTGTTGGAGATGTCGTCGTTGGGAACACACTCGAGGGAGTCATACATGCACTCGCAAAGGTCGGCGTTTGGCGAAGGAGGAAGCTTGCTAGCGGCCATCCAGTTGCTGTCTACAGTAGGGCAAGAACGGCCAACGGTGGTGGAGACCTTGTAGTCAGCGCTGTTGACACCGGTAGCGGAGACCTTCTTCATCTGCGAAGAGAGGTTGTCGAAGTCTTGCTTCTTGGAGACGGAGCTTCCGGAGGTGGAGACGAGACCGTAGTGGTTACCAGTCTCGAAGTACATGTAGACGATACCACCGCTCCAGACGTCGTTCATCTGATCACCGAAGAGAATGGGGACGTCGTCGAAAGGACGGGGCTTGGTGCCCTGAACACAGCCATACTCGGAGAAGAAAGCGGGAACAGGGTAATCCTTGAATTCCTCAGTGCGGTCCTTGTAACCGGACTGCTGGAAGGAGGAATCACCGCAGAACTCGTAGATGTTGTAACCGAAGAAGTCGATGGAGTCATCAGCGCTGTCGCAGACCAGGTAGTTGGAGATATCCTCACGGACATCCTTGTTGTCATCGGTAGCGTAACCAACAGCTAGGGAAGAACGGTACTTCTTGTCCTTGATGTAAGTCTTCATGTCACGGACGGCAGCCTTGACGTAAGCCATGGAAGCAGTGTTGTTGTAATCGTCTGAGACCTCATTACCGGCGAAGAAACCAATGACGTTGGGGTAAGGAGCGAGAGTGTCGACAACCTGGGAGTAACGAGTGAACAATTCGGCGTTCCACTCGGGGTTGGAGGAAACAATGGACTCCTCGGGAGCAGACAGATCACTGATGACGTAGATTCCAGCATCGGCCAGGGCGTTCATGCAGTCGTCGTGAGACTGGTTAGGGTTGATAGCGTAGGTACGAACAACGTTGGTGCGGAGCGAGAGTAGGTATGGGATATCACGTTCACAAGTGGCAGCATCAACGAGAGGATCGACGTAGCTATCACTGCCACCAGACTTGGCAGTGCCATCGAAGTTGGCTTGATAAGCAACACCACGAATGAAGAACTCGGTACCGTTGTTGGAGTAGAAGAACTTCTTGCCCTTAACCTCAATGGAGGGGATAGAGCTCTTAGCCAGAGCGGTGCCCACAAGGGACAGGCCGGCGAGAAGGGAGAACTTCATAGTGAAGTGTTTTTGTCAATCTCGAAACGAGTGTCGAGGGAAACAAAAAGTAAATGAGTGTCAGCCTGTTACAGCGAGCGAGTGTAGGTGAGAGAAGAGAGAGAAAAGAGAGGAAAAAGAAGAAGAGTGGAGGAATAAGAACCAAAAAAAAGGGAGGAAAGGCGGACGAGAACCAAAAGAAGGGGATGCATCCACTTCTCTCCTTCGTCCCTTTCAGATCCTCCTCGACCATTGACATCAGTCGATTGTGGACGCATCATCAGGCGGGCTGTGCCGGTGGGTAAAAGCACTGCAAATCATTTACTGGGCAATTGACACAAAAAGGCTTGTCAGGCTTCGGCCCTGTAACGTGGATACTCCATCATCCCTACTCCACTTTGTTGATATCTCAATCCTTTCTCTCTGACCCCCGGTGGATCCGGTATCCAATCATGAAGAATCCCCTGAGACACAATGACTCCACCAAAACTCTCCACTGTGAGACCCTGAGGGACCAGTCAGGGTCTTTCAATCAGGGACTTGTGGAGAAAGCGAAACCCTGACTGGCTGGGAGGATGACAATCTTCTCGCTTTGGCCAATGCTGTTTGGCCACCTCGCCTGGTTTTGCTTTGTTTGAAAAGGAGCAATCTTTTGTACTGTGTACAGTACGGAGTACAGTACGCAGATTATCTGGAATGCCGCTAGACCCTATTCTCACTCCCACCAGCCCCCCTGGGTGTACGGAGTACACACCATACACGCATTAAATGTACTGAACACTCGTTGCACAAGTACGGAAGCTTGTCGCGCCAAGGGCGATCGTGACTGGGATGATGTCGATTGGAATCCACCAAACAGGATATGTACTCGACAACCAGCTCACCCGACACATTCTTTACTTATTTTATTTACAAGGCCAGACCCCGGGACTGTCGACCACATGGATTGACCTAGAATTGGCAACTCGAAAGCACTCCCTGATGCGGAACAATAATCTCACATTCCATACAAAGGATCATGTCCGTGCGCTAATTTCGACGAGACAAGACTGCCCAGCAAAGTCTTGGAAGTCTTGGACGAAGGCTTGTCTTGTCCCACCGACTCGCACAGTCTGGAGTATCTTAACGGCAATCCTCGTGGTCTTTATTGTATACGACCTACAAATGCCACTCCAAACTTAACCTCTAGGCAGACATTTTCCCCTATTGACCGGGACCCTTTTGAAATTTCGACTGAAGAGTCCCAATAAACAAAATCACGCATAATTACAGGCACAAAAAGTCCGATGGGGTCCACTTGTCGCTGCGCTGTCCCGCGTCTTCCGTTTCCCCCAGAGACGGCCCAAGGGTGAACCGCAAATCATTTACGATGGTTTAGTCTGGCAGTGCGATGGCGCAACAATTGCTCAATAATATTATTCGACTTTCAGCGTGGCTTTGGGTCAGAAAGACTATACATACCAGGTCAATTGGGGAATCGGGCCTTTGAATTTAACCCCTGACGATCGCGGGCCAGCCCCAACATGTGCATCCAAACATTTCGATCTGCGCGCGGATGTGCGCAGGTCTTCCGTGCAGTACTACATACGTACAATATTCGTACAGTATGGAGCACACGATGCACAAGCCCTTTTTTTTCTTCCATTATGGTTCGATAGTTAGGAACTTCTGCCGCCATTGACTCCATCCACTACTGACCAAGCTTTTTAGCGCGTGAATGGTGTTGCCTTGCACTCCGTTTTAAAGCCGATCTAGATGCAGTGACGTATTATTTGATGGGTTTGCTATTTTTATGTCTCTGGCCTCGCAGTTAAGGGGTCTTGATCGTTTTGCTCTTATGTTGGCGGATTTTCCCTGGTAAGCGAGTTCCTTCAATGAATAGGACAAGCAACCGTCACCCAGTTAGGTGGGAATAGTATCTTGCATATGCTGAATATCGTGGCCAAGCACTGGCATCTCAAATCTAATGTCTGATAGAGAGCTTCGCAGACGGAATCCTTCCTGCATCATACTAACACCGGATATTACCATGCACAAATTGGCTTTGTTGCCAGTCGCCAGCTCTACAATGAGTTATAGGCCATCGGAACATAAATCTATGGGCATTCCTTCCTTTACGTGCCTTGTACAAAGCAGATAGCTAGACACATTGTACTAGTGCTCCGGGATTGAGCAATTCAAAAGCCTCTCACTTGGCGTCTTTCGATTTCCACCGCTCGCTCGGCAAGGTAATTTCGATTAAGTAGCCGGATCAAATGAGTTGCCTCCGATCGATCGCGTCAAATGACTGCTGGTCATGTATTAGAACTATCCGTCTCTTCTGTCTTGCGCTCTACAAGGGGCCTAAAGGTCACGCACAATAATATGGCTTGGAAATAGCGGAGCCTCCAAACATTTGACATCAATTTCTTGAAATTAACATTAAAAAATTTATCACCGATTTTACAACGGGAAATTTAGTATATGGAATAGGACCCTATATCTCGTCCTTCCGATCAGCTATGACCAGACTCATTTACCTCGTGTCGAAACCGGGGCACAAACACGAGTGGAGAACCCAGCCGAAATAAGCCTTCGTCATAATGGATGTTTACTGTACCTCGAGGGCGATAACCGAAGGGTCTATGGGCAGAGAGGTTATGACGAGTCTTGGTGAGACTAACAATTTCGGATGAAAGACAATGGTTTTGCAGGCATAGTGTTGCAGGCATAGTGTTGCTTTTGAGTATTTCATAGTAGACTCGGAATATTTTGTGGAGGGAGTGCCCAAACACACAAAAACGTAGTTCTTTCGAGAGCTGAAAATGACGAAGTCGATATGGATCAAAACTGCAAGTCCAAGAACTAGTCAATATAGTAGATCGATCTTGTAGTACCGCCTGGGGAGTAAGAGGTTGTGGAACCACCAAGTTGGGCAAGACCATAATATCTCTCCATGGATGGTCTGGTCATGATATTGCTCGCAGTTCATCATGCTCTGCCTAGGTGTACTGGTTCAGTTCGTATGAATGAAAGTTATTTAGGTCTACCTCAATAAGATCTTCACGTTTTAAACATGAAAGATTTCTAGGTAAGCCCAGGCCTGAAAGTCTCCATATCTTGAACATGGGTCTGATCACATTTTTGGTGTACATAGTGATAGTTTCAATATGCCTTCAAATTACTCGTCTAAATTCAATTTAAACGGTTACGGTTTTCCATGCTATTATATTACTGATACTCCATACTACTAGAAGCAATACTTAAATTGGCAAGAAACGTGCTGAACTACCCTAAGCCCTACTAAGTACCAGGTGGAAGTTTACCTAAATTAGCTGTGTGGTGGTGCATAGTTGTATATTTGAGATCTATACCATGCTTGAACTTCCCACGGCGCATATTTTATATCACGGATATGGGTATCCGTGATAGAAGGTCCTGAATTTAAGATCAGTAGTACTTATTAGAAGTAAATAAATCAACTCAGGAATTGAATTGTGATCGTTTGGAATTACATATCTCCGTGCCTTCGAGATTGATACAAATTCGTACTACGAATTCATAGCATTGTCTACTGCTAGGTTTAGGTAAATCGAAGCAGTTCTTCCCACGGAGCCGAACAATCCCAGGATCATTACCATACAGCAATAAAAACTACCAAGACAATAAACCAATGAGTGACTGCCAGTAGCTTATGGAGTACGGAGTACGAGCTATCATAATGATCGAGATCTTATCGAAATCCCTAAATAGCTGTCTCTGCTGCAGGCAGCAACAATAATAAGGGATCGCCCTTAGGGCTGACCCCAGATAAAGGTCCCTAGGGCGCCCATTCAAATTTCTTGACTAAATTCTCACGATGCTATAATTCAATTCGCCTGGATATGTCACTCTCACATCCTTCCATCTCCTCGGAGACTGAATAGCCTGGCTCCATGACGATGGCTTGCACTTTCAGGCTCCGATGGGCACTAATCAATGCAGCCACTGACACCGCTCCTTCAACTACGCTTCTAGATCTACGACTCACCGACTGTGACAGCTGTGGCTGAGAATGAGAGCGACGAATTTGACCGTCAGCAGTCCGAATATACGTCTGTGCAGAATTCCCCAGCGGTCGCGATCGTGATGATGATCATCGCGAGAACAGCCACCGACGTATCGCAACTGCAGACTCGATTAAACACTGAACTACCATGAGTCTAACAACTACAGACATTCTTATTTATCTCACGGAAGATATTTTATATTCTGTCTTTGGAATATGCCCGACTTCGCAATGGCCTACTTCACGTGATAGCTGGTGGCTGCAAACCTTCGCTCTTCTCCCAATCCACAAACCACAAAACTGGTCAAAAGTGCACAGATTGCAATTCGTGGGTGAAATAGTGGGTCGTGAAATGAAGGGCCACATCTTTCTGCTCGATTCTCGCCAATCATCGTGTCTCTTAGTCGGGAACCTCGTGCCATATCCATCAGATGTCATCGCCAACACATCCATGACACTCTGAATGGACTCCTATAGGCAGTGACATTCATCGAAAAGTGATCTGGACTGGTGCCAAGATCCGAACCAGACTTGCCAGATGGTAAGCTTCGTCCAAGCATTAATTGTCAGGCTTGGATTTCTTGTTTTTCCTTGGTAAACTCGTGTTTCACCAGGATCTTTAGGATCTTCATGCTTGGCTTTTTCATCTGGTAGTGCATCCCTCGACGTCAGATGTACTTCACAAACTCTCTAGCAATACAGAGAAGAAATAACTTGATAAAATCTGATACATATCAATAACTTCAAACGACTTCCTGGCCATCTTCTGCTCTACTCTACACTAAACCATCCAGTCCATGCCAAGCTTCATCTTCTCCACCATCTCGCAATCGCCCCCTAGACGATTGTGGCTGTGTCACCACCAAATTATTGAAGTCCCCCAACTTTAACTCTTGTCCTGCAATCTCGCTGGACTTTTTTTGACTATTCTCTCCTTTTTCGCACTCATTGCCTTTCTTTCGCTCCTTCGAACATTCTCTTGTCTCGTTTTGTTCTCGCCCACAGTCATCCTGCAGTCGCTCGCTTCGCTTTGTTGACAATTTCTCTTTCTCGTCCCCCCTCCTTGCTTCGCCTGCTGCGAGCTCCACACCACTTTTCTCTGCCTAAAAGAAGAAAAAGAATGCGATTCCTTTGATTTGTTTCTGTTCTCAGCCTCTTCGAGCCCTTTTAGTCCCCGCTTCTCCTGCTAAGATCCGACTGTGGCGGTATTTTTGCTGAGCCACGCTGAACTTCCGTATCTTCGCTCCACCAGTCATCTGTGTATGGCTTTGTTAGATTGAAACTTTTTCCAAAACGCGTAAGTCAATCGTTGGAACCCACTCGTTTGGCTGTCAGACCGGCTATGGGCATACGTGGCGGCCTGCGTCGTGTTATTCTTTATTATACTCAGCCTGAACACTGGCTATGCCCGACCCAACCCATATCATCAGCACCCAACCTTTTCAAGTGTCGAGTCTCATTGAGAGCAGCAATAACTAACAGACGGCACTCAGTATTCTTCAAACCGCTCTAGAATCAAAATATCCACACTTTGAACTACCGTCAAGATGCGTAAGTCGACACCGCAGTCAAATCTGATAGTACCATTCTCTATCAAAACCGAGACAAGTTCACTCTTTCAACCCTGAAAATGTAAACCTAACATCAAATCCAGATATCTACCGTCGCCAAGCCCGCAAATTAGCCTGGTACGATGAAGAAGGCGAACCATCCTCACACAATCCATTCAAGAAATTCCGCCGTCGCCCCCGCCGCACCAATTCAATCCAATTGGAAGAACAACGCGGTGCATCCAGAAGCATGGGTGACCTCCGCATGTCCGAAGATCATCGCCGCCGCGCAGAAATGAACAACGGTCTCGGTGGTCCCGAGTACTCTGGTACATTCCCTCCAGATTCAGCGGGAAGCGAATTTCAACCCAACGACAACAACACCCCGAGTCCGTTCCAAAATAGCTCGACATTCCACAGTCCTGCTGTGACTGGTGGTGCTGAGCCTGAGCCGTCTATGCGTAGTCAGGATCCAATTAACGTTTCTTCATCGCGGGGGTTGGATCTTGAGGGGGCTGATGGGGATGGAACGGGGAAACCTCGTTCTAGGTTTTTGGGCAAGTTTAGACGTCAGAAGGCGCAGGATGATTTGGAGGAGTTTAAGAATGTCGGGGATGAGGATGATGCGCCGAAATTTACGTTTGCGTCGCAGATTCGTGCGACGGTGTTTAATTCTTGGATTAATTTGCTTATTTTTGCGGCACCGGCTGGAAGTGAGTTTCCTTTGCTTTCATGTCCCCATTTGTTTTCAATTTTCGATTGAATCACTGACTCCGTCCTTAGTTGCTCTTTACTGCGTGAAGGCTAACCCCATTGCCATCTTCGTTGTCAACTTTATTGCTATCATGTGAGATTGAATTTCTTCTATTATCCGAGGGAGTCTGCTAATACAGATTGATATAGTCCTCTTGCTGCCATGCTGAGTTACGCAACGGAGGAGATCGCTTTACGGTATGTCAACAACGTAATGACCTTGCAAATAAGACCAGTTAATTCTAACTACCCACAGTACTGGCGAAACAATCGGCGGTCTACTCAATGCCACATTTGGGTAAGTACAATGCCAAATCCAGCGATTTTCATAATCATTTCTAACGCGCACAGTAACGCTGTCGAACTAATCGTCGCCATTATCGCTCTGGTCAAGAAAGAGGTTATCATTGTTCAAACCTCTTTGATCGGTAGTATGTTGTCAAATTTGCTTCTCGTCATGGGAATGTGTTTTTTCTTCGGTGGAATCGACCGTATGGAGCAGCACTTCAATGTTGTCGTTGCTCAAACTGCGGCCAGTTTACTCGCTCTTGCTGTTGGCAGTTTGATTATCCCAACCGCTTTCAAACAATGGTCATCCGGTACGTTTTTTTTTTTGCACCTACATCATGCTTCACCACCTCGTCTCTCGAAGACAATAAGAAAGAACATGAGAAAAAAAAAGCTGATTCAATTACAGGTAACCAAGAACAAGTCGCCCCTCTTTCTCGAGGAACTAGTGTTCTCCTTCTGATCACCTACGGCTGCTACCTTTTCTTCCAACTGAAATCCCACACCGAAATGTACAACGAGCCAAGCAAGAAAGTCGAGAAACGCCGCAATAAGCCCAGTGAGGGCGACTTGTCGCGTGGAATTGCAAAGATCGGCAACGCAGCTGCAAAGCAAATTGGTGGCGAGAATGCTCAGAATATGGAGATTCAGGATCCCGATGATGAGCCTGAGCAGCCGCAATTGACTATATTCGTTGCGTTGTTGACGTTGGGCATTTCGACTGCTTTGGTTGCTGTTTGTGCTGAATTCATGGTGAGTTGAACTTTTTCATTCTTTTTTTATTGCGGATACTCGGATACTCGATATACCCATAATTTGCTTCGTGCTAATGAGTTATGTTGAATAGGTTGACTCCATCGATGGATTAACGGCCTCGGGTAATATCAGCGATACATTTGTCGGATTGATTCTTTTGCCTATTGTGGGTAATGCGGCTGAGCACGCTACTGCGGTGACTGTTGCGTGCAAGGATAAGATGGATCTTGCTATTGGTGTTGCCGTGGGATCAAGTATGCAGATTGCACTGCTTGTTCTGCCACTTATTGTTGTTCTCGGATGGATTATTGGTATGTTTCTTTTCTTGGGACGTCTCAGGGAAGACATTTGCTAACATAACTTGACTCCAGGTGTTGATGACATGGTATGATATTCAATCCCGATCTAAACTACTTCTCGTAGTTGCTTTGACCGTTGAACCCGTACTAACTTTCTGCGCAGACTCTTGGATTCGATGGATTCCAAGTTATCCTTCTCTTCGTCTCTGTCCTCTTGGTATGTCATTGCTCAAATTTACTATCTATCGCACAGTCATGCTAATATGCAACAGGTCAACTACCTCATCGGGGACGGAAAATCTCACTGGCTTGAGGGTGTCCTACTTATGATGATGTACTTAATTATCGCTCTTGCTGCCTGGTATGCTCATAATTTTAGGGTTCAAACCGACCCTCACGCTACTTATTCGCAAGTGCTAATCTCGACAGGTTTTTCTAATGCGCTCCTCAATTCACTGGAGATTTATATCTATCACTTGATAATATCTACAGTGGGCGGTCGTTCTTTATTTCGAGTATCTCTTACTGTACTTTACTTTCTTCTTGGGCTCCCTATTAAAATTTACACGTCTAATCCGGATACCCTGGGCCACGCCCTTCAATATATACGAATTACTAGTCTGCACGTTACTCAATTAGGGCTAATAGTTCAATCAACCCAGGATTCACCAGACTATTAGTCTGGTGAACCTTCAAGCTGTTCATAAAACTACTACTACTAGTGAGTACTATGTGCATCATGTACTCAACCAAGACTGCACCCCAGAAAATCCATGCAACTTGAGCATAACCTGGAAGACTCCCTCGCCGCACCTTATCTCACCTACCCCATACTCGACCCAGCCACTGCCACCAGACAGGATTGGCCACGATACCGCCAAGCCAGCGGGCCACCAATACCCTTTTTGATCTAAACAAGGCTACCTCTGCATGTAACTCCCCGCTCTGCACCCCAACCGCCACAAAGAACAGAAAAACCTAAACAGACCCGGGACTCTTTGTCCCGAACTGCCTTCCAAACTTTACGCACGTACCTTTGACCCGGACATGGGGGAGCGGGATAATTACTCCTAGGTTACTCCGTACTTTCGCCAGCCATGCTTGAGCCCACAGAATCATGCGCCAGACTCCGTACTCCGTTCCCTGGTAGGATTCACCATACCCATGGTGGTAAGTCACCCGCCGGGACCGAAGAAGGGTATTTACCGGCGGTACGGTAGAGGGTAAGTTACTTCTAGATGGAACGAAGAATGTTGCGGAGTTATATCGGGTTTTTTCTTGTGGATGTGGAAAGTTGGTCGCGGGATTACTTATGGGGCTGTATAAGATTATTCTAGCTGCATTTGCGGGCTGTTCCTGTGTGACATTGTCCTGGCATCCACTCGGGCTGGCACCGGTTTGAAGGTACATAGTCTACAGTCCTAGACCAGACCACCTCTAATGTCGAGCAGTGATTTGCAAACCTGGCTGTCAATATATTGTATTCACTGTAGGAACAGCGTGACATTGAACGCAAATTCCACCGGTACTAATGCACAATGAAACACCTCCTAGCCCTTACTACAGTACTCTAAGTGGTATATTATCCCTTCCTATCCCTACCCAGCATTCCATTACACATAACCCCCACGGGGGTCGTGGGATAAACAATCACACGGACAATCGGCCCGGTCGGGATACCACGCAAGGATTTTTTTTACCCGAGCCCGATGTGGGGATTATGGAGTTAGATTCCGGAACCTGGAATGAATCCAGTGCAATGACACAGTCCAGGATGAAGAAAATCTCCAAGAAACACGCAATTCAGTTACTTAATTGAGGTATATACTGTGCGTGGGATGTACCGTCGCCAAGGAAATCATTGAGTATTGAAGCGTCGTGGAACACTTTCCTTGCCGAGAAAATGGATCCTCGGGCCGAGTCTTGAATACACTCGCCGTGTTCTTTCCGATTTAGATGATAACCCTGTTCGAATCCTTCTATGGATAATCATGAGCCACTGGACAACGACGGCAGAGTCCCGAATCCAGGTATTGGGTCCATGAAGTAAATCTGACCAAAAGGTAAAAAAAAATCAAACGAGATCCAATATGAAAGTCTTGGCACGGCTTCCTGCTCGGTCGGGCGCCGGTCGGGCGTTGAGCCGTCGTCGGAGATCGGGTCGGTTATTAACTTATAGTAGAGTAGTCTACACGTGATGATTGATTGTAAGCTACGGGGAACATTGGGGGAGGCAGGGATTGATGGAAAAATTAAAGAGGGCTTGGAGTGGTGCGCTATGATTCCTATTCGGGATGGTTTGCGCCGACCGATTCGGTAGTCCGGAGCGCGGCACGGGATACCTGATTGATCGGAGGGCAGCCGAGTTCATTTCAAAAGGACAGATTGAAGAAAAATAGAAGGGGAGGATGTATACAAAGTATGGGGACGATGGGCGGAGAAATAGAAGCAGAATGAAGTCATTTGGATCAGGTCCGATCTGGAACACTGACGTGCAAGGTGCGAGGGAAATGCGAAATACAGAGAAGACAAGGAAATCGGTATTTGCTCCATGACCAATGATCATTGCCGCAGGGGGAACCAGCAGAGATGATGGATCGGAATGGGCTGCAGGATTGGGACGAGTCAGAGTCAGGGGCCCTTGTCTTGATCTTTGTCTGACTGGTTGGAGAGGAGTGTATTTGCTGGGTCTGAAGGTCAGCTGGAAGGTCGGATTTTTTTTTCACCTTTTTTACCTGATGGGGTAGGTGAGGCCTACTACATTCGTACGGGAGGGTGTACCTTTGGTCCCTTATTTTTTGGCTTTTTTCCCTTACTCTAATTTTCGTGGAGCCGATGTCAGAGCCCGATGTCATAGGGCATGGTAGTCAGCTGAGCGGTAGCCAAGAAAGGAACGGAACACCATCAGACATAAACCTTTGTAGGAATAATTTGACGCACGTCCCGGGATAAGGTGGTGGCCATGTGGCTTGGACATGACATGGGGTAGACACGGAGTCCGGAGTACCAGTAATAGGTAGGTACTACCGTTGACGTGGAAGTGTTGCTACTAGGCGAGGTCACTACGGAGTCTTGAGTGTAGATTTTGAGTAACAGTATGATTCAGATTACATTAAATCACTGCAAGGTTGTTGGTCTGGCTGCTTAAATTTCCCTTTTAAGCTTCTCTTCCCCACAGGGCGTCTTTTTCTCTTTCTTTTCTGCTTTCTCGCTATGTATTTACCCTTTTTCTTTTCGTGCCTGGTTTGAATATCCACCGGGGAAAAGTCAACGGGCCCACTTTGACACGAGGCAAAAGGAATTCCCGGGTGCATCATTCAGAGTACTCGGGAGTAATAGGATGGAGAGTATAGATGCAGATGAAGACATATCAATAATAAAGGAGCAAATACTCGCTATGTTGTTGTCAGACTTACTGCTGTACTTGCCTCTACCTCTATGTGTGCAAAGAATGGCTCATCACATCCTCCCAACTGTATTACCTCGGAAAATACCAGATCGGCCCATAGCCGACTTACCTAATGTGAATTGAGCAAATGCGGGGTTGCCCGGGGTCGGTTCGCTGGCGCCTCGGAGGCTGGGGACCAATCAGAGCCTCAGCCGGACGGGGCCGAAACTGTGTACGGGTCGGGGCCAATTCGGTGTATGACTTTCCCGTCATCTGGGAAGATGTAGGAGGCAGATCCTTGGCTGACAGCAGTGTTGACGGTCTCGGTAGAACACATTGAAACATTCTAGGATAAAATGAGAAATCATCTAGGAGCTATTGGCAACAGATATTGACTTGAGGATCCTCGGATCGCCGATGCGGTCGGCCTCGGCTTTGTCTGCAGCCACCCATCATCACTATGTCACGATGCACACTGGACAGCTCCGTGATGCATCGGTCGTATTCCGTTTGTCTGCCGAGCAACCAATCCTCCCGACAGGTGTGGCAAGGGGGCAGAAAGCCAAGGGCAACACGGACAAGCAACCGTGACACGGCGACCGCCGCAAACCAAGTCACTGAATCCAGTCGAACCGAACCCGACCCCCCTCCTCCCCCCAGTAATAACCCGTCATGGCTGATCCTAGCAGCCACAATGGAGAAAGAGGAAGCGACTGGAGCGACTCATAGAGCATTGAATGTAACTTCCCGGAGAAGAGGAACGAGGATCAATTCGCGGATCACGGTGCTCTCCCCGCGGGGATGGCCGGGGGGAATACAAAGAATTAACAACGATTGGACGCCTCTACGGACCCCCCTTGCTTTCTTTTTCTTTTTTCGTCTTGTCCACTCGGCGCCGGGGGAGAGAGAGTCCGGGGGTGGATGGGGGATGTGTGAAATAGCGGAATTGGGGACACATTGGAATACCCGAGGGATCACAGTAGTCCAAGACTTGCTGTCACGGTAATTTTTTTTTGGTCTTTCTGATTCTTTTTTTTTACTCCAAACTCCAACCCGAGAAGCTTCCCCTCACTGGACCCAGACAGACCCAAATCTAAATCTAAATTCAAAGGCTGAGAGGGAACCTGAGAGGGAACCTGAGAGAAGCCGAGCCCGAATCGTAGACATGTGGATTTGAGCAGGGAGCTCTGCCGCTACCGAATCTGGCGGGAATAGCCTCTTCACGAGGAGCGTTAGCTTGGTGGAGTCGAATATTGACAGGGCATAGTGTTCATATTCTTCACACTGTACTCCGTACTTTATACGCCGTATATGTACAATGCTTTGGGACAGGGTAAAAGGAAAGGAAAAGAATCCATTCGTGGTGGACTTCTCTCCGGTCAACCCGCTTTACCTGTTCAGGAGTTTCCGACCGGGAAATGGGGGTGTGGTGGAATCAAATGATGAAATCGAATAGAAATAAAATTATTAAAAAAGAATTATGGGGACGGTGTCTTCTTTGGGTCCGCGTGAGAATCCGATCCAGCACAATTGCCGATCGGGCATCATAGGTGACAGCAAGAAACCCGCCGACGCCGGGGCGACCTAGTATAGAACGTGAGCAGGTGTGTGTGTGTGTACTATGTAGATGAGATGTGGTACTGGTATCTCAATATGTATGGAGGTACATAGGATGTGATCATTGACAGGCTCATCTTGAACCGGACTGAGTGCGACGTCGAGTGTTCCACACGGCTGGTTGCTGTTCCGGTGCTTCGGTCGGCGTCGGGGGAGAATCGGGAGATCATGAGATATCTAGATACAATAGTAATAGTACAGTACCCGTGGTGTAGGGGAGTACATCATATAGTATCCGATGTTATATCGGATACAAGTGGTCACCGTATACTTCTGGGAAGAACACAGATGTACAGACCCCTACTAATTCTACACATACATGCTCTATATCATCAATATCTATATAGTACTGCCAGATGAACACTTATACACTATAATGAATATATTATCTGTATCCTCTGTATATGTATTGTGCTATACTGTATACATACTAAGTGTATTCTCCACAAACGGGGCTCCACTCTCCACGAATCGCGTCCTTGCATACTTTGGGCCTCCGCAATTTCAAATGCCCAGTTCCCCAGCGGCTCTCGGCTCCATTTTTTCCCATTTTTTCTCTTATTTTATTTTATTCTGCTATTTCATTTTTGTCATATTTTTTCCCCCCATTTTTAAAATTGATTTTCTTTTTAGCTCGCATGTTCTCGACTCCGTTCCCTCCCGACTCCATTTCTCTTCCCGGCTGCCCCGACTTTTTCTCATTTTCCCCCACACTCCGCTTCTTCTACTCCTCCCTTTTCCCCGTTTCTTCTTTCTCTCCCTTTTGCCTCTTCCCCCGACTTCTGCATTCTCTGCTAGTCTGATTCCCTGCTTCGGATTTTGGTGTCGGTGAGTCTTTTCGAACTTGTTGTGTGTGTATGCGCGCGCACTGAATCTGCAATGTTGACGTGTTTCTAATCCAATAATGAAAAGAGTATATTCATTGCCGCCTGAACACACTCTCGGCATTCACAGTCTCACTCACCCGCATACCCGCACGCACACACACAACTCTTCTCTTTCCACCACGTATCCTCCCACTCTCTACATCTACCCACCCACTACGATTTTCACTAGAGTCAGTTCATGAGATACCGATCGCAATCACTGAGCCAATCGATTTGAAGTTATCGTTTCCGCAGACCTCGGGTCTGCCCCAATTCACCATGCGATCCAGTATCGCTTGCGCTCGTTGCCGGCGCAGCAAGATCAAGTGCGTCAATGCCGGCATCGATACTACCTGCCGCGCTTGCGAATCTTCTGGTCGAGATTGTGTCTATCCAGCTCCAGCTATCGGCGTGAGCGGCGCGAAACGCGATTTGGCTTCTCTGGCGGATGGGGAGGATCGAAATGGAGACTGGGATGGTCCAAAGCGTCAACGCTCGCGCAAACTGACAGGTCTATCAGGGCCTTCGGCCAACTCTAAAGCTGGTCTAGATGTTCTTGACTCTACTCTTTTAACAACGAAAGTCTGGGAAGCCGTCTTCGATCTCTTCCAAACTCACTTTGCGACTCTTCTTCCCTTCTTACACCCGGCCACCTTCCTCGGTCAAATCCGGCAACTCTCTACACCTGTCCCGCCGCCTGCTCCTTTTGATGGAATTGATGGAACGCGCAATACGTCCGGCCCCAAGTCGGATCAGTCTTCATCGTTAATTCCATTAGGTGTTCTGGCTCTGACAGCTCGCTTCCACCCACCACTTGTCGCCTACCATTCACCGGCCTCCCCCGGCCACGCCTCGAATCCTGCTGCCGCATCCGAATTCTATGCGACGGCTCTCCGTAGCCGGCTGGCCGGTCTTGAGGGAGCAAGTCTTACCATGCCCGATCTTGCACGGGTCCAAGCGCTGCTAATGTTAGCCCTGCATGAGTGGGGCATGTGTCGCGGCAAGAGCGCATGGGTTTACGTTGGTATGGCTATTCGTTTGGCCCAGGCCATGGGTCTTCCATTCGAATTAGAGAATGAGTTTCCCCCGCGTGAACTATCCCGATGCTCCCCCGGATTCAAGACCGAGGCCGATCATTTCGGTATTCGTCGTCGTTCTGAGGTCAAAGACCAAACATCCGACGATATTATTGCCCAAGAAACAAAGCGTCGCACTTTTTGGGCTTGCTTTATTCTAGACCGCTGTTTGAGCAGTGGGAAATACCGCCCCCGCATGATTCGGGTAAAAGAACTCGGAATTCAATTGCCGAGTAATAATGCATTTGCCTTCGGGGAGCGGGTAAGGACGGCCCGACTCAACGAGCCGACTGCTCGCCGACCACCAAGCTTCGGTGCTCAGGGAGTTCAGATCCCCAGTATCCGACAGAGTATTGGTGGCTTCACTGACGAGAAGCTTCCTGCTACTAACGGTACTCCGGACCCTAAGGCATGGTCGCCCATCTCATCCCGCCGCAAGGACTCGAGTGAGGATGACGTTGATCGATGGGAAGTTGGCGCTGAAGAGTCAGTCCTCAGTCGTGTCATTCGAATTATTCGCATTTGGGGCAGCATTGCCAAATGGTCTTGTGCTGGTGGTCGACGCAACGAGCAGTACCCTCCTTGGCATCCCGAGTCGCGCTTTTCGACTCTCCGAATGCAATTGAATGAATTCCAGGACAGCCTTTCCCGCAACTTGCAATACTCTTTGCGGAATACCGATACTCACATCATGTACAAAACTACACTGGCTCCCTACACTGTCATGCATGTTGTCTACTTCCTGTCGGTCATTGTGCTTCACCGCGCATACATTCCTTTCCTGCCTATTCGCTGCAATGAGCCTGCCGGACCACTTGATGAGCCCCTCTTACCCTCTGACAAGGTCAATGGTCCTCCCGAAGGGTTCTGGCGTGACAGCTCTCTCGAGCTGTTTAAGGCTGCGCGTCAGATGATCGACCTCGTGGTGACCTGTCAAGGACGTGGCGCTCTGGTGGAGAATCCTCTGGTTGGATTCGCTATCTACAACGCTACTTTCATCGGTATCTATGGGACGCATTTCCCACACATGGATACCGAGGGTCTCCTGGGGCCCAAGGCTCCCCCCGCAAGCCATGACAGCCCTCAACCCGGTGCTGCACAGGTGCGCAAGGCTCTAGATATCCTCCGGGAGACTCGTCCTCGCTTGCGAATGGCCATGGGATGGTTCCGTACGCTGAACCGCCTTCACAGCTACTTCTCCAAGGTCAAGCGTGACTTCCGCCGCTACTCACGCAACCGATTGGACAGTATGTCAGATGCCTCTGATCATGCAATGGCCAACGGGGTGCGGCCGGTCCGCGAAGGTGGTATTGGAGGCGGCCTGGAAGAGTTCAAGCTTCTTGAGAAACTCTTCTTGGACTTTGGATCTATTGAAGACCAGCTCGGCGAATCCGCAATCGACGACGATGGTACCGCTATCATTGTCGCTGGTGAATCGATGCCAGATCGCGCTACCAACCTCAGTGATGCCGGAAGCAACGCGGTCAAGAGTGAACTAGGTGATGCAAGTGATCAGCCCATGGAGGGAGCCGGTGGTCGTCGTGAATCATGGGTTCCTGTCAACAGTCCTGGTCTACCTCTCCCAGGACACGATGGAGACCGTCGACCTAGTCTACCTCTCCCCAACAGCCGGCCCATGCCATCACAATCACCCTATTCCCTCCCGTCCCTCCAACAACACCATCCCGATGGACCCATGTACACCTCTTCTCCGCCTAGCCTCCCATCAATCGCAGCAACTACTCAGTCCCCCTCGCAATACCTCACCGCAACAGCCAGTAACCGCCTCCAACCCATCAACTCCTGGCTTCCATCTCGTCCATCCGCACCACCTCCACCATACTCCCAGTCTCTCCCTCCAATTAACGCCTCCCCACACAACCTCGCTGTTCTTCCTCCCCCAGCGCCAATCACCCAGCTCGCGCCCTCTCCACCTCTCACTTCAACCGATGGACCCGATTCAAGCCTTCTATCCACCAGTCTAGGCGGAGACGACGTCCTCGCCTTCCTAGAAGGCAGCGAATGGGAACAGATCCCCCTTAATGGTCCATCCGAAGTCGGTATTCCGGTCGGTTGGTTGAGTACAGTGTGGACTCAATTCGCTCGATAAACGATTCGCAAATGCGATCTTTTGTCTGTACTTTTATACTCTTCTTATCACCCTCCACCCTCCACCTTTCCCTCCATCTCTCTTTTTCTTTTTACGACTTTCCGTCCTTACGTCTCACGTATGTACGACTATTTCTACGATTCATTTCGAAACTAGCGATTTGCGGGGTTGGCGGTATCATTTCGATTTGAGGCTGGGCTTGATATCTCGACCTCAAAAATAATCCTCACCGGCATGAACATCATATGGTCAGCCAGTGGGATTTCTTTTCAATGACCCGAGAAAATCCCGTCGGGAACTATCCTCTTCTATTCTACCCAAACCTTCACCTTTCCCTGCCTCTTATCATACCTACCCGACAATAGGAGAACACCTATTCGTCTACTTCTGCTTTTGTTATCTCTTTCTCTTATTTTTTTTGCTCTTCTTCTGTGAACCTGGTCAAAGACCCAGCGTATATCCAATTATCCGCGTTTTATTTCCATTTCCACTTGCTTCCCAAATTTCGGCCTTTGTTTTGGTACTGGTATGCGATATTGCTATTCGAGCGTGCGCCCTTGGACTTCTGTTTGTTTCTGTGACTTGCTTTTTTTTATTCGGCTTCGGCTTTCTTTTGTCGGTTGGGATATCCCGGTTACTAGCCGTGGAATATGATAACGAGCTATGGCGTTATGCTGGAATTTATTTGCCAGATGGCTCTTTTTTCTCCCTCTTTCCAAAATTTTAATGAAGATTATTTGTAGATTCTTTGTAGGATGGGATGGGATGGGATGGGATGGGTTGGGACTGGGTTGTAGACATGAATCGCGTTCTTCATCGATGTAAGTCTCATGGATGAGACTTCCTATGGAACAGTGCCAGGTATGATCCCTACTATTGGTGCTCATAACCTCTAATTAACATGATTAAGTAGATCCGGCCCCATTTTAGCGCATTTAGAACGCCCAGGTCTAAATTGATGACAATCCACTTGTCTGACTCACTATGTTTAATTTAGAAAATTCCACCCCTAACATCTCATGAACACGACTTCCAAGTCATGTAAAAGGTTTAACGATTTGTTTAATGGTACTGGAATTCTAATAGAATTCTATAGTTATTCTCCTACGAACGTACCAATCAAGACTATGTAGATAGTATCTGAATGCAAAAGAATTACACTCCTTAAAACTGCTCGTATCTTGGATAGCAGCTGGTAAGTAGAATTCTCAGATTAAATGATTCTTGAAGGATCTATCCACTTTCGGCAAAATTTGCTTCGGTCTGACAAGCGTAGTTCAAATTGACCATTCATGAGCTTCAAAAAGCGACAATCGCTTAGAAGATTGTGGATCTAGATTTAGTCTCTGTGTTAATCTGTTCAAGGCATAATGTATTCATATTTAGTTCCATTGGCTAGTTGGCACTACTAAGTATACTGTAGACTGCTTGGGAGACTCACCCATGACTCACCGTCTCACATTCAGACCAAGTACGCTTTGGACTAGTAGTGCCGTGAAAACATTCTCGAATAGCTTGACTCATTTAAATACTTCGGGCTAACCTCCACCTCCACCTTGTGAGGTTAATTGTTTCTGTCCCAATTAACCATTTCAATCCTCTACCCAGGAACAACTGGAAAATGGAAGCAATTAAGCAAGTATTCACTACCTGCAAGACCGAAGGCCGTGCAGCCCTAGTGACTTACGTGACAGCCGGATATCCAACAGTTGAAGAAACTCCAGAGATCATGTTAGCGATGCAATCCGGAGGCTCAGGTAATGCCCCATTATTATTTCGATTCAAACGCATGCTAACATGTATCCGTTAAAGACATCATCGAACTCGGAATCCCCTTCACAGACCCCCTAACTGATGGACCAACAATTCAAAGATCAAACGCACAAGCATTGGTCAATGGAGTTCGCATCCCTACAATGTTACAAATGGTACAGGATGCTCGTAGACTGGGACTGACGGTCCCTGTGTTGCTGATGGGGTATTATAACCCCGTGCGTGCATATGGGGAGGAGAAATTGTTGGACGAGTGTCAAGCTGCTGGAGTCAATGGCTTCATAATTGTGGACTTACCTCCAGAAGAAGCTGTTCGATTCAGAGATCAGTGTAAGGTGAAAGGGTGAGTCATTACCGGTCCATTCGTCGCGATGGTAATTTCGATGCTGATGATGATATCTGTATAGATTATCCTATATTCCCATTGTAGCCCCATCTACTACTGATAGTCGCATGGAGATGCTTTGCAGCATCGCTGATTCTTTCGTCTATGTTGCTTCTAAGATGGGGCTGACTGGAGCATCGAAGACACTGGATACTGGCCTAGAACAGCTTCTTAGCCGAGTACATCATTATACCAAGGTTTCGGTGCCAGCAGCTGTTGGATTTGGTATAAATACTCGCGAGCACTTTGCGAATGTTGCTCGTATCGCGGAAGGAGTGGTGATTGGCAGCAGAATCATTGAATTGTTGCGGGAAGCACCTAAAGGGACTGGGGCTGAGAAGGTCAAGGAGTACTGCCTTCATGTCTCAGGCCGCTCAGCGCCGTGTGCTATCGAAGCTGTTCAAGACCAGTCAACGAGCGCGGCAAAGATTGAAACTAATGGACCTGGTCAAGCGAGAGTAATTGATGATCAAGGGAATACCACATCTTCAGACATTGCAAGATTCGGACAGTTTGGCGGCCAGTACGTCCCCGAGGCCCTAATGGAATGCCTCACGGAGCTAGAGGATGGTTTCAACAAAGCCTCCGCCGATCCAACCTTCTGGGAAGAAATTCGTTCCTACGCTTCATACACCAATCGCCCTTCCTCTCTCCACCTAGCTTCTCGTCTCACCGACTATGCCGGTGGAGCCCGTATTTGGTTAAAGCGTGAAGACTTAAATCACACCGGCAGTCACAAGATCAACAATGCACTCGGACAAGTTCTCCTAGCTCGACGTCTAGGCAAAACATCCATCATTGCCGAAACTGGCGCAGGCCAGCATGGCGTGGCTACCGCAACGCTTTGCGCACTACTGGGTCTCAAATGCACGATTTTCATGGGAGCAGAGGACGTTGAGAGACAGGCATTGAATGTTTTCCGGATAAAACTGCTCGGTGCAGCGGTGATTCCTGTACCTGGTGCCCAACCTGGTGATGGAGGTACACTTCGAGATGCGGTGAATCAGGCATTCAGAACTTGGGTAACTGATCTAAAGACGACGCATTTTGTCATTGGGTCTGCTTTTGGTCCGCATCCATATCCGACCATCGTTCGAACTTTCCAATCTGTTATTGGCGAGGAAACTCGTTCCCAATTTATGCAAGAAATGAATGGCAAGCTTCCTGATGCTGTTGTTGCGTGTGTCGGGGGAGGTTCGAATGCAGCGGGGATGTTCTATCCTTTTTTGAAAGATATTTCGGTACAACTTGTTGGTGTTGAGGCTGGTGGTGACGGTACTTCAAATGGTAGACATGCAGCGACTCTAGCTAGAGGGTCAGTAGGTGTGCTGCATGGGGTGAGGACTTATGTTCTGCAGGATGATGATGGGCAGATCATCTCTACACACTCTGTGTCTGCTGGATTGGATTATCCTGGTGTTGGGCCGGAGCTGGCAAGCTGGAAAGACTCCAACCGAGCGAAATTTATTGCTGCTGATGACAAGGATGCCTTGGATGGGTTTCGCTTGTTGAGCCGGACTGAAGGGATAATTCCTGCTCTGGAGAGTGCGCATGCGGTTGCTGGTGCTGTGAGAGTAGCCAAGGATCTCGGCCCCGGAAAGGATGTGGTGATTTGTTTGAGTGGAAGAGGAGACAAAGACGTGCAGCAAGTTGCTAAGATGATGCCAAACTTGATGCCAGCTGAGTAGCCATGAGCTTCTAACCTGGGATGCTACAAGATCTGATAAGAAGTAACTTTACTCGAAAATTTTAATTACTGGTTTACACTTTTTTTAACCACTATCATAATGTATTTTTGACTTGGCTGCATGGCTCTGTAGATAGACCTCTTGCTTCAAGAAATGAATCAATAACCACCGCATCGATGACTTGCGTATGTTTGAACCCCTCTGATATCCCGCCCTGTCGAGAGCGAATAATGATTATTTGAGTGTTTTATCAAAAATTAAGCACTACTACTAGCAAATAGGCACTGGTAGTGACACATTAGAGGGGAATTAAGCTGCTCCTTTCTACCATCCCATCAATCTCTCATTCTTCCACGAGTTTCTCGCCCTCTTCACTGGATGAAATGCTAGAGAATTGAATACCACGAATAGCATGTCCTTTCCACATCAAAAGCATAACGAAAAAGAACGAAAAGACTGCAAAAAATGCCATCATTCCATAAACCCAGCCAACATCCACAGCTGCCACCCAAGGATTGATATAGAAAGTGATGGTCAGTCCATAAACGATGCGGTAAGCACCAATGACAATTCCTGCTTCAGCAGGATACCGCGTGAAGCACTCCACCACATAATTGACCGTCACAGGCACACTAGCTAGAGAGCCAATAGTGACCAAAAAGACCGCGAGAGCAAGCACCATATAATGAAGATGGTATTGAAGCGCGGCGCCAAAAATTCCCAATCCAATTGGGTTAATCACCAGACTTGGCAGCCATAGGACGTGTAGACGATACTCAGGTTTCCATGCGCCTCCATTCCAGCGTTTTGCCAGGGCAAGTGGAATTCGATCGTTGAGATAGTGCCCAAAGAATTGAACGAATATGATACCAATCCAGTGGCAGAAGGTGAACGCCGCATTTTGCTTAAGTGAAAAGCCATAGCCACCTTCAGAAGCTGGTTTCTGTAGCCATACTGGAGTAAGGGCATTAACACCAACATAGAATCCAAAAGAAATCAGAGTGAAGATGCCCATGATTATCGTAACTGGACATATCCCAATGAGAAATGGTGTAATGCCGATTTTGGCCTGTATTTGGTTAGATCAGGATGATTTTGCATTTTTATGAGTGAATAGACGTACCGTCTCCTTCCAAGTCGTCGGTAGCACGACGCTTTGTCCAAAGAAAAAAGTCGCAAACCTATTAGCAACAACCCCGCTAGGCATTCCAGGATTCCTCTCGAAATTCTCTCTATAAAAGCCTGATTCTTCAAGGAAACAAAAGCAGCAAATCAGAGTGAAGCCTAGAAGGCCGACCGTCCACCAAAACTCAACGGGAAAAAATGCATTCGCAGAGACAAATCCGGAGAAAGTTGGACCAGCAATAGTTCCAAAGAGAAAGGCCATATGCAATGCTGTGAATGCACGGCCACGCTGGTGCAAGAAGAACAGGTCGGTCACGATGCGTGGGCCCAGGACTGTAGGGACTGCGCCGAAGAAACCTGCAAACAATCGCGAAATGATGTAGGCGATATAATCGTTCGGATGTGTCATTACAGCACCCCAGACCTGGCATACAAGCGTGAAGAGAATACACCAGAAGATCACGGAGCTGCGGCCCAGGACGTGGGCGATTGGAGCAAAGAAGAATGGACCGGCTGCCATGCCAGCCAACGCAGCTGAGTTCTATACCAAGTTAGTTATTTGCATGCCCTTTTCGAGGCATGAAAGTAGTACAGAGATAGGTTAGAGACGGACAACATACCGCATAGGACTCCTGTATCTTCGACTTATGGTATAATTTCTCTTGATCGGCAAGGTTCAGCTGCCCGGAGAGAGGCGCGATGGCCCCGGAGAAAGACGCGAGACATAACACAGAAAGAATGAGATATTTCCTTCTAATTGACCAGTTCTGGTGGGGTTTGGATCAGTACATCTCCAGCAATTTCCAAATCGATGGCTCGATATTCGAAGAGCATGTCGGGTGCGCGTATCGGGAGGTAGTCATGACATACCAAAGGATCTCTAGGGTGGGTACTGGGCTGGGGGATCAAAACGAACTGTGCATCGTGCGCAGCTGTGACGGGCTTTGAGACAGACGACTCAACATCTTTAGACTCCTTTGCATCCATGACCCTTAGCAGTCTACTTGAACGAAGGCAAAAGAAAGAGACTGCATGGGAGTTTCCAGCTGTGCGCGAACTGGAGAAGCTAGGGAGCTAGGGGGATGAATGCCCGATTTTCCGGGCGATCTTTCATTTTCCTTTTTTTTATGCCAAAGTCTCGGGAGCTCTAAGTGACCTGGCGACCCACGCTTTAATCTCAGCTGAAGTAGCTAGCGACCGTTCCCGAGATCATTTGGAGGGACGTGTCAGCATTGGCCCCAGCTGTGGTCATATATGCGGCTATACATCGTCGATGAACAGTACGTACAATCTACGAGACTTGGCTGGATCCTCAAGCCAAGGTTGGCTGAGAAGCTTGGCTGTGCGCGAGGCAATTTTAGGCCATAGATACGAGTACGCTGGAGTTGACCATGCCTGAAGTCACATCTAGGTAGGGTATAGGATAGACATGCTTTTATATTATCGTGACAAGCTCATGCTACGTCTTATGCAAGACCTGTCGATTAATGGCATTACATGCAGGGGCCATTTGAAAGGAATAAAAACTGCTGGAGAGAACCGATCGCGGTCATAATAGCTCCGAGTCTGTCAGTGTTGAATCCACCACGGGAGAATATCCAGTCCAGACCCATGGCTTCAGTCTGATGCAAAGTGCAGTTCTAGCCCCATGTCCTATTCAAGTGTTATTGAGCGCGCGGCCTCAGGCGTTGAAAATTGATACCATCAGCTTCAGTTGTATATGGTCTTATCGGATTCGTTTTGAAGGAATGGAAAGAAATTTTCTTGTGGGATTTTGGTTGTTTTAGATTCCCGAGGAAATTTTCAAAGGCAGTGCCAGTGCCGATCACGGAGTATCCCGCCGAAAGCTGCTGTTATTCGCTTCTGTGCACAATCAAAAGGGCCAGTATGGCTTGATAGGGATATTTTAAGGGCTCACCATCGATCAACCATCATTGCTAGCATAAAGCGAAGTTTGTTTCGATCAAATCATACTAATGGGATCTGAAGTTGAATTTTATTAGTACAATCGCCGCATATTCAACAACTCAAGTATATGCCGGCGAGGATCAAGAGCTGTTGAACATAAAGACATTCAATTGAAACATTGCACTAAGAATATTAACTATGGACCAATGCCAACAATTGAAGTTCTTAACTTCTTGATCGAGAAATACCTATTTCTCCAAAAAAATATTGTCAAGATTATAATTCAGGTGAAATAAAACTATATTTGTGGTGAATTGACTTTCAAACTACAATTATGTACCACGGCCGAGTGAGAGCATAGTATAACTTGTATTCATTACTCCGTATTTGGTCTAGAACAGCTCTGCATCGCCTGCGAATAAACCAAGTGACGTTGACTCATAGATTACATGCACCTTAATTATTTAGTCCTCAGAGATAGACCCTCTTCAGCCCAACCGTGACGGCAAGCTCGTGCTCGGCCCGAAGTGGAGATTTTCTAGTGCGTTTCGGCGAGGAATCAGGATGCCGAAGCCGCTCCGTTACAAAACTGCAGTCAAGAACTTCTCAATCCTTTATAAAACTTCAAATTTCATGCTATCAACGGATTCATTGATTCAGATCGTATTATGATTTCTACAGTTACATGATTTTGATATCTTTCTGTTCATTATCTTCTTGCATATTATCTTAAAGAAAATGAATCACGCCAGCGATGATGCACATTTGGAGTCTCAAAAACTATCCCCACAACTGACTTCCCCTCACGACTCAGACACCGATGAAGAATATAAGCCAACATCACCAGTGTTGCCCGGTGATGCTCTTCCATTTTGGAGAAAATGTCTCGTCTTGTTTGTTGTCAGCTGGATGACCCTAGCCGTCACCTTTTCCAGTACTTCACTGCTTCCCGCGACACCTGAAATTGCAACTGAGTTTGATACATCGACGGAAATATTGAATGTCATTAATGCCGGAGTTCTTATTGCTATGGGCTTCTCTTCATTCATCTGGGGCCCTATAACCAACGTCTTTGGACGAAAGACTGCGTATACTGCGGCAGTCATCGTTCTTTGCGGATGTTCTTTGGGGACGGCTCTTTCCATTAACTTGCATATGTTCATCGCTATGCGTCTCCTGAGTGGTTTCACTGGAACCTTCTTTATGGTCGCTGGGCAGACTATTATTGCTGATATCTTTCAGCCTGTTAGTACCAGACAGCCACCGTCAAAGCAAATGCATTACTGATATTTCACCAGGTCGTCCGTGGGACTGCAGTCGGGTTTATGATGGTTGGATCGGTCAGCGGGCCTGCAATTGGTACATCGAAAAGCTAGAAATAAGGAGTTACTTCTGTACATCAACTGACAAATTTTAGGTCCTTGCATTGGTGGCATCATCGTCACTTTCTCCCAATGGCGTATCATTTACTGGCTACAATTCGGCATGACTTTACTCGGGCTCATTCTTGCAATTCTCTTTGTTCCATCACTCGATAAGAATAAGTCTTCCGGGTTCAAGTCACAAAGCATGTCTCATATCTTAAGCATGTTCAACCCGCTTCGCATTTTCCGTCCATTTATCTACCCAAACGTATTTCTTTGCGTAAGTTGAGACTTGAATTACTATATCTTTTTTCTCCTCCTTCTATGAATTTACACAGCTGACTTCAAGCTCTATAGCACCTCACCTGCGGGCTCCTCGCCACATTTCAATATGCAATTCTTACATCAGCTCGCTCGATTTTCAATCCAAGATTCAACCTAACTACCCCCTTGGTCAGCGGACTTTTCTATCTTTCCCCGGGAATGGGCTTTCTAATAGGAAGTGTGGTGGGTGGAAAATTGTCTGATCGTGCGGTGAAGAAGTGGATTCTTAAACGGAACGGGGTCCGACTTCCTCAGGATCGATTGAACAGTGGCTTGATCACTTTGTTCCTTGTACTACCTGCGTCGACACTTATATATTCATGGACCTTGCAGGAAGGAGTCGGGGGAATGCCGGTGCCTGTTATTAGTGCATTTACGGCTGGTGTCGGGTTGCTAGGAACTTTTAATGGTCTCAACACCTATTCAGCCGGTATGTGTCTGCATTAAGACCATAGTATACAGTATGGGAAGTACTAACCATATATTATAGAGGTCATGCCACATATTCGATCGGAAGTTATTAGCGGTAAATACGTTGTTCAGTACATTTTTGCTGCGGCGGCAACCGCAGCAGTCGAACCGCTTATCAGCTCAATAGGAGTCGGTTGGACATTTACAATTTGTGAGATTTCCCTTTGCTTCCTCCAGATTATTGCATACATTTCAGAATCTAACTAGATTCCAGGTGTCTTTTTTGCCCTCATTGGCGGGCTCTTCGTTTGGACAATCACGAAATGGGGGATCAATATGCAACGATGGGTTGAGGAAAATCTGGGCGAGGAAGCCAAACCAACTTGATTCCCTATTGCTCTTGGGGTATATCGCATTCATCAAAAGTACTTCTGGCATTACTAGTATACACAGCATCTTAGATTAGACATAGCTTAGATAGATTGACACGACTGATGAAATAGATTAATATTGCATGAACGAATTTGAATTTATTTGAGGAAGATCTTCCAGCGTTTTATGAACTTCGAGTACTAGACCACTGTAGGATAGAGAATCAGCTACCATCAATGAACGTCGAGTAGTATGTCTATTAACTACCAGCACCTTTGGTAGGCTGTGGCCCAAAAGTGTAATTCTGAGGTTGATTTTATGACTCATTAATCACGTACTCAGAATCATCCCTGTTTTCTTGCTATCTTACTAGTATAAAATGCACTCAATAAAATACAACTTGCTACTTGGACTTGTGTTTTTCTTAGTTGTCGTGTGACCCATCTATACAATCCTCCGAATGGGCTCCACTTTGATATTGTGACTGTTGTGATTGGTGAAATTCCCGATACAACTTCGGCGGGGATTACCGAGAGCCTCGGTGCATCTGACAACATCGCCGACTTCGTGGAACTGACGCCGTACCCCTCGCACCTTCGCACCGACCAATCCCCAGTGTCCTAATGGACCTGAAAGAATGACGCAAAGCATAGGGCTGAAACGGGGCTCGTTCTTCGAAGACGAGGAAGACGGGCGCCCACAACGAAGGAAGTTTGTTGCGTGCGTTGCCACTGTGCTACTCCAGCTTAGATTGCCTGGCAAAACTCTGTCTGACATATCACAGTTGCCAAAGATGTCATTCGCATAAAATCAAATGCTCCGGTGACCTGCCTTGCAGCAAATGTCGCGCTGTCGGGGTAGCAGATGAATGCGTCTACGCACCGCGGGATCGGCAGGTGAAAGTGAGCGAGAAGTATGTATCCGAGGAATGCAAACTGTATAGAAATACGCTGAACAAGCCTTTTTACAATCTTTAGCTACCTGGATCACATACTGGCCGAAAATAGGCGCTTGAAAGAGCAGTCTGTTACTTCGGCGGACGCGGTGGAAGCCAATGACCCTCAACAGGCAGAAAAGTGAGTTTCTATATCTATCAAGGGAATTAATTATACGTTCAATGTGGCAGGATATTCGCCAAAGAACTGTTTACTGAAACCTTTTGGCATAGAGGTTCCTCTCGATCTACTGAGAAAGCGGATAATACAAGCATTCAAAATCCCATTATTGGAGAACGGGCCTGGTTTCACCGTTATGATCCCTCTTCGCCACCAATCTATATCGGCGAAGCAGCTTGCTCAGCTTTTGCTACTCGATTTCGACGTTTTCTCACAGGGAGCAATGCAACAGCACACATTGCCCGAACACAATGGGAGCGTGAAGAAACTATTGCCGCCGCCGCTAGCGAAACAAATGTTCAATGGCCTAGTCTGCATCATGCACGGCTACTAGTACGGATTGCGATTCATCAGGTCGGGCACTTGTACCACTTAATGATGCGCAAGTCTACCCTTGACAGACTAGAAGAGATTTACCTCACAGGCGACTTCGATAACACTGAGAACAAGTGTAAATTCTTCGCTCTTTTTGCTTTCGGGCAAGCCTATTCAATTCGATCTGAACCCAGTCTCGGGTTGCGGGTTCCTGGAACTGCATATTTTGCGAAGGCCATGAGTTTGGTGCAGATTCTCCCCGAGAGAACGAGCATCACACATCTAGAGACTCTTTTGACTCTTGTAAGTGTGGTCATAAAGCACTTTTGTCTATCTCGTGCACAATCTAATGGCAAATCTAGTCCCTCTTCTCATACTATCTGAATCGACGGCATTCAGCCTATGTTTTGATCGGAAATGCAATGCGTATGGGCCTCACCATAGGGCTCAATCACAACATCCCTGAATCCCAACTCATCGACCCTGTAGAACGTCAGCACCGTATCGAAATATGGTGGACAATCTACATATTTGATCGAATGTGGGGATCCAAGATGGGACTTCCGATGCAGATTCTCGACGAGGATATCCACGTCGATATGCCGAGCCCTATTTCTCCTCGCTGGCGCCACGAAGAAGAGCTCTCAGATACAGACTATATGACTGCAAACATCAAACTGGCTCAAATAGTCGGTGAGACAATCTCAAAATTATACAGTCGTCGAAAATACCAAGAAACCTTTCTTCAGCGGGTGCAAAAAATCCTCAAAGCACTTAAGAACTGGGTCGACACCCTACCCGAAGGTCTGCGGTTAAACATGGAAGATCTCGAGTCGAGTAAAAAACCAGTTGTTTCATTACATATGGCATTCAATCAATGTGTCATTCTAACGACTCGTCCAACCTTGCTTCACCTCCTTATCACACTTCGAAAAAAGAACCCTTCGGAAACAGACACAGCGTCAACAAATAACCAAAACGAAGAACCATCCGTCTCCCAACCAGTGCTTACCCTCAGCGAAGCATGTATCCACGCAGCAAGACACTCCCACTCAATGATTCTCACTCGCTGGATAAACGGCACAATGCCAACATTTGGCTATTTTCACGCTCACTACCTTTTCTCATCCGCTCTTATCCTCGCTATGTCCAGCTTCGTCCCAATCGGCAACCCAAACGACATGAGCTGTTTTGATTCCGCACTCGATCTGCTACGCTCAATGTCAGAAAACGGAAACCTCGCCGCTGCAGAATTCTACCATAACCTCGAGCAGGTCAAAATCTGCCTTGATGCATATCGTGGTACGCCAACAAGGCTACGTCGAAACGATATCGCAAATGATACACCCGGCACTGGCACAGCCACTGGTATAAACAGTGGCACCAGCACAGAGAAAGCAACCACCGAGCCGAAACTCACTAATGTTGGTCCATCGCTGGCTGGCAGCAGTCACAACGTCACAAATCTACCCGGGACATTCCCGGGCCCTTCCGCCATGCCTTCGATGATAAATTCACTTTCGCAGCCACACGCAGATATGTTAACACCACGCTCAATTAATGCATCGACAGCACCAGGACGGGGACCGGGTACATCGACAGAAAACGAGCATTTACTCTCTGGATCCCTACTAGCACCACCGCCTCCGCCAGCAGCACACAACACAGAACCATATACGTTCCCTCCCCGGGAAACTATTAGCGGATACACGACGCAAATGGCATTCTTGGAGCCGACGATGCAGGATTTTCTGGCGCAGTCGGATATCGATCTGGGGCTTATGCATCCAGTTGATACTTTTCTTACTGAAGCGGAGAATTTATATACCAGTCATGAGTTCTAGGTGGAGCTTTGCTATTAGTATCGATGGGGGCTACTGCGCAATATCTTTGTCAACCTTCGGATGTTTACGAGATTGATAAGGGCTCGGGGTATTTCAACGAGTAGTCTCGGGAGACTACTCGTCTTAACATCAAGAACGAATTTAGATATATCAGATTATCTCAATACTCGTTAGTTACACCTGCATAAAGTAAGTATTTGAATCTCCAGGTATGGGCTGCTCTACTCCCGAGTATTTCCGAGGAGAAATAATTATTTGCACGATAGATCGGTGAGAAGAGTCGTCGAGTCTGGTACAAAAAAGCAGACCGTCTGGAAGATTACTTTAGTTCACACTGGACCTGATAAGAAGAAATTTCAGTATGTCGCAATGATTTCGGTCAATAGTCACTAGGGTCAACGATCTGAGAGAGGCCATGAAAGGAAGGGGAAACAAAGTAAGGAAGAAAGGAGGCATATAGAAGAAAGACGGATTGATCTTGACGTAAATGGGTTAGTCCCGACGCTAACAACGCCCAAAACGGGAATTGAGTAAGGAGTTATATGCAAAACGATGAGACAAAATTCAGTAGACATCATCAGAAATGGAGAGAAGATAGAGATCCATGATCTCAATCACAACTTGGAGCCATTGATTGAAACTCAAGGTGTGATATCTAGCCGAAGTTGCCGGAAATTTAAGGCAAGAGAAGAGCGTAGGTGATAGAACCAGACCCCCATCAAAAATTCCCACTAGTGAGAAACAGACAGGTAGGAAAGGATTTCAGAACCTAGACTTCAGTGTTAATGTTGAAGGGGAACTTCAGCCCATGCCGAGAAAGGATGTCCATACAGACAAGCCTGGCTCGCTCTGCAGAAGGATCTCTATCTGACATTGCATTAAGCCAGCAGACAGCCTTCTGAACCTTCTGAACAAGCCCAACAGCTTCAGGGGTCCCTGGCTGAGTTCTGGAAAAGAGCTCAACCAAAAGAACCGTTGTAGATTGCATGACATAATGAAGAACACACCACCAGGGCAGAACCTCATATAGCCATTTAATATCGGGTTTATCAGGCAAAATCTCGAGCATCTGCTGCGAGACTTCGACGCATGTTGTTGCCATGATGTCGCAAACCGTGTTGGCGGAGGGTGTACGGGGTACTTGATGGGCGAGACGGCGGAGACACGGCTGCGTGATGACTAGCTTAGTTGTGTAGAAGCGAAAGGCTAGACTGGCGCGTTGACGGGCGAATGGACGATCACTGTTGAGATCAGTGAACTGGAACTCTGCTGGGAGACAACAGAGCCATTGATCCGCGGTATTATTGAAAGTAGAAATTGCCACTTCCATTTCACGCCATGACCGCCGCGTCCCAGCCCCAGGTGCATACAATGTCTCGACTGCTTCCCGCATCAGAAAAGCCAAGTCAACCACGAAAAGGAGATATAGTGAAATGTTGGGTGACGGGGTATCGATGATTGGTTGGGAGATTTGTTCGGCTCCAGCGCTCGAGGATGTCGAAGAATTCACGTTAGAACCAGGGGAAATGGTGTTGACAGAACAGAGTAAAGATGCTAGTAGTTGGCTTCGAGCTTTATGATCAGTGATAACTTGGGTGACGCCCTCATTCCAGAAATCCTCTTCTCTATACGGTACAGGAAGTGGCGTAGTGCAAAAGACTTCACTGGTGCTTGGGGGTCGCCCTGTCACCACGTAAAGCACAGTGTCGAGTACGCACAATGCCCACCATACGCGATACCGAGTTTCTTTGGATAGGTGAGCCACGGTTTCAGTCTCATTTCGAAGATTGAGTCCCATCGCTACCGCTGAACGAATCGCTATACCGATAATTCGCCAGGATCTAAGTGGGAGAAAGAACTGGTTAGGCGAACGCTACACGCAGAAAGGACAAATTTTATCAGAATATCCGCTTGAAGAAAAACACACCTATTGACCTGGCCCGTAGATAAAAGATAAAATGCAGCGAGACCCTCGACCTGCACCTGCTGGAGGTTTGGGTGGTCTAACAGCACGACACTACCTATGCTTAGTCGCCATGCCCGGGCAAAGTAGGCCAGGTGATCAAAATAATTTCCCTGGTGCTGGTTCAGAACCAAATGAGAGTGTTTTGACGCAATAGCAAACACGAGATTCAACACCGCCATCCACCGTTTACCAGGTCGCACGTTCGGATTCGAGTAAAAAGATCGGTATTGACTGAGGAAAATCTCCTTGCCGATAATGGGAAAATCTGGATGAGCCACTTGGAAGTAGCTCTCAACAAGTTGATCGGCGATTTGCTGGGGTGGTCGAACTGATACGTCGATATCACTGGGGATGATTATTTCCGAGTCGTCTTGGAAATAATTGAGAGTTGAGATGGATGGTCGATCGAGTATCTCTCCAACGGGGGTAAGGGTATCCTGATCTAAATCGCGCTTAAGTCTGTACAACCATGCCACCTCAGAGTGTTCCCCAACAAATCCCATGGCTTGAGATGCCTCATCGCGATTGAAATCTTCCTCGGTGTGATCTATGGTGGCTGTCTGATCTTCTTCTCTCCCAGAGTCCGAACGAGTAGCCAAGGTAATCGGAGACTGCTGGCCACATTAGATTGAGATAGGCGACAGGCATAGGTGAGAAGACAAAGAAACAAAGGAACCACGAGCGCAATAGACGAAAAATAAGAGAGAAGAATGAACAATTAAAACAAAGGCAGCCAAGAATTCATAAAGGGGATAGATGCGAGGGGCTGACAGATTTAGATTCTTACCCTGACTAATAGACCACCAAGCGCCTGATCAACATGCTGGGCCGACGAGGAGTCCAGACGTGGGTAGAGATCTCGTAGTAAACTTTCATATGATTGAACTTGTGCAGATAGATCCTTCAGCTCTCTACTCTTTGGGTTAGATTAATAACAATACATCATTCTATCAAGCGTCAGACGCACTTGAGTAACTTTTCCCGTTTCCTATCCCCATAGGAACATCGGACACCGCTATCCTGGCAGCGTTGGCAGGTCGGCCGATGCCCACTGCACTTGGCCTTTTGATCACGACAATTCTCGCAGGCTTTGCTGACACGGCCGCTAGTGGTGGTGCTGTAGCTACTGGGATAGACTGAACGGGGAATCGGGACCTTTGCATTCATGGACCGCTGGCCTGGGTTAGAACCCAGTCGGTCATTGCTAGGGGTTGGTTCCATAGGAACCCGAAACCCAGACAACCGGGCCTGGTCCTGTCCCGAGCCAAGTTGAGCATAAGCGGTCGAAGGTTGTTCTTTCACCAGATTGCTTGGACCTTGTTCGGGATAGGACGGGCGACGGGGGAAATTGTCGCTCATGGCACAGAGAGATGTGGATTAATGCTGATGTCTCTGTGGGAGGAGATACACAGAGCGCACTTTTCGAGCCTAGCGGATCCCGCAGAAGGAAAAGAGGAAGATCGAGAGAAAAAGGCCCTAAAGAAAGGCCAGAACTGTACACCAAGCCTTTCCCCTCACCATTTTTTAAAGAAATTCATTTTTGTGTTCATTTTGTTGTCCTTTTTTTTTCCTCAGTTTTTTTTTCCCCCGTCTCCATTCCATTCCGTGAATCTGCCTAGGGGAGTTTGTGACGAATTAAACGGATTATCTTGACACAACGGGTTAGCAAAACGGGGTGTGGAGATGGGCTCGCGAAATGCTGAGCTGTGGTATGTCGGATGTGAGAGCCGCGATGTTTTGCCACTTGAGCCCGATCGATCCCCAAGCTTTTAGGAGCGCCACAGTATTTTTCACCGACGATATCTTGCACAAGAAAGATGCAGGGATCACATTTTATGTACCAAGCGGGCTAGTTGTTTGAATAAACCCACTGTTCTTCAAGCCTTATTTTCTGTTCGGGTCGGCGTATGGAGCTGCGACCAATATAATGAGGTAAAAAAAAGGAATTTTGGTAGACTGGTGAATAATACCATAACAGTTTTGAGATGTCGAAACACTGAATAGATAAAGCGCTTTTTGACAATTCTTTTGCTCGTATATAGTTGGATATAGCGTGTGATCCTTTGGTATGGAGCTGAACACAGCCTGGCATATAACCTGTTCATAGCTCACCGATAGCTTCTTCGATCAGCATATGGCGTCTAGATATTGTGAATCGATACAAACATCCGGAATCGTGGGACCTCTGTAGTCAAGGGTGCCACGGGTGTTGGGTCATTTTGGGCTAGAGTCTGCGATTGGTTTTGCTCAAGTATTGCCCTAGCTTCACTCCAACTACCCCGGTGGTGACTTTCTTTTGGTCTGGTTGACAGAAAGAAAACCCATATTGTAGCCGTTTCGAGGTATGTGCTGACCTAGAAGCGCAGCCCTAATTGGGGTCCGACCTTTCCATTCCAGCCCTGAGGCTCGTTCATGTACCGTGCCGACAGCATATCCCCCTTGAGATAATTTTGCCCTCCGCCAAATCCTCGAAAGCGCTGGAACTTAGTGATCACTTATTGTTATTATATGATGATTCTTTGGGTCGATGAAGAGCCATTTCTATCATGAAAGTCTCTGAAAATTTGTTTTCTTTTGGACTGTTGCTTCTCTGAAGGTTGGCAGTACTGACCATAGCCTGAACGGAATCCGATCGACCACGGGAGTCTGACATCTCAACCAACGAAGGACAAAGAGATGGGCCAGCAGAGTCAATACCCTGTTTAACGAAAAGAAGATACTGGTCTCTAGACCTGAGAGATTCTGGGCAGACACAAGAGATGGTTTAAGGCTTTCGTTGACCTGCGAGTCTACTCGGGTGGCCACTGGTTGAACAAAGTTTGACATGCTGTAAACGAGTGGTTGTCTGGATGGCCGTGGGCTCAACACAGCACTGACAATAGCAACAAGCATGTTCTCACAATTGTACAATATCCGGAGCATCCATGTTAGGGTGGTTTACTGATGAGATCGATTGGCCATGGGACCCCGAGGGGTCAGGGGATGAAGTGCCGTCAACCGAGGCCAGCAACCAAGATCAAAAGGTTTAGTTAGATCACTTCTTCGATCAAGCCATCAAACGACGTGCTGAAACTGATGATGATGATGATGATGATGATGATGATTCTAGCCACAGAAGACTTTCTCTGAGACGCGAAATCCTACCACACCGCGATGTTACGGGACGACACGGGCGAAGCCAGCATAGCGCGAATCGACCTAGACCGCGTCACCAATCGACTTAGCGCACTCATTGAAAACAGTCACATAATCACTCCTCTTCTCATGATCGAAGCCTTGACCTCTTAATATCTGTGGGGTACCATTCAGAGATAACCCTATACGTCTCACGGGCAGTGATTTGAACGACGATGGTATCACATCGAACGCAAGCCCGATATGTGCATTGCCCTCCATCGAATCCATCGACGATTAAACACTTCTTATATTCGAAATTTTTCAGATAATCAGCGCACATACATTTTAAATGATCTTCTTCAAGGCGGTCTCGGATTTTTCGGTCTGGGTGGCGATGTTCATCTAGGCCAAAACCAAACCGAGTTGTGCTCGACCACGGGAGACAAAATGCTAATTTGAGTCGTATCACGTTTCGACGAAAAGTTTCATTCTCTTCGGGAAAGGTTGATATTGCTGAGGTCTAGCTGGCACGCAGTCGCCCCATGTCATCTGGTTTCCGTTAGCTGGTCGATGCATGCAACACAAGAAGGATTCACGACGGAACGGATAGTAACAAAGTAAAAGAAATTATATTACCTATTCTTTGGGGATCCATCGGAGCTGCGTCTCGGAGGTATACCTTCACTCTGTCAAAGAATCTCTACAGATTCTTCCTGGTCGCTGTGGGCGACCTTCGCACTAGAACCGACTCAGCCCCAGATAGGCACCCGCGTGGACAATTCGTCAGTGACATTTATCCATGCTGTGAATGAGAAAAGACTGATCTGCTGAACGAGGAAGGGTTAAACTCGAGACTCAGTTTCTGGGGTTTTCCAGCCTTCGAGTAGCATACTCTGCGCACTAATGATTCGAAGACTGTACTGCGATCGGACATAACAGAGGAACATCTCAGTCTGGAGCCAATTCGGACTCTGCGTCTAGAAAAGCAATATGGACAATGGTCGCGTCGAAGATAATCTCGCCGACTTTCCCTACTTCAGGGGGGTCAAAAATGAAGAAGGGATGTGGTTGCAAGTTCTAATGGCCCGTCCCAGGCGATGTTCAACCGGAGAAAGGATCCGAAATGGCCGAGCCATTCACCTACCAGCAGTACTCATTCTGCAGCGACGGTTTACACCCTGACTCCGCGCGGAGAGCTGCAGATCACGTATTTCTCGCAGGCTAGGCATACCGCGTCCCACCGGACATAAACAACCGCCTTCCAAGGCTCGTGGTTCTCTGAAAGGGTCATTGAAGCGGCTGCTATCCTGCCGATGCTGCCTCCCCAAACACGAAAGACGGGACGGTAGCCATGGACAGGCTTATGAAACCAAAAAAAAAGGTGGAGTTGTACTGATTATCACCTTTACGGGGGTCGAAAAGGACAAGAAGAGAATTGATTGTCATTGCTGGACGTTGAAATAAACTTCAATTTGTCCTGTTTGGCCGTTGAGGCTGGTCGTGCCTTCCCTGTCTCTCTTTTGTTTTCTCTTTTGGGAATTTTACGCGCCTTCCCCCGTTGACGCCCTTTCAAATCGAGCAAGTCACCTGCCTTTTCCTTCTTTCCTCCCGAGTCTATTTCGACTTCATCTATTGATATCATCCTACTCGGGGTTTCTCCCTGGAATATCAGGATGAATTGCCGTTACGTTAGACATGCTGTGCTCTCCCTGTCGTTGAATTTAAGCCGCGAGTTAGCGCCGAAACCTCTTGCCGTGGCTTGTTTGATCTGTGAATTGTCCAGTCACAATCTCGGGTCCACCTTCAGGTCGTTGTGCATGCAAAATCCCGAGTTGCATGAGGCTAAATCTGCCCTGTTTTAGCCAAGCTGCGTGGGTCTTGGATGGACAGGATGCAATAGCCTGAGGTCAAGCGGCATCTCTCCGATCTTTTTCGCCCGGAATATCCTTACCAGGCATTCAGCGAGATGTCTATCCAGTAGAACCTCAAAGCTCCCGACCTTGAAAGGTCACACTGACTCTCAATTACATAGTTCTGTTATATCGCTTCTATAAAGTAATTCTACTAGCCCCTAAGTGAAAACCCGATGCAGCCTGCCATCATATCAATGCTTCCGTTTGTGTACAGTATATAGTTTACGTTTTTTCTCGTCTCGTTCGGCCGAAGTGTATTGTCGCCTGAGGCATGAATAATTATATCACGTGGAAAACTCGACGGTTCCTTGTCACGTGAACATTATCTTATCGGGGGGGGGGGGGGGGGGGTGGGGGCAACAACCCCCCCCGAGGGCGCCGAAATCAACAACATTCCCAACCAGAGCGCGCAGCTTGATATTACTCCAACTGCCCCTAGCAATGCAAAAAAAGAGTTGAATATACAATGTCACTGCGCGGGCCCATGCGCCAGTCGCACTTGCGGCAGGTAAGTGCTGCAAGTCTGGAGACCGTGTCTACCATCCAATCTTCTATGGGGACTCCTCGCCGGCTTCATGGCCCCACGTCAGAAGAGCGTATCGTGCGCTTGTCGACAAGTCTGAGTCGACATCAATGCACGCTTTGGGTACATAGCGACCCATTCTCGACAGAGGAAATTCTCCTCAACCCCTCAGTCTTCGGCGAGGGTGGAGTGCAAGTTGGAGATCTTGTCGAGATTCTACCATTTCGCGCCCCCGGTGATTCAATCCATTCGGGTATCAAGTTGGACACTGACGTGAAAACTGCACGAGAGTCTCATCCGGACTTGAACACGACATCACAATCAGATAGCACATCCAAGTTCAAGACTCCATTGCAGTCACGTTGTGTATTTGTTGTGAAGCCAATTCCGCAGGATATCAAACAACGCAATCCCAGATTAGAGATATCTGTGACATCCAACGTCGCGAATACATTCGGCTTCAAGAACCGTAGCCAGGTTCTTCTGTCAATTGTGGACCGTGAGCAATGTGCCGCTTCCCATGTCGACATTGCTTTCCGCGATCAGTATATGGTACGATCCGATATGTGGAGACTGGTGATGTCCGAACTTTCAGAGAAAACCATCTACAAAGGCCAAAAGATTTCTTTCATGAACAGCATAAAAGCCACTATCAAGAATATCTTCATCCGCGAGAAAAAGGTTCTTTCTGGATACTTTGCCCCAAACACGATTCCAGTTTTTCGAAGCGAGTCTGCCAAGTACGTGCTATTCATTCAAATGTCTAGGGAAATGTGGAACTTTGACTCCGAAGGGTCTGGTGATATCCTATTCAGTCGTGTCATTAATGGGTTTCTCCCCGAACTTTTCAAAAGATGGGTCAACTCAGATGCAAAGCATTTGGTCACCATCGTACTTTTTACTCGTGTAGAGTACGATGCTTCTGCTCACCCTAGTATCTCATCAATTACAACGGGTGGCCCGAAGACCACAACTGGACCAAATCATGTTCCAACTCGGGATTTCTATCGCGTAGTGGTGAACGACATGGCCAGCGGTCATTGGACTACTATTTTGGATGAACTCAAAAGGAATTTCCGGTCATTTTTGAGAGATGTCTCAATATTGAAAACCGAAGATCTCGATGCCGCCGCTGGTGGAGGCGTCAAAAATGCATCTAAACCACACACTGCCATCATTGCGGGACGCCCTAGCACAGCTCTACGTGGTAACATATTAGAAGCCATTCACCTCGCTTCGGCTCACTTGGCATATGACCACATTGATCGAGATATGGTCCACACGGGCACGTCTATCATTGTTATCACACCTGGAAGTGGTGTGTTTGAAGTTTCGCACGAATCTTTAGCCTCTACCACGGAAGCTTTGGCAAACCGCGGGATTGCTATCGACCTTGTCTGTTTAAGCCCAATGCCTCTTCACTCTGTACCCCTATTCAAATATAGAGCACCGGTAGAGGAGCATTCTAACGGAGGCGCAAGTGGTACTCCCAAAGGAAACATGTCGCCAGAGATTCACCATTCAATATCCAGCCTCGTAAGCAGAACCTCCTATCTCTCTCCAAGTTCCTATATGTCGGCTACACGGTTACGAGAGCGAAAACACCCCCAGCTTGGAGAATGGAGCTACGGTATACCGCATTGGCTCGACGTATCCTACTGGAATCCGGAAACTTATCGAGAGGCTCGGCGCATCCTAAAAAACGATCCAAATGCTCCCATTCCATTCACTGTTACTCGACCTTCTAAAGCATTTACTCCGCGTGTTCGGATGTATGAGATCCAGATGATGGGGGTCATGGAAAGCGAACAGTCTAACATCTCTATCCCTTATCTTTCAGAGGGTCGCGATATGACAAGGCCTCGAGGTCACTGGCCTGGGCATAGCCCTTTATCCCGCGCCCCGCCAAGAGCGCGCTTTGCGGATTCCGCATCTCTGAAGGTAGAATATGGGGACAGTCTTCGACCAGCCTCTTATCTCGAAAATGTCGACGACCCGAATGAGATTCGCACTGGAGCCCCAGAGAAATCACGCAAAGCTGTGATAGCGTGGATGGACCAGTACGACGATAACGTATTTCAAGCAACTCCAAAACGACGCCGAAACCAACGGCCTAAGAATAAGCGACTCAGTGAACCGGAAGTTCAAAGTGCTGGGGCACATGAACGAATGTCTGCACGGTCTATCACACGCTTAAGAGAGAAAGATAGTAATATTCTTGAGTCGAACCCAGCAATGCGAGCCGGTCCTCGACGCATTGATACTTCGGCTATGGTTAGCCCCAAAAGTCCTCTTTCCTCCGAAAGTAGTCCATCACCAAAGAAGCCCGCATTGAAGCCTACTGCTGCTCCTAAATCGTCCAGGATATCAAGGACAATCAGCTTCGCACTCCGCGGCCTGAGCACTATGCCATCCAAGGCACAAGCAAGCACGGGAATCCATGCAGAACATGCCAGCGCTTTGCCTATGTCGAACCAAAGACCCGCCGGCGGAACATTTTCCGACACGAAGAGTGTCACTTCTCTTAGTCCTTCAGAATCTACATCAACCCCCACAATTATGGAAGTATCGTCATCGAGACCATCAACTCCTCCAAAGGAACTCCATGGAGATCGTCTGACCCCCTCCAAACCCATATCAATCAAAATCCCTCCGAAGAAGCCTGCAGAGCCTGCAGATAAACAGCCCCACGAGGCTACTCAGGCCCCGTTGTCAACATCAGCGGCAAGAAACCCATTCTACGAGGAGGGACGCCAGGAAGGTCAATCTCGGTACCACGAACGAGCTCCTGAGATTACGATCAACCATAGCTCTCGCGATGGATTCACGAAAGGGTCTCTGGGTAAAGAGCTCGCTCCCTGGGTCAGATCAGTGAATCCATGTAATACCCCGAAAGACGTTTTACGCAATACCAGTTGGTTTGGTCGTTGGCAACATGCGTACCCCCGGCCTCCTCACGTCGCTGTAGTAAAGTGGAAGAGCTTGAAATCACCTGCGGTGCTTCCTTTAACGACGGAAGAGTTTCCAACGGGCAACGAGCTTACTTCAGAATACCTGCAAACACCCTATCGCGTTTTCCCGAACGATGACGCAGATGGAATTGAAGCACCGAAAACTCGAGGCATACTACTACGCGAGATGATCTCGCTGCGTCTTTCTCATGGCTTCCAAATCGTCGTCGGTAAAAACGTGGCAGAGGCAACATCACAGCCTGCCTTGGCGTCTCTTAATGTTTTCGATACTCGAGGCCTAGAGAGGGATGGTGTTACTGTGTTCTTGTCCAAGGGAAGCTCTATTCACCGTCTCATCTGCATCCATGGTGGTGAAATCGAGGTGACTCGCTTCACACATCAAACGTCTCCGACACTCACCATACCCAAGCGGCCTAATCTAACCTTGTATCAGCCAGCCATGAGAACAATCTTAAGGTCGGAATATGAGATTAAAGACATCAAGTTAGATCCTACCGCCGAGGAGTACAATTGGAATTATGCAGACAACTATGTGGCTGGTCACCGTGATTACCTGCATAACCCAGCCCAGCAACTGCACTTTTGGAGAGTCCGTTATGTCTTGATTCCCATGCAGGTTCAGTCCAATTCGCGCCGTCAACTCCAACCCTACTACGAGGATAACGAAGAAGAGGTTCACTTGCTTGGAATCAGCCGACTCACCTCCATGTGGCAAAAGCAGAAATACGTGTCTCCGGAAGAGAAACGCTTTGAATCGTCGACGAAAAAAAGAGACCAGAATCCGCTCAACATCATGTATCAGACTAGGAACCCGTCAGAAGTTGTGGCCGCAGAATTGGATCGTGTGTTGCTCACCGACCCTGGACTTGATAATCCACCTGCGCAACTGCTACCCGAATCTGAACTACTTGAGAGATCCAGCCTGAACCTTTCATCACTGTCGCAAAGGATTCAAGGCGAAAAGGGAGTGCGATTGATGGATCGCAGGTGGCATTGGAGATTGCATTACAATTGTTTCATTGGGGTAGAATTTACGACTTGGCTACTGCAGAATTTCAAGGACATTGATACACGTGATGAGGCTGTTGTGTTCGGCAACGAGTTGATGAAAGAGGGACTCTTCCAGCACGTTGAGAGACGACACAATTTTCGAGATGGTAACTATTTCTACCAGATCTCGGCCGAATATCGTCTGACACGCCCCGAGTCTCGGGGTGGTAGCTGGTTTCCACAACTGCGAGCGGACAAGTCTACACCATCAACACCTGCTATTGGGCATGCCAAAGATTCTCCTTCGAGTTTCCGTACTCGCTCCGACAGCACAGATGATCGAGTACCGCCAGCCCCGACAACGCCATCGAAGGGCAAAAACAAAGTTGCCATCATGCTTTCTAAGTCTATCAAATACGATGTCGATGCTCGTAAGCGATCTAACCGAGCCGAGGTGATTGATCTCCATTATGATCGGTTACACAATCCCGAGAACTGTTTCCATATCGAGCTAAGCTGGATGAACACAACGCCAAAACTGATCGAAGACTCAGTACACAACTGGGCCTCGACTGCCGAGAAATTTGGCCTGAAACTTGTACAGGTTCCCATCGCAGAAGGTTGTGCCATTGACCGAACACAGCCATTCCGCAAGCCATACAAAATCACATTGAAGACACCGCCGCCCAAAGGACCCGTGCACACTGTATTCAACAGTGCATCATTTGCACAGCCAGGTCCTCCAGATCCGCTATACTACCAGAAATGCATCCTCCGCAAGTTCGATTTCGTGCTAGATTTCGAGGCTTGCACTGCATTCCCAGCAGATGTAGAAGTATCGTTTTCCTGGGGCAAACCTGACTACAAATACCCTCAATACATTCACCGAACAGGTAGCCTCATTGCACAGCTTACCGACGAAGGCGAGTTCTTGTGTCTGGCAAACCGTCTCGTCAGCACCCGCGCAGCTGCAAGTCGTGACACGGGTCGATTTGAGAGCACCAACCGTCCAGATATTCGCGGTCGTACAGGAAACCTCGATCCATTGGAACGTAACTCGCCGCGTCTCTCCCCACTTACTCGACCTCTCCACGATATTGGAAGTCCCATGTCCACTCCAACCTCATCATCAATCGACTCAGCAAACCTCTATCGCGCCCCAGAACAAATTCTCAATGCGCTTCAAGAATTCTGTAACGACCCTTGCCAATTGGAGCAATTCTATAAGGAATCGCATGTCCGTCCAGTTTCGACAAAGGTCGAACCCGCCACCGGTCATCATCTAATGGATACTTCCATTCCTTCTCTGGAATTACCTGCCAGCGTTGTCAGTCACCATATCTCCCCTCCACCCGGCTTGCCGTCCCGCGTTACGAACGAGCGTCGTGAATCCTACGATTCATTACAATCGCCCGAATTGGTACGTGCTCGTGCACGCGGTGAAAGTCTAAGCTATGCCCGTAGCCCACGAAGTGGAACGTTACGACCTCTGATTTAGGATACCGGATTCGCAATGACCCTTTGAGCTGCGCTCTGCTTGCTTGTTATTCCATATTTTGCCAAATACCCTGTACGCGATATCTGTCACAATAATGTTCATGTGATGAATGGCTTTGTATTTTGAATAGATAGTAACTTACTGTATACCTAATAGGTATTGGAATATATCGTACTGAATAGTTAAAACTACGCCATTATCAAGATCACATTCATATTTCCACATCCATACTTGAAACATCAATCCCATTACTAGTATCCTATGCCCACTATAGCTCAAGTCCTCAACTCAATTCCAATAAATTCCAATAAATTATTCGCATTATCTCAGTCCGAACGACGCTAATAACGCCACCACGCTGCTATTTAGCCATTTCGCCTAAATTCAGCCGAGATTCGCTTCACGCGACGCTGGTTGGTGGACATGCTTAGATCCCGGTCTATTTCTGCTTCCTGGCCTTTGCCAGAGGTACCTACTAGTAGCATCATGAGAGAAGAAATCCGTACCCCGCTTGTTCCACTGCGTGTCTGCGCAGACAACAGTGCCAGATCCACAATCTGGTGATGTCGGACGAGATTCCGTGTCGAATTGGGAAACGTGAGGGGTTGTAGAGATGGTTGAAATTGGGGTTATGGCCATCTGTCCATTCTTTTCTGTGAGGCTATTCTCATAATTCATGTCTGTCTTGATTTAAATAGCACGATTATCTGTTGATCATTGGCTTTGAGATCTCTTGACCGAGTCGTGATAATGAAGTTCACGGATGGAATGTGGTGCTTGCAGGTAAGAATATTACGTTTTTTTTTCTAGTTCGTTGAATTCGAATACTAAATCATAATAGGAGGGGGTGAGTATCGAATGGATGAGCAATGTTGAGAGACTGCGTGTGCAGCAGGAAACGATCAATCTACTGTTGAACAAATTTCAGAGACATCGCGGTGATACTCTGAATTCGCGTACGTACTTCCCCTAGTCTAGTTTCGTGAATGTTCTCGTAATGGAAGAATTTGACGAATTAATTGAATTATAGCAACCATCTCGGCGACAGTCACTTCACCTCGAGAGGGAATTATCGGCGTGAAGCTCGTTCATTGGTAAGTTCTTCATCAAGAATTGAATCAATCAACACGAGAGCCCTCTCGTGTTGATTGATTGCACCCAGAAGGAAAAACACTGGTAACTATACAGAACAGGCACTCACTCTTACTAGGGCAGGGAGTGTCGATAACGGACCCCATTACACCATAAACCAAGAAACCGGACACAGCACAATCACCAAGAATCAAGATACCAAAAAGCTCACCTACACCAGCGGAGCCCTATCCCTTGATATAAACACCAACCCCAATGAGCTCGGCTTTGTATATCATAGCGAAACTAGCAAAAAGCTCACAGGCCATTCATTTCGATCAATCGGGTACGTTCGCGACGCACGTACTCCAAAATACGACACGACAGACGGTCTGTACGCTGAGAAACAAGGCTACATGCTAGCCGAACTCGATCTGGGTGTCGGAGAAAAGGTCTACGGATTAGGCGAGCGGTTCGGTCCACTCGTTAAAAATGGACAAACGGTCGATATCTGGAATGAAGATGGAGGAACCAGTTCTGAACTCGCATACAAGAACATTCCTTTTTATATTTCCTCTAAGGGATACGGTGTATTTGTCAATCACCCCGGCAAAGTGAGTCTGGAAGTTCAATCTGAGCGTACGACCAGAGTCAATATCTCTGTTGCCGGCGAAGAGATTGAATATTTCGTTATCTTTGGATCGTCGCCGAAGGATGTTTTGAGACGGTATATTGGTTTGACGGGCAAGCCGGCACTTGTGCCGGCTTGGAGTTATAATCTTTGGTTGACGACCAGCTTTACGACGAATTATGATGAGCAGACTGTTACGGGGTTCTTGGATGGGTTCAAAGATAGAGATATTCCGCTGGGTGTGTTTCATTTTGATTGTTTCTGGATGAAATCATATCAATGGTGTGATTTCGATTTCGATGAGGAAATGTTTCCTGATGCTACGGGTTATCTCAAGCGATTGAAGGATCGTGGATTGAAGATTAGCGTATGGATTAATCCTTATGTGGGACAGGCTTCTCCTCTTTTCCAGGAAGGGAAGAAGAATGGCTATTTCATCAAGGTAAGAGATAAGCTCAGCTCTTCTATGACTCCCTATTCTCCTATTAGATATGTGGTATATGACCATTTCTATTGATATTAGCTAACACTTCATAGCGCACCGATGACTCCGTCTGGCAATGGGACTTCTGGCAAGCCGGTATGGCCGTGGTGGACTTTACCAACCCTGCTGCATGTGCCTGGTACACAAGCCATCTAGAAAGACTCATGGACATGGGCGTAGACAGTTTCAAAACCGACTTCGCCGAACGAATCCCCATAAAAGGAATAAAATACCACGATAACTCCGACCCAGCAAGAATGCACAACTACTACGCCCTCCTCTACAACCGCATCGTCTACAACGCACTAAACACCCGCGTCGGAAAAAATCAAGGCCTCCTCTTCGCACGCAGCACTGCACCAGGGGGCCAGCAATTCCCCGTTCACTGGGGTGGCGATTGCGAAAGCACCTTCGAAGCAATGGCTGAGTCTTTACGTGGTGGACTGAGTCTGATGCTTAGTGGGTATATCTTCTGGGCTTCGGATATTGGAGGTTTTGAAGGGACGCCCCCGCCAGCTTTGTATAAGCGATGGGTGCAGTTTGGACTTTTGTCTTCTCATTCAAGACTTCATGGGTCTAGTTCTTTCCGGGTTCCGTGGATCTATGGTGAAGATTGTTCGGATGTTTTAAGGGATTGCGTGAAGAGGAAGATCCTTCTCACGCCGTATATCTTGCAAGAGGCTTTGCGAGGTCATCAAGAGGGTGTACCGCTTATGAGGGCGCTTTTCATTGAATTTCCTAAGGATTTGAATACTTATGCTGTTGATACGCAGTATATGTTTGGATCGAATTTGATGATTGCGCCTGTTTTCTCGGAGGAGGGCGAGGTCACTTTTTACGTACCCCGGGTTGAAGATGAAAGTCTTGGAAAATGGGTGAGCTGGTTTGATTATTCGAAGACTTATGAAGGTGGTCAATGGTATACAGAAACTCATGGCTTTGATACACTTCCCATTCTGGTACGGCCCGGCACAGTGACTATCACGAATCCCTCGCTGAAGGCACCTGAGGAGGAGGCATTGGGAGGGATTCAAGTGTTGGTCAATGGCAATTTGCCCAACGATATCTCGGTCGAACTTGTAAATCCCAACCAAACGGGTGAAGTCTTGAAGGCCATTCGAGTCTCTCCTGCTGCCGATGGGAAGACTGTCGAGGTTGAGGGCCACGAGGTGGATGTGAAGTACTTGCAGAATTAATCCTTGGAAATGGCGGAAGATGTGCTATTCCAGCTTGCAAGGATAGCCTTCTAGAATACTACAAGAAAGTAGCATTTTGCTCTATTGGTTCATCGTAGAGCACATCATACATCTCGATCAACCATAGCAATAACTTGACGTACACTCCAGGGCTGTGGTTCACTTAACTTCGATCTTCCAATCCACTGAAGACAAATCTTACACTTTTAATAGGCGAAGAGATGAAGTATTCAACTGTTCTATTACGCTATGATTGAAAAAGATTAATATTAAAAACAAAATGCAAGACCTGCTAATACAGGCATCAACGAAGTGTTGGGTATCATAGAAGAAAAATCGCAGCAATGCAAATGAAGCATGGATCACACTTCGCAATAAACAAAAGCCAGAATTGAGAAAAACTCTCCATAGAAGAACGGGTTTTGCAATAACCAGCATGCAGCAAACATTTAAAGCTGGAGCAGGGAGCGCAAGCGAGGATGGTCCGGTTTAATAGCAACCCAAAACGCACTCGATCAATCACCAAGCTTCTTCAACATCGAGAAGCCATTTTCGGATACCTTGACGTAGGGTATTGTCAACACCGATTTGAGCTCGTCGACGTTCGCGATCAGCGATTCCCAGCCCGGTATCAACGTCTTCGCGACAGTGCTCGGCCGTGACAATTCGAACAACCTCTTCGAGCGCGCCGAGGACCATTTTGCGACATTCGGCACGGGGCACTTCTACAGGTGGGGGATCTTCGCCACGAGGCGTGGTTTGACCAGTGTCTTCGCCCCTGCGAGCACGCGAGGGAGACGGAGCGCGAGAGTGTGCGAGCGAAGAATATCCGCTTTGCCCGAGTACTCGCTCGACTGCATCGACGAGAATACCATCTAGGTCCATGACGGGTTCAACGATAAATTGTTCTTCCACGTAGGTAGGATCTGTCCCGCCATTGACATTCTCCTCTGGGGACTTGTTGTAGCCGAATATGCTACTGAATTGTGATGTTGAAGAGGACCGTTGGTTTGAATTGAGGCCACCGACTGGAGAAGTAGGGAGTGGGTTTGCATGACCCACAACAATCTTGCGCCTTAAGCGAAGACGTTTGACAGATGAAGATGTGGTATCTGCAATTAAAGTAGTTGCAACATCGACCCAACGCTCTGATCCATCCGCATCCGGTGTGGAAGGGATGTAAGGCGAGGGCTCGGCTTGCATGGCACGTTTGATATCTGCTTCTAGAGACGCATATGGTCGAACTGCTTGCAGAGAGAAATCTTCATGAAAGCCTTTCAACCATCCAGCAACATGAGTACTGGGGCCATCAGGGGTATCTTTCATGGCAGTGTGGAATCCAGAACCGCTACTGTGGGTAGAGGGAATCGCGTCAACGCTAGTGACAGACGTCCGAGTCTTTTTCGGCGATGCAATCGTAGAATCTCCCGAAGATGAAAGGGATAAGAATCCAGGAAGTGGAAGGTCAACATCCACAATTCCTTCATCGGCCCGTACTGATAGCTTTAAAGGAGACTCGCGGACCTGGCTTGTCAGAGATGAGGGCTCCGGGGAATCATCTTCAGATCCATGGGGTGCGGCAGTTGGGATCGAGATATTCCCACTCGGTGTTGTTTCGGGTCGATGCTCCACCTCGTCCTCTGTAGCCTCTTTGACCATTTGACTTAATGTAGGCGCGCCGCGGGTAATAGGACCAGCGATGGTAGACACTGACTTTTTCCGGGCTTGAGATGGGGAATAGTAATCTGTTCCATCGGTAGACTCCTGTCGTGAGCTCCATAGGCCCGAGAAGAGACCTCCCCAGCGGCCACCGGCAGATGGAACGCTTCCGTTGGAGCCCAGCACAGAGCTATCGCTTCGTTGTAGGTTCTTGAGCAGATTCTCTGATGCCAGGCTATCATTTGAATCCACTCTGTTATGATCAGGTCCTCCGTGACCGGGACGACTCTGCTGTGATGTAAAATGAGGAACAGGGACGGTACTGCTTTGATTCGTCATTGAGATAGTTGCTCCACTGGTAGCTTGGGCACGGGGATCCCTGCTCTGGGGGTGGGGACCCAGTGTTCGGATAGAACGAGCATCCGAGCCTCTGCGTGCGGACTGATTAGATGTAGGCGGATTCATGTCAACGCCTTCACTAGATCTCTGAGCTGTGTCTTGAGATGAAACGCTCATTGAGCGCCTGTGCTGACCATTCTCTGCTGGGAAGCCTCGTTGGGCGCGCGTGCGTCGCTCGATGGCTCTTCGAAGGGACTCTTGGCGAAGGACTGGCACAGCTGGAGGACTTTGGGAAACAGCACGCATTGACGTTGAGGTTCCAGGACGCAGTGGTGAAGGTAGCGGCTCGGTACGCTGTTTGGAAGGGAAGAATGCAGATAGGAGGAATATCAATCGTCTGGCAGTCATTTTATCAGGGCACACAACAACAGTTCGATGAGTGAGGATGGGCTCTGAGTCTTGTTGAGCCTTTTGCTGCTGATTGTGACGACGCCGATACCAGTCTGGGCCAAGGGCATTGAGCCATTCTGTATGGTTGCCCAGAAATGCGGTCAACAGCACCAGGAAGAAGAAGTTTGACTCTTTATCTCCGAGTCCTCTAACGATAGAACGACCTTCCTCTCGCCACACACCCCAGCGGCTCTGGCCCGTCACGACATACGGGGTTTGAAGAGCCATGCTGATGCGGCGAGTACTCCGAAGGGCTTCTTCCTTGAGCTTGGAATTCACCGAAAGTATATTGGCGGGCAAATGAACGATGGTTTGGTTGGTCCGCTGCATGTTGGGAGGCTTCACAGGCTTCGGTTGCGGACCAGCGAGGGAGTCCACTTTCCTCAGTAGGAAAAGGATCTCGTTCCGGGCAAGTCTCTCTAGGTGAGATAGCGTGCGGGTAATGACATCCCAGTGGTCAACCAACAAATCCAGGCGCTCGTCTAGACTTGCCGGAGGAGAAGCGGCTGATAGGCTATCGTCGAACAGCGTCCCGGGCCAACGGTAGTCTGAATCTAGAGAACTAGATAGTCCAAGCCGTGAGGAATCAACACCAACGGTACTGAATCGGGACGCTGGTCGTGTTGAATTGCGCGCCAATAACGGGATTTGAATAGTGATGGCCACGGCATACATGGGTGTTTTCTTCTCTTTGATTTTCTTTCGCTTTGCCACGTCCGGAAAGGGGAAGCCCATTTCGGGCAAAGACTCTTGATAAATGGCATTGGCATAATCCTGTCGGTCGGCAGAGGCATCTGCTCCCTCTGGGATGTTGACGCTGAACATCCTAGTCAATAGGACAGTAACCTTGGCAGGTGGCTTGCCATCTGGGCCTCGAGCTGCTCCTATCATTCCGGCAGGGCTTCCAGTAGTGTAAGCTCGAGAGATAGGGCTTCGGCCAGCGGGTGACATGCTAGCAGCCATCCCAGAATCCTCATCAGCAGAGATGATATGCATTTTCGTAGATGAACCTCGGTAGCTGAACGCACTGCTGCCGAAGATGCAGTTGAGCAAGCCCGTGTCATTAGAATCTGTGCCATGTCTTGGATTGTCATGCCATGCACCCCCGGAAGCAAGTGTAGAGCTCCGACCTCGGGCTCGTGAGAAAGCACCGGCGCTAGCTGTAGACGCCCGACGTGCACCAGCAGCGGTAGAAAGGGGGCTGGATTCGACAACGGATGATTGGGTGAGGAGGTTTCGACGAGTTCCGCGAGATAAACTGGAAACAGCACGAGCATGTCTGGATCCTGTTTGGTCCAGGCCTTGCGATTCGATGCCTAGACCAGAAGGGGGTGAATCGGATGAGGCACGTGTGTCCAACAAAACGCAGGCATCCCTGTCACCGAGGGCATTTTGAGCCACAATTACCCGGAAATCCTTGCCGGGTTCCAATTCCATTCCCCCACGGTCATCATAGGCACCCGCAGTAGAAGCATTGGGGGAATGAAAGGTCGTTTGTAACGGATATGCATGAGTGTTGGAACGACGGAGTAGGCTCGCATCGGGGAAGAGAAGGCCGGAGGTATGTTCCTCTTCGGTTACTGATTCGAGAGGCGTATTTTGATTGCGGGAGGAGGAATAGGTGGCTGGGTTTAAGCTTGATGCAGCGGTACTCAATAATCGACCCAACATGGTTCAGGTTAAATAGGACGGGGGGCGTTAAACCCGCCGTTCAAGACGATAGAAGGTAGAAAAGCAAGAAGAGGAAAACGGTCCGATCGGATAGACGCAGTGTAACGATGGGTATCAGACAGCTAGGCAAGACTAGACTGCATGTACCCATTGCTTAATTCCACCGAAAAGCGACCATCATCAGATAGATGGAGGGGTTGGAATGTAGAAATGATGGGGGAGGGGGAGAATAAGAGAGTAGGAAAGTGGGATGAGCTGCAGCAGTGGGGCGAGATATACCACAATTGGGTAGAATCTCAGACAAGAAAAAAGGAATAGAGAGGGGCACACGAGAGAGGAAGAGGAAGAGAATGGGGACACTCCACAGTGGAAATGTAAGAGAGACGAACAAGAAACGAAAGCAGCGACTGAAGTGTCTCTTTGAATGGAGGGGAGGAAGTTGGAGAGGAAGTGGAGATTCAAAGAGGCGGTGAAGCAACGAACAACGGGATGGGCACATGATCAGCTGCATGCCCTAAGATACAGTTATGTATACAGAGTATATTATTAGTATAGAATGATGGAGGTGTTAATTCGATAGATAGAGAACATATCTACATGATTATAGAGCAGGCGTAGATACATCCAGCGGTGAACACAGTGGCGTGGCACAGTCCAAGATGTACGGCATGGACCATTGTCTTGTGACTGAGCATGAACAACCACTGTATGCTCACCAGGGCAAGGTCAGCTATAAACAACATTGATATCGGTGTAACAAAGGAAATGTAAGGAGATAGGTATGGTGAGAGAAACATTTCACATCCCCGAGTTGAACTGATGAAACTGCCAACTTATCAATATCGGGGGTACCCACTAGAGCTAGTTATTCGGAGCTATACTACTCAGCCCACATGATCTGCATGATGCATAAACAACTGAAAATGACCTATCCAATTCTATCTGTGCATTTTTGATATCATAGTCCCATGGTACATGCTAATAGGTGCCAGCCAGCAGCTGTGCTTATGCCTTCTTTGACTGCCGCTTGACCTTATCGACCAACCGTTTGAGATCCTCAGACCCAGCCTCCTTCGATGTCTTCTTCTGCTTCTTCTTAGAGCTATCCTGATGATCCTCCGCTGCAACGTCAGTCTGACCGTCATCCCGGTCACGTCGGCGCTTACGACCTTCGTCCAACAAGGCCTTCATGCCGGAGGTGGCCTTGAATCGGGGATTGGTTGGATCAATCGCAAACTCATGACTCTCGTACAGACGCGCAAATCGAGGATCGCTGACATCAACATTGAAATCATCCGTAACCGCAGCAGCTTCCTTGTTCTTGCCCTTGCCCTTGCCCTTCTTTCGCTTGGCCTGTTTCTCGGCCTTTTCAATCTCATTCATGTCGAAGTGCTTGATATCCGCCTGCTTATCATCCACCATGAGAAGTTCCAGCTGAGCCCGTTCAGCGGCCGAAGCAGCTTCTTCGGCATCGCGTTCAGCGCGCTTCTTGCGCTTCTCTTCCTTGCGACGAGCTGTAGACTCGGCTTTGCCGGTGGGGTCGTCAAAGAAGGGATCGTTAAAGCCCATGTCCTCCTCTTGCTGGGGTTCCTCAGCTGGAGGAGCATCTTCCTGCTTTTCTTCGACGTCTGAAGCATCTGCAACTTCAGTTCCTTCACGCTTGGCCTTTTGCTTCTCCTTACGTCGCTTCTTGCGCTCACGTTCCTTTCGCACGTATTTATCGACCGTACTCTCCTCGATCTCTGGCTCATTCTCGAAAATGGTATCCTTGCCGTGACCACCAGCCAGACCAGATGTGAATGTGACTTCCATCTCACCGACAGGGCCATCGGACTTGGAGCGCGTAGGTTCCGCACTGAGACCCAGCAATGCCCGCATACGCTGTCTCTCGGCTTCCCGCTTAGAGAGCTTGTTGGATGTGCCTTCGTTGGTAGTATTATCAACAACTTCCACGCCACCATCTTCCTCATCTTCACTATCAGAGCTGTCGCTTCCAAGGTATGCCTTCAGATCATTTTCATCGATGTCCTTTCGCGAACCTCGGAAAGCGCGTGCCTGGGCCTCCTTGCGAGACTTATCATCCGCATCCCATGTCAACTTCACCTTACTGTGTTGAAGAGCATCGGTGACGAAATCGCTAGGTTTGTAGCCATCGGGGATTCGGGAGCATTGGTCGCGGGGCTTGTCATCGTCGAAATCGGTTTCATCGGGGACGAAGCGGAGGTCGAAGAAGTTGGCACTGGAGAGATACTCTGCGCCATCAACCAAATCGTAGACATGTTTGGCGACTTCTTTGGATGAGAATGTAAGAATGGCGTAGAAGTAACGGAGTCTCTCAAGTTGGTAGCGTCGCAATTGTGTAGAGTTAAACTCTTGGCCTTCGTCACCCTTCAGCATAGACTTTTTGATTTCCTCCTCTTCTTCGTCCGAGTCAAGCTCCTCTTCCTCCTCCTCATCCTTTTTCGTGGCAAAAATTTCTCGAGGGGGTCCTTCAACTTCCTCTTTCTCCATTCGCTCCTTTCCGAATTCACTTGGGTAGACAGAAACCTGCAGCACACGGCCACCACTTGGGGCGAAGCTTGAGAAGACAGCCATAAGATCTTCAGCTCGAATATTGTCCCAGTCAAGGTTGACAACTGCTATCCGTTTTGTGACATCTCCAAGAGGCACATCAGCCTGTTGCTTATCGGGAAATTCGATCTCGTCATCTTCTTCTTCTGCCTCTTCTTCCTCCTCCTCTTCACTTGAGCTTTCTTCTTCGGATGAAGATTCGGCAAATCCACCGTCACGAGCGGGATCATAAGAACGACCTTCATCAATACGCTTCAACTCCTTCTGCACCTCATCATCGTCGTCAACACTGACATCATCTGCAACATCATCACCCTCCTCCTCGTCGTCCTGGTCATCATCTTCCTCGAAACGGTAAAGCTTCTTTAGTTGTTTCTTTGTATCATCTCGTGCCAATTTTCGTCCATATCGGTCTACTGCAGCATTGCGAGAGAAATCTTTATCATTGAGCATGTGCGAAAAGCGCTTGTCGAGTTTGACATGGGTTTGGCGCTTGCTGGGAAGACGATAGCGAGGGTCCGTTTGAATATTGGAGAAACGAGGATCCGCTACATAGTTAAACCAGTTAGCAATGACACATTCTCAAGACACTTCCCTCGCAGCTTTGCTGCATTGCGACTGGAAATGGCATTCGCAAAGCACGTACTAATCACAGGGCCGGCTTCGCCTTTAGGCTTGCCGCCCTTCTTCGACTTCTTCCTATCTTGGCCTGCCATTATGAGATGTACTCCCTCTTACTAACAGACGGAGCGATCAAGTAATGACAAGAGTCGGGAATTGAGATCTGAAATGTCGTGTGGGAAAATACGATTGATTCGATGCGCGGCGGAATTTCTTTTTTTCTGCCGGTGTTTAAGGGCGGTGTAGCCGTACACGTGCTATTTCGCCCAAAACGGAAAAAGCGGCCGAACTGCGCTTTGTAGACGGATGCGATGGAACCAGTTGATATCAAGTAGTGATGGTTTAAATTGAAAGACTATTGATGATGGGCTTGATATTGTATTACTATTATTAGGTGTAGTATTTGAGTCTGGTTTCAATGGAGAAATTTCAAGTTGAGCGATGCCAATGTGATAAAACATGTTCCTGATAATATATGTAATGCAACGTGCGTTTATGTACTTCGTAATTCCAGAGCATTAAGCTCTATAATGCTTGGAACCAACACTCATGGGCTAAGCTAGCATCCAAAGTAGCGTTTCTCCATCCATCGTGGCTCACCTTCATCTTCAATTCGGCCAACAACAACCTTGATCTTGGGATAGACGGCTGTCAATCGCTTGAGGCCAGTTTCACCAGCAGCACAAGTCACAAATACAATGCGATCCTCTTGGACTCCGTGGTCAATCAATACTCGAACAGCCATCAGTGCAGCTCCACCGCTGGTCATTTGTGGGTCAAGGAGCATCACCATGGAATGGTCCTCAATTCCTGGCTGAACCTTCAAATAGTGAAGCTCTGGCTCTGAACTGCTTTCATCAGTCTGAATCAATAGACGACCGGTAATGCAGTCAGGAATGGTTCGCTTCAAAGCAGTTTCCAGGCAAGAGCCGCCGCGTAGGATTGCAACCGCGGACACAATACCACGAGGGTTCAGTCCGAGGTATTGGTTACCCTGCGGGGTTTCCACGGTAGTCGAATCATACGGAGACATATCGAGGGCCCTAGGCGATTCAAGATTAATATATAGAAATGAAATATGACGAGGGAGAACATACTTCTCAATCAAGATTGAGGCAAGTCTGTCAAAATAGAAGACAAAATCATCCTTCTCAGTTTCCGGGGTTTGTAGGATAGTATTCATTCCAACAAACTGTGGTGTCGAAGGCATCACGTATACATTTGGTGGTAGCTCCACCTTGGCCGCAACGAGGCCGAGATTACGGAGCATCTCAGTGTGCTTTTCCGATTTCTCTTGAAGCTTCCGTTGAATGTGTTTAACAACCATATCTGGTCAAGTTAGGATGAAGTGACGACGGAAGAGTCTTGCATGCGGACACATACCAATAGCTGTCAAATTCTCGATTCCGCGAGGAATGATGATATCTGAGGGCTAATTTAGCTTCAAAGAAACCTTTGTTGTAAGAAGGCCTAGGCATACCCGAAATCTGCCGTTGGGAGTCCACGTATTTGGTGTAAGAAGGTTTCACAAAGGCAAACCACTGTTTAATGATACCCTCAATATCACGGCCTCGATCGCGGACATCACGAAGAACTGGAATTTTCGTCCAGATTAGTTAATATCATGTAAAATATCGAGCAGAGCACCTACTGCGACGACCCAAGCAGACATCCATGTCGGCCTCTACGAAGATCTAAGTGGGGTAATTGATAAGCTTCGGCTTCACTGCGGAGATCATTCATGCCCAGCATACCTTGACATCAAGTAGCTCGACAACTCGAGGGTCATGAAGTGCCAGAATCCCGTCAAATACAATAACACGGGGTGAGTAGAGAGTCGTAGTTTGAGGCTGGCGTTGATGCTCCGCAAACGAGTAGACTGGGATGTGGGCTTTCTTGCTGGAAACCCATGCTGGTCAGATTAACCAGAACAAAAGAGATTCTCCTCAACCACGCCACATCCACAATCATGACTTACCCCTTCTTCAAGTCCTGAAGAGTTTCGACTAGAGCATCAAAATCAAATGCATCTGGGCAGTCAAAATCATACTGATTTGCATGGGCGAGGCGATGTTCCTCAGGGTTCAAAGATTTATAGAAGGAATCCTGAAGATATATGTTAGAAACCTGGTCTTTCTTCCTTATCTTTCTCAAAAAAAATTTATATCTCTTTCATCATAACGCAGGATACAGAGTATTTCATACCAGCGATAGAATGACAACCCAAGGCAAATTCAGCGACTTGACAATCTCCATAGCCACCGAGGTTTTACCGGAGCCGGAACAGCCAGCAATACCGATGATACTCAAGTCTTGCCATGGTGGTGAGTAGTTCACACCCTGCGTGAGCGAGGCAAACGGTGAAATAGATTCCATGGCCTCTGATGTATCTCGCAAGACCACTGCTATCAACGAGCAGAATGTCTCATGAAGAAGAAGTTCTTGAACTTCCCATTCAGCAGCTTCCCACTTCAATTGGGACTAGCGTCTGTTCGCTTGTGGATTACGTAACCCAGTGTCCATTTTCTTCGGCAACCGCAACTTTCCTTTCTTCCTTTTCTTCTTCACTTCTTCAGGGCAAAAAAAATACCTTTCCTCTCCCCTTTTTGCGATTCTGCCTTTTCTCCATGGCCGTCGTTGTTTGGGCCGCCCTTGAGCTTCAGAGATAGCTTTTATATCCCATCGCAGCTAGCTGTCCACTCAGCAATGTCTGCTAATCTTGTATGATGCCCGGCGTGCTCTCTCGTCCGTGGTAGTTGGGTCTTTTAACAACGCGCAGATGTCTCGCACTCCCTCAACAGCGACGCCAACATGGCATCAGTTCGAGCGGAAGGTTGATGAGGTTAAGCCGTCCAAGACGTGAGTTACCTTCCCCCTCTGGGTTATGCCCATCCCCTCCCTCTTTTTTGGTCTCTCGGATCATCCGGGTGTGACTGGGCTTTCATATGATGCGTTTAAAAATCAAGTTGGGAATCTCTCTGAAAATCGCTGAGGAGAAAAAATTGACTTGTCTTACTGAACTGCCTGTCGCACTCATTATTGTTTTCATGCCACGCATATATTGCTTGACTGTTGCTAATAGTGATCTGCAGTGATATAAACTACCTTGTCATGGACTACCTCATAACCAACGGATACCCGAGTGCTGCGAAGAAATTTGCTGTTGAGGCCAACATCCAACTTCGGACGGATCTTGATTCGATCCAGGAACGTGTTGAGATTAGGACCGCTATTCACTCGGGTAATATCCGGCTGGCGATTGAGAAGATCAACGAGCTTAATCCTCAGGTAAGACTCACCTCATTCCCACAGCACTATCATCACCTATCCCCACCTCCCCTTTGCTATGATTATACCAGTTTCATGCACCACTCCTACATACCCTCCGGGGAGTTGCGGAAAAACAAACATCTTCAGTCCTCAGTATGAGCAAATTTCACACATCTCATTCTATTTACACTGCCACGCACAAATAATTTGTCGAATGCATTGCTAACGAGATGAATCAGATCTTGGATGAGAACCAGTCTCTTCACTTTTCGCTTTTGCGTTTGCAACTGATCGAACTAATTCGAACCTGTACATCTACACCCAATGGCGACATCAGTCCAGCCCTAGAGTTTGCGACTTCGCAGTTAGCCCCGCGAGCCCCAACCAACCCCCAGTTCCTCGAGGACTTGGAACGGACCCTTGCGCTCCTCATTTTCCCAAGTGATAACTTGGCACCCGGGCTTGCATCGCTCCTAGATCCATGTCTACGTAAGGAAATCGCAACGCGAGTCAACGAAGCAATTCTTGAAAGCCAGGGCGCTCGTAAAGAGGCCCGATTGCGAGGATTGGTCAAGCTTCGCGCGTATGCAGAGAACAAAGCCCGCGAGGCTAAGAAGGATATCCCTGAAAAACTGGATATTGGTCTGATCAACGAAAGTCACGACAGTAACCGTAATACCACTGCCAATAATGGAGCCAGCAATCGAGCCAGTGACACTGTGATGGCCAACAATGGCGATGTTGACCCTATGATCTCATGATGATCTTGTCTTTTTCCCATTTGTTTGATTTTCTCTGGTCACTCTCTGTCTCGTTTTTTTTTTTTTTTCTTTCTTTCTAACCGAACAGTCTTTTCGTCCCTGCTCGTGAATCTTTTAGCAAGGCGCCTTGGAGCATGGTTATGTTTCTGGAGTTTTAAGGGGATAACTCCTATTTTTAATTTGACAATACATTTTCCGCACAATTTCTGTGATTATTTCCACAAAGCTTCTTTTATTAAAGTACTTCATTGTAAATCTGTATGCCACAATGAATGCCACAATGAGCCCAATAATGTTGAACAATGAGCCTCTACTGGCCCCTCAACTTCTACATGGCCTGTACTACTGCATAACCCAGAAAGACCCTTACTTTAAATCGCTCCTTTAATTCTTCCTCCAGTCGGCGAAGGTTACTAAAGATCGTCCGAAATTTAGAGTAGAGAGACATCGTGCATCGAATTCGATCACTTCCCATGTCTTTTCTGAGTTTGTATCGGATTATAACTGCCTCATCGCCGTCCCCTCACCGTTTATATATCTCCGATAGTGGGAGAAGACCTCTATAAAGCCCAACCTTTAAAAGGTTTGGACTGTCTTAAGGGTAATTTACCCTTCTGAAAATCCTTCTGTAGCCCCATTTAACTGAAAATTCTACTAAAGATCTAGTAGTTCTCACTTCCAATGAAGGTTCAACCTTCATGATGAAGTTCATCATGACCTTCAAGTATTACCAACATTGTGTGATTGAATACCTATACACACTATCTACTCATCCATAGATATTCTCCAGATCACATCAAATCAAACCCGATCCCCGGGCCGCCAGCAACAATACAGGCAAACTTTGTCTATAATTTGAAAGTATAGAGATGGGTACAAGCAGAGGAAATGCGATGGATCAGAACAAAAAAAAGGAATATGCAAAGTACAAATCAGTCTTCGAATAAGACTAAAGCAAAACAGAATAGAGCAGAACAGAACACTAATGCCCACCATGAATCGCTTGTCCAAGGCAAGATACAAAGGAACTTGAAATAAATCCATGAATGAACTCATTTTCTAGAGCTAAGATGAAGGGAAAGAAAAGTCGTTTAAAGCTGGTCTCAGACCGGGCCCAATAAGAGGAAAAGGGAAAAGGGGAAAGGGGGGGGGAAGAGATAGGAAAGAAATGCCAGCCGGTGCGGATATTGACGAAGTTTTTATTAGAAGCTCATGAGATCTGGTGCGAGAGAAGTTAGTTATGATGAATTCAAGTCTGAAATGGGGAATAAAATAGAACGGAACGAACCTCTTCCAAATAGGGCCCGCTTAGCCCAATCCATCGCTAACATAGATCGAGTACGGAAGCTCACGCTCTCAGCGAAGTAAATACTGCGCCAGAGATACATAGCAATGACACCACCGCTGAAACTCATACCACCGAAATCAAAGATAGCCGCGTTACTGATATATGCCAGGCTACCAAGGTGTTTATATTTGAATGCCCGGTAGACTGCCTCGTCAAGGTCTCCATAGTCAATTTCATTGGCTCGAAGACCGGGCAGGGAAGCGGCGATATGAGTCAACTTGTGGCCCAGATAGACACCCTGCTGGTTAGCGCGTTGGGCGGTGGCAGGTAGCGAGGTGAGCTTTGTATCGATTTGGTGCAGAAGTTCGGAGAGTTCGCCGTAGTCGAGGGTGCCAGAGTGATCTTTATCGTACTGCATGAAGAGTCGGTCCAGACGACGAAGATGGTTTGAGGCTTGTGGGAAGCGCTTCTTCACTCTATTGGCGACGTCGCGCCACTCAGAGAAGGTGAGATGAACCTTCTCTGGGTCACGACCTTTCTCCCAGGCAATGGTGCGGAGGAATCGGATGATGTTTTCAGCAACGTTGTTTTGGACGGTGGAGCAGTCACCAATGGCGTAGACGTCACCGAGAGGTGCGCCAATCACACGAAGGTGAGAATCGGTTTCAAGGGCATGTTTGTTGTTTTGGCCTTCCAGTTTATTCGATAATTTTTCGCAAATTTCGGCTCGAGCTGGAGAGAATGTGTTAGCCGGAGGGGTGTATAAAGGCATGGGAATATATATGTATTGAGACTTACAGACACCAGTAGACCAAAGGGTGAATCCAGTAGGAAGTTCCTTGACGACCGTTTTTCCGTCTTCAACTTGACTGAATAGAACCTTGTCCTTTTGCACTTCCCGGACACGAGCATTGGTAAGGACCTCAACACCGTCACGAGTAAAGCGGCTCTCAGCGTATTTGGAGAGCGCCTCATCGTATGTGTTCAAGATATGAGTCCGACTCTGAATGATGTGAACGGAAATCTCATTGCGAACAATGCGTGGGAAGGAGTACAATAGATCCTCATTCAACAAGTCGAATAGTTCAGCAGCGAATTCAACACCAGTAGGTCCACCACCACAAATAACAAAAGAAAGAAGCCGACGGCGCTCCTCATCAGTGGTAGTAGGCAAACAAGCCAATTCCATATTTTCCAAAACCTGATTCTTAATCCGGCGAGCATCGTCAATAGTCTTCAGGAAATTGCAATTCTCCAATCCCTTCACACCATGAGGATTCGTCACGCAACCAACGCCAATAACAAGCTTGTCATAAGGCAAATAGAAATTCTTCTGATTACCATCCTGATCAACCTGAGAAATCTCAACCAATTTTTCCGAAAAATGGACATCTGTCGCCGAAGCCTTGAGAAAATGTCCATTCACCCGTTCGATAATGCGACGAACAGGTTCAACCAGAGATCGAAGACCAAGAGTTCCAACCGTAGCAGATGGTAACATAGGCGTAAACAAGAAATAATTCGTCGGAGAAACAACCGTAACATGATAATCGCCAGGATTCAAGTTCTTAAGTAAAGCAATACTACCCCATCCTGTACCCAGAATCACAAGACGAGGTTTATCCTTTTGTTCGAGCATCGATTCCGAATCATAATCGCCAACCAGAAAATCCGCAATTGGTAGATTATTAGGGCCACCACGGCGTGGGTTAAGCGCTAATTCCGAGACAGGGATATCCTCCGCCGTAGGCGTTTCGCGATAAGTACTAGCATCGTAGATGAAGAAAGCAGCAACAGCAAGTCCAGAACCGAAAACAAAGACACCGCACAAGGTAAAAAGCTTCGACAAGATCCTGAAAGCACGAGATCTTTCCTTGAGAGGGATCTTAGCAGCTTCACTCGTTGTGGTGGATGTAGGAGCCGCGTTATCAGATTTGAACCGGATTGGAGTCGTAATGGTTGAGATAGGACCGAAGGCACGTCGACGTTGAGTGAAAGCGGAAACCGGAACGTGTGCAGGTGCAGGAGCAGTAGAACTGATATACAAGGATCTAGAGAGGGGGAACCTCGTAATCAATGACGACTTTGAAGGATTGAGTCGTGTTGATATCTTCCCAATTGCCTTCAGCGCGGGCCCGTCCGGACGACTCCGGAGCAACGCCGCGCTCATACTGGGCAGGGCGGGAACTGCAGGAGATGAGAACAAGAAGCCGCGCAGATCAACGGTGCCAAGAAAAGAAGTAAAGATTGGCAGATCACAGGTCACGCATATACATAAAGTCCAAGTGAATGACCGGAACGAGACAATAAAAACAAAGGTACTTCTTGTAAAGGCAAAAGTAATGCTATGTTAGAACCAAGTTGGAAGAGGAGAAGATGCGCGTAAGGCATGCGACGTCATGGAATCACGTGGACCGGAAACCGGCACGGCCGAAGCCCTAAACAGAAAACAGCATCGGTGAGAAGTAGAAAAGGGTTCGGGAGGATAGACTCCGTGACGGATGATATTTAAGAATATTCAGGAGATATTAGATGGAGATGGAAGTTATTGATAGGCATACTCCATTTTGAAATGATTCTATTATATACACATCATCGGGTCAAGAAAATAAAGTGAAGCTAAGGAGGATCCGGCCTGACAGCCCCACACAAGCAAAGAAGCAAATGAACCACCCAGCCAGCGCCGTATGATGCATAACATCGAATCAAAGAATAGGCAGAGAGGAAAAAAATGGGAAGAAAAGGGTATATCATATCCGCCAGTCCCTAGTCTTGAAAAGAAAGAATTGAAAAGCCCATCGTAGATGATCATCATGTAAAAGAACTCAACGCCACCTTCGCAAGATATGCAGAATAAGAAATAAGCAAAAAAATTTCCCTCGCGAGAGAAAAAGAAAAATATAAAGAGACTGATCGTCAGTCCCAGAGATCATCGGGCTCATCACTGGATCTTTTCTTGCCCACAGAGCCCTTACGACTCTTCGGTCGTTTATTAAACCCTGTACTGGAAACAGAGCTCTTGCGTTTCGGAGGTCGGGGTCCAGTCATCATATCATCCACTTCGCCAATAGCATCCAGATCACCATCAGCATCATCACCTCGATCGACCTTAAATTCCTCGTCGATGGAAAGCAAGGTGGAGAACTCGCGTAATTTGGCTAACATGGTTTCTTGACTGTTGAGTGAGGCCATATTGTTTGCGATGGAATCCCAGAATTTATCACCAGTCACGCCATGAACCTTGTTGGCGGTCCTGTTGAGCTCCTTCGCAGCGGGCTTCCCTTCCTTGTCCTTTGTATGAGCACTCAGATTGTAGAGGCGTCGAAGGTAGGTTCGAGCTTCCCAGAGCATGGAGAGAGAGGCAGCGGCAGTTGTCAATACCCTCAGGGTCGTAGGGTTGACTTGCTGTGGGACACTGGCTGGCATTGGCATCTCTGTAGCAAGTACCATCATACCATTTGGAGTTTCAACCATGGGAGGGCCGATGGGACTGGGAAAGACGTCCGTTTCAATGGCATGCGCAACGACTGTGCCAGTCGCCGAGACAATACGTTCCATAGCTTCGATGGTGGGTACCAATTCAGCAAGCTGACCGTAATCGAAAAAGGCCAAATTTTGTGAGACAAATCGAGACAGTAAAAGATGTTCCGGCGGTTCTCCACTAGCATCCAGCTTCTTCAATTCAAAGTTGACCTTGGAACACAGATTCCAAAGAAACTTCTTCTGGTACTTGCTGTTGCTGATTTTGACGATTTCGAATAACGGCGCTAACTTCGCCAAATAAGGGCGAGGCGTTGCACCATTCGAATCCCCAACAATGTCACGCTGGTAGTAGAAGGCTTCTTGAATAGCTCGCATGTACTCTCGCTCAAACATAGACTCATATTGCAAGTGAAGCATTTTATGAGTATCGAAGGCGACTTTGGCAATTGCCGGCACAGTAGAGGTCTCCAATGAAACGAGGACACCAGCGCATTCCTTGGGATGGACGAGACCCTGTCGATTGATGCTAGCCACGAGTTCAATTGCAGTCAGAGCGTAGGTGTCTTGTCGTGATTGTGCCACTTTGAGCATATCTTTCAAGAAGTGCTGGGCTATAAGCGCTGCAGCGCCATCATTGTCACTAGCCTTCAGTGACCCGCCTAGTCTAGTCGAATCTTCCTGTGCAGCGGTCTCAGCAGACGGCATAACCGCCTTCTCAGATCGGCCTTCATGAATGGCGAAGAAATCCGCAAATGAGCGAAGCACGATATTCTGTAGGCCAGGAGCATCCTCTTGGAAAACTTGTGCGAAGGTCTTTCGAGTAGGCTCTCGGCCGAACTGACCAGGCCAGGATTGACATATAGAACCCAAACTCTCAAGACCCATGACTCGCAGCTCAAACGGCTGATAAGAAAAGGTGAAAGGGAGAATAAAGTCGACCATCAAATCAGCCACAGTCCGTCCGGACGATGTCGGGAATGACTTTTTGAAGTGATTAAAGTATTCTTCAAGATCACAGTGTCGTCCCACGCAGCCTGCAATTCGTATGTAGCTCTTAGCGCGCGCTAGTATTCCTGCATTGGCCTCCGATGACAAGTCCTTAATACCCCTGTACTGTAGCAAAGGTTTGAGGACCGATACCGTCAACTTGACCAATCGGTCCGTGTTTTGCAAAACACTATTAATAGTCCAAAGACACGCCATGACCTCGTTCAGCTCGGCACGGGCGAGCTTGGCCACACTCTTGAATAGATCATTTTGCACCTCTTTGAGGAGAGTATTGTGCGCCGACGAAAGATGTGGCAGAACGCAACGGTAGATGACCACAACCGACCGGAAGATGAAAAGGTCGTCCGCAGTTGCAAGATGACCAATGTAGGGATGCAAGGCTTCTAACTGATCAGGACTAAATAATCTTGCATTGGCCTTTGCGAAAACAGTGATTGTTTGGAGCAGAGCTTGCTGGAACTCCTTGCCAGAGGCATCTGCATCTTCCACAAGGCGCTGGAACATGATTGCCACCATCGCTTTGCAGACCTTGAAATTCATCGACGCAGATTTGGACTTGTCGGAAAGTACAGCCTTCAAGCAGGTGCTGAGAGATTCAAGCGTGGTATCGCTGCGTTGAACGAGGCTCACGATCAGGCCTACCTGTTCACCAAGAGCCATCTTCAGCTTTGGCCCATCGGAGGTAGAGTCAATTGACTCGTGGAATGGAACCAGCCAAATTTCTTCGAATGTTTGACGTGCCAGAGTAGCGACACTCTCTTCATGGTCACCAGTGCGCTGAAGGAAACTGTCAAGTATAGCAAGTTTCAAATCGTGACGGTTGGTTTTGTGGTAAAGATCCTTTAGCAGTCCAATGCAGCGCTTACGGACACCGGCTGTCTGGTCAGCAGCACAAGCAAGAATATTTCGACATCCTTCTTCTTCCAACTTTGGTTTCAACGCAATGCATTTGGCAATTAGAGACAATGCAGAATCACGGACCATAGGCGAAGCATCAGTTGTGCAACGGAGAATGACTCGCATGACTGAAGTGTCACGGTCAAGTAGGTTCGGGTCTTTTTCAAGCATGTAGATGACGCTCTTCAAGCTCCGACTGCGGACCTTGGCTTGGTCACTGGTAATGGAATTCAGCAGCACTTTCAAAATCGTGTCAAATGCCTTGCCAAAACTCGAGTTCAAGACTGTAAGAATATAGGCAAATCTTCCTTGAACGTTCGAAATGGAATCAAATTGCCTGTGTGTTTCCATCCAGCGTGAATCGGAGAATGATCTAGACAGAACCATAACCAACTCATCAGTCGTCCCATCGTGTGGAATTTCTTCATCTTCTTCGCTATAATAGAGTGTGCAGGCGGTTTTGGCCCACTGGGCCAAGTAGAAGCCACGAGTACTCGTCAATTGCGAATTGTCAGAACCTCTGTTTTCGGAAAGGAACTCAAGAGCCATTCTATATGGCCCGTTCGGAGCAACAAGATCTTGTGGGTGGAGAGCGCGAGAGTTATAGTCCTCGAATTGCTGTCTAAGGTAATCGGTAATCTCATTATCGGAATCATCCAAAGCCGGGAGCATGTGTTGAGCAGTGGCCATAAGATCGGAAATTGAAGAACCCATCCATCCCAACAGCTCAAGAGCCATACTTTTGGCTGTGGCTGGACTCTTGTCGAGATCGGCAATACCGACCATGTGTGATGCCATGATACGGAGGAGCAATTCAGCGGCCGGCCAGTCAGTGGAACCAAGAACGTTGATTAGGTCTTCGGTAAAGAGATCGAGAATGTTGCGGTATGGTTGATCACCACTTTTGGTCGAGGTCATGGCTCGCTGAACAATGAACTTGACGATGTATTGCGCACTGCGCGAGGCATTATCGTAAAGTCGATTAACCTTCGCAGCCAAGCGTTCCAAAGACTCATCCAACTCATTCTCATCATTAGAGTCTTCGTCTCTGGTACCATTTTCGCCCATGTCCTCATCATCGTCACCGTTACTCTGTGCTTGTAGTCGCCGCTTGGCTTTAGAAGCCCGCGGGACCTCTAAGGCTGTAGTCTGAACGAGTTGAAGAACCAGTGCAGTCAGAAGTTGGATATTTTTGCCATCCGCAAGCTTGAACTGTCTTGCACTTTGGCGCGTAGAAGGAAGCTTTTCCAGTGAGACCAGAATTTCATCCAAGATGAATGGTCGTTGATCTGGATATCTGGAGAAGATCTTTGCTAGAACATCCATTGCTCCACGTCTCGCCGATTCATACTTTTGAGGCCCAACAGCGGAGTCTTTGTCGTTATGGGTATTCTCGACAAAGATCAATTTGGCCGCGAAGAACTCGGTGGCTGTTATCGTGCCTTCAGACACTTCGATGCGAGATAGAAAGTCTGCGAACAAAGTAAGAACTTTCTTGCTTTGGTTGATAAGACTTCCAATGGTGCGCCTCTGTGCCGAGAAAAATCCAAATCTTTCCGCATCTTTGCCATTAGAACGTGCCTCGACAGCAGGGATGATACAATGGTCAAATGCCCCATTCAATACATTGGGTATGGCCTCAATGAGATCCTCAGGGCATAGATCGCGCTCCGTTTGCCGTCCAGCCATTGTCTGCAAAAGAGTACCAATCGCAAACATGGCGTTCAGCATATCATCCACTTTCCTGTTCCACTCTTGTATCTCAGATTCATTAAACGGATCATTCAAGCTCAGATCGGGAGCCTGCGAAGCAATAATCGCTTTCTCGCAGAGTTTCTGTGCCCGATTGATATAATCCGATGGGATATCTGCGAGTCGATTGAAGCAAGCCACTTTCCGAAGGGCTTTCTGAAGTCGGCTGTGAGCATCTGAAGATAACACCATGCCATGCACATCTAGTGACCATGTATTTACGAAAGTCGGATTCGGTGTGTCAGAGGTAGGACCACCTCCACTATCTGGATCGATCTGATCCTCAGCCTCGAATATCTCCAGAAGGAGGTCTTGTAACTTTTGAAGAGCATCGTCCGCCTCAGCCTTCTGATCCTTCAGCCGGAAAGCCGTCATTTCGATATCATGAGGTCGCTTTACTTTCAATGATGAATCTTGGCCAGATTTCTTGGGTGAAGGCTTTACTGGTATTACCACAGAAATTCCACTAGAGGTGTGATTTGGTGTGAATGGTACTTGGGGTGGCGCGGGCGTCGGGGTTGGAGTCGGCCTTGGATGGTTGGAGATCACCGACTGCTGCTTCCGTTCCGGGGTGACTTTGGAAATCGACTTCGGGATTTCAACTTTCACATTGGTAGACGATACTTCGGGATCTATATCCAAAAAATTTGTTATTGGGATTGACTTAAACCAGAACCAATGTCGTTCAAGCTCACATCTATAAGCTATATCCGTTGAGTCTAGCATCATCCTCGCGAAAGGGCCCAGTTGATTGCGACTGGCAGATGAGCCATCGGGGACACTCGAGTTGACGTTTCGGTTCGAAGTGAGAGTTGGAGGAAGCTTGAACTTGCTAGAAGATGAACAGAAAGTATCAGAAGAGTCCAAATTTCCAAAGACGAATTTACACTCTCTCCGAAAGAAGATCCCCGGGTAAAACCAACATACAATTCAGTTAACTGATCCCCATCCAACAATTGTTGCAGATATTCACGTGAAGTCTCCAAGCGACTCGATTCATCCTGACCCGAATGTATCTCCGTATCCAGCTCTTTCAAAGTGTTGCGACCAGCTTGAAGCACATGGTTTATGGAAGTTGTAGTAGATGGTCGACCGACATCAGGACGAATGATACATTCTATAAGGCCCAAGAATTAGTTTCCAAATCATTTACGCAAAGACCTCAAAGAAGAGATAGTGTTCGGAGTGACTGACCGAGACCAAATACCGGCGCGCTGGACATCGACGAGTACTGCAACGCTTCGTCCACGGAAAGCGGGCGCGATTGTTGAGGTAAATTCATATTGGTTGTATAAATTGGCTGCGGCTGCAGGTGGTTGTTGATAACGACTTGCACCGCGGGACGTCCATTTTGATCCATGATGACTTTATGGCGTTTATTGCTCACTTCTTTGTCCGACGGACAAGGGAAAGCGCTAGCGGAGGAGGCGAGAGAAGGTCAAATCCGGTTGCAACGACATGGCAGTTGCGGAATGGTGAAAGAGGAGCATCTATGCCATCCTCGATACGCAATCCCTCTTTGATAATTTGTCGTGAAATGGGAGAGATAGAATAGAGTGAACAGGAGAATTGGTCGTTGAATGATCGTCTTGCCTTTCGAGGCATCATTTGATCTGCCGCGTCTGACCGCCTTGATATCGCAAGTGGCCCGTGCGATAAAAAAAAGATGGACAAGCCGCACTACTCAGCTTCGTGAGCATTTCGGTATTTCTTATTTCGGCAGACATAAATATATTGCTTGAAGCAATACAACATAATCATGTCCGTTATTGGATCGCTCATCTTCTGTACGGATTGCGGCAATCTGCTGCGCGAATCCACCGGAGATGCCAATGCTATTCTACACTGCGATGTCTGCGGAACTCGGAATAAAGGTCAGCAAATTGGATCAATTTCAGGTGGATGACAAGGCTAACATGTATACATCTCAGATACTGTTCCTCAGACTATTGTCTCCGAATCCAAGCCCTCCGCCTTTCCCTCCGCATTGAGAGCCAAGCGATCTGCAGTCCAGACACTATCCGCCGAAGATCGCAAGACCGAAGCTATCACACAAAAGACCTGTGAGAAATGTGGCCGGAAAGAGATGTTCTTTACTACTGTTCAACTGCGTAGTGCGGATGAAGGTAGTACTGTGTTCTTCCGCTGTGTTTGCGGTTACAAGTATGTCGTTTCCATGTCTGACGAACCAAGCTATATATAGTCTAACCACTTCGCAGGGAAACCCAAAACAACTGAGCCCAAAGAAAAAGAAGAGAGGAAAAACGGGATCGAAGATGTACAATTGTGGGAAACGGATCTATATTGGGGCTGTATAACAAAGAGTATCAAAATAACGACGTCACGACTTTTTTTCTTTTAATTCATCAATTCATTGCAAAATCTTTTTTTACCCTGTCATCATGCGGCGGCGGCAGCAGCGCCCTCCGGAATAAGAGCATACTCTACCTCGCCGTTCTTCTCGAACTCTGCCATGTCAAGAGCCACGATGACACTGTCGCGCACGACTTGCTCGGGGTCATTCAGGAACTTCTTCAGGATGTCCTCAACACCCTCCTCGTCGCCCAGACTGCCCAGAGCCTCGGCAGCCTCGTGACGCACCATACCCTCTTCCTTGGTGTTGCTCAAGCAAGTAGTCAGGCAAGGAATGGAGGCGGGGTGGCAGAGCTGGCCGAAAACGAAAGCGATCTCGTGACGGAACAGAGCAGAGGGGTCATTCAGACCCTTAGCGAGCGCATTGATGGCGCCAACTGCGGTGGGGAGGTCGGGGGGAGAAGCAAGGTCACGAAGACCGAACATGGCACGGTATCTTTGGAAAAGAGGGAGCTTAGTGTCGAGCAGAGTCTTCTCGAGATCGGGGATTGAGGGCTCGCTGGCCTCCAGAGGCATTGGGGGAGCGGGATCGATAGAAGTGAAGTCACTAGAAAGGGAAGAGGGAGATTAGTATACTTAGACAAATTGTAACGATTCAAATAGAACATACCTGGGCTTCAACTTCTCAGCTTTCCTCTCCTCCGAGTTCTCCCAGATAATACGGTCAACCGCAATATCGCAAGTCTCCCGAATAATCTCCAATTCATTCTCATCATCACGCAGTTTCTTCAGCAGATCCAGACTATCATCAAAACCCAAGGCACCGAGGGCCTCGGCGGCCTCGTGACGACACATCGCATCCTCCTGGACATCCTTAACAACATGCTGCAGGTAAGCGACGGAATCGCGATTCAAAGTCTGACCCAGGCAGTATGCAAGCTCGTGTTTCAACAAAGCCGAAGAAGAAGCGAAACCGGCAGCGATAGCCTGGATAGCGGGAAGGGTCTGCTCAGTTGGGGGTTGCAGGCAGGCTAAGTGCTTAAGGGAGAAGAGAGCGCGAAAGCGGCGGGCGAGAGGTTCAGATTCGGAGACGAGAACTTTGCGGAGGGACAGGACAGTCTGGTCCACATTTTCGGACTCTGTGGCTGAGGGTGCCATTTTGGGATTACTTTTTGGAGAAGAGAGTGTGTGAGTGTTATGTGAAAAGTGGAAAAGAAAGAATGAAACAAAGGTGGATGATTAAAAAAAGTCGAGAAGATCTTATCATCGATTTTTAGAGTGGGGGACTCTGCAGGGCGGGGCTGTGTGTCTGCGCCCATTCGGCTGCTTAAGATCCGCGCTATTCTTATACATACTGTACATAGTAGAATTTTATATAGGTTAGTTATGATGGTATATATCGGCATATAATAGCAATTGAATATTACAAGTTATTCTATTCTCTTGGAATGATGATTTGACATACATCAGTAAGTTGACATGCCAAATAAATGACTTGACTACTGTACATGACGTACTGGCACTACTAATATATGGCATATGTTCTTTGCATTTGTTAAGTTTTGTATTTGTTAAGTTGAATGTGATACTACTGACCTAGGGAGTGATCAATGTCAAAATAGAAACCTAAAATATAAATTGAACATATATCCCATGAAATTCAGGTAGAGATATGCATTAGCACTCCTTAAGTACATAGAAATGCAACTACATCAAACCACCATAAGTCTCACCCTCCTCCTCAAGCTGCTCATCTTTATGATAATAATCCTTCAATTTATCCATCTCACCCTCTTTCTTCTTTTGGCCATGCGCAGAATTCTCATCCTCTTGTTCATCATGGTCCTCATGATGATCCTTCATTTTCTCATCAGTCTGTTGACCCATATGGTGATGGAGGATACGCTCGAAGAAGCCCTCATGTTCATGGGCGGGTTGAGCTTTGGACTCTGTATGCAGTTAGACCCTAGAACGATCATTTTCTATACAGGGGTAGACAAATCTTGTGGAAGAAGTGACTCACGGTCGGACATGATGTCTGCTGGATTCACTTGTGGTGGAGGAGGCCGCGGTATATAATTGTAGTTTGTTATGCAATGGTACTGAGAAGCTGGGTGAAAGATCCCCGGCAGCATGCTACTTATATACCCTCCTCTGAGACAGAATACCTATTCTGTAAGAAACTATGTCATTGTCCAAATTAGTATTGCGATGGAGAGCACTTGTGAGGCGACTTTGTTGTTATAGGTCGAGAAGTTGGTGAACGCATCATCGACCCATTTAACCACAAGCAACGAAACTCAATCACGAATACCAATTTAATAGGGACCTGCTTGCGAGCATCATAGCACTTGGTATCAGTATACTTCAATTCTTGATGAAACGAAGTCAAATTAAGCCTCACAATAGTACTATCAGTAGTACTAATAGTGCTTTATAGTGTTCTCGCGGCTTAGCTGGGGGTTGTGCTGTTGGTACCTTACTAAGGTTAGTAACTACGCGACCTGAAATGGATATATTGCTAGGGTATGTTTTCTTCTTCAAATGTCAAGCTCATACATGGCAATTCTGCCTGTCAGAATGAAAGAATACACTCTAATACTTGTACTTGAGCGCAAGTGCTCAGTAGAGACTTGGTAAACTTACGTTTAACAGTTTATACGCGAATAACCTATGGCTCCCGCGGCACCCAATCACATCCCCCACATTAATAGTACATATGGGGTACATCTTGAATCTTCACTCCAATCTATCATTTAACATTCCTGGACACTGTATGAATCTGTTTTTGATAAAGAAAAAGAAAATACGCAAAACATATGTACATAATACATCGAGAACTCAATCATTTGGTCTTGATGTGCTTGAGCTTCTTGTTCTCGAAAAGGAAGTTGTTGGCATAAGCCTTAGGGACGAAGCGGCGCTCATTAGGCTCCTGAACAAAGTACTCATATCCCTGCTTCTGGGCAAAAGCAATGGCATCCTCCTTAGACTTGAACTTGAGGCTCGTGCCCTGCATGCCATCGGCGGACGACTGCCATCCCATCAGCGGGTTCTCCCAGCGGTGACCCTTCTGCAGAATATCCCAGTCCATGCGCCAGTGGTGAGAGTGCCAGGTACCGGATTGAGAAGCGGGCTTTGCGGGACGGTAGATGCTAGACAGATTGTTAGCTTGTGCGCTCAGGCTCGGCTAATCCTTGATGAATCGAATCGCGTACCGGACAGTGCGGGCCTGGAGGTCGGTGGGAGCACCAGAGAGAACAGCAGCGGGCAAAGTAGGGCCAGGCTCACTGCCATCCATCACACGCTTGGGAACTGGAGAGTATGATCTGTGAGAAAAAGAGATATACGGGTTAGCTAAAGGGTTTTGCGTTGGACGGATTGACATCTCGTGGTCGGTGGCAAGGGTACGCACGAAGTGCCGTGATCGATGGTAGCCTCGTAGTCGGGCTGGTGACGGGCCAGAGCCTGCGCAGGAGTCTGCTTGTTGATCAAGGAGCTGCCGTGCTGGGTGGTGGTGGGAGCATCGGCAGGGCTAGTCTTAACCTGGTCAGAAGGGCCGGACACAAAACGGGCATTGACGGGGGCAGCCAGCCGAGTCGCGCGGAGGCGAGCGGCGCCACCAACACGAAGGAGCGACATTGTAGACAGCGAGGGTTGTGAGAGTGGGGATTGAAGGTGAACAAGGCAGTTCGATCGTGGAGGGCGTTTGGATTCGAAGTGCAGGTCACGACACATCCGAAAGGGGATTAGCGTGGGCTTGGCAACAGACCATCCCGACTTCCCGCTTGCCGAAGGTTCTCTCTCTCCTGCATCATCAGTCGTTCCCCGGTTCCTCTTTACCTCGCGAATCGCCGTATGTTGTCTCCTGGTGGTGTCATTGCATTCTCTGACACTAGCCGTGTTATTTGCGACCAATTTTCTAACCCTTTCCAGTCCTGACAAGATGAGCTACATCGTCCGCCGTGGTCTTTCGACCCTGATCCCTCCCAAGGTACGAACCACCTCGAATTGAAGTCTAGTTGGCTGTCGCTTGGAAATATTGGTGATGCTAACTCTATGATTTAGATCGCTTCCCCTAACGTGAGTTAACCATGGATATCTCTTCGTGCTGAACGTTCATCGCGCCCCTCCCTTCGCCCCGTGCCTTCCCGAAGGCTTTTTCGTGCTATCTCGAAACAACAGATACCGGCCACTCGTCCGCGAACGATCGCTAACATATCTATCCTTTCAAGGCCATTGGTGCTGCTCAGGATGCTGCCCGTATGGAGCGTGTTGTGAACTTCTACGCCGGTCTCCCCCGTGGCCCTGCTCCCCAGGTTAAGCCCACTGGCATCATCGGCCGCTACAAGGCCCGCTACTTCGACCAGAACTCCGGTGTCCGTAAGTATTGACGAATCATTCTGGGATTTTATGGCAGATGTATGCAGACATAGGTACTGACTCGACTTAGCCATCGTTCACGCCATCGCCGGTATTCTGATCCTGGGCTACAGCATGGAGTACTACTTCCACCTGCGTACGTTATCTTCTCTGTCTAGGATATCATCTTTTTCTGTGATCGTCTAGCTAATTGAGGATATAGGCCACCACAAGAACCACCCCCACTAAACTATTTCCTTTGATCTATCGGAAGAGGGGGAGGATTGATTTGATGTACATACTGCATCCTCTGACCCAGAGTTAGGCAGTGTAGGAACTAGAGAGCCATTTTGGAATCTCACTATGTCTCATTATTCAACTATCTCACAGAGTAACATGTAGTAGACGAGTTTGTAGCTAGTAGATATAGATGTTTGTACCTTGGGCGGTTGTCCATCTGCAGGCATCTCTCGGGAGGAGGCCTCCGCACTGCTTTTCCCAATCACACCACATTGCCCTATAAACTGAACACCCTCTCTCTTAAAGTAATAACTATATTGTGTAGAAGACTCAATAAAATAAATATTGTAAATAATTCTAGGCCTTTATTTCTCGTCTATTTCTACTTCTACGCGACTTTAACTCGTTCTCCCATAGTTAATAGTTATGAACAGTCAGTCCAAGCAGCTTTCGCACTAACCGAAAACAGCCAAACCCTCAGCTTCAAACCCGACAGTCATCGAACAACGAAGCATCTCTCACTCCACCAACCTCCTCAACCTCCCCGCTCTCCCTCTCTCTCCTCCCTCTCCCTCCGATATACGAATCCCTCCCTCCCCTATTCTGGGACCTCCCGGCGGACTATTTCTTACGCCTTGCGCTTCCGCCTGGCGTACACTCCGAATCAACCTTACCCCGACGTCTCAGCTCCTGGAGGTTGGCCGCCCAACTTCCGTCTTCCTGGTTGTAAATTCCCGATCTTCCAGGGTGCAACCAGCCGAGCGAGCAGTTCAACTGTGGCGATCCTCAAAACCTGACCATAGGTCCGTTGTTGCTTGTTTCTTCCTCCGTCCTAAATACTATGCAAGCGTGATCCTGGCAGTCACCCGCTTGGTCTTTCCTACACTTCCATCCACCAAGATCCATTTCGAAGGTAGTCTTCTGACATATGGCGCATTTATCGCCTTTTACAGATTCGAATATTGTTATGGCAGAGCAGAACAGACGCGATGTGGTAGATCAGACCCTGTCGGGCGGCGACCCTTCGCCTTCCGACGTCCCTGCGAGCATCACCGACAAGTCAACTACTGAAGGGGACGCGGGGGAGAATCAACATATCGCGACGAGTTCAAATATGCGACCTTCAACGGACCTACTCTACAACGATGAAACGAGACAAACGCCTAGTCAGCAAACAGAGAATACTGGAGGTGATAAGGATACTGGGAGTCCTTCGATGGTGGGTCGCCCTGCAGAAGGCTGGGTGAAATGACAGCGCTTGCTAAAAACTTTTCGCAGGATTCTTCCAAGCAAAGTACTGGGTTAGTTGCGTCACGAGCGATTGAAATGAATGGGTTAGCATCAGTATCGGATGGTGGGGATGATACGGCATCACAAGGCGGTTCGGAGTCGGACGCCAGTCGAACAGATGGTAGACATCACACGCGCACTGGATCGGTTAAGAAGCCTTCCACGTTTAAGCCTGTGTCATTCGCCAAATTCGCGGTGCCCAAAGCCCCCGGAGTTCCCACGCCGCCAAAGGCCCCCGAGAAAGGTACGAGTGACCGCTGGCCTACGATTTCGAGTCGCATGTCTAATATCTCACCAGTCCCATCCGCCTCGACGACTCCTCTAGGAACACCACAACCGAGTTCTAGGCCAAGGTTGGTCGCAAAGACAACATCTGGAAATTCAGTTTCAAAGACGGGCTCAAGCAACACAAAGCCGGCCGGTTCGGGGCCAGATCCAAACCAAGTCTGGAATAAAAACCGACGTATGTTTCAAGACTGATGCGTGAACTTTCGGTTCTAGAACTGACTTTCTACCCTTTCTCAAATAGCTGTCCAGCCAACCCCCGCCAAGCATTTGACCGATGAAGAACTGAAGCAGCAATATGGAATTCACATGACATCTCGTATCCAAGAAGATGGCGGTGGTGGCTCAGAAGCAAAATGGGCTGATATTGACGACGATGAGGATGATTGGGCTCCCGAGACTATTGAATGGACAGATGGTACGAAGGTCACTCTCACCCACACTGATCCGGCACCTGCCCCCGGCCAATCTCATGAAGAGCCGACGCAAGCGCCTGAGCTTGAGCCGGCGTCAACGAAAGAAGCACCTAAGATTGCGGCTCCAAAGCCAACGACATCCATTGGACCGAACCCAACGGTACTCCGGCTTGGAGCGAATGCTGAACGACAAGCAAAGGCCGCAATTATTTCATCTAAAGGGATAAATGATAGAGCCCCATCTGGATCGACGAGCCCTGCGCCACCTCCAGCTAAGTCACCATGGGCATCGTTGCCTCCCGTCGAGAGAGTATCGCCAGTCAACCCATCTGCACACCCCCCACCTCCAATGCGCGCTCCTCCTAGTCATTACCCACACCGAGATGATTCCCGCCATGCGCCTCTACCCCCGCAAGAGATTGCTGCTGACGACTTCAACCGTCAATGGCGTGAGTCAGCTCCTGGCGCTCCCAGAGAGCTCTATAATTCACGATCAGGACGTTACGAGCCAGTATCAGACAATCGAAGACCATCCTGGCGGAACGAGCCAAGTGCTAGAGGCCCAGCGGTGCTCCAAAGACCAGGTCAAGATCACGGTGGGCCAGCTGAACCATCAGCGGCTTTCCAGACTCATCGATCTAGTCATCATCAAGAGGGCATGGGTTGGAACCGTCGTCGGACCTCATCTAATGTTAGTGGCGGAAGCGGTGGATTTGGACGACGTATGTCTTTTGGCCGAGCAGATGGACCACCAAGACACTTCGAAGGTCGACGAGGATCTCAGACCAACGGAATGGTTGATCCGGCATTGATCGATCGTGAACACCCACATCCGCACGGCCCATCACACCTTCATGGTGGTCCACCTCTTTCTTCACACCCACCCCCAGCTGCCGGTGAAGCTCCACCAGCAGAGAGTGAAAAAGCCCCATCTACAGCCCCTGAAGTACCTCAAGAAGATCCTCTGGCGATGCAAGCACGTGTCATGAGGGAGACTATCCGTCAGGCTAAGCAGCGTCGTGAAGAGGAGGAAGAAAAAGAGAAACTTGCACGCGACGAGAGAATTCGACAGAAGCTGGCCAGTTTGGGCCCCGCTCCCGAGAAGCCACAGCGTAAAGATAGTATTGAAAGCCGGAAACCTCAGGCAGCGACAGCATCTGGAGGTGCAGCTGCAGCTGCAGCGGCGATGCATTCTCCCCCTAAACCTCCTGTTCCCGAGCCTACAGGAGAGCCCAAGCAATATGGCATGATGAAGGTTCATCATCCTGATACAGTGAAGAAGCTCGTTGCTGCTAACGAGAGGGATCGGGCTTCCGAGAAGTTTGCAGAAAAGCCTTCCCCTCACCTGCGACAAGCTACTTCTCCTCGCGAGGCGAAGCGAGAGCCTGTTCATGATGCCGCGCCTAAACAGCAGCCCCAGCAACAACAGTCCGCCGACCAGAACACCTCACAAGAAACGAATGTAGAGGAACCAGGTACTCAGTGGCGAGGAAACCTGAACGTGTCTGGCTCTTATCAACCCTGGTCAACTAACACCAAACTTGCATCAACTTCACCTTCAGTGAAGAACCCATGGAAGCCCTTGAGTAGCGATAGAACTCTCGGGAACGGTATTTTTGACCAGGCTCTTGGTGGATTCCCATCCAGAGAACTTGCCTTGCGAAGCCAGTTGGCTTTGGATCAGCCTACGATTCCCCCAGCGTTACCAAGTAGCCAGGAAGTCTCTACGATTGCTTCTTTGCCTTCTCCAGAGTCTAGGATAGCAGGCTATGACCCTTTGAGCCCCATCGGTCGTCCGGGTCCCATTGGGCCCCCTAGCTCACAGAATCCTCAGTGGCAACAAGAACTCGGTACTCCAGGTGGACTAGGTGCATGGAGCAACTTCCATGCCGTGGCAGCCCGGCGAGATGCCGAAGAATCCGAACAAAAACGTCAAGATTTCAATGCCAATCGCAACCAGTCCAATGCTGTCAACTTCAAGGAAACTTGGAAGCAAGTTCGAAGCGGAGAAGAAGCCGGTCAAAGACACCTGATCGGTGGTGCAGTGAACCAAAACAATAAGAGTTCACCGTCCAACCCGTTAACGGGCTTGGATGCTCCGGTGGATGGCCTTCCATTCTCAGAAAACCAAGCTCGCCCTCTTGTCAGCGTTCCTGCCAGAAGCTCGCGTTTCTTCCCACATGGACCTGAGCAGCAGAAGCGCACGGTTATTGAGAAATTCGACTATGAACGAAGCCCTTCGCCACCACCGCCTGAAGAGTCAAGCCATCCAGTGTATCTTGGCGGCTCCGGCCGTCCCTTGGTCCATCTGCCTAACCCCAAGCCAGTTGTGAAGTTACCACCTAAGATTGTTGCTGCACCGGCACCCCCGCCGACTTTTGCCTCAATGGCAGCGGCGCCGCCCAAGGGCGCGCCCGCATCTACGACTGCGATGTCTTGGCAAGAAAAGATCAACACTCTTTTCGGCAAGAAAACACCACCTGTCAAGAAGAGCTCTCTAGCTGTCACATCTGCCACTAAAGAGCCTCTGGATGTACAATTGCCAACTACGACTGTCTCTGTCTCCGTGTCCTTCCCCGCTAAAGAGGCTGGCTACCAAAGTGGAGACGGAGACTTGGCTGTCCGACAAGTGGAAGAACAAGATGAGATCTTTGAGGATCGCGAGCCAGGCTCTCAACCTCCAGTGCGAGTGCCAAATATGGCCCCAGCTGCAGCTTGGGATGCCGCCCAGGCACCTCCCCAAACTCGACCACGGGGCAAATTCATGAAGCCCGTTCAATGTCGCAGTGTTGAGCCCTACATAGTGGGACTTGGCGAAAAGGATCAATTTGGTAACCTGCGTGTTCTAATTCGATTCCCGGGTGCTCTTGCCTCGAAGATCTGTAGCTTGCCCAAGAAAGCCTCTTCAGCACCACGACCCCGGTCCTCTCCCAATCTCAAGTCCCGCAAGGGGCCGAAATCTCGGGAGACTTCAGGCAATAGTGCACCGCTGAAGCGATCATCACAGCAAAGTGGTGCTTCCTCCTCGCGGCATCCATCGTCTAAGGCGTCCTGGGGACCACGAACAGCGAGCGGATCGCGTTAATAGCCGTTCTACTTCATTTCGGGGTTTCCTCTACTGGCGAACCTGGATGTCATTTACGTCTTCGCAGTCAAGATCATACACGGTAGTCTATTCAGCCTAATCGCCCTGGTTGTCACTGCTATCTCTGCTATCGATCCCCAGCTCATTTTGAAGAGAGGTTGATACTCAAGTTAAACTTCCGGCTTCCTGATTACTACCTCTTCTCTGCCGTTGCAACCCACCCACCACACCTCTTCTCCCATCCTCCTAAACAGTCTCGTTCCGTCACTGTACCCATCCCTCCTCTCACAACCCGACCACCTATTCTCCCTACAATCCCGACACCCTCTTTCTCCAAGTTATGTATTCTTTTCGTGGCTTTTATCGTTTGACCCGTCTATCGCTTGTATGTACCCTTTGCAGCATGGAGGAGCATGAGCATGACGAAACTTGTTTCCCAAGGAAAATCATCTTTCGCTCTGGAACAGACTTGACTATCAATCACCATTCATGGCCATTCATGGGCCACGGCTCTAGTTCTGGCTCTGGTTCTTCTCTATAAAAGGCCAGTAATGCCAATAACTGTGATTGCGTCAAGTCCCCTTTCTGCATCATTACCATCCTGCAATGGACGTTCATAGTGGAATTGGCGGATGACTGGGCTTTGTCTTAGTCGTTGGCCTTTCGAATTCATATCAAGTAGCTCTACTTGGATTTTTTTCTTCTCGGATTTATCTCAGTATCCTTTCTATTTAAAGCCTAGATGTCTTTTACGTAGTGTATTTCTCTATCCTGTCTCGGTTGCGAGTCTACAATCTGGGCTTACTACCTACTTGAGTAGATATGAACTGGGATTCCCACACCACTGCTTGTCTCGGGTTTCTCAAAGGATAGACCTCCCCATACCCGTGCTTTAGGAACTAAAATCAGTGCCTGACTGGTCGGAATATCTACTACCCTCTATAATTACTCGGTATGAGAGGGAATTGCCGCAATTAGGGTTGTGGCAGAATCCTAGACGGAGACGTTGAGCTCTTGTTCAAACCTTTAAACAAGACCTCAACGTATAAGTAGATAGCTGGCCACTCTATATACAAGTTACTATGGGGGCGTACTCGCAACATTCTTAGACCTAGACAATTCGAACTTCGTTAGATTTGCTCTTGCTTCCACCGTCTATCTTAGCTGCAACACCAGCTGATACATGCGAACCTTAGCATGGATGCTGTCAAATAGGTGATATAAATAATTAAGCAATGAGTATTAGATGGCCTTGACCGGAGATACGAGAGGCTTGATTCGACTTGGGTATGAATATAATAAATACTAGTGAATATTGACAATTTCGTGCTTTGATGTTAGACTCGGAGAGTCTTTCGGTACTCGGCGACAATCATATTCACGATAATATTCGTCTTCATATTTCATGGATGACAGGGAATGTATGAACAAATCTATCGCTTGTATGAAGGTAGATAGCTAGAGGTAGTAATTCAAGCCTGTGCATCAGTATTGCTCCTATGCTAGCCATACTACATGGATTTAAGAGGAGCTCATCCTGGAATGAAGAAGTGACATCAGGGAATCTTGGTCCATGTCATCTCTTGGGTTGTTCTTCTCTGCTTCAATGTGCTTTTCAGTGATATGAATGTCGGGATGATCTTCGAGGAATATGTCAATCGTATCCAAGCTTGATCTTCCAATGACTAACTCAATTGCTGATTCGGTGGTTGGCAATTATATTCGATGGCGCATACACGAACGAACAAATTCATCGAAAGGGAAATCAAATTCATGGTGGGGTTCTTCTCGAAACGTAGCTGGGATCCTAAGCAACATATTACTGAAATCTCGAAGGTGATATATTGAAAAAGGGCCTCTGCTGCCCTGGCCAGGGTAGGCGTGTCAACTCCAGGATCATGCCATATTGTCTGCCAGACTACAGTAAGATTCAGGTCATGATAATTTTCCAGAAAGAGACGTAGAGGCTCAATCCCCTGTTTTTGAACAGCAAATATCAAGATATCCTCTGTAATAGGCAGTTGGTGGGGTCCCAGGCGTGTTAAGAGTAAACTTATAACATGATTTGAGTTCCATCCCTCTAATGCAGCTTTGATGACATCTTCTGTGATCAAAATTTGGTCTTTCTGTCTGTCTAGCAAGATTCTCATTGAATTGACATCTCTCGCAGCTGTGGCTACTATCTTTGGTGTCACTGGAAATTGAGGATTTCTGTTGTAGATAACCTCTACGGCATCACCATTCCCGGCGGCCATTTCAATGAGCCACTCGTCTACTTCCACAAGCTGCCAATCGAGAAGTATCTCGAAGACCTCGCCAGCATTTATCAGTTTTGTTGCTGCTTTTTGAACCATGTTTTGGATCGGGAGGCGGTCGTGCCGTCGGTCCAAAAGCAGCTTCAAGGCACTGGGAGAGAAACATGCCGCTTCCAACAACTTATCAGTTGTCGGAATTTCCGCCCATCTCTCCAAGATAAACGTGAGTACTGTGTTTGCTGTGGAGCTTCCAATCTTGGCAATCGAGACCAAAGAATCTTCCGAAACAGAAAGATCATGGCCTTTCAGATCAAAGAGATACTCGATCAAGTCATCTCCATAATCAAAGTTGTCAGCAATAGCAATCAAAGATTGCTCTGTGATGGAAGTTTCAAAGCTATTGGCATTGTTCACAAGAAGTTCCATCATCTCCTGGTTGTTGTATCTAGCAGCATAATTAAATATCTTCTGAGTGACAACGAAACCCGTTTGTTGCCTGGAAAGAAGCAACTTCATCATGTCCAACCCCTCATATCTGTTTTGTACAATTTCTTGTAATATCTCATCATCAATGGTAGTATCTGGCCCGCACTCGTCAAGCAAAATTCGCATGATTTCGCTTCCCTTTGAAAGCCTTTGTGAAGCGGCTAAAAGAATATCTTCGTCGATTGCTGTTCCGGCATCTCGTCGTTTTAGAAGCAGACTGATAATTTGTGGATCGTCTGCTTGTCTGATGGCTGTAATGGGGACTTTCTGGGTGATGAGAACTTCTTCTCCGCCCTTCTCCAGAAGTAATTCCATTGCTTCGATTTTTCCTCCTGCGATTACTCCAATGAATTCCTCATCTATCTCAATGTTATTTAGCCGTCTATTCAAGAAAGACATCCCGCCGCTCCGCCCGACTGAAATTGTGAGGCTTTTCATTCGTGTTGGAGTCAGTTTTAGGTCGATATCACATTTACCCCAAAGTAATTCCACAAGTTGTTCGTCGCGGAAATCATTCTCCATTATCCTCTTTAGAAGTTTGTCAGTCATCCTGAAGCCAAATTTTTCCTTTTGATCCAAGAAATGACGAATTAATAGGTTGCCAGATTCTTGGTAATTCCGAGCAGCTTCTTCAACCAATTTCTGATCAATCCTTTTTTCCGATGCTCTTGTTTCATCATGCAAACAGCCTTTGTCCCAGAGCAGGTTCAAGATTATCGGTAAGATCTTTCTGTTTGTCTCTGTAATCTTGATGCAAAACATCTTGTCCTGAAGCACTTCTTGTGGTATCTCGTTCATCGCCTTGAGCAACAAGTCGAGGATATCCAGGTGACCAGTTCTTGCACCCACTAACAATGTATTGTGGCTCTAGTTTCGAGATTCTACCATAATATCAGGATTAGTGCTTTCAGAAAGCAATTGTTCGACTATTGCTTGCAATCCCCTCTGTGATGCGGAATATAGAGGCGGCGGGAGCTCCTCAAATGATCGACGCCACATGGAACTAGACCCGAAACTTGCCAGGCACATCCAGTTCAAATAGATATCGCGCTCGGTGAAAATAAAATAAAATTTCTGCTGGGGATCTTTGTCGTTGGCAAATGTCTCCCCAAGCTCTGCCAAATGAGGGTCCCAATATCTCGCAGAGTAAATCAATAATGGTCTTTGCTCGGCAGTGGTCTTAGTTAAGACCTCTTTTGTGTCAAGCAAAGAGTCAATCGCTGTATTCGATATGGCAAGATGACCGACGCTGACTGAGAACTAATACCACGAGACTTGGGCCTCGTTGCAAACGAAAAACTCTTTCACGGAGAAATGGGCCAGTCTCATAGTATCGTCGGAGATGCTCGCGGTGACGAGGGATGTAGTGCAGGTTTGGATAACGTCGTCAGGGAAGTTGAAGGAGACAAAATCTGCGACGGTTTTTAAATCCAACGGAACGACCGAAAAAAATGAGGCAGATAAGTATTGTGCGAGCAGCCTCTCTATCATCTGCTGAGAGCCTCTCAAGAATATCTCTGTAGGTATCTTCGAGCGTGGCTGGAATTGTATCAAGAGCTTTGTTAAATGCAGCCTCATTCTTCGACTCTTGAAGTCGCTTGATCTGCAGATCTGCCCAGCGGAAGCGTCTGCTCATTTAAGTGTGTTAGTAAATCATAGAAATTTGCTGGTCATTAAAACATGCCTTTCCCCAATATCCAGGAGTTTATTCAAAGCCCGTTCCTTGACTGATTTGTCCCATTTAGATAATCTGCCTTTAGATATCTGATCGTGGACAAAAATCTCCACATCTTTCCTTAATCCAATCTCTAGATCAATACTTGGATATTGCTCTAGCTTCGACCGTATATCGGGCTCTGGTCGACTCGTGGCAAGAATATGTAGCTTGGAGGGATGTTTCGACGATAGCTGTTCGACGAATTCTAAAAGCGAGCTTCTTCCATCGTGATCTTTCGCCGGGCACTAGTCCATAGCATCGATTATAAGGAAGACCTCGTGCTGAGAATCTTTCAAGACAATGTCAAGAATATCTGCAAATTTCTGCTGTTGAGGCTTACCACCACGGTAGCTATTAGCTTCCCTAGTTTGACCAGAGAGCTAGAAAGTGTTCGCGGCATGAGCTGTCGCAGTATCGATCTGGCCATACTATACACTTTCTGTGTTTTATCATTGCTAAACTGGAAGTACCAGTAAGCGAACTTTTTCCATGGATCAGATCTGCAAAAATTCTCGACGTCTTGGATGACTGTAGAACAGAGGACCGATTTGCCACATCCGACTTTGTAATGACCGTTAGTTCTAAATTCTGTTTCTGGGAAGTCTGGAAAATTCTCACCTGCTCCATAACCCCAGCAAATCTTTCCTGGCGTGGCTTTCCACTCGATATATACCGGATGATTGAGAAATCAATCCCCTGTATCCGATGTTCTTCTTTCATGAGTATCGTTTTGAGTGTCCGAGTAGGACGCCGTGGATAACCAGTCCGGAATCTCTCGTTCTTGCAAACCTGCTAAAGTAAGTGTATTCGCTTTTCAAAGGGAAATGTTCATGAGATCTTACTCCTGGTATGTGATTGAATTTCCTTAAGTCTTTCAACTGCCTCGTCAATCCCGTCCAGTATATTTTCAGCCTGTTTCTTGCGTTCTGTAATGATCAGCATAGACGTTCCTTGTGATTCTTAATTGGAAAGAAATACTTGATCTGATGTGAGATCTACGAAAGTTTTGAGAACATTTTCTCTTTTTTCAATGGCTTCTTTCAAATTCTTCAAAGGCTGTTCAATAAGGGCAGTGATGCTTTTCAGCACACGGGCTTTCTGGTAATTAGTTATTATCACGATGTGACGAGTATGTGAGTCACATACCAGCCTTGCTCTCCTGTATCGCCTTTTTCACCTCTCCCGCGTACTCGAGAATTGCAGTGTAAACTTCGACCAGTGCATCTTCTAGCCCCTTGTCGCTTTCCACTTATTTGTTTCGATAGGTGTTTTCAAAGATCGCCTAATAGGAAAGACGGCCTGCGAGGTACTCCGATGCCTCGAAGATATCGTCTCGACATTCAATGTCATTCTGAATCAGTGTGAGACCAATAGAGACAACCGACCATGCACTCGATGCTGGAGCTAACATTAGCAAATGTCAAACGGGAGGTTCAGATAATGGCCAGAAGCTTACCGTATCCAGTCGAATCGAAAGAAATCAGTGTCTTGACGAGATCTTTTGCCTGGGGGGTATACAGAATGATATTTTTTCGCAGAATCTCGAACGTTGATGTGGCCCCCACCACGTTTGCGAATCTTCAACCCCCCCTTCTTTGTACTCGCGGTATTTCTCCTCGGTTGTTTTGATCACATCATCGATGGACTCCGTGATAGGAGGAGCATTCTCTAAATCCAGAGCAAGGCGATGTTTTTCTTCTAGTTTTTTACCAGCAACTTCCCAGAGATTATCCGCTACTTTCTGGGAAGTAGCAGGGTTTGCATCTCGGGTTGAAGTTGTGTCGATATTGGTCTCTGCAGCTAGGGCATTTTCGTTATTCGTGCTCGAGACCGAAACCGAGTCATCATGTCTTTGACCTCGCACTTTAAGCTTGATTTTGGTGCGGAATTTGTTCAACATTGTGTAATGCTCGGGCTGTCGTTGTCCCCAGGAGTTCGTTCTTCCTGGGTGCAATAAGCTGACAGAGTGACGAGGCTCTCAGCCCCGCCAACGTGAGAGGGCTAGTGTACATATGTGCAAACACCTGTTTAAAGAGTGGGCACTATTTATGCATACATGTATGTATTGATCTTAGGACGGCAAAGACGAGGTCCTTATTGGTGTGTGTGTGTGTGGTCCAAATTTTAACCGTGCTTCCTTTGCGAGAAAACTGTTCGAATACCCTGTAATCTAATTTTATGGACATTCATAAGATAGATGACTTTACAATGAAGATAAAATTATCGCAAAGCTTCTTGAGCGCTGCCAGGGCATGTTTCAGTGGGTGAATCTACAAGTCCATGTGATCGGGCATTGAGACAAGGAAGAAGCTGTCTACGAATGTCTCGATAGTCTTCCCGAAGATTTGGAAGATGCATACAACAAGGCCTGGTCTGCAACACGGCTATTTTGGTGGTGCTCTTGCTTCTGCGGTGGCTAGAAGGGCTTTAGACGCCGTGAAACTTCTTATAAACGCTAAAGCCGATGTCAATCAGCGCCTCCAGTACGGCAGCTATGGAAGTGCCCTCGCGGTTGCAGCCGCCATTTGTGAAGAGAACTGCTCTGAAGTTTTGATACAAGCCGGAACCGATGTAAATCTCAACACAGAAGGGAGGGCGCCTTCCAGCAGCGCTTTGGTGGCTACAGGAAGCAATATCTCAGAAGCAGATAGATGGCTACTTGAAATGTTCGGTTTCGAAGAAGATAAGCTCCTGGATGCCCGAGGAGAAATGGCACCGTTACTCCAAGAACATGGAGCAGAGATTTGATCAAGGTCTCTTCAGTTCTCCTTGGGTTTAATGGGGGTTTCGCCTCTGCTATTGCTGTTTCTGTTGCTCCTGGTACTTGTCCTGGTAGTGGTGGTAGCAATACTGACCACAGCTTTGTAACCTTGGGGGGTTGGAAGCACCAGACATCATGGTAGATAGCTAAAGAGATATAGATTACTCGAAGTCCTAAGACCCTCCTCACCCAAAAAAAAAAACGAAGTAAAGATAATAAAAAACTATGCAGTGGTTGTATGCGCAAGGTCGGGAGCATCACCGTTTGTCCGCGGGATGCCCTAAGACATTACCCTAACCCTTATCTACTATCCTCAGGTGATCAGGGTCAGCTTTGGGGAGGGTTAGGGCTAAATAAAACCGTCTCGCTTAGTAGACCAAATTAAACAGTCCACCATGGCGTGATTGTCAATAGTGAATAAGAAATCATAAGGTGGTTTAACTCTGTGAAAGATACATTAAAGTTGTTTGTAGTTTTGTACATCTACATAAAGATACGGGCCCCACTTAGTGTCACAGCCATGATTGGGTACTTGCAGATCCACCGGCGGCAGGTACCTTGGTCCAAAGCTTATTGTATTTACATTCTGATATGTACAGTGCCGTGATGGAAAATACCGAGTACCGCGCATCAAGGCCCATGACTAAGTCACTACCCTTCCTCCTGCTCTTTCTTCTCCTCTTCCTTCTCTTCTTTCTACCCTCCTCATCAGACGGAAGCCCACACGGCACATCGCCTCCTCCCTCGCCGGAGGATGGAAGCCCGTACAAACTAAACCCTCCCTCAAAAGAGGAAGGATATAGCATCATCTTTTCCCTCACAGGAGATCGAAGCTTGAGTCGCCTTCTCCCTCGCTGGAGAACGAAAGCCCCTATTCTGCGACTACTCCCGGACCGGTACAATCTTAGTACAAGGAGTACGAATCGACTCAAGACTTGTAGGGTCTCCCAGTTCCCATGTTTTGAGGAGGTTGTCCTTTTATCACGGACAGTTCCAGGCGTTCTCATTTTGTACCATCTATAGATAATGTGGCAGATATTGTCCGCTCCGCAATTCGAGAAGACCAATACTCCAAGTTAGCCACCTTTATTTGCTTACTTATAAGATGGATCTGTAAATTTTTTTTCATTATAGTTAATATAACTCATAGTAATCTTCCTTTTATGACTGCAGCTCTGTGATTGCTAGAGGAGTTATGTCATGAGCAGTGGTTAGGCTGATAGGACTCAGCGCCATGAGATCAAACAATAAGCAAGATTCTCCACATCTATGGATCAAGACTATATTAAACCATTACCCATTCCATTTCAACTGGCTTAAAAACCTGATACAGCAAAAATAGCTCCACTGGTCAAATATTGAAGTTCATATTGTACCTAGAAACCAGATGTCTGTACCTCACTGGATATTGAATTTCCACCACGCATCGTCAGAGTAAGACCAAAGAATAAATAGAGCAGCCGATAACTGCCACTTTTCGATAAATTTATAATGTATATTACTGTCTATGCCGCTGCGCATGTCTACTGTATATCCAATAAGGCTTCTACTTGTACTGCCTTCAAGGCAAGTAACATCTGTTCTACATCGTATCTCCGATATCCTGATATCTACTTTGGTAGCTACTCTGCATTATTAGATGACAGATGGTTTGAACAAATCGATTAGCTGCACTCATCTAGATTCAGAAGGATAATTCTCCTAAGAAAATTTTGACTGCATCTCTTGCGCCTATTCAGCGCCGTACCAGTCTGATCCTGAATCTTGAATTATACCATCCATGTGATCGACTCTGATTATCATTGACTCATTCGAAAGATTCTCTTCAACCCAGGCTTTGCCCTTCCCACTTTCAAGTTCTTGGGTTTATACCTCAAGCTCAGCGGACTGAAATACCAATTCCCCATATCGCGGACGTATACATCGCTTTCCATTAGCTCTTGCAGATCAGATGCAATTGGACGTTTGATGCTCTTCTGTAAGACTTGGATCTCGGAATCTTGTATCAAGGTAGAGATCCGACATTGTAATTGGATTTCATGATTTCGTTACTCTTCTTCTGCGTCTGATGCCTCCGGGCTATGAATAGGAGTTGGTTCGATATATTCAAGAGACGGAACAGGCCACAGAAGCCACACCGATTCCGTCGAGCATGAAATCTGGTCACTCTCCAAAGCTACCGTAAATTGGAGCAGACGCGCAACATCGCTGTGCCCATTAGCCGCAGCCCAAGAACCTGGTGTTCGATTGTATAGCAAGTCCCTTGACTCCAAATTGACAGCATTGGTATCAAGTAACAGTTGTACCACATCCACATGTCCCTTTGCTCCGGCCCACGATAGCGGTGTTCGACCATAGCAAGCATCAGCAAGATCTGGTTTGATAGAATCAAGTGCAAGGAGTTGCTTCACTACGCCGGTATGTCCTCCTTCAGAAGCGAAAGAGAGCGGTGTTCTCCCATAGGTTGACCGAGAGTTTGGATTTGCCAGACCTGTTTCTAAAAGCAGCTTGACCACGCTTTCATTTCCTTCTTCAGAAGCATATGATAACGCCGTTCGATGAGGGACCCGTCCCTCACATTCAATATCCTTTGCACCGGCTGCAATTAGATGCTTGACCACTTCTTCATGTCCGTCTATAGCAGCCCAAAGAAGAGGTGTTCGTTCTTCCCACCGATCTCTGGCATCAAGGTCCACAGACGATGTCTCAGTGAGAAGCTTAACTACTTGAATGTGTCCGAATTGTGATGCCAGAGACAGAGGTGAGCGGCCAGAGGTATTTCGGCAGTCGGGATCAACTTTTCCCCCGCGAAGAAGGACCTTTACCACCGAGTCGTGGCCCCCCATGGCAGCCCTAGAGAGGGGAGTGTTATCTGTCGTGTCTCGAAATGAAACGTCTACCCGGCCGGTCTGCAGCAGCTTTTCGACGATCTCGGTATAACCATTTCCCGCAGCACAAGCAAGAGGCGTCAGACGTGAAGTGGGAGATCCCTCTGGGTGAGCTCCTTTCTCTAGCAATAGCCCAACAATTTCCTCATGCCCATTCTCGGCGGCAAGCGAGAGTGGCGTGAAGCTACCAAAGGAAGGTTTATCTGACTCCACATCCTTCTGATCTAGAAGCAACTTGACAATCCCGGTATTGCCGCTTATTGCTGCCCAAGTTAATGGTGTCCGGCCTTTTGACAAGTCCTGCGAATTGAGCTTGCTTGCTCCGGCATCAAGCAAGATCTTGACGACTCCTTCTGTTCCATTTTCTGCTGCCATAGATAATGCAGTGCGAGCTGAATCTCGATCCTCTAGGTCTATCTCATGTTTCTCAGTCTCAAGGATTAACGCCACTATTGACTCAAGTCCAAAGTATGACGCTATCATCAGCTCTGTGAGTGGAGTTCTCTCGATATACTCTTTCGCGCCTGTCTTGAACCACGTTTCCAGACGTTGAGATTGAGGCCGACAAATCTCTCGACCAAACGGTAAAAGATGTGATTGTCCATCTATCTCGGCTAAACGGAAATGGGAAGTCCAATTTTCTGCTGCATATCGAAGAAACACATATTCTTCCTTCTCGACAGAGTCTGAATCTTGCCGACGCAGGGTTTGGGCCTCACTGAGCTGATAAAAATCCTTGACCTCTTGTTCAAAGATGTCAAGCAACAGATAAGACATGCAAATTTCAAGCAAGATACGATTCGACTCAACAGGTAGCAGCGAATGTTTCCAGCGGCTATCCACCTCGTTACCACTGTAACTGTCCTGATTGTCCGCTGACCGAGTACCAGTGGCCGTGATAGAATTACCAGCAGTGGGAGAAAAGGCTGACAAGGCAAGTGTTGGAACCAAAAACTCCTTGGCCGTCTGGTGTAAGAGATAAATCTTTGAGTCAACTATAGTGACAAATAAACCACAGAGATTTCTCACGGTAGTAGCAAACCGCGCCTCGGGCTCGAGGTCCAAATTGGCATACTCTCGGCAATCAAGATTAATGGCGAGTGCAACTCTCATTTCTTTGACCGTCAATGGCCTGGCAGCCCCAACAACAATATGGAGAAGCCTGCGAGCTTTGTTCTCATCGAGACTTTGGCTCAGGATCCGTTCATAGGCCTCGCTGACCGTTCTAGGAACACTCTTGATTGCTTCTTGAACCTTTTTGTTCGTATAGCTGAGACTGTTCTCAATCACATCGAAGATAAGCGTCACCCATAGATACGTTCGGTTGGGAATCAACAAAATCTCATTTCGCAGGAATAGTTGTTCGTGCTCCTCCAATTGGAGCTTGGCTCCCGTCTCTTCCACTCTCTTTTGGATCACAATGTTGATCTCCTTTTCTATTTTGTCTGCTTCGACTCCATCTTCACCGCTCAAATGAATGGTGGGTGATACCTTTTTGAGTATCTGGAATTCCCGCTGTAAATGGACATAGGGCCGACTGGTGATGAGAAACTTCAGAGTACCTTTGCGATTCACATTGCGGTACAGCTTATCTAGAGCTTGGGTAAGCTTAGGTCGATCATCCTCCGCGCATTCATCCAAGGCATCCAGAACGCATATCACTTCACCAGTCTCCATAGTGGACACCTTTATCAAAATATCCCATAGGGCAGAGAATGAGCGGGTGAGAAGGGTTCCATCAGTTGCAAATTTTTCCGCAATCCATTTGTGAGTTTCACGCAATGCAGGCCTCTGGATGAACAATTGGCGTAGCAAGGCACAAAGAGCGTCCGCAATGCTTCTCTGCTCCGTTGAATCTGCCTTGAAAAAGAAGTAGCAAGTAGTTCTTGTTTCCTTAGAGGGTACCACATGATCAACGAGGTATTTAGCTAGAACAGACTTGCCACATCCAGGGTCAGCCGATATCCAGAGTAAACAGGATTGGCTATTTTCTTCCCAGCCTTTGAATAACGGATGCTGCGTAGACCATTCACATGTACCCTCAATCCGGTCTTGATTTCGGTCTTTGTGGTCCTCGTATCGAGAAGTGAAAAGGGCTTCGAGAAATTTTCTCCACATATCTCGAAGCCACTCTTCTTTTTGCGTCTCCCCTTGCTTGGATAATGAGCTTTGAATTTGGCTGGCGCTAGCTCGCAAATCGCGCAATTGACTCTCGTTCTCTTCCATGCCTGTGTGCAATTTCTCAGAGTCCACGACTCTGATAAAATTGCGACAAATAGCTTCAGCGTCTTTGATTTGGCTTAATATCGTCCCCCAACTGTTCACTAGAAACATATCCTTGAAAGTCCGAGTAACAGGATGTTGAGTCAAGTGACAGACTGCCCTTGCTTGGAACTCAAGAACTCTCGTGTATAGTTTCAGAAATGCCCCTTCGAGTCCATCAACAAATTGATGGACTTGAGCGGCTGGAATACAAGATGTGTATTTGCCAGATAAATAACGACGTTCGATCACATTCAATTGACAAATGACTTGGGACACGTAGTCTAACCCATCTAGAAGAGCTTGATATTCTTGTCCGGGTCTCAGAAGGAGCTGTACGCGCCCTGTCAGAAAAAATGCCACATATCAAGTTGGTAGGGTATGGACTTCTTCATACCGAGATAATTAATGAGACACCAGCACAGGCCAGTGCAATATGCGGGTCCACAGACGCCCCAGTCGATATGAATTCTTTGGCCGTCAAGATATTTTTGGCAATACCTGTCAAAGCACCCCCCAAGGCTATCTCTCTTTTGCCAATATTGACTGTCCATTTTTTCTCATCTATATTTTTAATTCTTTCTGATGTGAAATCTGAAAGCTGTTTTTGGCGAGCCAAAGTTCCTCTGACTGCAAGTTTGGACTCGGTGGCCGCCTCCAAAATGGAAAGATAAGTGATCATCACATCTCTGATACCGGTGTCCTGGCTATTTTGCAGATCTTCTTCCGCTCGATCCCAGAAATCAGAACTGGATTCAGAAAACGATGTCGCTGGCGGTGAAGGCGATTCCTTGGTTTCAGTCTCGGTAGTGTTTGCGGGGATTGCATTTGTGGGGTCACTCGAAGAATCACTGGCGATAGAGAGGGATTTCCTCGGGGGTGAGGAGGAGAATAAAGCGCTCTTGATCTTGCCGGCTCCCGCATTTTTAAGACCATGAAGCCGAGATGAGAGTGACCGTCTCATGTCTCCTACTCGGTTGTAGTGGAGTTGGCCTAGGAAGTTTTCGATGAGGGGTAGCTGTAAAATGCCTGTTGATCCACCAAAACCAGCTAGTAGCGCTGCATGAGAATTGCATAGGTGACACAACTTCTACTAATTTGCACCGGTTCCGCAATTTCATGATTTCCATCTATACAAATTGAACACCTCTTCTTTAGTAAGCTATCTACGGATACAATTAAGTTGTAGGAGTTTTGTATACGCACAGATATGCAAACTGGTAGACTGCATGGATTTAGGGTCATAATGCCAGAAGGTGGTCATCATTCAACATATAAGAACAAGAGGTACGCATAATCTCTTCTAGCTCGGCTGAGATTTTATTTTTGTTCAATTCAGCCTGGTGTAGTTTCGTGTAGATCTCTTCTGGGCGAGTCAAGACATCTGAGCCATCTTCTCTATCTCCTCAGGGTTGGATTTTTCCGTTTTATTTGACTCAAATTAAGCTATATCAAGCCAACTAATATATTTATGGGTTTCATATCCACTTATGGCATCATTCTCAATACACAATGCAACGGAATTCAAAGACAATTCCAATTCACTATTTTCTCTTCCATCTAGTCAGCTGGTCCAATATTCTCAATTCGGAGCCTTTCTGATGGATTCTGAGTAATTGCCTGCTCGGCTCTGCTCTTCGCTGTGGTAAAATGGAAAACACAATCTGTCTTGCAGAACCTGTATATAAAACCTCGGGCAAAATGCCTTTTTCAGGACAAAATTTCTCACCATTATTTTTCTATAAGATCGATATTAGACTGCAGCATAGACCGCAGATACCACGGTTAAGCTACTAGTTTTAACTGCAGCAATTTTTGTATTCATGGAAAGACCCCAAGTCAATGAGATACGGCGCTCTATAGCGGTATCGATGCAATGGACAAATGTTGTTAGAAATATCACTGTGTTCACTGATAGAACCACTATATTCATCACTTAGATCATTAGGACATACTTCCCATGCTTATTATAGTTTGGGGTATCGAAATTTGCATTACATTGTATCTCCGACTTTCTGATATCTATTTGGGTAGCTACTTTGCATTCTGACTGAGATTATAAAAAAATTATATGACAGAGAATTTGAGCAAGTTGACCAGCTGTATACCCATCTAGATTCGGAGTTATGATGGACCAAGCAATAGAGAGTGTGCTTCTTCGAACAACACTCATTGACTGCATCAATTGCGGCTAAGAGAATCGTATATTGAGCATACATGCAGGTTGCATCCATGTCATGCACCTCAGCCCCAATACGAATCATCCCACATCACCAAGACCCTGCGGCGTAAAGCATCTTGATTCGTGTTTCCTAAGCGTAGCATTCTCAATGAGGCTGAGAGAACAACAATACTATTCATCAGCTGAAGAACTACTCATTAGACAACGCAACAAACCTGGGTAGCAAACATTACCCCGCCTTTGAGAGTGAGGCAGCCAATAGTCGACCAATTTCGACTTGATATTGGATATCGGAGGTGAAAATGCGCGGCTGAAACAAACATTCGGATGGGCGGGTGCTCCTATGTCTATCTCGCCCCTCTTTCGATCACATTGCATGAAAAGACATAAAAGAAACAAGATTTCGCCCTCTTTTACTCTGAATTCTTTCACTTTAACTGTCACCTTCAATCATCTTGATATACATATCCGTTTCTTCAACCACAGCAAATCCACGGAGTAGATATGAATTATTTCAGTGATTATCCACTTCGAGACGCTGCCATATGGATAGGTAGTATTGGAAGAGCTTACAACGATCCCAGGATTGAGGTATGATCAAGACCATATCTGAGACTTATCTTGAAGAGAGCCCCGTTGATGGCTAAAACTCCGCAATCAGTGGTCTCAACACGAAGTTTATCAGGGGAAACCTGCTGGCGTCACCTGCACCCTCGCACCAAACGTCAGGATTACGATGCGCTATGACTGTGATGGTCCACACGGCTTTCATGTGGATGTTTATAAGAATAACCCGCTAGGTAGAGAACACCGCATATATACCCAACGAGGAACCAACGGTCCCTCAGCTGGAATGGGGACCTACTCAACACAGGCTTATCGAGAAGCTTTGGACACTATGAACAATCTGTACAGCCCTGGGAATGAGGCGTGTATGGTGAATGCTTTTCTGTCGGCGCAAATTTAGGAGGTTTCAAGGGGTTCAGCAGGGACTCAATGATCCTTTTATCCTGCTAGAACATGTTAATTGACACTGGTTTTGACAAAGTAAAGTCTTTTATTTTGTAGTACGAGTATCTATTCCTAGAAAATTAGAGAGGGCTGACTGGGGACTTTTTGAATTAGTACGTAAAGACGGATAGACAAATTTAACAGAGATGATTTCTCCAGAAAGCGCGGTGGGTTTATTACAAAAGGTGTAGTAAAAGACCGACAGAACGCAAGCCATGCTCAAACGGAACAGTAGATTACTGGAGCTCTACAATTCGGATCAATAGCAAAAATACCTCAGCTGCAGTGACCAGGGATAGAGGGCGAAAAGCCAACAAATCGAGACGGTGGATGCGGGGACAGAGGGAGGGAGAAGGTGGAGATTTTATTACCACGAACAAATATGCAAACTGATAGACTATCCTGAATCAAATAACTCATATTTATAGCCAAACAATATTTCAGCCTTCAATAATTAATAGGATATGTTGTAAATGGAGGACCTGGTTGAATTTCCACGATAGCTGTGGCGCTTTGGGGGGAACACCATGATGTTTCCACGCCGACGTCTTTTCACCTGGAATGCCAAGATGGTGGTTCGGCCTTCACCGCGGCAGTCTTGGCTGTATGGGTTTGTGATAAATCGAGTTCACCTGGCATATTGAGTAGTTGCCTTATGTCGAAATGCCAAGGGTTTGACATGGACCTTGTGATCATTTCGGAGGTGCTGCAGGGCGTTCCAGTCATCACCCGTTTTAGTTTAGACTGAGCTAGTGGCATCTGGGGGTAATATAGGCGTCGACTCTAGCTGGGGGCGTTCGGCGGTTAAAGCGGCCAGAGTTGATGGCCAGCAGGACGCGATATATGCCATACTCAAACGGGCAGGTGGCAGCAATGCCGATTTCAGGAGCTGACTTGAGCCTCAATGTACAAATAATTCATTATCCTCCAAATTTTATTAAAGTCCATGTTGAACTCAGCCTAAAGGCATTGCTAAAACATGGATTTTGTCAATCATCATGGTTTAAACCTCGAGTATCTGGCACCAGGGCAAAGTAATCTCGATGCTTCGGCTGGTAACAATATCCGCGCAATCTTTCTTATACTCTCTACTCTCTGGATTCTTCTGTTTATCGCCGCCGCTGGTCTACAGAAGAACACTTGGTTCCTCCTTGCTGTTGGTGCTATCGGCATCGTTCAGAACATCTTGGTCGCGGGTTGCTATTGGCGTCCAGAGAGTTTCGGCATGTCCCTCGATTTTGTCAGAGTCTTTGGTCAAAGAAAGGTCATGAACACACTACTCGAGGTTGAAAAGAACTACGTGGGTTTGGGTCGGAGCATGCTCGATGGATTAATTCCTGGCAAGGTTCGACCTGATGAAATTCAAAGATGGTCAGAAATCGAAAGTAGGGATGCTCAAACTCAATCCAGTTTGTATCGGGCTCGAAAGAAAATGTCCTCGGCTGGAAGTCCTCACACCCGGACCAAAGTGAAAATGAAAATTGAAGAAGATTGAGAATAAAAAGGACTGAGCTTTGTGATACTATGTAAGCTTGGGAGCTTCAAGCAGAATTCCATCGAAAGGAATCTTGTAATTGTTTCTATTTGCCTGGAAACCAGGGCCTTTTTGCGGTAGTCGGTGTACCACGGATAAAGTACTGTGATTGAGTTCAAGAGTATGATTTAAATTGAGGCAAAACGTGATGCAGAGATTGAAATGTTTAGTGGAAAATTGTCGGACGGGCATCTGGCCCGTTTACCACGATCAATCACCGGTACTTCCGTTATTATCTCTGCTATTTGGTTTTCGTACATTTACAAATTCATTGGAATGGACGGTAGGTAAAATCGGTCAGAATGTAGTTTCAAAGTTAAGCTACACCGTTTTATATGATTCTGTATGGGCCCATACAAGCCACTCTTTGTTGGACAGGTCCACGATCCAAATAGCGAAAAGGTCGTCCGGTTAGCAAAAGGGATGGTCCATTTAGTAGCGCTCCTGCATGAGTATTGCATAGGCCACACAACTCCTTATCTGCACTGACTCCGCAGTTCATTATTCTTAGACATTCAAATTAAGCACTCCTCTTTTTTTCCTATATCCACTACGGCAATTAATTTGTAGGATTGTATACAAACAAAATGTACTGAGTAATTGAATGAACCACAGATAAGTTCGGATGAAAATTTTATAATCAATCTTGGGTATCAAACGACTTCTCATCTAGAAACATCCCCCGTCCCTGATTACTCCAAGCTCGAAGTTGTCTCTCTGGACCGATAAGCCTCACACGATCCCTACCACGCCGAGGAAACTCTTCGCTGGTACAGTATCTGAGAGCTCTCTCAATCAATTCGAGTACGAGGAAGGCGAGGGGGAAGAGTAGGAATATTGCCAACGCGACGCATTCGGGGCCGTGATTTCCAAGCAAATCAACTAGCTCCATTTGTTTGAGATAGGCCGTAACATATTGAGAATAATTGCAAGGTCTTTTTTCCCCGTGGTTTTTTCCGGGGCGTTAGGATATTTCTCGGGCGGTATAAAATCATTTATTCCGTCTGGAAACGTTCCATGAAGACGATCTCGCGATGTATCGGGCTGTGAATCAAGTTTTGACTGGTTTGATTGAGGAGCTTGATGCTGTTCTTGTTGGGTTGACTTGCTAGGATCTCCTAGAAATGCCCCATAATTTCGACCATAAAGATAGGCTTCATCATTAGGGCGGTTGGATTCCGCCAGCGTCTCTTCATCCGGTCTGGGTGCTTCGGTACTGGATCCCAGTCGAATCGTTGGTGTATCATCAGTAAAAGTAAATTGAATCAGAAGTGCGAGAGTGGAAGTCACACATAACACGAGTAAAACCTTCATGATGGATGTTGACAAGGGGGGTGCCCTGGCGGAGTAGGCGAGAGAGGTATATTAAGAGAAGAGAAGAGAGTAGAAGAAAAAAGGCGAGCAATAGAAATTGGCATTATTACTCTGCTTCGTTGGTTTTTTTCGCAGTTTCATGATGATAACAGTAGACTTCGGCGATGCATATATAGTACCGTAGATTAAGAATAGTGTATGTTTCGGGGAAATGGAGCCCTTATTGGCTGTCACGGACGGAATTCAATTCCACGTCACTAAGTGAAGTGGCGATATCGCGGCGGCACATTTTTTTGCTGCGTGGACTTCTACACTTTTCGGCGAATCTGATCGGCGATAGATAAAATCAGTTTGCGATTGAGGAATTCGAAGCGAAAAGATTGAACAAGAACTAGAGATTTGTAATTGTCTGATACCAATTGGGAACCGGTATATCCACGGAAGGAAATTAGGAAATATACCAATTTGTATAGCTAAACGGAGACCAGACAAGGTCTACCATAATTTGGATAAGATAAACGACTTAGATCAAATCCAGGTATTTGAGATCTGAGGGGTGAAGTTGTATATTTTGATATTGTACTCGGCTAGCGGTATTATATACGAATGGATAAGCACGTGCCCGTTCGGTCACGTACGGATATCCTGGTACTCAGAATATCTGTACGGTAGTCGTAATCTACCAAAATGGTAATTCCGGAATCTTATTTTTCTCTATCTGGTTTGAAATATATCTATATATTTTATTCTGTAACTGTATATATACGGTATAGCTATTTAGATACAATTCGCCACAATCGTAGACAATTTTCTAAATATATCAATAAAAATTGGTAATAATAAATATAATAGATATAAAATAGTAATTCTGGCCGGTTTTTGTCGATCAAAATAATTTTATTATTTTCTAAAAGAACAAACAAATCGGAATAGTCCAGAACAATCAGTTTGTATTATTTAGCAGATTCTATTTACCGCCGACTGTACTATTTGCTGGAGATTGCTATATTGTACTATCCGGAAATTTTTTTTTTATTCCAGATTGAATCTGTTTATTTTCAAATTCGGGATTGTATATATATATTTTTTCTGTTTTCTGCGGATTTTTTCTTTTTACTATTTTTATTTTTTTTTTTCCGGTATTTTGATCGAAAATTTCTATTTTATTATTATTTACTGGATTTCTCAAATCAGATAAATTTTGCTGTATCTGTATATTTTTATATATATTAATCAGTTCGACAGTTTTTTTCAACCAAATTTTACTATTTTTTGTCAGAATTTGTATTGTTCCGGATAGAGATTTTCTATTTTTTCGATATTTATTATTTTTTTTAAAATAGATAAATTTATATTCAATCTAATACAATATTTTAGTACTAACAGTTTTTAATTAGTATTTTTTATTCCGAAACAATTGTAATCTGATCAGATTCTGATTCTACAGTTAGCAATAAATTTCTGTAGATCGATAATTTCTGTTTACTATACAATAATACTATTTTCAATCAGTTATTAAATAATTAAATATAAATTTCTACAATTTTTTTTTTATTTTTTTATACTAATATCTGACTACAGATATAAATTTGAATATTTTATACAATTTTGTAATTTCTATTTTCTCGACCGAATTAAATTATAATCTATTAACTATAAATTTTTTTCGAATAATAGATTGATATTCGGATCCAAAAAATTACAGAAAATCTCAATAACTATATACAGTTTTTGTACAATATATTAGAATAGTAGTTTTTTCCAGATATATTTATATATTTTATAGTAATAGTTACAATTTTTTCGGTAATTGTATTGTAACAGTAGTAAACAGAAATATATTTTTCGGAAATTTCTGTTCCAACTGTATATTCAATACCGGATTGATTTATTGTAGTTTTCGAATAAATTTTTCCGATTTTCTACTAATTCAATTCGGAAAAATCAATTCAGATTATTTTTTATTCAGTTTTTCTATATATATTCCAGTTCGATATCAATCGATAATACAGAAATCCAAAAAAAAAACTAATAATTGATTGGAATTTTTCTATTCGGATTTTCTGATTTTTTTTTTAATAGATTCTAGAATCTGATCTAATATAGATTAATCGACTATTTATTTTATTCTAGTATATATTCCAGATATAATTGTCTATTTGAAAATCGAACAGATTCGATTAAAAAATTTTTTTGAAAAAAATAGTCAATTGAAATCGGATAAAAATATTGAAATAGAAAAAAAAAATTTTTTTTTTAAATAATTGTTTTGATTTTTTTCTGTTTACAATATTTTTATTTTGAATTGTATTTTGATATTTGTTGATTCAATTTATTCTATTTGTTATTTCTGTTTTTTGTATCGATAATATCGGTTAAAATTGTTTTTTATTTAAAAATTTTACAAATATTTATATTTTTACTGTTTTTTGTTTTGATTTTCCGATAAAATTGTTTGTATTTTTTTTTTTTTTTTTTTTTTTTTTTTTTTTTTTTTTTTTTTTTTTTTTTTTTTTTTTTTTTTTTTTTTTTTTTTTTTTTTTTTTTTTTTTTTTTTTTTTTTTTTTTTTTTTTTTTTAA